>Ga0307380_10000011_pt1 | contig 417379 bp, 388 predicted proteins | sample UN3MG_FD_202239 | JGI IMG/M metagenome (GOLD analysis project Ga0307380, IMG submission 202239) | Soil microbial communities from Risofladan, Vaasa, Finland - UN-3 | ecosystem: Environmental > Terrestrial > Soil > Coastal area > Acid sulfate soil | place: Finland: Risofladan, Vaasa... | reverse complement strand
TTGAGGGTCATCCCATTTAAAACCGCCAACTGCGCCAAGCAGCACCGCATCACATTGTTTACACATCTTCAAGGTCTCATCGCTGAGAGCTGTGCCCAGGGTGTCTATAGCAACGCCACCTATGAGATCATCATGGAGGTGAAAGCTATGCCTGAATTTCTCACCCACGGTCTGCAAAACCTTTATCGCTTGGGTTATTACCTCAGGGCCAACACCATCGCCGGGTAAAACCGCTACATCAAATTCCATACTATTTACCTCTCCAATTTGACCTTAGTATATTCGACCAGACCTCCAACATTGATGATTCTTAATTATATATTCGCTTTGCCTTCTTTGGCTAGGAGAGGACATTTATATGCTTCTCAAGTGATTATGTCAACTTCACTTCCCTTAGGCAAGCTTATTTGCTTTCCCATTGAAGAGGGAAAGGGGGGGTGACTTGGAAGTTGTGTTTCTTAGCTCCGAATCAAAATACAGTGACAAATACGCATAAATTAAGCCCTGCCACTTCAAGCAGGCATCTTTGACATACGCTCTTTGGCTGCGCTCTCAGCGGTTTTTCTGTCCATCCTCTGAGACATCATCATGAAGTTGACCATGCCCTCAAACACCTCTTTATAGCTTTTGAGGCTGCCATCCGGGTGCGAACAATATACGCAGTATAGGTTCTCAGGGTTTCCTCCACCAAAATCTTCAGGCTTAGTTATGGGCATACCGCAGCTCATACAGCTCTTAACAGCCTTGGAGACCTGGTTAAACGTCAATTTATATCCGTTAATATCCTCGACCGTGAAGTCCCTGATGCCATACGGCTCGTCTTTTATGTCAACTACAATCCTAACGCCTTTATTTTTCAATTCGCTGTAATATTCATCAATATCCCCGTTAATTTGCATATACAAATTCACACCAATGCCCAGTTTTTCTTTAGCACCAATACCCACATTTTTAGCTGGTATGAACATGAGAACCATCCCATCCTTAGATAGGTCGACATACTCTGGGTTGTCAGCGTCAGGGAAAGCCATTCCCACCTTAAATCCCAGGGAATCTCTGTAGAATTGAATCGTTTGCTTCACATTCCTTACAGCTAACGTAGGAGAAATATAACCCATTTTTAATCACCTCCTTGATCTTTTGCTCATGTATACCCTGATAGCTTACAGTTTCTTCTCCAATAAAGGCCTCTGTCTTATCTCAAACTGTGCAGACCGCCTCAAGCAGCTCAGAAACCAGCCCATCCACCTTTGGACAAAGGCTGCCAAGATCGATGCCTGCTGGCACATCTCCTTCGTGAAGAATCTTGCTGCGAACGCCATAGGCAGAGGAGAATAATTTGGCTTCTTCTTCCCCTAGGTATCCTTTTACGTACTCCTTGCACAAGCCTGAGATAGACTTGGATTTCAAGTCCCCAAGACGGCTTGTTAGCAATCCTCGATCGGGCTCTGTAAGTCGCTTGTCTGTAATTCTAATCAAATAATCCAGAAATCCTACGATTTCAGGCTTCTCAGACTGACTCTCTACGAGAGCCTCGACCGCACTTATTAATGTCAAAAACCGTGCCCTTAGTGAAACTTCGAATTTGGAAGCGGCGTATAACTCGAGTGATAGCATCTGCTTATTAGATAGGTCGCGTACAGATTCAAAAGCTCGACAAAACTCTCGCTTAAACCTCTCAGTAGGCCCTCCGATGACCACGCGCGCGCTCATCGAGCAAAACCTTACAGGCAGATCCTCCGGGAAGACACTCAAGCCGTGCACATCATTGAGTAGAAGAATGCCCGCTTCTCTCGCAGACTCCCTCAGTTTCTTTCCAACACCCGATGTTGCCTTGTCCCTGCCAACATCAATTCCCATTCCACAATATACTCCACAAACCATCAACGCAGTCTTTGTTCGCTGCCCATAAATGTTAGCTTCGTGCTCGGACGTGAAACCACCCGCACGTATGCCTAGGTCATGAGTGTCAGAAATCTTAATCGAAGAGATTGCACAGAGCATCAGCGCTCTCCCATCCGGAAGGCACATGAGTTCAATTTCTTTCGAGTCCTCTTGAATCGCCGTATCACTTGGCAATCGGAACCTCACGCGAAATCCATATGTGAGCACCCTTTACCCCCTAGATTATGTATTACGAATCTGTTGTCACCATCGGCTACCACGTTCAATTGACTACCGGTCTTGAGTGCCGCCATGGGCTCCCAGAGTTTTTTTTAGCTTCGAGAGTGATTGAATTTCTCCTCTATTCGCTGTTGTGCAAGATTGTCGGATCGGTTCAAGAGAATATTCCTTGAACCTCAACATAGTTGACGGTATCTGCTTTGATATCTTCCTTCAGAGCATCTTTGATTTCCCCTTTTGCAGAGAAGTACACGACTTGCCACCCCAATTCACAGATTCTTTCTAGCGTTTCAATCTGTCTTTGTAATCTATCAGGATCAGCTTTTATGAACGGGTCATCCATGATGAAAAACCCTTTCTTGCCTTTCAAAAGCTTTTCTCCCAGAGCGAGTCGAATAGAGAGATATAGTTGGTCATAGGCGCCTCCAGATAGCTTTTCTGCCTCCAATATCTTCCCACCCCTCCGCTTGACCTGTATTTTCATTGCTTCTTGGTTCAAGAGCACCTCTTCATAGAGCCCATTTGTTATTGCATTAAAATATTTTGAAACGGGGCTCTCAATACCGAAAAGCTCAGAAACTTTTACCGTCTCCTCTCTTTCTATTTCTTCAAAGATTTCTATGACTTTGAATGCATTGTCCTTATTATTTTCATTTTCTTGCTTAAACCTTTGAAGTTCGGTTTTAATCACTTTCAAATCTACTGATGTTTCACAATATAACGGCTCTTTTAATCTCAGAATGTCAATCGCCTCGTGTTCCACTTCCTTCATTTCTTTTTGAAAAGAAGCAATCATGTCGTTCACCTGTCGGAGCTTCTTTACAAACTCTTCTTTTTCCCCGTCCAGTGTTGATTTAGTAGCCTCACTATACGTCATATCTTTGGCTTTATCCTTATACTCCTCAAGTCTTTGAACTTCTTCGCTCCAGTGAGCAATATTTTCTTTTAATTCTTTGCCCCTTTCCTTAAAATGACTTTTCAGAAACCTTTCCTGCTCTCTGACCGTCATTTCGCGCGCTTTCCTTAATTCAAGCTTTTCAGCGTATTTTTCTAAAGAGTCTTCTTTGGACTTTATTTTTACCCCCTGCATCTTCTCTTCAGCATCCTTAACCCTACTTTCTATTCCTGGAATTTCTTTATCCCGGAGTCCATTAACTCTGTCTTCTAATCCTCTCTTTTCCTCTCTCAGCTCTTGTAACTCCTCGGACTTCTCCCCATATTTTTCTTCAAATTTCTGGATATTTGAACGCATCTCTTTTGGACTTTCTGCTTCAAGTTCAAATCTAGAGATGTTTACCTTTATTCTTGCGAATACTCCAGCAAGATGAGCTTTCTTTCGCGTGAACTCAAAACTCAGCCCTGCAAAGGCGATGGTTGATATTAGAAACAATGCAAGCAGTCCGTAAGAAACAAATGAAGGACTTAGTACGACTGCCAATATCGATATTGCTAACAATACTGCCGAGGTTATTGCTGCCACTGCATAGAACTTGTTCCTTGTTTCCTTACTCTTTACCTCTCCAAGCCCTATCTCATAGTTCCTCAACTCTGGTTTAACTTCGTCATCCAACTTTTTCTTTCTCTCTTCGAAGATTTTGAATTCTCTTTCTACCTCTCTCAACTTCCCGCCTATCTCCTGGAGTCGTTCATCTTTTTCCCGAAGATCTCTAAGATATTCTTCCTTTCGTTCGTTGTAATCTTTAATGACTTTCTCGCAATCTCTCCACAGTTGCCTGTCGTCCTCACTGTAAATCCCCAAGCCTTCGACTTCTTTTAAAGCACTGGTGAGTGCATCCAGTGCTTCTCTTCCCTTCTCGTATTCCCTTCTTTTCCTTGCATCTTCAAGATCTTTTATCTCTTGGTCAATCCTCTTCATTTCTTCACTTAGCTTTACAGATTCTTCTTCGAACTCATTGAATCTCTCTTTTTCAATCTTCCCAGCTAAAGTCTCAACCTTCTCGAGGAGCTTTTTTGCATTTTCTACTCTCGTTTTTAATCTTTCTTCTTTAGTATCTTTAAATTCACCAGTCTGCTGTGTTATTTTCCCTATCCTCTCCCTCAGCACTTCCTTGATGTTTGCGATCTCTTTGGTCCTTAAGCCAGTAAGTCGACCTGTTACATCAGTGTAAAAATCACCTTCACTAGCAATGGAGAGGTCGCTATTCCTTATTACAAAAATATTACGGCATTCTGATGAGGTTAAATTTGAATCTGTGACTTTTGTTAAGTCTCCTTGCTCCGGCAGTTTGAATTCTTTCCCCTTGTCGTCTTCTATAATCACATAGCCTTCTGGTTTTTCCTCCACCCGATCTATACTACGGTCGAAATCCTTAATGTTTCGCCCCAATAGCAACTTCACAAGCGCATCTATTGTAAGGGTCTTACCATCTTCATTCTTACCCCAAAATAGATTGAACTTTTGTAGTGAAATTCTCCCCGTATTTGGTAAAGGACCATAACGCATTATTGAGAATTCTTTCAGTTTCATGCTCTTGGCTTTCTCTTTGCCTCCACCATTGCTCTTATTGCCACATCACGCAGCTGTTTTTTCTTTTCTCCATCGTCACTACATTGCTCGAGTTTGCTCATGAAGTTTTTGAACAGGTCATCTTCTAGTATTACGTGTATGTCTCTGAATTCAAAAGTCGGTTCCTTTGCACATTTCCCTTTCGTGATTTCTTTTATTTGTTTTACAAGTTCAGATTCGCTTATTCCAATCCTTTCCCCGTCGATATACCCCTTAATTGTCAAGATGATGCTTGCTTGAGGGTGAACTTTTCCAAGCCGTTCTTTAACCTCCTCTACAGGTTTTTTCTCCCCAAAAGGATCAAACTTTATAAGCACTTCCTCAAAATGATGTGTGTCAAGAAGGTATTCCTTGGGCGGGCCCCCAACTTCAAAAATATTTACCCTTCTCTGCCCAATCTCCGCTTCCGTTATCGAGATAGGCGATCCCGGATAAACAAAGTATCCTCCATTTCCTAGCTGCCGTACACTAAATTTTGAATGAAAATGTCCGGCAAGCACATAATCAATATTCAAATCTTTGAAATAAGAAAGCTTAGCGGGCATATATCTCGCCTCACCCTCGTCGCCGAAATCTCTCCTGGAAAAAAACGTATCAAGCAATTCTCCATGATAAAGAAGGATATTTTTCTTATCCCCAAGCAATCTACTTGCTAACGAGCGGAGCTTACTGAGAATCTTTTCCCCTTCTATAGGTTCGAAAGGTAATCCCCATATCCTCAGGTCTTCATGTTGAACAGGCTCATTTAAATTCGTTAATATAGATACATCAGCGCCAAAATACATACCACTCACATACGATTCGCTGTCATGGTTTCCTGGAAGCAAGATGATCTTAAAGCCTGTATTCGAGAGAATCTCCCGTATTTTAGGTCTTAAGGTCTCGGCGTCAATACCCCTATTAAAGAGATCCCCACTTATCACGAAAATGTCGACTTTTTCCTGCTTCCCAATTTCAATCAGTTCTTGGAGTGTTTTCCATCTATCATCGTCATATTCTCTTAGATGGATATCTGCTGTATGGAGTATCTTCATTTTTACCTCTCCTTATTTCCTAGACCGGAGAACTTCGCCCCGAGGTGAATATCGGCAGTGTGCAAAATTTTGACCATAACAAATGCCCCTTTGCCAGGAGCGTCGTTAGAATTTTTAAACCGACGTTCTCATTGAGATTGCTTCGCTCTGCTCGCAATGACCTTCTTAGCCACGAACCTTAGGAAGAAACAAAACACCTACAGCAACCGCAGTTGCTATAACAGAGATCAAATACATTCCTGCCCCCGCAGCCAGACCTATGGCGGCAGTTATCCAGATGGTAGCTGCGGTGGTTAGCCCTGCCACCTCTTTTTCACGCTGGCCACGGAGAATAACGCCAGCGCCGATAAAACCAATTCCAACTACTACTCCAGCGGCAACTCGAGAGATGTCCACTATAGCACCACTAAACCCATATATGGATACCAAGGTGAAAAGGGCTGCTCCGGAGCTAACTAAAATATGCGTGCGTAATCCCGCTGCTTTGCCTGCCCGCTCTCGTTGATAACCAATGCCCGCCCCCAAGGCAACAGCCAATAAAAACCTCAATATCATTTCTAGCCAGGGACTCAAATTCATCACCTCCGCATTCAGAATATCTCAGAGAGCTTAATTTCTAAATTCAAAAGTTTTTGCCTCCAACATTACTACCCCCCTTTTTTGACGCCAACAAACGATTTAGGGCATTCATATATGCCTTGGCACTGGCAACAATGACATCAGTGGCAGCACCACGCCCGGTATAGGTTACACCCTCGCTCTCTATTCGTATCAAAACCTCTCCAATGGCATCAATCCCCTCGGTAACCGATTTAACAGTGAACTCCGTGAGTTTATTAGGTATCCCAACTATGCGGTTGATAGCTTTATATACGGCATCCACAGGACCTGTACCCAAAGCAGCATCAGCCAAACTCTGTCCCCCTGGACCGATGAGCCTAACTGTTGCAGTGGGGATACTATGGTCACCGCAGGAAACTTCAACATGGTCAAGATGGTACACTTCGGTAATAGTGCGCAGTTCCTCGGCTACCAGAGATTCAATATCCCTGTCTGTGATTTCCTTTTTCTTATCCGCCAACCCCTTGAAGCCCTGAAAGGCGCGGTTTAAATCTTCCTCGCTTAAAGTGTAGCCAAGCTCGGATAGTCTCTCCTTGAAGGCATGCCTACCACTCACCTTACTCAGCACCAAGGTACTCGAGGGTATGCCAACTGATTTAGGGTCCATAATTTCGTAAGTGATAGACTTTTTGAGCACGCCATCTTGATGGATACCTGACTGATGGCGGAAGGCGTTTGCCCCAATGATAGCTTTGTTAGGCTGGATGGAAAAACCAGTAAGCTCACTAACTAAACGACTTGCCCGGTAAATTTGAGTCGTATCAATACTGGTGGTGAGATTGAAGAAATCCTGGCGAGTTTTTAGAGCCATGACAATTTCCTCTAGAGAAGCATTGCCAGCTCTCTCACCGATGCCGTTAATAGTACATTCAACCTGCCGCGCACCTACCCTTATTGCCTCAAGACTATTAGCCACAGCCAACCCGAGATCGTTATGACAATGTACACTGATCACAGCCTTGTGGACATTGGGCACGTTGTCCAGTATACCCTGGATTAAGCCGCCAAATTCCTGGGGGGTAGCATAGCCCACAGTATCGGGGATGTTAACCGTGGTTGCTCCAGCGTTTATCACTGCTTCCAGAATCTGGTAGATGTAACCAGGGTCAGCACGACTGGCATCCATCGGTGAGAATTCAACGTCGTTTAAATAACTCTTAGCTCGAGCCACCATTTCCTGAGACATTTTTAGAATCTCATCCCGACTTTTCTTAAGCTGGTGAGCAAGGTGGATGTCTGAAGCTGAAAGAAAAACATGAATCCGGGGATGCTCGGCTTCTTTAACTGCCTCCCAGGCCTTGTCTATGGCTTCAATATTGGCAAGGCTCAGAGCGCAAATTATGGGACGCTTAAGTTCCCGGGCAATAAGGCGGACAGCCTCAAACTCTCCAACTGAGCTGGCAGGAAAGCCAGGTTCAATAACATCAACGCCAAGTCTATCCAGTTGCCTGGCTATTCCCAGCTTTTCCTGTGGGTTCAAGCTCGCTCCCGCAGCTTGCTCACCATCTCGTAAGGTAGTGTCGAAAATGATGACCTTTTCCATGATTCTCTCCTGCAATAGAATGGGCAATTCCTGTTGCTTCCTCGGCAGATTTTATCTTAATTTCTGATTCTGCTTCTCCTTTCTTAAATCCAGATAACACATAAAGAATCACATAGTCTTTGAAGCCCTAGCCAAGATGTCCCTTTTCAGCTATGATACAGTAAATAACATCTGCACCCAAAAAGCCTGCTTGTGCCCGCACGGTAGACAGGTGCTTGTAAGGAGACAACGATGAATAGGATAAACGCCAAGGACAAATTTGTCAATGACAGCCAAGTGGAGACATAATTTAGTATTAAGACATTAACCACAATGAGAGGAGCGGGACTACTCTATCCTGGCAACAAACTTAAAAATGGTACTGATAATAGATAACTATGATTCCTTCGTTTACAACCTGGCCCAATACCTGGGGGAACTGGGCTGGCAGCCGGTGGTCTATCGCAATGACCAGATAACTTTAGCTCAAATCGAAGAGCTAGCTCCCAGCCATATTATTATCTCTCCAGGGCCCTGTACACCCTTAGAAGCAGGCATGTCTAACGAGACAGTGCAACATTTCGGTGGGAAAATCCCCGTACTGGGTGTGTGTTTGGGGCATCAATGCATTGGCTACGTCTATGGGGGCAAAATTGGTCAGACCTTGCCAGTCCACGGCAAGACCTCCATTATCCACCACGATGGCAAAACTATCTATCAGGGCTTACCCAATCCTTTTCCAGCAACACGCTACCATTCCTTAATTATCGAAGCTGAGGGACTTCCATCTTGTCTCGAAGTCACTGCCAAAACTCCTGAAGGGATAATAATGGGGGTGAGACACCGAGATTATGTAGTGGAGGGGGTTCAGTTTCACCCCGAATCCATTCTCACCGAAGTAGGACACGATATTTTGACCAACTTTCTTCGTTTTACCCGGCCAGTTTGGGACGAAAGTAGTATTTAACTAACGTGAAGCGACATCATTGTGAGCCCTCATCTACTATTACCGACACCACCTGTCATTGTGAACGAAGTGAAGCAATCTCGGTGGCAGGGCATTCTTGGGGATTGCTTCGGCACTCAGGTGCCCCGCAATGACGAGCAGAGTTGAAATCATGGCTGAAATTATTTATCTCAACGGCCAACTTATCCCCCGCTCAAAGGCTAAGTTATCTCCCTTCGACCATGGCTTCCTTTACGGATATGGGCTATTCGAGACCATGCGGGCCTACAATGGGCATATCTTTCGCTTCGACCGCCACCTCGCCCGCCTTCGCCACTCTGCCCAGAGCCTCGGCCTGACACATAGCATTCTGAACGTAGTGGAGGGGAAGCAATCTCTGGAAACCGCCTGCATGGAGACTTTGGAGGCTAATAAGCTCAAGGACGCTCGCCTGAGGCTCACCGTTTCGGCCGGAGAAGGCGACATGACACCTGACCCAAGCACATGCCCCAGCCCTACCGTCTTAATCACCGCCAGAAACCTTATTCCCTTGCCACCGGAAAAATATGAATCAGGCTTTAAAGCAGCGCTATCCCCCCTACGCCGTAATAGCCAGTCTCCTTTATCCCGACTAAAGTCTACCTGCTATACGGAAAATATCCTCGCCCGGATGGCAGCCAGAGCTGCTGGATGCGATGAAGCTATCTTGCTCAATGAACAAGGCTACCTGGCCGAAGGCAGCAGCACCAATATCTTCTTGGTGAGCAATGGAGAACTCATCACACCCTGTTTTGAAAGTGGCGTTCTGCCCGGAATCACCAGGGACGCAGTCTTGGAAATAGCCCGGACTTCAAATATCAAGGCCACGGAAAGATGGGTGGAATTAAACGAGCTAATCGAGGCTCAAGAAGCTTTTCTTACCAATTCCATACTGGAGCTTATGCCCCTGGTCTCCGTCGAGGGCAGGCCCATCAGCACAGGCAAACCCGGCAAGCTAACCGGAGATTTGCTGTTTGCTTATAGAAAACTCGTAGACGAGACGCTCGGCTAGGTTACTTCGAGTCGACGGCTATTTGTTCTAAAAGAGCTTGTCCAACAGGGATTTCTTTATTTTGCTGGCGATAGGCTAGTATCATTTCGTGTAGAGCATCCTTAAGCATCTCGCGGCACTCTTCCAAAGTTCTTCCCTCGGTTATCACCTCTGGCCACTCCACAAGCTGTCCCATATAACCGGAGTCAATTTTCGTATACTTAGCAGTATAATTACCCAACATATTCATTCCTTCCTCACATGGTTCATTTTACACATATTCCCCAAACTTTGCGAAGTCCCCTCAACTTTGCAGTCACTTCAGTTATAATAAGCTAAGAGAGGAAAACATGAATCCAAACGAAACAGGCGAGCTCCTTTTCGGAACAGGCGGCGTCCCTGTCAGTGCTAAACTCCGTTCCACTGAGGCTGGCATTGAGCGTATTGCCGAGCTCGGCCTCGGCTGCATGGAGGTGGAATTTGTCCAGGGGGTAAAAATGAGCCCTAAGGTTGCTGTCTCGCTGGGAGAATTAGCGGCAAGGAAGAACGTAGTGCTCACTGCTCACGGACCTTACTTTATAAACCTGAATGCCGTTGAGCCGCAAAAAATACACATGAGCAAAGAAAGGATACTGCAAACTGCTCGCATTGCCGCTCTTTTCGGCGCCAGAAGTATCACCTTCCACGCCGCCTTTTACCTCAAAAGCACCCCCGCTGAGACCTACGCCGTGGTCAAGAAGCGTCTACAAGAGGTGGTAAACACTCTGCGGAGTGAGGGAAACAAGGTAACGATTTCCCCCGAAGTTACCGGAAAACCTTCTCAATTCGGCACGCTGGAGGAGCTACTTCAGCTCAGCAGCGAGATAGAAGGAGTTTTGCCCTGCATTGACTTTTCTCACTGGCATGCCCGGACGGGAAAGGCTAACTCCTATCAAGAATTCCTCGGCGTCTTAGACCAGGTTGAAAAGAAACTGGGCAGGCGAGCCTTAGATAATACACACATCCATCTCTCCGGGATTGCTTACGGTAATAAGGGCGAAATCAAGCACTTAATGCTCCCGAACTCAGACTTACAGTATGCGGAGCTACTCAAAGCCCTGAAGGAACGGAAGGCAAAAGGGGTAGTCATCAGCGAGAGTCGTCCTAATTTGGAACAGGATGCTCTCCTCCTCCAGCAGACTTATCGGGGACTCCTCTAGCTAGAATTACTGAGTATTTCCGCTACCAACCTTGTAAGGTCATACTTGCCCTCTATCGGCAAATCCATCATATTGAGGTACAATTAACATAATTAGCGACATCGGTCTACAAGGTGTACTGATGGGGTATTACTTATACGACGCTCGGGGCTATGTTGGTGACCTGGCTTCGACCCATGGATTGCAGCAGGTATCTGAGTACGTAAGAAGGGCTTCCAACATTCTTCTGGTCAAGAAGTTCTTTGACGAAGGACATGCTCCTATCACCGAAGACCTTATGGCCGGTCTTAGAAACCTCCATCCTGAAGATATCGAAGTGGCGCAGACTATTGATAACCTATTGCAACTGCTCGTTAAGTGTGATTCTATTGCCATTATCTCCGATGGAGTGGGGGTCGAGTATCCGCAGCTCACGATTCACCGTGGGACTCACGAAATCGGCGGCAGCTGTATCGAACTATGTTCAAGTTCTGGTAACACCCGCATCATCTTCGATATTGGACTGCCTCTCGTGAACAAGGATATGTCTCCCTTTGACTGGAACATACATCGCAAATTCACCTTGCCTCAATTACTGGAGAGGAAAATCGTGCCACTAATTGAGGGACTATATGAAAATGCTAAACCAACGGTTACGGCAGTAGTGTTAACTCACGCACACCTCGACCACTACGGGCTTTTGCGGTTCGTGCATTCCGCTATTCCCATCTATATGAGCGTGGGGACAAGAAGCTTGGCTGAAGTGTCAAATGTCTTTCTCAATACAGATGTTAAATTTGACAGGATTGAAACCTTCGAGATGGCGCAGACATTGAGGATAGGTGAGTTTGCCATTATCCCTTATTTGATGGACCACTCAGCGCCAGACGCAGCTGCCTTCCTAATCGAAGCTGATGGACAGCGGATCTTCTACACCGGCGATTTTCGTGGGCACGGCCGTAAAAGCGTACTACTGGATAGAATTGGCAAAGACCCTCCGCCGTATGTTAATTATCTCATTATGGAAGGGTCGATGCTGGGTAGAGATGAGGGCTTATTTCTTGATGAAACTTCCGTTGAACAGGCGCTGTATGAGCTCATTCTTTCTCAGAAGGGACTCTGCTATGTATTTACTTCTTCGCAGAATTTGGACCGACTCGTATCTATCTACCGGGCGACAAAGCGTGGCGGCAAGATTCTGATTATTGACCTCTACACCGCATTCGTTCTGGACAAACTGAGTGCCATATCACAACGCATTCCTCAATTCGACTGGGAAAGTGTCCGAGTGCTGTACTCTTATTACCATGCTCAGAAATTAGCAGATTTCGATAGGGCTCTCCTTTACAAATATAAAAGAGCCAAAATTGAGTTTGAAGAAATCCGCGATAACCCTGACGATAAGGTACTCCTCGCCAAAGATAGTCGCTATTTCCGCAGTTTAATCACAAAACTGAAGGGGAGTGGCAAGGCGATGGTTGTTTACTCAATGTGGCATGGTTATCTTGAGAGAAGTAACCTGCAAGAGTTCCTTGAGTCGAATAACATCCCAATCAAAGAGATACACACTAGTGGCCACGCTTATATTCCCGAACTGCAGATGCTAGTAAGTGCGTTGAAACCACGTTGGATTATACCCATTCACACTTTTTATCCTGAAAAATTCAACGACATGTTCCCAAACGTAATTCAAGTAGCGGATGGCCAAACAATAAGTCTTTGCTAATAAATCGCGACCGAGAAGGGAAGATAGGCATGATTAACGCAGAACCCGTCACGAAAGAAGAGATCATCCTTTCACTCAAAGAACAGCTACGGAATGAAGGGATAGCACATTCTCATGTTGGACTGCCCAAGGACATAGATTTTTCCAGCTACAATGGAGTTTTGAGAGCCCGTGTCTCCATCCCTGCACTGAACATGCAAGTAAACAGCGTTGCCTTTGAAGGATGGGTTGTTGCTCTTAAGACATGGCTTCCGGATTTAACAACGAAAGTAGAACTCGATTTTCCGTTCCCTTCTGATTACTCAGTGGGAGTATTAGGCAACTCAAAAGCGTGCCACTTCAATCGGTTTTTGTATCGGACGGCCAATTTCCTAAGACTGTTTCCTGACTGGTTTTCTTTGTACGAAGTCCTTCGAGAGAAGGTCGAGGAATTCGGACAATGGTTGAAAAAAGAGCCCTGCTATCTCAACCAACCCTTGCGCGAACGAAAATCGGTTCCCAAAACAAAGAATATAGAAAGAAAGATAGAATCATGGTTCACATTCGAAGAAGGTAAGGAACTGCTTTGCGAGTGTTGGGGATTGAATCGAGAGAAGCTGTTCAATCAGCTCCCCGTAGGAGTATTTCATAAGACTATTGAGAAAAAAACCGCTATCTTTACTCGTGGCGCTGCAGCCATTGACCTAGGCGGAATTAGCGAAGATGGAAAGACACTGCACATCATCGAGTTGAAATCCGGCAACAATATCAATATGGGTGTGATCAGCGAAACACTATTTTACACCGCAGTTATCCACGACACTTGTATAGCAATGGATAATCTCTTCAAATTTGGTAGATACAAAAGGTCGCGGCAGACTGAAGCTATGATCATAATTCAAAATGGCGGTCGAAAATTTGAACACCTACACTCACATATCTTGGCCGAGCGTTATCACCCACTGTTCTCCCATGATGTAATGAACTTACTTGCCAGTGGTTTGTCTAGATTGGGTATCAAGTTCGACAGAGCCAAGTATGACTACAAGAACAGAAGATTGCTAGCATAAAATTCGGAAACTCTGTTCAAACAGTTGACAAATAATACTAGCAAGGGAGTTTATGGCAAGAAAGAATTCGGGGAGAGCGGACAAAGGCAGCCGCTATTATCTACAGAATCTAGTTAACGATAGCACCGAAAATTTGAATCGGTCTATACTGTCGAGAAGTCCTTCATTATCAGCCTACCACTCAGATGAGCCACACTGGGTGTCCCCCCTTGCGTGCCAAAACTACCGTGAATTCAGGGACGCTGGTTTCCTTCGATCTGTAGGGCTATCTCATCTGAAACCTAGTCTATCCAGGTTTTGGCCACGACTCGGCCCATCCTGGGATGCTCTTGCCACGGTAGCTGGAGACGGAGATAGGCACGGTGTTATCCTTCTCGAAGCGAAGAGTCATTTCAAGGAACTAGGCACCTCAACATGTGGTGCCAAAGCTGATAGCCTGGAAAAGATCAGACGTAGCCTATCAGTTGTCAAACAGGCCTTGGGTGTAAGAGAAGGCGCTGACTGGCTTGGTAAGTATTATCAGTATGCGAATCGTTTGGCACATCTCCACTGGTTGTACCTAGGAGGGATTCCTGCTTGGCTTGTGTTCCTATATTTTATCGGTGATAGAGGGCAGCAGGGTCCAGACTCTGAAGCTGAGTGGAGATGTAGGCTAAATGAAATGAGAATTGCGTTGGGTCTACCCAAATATCACATCCTCAGTGACAGAATCATTAACATATTTATGCCTGTTTCTTAAAGAACGCGAAAACGTGCGAACCAAATCAGCATGGGTATTCTGTGCACATAATGCCTCATTCAGGGAGCTTTGACCTGATATTTGGCTTTGCCTTCTTCGTAGAGGTCGCCGCCGTAGATGTCGTTTACTACCGTAACGGGGAAGTCTGCCACCTCCAGACGGCGAAGGGCTTCAGCACCAAGTTCTTCGTAGGCTACCACCTCTGCCTTCTTGATGCTCCTGGAAATTATGGCGCCGGCACCCCCTATTGCCCCCAGGTAGACTGCCTTGTGCTTCACCATGGCATCCTTGACAGCACTCGACCGCAAACCTTTGCCAATCATCCCCTTCAGTCCCTCGGCCATTAAGCGGGGGGCATAAGCATCCATCCGACCACTGGTGGTGGGACCAGCTGAGCCAATTACCCTCCCCGGCCTGGCCGGGCTGGGCCCCATGTAGTATATGGTTGCCCCCTTGATATCGAAAGGCAGGGGCTTCCCCTGGTCTAGAGCCTCGACCATCCTTTTATGAGCAGCATCTCGGGCAACGTAGATGACACCGGTGAGCAAGAGATTATCCCCGGCTTTGAGGTCTTTTAAGACTTCGTCAGTTAAAGGAAGCGTGACTTTCTTAGACATAGCTCTCAACCTATATTTATCATTACCCTTTGCTTCAAGCCCGATTTTTACCTCCAAGTCCCCAAGTAGCTTGCGGTAAGCTGCTTTTCTTTTACTTCAGGCCTAGTATAATCGGGAAGGAGCATGGGGGCCACTCTATCAGTTATAATGCCGGCCTCTTCGAGCTCTTTATGATATCTCTTTACGTGCTCCAAGGTTAGCTTTCCCTCTTTTGCTTTCTCCCTGGCGAATATAGCAGCATTCTTTCCCGCAATCCGGCCAAATACTACAATATCCATAAGCGAATTGCCCATCAGCCTGTTTTCTCCATGCAACCCCCCAGTTACTTCCCCGGCAACATAAAGCCCGGGCACAGCAGTTTCGCATTCGTCATCGTCCTTAAGCCCCCCATTCTGATAATGGAGTGTGGGATAGACCAGCATGGGTGCTTTAGATATATCAATTCCTAAGCGGTCGTATACCTTCCATTTCCCCACAAAGGCGATTCGCACCCTCCCCTCACCGTGGAGGATGTCAAGCATGGGGGAATCGAGCCATATTCCTACTTTTCCAGTAGGAGTGGGAACGCCCTTGCCATCCAGGCATTCTTTGATAAACCGGGCTGATTCCACATCCCTGGGCTCGCGCTCATTGACAAACTTCTCCCCGTGGACATTCAAAATGTCCGCCCCCTCTGACCGGAACCTCTCGGTAATGAGCCATCCCTCTATTTGCTCCGGGAAAATGACGCCTGTGGGGTGATATTGAACAGTATGCATGAAAGCCAAAGGCACACCTGCTCTGTAGCCTAAAACAATACCATCGGCGGTGGCACCATAATGATTGGTGGTTATAAACCCCTGAATATGGAGCCTTCCAGCACCACCGGTAGCTAAAACCACCGCCTTGGCTCTGACAACAATGTACTCCTCAGTTTCCATGTTATAGAGCAAGGCTCCAGCACACTGCCCGTATTCGTTCAAGATAAGCTCTACTGCCGGGGAAAACTCCAGAACTTTGATATTAGCCCGATTACGAGCTTCATCGCGCACTGTGCGCATGATTTCCAGTCCGCTGAGGTCGGCGCAATAATGCATCCTTTTTCGGCAAGTTCCCCCACCGTGCATAGCATCCAGCCTGCCATCGGGAAACTTGGAGAACATAACTCCCAGGCTTTCCAACCACCGGAGGGCATCAGGAGCTTGCTTCACAAAAGCAGCCACAATCTCGGGGTCATTTTTGAAATGTCCTCCTCCCATCACATCCAGATAATGATAATAAGGAGAATCTTTTTCTCCTTTTGAGGCAGCCTGAATCCCACCTTCAGCCATCATAGTATTAGCATCGCCATGCCGAAGCTTGGTAGCCACAATAACCTGGGCACCATTTTCCTCGGCAATAAGGGCGGCAATGGTGGCAGCCCCTCCACCCCCAATAACTAAGACATCAGTTTCATAGTCAGCCCTCGTGAGGTCCACCTTATCAGGATCAACCTTGCTCTTAGCTTCCAGCAGGTCAACAAACTCGTGAGCTATCCTATAACCCTTATTTGGGCCAACTTTTATCTCTCTTCTCCCCTCCTCCTTATAATCAGGGTGATATTTCAACATGTCCTGTCTTTCTTCCAGGGACATAAAGGGAAATTCCTCCCCTTTCTTCCTTTTCTCTACACGGGCAGGTCTGTTCTGTTCTACCTTCTTGATATAGGGCTCGAAGAAGTCTGGATATCCTAAGTAACTCATCTCGCCTCCTATAGATATCTTGTATCTTTTGGTTTCCAATCCTCCCCGGCTGCCATTGGCTCCGCCTCCCGTTCCTGATATAACTTTTTCAGCTCATCCTCCTTCACATGCTTCAACTCTTCTAGAATTTGGTCATACCTTCCTTCGTTAATTGTTCCTACTATTTCGGCTAAATGTTCTGCCCTGGGGAGAATTTTAGCTCCGTAAATTCTTCGCGCGAGTTGGAACATATGATACTGAGCTAATTCCCCAAAGCAGCGACTAGTGCATAACCCACATTGGATACAATCGAAACTAAGTCGAGCAGCCTCGGCGATATTCCCTTGTTTCAAAGCTGCGATGGCATCCATGACCTCTATTCCCTGAGGACAAGCCTTCGTGCAGGCATTGCAGGCCACACAGCGGAATAGCTCAGGATATAGTTTAAAAACCTCTTCCGGGGCGGAAATTAAATCAGCGAATTCATACTGGGCCCGATTGGCAGGGAAAAAGGGTATTTGGGCCATATACATACCTGGCTCGACTGTCTTCTGGCAAGCAAGCGCTACCTGTAATTTATAATCGCCAGGCTTACGATAAACCGTACCGCAGGCACCGCAGGTTCCCCCCCGACACCCACAACCTCGAATGAACTTATAGCCAGCATACTCCATGGCTTTCATAATGGTAAGACCTTCGGGAACTTCATAGCGCTTTCCCATGATATATATCGGAATCAGCTTAGCCGCTATTTCTGCTGGATTTTTATTTTCCTCTTTGATGCTCATTCTTAACCCCCAATCGGTTGAAAGCTTTCACTTTGGGAAAGTAAGTTCTTTTCCCTCAGAAGTGATTCCGGGCTACCATAATTTAGCTCAAAATGACATACCTGAGGGTCGAGCCCTAAGGCAAGAGCTAGAAGTTGAGTGAAATAAAATAACGGCATCCCTTTGAATTCGCTATGTTTCTTCATCAATTCTTTCTGCCCCTGGCCCAAATTATAATCACATAAAGGGCAGGTGAGAACCAGGGCTTCCGCTCCATGCTTCAATGCCGAGTTTAAGATAACCCGCGCATATTCAGAAATATCATCTGGATTGCTTATTACTTGATAAGACCCACAGCACCGCGTGGATTCAGGAAAATCAACAGGACTAGCTCCGAGAGCTTTAAGAAACTCTCGTAAGATGGTAGGGTTCTCTACACTATCTATAGCTACCTCCCTGGGGCGAAGCAGAGTACACCCATAATAAGGGGCTACTTTTAATTCCCTGAGAGGGAGTTTTACCTTCTGAGCAAGAGCTTCCCATCCTATTTCATCTCTCAACACCTCTAAAAGATGAACTACTTCTACTTCCCCACCATAATCTATCTCCTCATCCATAAAGCTATTAAGAGTATTTCTTTTTTCCGCATTTTCTCTCATTAAAAGATTGGCTCTCTTTAAAGTATTAAAGCAGAAAGCGCATAACGTAGCTAGCTTATCTTGCCCTTGTTCCTTCGCTCGGATGAGGTTGCGAACAGGTGCTACCTGATGAATCAAGTCGTCATCTGCTAAAGAATAAACAGCGCCACAGCAGTTCCACCTGGGAATCTCCACCAACTTCAATCCCAAAACTTCCAGAGAGGCGATGCCAGGCTCCTCCAGATTCCTTGCCTTGGTTTTCAAGGTACATCCGGGATAATAAGCTAAGCTCATTTTTTATTTCTTTAGCCGGTAAACTTCCTCAAGCCACTGACCATAGCTATTTGAGGAAGTTTGCAGCGTTCTTGTGGTGAAATATCTTCGGGGCGTATGTAGTCAATATTCTTTCTCAGGGTGAGAAGCCTTATTGCCTCCATCATCTTAGAGAGGTCAAATCCTCTAGGGCAATTGACAGTACAGGCAAAACAAGAGGCACAAATCCACACAGTCTTTGAATTGGCAATTTCTTCTTCCAACCCTAATCTTGCCAGTTCAATAATCCGTCGAGGGGAAAGGTCCATATTGGAAACCGCGGGACAAACTCCGGAACACATACCACACTGGTAACATAACTGAAGGTTTTGCCCGCTGAGTTCCCTGACTTTCCTTACAAACTCACGGCGCAGCCTTTTGGGCGAAATGGTTACAGACATCCTCTTATCACTCCTTCAATTGCCTTACAGAATTGCCTCTTCATGGCGAGAACACCAGCACTGCATGTTGACAGCCACAGGCATGCTGGCAATGTGGCAAGGGAAGGTTTCCACATGAACTGCTAAGGCAGTAACTGTGCCACCGTAGCCCATAGCACCGATGCCCAGATTATTAACTCTTTCCAGAATTTCCCTCTCTAAATCAGCAACATCAGGGTCGGGACTGGGCTCGCCAAGTTTGCGTAACAACGCCTTTTTAGCTATAAACATGGTCTTGTCCGTCGTCCCACCGATGCCAACACCAATGATAACCGGTGGACAGGGGTTGCTCCCAACCTCGTCAACAAGGCTGACGACAAAATCTATCACCCCCTGACGTCCCTTAGCTGGAGTTAGAACAGTCAGACGAGAACAATTTTCTGAGCCACCTCCCTTGGACAAGACGCTGATTTTCAGCCTGTCTCCAGGAACTATATCAGTATGAATCATAGCCGGTGTGTTATCTTTCGTATTTACCCTGGCAAAACAGGGCTGGCTCACTATGGATTTACGTAAATAACCCCTATCATACCCCTGGCGCACCCCTTCGTTGACTGCTGTATAAAGGCCTCCATTGATTATGTGCACTTCCTGGCCTAGCTCCAACATGACCACGGCGGCACCGGTGTCCTGACAAAGAGGAATTTGTTCCTCGCCGGCAATGTTTGCATTTTCCAATATCCTATCCAGCACATCACGGCAAACAGGAGATTTTTCTTTTTCTTTTGCTTGCCTCAATGCAATTATCACATCTGGGGGCAAATAATGGCAAGAATGCTCAAATAAACGGCCTACGGTGTTCGTTACGTCACCAGCTTTGATTTCCTTCATCTTTCTTTGCCGGCTTATCCTGGCTTCCTGATGCTGGCTGCGTTGGATGCTAAGTTTCTATCCCATTACCTTTGGCACAGTAAGACTAGCATCCATCAGGAACAGGATTTTTGCCTTTTCTCCCTTCTTTTCAATTGCTCTATCTAGCGCCTCTTGAACTTCGTGACAGGGTTTGATAAATGCTTGTTCCATATCTTGCTCCACAAGCCCGGTCACTCCCCAGATTTCTGCCCAGGTGGCAATCTCAGCCATTTTAGCAGCTTTATGATAACCCAGTTTGTAGCCTTGCTCAATTCTTTGCAGAGCTTCCTGAGGGGTTTTACTGCTGGCCAGGAGATTAAAGTATGCCTCTTCTCCTATGCCAGACCTGCATTCAGAGACAAGTATAAGAATCCCTCCCTCCTTTAGAGCCAGTTTCCCATTATCAAGCGCCTTTTGTGATTGATATAAATCCACGTCTGAGGGATAACCGGCGACAGCAACGACGATGTCCGTTTTTTCCTTTATATCTACACAGTAAACTTCGTGAGCTTTCTCTATAGCCATCAGGAATGAATCATGAATATGCCCTGAGGTACAATGGTAAATCCTTTTTTCGCCATCGAGAACAGTCTGGATGGAAAATATTTCCTTTCCTTCTATCGTCTTGAGGGCATCAACCATATCTTCATGAACCGGATTGCCCTCCAAAACCAGCGTCTGTGCACGGGGACTAAGGGCATGCTTATGGTTTTGCTCTATTGTCTTATAAGACGCAATACCGGGGAGAAATGATTTCCTTCCTCCTGTATAGCCAGCGAAATAATGGGGCTCTACTGAACCAATAGTTACCAGCTTATGTGCCTCTACACCTATTTTGTTTACATACATCTCGGTACCAGTGGAGGAGATTCCCAAATATACCATATCTTCATCTTTGCGAGCATCGTGGACATAGATTCTGTCCTTTAGCAAGTTGTGATAATTTCCGAAGATAAAGTTGAATTCCTCTTCAGTTGGTGCACGGTGAATTCCAGTGGCAATGATAAACCTTGTATTTTTATCCTTGGTTTTAGGGTAAATTACTTCTAGTATTTTTGCCGTAGGAGTGGGTCTGGTGTAATCATTAATAATGAAAAGCAAATCTCTAGCATCGGCGATAAACTCATCAAAACTCCTGGAGTTAATGGGTTGTTCAATTCCCTTGCGGATGGTCTTTGTTTCATCGCCAACAGAAACAACGTTTGGTTCAACTATTCTGAAAACCCTGTTTTCCTCAACTTCAACCTCTACCTTTTCCTTTCCGTAAGGGATTCTTATTTTCATAGCTAATTTTGTTTTCCTTTTTTAGTCTCTATCAGCGGAGATAGCTCAACACTGAGGACTTCCGTTTGTTTCGCTGCCTTACAGCCCCCTATAATCTGCTCTCTATGAAATTCAGCCTCCCGATTTTCATATTGGCCCCAAGGATGCTATTTCACTCACAAAACTATTCACCGCATTCTTAAGTTTTTGGGTCTCACCAGTGGCAAAATGTTCCAACTTAAGCCTTTGTGCTTCAACACCAAGCACACCAAGCAGTCTCCCAACCAATACACATCTCTCCTGAGCCCTATAGTTTCCATCGTGCTCACATTCATCAAGCGGGCAACAGGCAATCATCACCCCCCATGCGCCCTGGTAAAATGTGTCCAATATCAATCCTGGGTCAATACGGCCAGCACACACAGTCACGATAACCCCAGATATATTTTCTGCCTCCGTCAGTTCCATTCGAGACAGTCGGAGTCCAGGATATATTGACCAATCACAACAGAATATAATTACTTTGGGGATTTCATTCATACTTCTGAGGGAGCTCTCAATTTTCGCAGAGAGTTCTTTTTTTGATACTCCAAATCCCTCTTTTTGCGACATTGCTCCAACAGGACACTCCGCTACACACACACCACAACCCTTACACTTAACCTTGTCGACCAGTACTCTCATATTCTCCATATCCATAGAAAGTGCTTCAGATTTACATACCGAGACACATCTTCCACAGTCTATACATAGTTTTTCGGCATTCCTAACTGTGGTGCCCTGCACCTCGAAGCCAGCTTCCATAAGGTCAGCTCTGGCATCGGTAAAAATATCAGCAGGCGAAACTTTTGCTGAACAGCTTTTGCTACAATTCTTGCAGTAAAAGCACTGAAAGAGCTTTTCCGCAACATATGTAGAGGGTTCAACTTCACCCGTCAGGAGCCCATAAGCAAGCAACAGCCTCCCCCTGGGCGTATCAATTTCCCAATTGGACACCTTATATAGAGGGCAATGCTCATAACAATAGCCACACCTTATACATATATTTAGTTCGTTTCCCCACTTATTTAGTCTGTTAAATTCCATTATCCCCTAGCTTATCCCAAGGCTTCCAAGCAAGAAGAGGCACCGGCTCTTTGGAGATTCGATTTCAGTTTTTCCTTATAGCTCCACCGGGTATCTGAGTTTAGTTGCCGTAACCCAGTCATCCGGTGCATCCATCAATTTATGAGGATTTAAGATATTGTTGGGGTCAAGAGCCATTTTTATAGCCTTCATCATTTGAAGTGAATCTGCCTTTTCTTTTTTCCAAGAGGGCGCTTTGGAAATGGCAATGCCGTGCTCCCCTGAGGTTGTCCCCCCCACACTTCGGACATAATCATATACCTCCTCAACTGCCCGCCTGGCATTTTCCCACTGCTCTTTCTTGGTAGCTTCCATCAATATCTTTGTATGTAGCAATCCTATACCACAATGACCATAAGCATTCATCACTACGTGATTGCGTTCTCCGATTTCGTGAATCTTGCGGGCGCATTCCGCTATCTTTGAGCTAGGGACAGCCATGTCATCAGCTAACGATGTGCAGACAAATCCATCCCTATATCTTGAGAGCGCAGCAAAAAGTTTTTTCCTCCCGCTATAGATTCGTTCCATTTCCTTAGCATCGCTGCCCATTTCAATTCCAAAGGCATTATGTTTCTCACATATCTCTTTGATGGTTTCCATATCGTAGTCCACAGCTTCTTTTAATCGTCCATCACACTCATATAGCACAATTGCTTCTACCTGGGGAAGATTCATGTTAAGGGTCTTGTTAAGAGCAGTGATGGCTATATCGTCTACAAGCTCAAGCAATGAGGGCGTTACTTCAGATGCCACTATGTCTGATATTGTCTCACCAGCATCTTCTAGTTTATTGAACTTCGCCATTCCCATAGCTCTAAATTTAGGCAGGTGTCTGAGCAAAAGTGTCGCTTCTACAATTATGCCCAGAGTGCCTTCAGAGCCAACTATAAGCCTATCAAGCTGGTAACCCGATGCCTGAGCGCGTGTATCAGCACCAAGAGTAACTAAATCTCCATTTGCCAGAACAACCTTCATCCCTAAGACATAGTCCCGCATTGTTCCGTACTTTATCGCCCTTACCCCAGAGCCATTGTTGGCAATAGCTCCGCCAATGGTGGCAATTCTACCCGACTCTGGAGCCGAAGGAAACCAAAGACCATAGGGCTGAAGCGCCCTGTTTAAATCATCCCAGACTACTCCCGGCTCAACTTTGCACAGTATATCTCGGGGTCTTATCGCCAGGATTCGGTTTATTCGCTTCAAATCCATGACAATGCCACCATCTATGGGAACAGTGTGTCCCGAAGCGCCAGAACCGGCACCTCGGGCGATAACAGGTATTAACTCGGCATTGGCATAGCGTACAATCTCCTGCACTTCCTCTATTGTTTCAGGTCTGACAACAACCGAAGGATTGGCTTCATGAACCGAGGAGTCAGAGCCATAGACATAAAGATCAGCAATGTTATCTCTGACATTTTTCTCTCCTACGATCTCCTTCAATCTTTCAACGTCTACCTTCATCTCTACCTCCCTCTATATCGTTATTTTACTTCCCTTTGCGCTAAATATATGTGTGCCTATTTATCATCTCCGATGAAAACATTGAAATTTCTCACGCCTGCTCTTTTTCGGAGATTGCTTTTTCTCTAACTTCCCTTCAGCTTGCCAGCTTTAACTTGAGCAATAAGTTCATCCTCCCTGCTCACCTCCTCAAGAGTCTTGGGGGCATGGGGTGGCTTCCAATCGTCTGGGATGGTCTTATCTATACCATATCTATAATTTAAGAAGCGTGCACCAGTGGTAGGGTAAAGAGCATAAATAAGGACATCTTGAATATTCTTAGTGAATTCTTTTGATTCTTCCTTAGCTTTTTCCAGTTCTGGCTCGAGCAGGTCTGCCGGCCGACAGGTGATAGGCACCTTATCTTTAAGAATAGTCTTCTGGATGTCGGTGGCAATTTGAGCTGGTGGCTTGCCATAACCCCCATATACATATTCCCTTGCCTCCTTGGAGACAAGCTTGTAGCGCCCTAGCAGGACATTCTGTACTGCTTGGACACCAACAATCTGGCTCGTAGGTGTAACTAAAGGTGGATAACCAAATTCTGCCCTGACCCTAGCAGTTTCCTGTCGCACCTCAGCCAGCTTGTCCAGAGCATCCATTTGTTTGAGCTGCGCCACCAGGTTCGTGGTCATGCCACCAGGAATTTGATGCACCAGAGCTCCGGTATCGATGACCGACATTGCCGATGTATCTAGGAAATCTTTGTATTTAGGGGCGATCTGTTCCAACATTTGAGCACACTTGAATAGTTGTTCAATGTCAAGCCCTGTATCCCTGTCTGTGCTATACAGAGCAACTACCAGAGGCTCAATAGCTGGCTGTGAGGAGCGTAAAGCAAAGGGAGACAAGGCAGTATCGACGATGTCGACCCCGGCCTCAATGGCCTTCAGCACCGACATAGAAGCCTGTCCACTAGTGTAGTGAGTATGCAACTCAACAGGTACTTTCAAGTTTTCCTTAAGAGCCTTGATTAGCTCATAGGAATCATAAGGGGAGATAAGCCCAGCCTGATCCTTAATACATATGGAATCAGCACCCATGTCTTGGAGGGCGAGAGCCTTCTTGACATAGTATTCCAGATTGTAGACCGGTCCACCCATTCTGGGCTGGGTGAGCGAGTAACATACGGCTCCTTGATAATGTTTGCTACATTTTTTAATTGCCTGGGCGGCACGTTCGTGATTGCGCTCGTCATTCACGGCATCAAAAACGCGGAAAATATCAATGCCCACCTCAGCGGCCTGTTCCACAAAAGCATCAACCAAATCATCAGGATGGTTTCGATAAGCGACTAAATTCTGACCTCGTAGAAGCATCTGAAGTTGAGTACCAGGCATGAGTTTCTTCAACTTGCGAGGCCTGTCCCAGGGGTCCTCACCCAAAAAGCGATGGGCTACGTCAAATGTTGCCCCACCCCAGACCTCCATAGAGTAGAAGCCACATTTATTCATTTCAGGGGCCATCCACTCCATATCCTCAGTTCGCATCCTCGTAGCCAATGTGCATTGATGCCCATCACGAAAGGTAGTATCACAAATTTTGACCGGGTTTTTAGCTTTCGGCCTCGTTTTCACTTTATCAGCGGTTAAATCTTTGGCCAAGATGGAACCGTTTCTTACTGCATTCACGAATTATCTCCTTTCGTCATTACGAGTCTTTTACTGCTTGACATTTCAAGCGTGGCCATAAATTCAGACCATCTGCTAGCCTCTTCGTCTCGTTTCGAGCTTTGGTTCGGGATAGCACCCAGCAGTAATGGCAGCTATTGCTCCTTTATTAAACTTCTTTACACAGGAATATTCCCATGCTTCTTTGGAGGTCTCGTTTCTCGTTTAGTAGAGAGAATATCCAAGGCCTTGATTATCTTGGGGCGGCTCTCCCGGGGTGGAATAACTTCGTCAACATATCCCCGCGAGGCGGCAATGTAAGGATTATATAGTAGGTCACGATATTCCCGAATCTTCTCTTGCTCCTTGGCTTCAGGGTCCGGCGCAGCCTCTATTTCCTTGCGAAAGATAATCGGTGTAGCCCCTTCAGCCCCCATCACTGCAATCTCCGCTGTGGGCCAGGCGAAAACAAAATCAGCGCCCAGATCTCTACTACACATGGCAAGATATGAACCCCCGTAGTCTTTGCGAGTGACCAGAGTGATTTTAGGAACCGTGGCCTCGGAGTAAGCCCACAAAATCTTTGCTCCGTGTCTTATTATTCCCAGCCATTCCTGGTCTTTCCCTGGCAAGTAACCAGGGACATCGGCAATGGTAAGCAAGGGAATATTAAAAGCATCGCAGAACCTGATAAATCGGGTGATTTTATCCGAGGCATTGACATCAAGACACCCAGCAAGATGCATTGATTGATTAGCGATAACGCCCACTGTTCTACCATTAAGCCTGGCAAAGCAAATAATGGCGTTCTGCGCATAATTATAATGGGGCTCAAGTATTTCACCGTTATCCACAATGGATTTGATAACATCCCTCATATTATAAACCTTGTTGGGCTCGTCTGGGATTATGCTGTCAAGGGCAGGGTCAACACGGTCTGGGTCATCGGTAGCCTTAATTAAAGGGGGGGCCTCCCTATTACTTGAGGGAAGGTAACTCAGAAGTTTTTTTATGATTTCGATAGCTTGGGCATCGCTATCGCAGGCAAAATGGCATACACCACTTTTAGTGGCATGAGTCATGGCACCGCCCAGCTCTTCGGAAGTGATCTCTTCCCCAGTAACCTGTTTGATAACTGCCGGGCCAGTGATGTGCATGTAGCTTGTCCCCTTTGTCATGAACACCCAATCTGTCATGGCAGGTGAATAGACTGCTCCCCCGGCAGTAGGCCCCATGATTGCCGAGAGTTGGGGAATAACCCCTGAGGCTGCAGAATTCCGGAAGAATATCTGCCCATAGCCTGAAAGGGCATCAACACCTTCCTGAATCCGGGCCCCTCCAGAGTCATTAAAGCCTACTATGGGAACACCACACTTCATAGCTAAATCCATTACCTTGCATATCTTTTTAGCATGCATCTCGCCTAGTGTCCCTCCCATGGAGGTAAAGTCCTGAGAAAAAGCACATACAGGGCGACCATTTACCATCCCATATCCAGTAACGACTCCTTCTGCGGGGACGACAACCTTATCCATGCCAAAGAGCGTAGCTCGATGCTGAACAAACAAATCAAGCTCGTGAAAGCTGCCAGGGTCAAAAAGCAGGTCAAACCTTTCACGAGCAGTTAATTTCCCCGATTTGTGCTGCTTTTCCACCCGCTCCAGGCCTCCCAAGGCTTTTATCTTTCTTTCTTTGTCCCTCAGTTCCTTCAACCGGTCAGCAACCGTACCCATATGAATTCCTCCTCACGAATCAATTTCCTTATAAAGAAAGTTATTTTAAACGGAATTCGCAACTAAGGCAAATCCTTGAGCTCACGGAATTACCGCTAAGATTTGCCAGTCTATTGCATCTCTATTCAAGGAATTTTCTAGTATAATCTCATCAAACATGTTTGAGGCGCTATTGGATTTTTTCAAGCTTTCTGGGGTAAAGCGTGGGTGATCGTCAAACCCTAATCACCCTTAGCTTGAGTAGAAAGCGACGTTGATCTCAGATTTAAAAGCTTGACAGACTGGCCTAGAATGATATTATGGAGGGAAATTTGAAACCACAGCTAATTGCTATAGACGGTCCTGTGGCAGTCGGCAAGAGTAGTGTCGGCTCACTGCTAGCAAAAAGATTGGGCTATGTTTTCTTCGATACAGGGATGATGTATCGAGCGTTTACCTGGAAGGTTCTCAAATCAGGTATCCCCATAGAGAACGAACAAAAGCTTTGTCAGTTGGCCAATAACACTAAATTCGATTTTGTTCCCTTACAAGGATGGCATCTCACGCCCTTCATTGATGATGAAGATGTCTCTTCCAAGCTGCTTTGCCCTGAGGTAGAGGCACATGTTTCCCTGGCATCGAAGATAGCCGGGGTACGCCAGACACTGATACTAGAACAGCGTAAGTTAGCCCAGCGAGGAAAGGTAGTGATGGCAGGCAGAGACATTGGTACGGTAGTCTTACCCTGGGCGGAACTAAAGATTTTTCTCACCGCCTCCACCGAAGAGAGAGCCAGGCGCCGTTACAAGGAACTATTAAATCGAGGAGAGAATTCGAACCTGGAAATAGTCCTCGCCGATTTAAAGAAGCGAGACGAGATGGATATCAATAGAACCATCTCGCCACTTAAACCGGCTGAAGATGCCATAATTATCGATACAGAAAACTTTACCCTGGAGCAAGTTGTAGACAAAATATATACTCTGGCGGTAAATCTATGACCCTCTCTCAAAAGATTTTCTTAGCCACATGTAGACCTTTGCTCAATATTCTTTTCTCCTGGAAAGTTGAAGGAAGAGACAATATACCATTAACCGGTCCGCTGATTTTGGTAGCCAACCATGTTCATGTCCTCGACCCAATTTTTCTCGCATTTAGCCTTCCGCGATGGATTACTTTCGTGGCAAAAGAGGAACTCTTTCGTTCTCCCTTTTTGAGATTCTGGCTCCGCTGGGCTGGATCCGTTTCCATACGCCGTGAAGGTAGGGTTAGAGAGAAACAAAAGATACTTAAGAGTGCCAGAGATGCATTGGAAAGGGGACTAATCCTGGGAATGTTCCCGGAGGGCGGCAGAAGTCACGACGGCAAACTCAGAAAAGGCAAACCAGGCTCCGCAGTTATAGCCTCAAAAGCAAATGTCCCTCTTCTTCCTGTCGGCATCGTCGGCACAGACAAGATTAAGGGCATAAGCTGGCTATGGAAACGCCCTCGCATAGTTGTCAACATTGGCAAGCCATTTAAGCTACCTCCAACCTCCAGCAGGATGAGCAAGTCACAAATGCAATCATTGACCACACAACTGATGATGGAAATCGCTGTTCTTTTGCCACTCGAATATCAAGGCGAATATGAAAAACATGAAGGTTGAGAAGGCTGAGAAACTGGGCCTGTGCTTCGGCGTCAGACGGGCCATCAAGTTGTTGAAGGAGACAGCTAACAAATATGGAGAAATAGAAACACTGGGACCTGTAGCACACAATCGCCTGCTAGTGGAAGCATTGGCTAATCTAGGAGTAAAGCCGATAGATCATCTGGACCAAGCCCAAGGCAGAATCCTGGCTATCACCACTCATGGTGTAAGCTCAGCGGTATTATCTGAGATCAGAGCCCATCACATTCATATCATTGACACTACATGTCCCATAGTCCGCAAAGCCCAAAACGCAGCCAAGGAATTAGCCGAAGCTGGGTTTGACGTCTTCATATTTGGAGACGCAAAGCATTCCGAGGTCAAAGGACTACTAGGCTGGACAGGAGACAAAGGCATAGCTGCCCTCAACGTGAAGCAAATAGATAAGGCAGGAAAATCACCATCACGCTTGGGCATTATCTCCCAGACGACCCAAACCCGATCTGCCTTTATCGAATTTGTCAGACAGCTTATAGGGATGGTGGGGCCTAAGATTGAGGAAATGCGCCTCGTTAATACTTTATGTAAAGTAACACAGGGTCAACAAGAAGCTGCCATAAAATTAGCTCGCAAGAGTCAACTCATGATAGTGATAGGCGGAGGTAATAGTGCCAATGCCAGACACCTTGTTGAAATATGCGCTCCTTTGGTGGAAACTCATTTGGTAGAAACAGCAAACGAAGTCGATACTTCCTGGCTCGTGGGTAAGCACCTCATTGGTATTACCGCCGGAGCATCCACCCCAGACGAAGCTGTAGAAGAATTAATAGACAAGCTGCGGTCTCTATAATCTTCAGCCAAGCCTGGCGTCCAGCTTCCTGCCGCCAATAAGGTGAAGATGAAGGTGAGGCACCAGTTGTCCCCCCTCAGAGCCACAATTTATAACCAAGCGATAACCCTTCTTGGCTATCCCTTCTTTCTCAGCCAGATTCTTAGCTATGATTATAAGGCGCCCGGCAAGCTTTTGTTGTCCCTCAGTAAGTTCAGCCGCAGATGTAATATGAGTTTTAGGTATAATGAGCACGTGTGTAGGTGCTTTAGGCAAGATATCCCTGAATGCTAGGAAATTTTCATCTTGATAGATTATGTCGCTAGGCACCTCACCAGCAACAATTCTACAAAAAATACATTCTTCGGCCATAATCTAACTCCTTTAACATACTACACCTTCCTGTCGTAAATTCTCAATCTCCTCCCGCTTATAGCCTAGTTCCTGTAATATTTCATCAGTATGTTCCCCAGGAATTGGAGATAAACTTCTCACCTTGCCTGGTGTGCTTGAGAGCTTAGGAGCTATGCCAACTTGCTTGATCTTGCCCAAGGTAGGATGTTCCACCTCTATTACCATTTGGCGATGAATCACTTGTGGGTCACTAAAAACCTCGTCCGGTGTATAAACTTTGCCGGCAGGGACATCATTATTAATCAACAATTCAAACCATTCATCTCTTGTCTTAGTTAGGAAAATTTGCTTCAAAGAAGAGCGGATCTCATCCCATTTCTCATCTTCTGGCTTATGAAAGGTGTGTTCCAGGGCGAAGTGATAGGGGATATATTCTTCCTTTCCTAGAAATCGGCATAGGTTCTCCCAGAAATGTGGCTCGAGGCAGCCAATGGTAATATGTTTACCATCCTTGGTTTCGTACACTCCGTAATAGGGATAGGCACCATGAAGCCACGATTCACCCCTCTTCAACATTGACCCGTCAAAAAAGTAACCACAAGTGAACCAGGTCATGAGTGATACTGCTCCATCCATGTAAGCCATGTCCACATATTGCCCTTTGCCCGTCTTGTTTCTAGCCACCAAAGCTACTGAAATACCCAAAGCTCCATATAACGCTGCCCCCGCAAAGTCAGCAACCAGATTTAAGGGGATAACTGGAGGTTCTTCGCTGGACCCAATTAAGCCTAAGATACCAGCCATAGCTATATAGTTGATATCATGCCCGGGAAAAGCATGGTAAGGCCCATCCTGACCATAGCCACTAAGCGAGCAGTAAATGATCTTAGGATTTAGCTTACTTATGGTTTCGTAATCTATCCTCAAGCGCTTGGCTACTCCGGGTCTAAAACCCTCAACAATAACGTCTGCGTGCCGGGAAAGGCGGTAAAATATCTCTCGTCCTGCTTCCAATTTCAGGTTAACCACGACACTTTTCTTATTGCGATTAGGGGCATAATAAGCTGCTGCCTTTCGGTTTTCTTCCTCTGGAAGCGCTCTCGATGAACCCATAAATTCAGTTATCCCTGGCGCTTCAATTTTAAGTACTTCAGCCCCCAAATCTCCCAGGAGCATGGTGCAAAATGTACCTGGAATCAACCTCGACAAATCCAAAATTTTCACACCTTCCAAAGCTAACATATTCCCTCCCAAATTGATTAGTTGCCCATTATAAGCTATTTAGACAATCTTTTGCATTTTTAACCTAAATATGTTAAATTAAAATAAATGGATTTAAACTAAAGGTGGGGGTTACCCACCTTTTTATTAAATAGTAAAAAATTAAATAGGAATGGGAAGATGAAAACAGAGCTTAGGACTGCGATTACTCAGCTTTCGGCTGAGAGAAACTTGCCTAAAGAAGTGGTCTTGGCTGCCTTGGAATCAGCGCTGGCCTCAGCATATAAAAAAAGCGTATCTGCTCTGGAACAAGATGTTTTAGTAAAAGTTGACCCTGACATCGGCGAAATCAATTTCTATATTCAAAAAGTTATAGTTGAGTCAGTTACCAATCCAAATCATGAAATCTCCATCAACGAAGCTCGAAACCTGCGAGCTACAGCACAACTTGGTGATGTAATAAACATAGAATGCACGCTCAAGAATATTGGCCGTATCGCCGTTCAAGCAGCAAAACAAGTCGTTCTACAGCGATTGCGGGAAGCAGAACACCGCATTGTTTATGAAGAGTTCACCGATAGGGAAGGAAATGTTGTTAGTGGAACAATTCAATTCATCGAACCTAAACGAATTTATGTCAGACTGAATAAAATAGAGGCGATACTTCCTTTGAGTGAACAGGTTCCTAATGAACATTATTATAGAGGGCAGCGACTTAAATTTTATATTCTTGAGATGGTCCAGAGGGACAAAGAGCCTCAAATAATAGTTTCTCGCTCTCATCCCAACCTGATACGTGGCCTCTTTGAGCTAGAAATCCCTGAAGTTCACAACGGGATTGTGGAGTTAAAAGCCATAGCTCGCGAGGCTGGACATCGAACTAAAGTGGCAGTGGCAACTACTCAAGAAAACGTTGACCCTGTAGGTTGCTGTCTTGGCCCTCGGGGCATAAGGCTCCAAATCATCATTAATGAACTAAATGGCGAAAAAATAGATGTAATCCAGTGGCATGCCGACCCTGGGGTGTTTATCTCTAACGCCCTTAGCCCAGCTCAAGTAGCAAGCATTAAAATCGATGCGGGAAGAAACACATCTACTGTGGTTGTCCCTGATAAGCAACTTTCTCTAGCTATAGGCAAAGAAGGACAGAATGCCAGGCTAGCAGCGAAACTCACAGGCTGGCGGATCGATATCAAGAGCGTCTCTGCTATTGAGTCGGAAAGGGCTGTTATACAAGAGCCAGAGACAGCAGCAGAAGTCATTCCCCCTGAAGTTACGGAAAGGGAGCCACTTGAAGCAGAGCCAGCTGAGGAGATTGGAGTGGAAGAGTCGGTTGAATTTCCAAGCATTCCAGAAGCTCCGCCTGAGAAGACTGAAGAAAAACAGATTCGCTTTGCTGAAGATATCTTAGTGGGGGCGTTAAAAGCGAAAATACCAGACAAGGCAAAAAGCGAAGTTAAAAGTAAAAGAAAGGGCAAGGTGATAAAGTATAAAAAGCAAGATGACCATTTTATAGATGATGCGAGCGAAGAATAAGTATTTACCTCAGCGTACTTGCATAGCTTGTCGACAGATTAAGGAAAAGAAGGCCTTGATTCGCTTAGTGAGTACTGAGAACGGCGTTGCTGAGATAGATGTATTTGGAAAGAAGCCAGGCAGAGGTGCTTACTTATGCCCCAAAAAAACCTGTTGGGAGTTAGCTCTGAGGAAAAATCGACTGGATTATGCTCTACGAACAAAACTTTATGATGACAATCGACAAACCTTACTTGAGTACAGTCATAACTCGTTGGAGGAAAGCTAAATTTGGATGATAACAAACCGGGATTGAAGAAAGACCTACCACAAGTTGAGCTTCCACCTTTTATAACTGTGAGGCAGCTGGCCGACGTATTAAAAGTAGAGCCTACAAAAATAATTAAACAACTCATGCGCAAAGGCATCATGGCCAATATTAACCAGAGCGTCGACTTTAATACTGCAAGCATAACAGCTGCAGAGTTTGGCTATGCTGCTAAAGCAGCAAAAGAGCGTAGAGCTTCGCCTTCCCGAAAGGAAAGAGGAAAAGGAAAACTATCAGTTCGCCCTCCAGTGGTTACTGTCATGGGACATGTTGACCACGGAAAAACCACCCTTCTTGATGTCATCAGAAAGACTAATGTAACTGCTCACGAGGTAGGAGCAATTACCCAACATATTGGTGCCTACCAGGCTTTAGTGGATGGACGCAAAATCACCTTTTTGGATACACCGGGACATGAGGCCTTCACTGCCATGAGAGCCCGAGGGGCACAAGCAACTGATATTGTAATTTTGGTGGTTGCCGTCGATGACGGTGTTATGCCTCAGACTGTGGAAGCTATAAACCACGCCAGGGCTGCCAAGGTGCCCATAGTAGTTGCCATCAATAAGATTGATAAATCTGATGCTAATCCCGAACGTGTAAAACAGCAGCTTGCCGATTTAGGTCTGGTTGTTGAGGAGTGGGGTGGCGATACTGTTTGTGTACCTATATCAGCCAAGCAAGGCCAAGGAATATCGGATTTATTGGAAAACATATTCTTAGTTGCTGACATATTAGAACTAAAAGCTGATCCCGATAGCGCAGCAGAAGGAGTAATCATTGAAGCTAAGTTGGACAAAACTAAAGGTCCTTTAGCTACCCTTCTCGTCCAGAAGGGCACCCTTAGACTAGTCAATGTTGTAGTAGCTGGCGGTGCTTGGGGGAAAATAAAAGCCATGTTTGATGATAAAGGAAAGCAAGTTCACAAAGCTGAACCGTCCACTCCAGTGGAGATCCTCGGCTTAAATGAGGTGGCGAAATCGGGAGACCTCTTTATTGTGCTTCCCGATGAGCATGAAGCACGAAGCATTGTAGAAAAACAAAAATATCCTAGGCCACGTCCCACCCTAAGTTTAAGTGCTCTTTCCAGCCAAATAAGTGACGGGCAAATAAAAGAACTCAACATAGTTTTGAAGACAGATGTCGAGGGCAGCATTGAACCCATAAAAGGTTCAGTAGAAAGGCTGGGCACAGAGAAGGCAAAAGCTAGAGTCATCCATACTGCTAGCGGGAGCATCACCGAAAGTGATGTCCTTTTGGCCTCAGCCTCAAAAGGCATTATCATCGGTTTTAATACTCCTACCTCACCCGGAGCAACACAGCTAGCTAAAATAGAAGGAGTGAGCATCCAACAATATGATGTAATCTACAAGCTAATAGAAGACATGGACAGAACACTGAAGGGGATGCTTGAGCCAACTTACGCTGAAGTTCTCAGCGGGCGCGCTGAAGTAAGGGCTATCTTCCCCAGCAGCAAGTCGAGGAAAATAGTCGGAGTTTATGTTATGGAAGGAAAGATACGGAGGGATGCCCAAGTTAAAATATTGCGCAAAAATAAAGTTATTTGTGACTCTCGGGCCTCCAGTCTAAAGCGTTTTAAAGAGGACGTCGCCGAAGTCTCCACTGGCCTCGAATGTGGCTTGGGTATAGAAGAGATTGTCGATTTTCAGATTGGCGATATCATTGAATTTTACCGACAGGAAAGAATAAGCTAATTATACTCCCCAGATAGGAGACTCAAATGAGCAGGCGAAGTGAACGAACAAGTAAACTTATTCAGCGAGAAATCAGTGAACTGCTTGAGCGTCAGGTCAATGATCCCAGACTGAGCAAGCTTATCTCAGTAACAGAAGTCACCCTTTCACCTGATCTTAAGCATGCCAAGATATTTGTTAGCACCTTGGGCAGCAAAATAGATAAAGAGGATATGCTGGCGAGCCTTAACAACGCTTCAGGATTTTTGCGCAAGGAACTTGCATCACACTTAAAATTAAAACATACACCGCAACTCAGCTTTCATTATGATGATTCCATTGAGCGAGGAGCAAGGTTACTCAAATTGATCGGGGAACTAACCATCACTGAATAGCTCTATTCGGTTTTCGCTTAGATCACTTTGAAGGTATTGACATTAGTATCTATAAATATGTATAAATTGGTATATAAAGGGGATCTGCCCTGTGCGCGGAACCAAGGCATTTAGCATGGGTAAGGCCTAATTTCCATAGCAAGTTTTCCGAATTTGTGAAAAGGAGATGAGAATGGGAACAATAAATGTAGCCATCGTAGGTGTTGGTAATTGTGCTTCTTCCTTAGTGCAAGGAGTTCACTACTACAAGGATGCTAAGGAAGATGAATTTGTCCCCGGTCTAATGCATGCCAACCTGGGAGGCTATCATATATCTGATATCAACTTCGTGGCTGCCTTTGATATTGATAAAAACAAAGTAGGCAAGGATTTAGCTGAGGCTATTTTCATCAAACCAAACAACACAATTAAATTTTGTGATGTGCCTAAGACAGGCATCCGAGTTGAGCGGGGTATGACCCACGATGGACTGGGCAAGTATCTGTCTCAAATTATCACTAAGGCGCCAGGCCCGACTGCCAATATTGTAGACATACTCAAGAAGACCGCAACTGACGTGGTGATTAATTATCTGCCTGTAGGGAGCGAGGAAGCAACTAAATGGTATGTAGAGCAAGTGCTAACTGCCGGCTGCGGCTTCATCAATTGTATACCTGTTTTTATTGCACGTGAGCCTTATTGGCAAAATCGATTTGCCGAGCACAGACTTCCCCTCATTGGCGATGATATTAAGTCCCAGGTTGGAGCCACCATCACCCATCGACTATTAACCAAGCTTTTCCGCGACCGTGGCGTCAAGTTAGAGCGAACTTATCAACTGAACTTTGGTGGCAATACTGATTTCTACAATATGCTAGAACGAGAGCGCTTGGAATCTAAGAAGATTTCCAAGACTAATGCCATTACTTCACAGTTAGACTATGTTCTCGATCCTGATAACATTCACGTCGGTCCCAGTGACTATGTGCCCTGGCTAGCCGACCGCAAATTTTGCTACCTGAAAATGGAAGGTCGCACCTTCGGCGATGTCCCTCTGAATCTAGAACTGAAGATGGAGGTATGGGATAGTCCTAATTCAGCCGGGGTAGTTATTGATGCCATAAGATGCTGTAAACAAGCCCTAGACCGTGGCTTAAGCGGAACCATAGTGGGGCCTTCAGCTTATTTCATGAAATCTCCACCTATTCAATATTCTGACGAGGAAGCTCATGTAAAAACCGAGGCATTTATCGCAGGACAAGGGCAAGAATGTCCTATCTCTCTGCCTGAGCTAGAGTCAGCTGAAATTGAAGGATAAACCGCCTTGCAAAAATGCTAACTTCAAACAACGTAGCTCAAAAATAAATCTATTTGTGACCTTACTTATTGGAGCTTACTACGTTTGAGAAAGGTAGCAAGTTGCTCGAAGTTTCTCTCTCCACCATGTGGGTTAAAGGTAGATTTAGCCGCATGGCGAGATTTGCCGCCAAAGCTAAAGAATTAGGCTTTACCCACATAGAAGTAAATGCCTCAATTTCCCCAAGAATGCTCAGTGAGCTTCTCGAGACCACAATTCCTATTTCAAGCATTCATTCTCCCTGTCCATCGATATTGTCATCCAGAGGAATCCCCATAAGTAGCCTTTCCTTAAGTTCTCTGGACGAGAGCGAGCGAATAGAGGCTGTTAGCTTTACCAAGCAAACGATAGACCTTGCGGCAAGCGTGAGGGCCAGGGCTGTTGTCCTTCATATGGGTGAAGTGCCAATTGACCTGAGTTTACAAGATAGGCTGTATAAGCTTCACGATGGAGGCTACGCTCAAACCAAAGAATATAGCCAGGCTAAAGAAGAGCTAGTTTACCAACGCACTTCCCAAGCTCTTCCTTACCTTGATGCAGCGAGAAAAAGTCTTCAAGAGCTTAGTGAATATAGCCGGCAAAAGGGTATAATGTTGGGACTTGAGACCAGATTCCATCCTCACGAGATACCAAATATGGACGAAATGGCAGAGCTACTTAACGAAATAGCAGAAAGCCTGGTGGGCTACTGGCATGACGTAGGGCATGCTGAAGTGCAACAGCAGCTTGGATTTAGCTTGCATGAAGAATGGCTTTCACGGTTCAGAGACAGGATGGTCGGCATCCACTTGCACGACATTCTTGGCATTTCCGATCACCATGCCCCAGGAAAGGGAGACATGAATTGGGAAATGGTGGCCAAATATTTACCTCCGGGAATAGTAAAAGTTTGCGAAATCGGCGAATGGAATGACGAAGAGCAAATGCAAGGAATAGTCAAATTTCTTCAAAAGAAAGGGATAGTAGGCTAGCCGGAAGAGCTGAATGAATTTAATAGACATTCGACGGAATTTAGCCTATCGTATTACCGATCCTGTAGTCAGGATTTTGAGTAAAATCGGGATAACGCCCAATGCTCTTACCTTTATCAACCTAGCTCTGAATATAGTTGCGGCCTATGTTATCGCTACGGGGCACTTTCTTCTTGGCGGGGTTTTAGTCCTAGTTGCAGGCTTATTTGACCTCCTTGACGGAGCCTTAGCTCGTTTCACCAAGCAAACTACAAGGTTTGGCGCTATTCTGGATTCAGTAGCTGACCGCATTTCTGAGGCAGCAATACTCTGTGGTCTCTTGATTTGGTATATACCACAAGAGGAAGCCAGCCTGGAAATCGTGCTTATTTTTGTTGTTTTAATTGGTTCCTTCCTGGTTAGCTATATAAGAGCTAGGGCAGAAGGACTCGGCTTGCAATGTCAGGTTGGCTTGTTTACTAGAGCAGAACGGGTTATAGTATTAGCAATAGGTTTGCTGATAAATCAGATTTTTATTGCTTTATGTGTTCTGGTGGTCTTTGTCTTTATAACTGTAGTTCAAAGGTTAGTTTACCTATGGAAGCAAGGAAACATTAAAGGTGATTAAGTGGCTGTTATAGTTATCGTGGGAGGGCAGTGGGGTGATGAAGGTAAAGGAAAGATAATTGATCTCCTAGCTGAGAAAGCGAAGGTAGTAGCTCGTTTCTCCGGGGGGGATAATGCTGGCCACACTGTGATCAACCCCTTGGGCGAGTTCCGGCTGCATCTTGTCCCTTCGGGCATCTTTTACCCCCACGTAACTTGCATTATCGGCAATGGTGTAGCTATTAACCCAGCAGTACTTCTTAAAGAAATGGATGACTTGCAGAACCACGGCGTAGGTATAAGTCGCCTTTTTATTAGTGCCCGTGCTCACCTGATCATGCCCTACCACATTCTCCTCGACAGACTGGAAGAAGAAAGGCGCAGTAAAGGAGCATTGGGTACCACACTCAGAGGAATCGGCCCTGTCTTTGCTGATAAAGTAGCTCGCTTAGGAATTCGTGCTGGAGATTTGTTAGATAGGGATGTATTTCTGAGCCGCTTGAAGTCAGCTCTGGAGCTCAAAAATATTATCCTGACCAAAGTGTACCAAGCTTCGCCTCTATCACTGGAGGAGATCTATCAACAATATTGCCATTATGGAGAGCGGCTTGTTCCTTTCATCCGAGAAACTAGCTCCATGATTCGCGAAGCGGCGACAAAAGGAGAGCCTGTTTTGTTAGAAGGCGCCCAGGGAGCTTTACTTGACCCTGACTTTGGCACCTATCCCTATGTGACCTCTTCTTCACCGCTGGCCGGGGCAAGCTGTATTGGAGTAGGCCTGGGCCCAAGAGGAATCGACCGTGTGGTGGGCATATTTAAAGCATATAACACTAGAGTCGGTGCCGGACCTATGCCCACAGAGCTCAAAGACGAAATTGGTGACTTAATACGAGAAAAGGCTCGTGAGTATGGTGCTACCACAGGGAGACCACGAAGATGCGGCTGGTTTGATGCTGTGGCAGGTCGCTTCAGCGTTCAAATAAATGGCCTTAGTGATATAGCTCTAACTCACCTCGATATCTACGATGGTTTCCCCTCAATTAAAATATGCACCGCCTACAAATTTAGAGGCGAGGTCCTAAATTCTTTCCCCAGCGATGTCGCCATATTGGAGAAATGCCAACCTGTCTATGAAGAATTGGATGGTTGGCAAGAATCAATAAGTGGAATTCGAAATTTTAAAAAGCTGCCGGTGGGAGCTCGCAATTATATGTCCCGCCTTGAAGACCTTCTTTCCTGCCCCATCAGTCTTATTGCCGTAGGACCAGACAGGAGGCAAATAATATTGGTTAAATCGAGCACTCTACTCTGATACACTGGTCACTTAATAATAGCTGATGAATAAGCCGAGGAAAGCTTTCTGAATCAAGACAGAGTGCCCGGTTCAGCTGATAACCATCAGCCATCAGCCATCAGCCCCTGGGAATAGGCAAATCTATCTTATAGTTTTTTAGTGCCGCCTTTATAAGATCGGTTGACTTTTCATCAGGCTCAACTAGAGGCAAGCGAGGTTTACCCACTGGAAAACCTACGTAATTCAGAGCCCACTTGACAGGTACAGGATTGGAAACGATGAACAAGGCATTTACCAGAGGCAATAAGTATCGGTGGATCCTGGCTGCTTCTTGAGGTTTACCGTTAAGGAACTTCTCCATCATGTCCTTTATCTGGATTCCTACTAGATGAGAGGCGACGCTAATCACACCGTAACCACCTAGAGCAAGTATGGGGAAGGTATCACTATCATTGCCGCTATAAACTAAGAAATCTTCCCCGGTTCCCTGAAGAATCTCAGCTATCTGCCCGAAATTGCTACTGGCTTCCTTCACGCCCACAATATTATCAATCTGGCTCAGCTTGATTATCGTATCGGCAGCGAGGTTGGTAACCGTACGCGATGGCACATTATAGATGATGCAAGGCAAGGTAGTACTCTGGGCAATGGCTTTAAAATGCTCCCACAATCCTTGCTGGGTCGGCCGATTGTAATAGGGAACTACCAAGAGACAAGCATCAACCCCAATTTTCTCCGCCTCCTTAGTCAACTCCTGGCTTTCTCTGGTGTCATTGTTGCCTGTGCCAGCAACTACCGCTCCGCGGTCGGCTATCGCTGATTTTACTTCAGCGAAAAGCCGCAGTTTCTCTTCCTGGCTCAGAGTAGGAGACTCGCCTGTGGTGCCCGAGACCACCACCCCTTCACTACCCGAATCCAGTAAAGATAATGCCAGTTTTTTAGCTTGTTTATAGTCAACCTCGCCTCGAGCATCAAAAGGCGTAACTATCGCTGTTAATAAGCGACCCAGCCTATTTTTACCCAAAGAATTCAAAGAGCCTCTGGAAACCCCTGGCTTATTCATTTAAACTCGCTAAACTCTCTCTAAGGCTTATCCAACCCCTCTCTATCCCCTCCTCAGCAATTTGTACAGCATTTAGCGCTCCCCCTTTACGCAGATTATCAGCCACTATCCACATAACAAGTCCGTTGAGATTCGAAATATCTTTCCTAATTCGGCCTACAAATACATGATCTGACCCACTAGCAGCCCAGGGTTGAGGATAAAAACTAACGGTGGGATCATCAAGTACCCTGACCCCAGGAGCTTGAGCCAAAATCCTCCTTGCTTCTTCAGAGGCGATGGGCGAACTAAATTCCACATTAACTGATTCACTATGCCCGAAGTAAACAGGAACTCGGACGCAAGTAGCCGAAATAGCTATGTCCTCAGTATGCAGTATCTTCCGTGTTTCTTCCACCAATTTCTGTTCTTCCTTAGTATATCCATTATCCAAAAAGACACCGATTTCTGGCAGTACATTAAAGGCTATTTGGTGAGAATAGACGTGAGGACAAATACGGCGCCCTTCCAAAACTAACCGTGCTTGATTTGTCACTTCTCTCAGAGCAGCACCGCCACTACTTGATACTGACTCATAAGTGCTCACTATAATTCGCTTTATGGGATTGATCCTGTGCAAGGGATGAAGCGCTACCACCATTTGGATTGTGGAGCAATTCGGACTGGCGATTATCCCCTTATGCCATTCTATATCCCCAGGATTGACCTCCGGGACTACCAGAGGCACTGCAGGGTTCATCCTGAAAGCAGTACTATTATCAATGACCACTGCTCCAGCTTTGGCAGCCAAAGGCGCTAATCTACGACTAATATCAGCACCAGCAGAGAAAAAGGCAATATCAACATCGCGAAACGCCTCTGTCTGCGCTTCTCTAACCTCAATTCTTTGATGATTAAAGAGGACTTTCACCCCAGAAGAATACTCCGGGGATAGTAATTGGATGGAAGCTACGGGGAACTTACGCTGCTCAAGTACCTTAATAATTTCTTGCCCTACAATATCGGTAGCGCCAACAATAGCTACATTGAATCCTTCCATGGCCTTTCCTACAGTTTTAGCAAGGCATCCAACCCGTAAGTTAGCCCCTTGCGTTTTGTCACTTCCTTAATTGCCAGGATAACGCCAGGCAAGAAACACTCCCGACTTATAGTATTGTGACGTAAGCTTAGAGTTTCACCCGCTCCGCTAAATACAACTTCCTGCCCAGCCATAAATCCCGGCAACCTCAAGCTATGGATAGCTATGCCATCCATCTCTCCTCCTCTAGTATTGCTGAGTACTTCACGTGTAACTTTAGGATAAACGAATGGTTTACCATGCGTTTGCGACATCGCTCTGGCTGTAGCTATAGCAGTCCCTGAAGGAGCATCAGCCTTTTTATCATGATGCATTTCGATAATTTCGGCGTGGTCGAAAAACTTAGCAGCAAATTTTGATAGATGTATCAAAAGTGCCGCCCCCAGAGAAAAGTTGGGTGCCACTACCGCCCCTACCTTATAGGCCTGGCATAATTTTTCAATTTCTGCCAAATTCTCCTCAGAAAGGCCTGTGGTGCCTATAACCATGTTAACTTTTCGTTTAATAGCAATGCGGGCAGCTGCCATAGAAACCTCGGCATTGGTGAAATCTACCACCACATCTGCATCGCAGCTCTTCAAAAGCGAGTCTAAATCGGAAGAAAGGAGTACCAGTTCGGGAGCCTCAGCTAAAGGAAGATATTGCTGAGTTACTTCCTTTTCCACAGCCCCCACTGCCCTTAAGCCGGGCTCGCAAACCACAGCTTTAGTTATCTCTTGCCCCATCCGGCCTAAAGCGCCATTAATAACTACTCTTATGGGTTCTAAAGAGGAAGTCATGTTCCTTTTTCTCCCCTCGCCAGTAAAACAATTTATTTACTACGGTTGCCATGTTGTTCACCCCTGCCACGTGGGTGAACAAATTTACTCTGACGGTCCTTGGGAGCCGAGGAATTACTAACTTTAGCACCAGGGAGGTTGGAAAGCCCTTCCAATATTGCTTTGCGCGATAAATTTATTCTACCAGAATTGTCGATCCCAATGACTTTCACCATTACCTCATCACCCACTTTAACCACATCTTCGACTTGAGGTACATGGTAGTTAGCAAGCTCACTGATATGGACGAGGCCTTCCTTCCCCGGCAGGATTTCTACCATGGCACCAAAATTGAACAGCCTGGTTACTTTCCCAGTGTAAACCTCTCCTTGCTCCACTTCCCGAGTTAAGTCCTGAATTATTTTGATTGCTTTCTGGGCTGCCTCTTCGTTTGTAGAGCCAACGATAACCGTACCATCGTTCTTTATATCTATAGTTGCCTTGGTTTCATCTATAATAGACCTTATAACCCTACCCCCAGGACCAATGACGCTCCCAATCTTACTCGTATCAATCGTCATTTCATACATCCTGGGAGCATAGGGACTGAGTTCAGAGCGAGTAGCACTAATAGCTAAACTCATTTTCCCCAGTATTTCCAACCTTGCCTCACGAGCCTGGCTTAAGGCTTCAGCCAGGATGCCATAATTTATCCCTTGCAGCTTGATATCAAGCTGCAAGGCCGTGAGCCCACGAGCTGTGCCAGCAACTTTGAAATCCATGTCACCATAGGCATCTTCCATACCCACAATGTCAGTTAGAACAACATAGCCCTCATCCTTTCCGGTAACTAAACCCATGGCTATCCCGGCCACAGGCGCCTTTATAGGCACACCGGCATCCATCAATGAGAGGGTTGAGGCACAAGCGCTAGCCATTGATGTGCTTCCGTAAGAACTAAGTACCTCGGAAACCAGACGTATAGTGTAAGGAAAATCATCCTCCGATGGCAGTACTGATGCAATAGCCCGTTCCACTAAAGCGCCATGCCCGATCTCGCGCCTCCCTGTTGTTCCTATTCGTTTCACTTCCCCAGTAGAAAAGGGAGGAAAATTATAGTGATGCATAAAGCGTTTAGTTCCCTCCAGACCTAAGCCATCCAATAACTGCTCCTGCCTTGTAGACCCCAAAGTGGTAATAGTCAACACCTGTGTTTCCCCCCGAGCAAATAATCCTGAGCCATGAGTACGAGGCAAGATGCCAACTTCACAGCTGATAGGACGAATTTCTTTAGCTTGACGGCCGTCCAAGTGCCGCCTTGTCTGCAATATTTTTTCCCTCACCGCAGCTCTAAGCTGGGCTTCAAAAGCAAAATTGATTTCATCTTCAGAAAAAGAATCAACCAACTTGTCCCTTGTTTCTTCTTTGATAGACGTTAAAGCCTTCTCTCTTTGCAGTTTCTCTGGTTCCTCTAGAACCTGGGTTAATTTCTCACCAAGTAGGGAAGCAATTTGAGATGAAAGCTGAGGAACAAGTTCCTTATGTTCAACTTCCACCTTGGCTTTGCCATAAATGCGCTGTAGCTCTTCTTGAAGCTTAATGACTTCCTGATTTGCCTCGTGTCCCAACTTAATTGCCTCTAACAATATTTCTTCGGAAACTTCCTTGGCACCTGCTTCCACCATTACAATGTTTTCTTTACTGCTAGCAACAATCAGGTCAAGTAAGCTATCGTCCATTTGGGGCAGGGTGTGATTCACAACTAAAGTATTATCTATGTAGCCAACATGTACTGCTGATATAGGACCAAAGAACGGGATATCCGATAATGTCAAGGCTGCTGAAGCGCCAACAAGGGCACAAATATCCGGGTCATTTTCTTGGTCAACAGATAGCACTATCGCCACAACCTGAACATCGTGCTTAAGTTCTTTAGGGAAAAGAGGGCGCAGGGAGCGATCGATGAGCCGACTAGTTATAACCGCTTCTTCTGTAGGGCGTCCTTCTCGCCTGATGAAGCTGCCTGGTATTTTACCCGCTGCATAGAGCTTTTCTTCATAATCCACTGTTAAAGGTACGAAATCAATTCCTTCTCGGGGCTCAGAGCTTGCACAGGCAGTAACCAAGACAATGGTGTTACCATACTGAACAGCAACAGCACCATTGGCTTGCTGAGCGAATTTCCCTACTTGAATGCTAAGCGTCCTACCCGCTACTGAAAGCTCAAAAACATCAGACATATTACTCCTTCAAACCCAATCTGCCAATAAGAGAATGATACCGTTCGGGCGCCGTCCTGTTTAAGTAGCCTAAAAAACGCCCCCTCCTCCCTATCACCCCATGGAGCGCATGTCGGGAGTGCCGATCCTGGGGATACAACTTAAGATGCTCTGTTAACCGATTTATCCTCTCGGTAAGCAAAGCCACCTGGACCTCAACGGACCCACTATCATTTTCCTTAAGTCTAAATTGGGTGATGATTTCCCCTTTTCTTTCCTTGTCCAATACTATAAACTCCCTAAATTAATAATGTCGTATATCATAGCACGATAAAAAAATCTTGTATAGAAATTGACCAAAAGAGCGAGATACTTTATAATTGGCTAGTAAAGGCAACTTTTTATGCACGAAAGTTGCGGCGTTTTTGGAGTTTATGCCTCAAGCATAAATGTAGCTCAGGCGATCTTTTTCGCCCTCTTTGCTTTACAACATCGTGGTCAAGAAAGTGCCGGCATCGCTGTCACTGATGGCAACGAAATAAAAATACATACCAGCATGGGATTAGTTTCCCAGGCATTCACGGAAAGTGACCTCGCTTTGCTCACAGGATACATTGGCATCGGGCATAATCGCTACTCCACTACAGGCTCAAGCAGACCCACGAATGCCCAGCCCATTATAGCGAAATCAGAGGGGTTGACCATTGCCCTGGCACATAATGGCAATATCATCAACTCCAAACTGCTCCGCGATGAACTCCAGGAGCGTGGCTATCATTTTCACACTAGCAGTGATTCCGAAGTCATTGCCAACCTGATTTTGGCCTCCCCCGGCCGGAACTGGCAGCAAAAAATAAGACATGCCATGCACCGCCTCCAAGGAGCTTATTCCCTGGTAATCTTAACTGAAAATGAACTGATCGGAGTTCGTGACTCCTTCGGTGTTCGTCCTCTCTGTCTCGGAACTATTGACAGTGGATGGAGCATCGCCTCGGAAAGTTGTGCCTTAGACCATATAGGTGCCCAATTCATAAGGGAAATCGAACCCGGGGAAATTGTAGTCATCAATAGCCATGGACTGAAGAGCTTTAAGAAGGGAGATGGTAAAAGGGCCCTATGCATCTTTGAATACATTTACTTCGCCCGTCCCGACAGCATCATCCAAGGCAAACTACTCTACCCGACAAGGGAAGCTATGGGTAGAATATTGGCTGAAGAATATCCTGTTGATGCTGATTTCGTCATGGGTGTTCCTGATTCAGCTACTGCCGCCGGCATTGGCTATTCTAATGCCTCAGGTATCCCATATTGCGAAGGCCTGTTAAAAAATCGCTATGTAGGACGTACCTTTATTGAGCCTGACCAAAGGATACGGGAGCTTGGCGTCCAATTAAAATTCAACCCCCTTTCCCGCATAATTGCTGGGAAAAGGTTAGTAGTCGTCGATGACAGTATTGTTCGTGGCACCACTACTCCTCATGTGGTTAGTCTGCTCAAAAAAGCAGGTGCTGCAGAGGTTCATCTCCGCATCTGTGCCCCTCCCATCTGTTACCCTTGCTTCTTCGGGGTGGATATGGCATCTAGATGGCAACTCATCGCCGCAAGAAAGACCATCCCAGAAATCAGGGAATACCTCAGTGCTGATTCGCTTGGATACCTTAGCCTCGATGGCCTAATTCGAGCCGTGGACCTGCCCAGAGATATTTTCTGCCTTGCTTGTTTTACTGGAGTATATCCCATTCCAGTTCAAATAGAAATGGACAAACTGGCTTTGGAAGTACTCCCTCAGGAGGAACTCAGTGAAATCCACCTCTAAGGAAGCTTATGCCCTTGCTGGTGTAGATGTTTCTCTTGCCAATAAAGTAAAGAAAATCGTTGCCCGTCAAGCTCAATCTACCTTTCGACCCGAAGTCCTCGGCTCAGGATTTTTCGGCAGTATGTTCCAGCTCAAAGGATATGACGAGCCGGTTCTGGTCTCTAGCACTGATGGAGTAGGCACCAAGCTCAAAATAGCTTCGCTTCTGGGCAAAAACGATACCGTGGGCATTGACATCGTCAACCACTGTGTAAACGATATCCTTTGTTGTGGCGCCGAGCCCCTTTTCTTCCTCGACTATGTTGCCATGGGCAAACTTAGGCCTGAGCAAATAGAAGCCATCATTTCGGGTATAGTCCAGGCCTGCCGAGAAGCTGGCTGTTCGTTAATTGGCGGTGAAACCGCCGAGATGCCCGGCATATACTCCCAGGAGAGCTATGACTTGGTGGGTTTCATTGTCGGAGTGGTGGAAAAGAAGAATATCATTGATGGCAGTTCCATTGTTTCAGATGATGTAATCCTTGGCCTGCCTTCGTCTGGCTTACATACCAATGGTTATTCATTGGTGCGAAAAGTCTTTGGCGTAGACGCCAACCCTTCGTGCTTGAATAAATTCTATCCTGCACTGGGGAAAAACCTTGGTGAAGAACTGCTCCAAGTCCACCGCTGCTACTATCCGCAACTTAAGCCTGCCTTGCCATTGATTAAAGGTATAGCTCACATTACCGGTGGTGGCTTTGCGGGTAATATACCTCGCATCCTACCTCAAGGCCTTGCCGCTCATCTTCATAAGGATTCCTGGGATATACCGCCAATTTTCAAACTTATCCAAGAAAACGGCGCTATAGAAGAAACGGAGATGCATCGAGTGTTTAATATGGGAATAGGCATGACCATTATTTGTTCACCCCAGCAGGTAGCCAAGATTGTCAGTATCTTGCCCCAAGCTAAAGTTATCGGCGAGATAATTAAGGCAGAAGACGAGGAAAGAGTAATAATAAATTAAAGGAGGCTCTGTGCGCGCCATAGTTAGTGTTTCAGATAAATCAGGTGCGGTTGATTTTGCCCGAGGTCTAAAAGAGCTGGGCATTGAGATATTCAGCACCGGTGGGACCAAGAAATCTTTAGAGGCTGCTGGAGTAAAAATACATAGTATCTCAGAGCTTACTGGCTTTCCTGAGATCCTCGATGGCCGGGTGAAGACTTTGCATCCAGCAGTGCATGGAGGTATCTTAGCCCGACGTGACCTTCCCCAGCATCTATCCGAGCTAACCAAGAACCGTATTGAGCCCATTGACATGGTGGTAGTCAACCTCTATCCCTTTGTAGAAACAGTGACTAAGGCTGAAGTTTCCCTAGACGAGGCGCTAGAGAACATCGATATTGGCGGACCAAGCATGATTCGCTCCGCAGCCAAAAATTTCCCCTCCGTCCTGGTAGTAGTCGATCCCGGGGATTACGATACAATCTTGCAAAAGCTGCGCCAGGGCAATATAGATTCAGAATATAGGAAGCGGTTAGCCCAGAAAGCTTTCCAACATGTTGCCCTTTATGATACAGCCATCGCTCAATACCTTAACGAAGAAGCTTTCCCCGAAGAGATGACGATAGCCTTAAAAAAGGCCCGTAGCTTTCGCTATGGCGAGAATCCCCATCAGCAAGCTGCCTTTTACATTGAACAAAATGTAAGACAAAGGCAAGACGGCCTGGCATCCTTGGAACAGCTTGGCGGACCCGAAATTTCCTTCAACAACCTTCTCGATTTAGATGCTGCTTTAAACGTGTTGAGCGATTTTACTGCTCCCACCATTGCCATAATGAAGCACACTAATTCCTGCGGACTTGCCTCCCATAATGATTTAGCCGAGGCTTATCGGCGAGCTTTAGCTGGCGACCCTGTAGCTGCCTTTGGCGGCATAGTTGCCAGCAACCGAAGCATAGATTTAGCTACCGCTAGGGAAATAGATAAGTCTCATTACGACGCCATTGTCGCCCCAGAATATGAAAAAAAGGCTCTGGAATTACTAAGACGAAAAGAAAGCCTGCGCCTTGCTAAAGTTGCCCCTTATCGTCCTTCGCCCTCCGAACTACATCTCGATTTTCGCCATGTCAGAGGCAGCTTTCTGGCCCAGATGCCGGACACTTTAACCGAATCCGAACTTAAGCCTCGCGTCGTAACCAAGCGCCAACCAAGCGAGACAGAGTTATCAGACCTGCTCTTTGCCTGGAAGGCAGTTAAAGGCATAAAATCTAACGCCATAGTTATCGCCAAGGACAAAACATTGTTAGGCATGGGAGCCGGACAGCCAAGCCGGGTAGTAAGCGTTGAGCTAGCTTTGAAAAGAGCTGGTGACCAAGCTAAAGGCAGCGTCCTTGCCTCAGACGCCTTCTTCCCCTTTACCGATGGCCCGGAATTGGCAATCAAGCGCGGAGTTACCGCCATTATCCAACCCGGTGGCTCGGTAAGAGACAAAGAAGTAATTGAGCTGGCAAACAAGTATAATGTAGCCATGGTATTTACCGGTGTCCGCCACTTTAGACACTGACTTGGGCAAACACAAAATCCCTTAGCTCTAAATATTTAGGAACTGAGATTTTGAATTTGTTATTTAGAAATTAGTGCTTAGAGTTTATAGAGGTGAAGGAGGCGAGAAATGTTCATGATTAGCAAAGAAACTATGCACAGCGTTATGTCACTTAGAGAGAAGATAGCTGACCCGGGAAAAAGGGCAGAGTGTATTGCCGATGTGGAAAATATGATAAAAATAAAGGAATCCCATCTGGCAAGGGCAGAGTGGGGTTCTTGTTGTGGCAACATCTGCAATCTGGCACCACAGATAGACAGCGAACTACAGATGCTCCAGAACACTTTAGAGGTTTTAAGGAAGGAGGACAGCACGAAGGCAGCTTCTTTGTTAGAAGATTACATTGCCTTCCTGCAGAAAAACTACAGCCCAGAGCCTGATCATTGGTGATGCCATGGCTAGAGTAGTAATTGTATCAGATATGTTACGTGGCTTTCTCGAGGAAGGTTATCCACTTTATTGCGGCATCGAGGCCCGTAGTATCATACCCAATATCCAGAAATTACTGGAGCGAGAGCTAGAACAGGGCTCGAAAATCTTCTATTTATGTGACCATCATATACCCAACGACCCAGAATTCAAAATGTTCCCACCCCATTGCATTGAAGGTACTAAGGAAACTGAACTCATACCCGGGCTTTTGCAATATCCCGGTGAAATAATACCCAAAAGAACTTTTAGCAGTTTCTACAACACTCCTTTAGACAAGAGACTGGAGGCAATCAAGCCCGAAACCATAGTTGTCTGTGGCGTAACCACCCATATTTGTGTTCTGAACGCAATAATTGATGCCAGAAACAGAGACTATGAAGTGGAAGTCCCCGTTGATTGTGTTGCTTCCTTCGATAAAAAAGCTCACTTCTTCGCCCTGGACTATATGGAGAGGGTGCTTGGAGCCAAGCTTATTAAACCCTTAGTTAAGGTTTCTCCGCCTCGTTTCGAAATTGCCGATTCATGGTTGAGTGGGGAAACTGCCGACATCTATTTTCCCCGCACCGTGGAAATACTTAAGAAAGAGGGAATTAATCCCGTAGCAACTATGGAGGTATTTCCTCGCCGAGCTGGTATCTTGTGCGGCATAGAAGAAGTTAAAGCTTTGCTCGCCAAAGTTCTTCCTGAGGATAATTGTGAAGTATGGTCGCTATCTCAAGGCGAGCCTTTCGACAGAAAAGAAGTAGTCTTGCGCATAAAAGCCCCTTATCAAAGCTACGGAACTTATGAAACAGCTTATCTAGGCATACTCTCCCATTGCAGTGGCTGGGCCACCGCTGCCCGAGAATGCGTTGATGCTGCCCGAGGCATTCCTGTCATCAGCTTTGGAGCCCGCCATGTCCACCCTTCAGTGGTCGGCATTATGGAATACTCCGCTATAGTGGGAGGCTGCACTGGCTGTGCCAGTACCGCTGGAGCAGAACTTGCCGGCATCCAACCCACAGGGACTATTCCTCACGCCCTAATCATTATTATGGACAGTACTGCTAAGGCCACTCTTGCTTTCGACAAGCATATGCCTTCCGCAGTGCCGCGTATTGCTCTGGTAGATACTTTTGAGGACGAGGTTAGAGAAAGTGTAACTGTGGCCAAAGCGATGCAAGGAAAGTTACAAGGCGTAAGATTAGATACACCTCCAGAAAGAGGTCGAGTTACTGCCGACTTGGTCAAAGAAGTTAGAGCCTGGCTGGACCTCGAGGGATTTAAGGACGTGAGAATAGTTGTCAGCGGTGGACTTGACCCAGAACGAATCAGATATTTTATCGATGAAGGGGCACCCGTGGATATTTTCGCTGTTGGTAGCTATATCAGCGATACCAATCCCATTGACTTCACCGCCGACCTTCACGAAATAGCAGGCAAACCCATCGCCAAAAAAGGCAGAATGCCCGGCATCACCCCCAACCCCAGGCTGAAAAGGGTGATGTAAAAACTCCCAGAAGAACTTTATTACGCTTATTCATGTAATTAGCAATACATATATTAGCTTTGATGCTTTTATGTCTTTATGCTTTCCTTAGCTCTTCCACTATCCTGGGCAATATCTCACCTGTCTTCCCTTGAATTAAATAGTCTGATACGCCTTCGTGGGTTAGCGGCGTAGGGTCCGCATTTACTTCTATTATCTTCACGTTAGTCTTATACCCCACTACATCCAGGCCTGCAAATAATCTACGCGTATGAAATCTTGCCATCCTGGGTAGATTGGCAAAAGGATAAACCACTGCCGATGTCCCGCAGATAAGCATCAAGTCACATTCCAAAGCTTCTTTCTCCGATTCCTCCATGACGTCTGAAGGTATCGGTTCCTTGAAGTGAACTACATCATCTTTCAGGACAGCACCACACTTGCAGCGAGGCGGAAGCTCATCCAGGGAGACTTCTTCCCAGGCAAACCTTGATCCGCACGAAATACACCTCAGCGCATTGACACTGCCGTGATATTCTAAAACCCTCTTACTCCCTGCCTTTTTATGTAAACCATCAATGTTTTGCGTGATTACGCACTTTAGTAGCCCCAGAGCTTCGAGCTCAGCCAGAGCATAGTGCCCTGGATTTGGCTTAGCCTGCCTGATTTGTTCATGAAACGTCCCGTATGTCCCCTGAAGCCCCAGTATTTCCTCCCAGTATGCCCTGGGGTTGTTCAGGAAAAGCTCGTATCTTTGATAAGCCTTAGCCTCCGCCTCTTTATTCGTGGTCCAGATGCCCTTTGGTCCCCTGAAATCAGGTATTTCTGATTCGGTTGACATGCCCGCCCCGGTTAATGCAATGGCATATTTACTTTCAGCCAAATCCTTTGCTGCCCGCTTAATTAAACTCTCCATATTCACCCCCGAAACACTACTATTGCGGCAAAATCCAGCTTGTCTGCCAAACTCATCCTAAACATCCTTCAGGCGAAGCCAATCCCCGCTATCTCCAGGAGATTGCCATTAATTTTTGTTCTGGCGTCAAGAAATTCCTCGATAAGCCACAAGTTTGTCTCCACATGTTCAGTAATGCAAGGGACTGAATACCTGGTGACCCCCTCGGCTAAGCCAGCATAGATTATGAGCTGGTCTGCGATATATCTATCAACTGTGGCACCAGTTTTAACATCTTCTATAAACCTCTCAGCCACATATCTGCCTATGGATTCCGAGCTTCTGCCTGGCCTCCCTGCCCTGTCGGAACCCATCCGGTTACCCAGGCTCGTCTCGGCATATATCGCCAGGGCTGCTCCTTCTTGAAGGGAGCTTTCGTCCTCGATTTTCTCAATTTCTGCTTTATAACCATAAGAGCTTAATACCCTCTGGCATTCCGCTGCCATCCTCTGGCTTACCCTCTTTTCTTTCAAATGCGAGGAAAGCGCTATGCCTTTGATACTGAAAATCTCCCCCTGCTCGGTAAGATTTAATGGCTTCAATTTACCCGCCGGCTCAACTCTAACTTCTATAATCCCACCGCCTCTTGGCACATAGCCAGGACGGATTATGTCAAGTTCAACCCGGACACCCATTCGCTTTAGAAACGGAAGCAAAACAAACTTCATATGATAAGCCGAAGGGGCAAAATCCTGAAACAGCCCGCCTTTCAGCCTGAATTTGGAGGGCTTTCGGGCAAAACAAGCTAAAGGCAAAAGCGTCTGGGCCATCATAGTGGTTGAGCCCGCCGTCCCTATGTCCCAGCTATACTCTCCTCCATTGAACCTTCCTCCGGGTGTGTATGTAATCTCCTTAGAGCCCACCGCAGCATTTTCCACCAACCCGTGGCACATCTCCTGGCAAGCTTGCACCACTTTAAGATGCTGCGCCCTTAAGCCTGGCTTATCCCTCCCGGCCCTGATATTTTCTATCCTTATTTCCTCGCCCAGCAGGCTGGCCAACGCCACAGAATAGCGGACTATGGTCCCGCTCCCCGACTTCGCTCCACCGTCTATATTTATCATGCGGACCCACTTTTATCTTATTATCAGGAATTTATCCAAAACACCCTCAGACTGCAACGCAACTTAGTGCACAGGAAAGCTGTTTTTGTGCCGGCCGATTTATTACCGCCGGAATCCCCACACCAGTTTCCCCAGACCTACCCTCTTTTGAACTCTTCCGGTCAGCAACCTGTCCGAATTGAAAATGCGGACCGCTACCGCTACCATTATTACCGTGAAAACTGCTGTATAAGCAATGCCGCCGATTACCAGCGGATAATTATCCATCACAAGAGCCCGCATAGCCATCATAGGGTGGGAAAAAGGTATGGCAAACACAAAAACTCTTAAGACGGCGGGAATGGTATCGAAATCTTTAAACATGGTTATGAACACGGAGATCATAGCCAGTGCGGTTATCGGGAAGATAAGTGTCTGAGCGCTTCTGTAATTCTTGGCAAATGTTCCCAGAACTATACATAGTGCAAGCCCGGCTAAAAGAGCTGTGAATAACGAAACCCCTATCAGTAAATAATCTTGCATGCTCAGGGCCAATCCAAAATCCGCCAGATTTATGTCCGAAATCTGAAATGAACTCATGTAGCGTGAAAATCCAATCATATAGATGGCTGCCATTATCATCCCTACCAGAGCGCTGCCGACTATTTTGCCAACTACTATATGACTCCTCCTTACGGGCATGGTTAACAATGTCTCCAGGGTCTTGTTTTCCTTCTCCATGCCCATCGAAGATATTACGGAAGCCCCGGCCATGATTATGAGCATCATTATTACAATTGGAATAACTATTGATTGTGAACTTAGCATATTGCCCAGTTGACTTGACGATAGCCCTTCTATCTCTTTTCCCTTGAAAAATGTGGTTTCAACTCTTGTCGTCGGGGCCAAGACGAGAGCTGGATCAAAGTAGCTATCTTGTTGTATCAGTTTCGTCGATATCCCCTGGTTCACTGCCTGGATAAGCCCTTCAACCACGCCCGAGGATATGGAATCCAGCATCCCCGCCCCTTTCATTATCCAGTAAATTTCTATTTCCCCGGGATGATTGGCATGAATGTTTTGGCTGAAGTTTTCAGGTATTACCAGAAGCGCAACTCCACTTTCCCCCCTTACTTCTTTCAATCCTTCTTCAGCATCATTGCCATCATAGATAACCTCTGCCCTCTCGATAAGTACAGCCATGGCTATATCGGAAAAATCGCCATCGTCCATATCCACGATTCCTATGACCGGCTTCTCCTCTATGCTTTCCTGGACGTTGCCAATCGATTGCCCCACAAATGCAAACACTATGGCAATAACCACTATCGGGATCAGGGTCCCGATGGTAAACAATTCCTTGAATTCTTTCTTTATTATGTTGCCAATCATCTGATTGCTTTAACAAAAGCCTCTTCTATATTTCCGGCGTCATATTCTTTTTTGAGTTCCGCGGCAGTCCCGCTGGCAACTATTTTCCCGTCGTTTATCAAAGCGATGCGGTGACATAAGAGCTCTACCTCAAGCATATTATGTGAAGACAATAAGACCGCCACTCCTGCCTCGACTGAGCTATTTATTATCCTCCTCACCTCTTGGGCATTTACCACATCTAGCCCGGAGGTAGGCTCGTCTAATATTGCCAATTTCGGGTTTACCATTAAAGCTCTGCCCACGAGCAAACGCCGTGTCATTCCCTTGCTGTATGTATCAACTTTATCGTTTATTCTCTCTCCTAAATTGGCTATTTCCAGTCCTCTCTGTACCATATCCTGGAATTTCTCTCCATCGCCAAAGAATTTGGCGATAAAATTCAGATAATCTTTACCCGTGAGATTTTTATAGGCGCCGGCCTCTTCGGGCAAATAGCTTATTATCTTTCTCACCTCTCCCGCCTCTTTAGGAAGTTCATAGTCAAAGACTGTTACCGAGCCAGAGGTTATTTGAAGCAGTGTGGCAACAACTCTCAATGCAGTTGTCTTTCCCGCACCATTAGGACCTATCAGGCCAAATATCTCCCCTTCCTTTACTTCAAAAGAGATTCCGTTTATTGCTCTGAAGTTCCCATAGTCCTTGACCAGTTCTCTAACTTCTACTGCTTTCATTTATCTCACGTGTCGCAACAGTTAAAGGAAGTTCTTGCGAAGCAAAAATTCTGGTGGGTACCATCCGAACTTCTTATTATGCCATGTTACGCGCTGTGCCGTATATTCGAAGCCTTCCATGATTCTTTATTCTTTTTTTTATCAAAAGATGGAATTGCATCAAAAGTAACTTCATTTCCGTCTGTTATATCAGGTGGCAAATCTGACTTATAACAGAAAAATGATTGCTCGCCTTTTGCAATAATAAAACAAAATGGGCGGTCGCTCTGACCTAAACCTACTTTACCAACAAGTCCTTTTTTTACTTTGCGGTTCTTGTATGACAAGTTCTTTAAGTCGCTTTCTTTACACAATAGTTGACTCCACTCACTTCTACAAATACTTATTGCTTCTTTTAGAGAGGATGGTTCCTTGTTATTACCAATGATTTTATTTAAATCATCAACAGTATTTATTATAGGCTCAGGTACAGTCCATCCCTTTTCACTTCTAACATATTTGCATAGGACAAGATGTGCTCTGGCTTCTTCGTACTTTGCCAGTTCCTTGCAGAGCATTCCAATATCTGCAAATAGTGATACCATAGATTCAAGTTTTGAATGACCACTAGCAGCTTGATACATTAGTTCTAAAGCATCTTCTCTGCGGCCTATATCCCTAACTACTTTTGCATACTCATGAAGCATCCACCAGTCAGGCTTATAACCAATACATAGATTTTGATAAATCTTTTCTGATTCAGGAAGGTTGCCAAGGAGATGGTTTGCTAAGGCCTTAAGTCGCAGGAAAAATTTTCGTTGTTTTGGGAATCGTTCTAAAATTTCATCGACTGCATTTATTGCTTCCTTTGTATCCCCTTTTTCAATAAGTCCATTTATGCGGTAATTATACCAGAGGGCTTGGTCACTCCATCCCTCCCTACCTGAATTATCCATCATGGGTTTCGCACTAAGAGAATCCGGATCAATTTTAACCACCCACTCATTAACAGTCTCCCAATGATTAGAAGACTTGGCTGATTTCAACACTTTAAAAACTATCATCTTTGCAGCTAAACCGTCAGGATTCAAACTCATTATTCTTTTGGCCATCTCTACTACCTTTTCAAGAGATTCTTCTTCACCGAATTTATTAAGCATCCCCTGGATGTAAGTCCATATAACTTCATTTCGACACCAATCAAAATCAGGATATTTGCCAATCAATTCGTTAGCAAATATAAGAGCTTCATTAAATAACTCAAGTTTCCTAAGACAGTGAAGAAGTCCAGCACCATCAAACTTGTCCTCTGTTTCTTCCCATAAATCTCTGTAGAGTGGAAGAGCTTCTCCGAAATTCTTTGCTTTTCTGAGATCATTAGCTTTCTGCTTCTGTTCCATTAGATCAGTCATATTCTATATCTCAACTATTTATTAACAACCGCAGTAGTTGTCTTGAAATGCAATTTTGCAACTTTTCGAAGCGTTTCTTCCCCATACATATCGACAATCTTTTTTGCATTTTCTATAACTGCCTGCGAGGCACCTTTAGGTAAGTCAATTTTATATTCATTTGATAATTTGGACAGTTTTTCCAAGAATCTTGCTCGCGCTAGAATCGATGCTGCTGCTACAGCTATGTTCTGCTCAGCCTTATGCATCTGTATCAGTTCTATCTTTTTGCCCTTTTCCTGAAGTTTGCCAAGGATAAAGCTTTCGTCTGCAAATTGGTCAGCGATTGCAACTTTACAATCCACTTTAGAAAGAATTTCTTCTATCGCTTTTGCATGTCCCCAAGCAAGCAATGTGTTTAAATTCTTCTTTTCCCTTTTAAATTGCTCGTATAAGTCATTATATTTTTCTGGAGATATTTCAATAATCGCAAAACGCCCCTTACATATTTTAGCTACTTTCTGAGCAAGTTCTGAGTTCTTACTATCACTAAGTTCCTTGCTATCCTTGACACCATACGCCATCAAATCTTTTGCAGTTTGCTCGTCTACATAGACCCCAGCACTAACCAAGGGACCGAAATAATCGCCTTTGCCAGATTCATCTGTACCAATTATGGGAAATCCTAATTCAACATTCCTCTTACTTGATTTTTTTAAATCAGATGATATTTTTTTACCTTCTATTAAATTTTGAATTTTTATAGCATTTACTCCACCTTTAAGTTGCGAATAATCAATCTTCAAAGTACCTTTTTTGTTCTGATAGACCCTAATTATTCCTGACCAGTCAAGAAAGGATAGGGTAAACTGCAAACCATAGTCAATTAGTTGATAATCAGACACATTGATGTTTTCAGCTTTCAGGATCGATTTTACATGTTCATATATTTCTAGAAGTCTGTCGCCCTGCTTCATGTCATTCATTCCTTACTTCGGGAGCAAATTGAAAAGGTCATTAAAATAGTCAAATATTTCTTTTGTCTCTTTAAATACGCTGTTAACCTTTTCCTCTGCCTCTTCCTGAGAATCAACTTTGGTAATTTTGCTCTCGTCACTATGCATCATAAAATTCCTGTACGTATCGAGGCACACACCAATCCTTTTTAGCATTGTGTTCGCATGCTTTTCTCTAGCGCAAATAGTCTTTCTTTTTGGGTTGTTGTTATCATTCAGAGCAGAAAAATTGGCATTTTGGGTTTTGAAATAATCTGCCTCGAAAAGTCCTATGCCAACAAGAAGTTTTTTTACAAATCCTTCAAATGCCTTTGATGCAGGCATCACTAAAGGCGAAAATTCAGGTAGAGGAATTTTAGTTAAGCAAAGGCATTCTGAAGCTACAAACCATTTCTGGTCGTAAGATTCAAGATAGGCATAGACATCCCCTATTTTTTTCTTTACATTGCCTTCAGCCAAGACTATAAGCTCAGGGGTATATTTAGCAGCAAAGACTTCCAAATTCTTTTCATCGCTAGATATGAATCTGGCTATTACTTCTTTTTCTGATGGGTTAGCAATTCTTTCAATCAGGTCACAGCTGTCATCAAAAAGCTTATCCGTTTTACCTTGAAGCAACAATGTACCATTATTAAACTGTGTCAAAGTTAAAGAGGAATCATTTCTGGCGATTTTAGCTCTATATTCGATAGTAGAGCTTGGGCTTTCAGTAATCTCCTCACTAGCTTCAACTGTCTTTAAAGATTCCTTTATTTTTACCCTGAACTCAGGCAGCAGAATGTCATATCTTGTTGCACGTGCTTTTATTTCCGATATCGTACGTTCGAAAAAAGACTGCGGGTTAGTCTCAATTTCTTGGTTCAGATTTTTAAATTCCTCTTTCAAGCTGTTATGTGGGCCTCCCACTACGATGCTGCCGGTATGATATACAGTTACTATAGTCCTTTCCCGGATGTTAGATATTTCTAAACGCCAATCATTGCTGTCATCTTTGGAAGGTTTGACCTGGTACTTTTTCTCTTTGCAATACTCGATAAACACTTGAGATAGCTTTGTGGCATTTGAAATAAATTTAGACATCTCTTAAACCTCCCCTCCTATAAGTATTTCTATGATATAACCTCTTTCATTACTTACTTCCAAAGGCATTGCACCTAACTTAAGTATATACGAAATTCGTTTTATGTCCAGTAGTCTATGCGACGAGTAATGGGCGCAACCTTCCATGTCAAAAATGCGATGCCATTGAGGTAAACGCTGTTGTATAATATCTCTGGAACGAGAGATGTCTAGCTCGGGACAGAGGACGGGGATTGCTAATCTGCCTTTGCATTACGGCAAGGTGCCACCGTGGCTTTTCGGGCGGATGTGCCAGCTTGCCCGGGAGATTACCATTGTTACGGTAACGGAGTTCGGCACTGAGGAGATGCTGCGCCGCCTTTCCGACCCTTTCTGGTTCCAGGCTTTCGGCTGCGTCCTAGGCTATGACTGGCATTCCAGCGGCGTTACCACTACCGTCTGCGGTGCATTAAAAGAAGGAATGCGAGGGCTGGAAAGGGAGCTCGGCTTATTTGTGGCCGGGGGCAAGGGCAGGACCTCACGAAAGACCCCTCTGGAGATAGAAAATGCCGGGCATCTGCTAAAGGTAAATCCATCTTCCCTGGTCTACGCCAGCCGGATGTCAGCCAAGGTGGATAATTCCGCACTTCAGGACGGCTATCAGCTCTATCACCACAGCTTCTTCTTTACCAAAGACGGCTCCTGGGCAGTTATCCAGCAAGGTATGAATGCAGTCAATCGCTATGCACGCCGCTATCACTGGCTGGGGGAGAAAGTCAGCGATTTTGTTTGCGAGCCCGAGGCGGCTATCTGTTCCCAGGGCAGGGGCGAGGCATTGAATCTGGTGGCTCTGGAGAGTGCAAAGGTGAGGGATGTCATTGCCCATGTCGCCGCCGAAGAGAAACCACATAAAATTGTAGGCCAGCTAAACAGGCTAAAGACCTTAAACTTGCCCCGGCGACCTTATATCAGCCTGGAAGACATTCACCCCGACAGACTGAGCAAGATTTTCCTCACAGCTTATGAACATAAGCCGCAGGACTTCGAATCACTACTAGCCCTTGAGGGCGTAGGAGCCAAAACGCTCCGCGCCCTGAGTCTTATTTCAGAGCTAGTTTATGAGACACCGGTCAGCCTGCGAGACCCGGCGAGCTACAGCTTTGCCCACGGCGGCAAAGATGGCCATCCTTATCCTGTGGACAGGAAGACCTACGATAGCAGCATCCAATTTCTGGCACATGCGGTGGAAAAAGCTAAAATTGGAGATAGAGAGAAGCTCGAAGCCTTCAGGCGCCTGAGGGCCTGGCAGTGAGAATTGTAGCAAGAGGTGCGAGATTGTTTCGCTTGTCACCCTCACCTTAATCCTCTCCCGTCAAGGGAGAGGAGATTGCTTCGGCTCGATAAATCGGGCCTCGCAATGACAGGGGGTTTGAAGGAGAGGGAATCTGGCTCGCAATGCTAGAATGAAGTTATTTCTGCGACAAAATACTATAATAAGGTAGCGCAATGAGTGACTTTGACATCGCATCTTATGTTTCCCACATCGAGGCGAACCGCTCGGTCAAAGATGCTTTAATGCAAAGCTTAAAGACGCGCCGACCTCCATATCGCATCTCCGTAACTGACTTACTTAACCTCAAACAGGCTTACTTCAGGAGAAAGTATCCTGAAATCGTTCCGCCTCTGGAGAAACAACAGCTTATGTGGGCCGGCACCGGCTTTCACAAGACCTTCGGCTCAGCCGTATCCAGCGAAGAATACCTGGAGCAATTCGTAGAAACTGAGGGCATTGTGGGCAAGATTGATATCTACGAAAAGATTCCCGTAGAGGTCAAGACCACCTCCACACCTATAGGCACGAAGGATTTATTGCAATACAGGCCAACTTATATCGAGCAATTGGGCATGTACTGTGCTATGGTCAATGCCCACGAGGGAGAAATTATCATCTATCAGCGCCAGGGAGAGGAATCGCCCTCAACTTCCCCTCTGCTTGTCTATCACGTTACTTTCCCGGACCTGGAAGCAATTCGAAGTGAAATGCGGCGGAGACGAGACCTCCTGGTGCAAGCACTCATTTCCAACGACCCCAGCAATCTCCCTGTTTGCCCCTGGCTCAAAAGGCAGTGTGATTATTCCCAGGTATGCGACTGCGCAACCACATCGGTGCCGGCATCACACGAGATAGCTGAGTTAGCCGGGGAAATCTACGTCGATAGCACAACTTGCGAGCAACTCCTCAGTAAAATGGCTGGGTCTCAACCATCCCAACTGTTTGGCATCAACGATATTGTTTTCCCCCGCAAAGCATATTTTGAGCGCCTTAAGTTGAGTGAAGGAGTTCGGGAAGAGAAGGAAGAGTATCTTCGTTCCATGGATGAGCGTGGCTTTCTCGATGCACTCCGCGATTCATTACGCTACGGTGCCCCGGGCGAAGCGCAGAGGATTCCCGTGAAGCATGCGCCACTAGCCGACCTGGTCCAAATCTGGCAGAACTTACCCACCATCCTGCGCGACCCAAAATTTTCTTCACTGGTGGAAAGAGAACGTTTGCCCAGAGCATTCCCTCATTACTTCCTCCGCCTGGGATTTAACTGTGCCTTAACAGAGAACACAAAAGGCAGGCTGCTGCTCTACTATGTTAAAGTTCCCAAAGAGGATGCCAAACTGATGGTCTATGATGTAAACTTCAAGAATTTGAATGCTGTTAAAGCTGAAGCATTACGCCGACTTGAGCTTTTGGAAAAGGCGACATCACCACTGCAGCTTCCCAAATGCCCTTCATGGATGTGCTCCTACTGCGACTACAGGCTTGAATGTGGCGAAGCATAGCATAAAAAACAATTAAGCTGCTTATCAAGAGAGAGGATATTGAGCGACCAGGTGGTTATCTTATGATAAAATAAGGGATTAGAGAGGTGAGCAATGAATTGGTTAGACATAGTCATAATAGTTGTGGCAGTTTTATTGGGTATTGCGGGCTTGCGGCAAGGAATTATCAGGACAGTATTTGGTATTGCCGGGTTAATAGGTGGCATAGTTTTAGCAGGGCGTTATTACGACGAGCTTGCGGTAGTGCTTTCTTCCAGCGGTGCTACCTGGGTCAACATAGCTGCCTATGCCATCATCTTAATAGCTACTTTAATTGTGGCGGGTGTGATTGGCCGACTCGTAGCTAAGCTGGTTCACTTCGTCCTGCTTGGTTGGCTGGATAGGCTTGTGGGCTGTGTCCTCGGCGTCTTTATAGGAGGCCTGTTATGTGCTGCCGTTCTCGCTATTGTACTTAAGTATTACCCGGGCACGGAGGCAGTTATTAGTCAATCGGGATTAGCCAAATTCTTGATGGGAGGATTCCCCTTGTTATTAGCACTTCTGCCTGGGGAATTTGATTTCATCCGCGACTTCTTTATTACGAGCTAGCGTATAATTTACTCCCCAAGAACCTCATCCAATACCTTTTTGAGTTCCTTCTTAGGCTTGTAGCCCATAATTTGCTGAACAGGCTGACCGCCTTTAAACACGATCATAGTGGGAATGGCAGCTATTCCATACTTGACAGCCAAAGGACCATTCTCATCCACATTCACTTTAGCGAAGTCTATCTTACCGGTATATTCTTTCTCTAATTCCTCCAGAACAGGAGCGGCAGCCAGGCAAGGACCACACCATTGTGCCCAGAAATCTACCATAACCGGCGACTTCGATTGCAAAACAACGTTTTGAAAGTTATTCTCATCTGCTATTGAGTGTATCATGGAACTGACCTCCTTATTTAAAATTCTATATCTAAAGAAAAGAAGTTAATGGCATTTCTCGTTGTCTGTTCAGCAATTGTAGCTTTAACAATTCCTTTAAGTTGAGACACGGCTTCCAGGCCTCTTAAAATATCAGCAGGCTGGGACTCATACCGTGCTTCCCTTCCATAAGTGACAGGGCAATCTGTCTCCAGAAGTAATCTCTGCAAGGGTGCTTCTTTGACTGCCCTTCTATGCTCTTCATGATACTCCGTAGCTGGCGTGGCAGAAACAAAATAGCCACCATCAATTATATCCCTAAGAACACTGGAAAAGCCAGTGAACCAATGAAAAACAGCTTTATCCATGCTGACATCCTGAATCAGGTGTAGTGCATCCTTCCAGGCATATCTGCTGTGAATTATCGCTGGCTTAGCATATTTTCTAGCTATATTCAGAAGCCGACCAAGAACCTCCTTCTGCAATTCCTTGGACGCTACCTTCAACACCCTCTTGTCATAGTCCAGACCTATTTCACCAACAGCAACCGCTGAAGCAATATTTTGCTCAATAAATCGCAAATTATCATCTATCTCGAAGGTTCCCAGATTAGCTAGCTCCCAGGGATGTAAGCCTAAAGCAGGATAGACAAAACGGTGATGTTTTTGCGATATTTCCAGCGTTTTTATATTCGATTGGTGGTTCGACCCCACAGCTACTATGGCAATAACACCTGCTTTTTTAGCTTCCTCGAGCACCAAATCGAGGTTTTTCAGTTCGTCAAGATGGGCATGAGTATCGATGAGCTTGTACACTAGATTTTCTTTTCTTTAAGCATGGCCTTGTAATACTTAAGCCCCGCCTCAGTCGGCTTGTAGCCGTAGAGGGAGAACCTGTCTTCTCGTTCCCTGGTAATTAAATTTGCCGATACCAACGCTCGTAACATTGCCTCGCCAAAATACCCAGCCAAATTAAGGTGATGATCAGGAACTGCTTTGCTAGTCGCTTCATACTCCCGGCAAATAGTGTCCAAGAGCTTCGCCGGCTCCCTCTCCAGGTTCTGGAGGAGAGCTTGCATAGTCTCTGTCTGCTTTACTACGTCAACAAAATCTTCGAAGGCACCCATGTCCGCTAACCCTTAATTCTAAGCCGGATATCCCAAAAGGTTTCTTTATGTATAAAATAGAACTTTTGTGTTGATTGGCAAAACCCTACCCTGATAAGTTTATTCTACCAAAATACCAGTTTCCTAGCGAGACTAATTACTCATTTAGGAAAATATTTTTGACTTAAAAAATAAACGACTGGTATTTACGATAAGCTGACATCATATGTGTAGTTTCGTTATATAAAGTAGACGAAACAACTATTTCGTGCCACAGTGCCTGGCAGGCTTGATAGGATATAATACAGCCGGGACAAGTGCATGAATATAGGTAATCGTGAAAATATATCTACGATAAATGAGTATGAAACCCAGCTTTCTGGTTTGTATGAGGAGTACTACGATAAGATTGCGCGTTATGTTTACGTTCATATCGGCAACAAAGAAGAAGCCGAAGATATTGCGGGGGAGGTTTTTTTGAAAGCACTGAAGTCTCTAAAGTCGTATCGGGAGCAGGGCGTTCCGATGCAGGGATGGCTGTTCCGTATTGCGCATAACCTCACTGTAGACTATCTCAGAAAAATGGATAAGCGCAGGACAGTACCCATTGACTCAGTAGCATTACTGGGAAATGATAATCCCGCGGATACTGCTGAGAAGAACATCGAGTTTGAGCGGGTTGTCGAGGCTATGAATCAGCTCACCACAGAACAGAGAGAGGTTATAAACCTTCGTTTCTTTGGGGAACTCACTTCTAAAGAAGTCAGTAGTATTCTAGGCAAGAGGGATGGAGCAGTGCGCGAAATGCAGAGGGCAGCTATAGAAAAACTGCGTGCGATCATGGGAGTGGAGAGATGACTGAAGATTTTGATCGAATACTGGATGAATGTATAGATCGCATTAATCGCGGGGATAATCTGGCAGATTGTCTGTCCGATTACCCAGCATACTCAGAAAAGCTAAGATCTCTGCTTCAGTCTATGCATGATGTTCAGAAAACCTACATTTTTACGCCGTCGGCTGATAGCAAGAGAGCAGCCAGACAAAAGTTGCACGCAGCTCTGGGCAAACGACGGCAAGTGACACCAGTCTTGTCATTCTTTAAGGTAATTTCCCGGCCTGCGGTCTGGGCGACGGTTGCGGTATTAGTCCTGGCAATCGTAGGTACTCTGGTGATACGACCTTTGTTCAACCCACAAACGCTGATATCCAGCCCTGATGGTAATTTTGCTTTCCTCATCAGCGATGAGCCCAACGATATCGGTGACTTTGAAAGCCTTAATGTCACAATTTCCAGAGTGGAACTGCAGGCTGCGGGTTCGGTGAAACGGCTCGAGTTTACGCCGAAGACAAAGACTGTGGATCTTACTCAGCTTCAGGGAGAACAGTCTCAGGAAATCTGGCGGGGTAATGTCCCAGCAGGGCAGTATTCGCAGGTATGCATCTATGTGGGCGAAGTCAAGGGCAAGCTAGAGTCAACAGGGCAAACTGTAGATGTGAAGCTGCCAAGCAACAGACTGCGTATATCGATGCCATTCGAGGTTACAGCTGATGCGGTTACCAGCTTTACGTTCGATATTACCGTGGTGGCGACCGGTAATAACGGAAAATATATCCTCAAGCCCCAGATCGGTGAGAGTGGGGCCCGGCAAGAGCAGAAGCCGCTCGAGTAAAAGCCAGACGAAGGCAAAGAGATAGGCATGAGGCAGTATTTTCCGGCTATCCCGAGCCTGCATCTCACACTCGTAATCAATCCGACCTGACACTTTCCTTGTCTTGTCGTTATTAATAGTTAGAAGCAGGAACGATGCACGGAAAGGAGGAACAGACAATGAAAATTGGTGTTCTAATTGTAACAGTAGTGGCAGCTCTAGCCATGGTCGTAATGCTGGTGGGCGGCTATGCCGCACCTGAAACTGCGCAAGCCAAAGGGACTCTACAGATAATGGTTACCGACGCCCCGCCCGAAGAAGAGGTCACCAGCATAATGGTCACGGTAGAAAGTGTTGAAGTACACAAGGCTGCAGCTGGACAACAGCAGTCAGCTGCTAACTCCACAGATGAAGAAGCAGGCTGGGTACCGCTGGATATTCTCGCCGGGAACGAGACGTTCGACCTTCTTCAAATCCAGGGAATTGAAGAGGTTGTGGCGATTGCCGAGCTTGAACCTGGCAATTATACTCAAATCAGGATGACGATAAGCAATGTGCAGGTCAGACTGGGTGATGGAGACCTTCAGGATGTTATCCTCCCCAGCGGCAAGCTGAAGTTCATCCATCCTTTTGATATTGTCGGAGGCCAGACAACAGCGCTCCTCTTTGATTTCGACGCTGAGAAATCAGTCAATGTAACTGGTTCTGGTCAAATCATTGTCAAACCGGTGATTAAGTTGAGTATGACGACGCCCCAGACAATTGAGCCAGGTACAAAGCATGTAAAGATTGTGACGCCGTCTCTGCCAAACGGTGCTGTTGGTGTTTCTTACAATGCTACGCTTACGGCTGACGGGGGAGCCACTCCTTACACCTGGAGCATAGACAAAGGGACTTTACCAGCGGGGTTAAATCTGGATTCAGGTACCGGAATTATTTCCGGAGTACCAACGGCTAGTGACGATTTCACCTTTACAGCAAAAGTATCTGATAACTCAACACCGGTGAAAAGCGATACGCAGCGGTACACTATTACCATTGCCGCCAGCGAGGCTTTGATCATTACCACCATGAACATAGCGGACGGGGTAGCGGAAACTGCCTACAATGCCACGGTTGTGGCATTGGGTGGTACACCACCATATACATGGAGTATTGCCCGTGGTAACTTACCCGATGGGCTTACAATAGACACTGCAAGCGGAGTCATCTCGGGGACTCCAACCAAGAAAGGCACCTACAACTTCGCTATACAGGTAAGTGACAATGCCACACCGGCGAATACCGATACCCAGCAACTACGTATCCGTATTGCCAAAGACTAATGACTTAAACACGATAAGAGTTATCGCCGCGGCGTTCAAATAGGCAAAGGGGCTGAAGGTCACGTTGTTCAGCCCCCTTCTGCCAGTCAGAGTTCTTACAGAAGGATAGTAACATGGCGAATGATAGATGGAAAGAAGTCATAGGCAAAGCCAAAGAAATGGCCGAGGCAGCCTCAGAGGCAACTATGCAACTTTGTTTCGATATGCCGGCTAGTATCACAGGCCTCAGTTCCAGACAAGAGTTTTCATGGGCTCAATCTAGGGAAAAAGCGAACGTAAAGGGAGTTTACAAAATGAAAATACTGATAGCTGGCCTACAAGGTGTCTGCTCCCACGATTTGAGGCATACCTTTGCCAGCCTTATGGGCTGCTACGAGATGCTAAGCCAAAGGTTATCTCTGAAGCCCTGGGATATTCTAGCGTAACCTTTACTATGGACACTCATAGCCACATAATTGAGGGGATGCAATCAGATGCTATGGCGTTGCTGAACGAAGTTTTACCACCTGGCGAAAATGGCATTTTTGGAAAAATAACGCCAATTTAACGTCAAAAACAGACATAAAGTTAAGCAGACACTCAAAATTAGCTTTGTGAACTGCTATCTCAACCGATAGAACAGCTAACTCTTAATTTTAACAGTAATGAAGAGGTCACCGGGAGTCGTCCCTTCCAATCCCATCCCCCTTAGCCTTACCCTCGTGCCCTGGGCAACTCCTGGTGGGACTTTGACTATAAGTTTTTTCTTTTCCTTGCCTCTCTTATATTTTATCTTCTTATCAACACCGGATGCAGCTTCTTCCTGAGAGAGATAGATTTCATGGTACAAATCCTCTCCCTTGCTCTGCCAGGAGAGTTCCTGCACACCTAGCATTCTCTTAAGGGTAAACCTGATGACCTTGCCGAAAAGTCGTAATAATAAAGGTGGTCTATACTCCGGAGTCGATGTGAACCAATCTCTTTCTGATGGTTGACCTGAGAAGTTGAAAATAAAACCTCTGCCACCAAAGAACAAATTGTCCACAAATCCCTCATCAAACCTCAAACCAGCTTCTTGAAACATCCTTGCTAGCTCTTGAAATAAATAGGGATTGGTAAAGGCATCCGCAAACACCTGCTCTTGGCTGTAATAGCGCCCATCAGCATATTGATCACCATATCCAGCAAAACCGGCCTGTCTCATTCTATCATATTCCTGTCGCTTCACTTCGTCGCCCAACACGGCATAGGCCTCGTTGATTTCCTTGAATTTTTCCCCGGCCCACTTCTCATTTCCTAAATTTTTGTCGGGATGATATTTCATAGCAAGCTTTCTGAAAGCGTGTCTTATTTCCCCGTGACTAGCCTTCTCAGAAACACCAAGAATAGAGTAATAATCCTTCGTGCCGCGATACATTTGTCTGAAAAGATATTTTAGCGATTAAAGCTCACTGCGGCAACTAAAACAAGGCCACTATTGTCACTGGTATTGACACTTAGGTTAAGCAATGCTATATTGAAAGAGAAGCTAACATACTGAATGAGGTGCAAGGATGAACTATGGGCGTGAGTTATTGAAGGGAAATACCGATTCTTTACTGCTCTGCTTAATTAGGCGTCAGCCTACCTATGGCTACCAAATAGTAAAGGAACTGGAGAAAAGGAGTAATGGGTATTTTCAGTTTAAAGAAGGTACTCTTTATCCCGCTCTCCACCGCTTAGAGCGAGACAACCTTATCAATGGTAAATGGCAGATACTGCCTAATGGACAACAAAGACGTTATTACTACATAACTGAAAGGGGACAGCAGGTCCTAGCTAACAGGTTAGCTACATGGCAGGATTTTTCTACGGCAGTTACAGCAGTTATACAAACGGAAACAACCTCGGGCTAAAATGATGAGTAGCATAAGCCATTATTTAAACAGATTTAAAGATTGCCTCCACATCGACCAGACTATAAAGGACGGCGTAGCTGAGGAGCTTTACACACATCTCGAAGATAAAACTCAGGAGCTAGAAGAAAATGGGCTAAGCAGAGAGGAGGCAAGCAAAATTGCGGTACAATCCTTGGGCTCCCCTGAATTAATTGCCCAGCAAATCTATGAAACACATGCTCAAGGTAGCTGGAAAGAAGCGCTCTTCAGTGCCTTGCCCCACTTTCTGGTTGCTCTGCTCTTTACTTCATATTACTGGCAAAATATCGTCTACGTGTCAATTATATTAGCGCTAACCGTTGGCATAGCAATTTATGGTTGGCATCGAGGTAAGCCAATATGGCTCTTCCCCTGGTTAGGATACTATCTTATGCCAGTAGTAATTACCGGGATATTGCTTCTTTCCCTTCCCCAAGGTTGGGGCTGGATAGCAGCGCTCATCTATATCCCCTTGGCTCTCTTTGTTTTTATTTATATAGTGAGACAAACTGCAAGGCGGGATTGGCTATACGCATCACTGATGCTAGCCCCTATGCTTGTGACATTCAGTTGGTTTTCATCCCTGGGCACAGGAAATGAGCTTTTGGCAAGTGACTGGATAGCACGATTGCAAACAAATGCACTTGGGATAGTTATTAGTTTTATTGCTTTGGCAGGAGCAACTATCGCCTTCATCCGCCTCAAGCCGCGCAGGCATAAAATTATTAGTTTATTAATTCCACCTCTTGTAATCTTACTCTCGGTAACAATGGCAAGCCGAGGGAACATTAATTCCTGGGGTTGGCTGATATTGCTCTTTTCGTTATTCGCCTTTGCCATCCCGGTATGGATGCAAGCCAGAGCATACCAATAGTCATCCCTGAAAAACTTCATTCTTCAGTATCCCCAAAATTTACCCAGTGGCATTTCAGGGGTTCCATGAAATCCATCCGCAAAATCAAAGATTTTGCGGGGTCAAGGGAGCGAAGTGGATTTTCCGTGGGGTACTAAAGAGCCGAAGATTAACTCTGTTTCTGGCTCCACAAGCTAGGTTGGGGCTGAATATCCCTTTTGTAAGGCAGCCCCAGGTGTTCATAAGCTAGCCTGGCGGCTACTCTGCCACGAGGTGTCCGTTCCAGAAAACCTAACTGAAGAAGATACGGCTCGTAAACATCCATAATAGTATCAGCGTCCTCGTTAATAGAAGCAGCAATGGTATCTAGACCTACAGGACCACCGTCAAATTTGTCAATTATTGTATGCAACACTCTATGATCTATGTCATCCAAGCCCACAGAATCTATCTCCAGCTTTGAAAGTCCTTCCAGAGCTACTTCCTTGGTGACCACTCCATTTGCCATGACCTGAGCATAATCTCTTATTCTCTTTAAGAGACGATTGGACACTCGAGGAGTACCTCTAGCACGTTGGGCAATCGGGACAAGCCCCTCTCTCTCTGCTTTCACCTTGAGGATAGTTGCTGACCTCTCCAAAATCGTCTGTATTGCTGCCTCGTCGTAGAAATCAAGATGATATGTCACCCCAAATCTATCGCGAAGGGGAGGACTCAGTAGAGCAAAGCGCGTAGTAGCCCCGATTAAGGTAAAGCGGGGCAAATTCAACCGTAAATTTCTAGCAGCTGGACCTTTCCCTAAAAAGATGTCAAAAACAAAATCCTCCATTGCCGGATAGAGTTTTTCTTCTATTATATGGCTAAGCCTGTGTATCTCGTCAATAAAAAGGATATCCCCCTCATGCAGATTAGTAAGAATAGCTGCTAAGTCTCCAGTGCGTTCTATCGCCGGCCCGGAACTAACTTTAATATTAACTCTCATCTCAGCAGCGATGATGAAGGCAAGGGTAGTCTTTCCCAAACCGGGAGAACCATAAAGAATGATATGATCTAGTGGCTCGCCTCTTTTCTGAGCAGCGAGAATAGCTATTCGTAGATTATCTTTAACTTTTTCTTGCCCTATGAATTCACTAAGGCGTCTAGGACGAAGGTCAAAGTCAATAAAATTATCCTCGGTTGCTGTTTTACCTGAAATAAGCCTCATCGCTAACCTTTGGAAGTTAAAATTTTACTAGCTCTCTAATTCTAAAGGCGCAGTCTCCTTTTCATCCAGACTTCCCCCCTTCAACTGTTTCTCATCATCAGGACTCACAGAGAGAACCCGAGATGGGATAAGCTTACCGAGAATAACATTCTCCTTGAGACCACGAAGCCCATCCACCTTGCCTTTGATCGCGGCATCAACAAGAACACGGCCGGTTTCTTGGAAAGAAGCAGCTGCTAGCCAACTGTCCTTGCTTAAGCTAGCTCTGGTTATCCCGAGAAACGCAGCTTGAGCCGTTGCTGGCTCACCCCCCTCAGCCAACACCTTGGCATTTATATCCTCATAGTCAAATCGACCAACTAACTCACCAGGCAGAAGCTTCGTATCTCCTGAGGAAATAATTCTCACGTTGCTCAACATCTGCCGAACAATGACGGCAATATGTTTATCATGTATAGTCACCCCTTGTGTGCGATATACTTTTTGTATCTCATCAATCAGATATTGCTGGACTGCATCCTTGCCCATAACACGCAAGATATCATGAGGGTCAACGGGACCTCTAGTAAGCCTATCGCCCGCTTTGACCTTATCTCCTGATCGAACAAGCAAATATGTACCATGGGGGACGCTATATTCCCGCTCCTCCCTCTCTTCATGCCTAACATAAACACGGTCATCCTCAATGCTGACTTGACCAGCTACTCTAGCTACTAAAGATGGAGATTGCCCTGCTTCACCATAGCTAACAGCTGGTAATTTCTTGCTAGTCTTCTTTGGCAGAGAAAATAGGATGCTACCGGCATCCACCGATTGCCCATCAGTTACAGCTAGCTTAGCTCGCGGCAGAATTGGGTACTCATCCAAATAGAATTCAGAGCTAATGACCTCGACTACGCTTGCTCCATCAGTATGGGTTACTTCAACAGTCCCATCAATCTCAGAAATGATGGCACTGCCATTTGGTATTCTCGCCTCGAAAAGCTCTTCTACACGAGGCAGTCCAGTGGTAATATCAACACCTACTACGCCCCCTGTATGGAAAGTGCGCAGAGTGAGCTGAGTTCCAGGCTCACCGATGCTCTGGGCAGCAATAACTCCTGCAGCGGTGCCAATCTTTACTAATTGCTTCTTTCCCAAGTCCCTTCCATAGCAGTTCCGACAAATGCCAAATCGAGAACGGCAAGTAAGAGGCGACCTCACGTGTACCCGGGTAATGCCGGCCCCGATAATTTGTTGCACTTTATCTTCGTCAATTTCTTCATTACGATCAACAATGACCTCATTTGTACCTGGATCAACAATCTTGCTTGCCGCTAAGTAGCCAGTAATCCGGTTTTCAAACGGAGGAAGGGACACATCTGTAGTTTCCCGGGATATCCAAACCCCCTCGGTGGTACCACAATCTATTCCAGTTACAATGACATCTTGGGCTATGTCGACAAGGCGCCTGGTAAGATAACCACTATCTGATGTCCTCAAGGCAGTATCAGCTAACCCTTTACGAGCACCATGGGTAGAAATGAAATACTCCATGGGTGTCAGTCCATCACGGAGACTCGATTTAATGGGAAAATCTATTATCCTTCCTGAGGGGTCGGTCATCAACCCGCGCATCCCTGCCATTTGTCTAATCTGAGAAATATTCCCCTTGGCACCCGACGTAGCCATCATGTAGACACTACCATAAGGGTCTAGTGACTGGGATATATCTTCAGCAACCTTATCTGTAGCCTCCATCCACACTTGAACTGTGCCCTCATATTTTTCACCCTCAGTAATCAAACCTCGGTTAAATTGATCCTCGATAAGGCTAACTCTTTCATCGGACTCTTTAAGAAGTTTGGCCCTGCCTGGAGGCTCTTCAATATCATCCATAGAGACGGAAATGCCCGACTTTGTAGCATAGTCAAACCCCAATTCCTTAAGTCTATCGAGGACACCCGCAGTCCCTTCATTACCCAATAGACGAATGCAATCAGAGACTAATGCCCTTAAGGAAGCCTTATCTACTATTTTGTTGTAAAAGCGAAGTTGCGGAGGTAAGGCATCATTAAATATAATTCTGCCCACTGTAGTATTTATCCTCCCCCCATCTGAACGAAGCGAAGGATCTCGCACAACAATTTCGGCACCAAGTTCGATAATGCCAAGTTCGTAAGCTAACTTAGCCTCGCCAAAACTGCTGAAAATTTTCCCTTCTCCTTTGGCTCCAGGCCTCGAAATGGTAAGATAATAGCAGCCCAGAACCATATCTAGGGTGGGTGTTGTCACAGGTTCACCACAACTTGGTAGCAACATATTATAAGGACTAAGCATGTGCTCCCTGGCTTCCTTTACCGCAGCCTTGGACAATGGCACATGAACTGCCATCTGGTCGCCATCAAAATCGGCATTAAAGGCGGTACAAACTAAGGGGTGGAGCTGAAAGGCATTGCCGTCGATTAACACGGGCTCAAAGGCTTGAATGCTAAGCCGATGCAATGTGGGAGCACGATTAAGCAATACAGGACGCTCCTTAACTACTTCATACAGTGCATCCCAAACCTCAGGGCTACCTTTTTCCACCAAGCGCCGGGCACTCTTCAGGTTATTGGCATACCCATTAATTATGAGTTTGTGCATAACCGAAGGCTTAAATAACTCCAAAGCAACGTAGCGTGGCAAACCACATTGATGAAGTTTGAGCTTAGGCCCAACAACAATGACCGAGCGCCCGCTGTAGTCTACTCGCTTACCGAGAAGATTTTGCCGAAACCGTCCTTGCTTGCCTTTCAGAATGTCAGAAAGAGATTTCAAGGCATGCTTATTACCAGTGGTAACTGCGCGCCCTCTTCGCCCATTGTCAACAAGAGCATCAACAGCTTCTTGCAACATGCGTTTCTCATTTCGAATAATTATTTCCGGCGCACCTAACTTCATAAGACGGCGGAGACGGTTGTTACGATTAATAACCCTCCGATAGAGGTCGTTAAGATCGCTAATAACAAAGCGACCACCATCTAACTGAACTATAGGACGAAGCGCCGGAGGTAATACAGGAAGCACAGTTAAAATCATCCACTCAGGCTTATTCCCACTGAGCTTAAAAGCTTCAACTAATTGTAGCCGTTGACTAACCCTCTTACGATATCCTCCCGAGGTGCTACGAATTTGCTCACGAAGTTCCTGGTGCAAAGCATCCACATCAATTTGCTTCAATACCTGTAGAATAGCCTCAGCCCCCATGCCAGCTTCAAAAATATCACCATACTTATCTTTAAGTTTCCTGTATCCTTCTTCGTTAAGCAATTTTCGCGGCTGAAGACTTTCTATCTCTGCAATGCTTGCCTTCAGCTCTTCTTCAAGTCTTTCCCTCTTTTCTGTAACTCTAGCACGAAGCTGGTTTACCTCTTTTATCTTAAGCTCTTCCTCCAGGCCCTTGGCTTCCAATTCTTCGATTTTCTTGTTCAGGCGTTCCTCTTGCTCAGCAATTTTTCGAACCACCTCTTCCTTAACTTGGCGGAGCTTCTTCTGTTTGGCCTCCTCATCAACAGAGATGATTATATACCGAGCAAAATAGATGACGCTCTCCAAGTCTCGTGGAGAAAGATCAAGGAGCAGCCCGAGCCGACTAGGTACTAACTTAACAAACCAGATATGGGTAACTGGCGCAGCTAGTTCTATATGCCCTGTGCGTTCCCGGCGTACACTGGAATGAGCTATCTCAACACCACATTTATCACAAATAACTCCTTTATACCTTGCCTTTTTATATTTGCCACAGTGGCATTCAAAATCTTTAACAGGGCCGAAAATCTTTTCGCAAAATAGACCATCTCTCTCTGGCTTCAAAGTGCGGTAATTTATCGTCTCCGCCTTAGTTATTTCACCATGAGACCAGCTCCTGATTTGTTCCGGTGAGGCAAGACTTATTCGAATACCATTAATGCCATCAAATTGAGACATTTTCCCCCTCGCTAAGTAGTTCAACAGCAAAACCTAAACTACGTAGCTCCATAAACAAAACCTTGGTCGATTCTGGAATACCGAGTTGTTGAATATCCTCGCCTTTAACAAGAGACTCATAAGCTTTAGCCCGTCCCATCACATCATCTGACTTTATTGTGAGCATCTCTTGAAGTGTATGAGCGGCGCCATACCCTTCCAATGCCCATACCTCCATCTCACCAAACCTCTGACCACCAAACTGAGCTTTTCCTCCCAATGGTTGCTGGGTGATGAGCGAGTATGGACCGGTGGAACGAGCATGTACCTTGTCACCAACAAGATGAATCAGTTTCATTATATATATATTGCCCACAGTTACCGGCTTGTCGAACAGTTCGCCAGTTCTCCCGTCTCGAAGTTCCATTTTGCCAAAAATAGGAGGATAGAGCTTTCGCTCTTTATAAACTTTTTGTACTATCTGCTCTAAATCTTCATCACCGAGAGCTCTAAGTTGATGACTATCAGCTATGCCCAGTTCCTCAAGCCACAGACAGAGAGAGGCTTTCCTGGCCACACCTTTATGCTCTTCATCCATTATTTCCTTGGCATCAAAACCATGACGAGAAAGCCATTCTCCGACCTTCTCTAGATCGGTCCTGGCACTTCCGGGGTCTTCAGGGCTAAAGTTAACAGCACCAGCTTTCCAAGCTATCCAGGCCTTGGCTAAGGCATCCTCGATAGTCAGGGCATCAGCTCCGTCAAAAATAGGATTAATAGCCTGGAAACCTAGTGTCTGAGCTGCCCAACCCAAATGAGCCTCAAAAACCTGCCCAATGTTCATACGGGAGGGAACACCGAGAGGATTAAGGATAATATCTACAGGCGTGCCATCCGGCAAAAATGGCATGTCTTCCTCAGGCAATATGATAGAAATGACCCCTTTATTGCCGTGTCTCCCTGACATTTTATCTCCCACTGAGATTTTGCGCTTTTGAGCAACCCACACTTGTATAAGATTGTTCACCCCAGCAGGTAATTCATCATGGTTGTCACGAGAAAAGACTTTAGTCCTGATCACCCTTCCCCACTCTCCTGATGGCATTCTGAGAGAACTATCCTTCACTTCCCGTGTTTTTTCACCAAAAATAGCCCGTAACAATTTTTCTTCCGCTGAAGGTTCAGTTTCACCTTTGGGAGTAATCTTCCCAACCAGAATGTCGTTGGGCTTCACCTCAGCTCCGATATGTACAATACCTATTTCATCAAGGTTAGCGAGGCTCTCTTCGTTTACATTAGGTATATCTCTGGTGATTTCTTCAGGACCAAGCTTAGTATCACGCTCCTCTATCTCATATTTTTCAATGTGAACGGAAGTATAGGCATCATCTTTAACCAGCCTTCTGCTGATGACAATGGCATCCTCAAAGTTATACCCTTCCCAGCTCATAAAAGCACAAATAACATTTTGTCCCAAAGCGAGGTTTCCACCATCTAGAGAAAAACTATCTACCAACACCTGCCCTCTCTTAACCTTATCGCCTTTGTTTACAATAGGATGCTGATTGATGCATGTCCCTTGATTAGTTCTGGCAAACTTGATTAAATCGAACGATTGCTCTTCGCCTCCTCCATTTTTGATTACTATTCTTGAGCTTGTCGCCGAAGTAACTACAGCATCGTCAGGGGCAAATATCACCTGCCCACTATATTTAGCCACCTCTCTTTCCATACCCGTGGCCACCAAAGGACACTCGGGACGTAATAATGGCACCGCTTGTCGTTGCATATTGCAGCCCATTAAAGCCCGATTAGCATCATCATGCTCAAGAAAGGGGATAAGACAAGCAGCTATACCAAATAGCTGTTTTGGTGAAACATCGATAAAGTTTACTCCATCTATTGATTCCTTGAAATATCTGTTCCCCCTCTTAACCTCAACCTTGTCATAAACAAATTCATTCCTTTTATTAAGGAGAGCATTGGCTTGGGCAATGGCATATTGATCTTCTTCGTCGGCTGTCAGGTAAGCAATTTGGCTAGAAACAAAAGGATTTACCTTAATATTCCGAGCCGGAAGAGAAGATAAGCTTTGTGCAAGCTTCTTCGTGATTAACGTTCCAACCTTGGCCACAAGTTTGCCCTCACTATCTATATCCTCCCCGATTGTTCTTCCCGTCAACTCTTCCGCAGTATTGGGGACCTCGTGGATAACTCTGAGGTATGGTGTCTCTATAAAACCATACCCATTAACTGAAGCGTAAGTAGCTAGAGAGCCAATAAGACCAATGTTTGGCCCCTCAGGTGTTTCTATAGGACAAATCCTGCCATAATGAGAATGATGTACATCACGAACCTCAAATCCAGCCTGTTTTCTTGAGAGGCCTCCAGGACCCATGGCAGAAAGACGACGCTTGTGAGTTAGCTCAGCTAGCGGATTAGTTTGGTCCATGAATTGAGATAGCTGTGACCGGCCAAAGAACTCTCTTATAGCAACTGCTACAGGGCGAATGTTGATCAAAGCAGCAGGAGTTGCCGCCTCGGGGCCAAGAATACTCATCCGCTCTTTAATAGCTCTCTCCAACCTTAATAAGCCAATACGAAATTGCTTTTGTATTAGAAAACCTACTGCCTGGGCCCTTCTATTGCCTAAATGATCAATGTCATCAGGAGTTTCCTTGCCAATGTTAACTGAAATAATACGGCGGACTATTTGCACCAAATCTTCAGGGGTTAAGCCAGTACAATTCCCAGGGATGTCAAGACCTAACTTTTTATTAAGCTTGTAACGACCAACTTTGCCCAGGCTATAGCGGCGAGGATTAAATAGGAAATTATTCAGCAAGGCCTGGGCACTACTAAGACTAGGAGCTTCACCAGAAGATAGTTTTCTATAAATATCGAACAGGGCATCAGCCTTGCTTTTGATCAAGGGATCTCGCTCTATTGTAGAGCGGAGAAAAGCATGCTCAGGCGAGTTATCTACATCTTGGAAAAGGGAAAGCAACGCCTCATCGCTCTCAAAGCCTATGACACGCAACAAAGTAGTAATCGGTATCTTCCGTTTGCCACTCACTTTGACCGAAATTACGTCTCGATTAGAAGTGTCAAAATCAAGCCATGCCCCATGTTCAGCAACAAGCTTGGCAAAACACAATTCCCGCCCACTTGAAGAATCCCTATTCAACGTGAAATAAACGCCAGGAAAACGCGTTAACTGATTGACTACTACCCGCTCTACTCCAGAAATAATAAAAGTGCCGGCATCCGTCATTAAAGGGAAATCACTAAAGTATAATTCCTGCTGCTTGATCTCCCCCGTCTCCTTTACCACTAGTTGTGCAGTAACATGAATAGGAGAGGAATAAGTCAGGCCCCGCTCAAGACACTCAGAAATAGAATGCTGAGGCTCTCGAAACTCATAATCAACGAAGTGTAATTCTAGCCTGGTGTTAGTATAATCTTGAATTGGTGAGATTTCCTCAAACAGCTCCCTCAAACCTTCTTCTTGAAACCAGCGAAAGGAATCAAGCTGAACATGAATAAGGTCAGGTATTTCTAAAGTCTCGGGCAATTTAGCGAAAGACTTCAGTAACTTATGTTTAAGCATAGAAGAAACGACCCTGATTCTTCAAAACAATTTCTTGAAGACATTAACTAGGAAAATTTAAGGTGACAAGACTAAAAGGGAATGGAAACATAACGCAAACTAGTAAGTATAACACCATCATTTAATTTTGTCAATAGCCGATTCAAATCACCTAATATTTAACCGAAGCAGAATTTGTTAAATCTCATAAAAAGTAACCAAAATTGGTTAGGATGTAGCCCGGTTATTACTCATCTGGCAAAACTAAAGCCCCAGCCCAGTGGCTATCACTTCCCTGTGCAAGTCAGTGTCGCCGGCAGCAAACTCTGCCGCCTTGACACGACGGTAATAGAGACCAATATCATGGTCCATGGTATATCCGATAGCCCCATGAGCAGCAATAGCCTCAATGCAAATTCGCTGGTAAGCTTCATTGGCTTTAGCTTTGGCTGCGGAAATTTGCCAAGGCAATGGTGAACCAACGCTTATTCCCCACGCTGCCTGATAAAGTAAATACTGAACCGCCTCCACATCAATCAACATGTCGGCCAGTTTGTGCTGTATCGCTTGAAAAGAGCCGATCGGCCGGTCAAATTGAATCCGCTCCTTGGCATAGCTGCTGGTTATGTCCAAAACAGCCTGACACGCTCCGGACATCTCGGCACACTTCAGCACAGCAGCCCGCTGTAATATAAAGCCCACTATATCCCAGCCATTGCCTATCTTGCCCAAGATATTATCCTTGGGCACCACTACCCTATCAAAGCTGACCTTGAACTGCCTGTCACCGCCTATAGTCGGGATCACCTCCATCTTCACATTTGGTCCCCTGGCATCCACCATAAACAGTGTGATTCCGTCCTCGGGTCTTTCACTCTCTCCGGTCCTGCCCACTACCAGGATATAATCAGCTACATGGGCATCGGTAACAAAGAGCTTGTACCCCTGGAGAACATAATTTGTCCCCTCCAATACAGCACGAAGTTTTACCTCAGAAGCTTTATATCTGCCTGACGACTCGGCTAAAGCGAAAGTCCAGATAGCCTCGCCTTTAGCTATCCGTGGCAGAAACTTAATTTTTTGCTCACTGCTTCCATACTCAAGTAGAGGCAGAGCACAAAGGGCGATAGTGGAGAAGAAGGGACCGGGCAGGATATTTCTTCCCATCTCCTCAATCAAGATAACCAGGTCCATAAAGCTGGCACCCATGCCGCCATATTCTTCCGGAAAGATGAGCCCCATCCAGCCCAGTTCTGCCATACTGTGCCACATCTGCGGGTCATAGCCTCTTTCATCCTTAGCCATCTCCCTGACCTTAGCTTTGGGACATTCCTTTGCCAGAAAATCTCTGGCCGAAATCCGCAGCATGTCCTGCTCTTCTGTAAAACTAAAATCCATGATAACCCCTTTAAAAAGCCTACCTTTTTATCACCCTGAACATAGTGGAGGGTTTAGATTCTTCTCTCTACTCACAACAACAGGGACATGTTATTAAGCAAACTCTAAAAAACTTCAATATGATTTGGGTAATCCCAGTCTAAATTGCGCAATAATGCTTTTTTCGATTTCAGCAGTGCCCGCCGCGATTGCCTGACCAGGAAATCCCAGATACGCACCCTGTATGGTGCCATTGAGTTTAGACCATTCGGAATCCGGGTCAACCTGAGAATATATTCCTAAAATCTCCGCCCCAGTGATAGCCCCCCGTCTCATCACCTCATCACCCATTATCTTGTTCCTTGAAGACTCATAGACAGGAATTTGACCTTGACTTATCCGCCAGGCAAGCTGAAAGGCAAACATCTTCAGCACTTCCAGGTCGATAGCCAGATCAGCTAGCTTGGTACGAATCACAGGATTTTGAGACAACGGCTGGCCTTCATACTCGGTTTGACCAGCATACTTGGCTAGCTCTTCTAAAATCCTCTTTAAACTGCCGTAGGTGGTAGGCGCTATGCTGCGCCGCTCAAAAGCCAGTGACTGCATAAGATAATACCAGCCCTTATTTTCCTCTCCCACCAAGTTGGAAGCTGGCACTCTTACATTATCGAAAAATACTTCATTAAAGTGATGCCGCCCATAATAGTTCAAAATAGGATTAACTGTAACACCTGGACTCTTCATGTCCACAATAAATATACTGATCCCCTGATGTTTCTTAGCGGCATTGGGGGCTGTTCTGGCAGCCAGCCAGCACCATCTTGCCCGGTGGGCAGCACTCGTCCACACCTTTTGCCCATTTATAATATAGTCATCTCCATCTTTCACCGCCCGTGTCTGAATATTGGCAAAGTCTGAGCCAGCATTTGGTTCACTGTAACCCGTGCACCAGATACCATCTTTTTCACCTGAGGCAATTAACGGCAAATATTTTTCCCTTTGCTCTTCGGTACCGAACATCATCAGGCAGGGTCCTACCCATTGTGTTCCGCTTATGCCCATCCATGCCCCCGGTATCCCCCAGTAGGCTATCTCCATTTCGTATATTGTTTGCTCCAAGAGAGATGCACCACGTCCACCATATTTCTCTGGCCAGCTCATAACAAGCCAGCCCTTTTGTGCCAGTTTTCTGGACATGGATACTTCGAACTCAAAATCTCTGTACTCCCCATCAATCAAGGTGTTTCGCACCAAATCCGGAGGTAACTCAGCTTCAGCAAACTTGCGAATTTCTTCCTTCAAGGCTAGTTCTTTTTCGCCCAGTCTAAAGTCCATTCTTACCTTCCTGGAAATTAATTGTCCAAGGTGTAGCGCCTTTGCCCTTATTACACTGCAAGCGATGATTCAAACAACAAAGCACATTGCCCAGCCAGACAGACCAAATTGTAGTGATAACTGTTACTGTCCAGACTTTCACACAACCAGTTAAAGCACCGATTCCCAAACATGTGACTACAAATTGAGCCTGTTGATAGCACACAGCGAGCCATTACTTTGCTTGGGGCGGGTCTGGATTTACCAATTCTTTGGTCATCGTTCCTGGCATGAACCTGAATAGCTCATCAATCGTCCATCTGCCAGCTTTAACCAGCTGCTTTTCCAATACCGGCTCTGAATAGAGCCCAATTCGGCCTCTTTCTACATAAAATGTCCGCCCATTGACATTAGCAGCATCATCAGAAGCGAGCCATACCACCAGAGGAGCAATATCTTCAGGCTTCATTTGTTCAAACTTGACCATAGTTTCTGGTCGAGCTTTCTTCATTTCGTCGCTGAGGGTAAGCCGGGTCCCAGCGTTAGGCCGAATACAATTACACGTCACACCATACCGGCCTATATCCCGGGCTACCTTTCTTGTTAAGCCGACAATTCCCTCTTTAGCTGCACCGTAATTAGCCTGCCCATAAGTAGTAGCATTGAGACCTGCTACAGACGAGGTATTTATTATTCGTCCATATCTCTGCTGGCGGAATAAGGGGCTCACTGCTCTGATGGTATAGAAATGACCATAGAGGTGCACTTTGAGTACTAAATCCCAGTCTTCCTCGTTCATGTTGAACAGCATTCTGTCACGTAGAATCCCGGCATTATTGACCAGTATATCAACCTTACCAAAGTTGTCTATGGCAGTCCTTACAATGTTCTCTCCACCCTGCATAGTGGCCACTGAGTCATAGTTGGCAACTGCCTCTCCGCCCAGTTTTTTAATCTCTGCCACTACCTCATCCGCTGGTGAACGTGCTGCCCCAGAACCGTCAACAGCACCTCCCAGATCATTTACTACTACCTTAGCCCCTTCCGATGCTAAAGCCAGGGCTTCTCCTCGACCAATGCCTCGTCCGGCACCAGTAACTATAGCCACTTTACCTTCAAGTCTCTTCGCCAATGTCAGCCTCCTTGTATGTTCTTTCCAAATTCCCAAATGGCAGACAGCTTGTAGCCAATAAATCTCTGGTTATAACGGAGTTAAACACTTAGGCTTACATATACATTCCAGAAGAAACATTCAGCACCTGTCCCGTAATAAAAGCAGCGTCATCTGAAGCCAGGAATAGAACAGGCTTTGCAGCATCTTCAGGCGTCATTGGTTTAACTTGAAAGAGAATCATATCCCTTACTTTCTTGGGTATACCCACTGACTCTCCAGCAACTTCTTCCTGCTGCGTCTCTTTTTCTCTGGTCAACCGGGTATCTACGAAGCCATAGGCAACGACATTACAGGTAACACCAAACCGTCCCCATTCTCTGGCTACAGTTTTGGTCAGCCCGATAAGACCCGACTTAGCAGCAGAGTAGTTAATCTGGCCGATGTTTCCCATCAGTCCAGCTACGGAAGCCACATTAATTATTTTGCCATTGTGTTCTGTCTTCATCATATATTTTGAAGCTGCTCTGATACAGTTAAAGGTCCCCTTGAGACTAATATCAACACATATGTCCCATTGGGCATCCGTCATTTTATGAATTAAAGCATCTCTGGTAAGCCCGGCATTATTGACCAAAATATCTATTTTGCCGAACTTCTCCACTGCCTTGTCCATGACTTTCTGACAATGTTCGAGCTTCGTCACATCACCAGCACAACCATCAGCTTTTCCTCCGGCAGCTTCAATTTCTTTGACTACCTCCATAAGCGGCGCCTCATCAATATCACTCACAAAAACAGCAGCACCTTCTTTGGCAAACAGCACGGCATCAGCCCTGCCTATGCCCCGCCCCGCCCCTGTGATAACCGCTACTTTCCCGTCTAGTTTTCCCATTTTTACCTCCTTGAACTTTGTTCTCCTGAAAACACGGGCTCCATTCAGTATTTACAGGAAACTGCCTCTAAATAGCTATCAAAACCAATATTCTCGCTTATTCCCTTTTTCGTGTGGGTAAGGCAACTAGGGCTGAGCCAGGCGTTGTCTTTTCTCCCTTTCCATTTTCCACCCAAATCTCGCACTCAACAAGGTGCTCACCACCCTGTTCATATTTCTTGGTCACTTTGCCTTTACACCACCAAGTTTCGCCATCATGAGGCTCTTCTCTCGTCTTCATTTTCCGGGGATAATCCATACCGCGGTATTGGCAGGACAATTTCTTGAGTTTTCCCTGCTCTCTAATCCAATCAGTCATCAAGTGTCCTAACCAGGCACGCTTAAGCGCGCCATGTACAATGGGAGCACCTACGCCCATAGCTTTAGCGAAATCATCGTCATAATGCAAAGGGTTAAAATCCCCCGATGCCCCCGCCCACTGGACTAACATACGAGTTGTAGCAATCTTAGCCAATGGTGTTATCTCAGTGCCTACTTCAACATCCTCATAATAAACTTGTTTAACCATCTCTCCTCCAAAAAATAAAGTAGTTAGAACAGGCTAAAACATGATAAATGTCGACCAACCTTTGAGCGCCACATTGCCCTTTGGGTTCACAAGCGTAGTCTCCAGTGTGTTAAACAGGGTCTTGCCCAGTCTGGTTTCGCGCTCGGTTATACTGGCAATTTTAGTTGTGGAAGTTAATACATCGCCAGCACCAATGGGTTCAATGAATTCGAATTCAACACCCCCATCGAGAAGCCTTGAAGGCGCTCCAGCTTTTAGCAGATACTCGAGCAGTTTGTCCGAAAGGCGTCCAGCCTTGACTGGCCAACCAGTGAAACCAGGAGGAGCCAATAACCGTCCATACTTGGTTTTACTGGCAAAATCCGGGTCATTATATAGAGGGTTTGGGTCACCTATAGCCTGTGCATATCTCTGGATTGCCCCTTCTTCGACCTTGAAGACGATAGTCTCCAAAGTTACACCTATTAATTTCCGCAGTTCATCGGTAATCAGACTACCATTAGCCATAGCTAGCCTCCCAGATTTAGTTTCTTTTACAATCCTATAATAGCAATACTAACGATGTTCATGGGTGGAAACCCGCCTAAATTGTGGGTTAGACCTAGTTTGGGATTCTTGAGCTGTCGTTCTGGCAGCTGGGCTTTGCCCTGCAATTGTTTGTACATCTCGTATAACATTCTGAGACCGGAGGCCCCAATAGGATGTCCGAAGCACTTCAAGCCGCCATCTGGCTGAATAGGCTGCGGGCCATCATGATTAAAACGGCCAGCCTCGATGTCCTCCTTGACTTTCCCTCTGGAGCTAAATTGCAAATCCTCCATGGTCACTGCCTCAGTTATGGAGAAGCAATCGTGCACCTCAGCCATACTTATCTCTTCACGTGGATTCTTTACCCCCGCTTCCTTATAAGCTAGCATGCCACCACGATAAGTAGTCTCAACATGAGCTCCATCCCATTTAGTATACATCAATTCCTCGCCCGAACTTAAAGCGATTTGTAGTGCCTTAACAGATATGGGGTCTGGCCGAAACTTCTTGGCCATGTCAGCTCTGGTTACGATTGCAGCCGCTGAACCATCGCTGACTCCGCAGCAATCAAAAAGCCCCAGCGGCCAGGCGATGATAGGCGCATTTATTATCTGTTCCTCAGTCACTTCGCGTCGCAAATGTGCCTTCGGGTTCCTGGCTCCATTATAATGGCTTTTGACTGACACTTTAGCCAGCATTCTCTTGCCTTCTTCTGGATTGAGACCATATACAGCAAAGTATCTGGTCGCCATCATGGCAAAAGCCCCAGGAGCGGTCAATTTGGGATTAATCAAGGCGCTTTTTGTCCCCAAAAGATTAGGGCCACCGGGAAGCCCACCATACCCCGTATCCTTGAGCTTTTCTACACCCAGAGCCAGAGCAATGTCATAGGCCCCTGAAGCCACGCCATAGCATGCACCCCTGAAGGCTTCTGTGCCAGTAGCACAAAAATTCTCTACCCTGGTGACCGGAATAAAAGGCAGCTTCAAGGTCAAAGACAAAGGTGTAGCCCCTTTTCCCACGCTTTGTTCCTCAAAATGCACGCCAAACCAGGCTGCATTGATGTCCTTTTTCTCTATACCCGCGTCCTCGATACATTCTTTAAAAGCATCTACCATAAGGTCCTCTGCACTCTTATCCCATAGCTCCCCAAACTTAGTGCAACCCATGCCTATAATAGCAACCTTGTCTTTAATACCTTCTGCCATTTTTTGCTCCCTCCGTAAATTTCATTATCTTTTACCGTAGTCAGGCACGTATAGGCGTTGCCTTCCATGAATAACCGTGGACACCACTTGACTCATCAAAATATCGTCTGCGAAAGGTCATCTCTACCGGCATGCCTACTTTAACGGAATCCAGGTCACAATCCGTGAAATCAAACCAGTATCTACCACCACCATCAAAATCTACCAGGCCATATACTGAAGGCGGGTCAATACTGGCAGCTAGATTATCACCGGTATAAGTAAATACGACACCTTTCTTGTCCGAAAAGCGGTAATCTTCCATCTGGTCAATGGCCCCGCAATCAGGATTTACACATACCCTCTGATATGGATATTGTGGCGTACTGCATTTTTTGCACTTCGAGCCACAAAGGGCCAAAACTACTTTCCGTTCCCTGAACAGCGCTGACATCGGTGTGCGCATGCTCATCTCTCCACGCATACCTAAGTCCATCGGTGCTAAATTTCTGAAGGCAAGATATTTTTCATAGCTGGCAAGATCTTTTTTAGAGTTCAGGTGTTTCTTCACCGCCCTCCTATTAGCCACACTTTCTATTTTTTCAGTAACCTGGAAAAATAGTGCGTCGCCGCCGTTTCCAAAGCTGGTAACCAGTACCTTATCACCTGGCTTGGCATCTTCCAACGCCGCTACCAACATCATTAAAGGTGAAGCTGACCCGGTATCACCGACTGTGCTAAGCAATGTATCTTGAAGCTGACCAGGGTCAGCACCTAACCGCTTGGCTATAGCTCCATGCTCTCGTGCATACAGACCCGGATAAACTATCTTGGCAAAGTCCTTGATGTTCAGGTTGTATCTCTTCAATAGTCCAGAAATTACTTCCAGAACAAATTGCCTATAGCCAGAATCGCGAATGAATCTATCTTCCCAGGCATGCTCAAATTTTTCTCCACTTGCCCTCCAGCGGTCCGGGAAATCGTAGGAAACAGAATACGAACCCTCGAAAGTGGCAATCACATCATCACTGCCAACAAGAAGTGCCGCAGCGCCATCACCGTAGAGAGACTCTTGAGGACTGCCCGGCTTGCTAAACCGGCAATCGGAAGCACAGACGAGAATATTGCTTGACATCTCCCCTTTTACAGTATCTAGGGCAGAAAGCAGTGCAGTAGTCCCTGACTTCGCAGAGCCTATGAAATCAGCAGTCCTTATATTTGACTGCAAATCAAGAGCAGTAGCTACCAGGGCTGAATTCTGCCTTACCATATAAGGCTGACTGGTGGTAGCAAGATACAGACCGTCAACTGCCTCTCGTTTCATACCACTTACACAATCAATCCCTGCGGCTACTGCCATAGTGAGAGTATCTTCATCATGATTAGCGACTGCACTTTCACCGGGCGGTGGGAATGTCCCCAGGAACCCAACAGCCGTGAAGATAGTGTTGTGATTCATTCGATATCGTGGGATATAAGCTCCGTAAGACTTTATGCCGACCATTGATTGACCTCCTGATATAAGCTTTCTGGACCCAAGTGACTATGGCATAGAAGCCGTATAATGTCAAACCCTGACACTCTTGAAAATGAACCGATAATGAGAATTTTTTCATAAGTGTCAGTCAACGCCTTCGGCAAATTTCACCGCTTTAATATCGTCCTCACAAATACTGGGAAAACAAAGTCTCTTTTGGAACTTGACGGTTCATTGCCAGAGTTATACCATCAACTCAAGAGCAATTGGGGCTAAAGCTCACTCACCACCAAATAATAACAAGAATATAGTAAAATACTGAATTGAACAGGAACGTATTATGAATATCGGCAGTGGAATAGAGGATAACATCAAAAGGTTCGGCGAATATGAAGCCATTTATTTCGAAGGGAGATGGTATACAAATGTTGAGATAAATCGCAACACCAACCTACTGGGGAATGTGCTCAAAGGACTTGGTATAAACAAAGGAGACCGGGTGGCGGTACAAATGCCTAACAGTCCGGAGGTGCTTTCTGCTTTTCCCGCTATATACAAGATAGGCGCTGTTGTCGTCCCCTTGAACCCCCTACTGCGGCCCGACCAGGCCGCCTATATATATCGTGACTGCGGAGCCAAAGCTATCCTCACTAGCTCGGATTTTGTGGGCCGGGTACTAGAGGCGCAAAAGCAAACTCCAAACCTGCAACATGTAATCATCACAGACCGCGATGACGTCCCTGAAACCATCTCATATCGTAATATTATGTCAACTAGTTCCGGGGACCTGATGATTGAGCAGACTGATAATGACGATGTTGCCGCTCTAATATACACTGCCGGCACCACAGGACCACCCAAGGGGGTGATGCACACGCATTACTCGCTTCATATGAATGCCCTATCCTTCTACGAGTACATTCTGGTCCATCGCTCCGTGACTTTGCAATTAAACAGCCGCGCGCTTAATCCCAAAACACTCCAATTCAATGAGGTCACTCAGCGAGTTTCCGGTGTAAATCGAGAGATGGTCAGCCTGGCAGTGCTTCCTCTATCGCACTCCTTTGGCATTGCCTTCGGTAACACTGGTGACTTCGTAGGCGGAAAAACAATCATGCTAAAATGGTGGAATGTCGAGGAGGCACTGAAAGCCATTCAGACATTCCGTGTTACTCAAATGGCAGCAGTTCCTACCATGTACATCCAGATGCTAGAATTCCCTGAGCCGGACGAATACGATTTGAGTTCGCTTGAGGACTGTCAATGTGGGGCCGCACCACTGCCCATGGAAGTAGCCTTGAGGTGGAAGGAAAAGGTGGGAGTGGATATTCGAGAGGGGTGGGGCCTAACCGAATCAGGAGCCATTACTACAGGGCAACCAGGTGACCTTCCTCCCAGGTATGGCTCCATTGGTAAGTGCCTGCTGAAATGCAACACCATAAAAGTTTTCGACGAGAAAGGTCAAGAGCTTCCACAGGGCCAGCAAGGCGAGATAGTAGTCAAGGGGCCTACACTGATGAAAGGCTACTGGAACCTGCCTGAAGAAACAGCCAAAACTGTCAAAGACGGCTGGCTTTATACCGGCGATATAGGTTATATAGACGAGGATGGCTACTTCTACATCACCGCCCGCAAGAAGGATATCATTATCAGAGGTGGAGAAAACGTATCACCGGTGGAAGTTGAGGAGATTCTTCTACAACACCCCGCAGTCGCAGAAGCAGGAGTCGTAGGCATCCCGGATGCTGTATATGGGGAGGAAATAAAGGCTTTCGTCGTCATAAAGCCGGGCAAACGTGTAAACGAAGGGGAACTAATTGCCTTCTGCAAAGACCATTTGCCTACCTTTAAGTTGCCAAAAAAGGTGCAATTTACGAAATCCTTGCCCAAGAACCTTTTAGGCAAGGTACTAAGAGCCGAATTACGCAAGCTCGGTTAATTTTGAGCAGCGTGACAAGGAATCGAAGGGAGGGACATGCCATTGCCTGAATTAAAATTTGACAAGACAAAATGTGCCAAATGCAAAGCCATCAGTTGCCTCGTTAAGTGCCAGTACATGGATTTTAAGGATAAAGACAAGGCGAAGAAGGAGTGGCAGAAGGTAATCAACGGTGAGGACTCTTCCGTCCTCAAGTCCTGCACCACATGTTATGCCTGCGAAGAATATTGCCCCTTTGGTAACCATCCATTTTACTTGATTGTTGAGCAGCAGGAAGAGAAAGGGATATTACCGGCGCCGAGGCCAACCGTCACAATGTGGATTAACCAGTGCCAGCCAGTAGGCAGATTCATGGTGGGCAAAGTTGAGGAAAGGGCATTATCGTACTGCTTTCTGCCCCACTTTAACACACTGGTCAAGGGGAAGCTCTTCGACGGCATTGCCTGGTCTGTAATCTTCGGGCAGGAGTTTTTCTGCAATGCTGTTTACTTGCATTACGCAAAAGCATCAGTAATAAAGGACAGACTACCCAAGATAGTTGAGAATATTAAAAACCAGGGAATCAAAGAGCTTGTATGTCTCCATGACGAATGTTATGGCACCTTCACCTCGCTGACGTCTGCTTACAATATAGATACGCCTTTCAAACCCATTCATTATTATGAGTACCTGTATGGCAGGCTGAAGGAGCTCAAGGATCTGATAAAACCGCTCAATATTAAAGCTGCCTACCAGAGAAACTGCTCAGCCCGGCTTTGCCCGGAGACAGACCACTATGTGGACGATATATTCGGGCTGCTTGGGGTAGAGCGCGTTAAGCGGAAGTATGACAGGGAAAATGCTCTGTGCTGCGCCGAGATTTTCAGGATGGCGAAGGGGCCAGCGCTGGCCGACGACGTTCAGAAGCGGAACATAGCCGATATGGTGAAGTTCGGAGCCGAATACTGCGTTTTTAATTGCCCGGCTTGCTGGGACTCGCTAGCGCATAAGGTCGTCAAGCAAGGCATAAAGCCGATACACATGATTGACCTGTGCAAACTCGCTATAGGCGAAGAACAAGCCTTGAAGCTGCCTGAATTAGTAGCGGAGGTGTAAATTATGACGACCACCAGTGCTTTATGCGATTCGTTGGTTAAAATAGTCGGTAAGGATTTCGTCTCCGACCAGAAAGAAGAGCGTTATTTCTATGCCAGGGACGGCGGGCTTATGCCCCCGCACGAACCAGACTTTGTGGTAATGCCCAAAACAACTGCAGAGGTGCAGGAGATAGTAAAGCTGGCAAACAAAGAGAAGGTGCCACTAGTTCCCAAGGGGGCAGGCTTGGCATTGACCGGTCTGGTTATCCCTCAACGAGGCGGCATTGTGCTGGATATGAAGCGGATGGATAGAATTTTGGAGGTAAATGAGAAAGCCCGATACGTCGTCGTTGAAGCCGGTGTTACCCAGGGTGTATTGAAAAGTTATCTGCAAAAACACCACCCTCACTTACGGCATAGCATACCTGACTCTCCGCCGGTAGCAACGATAGTTGCTAACGCGGTAATACACGGGCAGGGGCGCCTGTCGCAGCAGCACGGTTTCAACTCCGACATGGTCTCCGGCCTGGAAGTTGTCCTGCCCACGGGAGAACTCTGTCGCATCGGTTCGTGTTCAGTATCTTCATACTGGTTCTCAAAGGGGCCTCCACTGCCGGATTTATCCGGACTCTTTCTGGGCTGGTTTGGCACTACTGGCATAATCACCCGGCTGGGGCTGAAGCTTTACCCCTGCAAGAAGATGAGAGATGTCATGGTATTCCTGACAGATAAGGCTGAGCTAGTTCCAGATATGTTGCTCAAACTCAGCCACACTGAGATGATTGAAGATGTGGTGGTCTCGGCTGCGCCATTGCCTTTGAGATTCAGAGGAACTTTCTGGATAATGACTTACATAACCGGCGATTCAGACGAAGAACTTGAGTTTAAGCGCAAGATGGTGTGGGATGCCCTCTGGGAGTATTTTGAAAGCCGGGATGTGGGCTTTTTGAGCGTTTCGCCAGACATGAAACCGCCACTGATGTCAATGCCTTCCAAAGATACTTCCCGATTTGCTGATGTGTCCAAAGGGGGTGGATTTCAATATGCCGGGCCAATCGCCCCAATCGAGAAATTTCCAGCTTTCATTAGAAAACTGGAGGAAGTAGCCACTAAATACAATGTCTTCTATGCATCCACCACGCGGCTGATCGGTGCCGGACATTGCATGATGTTTTCCTTCTCTTTTTCCTTTAATAGAGCCAATGCTGATGAGATGGCAAGAGCCAAAGAGGCCCTGGACGAATGCAGCAAATTCGCCCTGGAGGAAGGAGGCGTGCTCTGGAAGGCAGACATCTACGAACAGAAGCTGCTGATGGACAAGATGGACCCGAATACGCTTGTCCTTATGAAGAAGATAAAACAGCTCCTGGACCCCAATGGAATCATGAACCCTGGAAATTGGGAGGTGAAATAATGCAGAAATATGTTAGCCAGATCCATAGGTGCTTCAGATGCGGGTACTGTAAGTTTCCCACCGATTATTCAAGCTTTAATTGTCCCTCCTACAGAAGGTTCAGGTTTGATAGCTATTCCACCGGGGGACGACTTTGGCTTATTTATGCCTGGTTGAAGGGCGAAATCGAATGGTCGGAGCACTTCGCTGAAATCCTTTACACCTGCACAACCTGCAAGAACTGCACTGAGCAATGTCCAATGAAGTTCGCTCCTGATATTGTTGACTGGATTGTTGGAGCCAGGAGCGACATGGTCGAGAAAGGGAAAATACCGCCCCGTGTGGCACGCTTTTTTGAAGCTGTTTATGGCTATGGAAATCCCTTTAAGCAACTCAGGAGCGACAGGGCTGCCTGGGCAAACGGCACCAAAAAGTATGCGGCAGGAGACGAATACCTTCTGTATGTCGGCTGCCTGGGCTCGTACGACGAAAACGGACAGAAAATGGCCAGGTGCCTGGTAGATGTCTTAAACGCCTCGGGAGTATCCTTCGGGATACTTGGTGAAGAAGAGGAGTGCTGCGGCAACGAGATATATATGCTGGGTGAAATGGGACTGTTTCAGAATCTGGTGGAGAAAAACAGCCAGAAATTCAAAGAGCTTGGCGTTAGTAAGGTGGTTACGCTTTGCCCGCATGGCTACAACACCATGAAGAACAATTACCCGGCATTAGGTGGAAACTTCGAGGTGTATCACTACACTCAAATCCTGAATGATTTGATTAAGAAGAATAAGATAAAACCTTCACGAGCTAAAGCAAAAGTTACTTATCAAGACCCCTGTTTCCTCGGACGTTATAATAACATCTATGACGAGCCGAGGCAGATATTGCAAAGTATTCCCGGCATTGAACTGGTGGAGATGGAGCGGAACAGGAGAGATGCCTTCTGCTGTGGCGGTGGCAGTGGCAATTTCGTTACCGACCTTTTAGCCGGCAGCGCGGATAGCCCGGCACGGATCAGGGCCAGAGAAGCTTACGAAACCGGAGCCGATACTTTAGCAGTTGCCTGCCCCAGTTGCCTGACGATGCTCACCGATGCTGTGAAGGCAGAAGACCTGGATGATAAGCTGGCTGTCAAAGATATCTCGCAGATTTTGAAAGAAGCTTTTGTCTGCTAAATGAGCCCGTGAATCCCACTCTACAGGACCAGGTTCTGCAAGCTACCCATTATTAGTGCTGCTACTATCATTATTCCAATAGCTTTAAGCAAGTTTTTTGCCCCCAGCTCCCGAGCCAATATCACAAAGGTAGCTACGCAGGGGAAAAACATAGCCAGAACTGTGCTGCTGATAACCAGTTGCTTAGCAGTTAGGGCTAAGGGAGCTAGCATACCCATAGCAGCATCCTTACGCAGAAAGCCAACGACCAGGGCTGTAATTGTTTCCTTGGGCAGCCCCCACAGCCCGGTCAATACCGGAGCGGTAACATCAGCAATGGCATTGAAAACTCCTAAAGTGTATAGGATGTTTACCACTAACACGGTGCCGAGGATTATGGGCAAGGCTTCTTTAATAAAGCCAGAGACCCGTAGCCAGAGCTTTTCACCGATGGCCCGCCATGGCGGCAAGCGATAGGGGGGAATCTCCACCAGAAGTTCCGGGTTGAATCCTTTGACGGCACGATTAAGGATTAGCCCTATGATAACCCAGGATATAAACAGGCTCCCATAGACCATAGCTACATATCCCATCCCCTGCTGCCCAACCACCCCTATTATCATAGCCTGCAAGGCAGCACAGGGAACGCCAATAGAAATCAAAGTCGCCGCAATAAATCTTTGTTTACGGCTCTCTAAAATACGGGTGGCCATAATGCCAGGCACATTACATCCAAAGCCCAGAATAGTAGGGATGATGGCATAACCGTGTAGTCCCAACCTGTGCATTATGGTGTCCATCAATACCGCCAGGCGGGGCAGGTAACCAACATCCTCCAATATCCCCAACACCAGATAAAAAGCGATGATGTACGGCAACACCGCAGCGAGGGGAATGTAAAGTCCAGTGCTAAGCAAACCGAAGGACTGAAAATAGTCGATTTCTCCCCCAATAAGGTTACCTATCAAGACGTTGTGCCAGAAACCCCCTGCCCCTAAAGCAAGGCTCAGTTTGGCGAGCAACGGGGTCCACAGATTTTCAAAGAGGGGGTCAGCTACATAGCCAATTATTCCCTCGCCACCGAATCGGACAAACCAGAAGGTGGCAAAAAGGACCAGCAGGGCTATAAATATCCCGCCTATCCGATGACTGCTGGCATCTTCTAAGTTCTCATACCAGCGATGGTGGCGATGGCTCAACGATTGCACCTGGCTCACGATGTCACCCACTCTTGCCCACCGCTCATCGCTATTAGAATAAGTACGGGCGTTTTCAGGCATCTTTGCCTCGGGAAGGCACCTGATTAATTCCCTTACTCCCTGTCCGGTAAGGCCTACCGTGGGCACAACTGGCACTCCGAGAAGTTCCTCCAGCTTGGTAACATCAACATTTATACCCCGATGCCGAGTATCATCCCACATGTTGAGGGCAACTATTACTGGAGTCTGTCTCTCCAGCAACTGCAAGGTTAGATTAAGATTTCTCTCGAGATTGGTGGCATCAACAACATTTATGACCAAGTCTCCTTCTTTGAGCATCTCCACAGCGACTTCCTCCGCCTTAGAACTTGGTTCAAGAGTATAGCTACCGGGGACATCGATAAGTTCAGCCCGCTCCTCCCCCAGCTTCAGATACCCTTTAGTGAACCCCACGGTGGTGCCGGGATAGTTGGAAGCGATAATATGTGTGCCGGTCAACCGAGAAAATAGGGCGCTTTTGCCCACATTGGGATTACCTACAAGCAGGATACGCATCATCTTAGGAAGCTCGCGGTAGATATTTATCTGCTTCGACTATTATTTTCCTGGCCATGCCAAAACCAACAGCCACCCGGGCATTATCCACCCTGAGAATAACCGGGCCGTGAAATAGCGTAGAACTCACCTTGGTCACCTTCTTCCCTGGCCTGATACCCAAAGCATCCAGACGCCGAATTAATCCCTGTCCTCCCAGAACCCCAACCACAGTGCCTGTCTGCCCAGTCCTCATCTCAGCCAGGGGCAATTGTCCTTCTTGATACATGGTCATAGCTTATCCCCTATCTCTAATAAGTTAGTCTTGTTTAACTTATAAATTTCAAAAAAATTTTGCTGCTTTTATTTCCTTTTCTTCACACCTCTGTTCGAGCAATCTTGAGGGAGCTCCCCGTGCTCCAAATAATATTCATACCTGCTAGTGAAATTAGTCCCTCCCAGTGGACAAGCCTCTATAAACTCCACAAACTTTGCCAGTCTCTCCATACTCAAGGGGCTAATGACGTGCTCAATCTTGCAGGCATCTTCTTCCGCGGTTTCCTGGTTAATGCCCAGAGCTTGCGCAAAAAAGCGGGTCAACGCCTTATGTCGGCGAATCACATCGCGGGCAACCTTATCACCCTCAAGAGTAAGCTTTATGTGGCCATATTTTTCATGCTCCACAAGCCCCTGTTCTGAGAGCTTCTTCAAGGCGGAGGTAACGCTGGGCATTTTAACTCCCAGCATTTCGCTAATTTGCTTTACTCTTACCACCTTCCTTTCCTCACCGAGATTAGCTATCGCCTCAAGGTAGTCCTCCATGCTGGCAGTCTGCTCTCTTTGCGCTTCTTGTTTTACCATCGCCTACTCCCATAATTGTTAGACATGTCTAACAATTGTAATGTGATTCATTTCTCCTGTCAAGACTTCCCCTAGGAGTGTTCAACAATCCCCGATGTCATTGCGAGGCATCTTGGGCCGAAGCAATCTCAAGAGATTGCCACTCTTCGCTCGCAATGACGGACGCAGAGTCGGTAAACAAGCTTTTTGTTGGGCTTCTACAAAATGGAAATTTTTTTATTATGGTCGGGGTGAGTGGATTTGAACCACCGACCTCATGGTCCCAAACCATGCGCGCTAGCCGCTGCGCCACACCCCGTATAGCTAAGTATTATAGTAGGTAAGGAGAATTGAAGCAATCAACCTTGCTTATTAGAAGAAATCAAGCTGCAAAACAGGCTATCTTTGCCTTGAGTTTAGCATATTCCTCATTTACGTGTTCTTGAATCTTTTCAATCTCCCCATCCAGCAAATGACGGAACCGGCCTTGTGGCTTTAAGTATTCCTCAACTGGTCTAAGCTTAGGCTGGTCAACATTTAATTTATACCGTCCATTTTCTACTTCATAGAGAGGGAAAATGCCTGTCTCCACAGCAAGCCGACCTATTTCAATGGCTAAATCGGTAGTATACCTCCAGCCTGTCGGGCAAGGAGAGAATATATGGACATAAGCTGGCCCTTTGACTTCCCCACCCTTTTTAACTTTGTTCATTAAATCAAAAGGATAGCTGGGACAGGCTGTGGCTACATAAGGTATGTTATGAGCGACAGCAATTTCAGGCATGTTCTTTTTCCAGGTAGTCTGGCCAATGCTAAGCTTGCCCGCAGGTGCCGTGGTAGTCGAAGCTCCATAAGGAGTGGCACTTGACCTCTGGATCCCTGTATTCATATACGCTTCGTTATCAAAACAGAGATATAAAAAGTCATGTTTCCTTTCAAACGCTCCAGACAAAGCTTGCATTCCTATGTCGCTTGTCCCTCCGTCTCCAGCCACAGCCACACATTTAATGTCCCTCTCAGGCATCTTGCCTTTCTTCATCAAAATCTTTAACCCTGCTTCTATGCCCGAAATTTCAGCACCAGTGTTCTCAAACAACGTATGTATCCAGGGAACTCTCCAGGAGGTGACAGGAAGCGGCGAAGTGCAAATCTCTATACACCCGGTAGCATTGGCAATTATTACATCCTTTCCCAAGGCTTTGCAGGCAAGTCTTAATGCCAAGGCTTCGCCGCAGCCAGTACAAAAACTATGTCCCTCAGCGACAAACTCATCTGTGGTTACACGATTTTTGCCAATTTTTATAAATTTCCCCTCCATTTTTTACCCCCTTATACCTGTTACCTTTCCTCTTATGCCCACTGTCTCAAATAATTCCTTCGAGCCCTTTTCCACGATTTCCCGACCCCGGTCAATAACATACTCAAAATCTTTTACCGACATGTCCCTTCCACCCAAACCACCTATAAAACTCACAACCCCCGGCCTCTCTTTCTCATTATATAAGGCTGACCTGATTTCGGAGGAAACTGGCCCTCCCGGCCCTCCGAAGGAGATACATCGGTCAAAAACGACAAGAGTTTCGGCATTCTTTGCCGCCTGGCGAAGTTCCTTGAATGGGAAAGGCCTCCAAAGACGCAAGTTGATAAGCCCTACAGATTCTCCTTTGTCCTTCTTTGTATCTATGGCAATCTTTGCTGTCTCACTAAAACTTCCCATAGTCAGAAGCAACGTTCTAGCTCCTTCTGTCTTATAGAGCTCAACGGGGTCATAATAACGGCCAAATATATCTCCAAATTCTTTGAACCCTTGAATTATCACACCCTTGGATTTCCTGAACGCTACCTCTTGAGCCACCTTCGCTTCTGAATATATGTCGGGGGGACCGAAAGCTCCATGGGTCATTGGTTCATCAGGGTTTAAGGCAAAAGGGTATTGGAATCTGGGGAGAAATCTATCCACTTCTTTTTGTTCTGGCAAAATAACTGGCTCTGTTACGTGAGTCAGGTGAAATCCGTCGAAATGAACCATTACGGGGAAAAGGACTCTGGAATCTTCACCAACACGAAAAGCCCAAAGGGTCATGTCAAATGCCTCCTGGCTATTCTGGCAAAATACCTGGATCCAGCCGGTGTCTCGGACAGCCATAGCATCGGAGTGGTCTCCCCAAACGCTTAAGGGTGCAGAAAGAGCTCTGTTGCATACTGCCATAACTATGGGATATCTCATAGATGAAGCAATGTAAACAACTTCATGCATAAGTTCCAAGCCTTGACCTGCAGTAGCAGTAAAAGTCCTTGCTCCTACCGCAGCAGCTCCAAGGCAAGCGCTCAGGGCCGAGTGCTCCGACTCCACAGGTATATAAGCTGCGTTCAGTTCACCATCAGCCACCATCTCAGCGAGCCTCTCGGGGATATGCGTCTGGGGTGTTATAGGATAGGCAGCAATGACATCAACGTCAGCCATCCTGGCTGCCTCGGCAGCAGCATGTGAGGCCTCTAACCCCACTCTTTTACTCATTTCTCTTCCTCCTCTATCATAGTTATAGCTCCTACAGGGCATATATTAGCGCAGATCCCACAGCCCTTACAGTAATGAAGGTCAGCCTCATAATATCCTTCCTCAGAGGGCTTTATGGCGGCATCAGGGCAATAAATCCAACACAAAGCACACCTAGTGCACTTTTCTTTATCCAGTATGGGCCTTTCTGTCCTCCAGTCACCAGTCTTCCGAACGCTAGCATTTCCTGCTTCTGTTACGATATTGCCAACTTCCATATCCTTCCAGGTAAAATCAGACCCCGTTCTTAGCCTTTTCTCCGCCATTTCTTACTCCTTTATTACAGTCTCCTTGTAAGCTCTTTTCATGGCCTCGATATTTCCCTTAGCCCGCGCCCCAAACCGTTCATGTAGCTGCTCAACCATAGAATCAACTTTCACGGCCTCAGTAACTTTTAGCAGTGCGCCTATCATAGCGGTGTTAGTGATAGGCATCCCGATAGTTTCTCCGGCGATTTTCGTAGCGTTAACTGTAGCTACAGGCCACTTATATCCAAATTCAGACTTTAGTTTAGCAGGTGATTTCCTGGAATTAATTATGATTTTACCATTCTTCTTAAGCCCCGAGGTTACGTCAACTGCGTGCAACAATCCGGGATCGAGCACGACAACTACATCAGGCTCATAGATAGCTGTCCTGGTCCTGATAAATTCATCGCTTATCCTGAGGAAAGCAAGGACTGGTGCTCCCCTTCTTTCGGGTCCAAAGCTAGGAAATGACTGAGCATATTTTCCTTCGCTTATAGCAGCACGGGCAACTAGCTCCGCCGAAGTCACCGCTCCCAGCCCTCCCCTGCCATGCCACCTTACCTCAAGAAGCTCAGCCATAACTTAACATCTCCTTATCATACTAAGAGGTTATTTAATTTTGATTTCCCGTTCAATTTTGGGATTTTTGCATCTGCCTGATTTATCAGGCCCGGTTGCCCAATACACTCTTACCTAACCAAATCTATGATTTTGTGGGTTAAAATAAATTGGGCAACTACATTTTTAAACAGCCTAATTACAAACCGCCCCTGAAGGGACTCGAACCCTTGCACCTGGCTCCGGAGGCCAGTGCTCTATCCTCTGAGCTACAGGGGCTGCCTAATTCTCAATAGTGTATCACAAACCAATTCCTGAGTTAAATAAGGCATAAGCGCCAAGAATATAGAGCCCGATTAAAGCAGGGGCATACCAACTAACCACTCTAAAAACCTTGCGCCTTTGCCGAAACCTCAGCCCAACCATAACCAGAAGGCTCATCATCACTGCCACGGAGGCAATAATAAGATGACCACTTGATACTGAGGAAAGAATAAATCCTTGACCATGGGCAAGGTCAACCGGGGCAATCATAGCAATATCGAGCATATTGGCGCCTAATATATCAGCCACTGCCAAATCTACGGCACCCATACGGAGGGCAGTAATAGCAACCACTAGCTCCGGTGCCGAGGTAGTAATCGCCAGAAATAAAGTCCCGACAAAGGTGCCGCCCCAACCAGTAGCCTCGCTGATTTCATCGCCAATAAACGCTAGCCATATTCCAGCAGCAATTATTGCTGCTGCTGCTAGAGCAAATCTGATGTACACCATTCTTGTAGTAAACTTATCATATTGGGGGGAGGTAGTTGGAGCAGCATGCAATCGCTGACCGCGTTCGCGACGGGATATCCACCACATCCCCAGCAAATACAGTATAAGAATAACAATGCTTGGGATGCCCACCCAACCCAAGCCCAAAAAGGAAAACCTGCTACCAGCGATTATGCTTGCGGCAGCAAGGGCAATGAGCAATGCTCCCCAGCCAGCCGTTATCACATGCCTCGGGCTTGCCACGGACAAAACTGGGGTACGCGAGTGGAGAATATCCAGTAAAGCTAGAATAGAAAGATTGAAACAGCAACTTCCCAAAAGAGTGCCCAAAGCTAAATCAGCCGAGTGAACCAGTGCTACAGAACTGACTGCAGTGACAAGTTCCGGCATGGTGGTGATAGCAGCAATAAGCACCAGCCCTATCCATATCCGCCCCAAGCCTGTCTTCTCGGCGATAGCATCCCCATATTTAGCTAGTTTTGTTCCGGCAAATAAGACAACGGCCAGGCAGAGAATAAACTTAAACCAAATCAAAGGCGGCTCCTGAAACTAAGCAAAGTAAGGCAATCATACTACATAGGAGAGAAGCTTGCCAAGCATCGTCCAGTCAAAGATGCCCTGTATGGTATAATTGGCTTTGTAATCAAGGAGAGGTGACCGAGTGGTTGATGGTGCCGCTCTCGAAAAGCGGTGGGCAGAAATGCCTCGTGGGTTCGAATCCCACCCTCTCCGCGGAGAGGTGCTGGAGTGGTCTAACAGGCACGCCTGGAGAGCGTGTGTCGGGTTTCCCGACCGTGGGTTCGAATCCCACCCTCTCCGCCAATAACAAACAATAGGCGATGTTTTAAAATGATGGGCGGCCTAATTCATTTAACCCACAAAATCTTCGATTTGGTGGGGTGATAGTCCATTTTGCTATTGCGCCTGCTCAATCCCTTTCTGTCATTCATAAATCGCTCCGCCACTAACGGACCTGAATCAGAAGGAAGGTTTAGAACCAGATTCTTGGGATTTGGATATTAGTGTTTAGGGCTTGTTTACCATGCCTTACATCGCCTGGCGATGCCAGGGATGATTCCACTATCTTGGGAAAGAAAACAATGCATTGCTTAATTGTAGCAAACACAAGAGGTTGCAAAAGGTCATGATTTTGTATAGGCTTATTCGGAGGGAAAGTATCTTTGTTCGTGGTGGAAAACCTTGTGAGTTACCTTGCTGGCTCTTGAAAATCTAAGGCTACTTTGGTGAAGTAATTGACAATGAAAGAAGCTAATGGAGTTAATAAAGCCGCCGGTCCAGCTAGTTCTGATTTAAATCTATCTGATCAGGGCAGCAAAGCTGAGAAACATTATCATGACCTCGTGGCTTTGAGTCGAGTCTCGGCGGCAATCAGCGGTCTGCATGAGTTGGATGCTATTCTTAGGATTGGCTTGGATAATGTGCTCAACATCGTGAACGGAAGTGTTGGAGGAATAATGCTCCTGGATGAGCCGAGTCAGACGCTGTCCTACCGTGTTTATCACGGTCTATCCGACAAATATGCTGAAGAGATGCGTCTTAGCCTTGGCGAGGGAATCGCAGGAAAGGTAGCTCAAAGCGGCAGGTCGGTACTGCTGGAGGATATCTCTTCAGAACCAAACGCTGCCCGGCTTGATTTGATAAGTTTAGAAGGTTTAATGGCATTCATCAGCGTCCCTCTCCGAGCGAAAGATAACGTTCTAGGAGTGCTCAACGTTGCTAGCCATGTGCCACATCACTTCACCAAAGAAGATGTGCATCTCTTGCACTCGATTGGGGACCAACTTGGCATAGCCATCGAGCAGGCAGGACTGCACGAGCGGCTGAGAAAAGCACGGGAAAGATTACGCAAACTTGCACGACAGAATCTTGTAGCAGAGGAGGAGGAACGGAGGAGAATTGCCCGTGAGCTACACGATGAGACCAGTCAAGCACTCTCTGGGATAGCACTTCAGCTAGAAGCGCTGATAGAAATGTCCGCGAGGTCTGGTAATCAAGATGATAAATTCATTGCTGGCCTGAAGAAAGTCCAATCGCTGACAGTGCAGGTACATAAGGAAGTAAGTAGGGTAATTTCCAATCTCCACCCTGCTGTATTGGATACGCTGGGGTTAGTCGCTGCTGTTCGCCAGCATGCCAAGAATAGGCTTCAGCCCTTAAACATTAACGTAACAACGGAGGTTAAAGGGACTGAGATGCGGTTTCCCCCTGATGTAGAAGCTGCTCTTTTCCGCGTTTTTCAGGGAGCCATTGGCAACATTGCCAAGCATTCTAAAGCAAAGAATGCTTCCATAGTGCTGGTATATCAACCAGATGAGTTCTCGCTAAGTATTAGCGATGACGGGCAAGGGTTTGATGTTTCCAAAATCACCGATGTGGAGGAAAGTGGGCGAGGCCGTGGATTATTCAGTATGAGAGAGAGGATTGGCTTCCTTGGCGGCACCAGCGGTATCGAGTCCAAGATTGGAGCAGGCGCTATGGTTTGGGCCAAGATTCCAATAGGTCAAGACATTAGATATGGCGAAAATAAGAGTACTGGTGACTGACGACCATGCCATCGTGCGTGATGGTATTTGTGCCTTGCTTGCTCTTACCGGGGATATAGAAGCAGTAGGCGTGGCCACCAATGGTAGGGAAGCGCTGGAAATGGTTGCCAAGCTCTCACCTGACATAGTGCTCATGGACATAGTCATGCCTCTTATGGATGGACTGGAAGCAACTCGCCGAATACACAAAGGGTTCCCGGAGATAAAGGTGATAGTACTGACCCAATACGAAGACAGGGAATATGTGTTCCCCGTTATTGAAGCTGGGGCCAGCGGTTTTATCAGTAAAGTAGCGGCATCCTCAGAGCTTACCTCAGCCATTCGGTCTGTGCACCGCGGGGATTCTTTCCTATCTCCATCCATAGCCAGACTCTTGGTCGAAGACTATCGACAGATAGCCAGAGCAGGAAAAAGCAAGGACATCTCTGAACAACTGACCGACCGAGAGAGAGAAATACTAAAATTGCTAGCAGAAGGGCACTCTACTCGTGAGATAGCCCGAATACTGGTCATTAGTCCCAAAACTGTAGAAAGACACAAGACTAACCTGATGGCAAAGCTGGATATTCACAACCGCCTTGACCTGTTCAAATATGCCCTGCGCAAGGGCATTATCGTCGTCTGAGATTATTGCCTCGTAGTCTTCACGGCGCTACTTATTTCCCACACCCCACTAATGGGAAGCGTTATCCACATAAATGAGCGATTAACTGCAGAAAATTGCGGTGAGATTTCCCTACCTTCTGGGGTAAACGCCTCTATTCCTTCAGTAGACTGGGCATTATAATTTATAGTAGCAGGCTAAAACAAACTCCTAAAAACATGTAGTTGGCAAGGGGGTGAAAAATGGAAAAGAACACTAAAATTCTGCTGGTGGATGATGAGTCGGAGTTCATTACGGATATGCAAGCTAAATTACTGGCAAAAGGTTGGCAGGTGCTTACCGCTGGCAACAGATTACAGGCAGAGGAGGTAGCGCGTAACGAAAAACCTGACCTGATTATTTTGGGCACAATAATGCCACGTGGAGATGCCTTTCAGCTGCACCAGTGGTTGAAACAGAGCTCCAATTTCAGAGGAGTGCCTCTCATTGTGGTTGATGCCCCACCGGAAAAGCGTCTGATTAAGGGGTGGCGTATGGACGAGGGCTTGAAGCTTGAAGCCGAACAATATTTAATCAAGCCAGTCGAGTCAGCTTCAATAGTGGCTTGGGCTGAGAAATTCCTGGATAAGACACTGAGAAGAATCAAGGTGCTGGTGGTAGATGACCATGCTGTAGTCAGGGAAGGAATTTGCGCCCTGGTGAGTTTGCAAAAAGACATGGAAGTAATAGGTGAAGCTGTTGACGGGCGAGATGCCATTGATAAAGTGCAGCGTCTTACGCCGAATGTAGTGGTGATGGATATAATCATGCCGGTGATGAGCGGACTTGAAGCAACGAAACGAATAACCGAGGAATACCCAGAGACAAAGGTTTTGATTCTAACCCAATATGACGAAGAGGAGAACATGTTTGTTGCTAAGCAGGTAGGGGCTTACGGCTTTATTGCCAAGAGCGCTGCCAGTTCCGACCTCTTGACTGGCATAAGGGCAATAGGTGAAGGAAGATACTTCCCTCGGTCTTTTGCCTACGTGTCTGCCAATTGGCCGGAGGGTCTAGGTAAGAATAAATAATCCCTTGGGAAAGTCTTACTCCCGCCTGCTGGTTCAAGAAGGAGGTCAGGGAATGACTATTGACAAACTTTGGTAGGGGGTATATTATATAGACAGTTAGTTAATTAAACTATTGGAGGTGTCAATGAAAACGTTAGAAGTATTAGACAAGGTTCTGAAGGGTAAGAGGTTGCGTCCTGCCACACAGAGACATTATAGGGATGCTTTGACTTCGCTGTCTGTGTTCTCCCCTGAGTGGTCTGCTGATAGTGGTGTTATTAATGAGTGGTTAGCTTCGCTAACTGGTTTTGCTGATACTACTGTAAAGATGTGGTTCAATGTTGTTCATTCTGCTGGTCGTTATATTAAGAAAGTTTATAAACTCCCCAATCCTTGTGAGGATGCGGAGCGTCCCAAGGTTAGTAAGCGTAGGCGTAGGTATTTTACTTCGGAAGAGATGGTCGCCATTATTAAGGCGTGTGTGACTGATTTTGAGGTCTTGTTGATTTTGACGTTAGTGGATAGTGCTTGTCGTATAGGTGAGCTTGCTCATTTGACTGGTGCTGATGTAGGCGATGGTTTTATCAATGTTACTGGTAAGACTGGACAGAGGCGTTATAGGTGTAATAGTCAGATTTGTGTTAAGTTGCGTTCGTTGGCTGGCGGTGATAGTGAGGCTGTGTTTAAACAGAAGTGGACAGGTGGCTTTTTTCCAGATGGTAATGCTCTTGCTCATAGGGTGCGTTATGTTGTTCAACGTGCTGGTGTTCAAGGTGCGAAGTGTGGTGTTCATACTTTAAGGCATAGTTCTGCTTCGTTAGTTGCTCAAGAAGCTGGTGAGGCATTGATTGTAAAGGCGTTGCTTCAGCATGATGATATTTCTACGAGTATGGGCTATATTCATGATGTGGACGAATTAGTTATCCGAGACGATAAGTATAGTCCTTTGCGTATATTAGGTCAGAGATATAGTTCTGCTCATCCTGATTTGAGTGGTGAGCAATTAGAATTGAGTGATGGTCAAGGTGGTGGCTCAGTAGCTTTAGTTCCTGCTTCGGGTAAGATAAAAGAATTAGTCGGTGTAGGTGAGTTCATTAATGATTTGTTTCCAGTTGTTGCTGACGGTGTGGCTGTGCGTGCTGTTTTGAGGTGTGATGATTTAAGATTAATTCGGGATGCGTTTATATTCTATGCTCAGTATCACGATGGGAATAGCGTTGCTAGAGCAAGGGGATTATTAAAGCGTATGCTTCGCAAAGGTGGTAGTGAGCGATATTCCGAGAAGAGTAGTGTTGCTGGCTGAGATAAGTAAGAGCCACCAGGCGAAGGGTTGGTTTGCCCGATGGCTCTTAGGTCGCAGAGGTGTATTAAAATATTTACACCTCATAGATATATTAATCCATACTGATATAATTGTCAAGTTCCGTAATGATAAATTATATAGAGGTGTATAGATGAAAGGCTTTAGGTCATTAGTTACTTTTCAAGGCTATTCGTTAGGTGAGGGATTTCTGCATTATTCGTTGCGTGGTCGTAAGGTTGGCTCGTTCTCTCTTGGTGTTGGTGGTGATAAGGATGCGGTCGAGAAAGGCGTTGTCATACGTTGTCATGGTTGGGGGATTAATGCTGAACGTGTTGTAAAGGCTGTCTGTGAGGATGGTCTTGCTGTCGTAGTTTCGGGTTATTTATCCCAGTATGTTAAGGCTCTTGTTAATGATGAGAGAGAGGTGCGTATAAATAACGATTTATATATCGTGGGGTTGTCTGTTCAATTGAAGCCGTCAGATGAAGTTCTTACTGAGGTATCAATGAATGATTGGACAGATAGGAATGATGCCATAAAGAAAGCTAGGGCTGAAGGTCTGAAGCTAAAGGATATATCGGAAGAGTTTGGCATTTCTGTTGAACGTGTGCGTCAGATATTATTAGGTAGGGATTATACTCGCTGGAGTGCTAAAGGAAAGGAGTAAGATGTCAGATAAAGATGATATTGTTCTGTATGCGTGTGCTGGCTGTGGATTAATGACTGAGTGGGATGCTGTTCTTGGTGCTGTTCCTCTGTGTGTGAAGTGTTACGATAGGTCGGTAGATTTAGACGTTCCAGTTAAGAGGAGTTTATATCGTGCTAGGTATCGGGAAGAGCATAGAGAAGAGTTAAGGCTTTCTGCTGGTAAGTATAGGGTAGAGAATAGTGAGAAGGTGGCGGTAAGTCAGAGAGCATATTTAGTATCTCATCGTGAGGCTATTAAGGCTAGGAGGCGTAGGTATTATCAGGCGAATAAAGAAAGGCTCTGTGTATATCAGCGTGAGTATTATAGTAAGGAATGTGAAAGGGTTACTGGCAATCATAAGAGAAGTCGTGAACGTTTGAAAGCTGAGTGTTCGGGTAGTGGTGGTCATATAGTCAAGGTGTAAAATCTGAACGAAGTATCAATTGCCTTGACGATATGAGTTAGTGAGTATAATGTAGTCTTGAGGGTGTGTAGCATCCTCTTATTAGATAGTTACTCGTTCTGTATTTGTTAGATAGGTGTTTGACAGTTTAGTCTGTCTGTCTATAATTAGATATAGTTTAATTATGGAGGTGTAAATGGCAAAAAAAGATGGTTTATCGTTAAGTAAGGATGGTATGCTGACGCTGTTGTGTGCGTCTCCGATTGAGACGAAGCGGTATGTTAAGTATCGTCTCCCTGCTGAGTTATCGGATGATGAAGAGCCTGTTGTGTTGTTTGCTGGCAAGCACGTTTATTTACACAAGGTGAGTGATGGTGGTGATGTGATTACAAAGATAGTGCTTAATTTTACAGATAAAGAGGCTTAACAAGATATTCAGATAAAGAAGTATGTCAGGGATTATCAATAGGGTTTAAGCAAGCAATTAAGGGCATATAAGGTCATTCTATAAGGCATTGGTGATTGGCGGTGGTGGTTACACCACGCCTTTCAGAGGGTAGTTTAGGATGAAGCGGAAGAGAAAAGAGAAGAGGAATTCAAGACACTATATATATAGTAACTTATAGTACTAGAGTTTATAACTTACTTATGAAGAGTAAGTTACTCATTACATATTAAGTATGAATAGTTTCAAGTACTTGACTTATATCCCGTATCAGCAGATTTTGACAAAGCGAGTTTGGTCGGCATCGGAAGATTTAAGCTGGCATCTGAAGTCCTTTAAAAGTAGCTTGATTTATAATGCGTGACAGTTCTATGCTTGCGAATTGAGTTAGTAAGCAAGTAAGGCTGTTCCAGCATCTTAATTTGAACGATGAAGCGTGATATCGTAGTAATATCAAGTGAAGAGTTCAAGGTGTTCCCCTCTCCCCGTTCACCTGAATTATGAGGCTGGTTCGATGTGGGCTGAATGACTATTTGTGGAAAGGTGCGTGTGCGGTTCTCATACCTGAATAGTCATTAATAGTCTGCTAGTTCAAGGAGGAGGATATTGGTTTGCAGCCGATAACAATTACTCTTGACGGTCGCGAGGTAAGTGGCTATCTGGGGATGACTATCCTAGAACTGGCACGCGAATCAGGCATAAATATCCCCACACTCTGTCATGACCATCAACTCTCTTCAGTTGGTGCTTGCCGTGTCTGTCTGGTAGAGAATGAACAAAGTGGGGCTTTGCTGGCGTCTTGTGTTACACCGATAGCATCGGGGATGGTAATCAACACGCATTCCCCACGAGTCATAGAGCACCGCAAAACCATAGTTAAGCTGATTCTTACCAGTCATCCTGATTCCTGCCTGGTATGCGATAAAGGCAATCGCTGCCAGCTACGCCAAATTGCCTCAGACCTGGGCATCGGATTGGTGGAGTTGCAAAGGATTCCTCAGATGGCCAGCATTGAGGAAGTCAATCCCTTCCTTGAACGGGATTTGAGCAAGTGTATACTGTGCGCCAAATGTATTCGAGCCTGCCAGGAACTAGTCGTTGAAGGTGCTATTGACTACTTTCAACGAGGATTTATGACCATACCGGCGACACTGAACAATACGCCGCTGGAAAACTCCGAGTGCACTTTCTGTGGAACCTGCGTAGCACTGTGCCCTACAGGCGCGCTGACGGAGAAGGAGAAAACATATAGAGGAACAACCCAGACTGTTATCCAGACAACCTGTCCCTTCTGTGGCTGTGGCTGTAGCATTTGCCTGGAAGTCAAGGACGGCCATGTAGTGCGGATCATGCCCGGGAAGGAAAGCTTGGTGAACAAAGGCACGCTCTGCGTGAGGGGAAGCTATGGCTGTGATTTTATCCATAGCCCAGATAGACTAACCAGACCCCTAGTCAAGAGGGATAACACTTTTGAGGAGGTGTCATGGGAAGAAGCCCTGGAGCAAGTAGCTACTGGATTCAAGCGCGTAAAGGACGAGCTAGGTCCCGACAGCCTAGCTGTTCTAGGTTCATCCAAGTGCACCAACGAAGATAACTATGTCCTCCAGAGATTCGCTAGATGTGTGCTGGGCACCAACAATATTGATAATGGCGCTCGCTTGTATAACTCCGCCAGCCGTATCGGCCTGGGATCTTCCCTTGGCTTCTCTGGCACTACAAATTATCTTAGTGACTTGGAGCAAACCGAGCTTATACTAGTTATCGGGGCTGATCCCAGTTCCTCAGCCCCTCCCGTCGGTTATGCCATAAAGCGTGCTGTCAAACAGCGCGGTGTCAAATTATTGTTGATAGACCCTCGGCAGACAAAGCTTTCTTTGTTTGCTCATCTTTGGTTACGACCTAAAGTCGGTACTGACGTGGCTCTTATAAATGGCCTGGCCAAGGTGATTATTGACGAAGACTTGCTGGACGAGGAATTTGTCGCCAGAAGAACAGATAACTTCGAAGCTTTTGACGAAAGCTTGAAAAAGTATACCCTGAAGTACGTCGAGGAGACTACTGGCGTTACAGGTCAAGAAATTCGTGCTTCTGCTCGACTATACGCCAAGGCAAGCCAGGCAGCAATTGTCTATGGCACAGGAATTACGCAGCATATCACAGGAACGGACGGCGTGAAGGCTCTGGCAAATTTGGCGTTGCTGACGGGAAACATTGGGCGCAAGGGAGGTGGTATCTGTGCCCTACAAAGAGAAAATAATGGACAAGGCGCCTGCGACATGGGGACACTGCCCAAATTTCTCCCTGGATATCAGAGTGTAGCAGATGCCCAAGCCAGGGGGAAATTCGAAGAACGTTGGAGAGTAAGCTTGCCGGCTAAAGCTGGGCTCACGGCCTTGGAAATTATGGAACAGGCAAAAAGGGGAAAGATTAAGGGCGTGTATATTATGGGAGAAAATCCCTGTTTAAGCTTCCCACACTCAGGACTGGTTACTAAAGCTCTGGCTTCCCTTGATTTTCTGGTGGTGCAGGATATATTCCTTACCGAGACGGCCAAACTAGCCAATGTGATTCTACCTGCCGCAAGCTTCGCTGAAAGGGACGGGACATTCACCAACTTCGAGGGAAGGATACAAAGGGTGCAGAAGGCAATCGCCCCTCTGGGCGAAAGCCTGCCAGACTGGGAAATAGTCATGCGCTTAGCTGATAAGATGGATTACCCGTTGCCATTTTCCTCTCTACAGGATGTTGTGAGTGAGATTGAGGAATTAGTTCCTTCATACGAAGCCTATACTGATTCCGGAAGACAGGATGAGTTAGCCTCCGAGGAAACAGGACACACCTATGGTAGGCAACTCTTAAAGGGATTTGCCCGTTTCTCCCCCATTGAGCATACTCCACAAGCAGGGGAGAGAAAATCAGATTATCCCTTTACCCTGCTCACCGGTACTACCCTTTATCATTTCGGCACTGGCTCCAGAAGCTCCAGGTCTTCACGATTGAAAAAATTTTCCCCACAGGCTTTTGTGGAAATTTGTGAATCTGACGCCAGAAAACTTGGCGTTAGCCATGGCGACAAGGTCAGTGTTATTTCACCGGTCTCCGAATTAACCACCATCGCTAGAATCATCGATGGCCTCCCTGAAGGGATACTCTTTATGCCAGTTTCCTTCCCGGACACTCCGGTTAATGAGCTATTCGATATTGTCTTAAATCCAGAAACAAAAGTACCTTCACTGAAAGCATGCAGCGTAAAAATAGAGAAAATTTCTCTCACTTGAGGGGAGAGAATTAAAGCTCGTCCAGAGCAAAGAGAAGGAGCAGACGAAGATGGATAAAGAAGAGATAAATAGAGAAGTCGATCTAGCACAGGTAAATAAGCTTGCGACTGAATACAGCCAGCAGAAGTGGGCGTTAATATCGCTGCTGCAAAAAATCCAAAGCGAGTTCGGGTATATCCCTCCTCAGTCTATACCGTTTATAGCCAGAAGCTTGGGGCTTTTCTCCAGTCAGGTGCAAGGGGTGATTAGTTTTTATACCCAGCTCTATACTCAGCCGCGGGGCAGAAAAGTTGTCAGGGTTTGTCGGGGGACAGCTTGCCATGTGCGGGGAGGGAAGACGATACTGAAATTGGTTAAGCGGCATCTAGATATAGAAGAGGGCGAGACTTCCCCTGATTTGGAATATACTCTGGAAACCGTGGCCTGCATTGGTGTTTGTGCCCTGGCCCCCAACATAGTCGTCGCTGACCACGTCCATGGTCATATGAACCCTAAGAAAGTAGAGCAGTTGTTCAGGAATCGGGAGGGTAGAGAGTAGTATGCAAAACCATCATACTATCTTTGTTTGTCAGGGAACAGGATGCCTTTCCAGCGGCTCTGATGCTGTCTATGAGGCGTTTAAGGAAGAAATAAGCCGACAAGGGATAAGCCATGCCGAGGTGGATTTCACTGGTTGTCATGGTTTCTGCGAGCAGGGTCCCAATGTAGTCATTGAATCCGAGGGCATTTTCTATACCCATGTCCAGGCTGAGGATGCTCCAGAAATTGTCGGCTCTCATCTTCGAGATGGCAAGCCTGTGGAACGCCTTTTCTACCATGACCCGGTAACTGGCGAAGCCATACCGCACTATTCAGAAATAAATTTCTACAAAAAACAGCAGCGTGTCATTCTGCACAACTGCGGGCAAATCAACCCGGAAAAAATCGAGCATTATATTGCTCATGGAGGTTATCAGGCGCTGAGAAAGGCTTTCCTTGAAATGACACCAGAGCAGGTCATTAATGAGGTCAAGAACTCTGGGCTTAGAGGGCGTGGTGGCGCTGGTTTCCCTACTGGGCGGAAGTGGGAGTCCTGTCGCAGCGCTCCCGGAGATAAGAAATATGTCATCTGCAATGCCGATGAAGGCGACCCCGGTGCTTTTATGGACCGCTCTATCCTGGAGGCGGATCCTCACTCCGTACTAGAGGGAATGACGATCAGTGCTTATGCCATTGGTAGCCAAGACGGTTACATATACGTCAGGGCTGAGTATCCCCTAGCTGTGAAACGTCTCAAGGTAGCTGTCGCCCAGGCAAGAGAGCGCGGGTTTCTTGGCAGGAAAATTCTCGAAACAGACTTCAGCTTCGATGTGGACATTGTGGAGGGGGCAGGAGCCTTCGTTTGTGGAGAGTCCACGGCACTGATGGCGTCAATTGAAGGCAAGAGAGGTATGCCCCGTCAAACACCACCTCGCTCAGTGGAGAGAGGCCTGGGTGGCAAGCCGACCTCGCTAAACAACGTCAAGACCTTTGCCTTTGTGCCCCAAATAATCAACAACGGGGCTGATTGGTTTACCAACATCGGTACTGAAAAAAGCAAAGGGACGGCTGTCTTTGCCCTCACGGGGAAGATTGTCAATAGTGGGTTAGTAGAGGTGCCTATGGGCACTCCCCTATCCACCATCATCTTTGATATCGGGGGTGGTATCCCCCGGGGCAAGCGGTTTAAGGCTGTGCAGACGGGTGGCCCTTCAGGTGGATGCATCCCGGCCCGATTTCTCGACTCCCCAGTGGAATATGAAACACTGGCTCAATTAGGCTCGATTATGGGCTCTGGCGGCATGGTGGTACTGGACGAGACCACCTGCATGGTGGATGTGGCCAAGTATTTCTTGAGCTTCACACAGGCGGAGTCCTGCGGGAAGTGTGTCCCTTGCCGCCTGGGAACCAAGCAAATGCTGGAGATCCTGACCAGAATCAGTCAGGGCAAAGGGCGTGAAGAGGATATGGATACTCTGCTTACCATAGCTAAGGCAGTGAAAGAATGCTCGCTATGTGGCTTGGGTCAAAGCGCACCTAATCCCGTCCTTACCACCCTGAACTACTTTAGGGACGAATATGAAACTCACATAAAAGAGAAGAAATGCCCGGCCGCTGTGTGCGATGCCCTCATGATATCACCGTGTCAGCATACCTGCCCGGTAGGAATCAATATTCCTAAATATGTGGCTCAAATTTCCGATGGTGAATACCTGGAGGCTATTGATACCATCAGGGAGCGTAATCCCTTCCCTGCTATTTGCGGCCGCATCTGTCATCACCCCTGCGAGGGAAGATGCCGCCGGGGGGAACTCGATGAGCCCGTAGCAATCAGAGCGCTTAAGCGCTTTGCCGCCGACTGGTATTTTGACCATGTTAATGAATTACCTGAACCAGAACCCTTCCCCCAGACTCACAGCCAAAAAGTAGCTGTAGTAGGAGCGGGACCTACAGGGTTGTCCTGCGCCTATTTCCTGGCTCAAATGGGCTATCCTGTCACGGTCTTTGAAGCCTTCCCCATAGGCGGGGGCATGCTCTCGGTAGCTATACCCGACTTTCGCTTGCCGCGGGAGGTTATTGAAAAGGAGATAAATTATATCGCCAAGCGGGGAGTGGAGATAAAATACAATACACCAGTAAACGTAAATTTCACCATAGCGGATATCAGAAACAGTGGCTTTGAAGCCGTTTTCATCGCTGCTGGGGCGCAAAGGAGCCAGAACATTGGCATACCCGGAGAATTGGAAGATATTGAGGGCTTCTACTATGGTTTGAGATTTCTCAGAGATGTGAAGGTTGGCAAGCCTATCAAAATTGGGCGCAGGGTAGCTGTTATCGGCGGTGGCAATGTGGCCTTGGACTCTTCTCGCACAGCTCTTCGCCTTGGTGCCGATGAAGTGAGCATCTTTTACCGTCGGTCGCGGGAAGAGATGCCAGTAACTGAGGTGGAGTATGATGAGACTCTGGCTGAAGGCGTCCAGGTTAATTTTCTCGTCAGCCCCACCCGCATAGTAAGCGATGATTGGAAGATAGCCGGTTTACAGTGTGTCCAGATGAAGCTGGGTGATCCTGATGCCGGTGGACGCCGTCGCCCAATTCCCATTCCTGGCTCAGAGTTTTTCGCTCCGGCGGATACCGTCATTGCTGCTGTGGGGCAGGCTCCAGACCTGTCGTTTTTACCCCCGGATAGTGCTCTTGAGCGTACTCGGTGGGAGAGGCTGGCGGTTGATGAAAACAGATTGGTCACCAATATTCCCGAGGTCTTTGCCGGGGGGGATTTTGTCTCCGGGCCGGGCATGGTTGTAGAAGCTATTGCGGCTGGCCGGAGAGGGGCCATCGCCATAGATAAATATCTCCGGGGCGATACCTCACGGGTCGAGATGTATGACCTCAAGCCCAGCGTTATTGAGGAAGAAATAAGTGGAGAGGAAGAAGAAAGCTGGGAACCACAATTCAGGCCGGAAACACCTCATCTCCCTCTCCAGGAGAGGAAAGGTAGCTTTAAAGAGATAGAGTTGAGCTTTTCTGAGGATAAGGCGAGACAGGAGTCTAAGCGTTGCTTAAGATGCGACTTAGAGAAATAAAAATAAGCGCTCAGCCATCGATATTTGGTAGGTCGCTGGTTGCTGAAAGCCGAGGGCTTTTACTGGGAGGTTAAGCATGAAATCTATTACTAAACAAAAGACTTTTGAGGAAATCGAACAGCAGTTAGACGGGTTTGACCGGGTGTATATTGCTGGTTGTGGCACATGCACCACGATGACTAAAACTGGTGGGAGGGAAGAGGTCCTGGAAATGAGGGAGCGTCTGCAAGAACTGGGCAAGCTAGTGACTGGCTGGACAGTTATTCCTACCGCCTGTGATGAGATGACCGAAGTAGCTGTTAAAGAAAATAATGGAGCCATTCAGAATGCCAAATGTATTTTGGTCATGTCCTGTGCTTTAGGGGTGCATAAGCTGAGTACCTATATTGACAAGCCAGTCATTCCGGCCCTGGATACTCTTTTCATAGGCGTCGAGGATAGTCCGGGCTGTTTTCAAGAGGTTTGTGCCCAGTGTGGTCAGTGCGTCCTGGGAGAGACTGCTGGCATCTGTCCCTTGACGGCATGTCACAAAGGTTTGCTGAACGGCCCATGTGGTGGCACCAACAATGGTAAGTGCGAGGTGGATAAGGAAAAGGATTGTGGCTGGACTCTCATATATCAGCGACTACAAGAACAGGGCCGGCTTGATTTGATGCGTAAGTATCATTCCCCCAGAGATTACAACGTGGCACCCAGGCCGCGAACGACCATGATTATATGAAGGAGGAGCTATGGCGCAGAGTTTTAGGGAAGTTCTTAAATCTGATAAATTTGTGATAACCAGCGAAATCGGTCCACCGAAGGGGACAAACATCGAGAAGATGCTTCATCATATTGACCTTCTCAAGGATAAAGTAGACGCGCTGAACGTTACTGACCACCAGAGTTCCGTGATGCGATTTCCCTCCATTGGCGGCTGCCTGGCCATCAAGGAACAAGGAGGCGAGCCCATATTACAGATGACTTGCCGCGACCGTAATCGGCTTGCCCTTCAAGCTGAACTTCTCTTTGCGTATACCCGGGGCGTAAGAAATGTCCTCTGCCTGACTGGAGATGCTGTGGTAGTTGGCGACCACAAGGCGGCCAAGGGCGTTTTCGACCTGGATTCAGCACAGTTGCTGAAGACAATTCGGCAGCTGGAAGCGGGCAAAGACCTTGGGGAGAATGAGCTTGACGGTGCTGTTGAGTTCTGTGCCGGAGCCATAGTCACACCTGAAGCGAACCCGATTGAGCCTCAGTTAATCAAGTTTGAAAAAAAGATTGAAGCCGGTGCCGAATTTTTTCAGACTCAAGCCATCTACGACCTGGAAAAATTTGCTAAGTTTATGGAATATGCCCGCCAGTTCCCGGTCAAGATACTGGCTGGCATCATTCTGCTTGTGTCAGCCAGGATGGCGAAGTATATGACCGAAAATGTCCCGGGTGTCTTTGTGCCCCAAAACTTGATTGATGAATTAGCGGCTGCCCCCAAAGGCGAGGCAATCAATAAGGGTATAGAAATCGCTGCTCGGATGATTGCCACTCTGGAAAAAGAATCCATATGCCACGGAGTTCATGTCATGGCTATAGGCAAGGAAGAGGTGGTTCCAGATATCCTGAAAGCGGCGGGACTTGCTACTTAGTGCCCCATGTAGCCTGTGGAAAAGGCAGAGGCCGCTCGCCTCCTTTCTGAGAGAGACCCTATCAAACAGGAACCAAATTAATCCTAGCGTCTTTACACTGGGGACTTTACTTTATTTCTCTTTGATTTCGGCTATGGGTGCATTTTTCTTAACGGATTCAATACCAGCCCTAGCGCTGTCTTTTGATTTATAGCCTTCTCCGCTGGTGGCTATGGTTTGTCCGTTAGATGCCACTAATCTCCAACGAAATTCACCTTTTGCATCTTTGTAGAGTTCGAATTTAGCTCCCATCTTATTCCCTCTTTTCCTATGCTTTTTCTTGAACCTCGTTATATTCAGATGTTAAGCCTAATGCCTATCTTCTTACTCGCGGCACCAGCCAGACAATCAGCAAGATGACTCCAATCACAAGTAAAATCCAGAGGAACGGACCTGCTATGAAGTGGAGAAGTAGACCCAGCAACCACAAAATCAACAGGATAACACCAATAATCACGAGCAACCTTAACATATTGCCCTCCTTTTACTTATCAATACTACTCACCTAGCTGCCCAGCAAGGTGAGCTTGTTTGGTTATTATACAAGCCTCCCTGATAATGACGCTCTGTGTTATGCAAGGCACAAGCAAAACACTAATTATCGGTGGCTAACTCAGTACCACCAGAGTCATCTTTACCTGAGGTACGCTATAATAGCCATTATGCCGATGATGATAAGATAGATACCAACCAAATAATTTAGTATCTTGGGGAAAATCATAACAATAACGCCGAAAATCAGGCTTAGTATCCCCATCCATAGACCTAAAGCTGGAAACGTAATACCTAGCATTATAATCTTACCTCCTTTCTAAAATTAAGGGTGTTAACCCTACTTTTTCTTGCCCAATATTGTGAGTATGCCCCAGACTATGAGGAAAATACCGATTATCCATGCCAGTAAATGAGGAAATATGAGTATAAGTAAACCGGCAACAATCGCTATGACCCCTAAAACTATGTTGCTCAAACCAAACATGCTGCCTCCTTTTTTTAGATTCAAAAAATATTGACCCTATTAAGATTATATCAGCCTTGCCAAAAGTGTCAAGATGTTGTTGTGTGGTGTCCAGGACATACTATAGAGTTACGGAGCAACAAAACGCTGGATTGTTACACCAGAGGTAACAATCCAAGCTATTGTTGGTAATAGATTGTCCGCCAATTCACTTTTATCTCAAGATTTATTCCTGTTTTTCTCCCACAAATACAACCCGAACCATATATGCTCTTCACGCTCCGCCTTGCTCATCCTCCCTAAATTAACCAACATCTCTCTTGGCGGATAAGCACCAAACTCCTTCTTAAACCATTGTGAGAAGCCTATCCAGCCGGGGAATACCCAACCCTTACTAAAGTGACACCTTTCAAAATCTGCTTTGCTTAAATACTTACTCAAATACCAAGCCTGACGTTCAATATTTCTTGCCATGACTATCTTCAAGCGGCGAGACTTGCTACCTAATACCCGAAATGAAGTTTTTCAGAGCTGGATAGATGGGGATCAATTGATATTGTCTTGCGCTACAAACCGTTGTACTTAAGTAAAAGTCGGGGTGAGAGGATTTGAACCTCCGACCACCTGAACCCCATATAGCTTGTGAAAAAGGCAGCGACCGCTTGCCTCCTTTCAGGCTCCAATCTTACTTCTCTATCTTATATCCTGTCAATACTTTGTTATTACAGGTTCTGTTCGGTTGAAGTTGATATTAATTAACCACCCAATTTCAATAATAACACTTTTTCTTTATGCGCTCACTTTGGCGGATAGAATAGCCCCACGATAATCCACCTATCGGGATGTGCTGCAAGTGTGCCCACATAGAAATGAGTATCACATTTCAGAATCATATCTGTCTCAAACCTATTTCGAAAATACCGTTCCCAGTAGCGCCCATATTGGGCCTCGCAATTGCGATATGCGGCCCCCGCTTCCCAATCCCAGACTGACAATCTGTGCCCTCTACACGCTGGGTTGTTACATACGAACGAATATATAAACTTATACGGTATCTTTTCGAGTGACTTGAGAGGCTTTGTATCAAGAAAGGATGCTTGGGATAGTTTCGCCAATTCGGCTTTTGTCCAATGAAGCAACTCTTCTTTCTCTATTATGAATTCCTGTATTTGTTTTGGCTTGAAAATGCCCAGCGTCGTGCCTGTTTCTTTCCGAGTCCCTGCGAGGTCACAAAGAGACGAAGCCAATAATGGCAAGACAATGGTTTTTCGTTTTTGCCAGCTATTTGAAGTAGGGAGCGGTTCTCCCAAAATTCTTATCGAATCTATGTCTGGTTGATAACTCTCAGGCCTATAGTCAGCAGCCTTGGTTACGGCTACCTCAATCCACTGGTATTTTTTGAATTGCCTCTTACCCTCCAAGAACCTGAACGGTATAGGAAATAGTCGTATCCATTGGCCATCTTCAGTGATGCCAGCGGTGCACGATACCTCAATACCTTTCCTGGCTGGAGTTGGGTAGGTTTTTACGGTTATGAGTATCTTTTTCTGTTCATAGGCGTGCACGATACTCACCTTGTATTGTTCAGTTCCCTCACTTCTCTCACCAGACGGAATTCGATAACGCTTACAATCTCATTCGGATTCCACTGACCGTGTAGTTTCTTCCATACGTTCTTAAACTCTTCTAATGAATATCCGCCTTCCCGTTGGGCATCATTCTCATCGAAGTCACTCAGTTTCTTGCGATGCACGTCCAAGATTTCTAGGTCTGCGAAATGTGTAATAGCTGCTCGCACGATTCTTCCAGACTTGATGTTTGGATATATGCCTTTTCTTGATGTCTGCATCTTGCGACCAATCAAGATATCATCAGCGTGTTTTTTGGAGAAAGGCAAGAATATCGGAGCCTCTTCAACCATTCGCCGAAAAATCTCTTTCACAGGTCTTTCTGGTTGTCTTGCAACTTGAGAGATAACCTGTCGTGCTTGAGATTTTGGCATTCCCTTCTTCCTAAGTTCGTCAGCTAATTCAATTTGTCGTTTTTCATCTTTCACCTGGCGAGCAATAGTCACAGCCATATCTCCACTTATCTTGCCTTTAGGAATCCTCCCACTCGTTGGCTCAGCAGGAGCAATCATAGCCTGAACCTCTTTCGGCACCACTTGAGCCGCTTGAATCCAACTATTGACCGCTGTATCATTAACGCCTAAACTCTTAGCTAGCTTAACTTTTGATGGAAACTTATTGGGAAACCTCTGCATTAGTTCGATGGCACAATTCCCTTTTTCAACGTGGCTCAGGTCTTCCCTATGGATATTTTCTACAAGATTAAGCTCAATAACTTCATCATCGGTGTAGTCCCGCACAATGGCTGAAACTGTATCCAACCCAGCTTGTTGAGCAGCCCTATAGCGGCGTTCACCGACTACTACTTCGTAGTGGTCACCTCTGGGGCGCACAATGATAGGTTCTAGAAGCCCTACCTGTTTGATACTGTCAGCAAGCTCATCTAGCCCCACTTTAGTGAACTCAAGTCGAGGGTTTAATCTATTTGGTTGTATGCTTTTTAATTCAATGTCTGGCATTATCTTAACCCCCGATGAAGAAATTATATCAGAGTAAGTTGTATGATAGATACAACTTTGCGGTTGTTTTTTGACCCCTAACTCGAGTCTTCTTACCAGCTCCCATCTGGATAATATATACAAGATAGTGTAGTTCCTTCAAAACAGTTCTCTATATCTGGAATAGGCGAACGTTCAGTTAAGCAAACAACCATGAGTTCAATTCCAATTAAGAATGCGAAAATCACTTCGCCCTTTACTATTCTAGCCAAAGCATAGCTATAACACTCAATTTCCTGACGGCCTTCTAAGCCACTCCAGATTATCGGACCTTTTAAATCTTCTATCTTACCTTGCTTTCCCCAATATATAGGCCATAGAGACTTCCTTGACCCATAGCGTACGAATGACCGCACATCATCAAACTGCACACTTAATGCGTAATTTAGGTCTGTTAATGCAACATACTCGAGTCCCATTTTGCCAAGAAATCGCCCTATTATGCTTAAATGCCACGGCGTAGCCACCATCCGGTATTCATATTCATCCTTATCTCTTCTAAAAATCCTCTGATTGGTTATGGCATCATAAACATCAATTGAAGTGGAGCCATCTTCGTGGGCACTAAACCCTATACCAGTTTCTGAAGCAGGATGTAAAGCTGGTATAGCCCCTCCTACAGGCGGGTCAAGATTCACTGATGGAAGATTCTTCTTCTTTGTTTGAATACCAAGATAGGTACGCCAAATAGCAATAGGAGTTTTTTCAAGAGCTGCTTTTTCAATCTCCTTCCCAAAGTAATTTTGACATTTACTACAGATAACACCTTCGAGAATGTCCGTACGGTTACCAAGAGATTCCGGTACTATATGCTCTCTTGTTCTAAAATTACCTTGTGCTCTACAAAAAAGGCATTGCGCCATGGCTTTTTATTGTAACACCCTTGTAACTAGAAACATAAAAACCTCAAGCCTTCCATTTTTCATTCTGTATCTTGAATACAGTTTTCCAACCATACTTTCTAACATCTACGAATATATCAAACCAGCAATTAGTTTTTCTCCTTTCCTCAAAAGTAATCAACGATAACCGCACCAGCTCATCATCAGGAACATAAATTCCCTTCTCTTTCTTGTAGAATCTGCCAACCTCCCACCAGTAGGGGAAACCACCATGTAGCTAGTAGAAAAGGCAGCGACCGCTTGCCTCCTTTCTTGAGGTGGATTATAATCTTCCTCGGCCTGGTTCGGCTTGTGGAGGTTGGGATTTCGCAGTCATCTGTCTTGCTAAGGACAAAGGACATGTTAAGATGGGCGAAGTGAACCTCCCACGGTGGCGTGATTTCAGCGACGTCTTACTCGAGGAATAAGTATGTCTCTAACAAGATTCATCAAGGATATACTGAGGAAGCCTGAAGCAATCCCAACCCCTGGTGCCATATTCTACAATGCGACAGTGGCAAAAGTTCTTCGAAAGCCTGAAACAAAGATAGCTAATGACATAGTGGAAAAGATGGGAATCGGGACTATTCTTGATTTAGGTTCGGGAACAGGCTATTTGTCAATAGAGATTGCAAAGAGGTCACCCGGCCTACAGGTCTATGGCATCGATCTCAGCAGGCAAATGGTCAAGATTGCAAGACGCCATGCAAAAGGCGTTGATAATGCTCGATTTGTTTTCGGCAATGCGGCCAAACTCCCTTTCAGTGATAATTCAATAGACCTTGTGATTAGTACGGGCGCTTCGCACCATTGGAAGACACCACGCATGGTGTTTGATGAGTGCTATCGTGTTCTAAAAACCGGCAAGGAAGCCTGGATATACGATGGGTGTCCTGAGGTTTTCAGCAACCGGGCTGATAGAAGAAAAATGAACGAGAAATACGGGTTCCTGGTTGGCCAACTTGGACACAGAGTCTCTACACTGCATGGTTTCAGCGGGGAAGAATACCAGACCGTAATTAAGAGTATGCTAGAGCAAACGGCATTCAAAGGCAACTACCAGATGGCGCTAACAGATATTTGGATGAAGATTACGCTTAAGAAACGCAAGTGAGCACGTTTGCTGTTTCACGACTTTTGATTACCTAATCAAGCCTGTTGGCCTGATGACCTAGAGAGGCTTATCCGGGAGACTCTCCTTCAAAGCAAAGGCAGACATTAGAAGAGCGGGGCTTAATTTTATTCCGAGGGATTATAGGGGCGCAGCGCAGTTACTCGATATACTATAATGGGTGTTTCTTTCCCCTTAAGATTCTGTGCCTCGAGTTCCTCGGTTTCTATATAATCTTTTGTTTGATTATACGTCTCAGCACCAATCCAGACTTCACCGCCGGGAGCGCTGCTACAAATGCGCGAAGCAATGTTAATGGAATCTCCGATGACGGTATATTCGGTGCGTCCAACCGAGCCTATATTGCCGGCTAAGGCTATACCAGTGTTAATGCCAATGCCAAATTGCACTGGGAGCAGCCGGCTATCGCTTTGCTGTAGTTCAGCAACTTTCTGCTGTGCTTCCCACGCTGCCTTTACTGCCAGCAATGCGTGCTCTGGCCGAGATTGCGGCGCGTTCCATACTGCCATGATATTATCACCACCAAACTTGTTAACTATACCGTCATTCTGTACTACTGCATCGGTTACAGCTGATAAGTAAGTATTGAGCATTTTCACTACAGCTTCAGGGGACAACTGCTCACTTATCCGGGTGAAGTTACGTATATCGGCAAAGAGAACACTTACCTCCCTTTGCTCGCCCCCGAGGTGAAGTTCCCCGGTATCAGCTCGGCTAACTATCTCCTTGGCTATTTGAGGCGAAATATATCGACCAAAAAGCTCCTTGACAAACCGTTTATCCGACTGCTCAATAACGACCATGTAAAGAACGTTACTGACATAGACTACTGGTAGTAGCAACAGGGGATAAAATAGACCCAGAATATATCCTCTGTCGAAAGCAAAGAAGCCGATTATCAGGTAAGCAACAAATAGGCCTCCGGTTATTCCCGCTCCTTTAGCTATATCCGTCCAGTACCAGGTCCCACAACGGGGCAAGGCAAAGGCAGTGATGCCAACTAGCAGCAGCATAATCATTAATGTGATGATGGGGCCAGGCTCTGTCAGGAAACGTGCTGTGAGAATGGTATCCATGGCACCAGCGTGTATAAAAACTCCAGGAACGTTGCTGACTGAGGTGGGGATTGCCCAGGTGTCAGGTTCACCGGTAGCAGTCATCCCAATCAATACTATCTTGTTCTTGACCAGCGACGGGTCAAAGTTGCCGCTGATAACGTCACCATAGGAGACATACGGCCGCTTTTCAGTGTCGGCTGAGAAATTGATGCGTAGATAGTATGAAGTATCAACTGGAATATCACGAGCCAACAAGTTAACCGTGTCATTTTCGAGCAAATATTCCTGCGGTAGAGTCATGGAGAAATGTCTGTAGAGTACAGCCAGTGTCAATGAGGGATAGACCTGTCCTGAGCTTGACTTAACAATCAGCGGTAATCGCCTCACTGTGCCATCGCCATCGGGAATCACATTGGCGTGACCAATATTACTGGCAGCCTGTTCTAGAGAAGCTATCGGCAGCAGGAAATTATCATAGGTAATCTCAGCACTAGCCTGGGAGACAAGTTGAGTACCAACGGCGGCCAGGACAACACTGTCCGCTTCGACCATTGCTGTCGCCAGCAATTCATCATCGGAGGAACTATCAACGAAGATGACATCAAAGCCGATTACCTTGGCTCCAGCCTGGCTCAGGTTATCGATGGCTTGGGCATGGAGACTGCGTGGCCACTCTGCCCACCGTCCATAAGTGTCAAGGGTATTGTCATCGATACCAGCGATAACAATATTAGCAGAAGGGGGTTGAGATGTGAAAAGCTGGTCTGACAACCACAGATTGATGCTATAGAATGGTTGAACCAGAAGAGCCACAAGGGTAAAGAGGCAGCCCACCCCTATGAGTATCAGAGTATGATAAAGGCGCTTGCGTTGGCGTCTAGTTCTTCCACGCTTGGATAACGGATTAACTGTAATCTTGATTCGCCTCTAGGTATCTGTTTTTCGTCGCCCGCTTCTGAGACGACCTCGCCATTATTATACGCTGTTCTTATGTTAGTATAACCAGGCTAGAAAATGTATTGATAATAGCCTGGTAATCCAGTTAACCATGGATAATAAAAGAAACTGAGACGAGAGCGTCTGCGACTAAAGGTCCGTAGGCAGCCTCAGCATCATACTCAGGAGCAGCTTTGATGTCCCAGCGCTCAGGCTTATCATATACAAGGTACGAGTATTCTGGCGCATCTACCCAGACGTAATAGTCACGTCCTCCACAAACAGTGATAGTAGCTGGTGTTTCGTGATTAGTTCCATCCACTGGCTTTTCAGTATCTTTGTCTATAGCCCATCCACCACGGGTATCATCCCAGATAAATATTAAAGCCCCCGGTCCCTCAACTATGGTAATATTTATCTGGGCAGACGTTTCAAGGACCGTAACCCTGACGTTAGCCGTATCGGTACCGCCATTACCATCAGTGATGGTGTAGGTGAAGTCATCGATACCATTGAAGCCGGGGGCCGGGCTGTACCTAACATGCTGATCATCAATGATGGCAACGTAGCCATTAGTCCCTTGAGTTACCGAGTCCACAGCCAGTGTATCACCAACATCGGGATCGTAGTCGTTGTCCAGGATAGGGATGATGACCGGGGTATGCTCGTTGGTAACGGCGGTATCGCCATTTGCTACTGGCATAAGATTAGGTTCCTGACCGGGTATCATAATGCATCGTTCCCCCTCGGGTACCCACAGTTTTACACCCTCCGCAATGGTATATACATTCCCTTCCAGATTAGTTGCCAATGTCGTGCCGTCTTCATACTCCAAGTGACCGAAGATGACCGAAATTCTCACACTGCTGCCCCTCACCCCCACCACACCGCTTGGCGTTTCGACCTCATAGCTGGATGCCGGGTCGAGAATCTTTTCCACGCGGCTTATGGTGTCCCCTATCATCTGCAGAAGAGTGATGGTTGTGACGCCGGTGTCGCAGGCAAGATCGAGTGAGAGAATTTCAATCTCGGTGCCAGCCTCCAGTTCCATAGTGCTGCCGTCAAAAAAAGTAATTTCGGCACTGGAATTACCGCCGGTCTTGATGGTATCTCCGACTTCTAATTCCATCTCGACCTCCGCTTCTGTCCAATCACTCGTACCTGCCTTCATTACGGATACTTCACCCTCGGTTATGGAAAGGATAGTAAGCGTCGAAGGACATGGCGAACCACCATCACAGCCAACTACAGTTGAGGCCACCAGAATAGTCAGAGCAAGTATTAGCAGCAATTTTTTACGCATGGTAAGCTTTCTATAAGTACTGCGGAGGTTCTAATAGCAGCATAGGTTTCTGAGGATATCTACTGTCTATCTGCAATGCTTTACTGGCACGCAACTTGTAATTTCTCTCAGCTAATTTTTTAAATTTTTTAGCTACTGAGAGGTATTAACAATAGTCCAGCAACTCAGCTAACCCCTTCTAGTCTTAAGAAATTTTACTAAAGTGAACCGGGTAGTTAGAGCCTGCGGCCGCATATCCATAAGCAGCTTCATTATCACCTACGGGAGCAGATGTGATAATCCAATCCTTAGGCTTGTTCTTTACATAGTATATGAGGTCTGCCGCCTCTACCCAGACGTAATAATCGTGTCCTGCAGCAACAGTAATGCTGTCAGATGTCACGTGATTCGTCCCATCTACTTCCTCTCCAGTATCCTCGTCTATAGCCCACCAGTTAGTGGTCTCGTCCCAGATAAATATTGAAGCCGTCGGCCCCGTATCTATTTGAACATTGATACTGGCAGGCATTTCAATGACGGTAATGTTGACGGTGACGGTAGCTGTATCGGTACCGCCGTTACCATCGCTTACGGTATAGTTAAAGCTGTCGGTACCATTGAAGCCAATGGCTGGGGTGTAGGTGACGTAACTACCATTATTGGCGACCAAGCCATTGGTCCCTTGAGTTATTGAGTCCACAGTCAGTGTATCACCGTCGATATCGAAGTCGTTATTCAGGACATAGATGGTGACTGGAGTATCCTCCAATGTAGTAGCATTATCGGCTAGTGCCACCGGTGGGTCGTTGGCACCACCGATGGTAATGGTAACAGTGGCAGTATCGCTGCCGCCATTGCCATCGGATATCGTGTAGGTGAAGCTATCGGTGGTTGAGCCGCCAGCCTGCAGATACTCGAATTGACCGTTAGGGTCATAGGCGAAGGAACCATCCGCACCCCAGGCGGTGACTGCACCTATAGTCCCGCTGGTATCCACTGCGGTTACAGTTAAGGTATCACCAACATCGGGGTCGGAATCATTGCCCAAGATTCCCGGAGCGGCAACAGTTACTGAATTGTCCTCATCGGTAGTGGCGGCATAGTCCTCTGCCATCGGGGGATCATTCATGAGCTCAGGCTGCTGATTGGATACAATAATACCTGTCCGCCCCTCGGGTATCTGCAGTTCCACGTCCTGCCCAATGGCATATACATTCCCTTCTTCATTAGTTATCAAGGTTGTGCCATTCCCGCCAACGGTAACTATCATGGTACTACCCCTCACCCCCGCCACACCGGTTGGTGTTTCGACTTCGTAGCCAGATGCTGGGTCGAGAAGCTTTGTCACGCGGCTTATGGTAGTCCCTATTGTCTGGTTCAGAGTGATGGTTGTGACACCAGTGTCACAGGCAAGATCGAGTGAGAGAATTTCAATCTCGGTACCCGCCTCCAGTTCCATAGTGCTGCCGTCAAAAAAAGTAATTTCGGCGCCGGAGCTATTGCCGGTCTTTATGGTATCTCCGACTTCTAATTCCATCTCGACCTCCGCCTCTACCCAATCTTCCGTACCTTCCTTCATTACGGATACATCACCCTCGGTTATCGAAAGTATAGTAAGCGTCGAAGGACATGGCGATCCCCCTCCTCCGGTACACCCAACCAAAGTTGAGGCCACTAGAATAGTTAGAGCAAGTATTAACAGCAGCTTTTTATACATGATAGGTCTCCTTATAATTTCTCTCAGCTAATTTTGACTTTTTTAGCTACTAATGCGATAATTCTACTGGCATCGGATAGTACCTTAGTACAATGGACTAAAGTACTATATTATATTCTGGCACAATCCGCATGTCAATCGAGTTTTATCTTGGGAGCGAAAGGAATCTAGCGCAGCAGAAGTAACTTTTCTCATAGTGTTAAACAGGATATGACTATGGCAGAGGACAGAGTAGACGAGACTGCAGCCTTACCCAAATTCCGGCAAAGGTACCGGAAATCCGAGGTCATTTTTGAAGAAGGAAGCACCGGCAGTGAGATGTATCTCATTCATAGCGGGAGGGTACTGCTCTCGGTTCGGCAGAACGAACCTCAACAGATCCCGCTGCTTGTCCTGAATCCCGGTGATTTTTTCGGTGAGATGGCTCTGGTGGATGACTCCCCACGGTCAGCTACTGCCTCGGCTGTTGAGGACGACACCGAGTTAATTGTCATGGATAGGGCTAGATTCCTGTTTATGGTGCGACAACAGCCAGAATTCGCCCTCAGTCTCATGCACACTTTGTGTCAGAGACTACGAGACATGGATAAACGATTATCCCCTGAAGGAGACTCACCGTGAAAGAGAAGCCACTTAGCCCTCGGGTGCAGACTAAGGCTGAAGTGCAACCAGAACCATCCAAAGTAATTGAGCTGGTGCCGGGAATCTACCAAGTTCGTGGCGAAAAGCCCGGAAGTCATGTCTATCTTATCAAGGGCGATACCAAGAATGTTCTTATTGATACCGGGGTTGCCGGCAAATTCCCCGTTTTAAAGCGTCGGCTTACTGAATTAGGCCTGCATGTTAGGGACATAAATCTGGTTGTATTAACACATGAACATTACGACCATATTGGTGCTACCGCCTTCTTCCACCGGACTGCTGTAGTAGCGGCACACCGTTTAGCGGCCAACAAACTGGAGTTACAGGATGAATTTGTCACCTTACTCAACCGTGACCAACCTAGTAAACCCTTCTGGGTAGATGTCTGGCTGGAGGACGGTTCTATAATTGACCTTGGAAATTATGAACTTCAGGTAATACATACGCCGGGGCACACCTCGGGTTGCATCTGCCTATACGAGCCAAGAGCGGGATTGCTCTTCACTGGCGATACAGTGTTTGCTGGAGGTACTCTGTCCGAGATAGCTGTGGGCGGTAACGTCAGCGACTATGTGAATTCGGTTCGGCGTTTGAGTAATCTGAAGATTAAGCAGCTTTACCCCGGTCATGGTAGAGTATCCAGCACACCCGATGAGGACTTGCCCAAAGCCATAGTGTATGCCCAGACAATGCTTGATGACTGCAAGACTTTTTTTGAAGCTTTCATCAAGACCAGAAAATTGCAGGACAAGCTTGGATCGGCCTTTGGTTACTGGACAGAGGCCCAGGATTAAGAGAAATAGCCGCTTGACTAAAGGGTCGCCCTCTTATTCTCAAACAGCCTATGGCCTACGGATAGCTGCATATTTCTACTACAGGATAAGCTCCTCACCCTCGTGGGCAATATCAATCGAGGCCCCCAGTAATTTGGCTACTTCTCTGACTTCTCTCTCTATCTCGGGCTCATGTTGGGGGCTCACGTGAATTACAGCCACCTTTGGCAGATAACCATTTACTCGACGGAGCTCAATCAACTCCTCCTTGAGCATCTCCGGACAAAGGTGACCTGCATCCTTAGCTGCATTGGCGAGACTATTAGGCCAAGTTACATCAGCTATTATCAATTGCGGAGATATGTTGCTCCACATAGAGGAAAGCCCGGGGCCAGTATCGCCCGTATAGAATAAGGTCTTTCCATCTCCAGAAGTTATTTCAAAGCCCACGCCATCAAGAGGATGTCGCATAGGCACTGCCATGACCTCATAGCCTTCTATGTTCTGCCGATTAAAAAGTTCCACTGGCACTAATTGAAGTGTCGCCTTTCGCAAAAATGAAGCCTCACTGGTGAATTTAGGATAGACTACGCCATCAATTAGGTGAGACGAGAGAATTTCAAGGGTCTTCAGAGTGGCGATGACTTTGGTAGTGCGGTCAGAATTGTTGAAGGCAAAAGCGGGGACCGCCCTGATATGGTCGTAATGACCGTGAGAAAGCAATATCGCCTTTATCTTCCTTTGCTCGGGGAAGGTCAGTTCTGAAACCAGGCTCCCGGCATCTACAGCGAGGACATCATCAATGAGGAAGGACACGAGCCTCGTGTTTTTGGACTCCGCATTATGTGTCCCCAGAAATCTTATTATCATTGAAATCACCTCGTTGCTATATCATTTATTGGTCTTTGAGAAATCCGGCTAATTCACTTCTTCCTTCGGGTGTAGTCATGAAGACTAAAGTATTCTCAGGCGCAATGACATGATTTTCTGAGTGGGCTAGACCAAATTTAGCCACCTTTGGCTTTTTAGGCCACTCAGGTAGCCTGACCACTTTGTTTTCAACCCAAAATCGGGGTGAGAGGATTTGAACCTCCGACCACCTGAACCCCATTCAGGTGCGCTACCAGGCTGCGCTACACCCCGTCGCCATGACTTCCCTTAATATGTTATCATAGTCACCGCAACAAAGAAAAATATAGATTGGCAGGTTGTGATTCTTGGCTAAGAAACAGAAGAAAGTTACACCCGAGCGAACCCCCACCAAGCACCAACTCTCCAAATGGCAGCGCCAGATGAGAATACGCCGAATTGTGATAATCGCTGCCGTCGTTTTCCTGGCTGGTATTTTGAGCTGGGTGGGCTATGAGTACTATGAGGACTATAAGAGCGATCCCTTGCGTGAGGTTGTGATTGAGGTAAACGGCGTCCCCTTCAATATGGAATACTTCGTAAAGACGCTTGACATTTACGTTGACAATTACATTAATAATACCGTTAATACTTACGTCGATTTCTATATGCAGGCTTACAATGCTACCCGTGAAGAAAGCATACAGTGGCTGACCTCCAATGCCATCTCCGATTTATCCAAAAATACCAATGATATTACTGACATGATCATTGGTATGGTCGCCGATGATATTATCAATGCTGAATTACTGAGACAAGGAGCTAAAAATCTGGATATTGAAGTTACTTCTGAGGAGATAGACGCGAAGTTAGCAGAACTTGAGTGGCCCAATGAAAGGGTATACCAAGATATAATTAGATCTGCTTTGTTGCAGGAAAAGCTTGGGGAATACTTTGGTTCTCAGCTGCCTGACAAAATGGAGCAAGCTCACGTGCAAGTAATGCTTGTAGAGAGTCAAGAGTTAGCTACTGAGCTAATAGCCGAAATCGAGGCTGGTGGCAACTTCACTACTTTAGCTGAGGAGTTTTCCTGTAACTCTACGGTTGAAGGCGATCTGGGTTGGCTGCCCGAGGAGCTAATGCCCAATACCCTGATTGCCGATGCCGCTTTCAACCTTACCCCCGGCGAGACAATTCACCGTATTTATGACAAAACGGCGATCAAAGACATTGGCTATTGGCTTATAGAGGTTACCGATAAGCAAGATGCCGAGATAAAAGCCAGGGCCATGTTGCTGGGCAGCGAAGCGGAGGCAGAGCGGGTTAAAGCTGAGTTGGTTAGCAGAAACTTCAGTTCTCTGGCTGAGGAATATTCTCAGCATGAAAGCAAAAGTGAAGGTGGTGAGCTTGGTCGGCTGAAACGAGGGGATATGGGCAGCGAGGCTTTCGACAAAGTTGCCTTCAACACTACTCTTAATGAGGTAAGCGAGCCAGTTAAAGATGAATCGGTCCAAACCACCGGTGGCTATTGGTTGGTTAAGGTCATAGATAGGGGTGACCATGAGCTCGGAGAGACAGTCAAGGAAGAACTGATAAACAATCACTATAACGACTGGCTTGAAGAGTGGTCAGAGGAAAGCACAATTGAAACTCACCTGGATGTAGATAAGAAAGAGTGGGCTATAAACAAGGTTTTGGAAGGAACACCGCAATGAAGAAGGATATTGGCATCGGCTTACTGGGCTTGGGAACTGTAGGCAGCGGTGTGGCTGAGGTTCTAGTCACCAGGGCAGACAACCTGGCCGAACAAGCAGGAGTCCCCCTAATTTTGAAAAAAGTACTGGTGCGCGATGTGAATAAACGACGCCCGGTAGGAGTTGGTCCCAACCTGTTGACCAGCCACCCTGAAGAAGTCCTCTCTCATCCCGAGGTAGATATAGTAATCGAACTCATTGGAGGCGAACATCCGGCCACAGAATATATAGAACAAGCTATCACTAACGGTAAGCACGTAGTTACGGCCAACAAGGAGGTAATGGCTAAACATGGATACGAGCTATTGTCTCTGGCCGGGAAACACAATACTGACCTCCGCTACGAGGCAAGCGTAGGCAGCGGCATACCACTCATTTCCTCTTTCCAACAAGATTTGGCAGCCAATAAAATCTCGGCCATCCAGGCCATCCTTAACGGCACCACTAATTATATTCTGACCCGAATGGCACAAGAGGGACTGGATTTTGCTTCGACCTTAAAACAAGCCCAGGAATTAGGTTATGCCGAAGCCGATCCATCTAATGATATAGAGGGGATAGACGCTGCTTATAAACTGGTCATCTTATCCAACCTGGCCTTCCAGGCTAAATTTGTCCCTCAAGATGTATACTGCGAAGGCATATCAAATGTTGCCGCTCGGGATTTTCTGTATGCCAAAGAATTTGGCTATGCTATAAAACTTGTAGCCATTGCCAGGAGAGCTGATGACAAAGTGGAGATGAGAGTTCATCCTGTTTTTATTCCCCAGGATTCCCAATTAGCTAAAGTAGATGGTGTTTATAATGCCGTCGAGGTGGAAACTGACTTAGCTGGCAAACTAGTCTTTTACGGGGAAGGGGCTGGAGCTCTCAGAGCTTCCAGTGCTGTTATGGCTGATGTGTTGGCGATAACCAGAAATATCTATTGCGGCGTAAATAATGTCTCTGAACTAAGATTAAACCAGCGAGTAACTGTTAAGCCCATGTCCGAGGTAACGACACGGTATTATCTCAGGCTGAATGCGCCTGACCGCCCCGGTGTCTTAGCTCAAATCTCGCAAGTTCTGGGCAACAATTCCATAAGCATTTCGTCCGTAATCCAGAAAGAAAGCGACCTGGCAGCACAAACCGCCATAATCGTCATTATGACCTATCCGGCAGAGGAAAAAGGGATGCAAAAGGCCCTTAAGCAATTAAGACAGCTACCGGTAGTTAACGAGGTTAGCAACTTTATCAGAGTTGAGGGATGAAGCAGGGCGTCTTAAATAGATATCGTGATTTCTTGCCAGTTACCCCGGCTACGCCTTTGATTACGCTGGGGGAAGGAGATACACCTTTAGTGAGGTCACGAATTCTAGAGAAAGAGCTTGGCTGTGGTGAACTTTATTTTAAGCTCGAAGGCTGTAACCCCACCGGCTCCTTCAAAGACCGGGGCATGGTGGTGGCGGTGGCTAAGGCAGTGGAAAGCGGCAGCCAGAGCATCATTTGCGCCTCCACAGGCAACACCAGCGCTTCAGCAGCCGCTTATGGCGCTAGATTCGGACTCAAAACTATTGTCATTATTCCCAAAGGTAAGATAGCCACGGGAAAGCTGGCCCAGGCTCTTGTTTACGATGCCCAGATTATAGGCATAAAAGGTAATTTCGATCAGGCGCTTCACATAGTACGTGCCTTGACCCAAAAATACCACGTTACCCTGGTAAACTCACTAAATCCTAATCGCATCGAAGGTCAGAAAACGGCAGCTTTTGAGATTATAGACGACCTGGGGGATGCTCCCGATTATCTCTTCATCCCTGTAGGCAATGCTGGCAATATCACCGCTTACTGGAAGGGGTTTGTGGAATACCACCGCGCGGGCAAGGCCAGCCATACCCCCAAGATGATGGGCTTTCAGGCAGCAGGCGCTGCCCCCATAGTGCTAGACAAGGTTGTCAAACAACCCAAGACCATTGCCACAGCTATTCGTATTGGCAACCCTGCTAGCTGGCAGAAGGCAGTTGCTGCCCGGGATGAGTCGGGAGGCATCATTGACTGTGTTACTGATGACGACATCATAAATGCTTATAGATTGATGGCAATCAAAGAAGGTATCTTCGGCGAGCCAGCTTCAGCAGCTTCCCTAGCCGGGCTTATTAAGCTGGCCAGAAAGAAAGACTTCTCGGGCAAACGTGTAGTTTGCATCGTCACCGGCACCGGCCTAAAGGACCCCGGTGTGCCAGCAAAATATGCCCGAGCACCGATAGAGCTTCCTGCCGAGCTGGCGGCCGTTGAGGAAGCTTTGAAATTCCCGACCTCAGCGATTCCTGACTACGTCCGGAGATGACAAGAGGCAAAGAGCCAGAGTAGTATTGTAGGGAGAATAACGCCGGATTAAAGAGGTGAAAATTATGCCAAAAATTGTTACCGAAGATACAGGGAAATTCAGCCAGCACTATCCCAAGGTGGCAGCTATAGTCACCGCCAGCGCCCGGGGCAGGGATGATGCCATGACCGCCGCCTGGCATAGCTCAATCTCTCTTAAACCACCCCTCTATGGCATCGCCATTGCACCTAAGAGATTCACCTACCAGCTTATCACGGAAAGCCGGGAGTTTGGCATTAATTTCATTCCTTCAGAAAAAGCTTCCCTCGCCGCTGCCATCGGCAGCACTTCCGGACAGCAGATGGACAAATTTGAGAGATTTAATATCAGGAAAGAGAATCCTTTGAAGACCACGGTACCTATTTTAAAAGATGCTTATGCTGCCTATGAATGCAAGCTGGTAGATAGTAAGTCCTATGGTGACCACATCTGGATAGTCGGTGAGATTGTAGCTGTGCACTTCCTCGAGGAAGCATTTACCCCGGCGGAGGTTCTCGACCTGAATAAGATAAAGCCGCTCCTTTACCTCGGTTCAGATTTCTATGCTAGCACTGATAAAAACAGCGTAAGCTTTGTAAAGAGGGGGATTTAGATGGTTAATCAGGATAAAATCAAACTGGCAATGGTCTCCATAATCGAAGCTATTGGTGAGAATCCTCTCAGAGAGAGCATAAAGGGCACGCCGCAGAGGGTGGCTGAAATGTATGCCGAGCTCTTTTCCGGTTTGGCTGTCGACCCTAAAACTGAACTAGCGGTGGACTTTGAGGAAGGATATGAAGAGATGGTGATTCTAAAGGACATTCCCTTCTATTCCATGTGCGAACACCATCTCCTACCATTTTATGGCGTAGCTCATGTCGGTTATATCCCTAGCCCTGGTGGTAGAGTGGTAGGGGTAAGCAAACTGGCCAGGGTGGTAGAAATCTGCGCCAGGCGCCCTCAGCTTCAGGAAAGGATGACCCAGCAAATTGCTGACGCCATCTTTGAAGCACTTCAACCCGATGGAGTGGCCGTGGTTATCCAGGCCGAGCACTTATGCATGGTTATGCGCGGGATAAAAAAGCCGGGAACGACTGTGATAACCTCGTCGGTGAGGGGGAATTTCCGCAGCAAGGTAGCAACTCGCAGTGAATTTCTGTCCTTGATTCAAAAGAGGTAGTTTATTCGTGACGCAAGGACTCGATGGGGTCGAGTCGTGCCGCCCGGATGGCCGGGTACAACCCAGAAACAAGCCCGATAAAAATTGCTACACCTACCGCCAGGGCAATAGCATTGCCGGAAAGCGTAGCAGCAAAGGAGAAACCAAGATTTGTCGCTATGACAGATATGATTTTAACTATAAGCCACCCCACTACTATCCCCAGAGCACCGCCACCGAGCCCCAGTGTAGCAGCTTCAATGAGGAATTGAATCAGAATATCTCGACGCTTGGCTCCTACCGCCTTGCGCAGACCGATTTCCCTGATACGCTCGGTCACCGAAACCAGCATGATATTCATAATCCCGATGCCGCCGACAAGCAAGGATATACCAGCTATGCCGGCAAGGACGAGCTGGAGTATTCCCAGCACCCGGGTGACCTGGTCTGCCACAGACGCCACGTTGAAAACTCTGAAGTCATCGTCTTCTCCCACTCTGATGCCGTGGAGGACCCTCAAGATATCGGTGATCTCCTGCTCGGCAGCTTGCAAGTCGCTGCTGGTCTTCGCCTGGACGCTGATCTGATTCACGTTGCTTCCACGGCTGCCCACCTGTGAGGTTGCCAGAGTGGTATAGAAGGTGGATAAAGGAATATACACCCTCATGTCTTCAAATCCAAATCCCATCCCCCGGCTTTCCAGTACACCGCTGACCTGGAATTGACGCCCACCAATCCTCAAGCTCTGACCGGTAGGGTCCATCTCGCCAAAAAGGGTCTTGGCTACTTCGCTCCCCAGGACGGCTACCCTTGACCTCGCTCCATAATCGAAGTTGGTTATGAAGCTGCCCTGCGCCACGGCATAGTTGTCCACCCATTCGGCTTGTGGAGCCACCCCGGCAATAATTGTGTTGCTAAGGCTCTCTCCACCAGCTACAACCTGAGCGTAAGTCTGCGCCATTGGCGACACACCTTCTACAGAAGGGGCGTTTTGGGCAATTGCCTGCGCGTCTTCCAAAGTCAGCGTTGACTGAGCTCCCACTCCACTCATGCCGAGTTCTGGAGGTGTGACGTATATCAGGTTAGCCCCCAAGGTGGCAAAAGACTCCTCTACTATAGCCGCCTGCGCACTTCCTAGAGATAGCACAGAAATAACTGCAGCCACGCCAATCAGGATACCCAGCATGGTCAAAATTGACCTTAGCTTGTTACTACGCAAAGCCCGCAGCGCAGTGGAGAAACAATCCCAGAGTTTCATTCCGATGCCTCTATTTGAAATTCAAGTGTCACCTGACCCTCAACGAACACTTTCTTCAATCTGTCCATCGCGAAGTTTAATGGTGCGCTGGGTATAAGCGGCAATATCTGGCTCATGAGTTACCAAAACGATGGTCATGCCCTGCTCGTTCAATTTCTTAAAAATTGACATGATTTCCTGGCTGGTCCGGGTATCAAGATTGCCTGTGGGTTCATCAGCTAGAATAAGAGAGGGATTGCTTACTAAGGCTCGGGCGATAGCCACCCGTTGTTGTTCCCCTCCAGCTAGCTCGCTTGGTCTGTGAGTGACCCGATGAGCTAGTCCCACGGACTCCAGGACCTGTAACGCTCTTTGCCGTCGGTTGCTGGCGCCGCTGTAAATAAGTGGCAGTTCCACATTGGCTAAAGCCGTGGTCCGGGACAATAAGTTGAAGCTTTGGAAGACAAAGCCTATCTTTTTATTTCTTATCTCGGCTAATTGATTATCGTTAAGCTTGTCTACTTCAACGCCCTCTAAACGATATTTCCCGGAAGTAGGCTTATCCAAGCAGCCGATGATATTCATCAGGGTAGATTTCCCCGAGCCTGAAGGCCCTATGATAGATACCATCTCCCCTGACTCAATGCGGCAGCTAATCCCCCGCAGAGCAGGAACTTCGGTCTGCCCCGCTTTATACACTTTAGTTATGTTTTCAAGTTCAAGCATTGGCTACATCATGAAGAAGCCGCCTGGTCGCTCCCCAGGAGTGGGTAATACCACCTTTTCCCCCTCTTCCAATCCCGACAGAACTTCCGTGTTGAACCCATCGCTCAGCCCCAGGGTAATTTGCCGTTCTTCCTGCTGCCCGTCTACGAGCACTACAACCATTCGGTTTTCCGGGGTCCCCCGAACATATCTATTCGGTATCGACAATACATCATCACGACGTTCGATGATGACTTCAGCAGTGGCACTCATGCCGTCTTTGAGCCCAGCAACAGGATTCTCCAAAGTTATGGTGGTGCCGTAAGATACCACCCCGGCTAGAATTGTGCCTACCGGGGAGATAAAAACAACACTGCCCTTTACTTTCTCGTCGGGCAAGGCATCTAATATGATATTCGCTTCCTGGCCTAGCTGTACCATGGCGATATCCATTTCATCAATGAAGCCGCGCATCTCTATCTCACTGGTGTCAACCAGGGATATTGCCGGAGTGGCTAATGCCCCTGTCGAGATTTCTTTTCCTTCAGTAATGCTGATGTCGGCTACCACGCCATCAAATGGAGCCACTATTACCGCCTTTTCCAGATTAAGCTCCGCCGATTCCAGGCTGAGTTCTGCTATTTCCAGGTTCAGCCTTGCTATTTCCCAGCTCACTTTGGCTGCATCCTCGTCGACCCCCGGCAGGTCTTGAGCTTTCTCATATTGTGCTCGGGCTGCCCTGACCTGGGCCTCCGCTATTTCGACTTGCAACTCAGCCATCTCTACACTTGATTCCAAAGACGGTGCATCAAGCCTGGCTAATACCTGGCCTTTGGTCACGTTGTTCCCTTCGTCAACCAGCACCTCTGCCACTGTACCCATGGTGCCAAATGATAAATACGCTTTGTTAGGCATTACTAAACTGCCATCCACTAAAACGGTTTTCACTATATCGCCCCGGGTAACGTTAACAGTCGTCAGTGTATCTTCGGAGCCGGTGCCCCTGGTAAGTACGATACCGAGTACTATACCAATAACAACCACGCAGATTGTTGTTATTATTAGCGTTCGCTTTTTTTTCATTTTCCCTAGCCTCTTTTCATTTTTCAAAAATTTGCTTGTTGCAACACAGCAAGTATTTGCTTCAACGCAGAGCCAAGATGCCTAAAAGTTTAGCAGCAGGATTGTTAATCTCGATTGGCCTCATTTTCTAAATTTTCAGTTCTAACTTCACTTACTAACTTAGTAAACTCATTCACATGTTGACCCATAATATTGATGAACTCTTCAACTGCCTCCACTTTAACGAAGACCAGACCCCTTCCCTGAGGTAGCTTAAAAGTTAGCAGCCTGGTACCAACATCCATACCCAATTCCTTTCTGGCTTCCACGGGTATAACTATCTGCCCTCGTGGGCCAACAACCATTGAGCCAAAACACTTACCGACTACCTGCATGTCCTCGCGTTCCATTTTCCCTCCTAGAATAAACTTGGCGCCCAACTTAGTATCATAGGATATGTCCTACTATTCAGAATTATAGGATTTTTCTTATTTTTTGTCAAACAGGATGCTGGAGATTGTTCATTAACCGCTCATGGTGAGCGTGTCGAATCATGAGCGGCAGTCATGATAAAATTAGGTTGCCCTTCGACAGGCTCAGGGCGAACGGGTTGCTGAACAACCTCTGAATTTTAAGCGTGACTCGAGATGAAAAAACTTATTGAAGGAGCAGGCAAGCTGGGGATAGAGTTCAATGCCAGACAGGTAAAGCAATTTGAGCTCTACTACCAGGAGCTAATTGAATGGAATAAAAAAATAAACCTCACGGCCATAACAGATTATTCCTCGGTGCAGATAAAGCATTTCCTCGATTCCCTGACCATCACCCTGGCTTTGCCTGAGGAAGAGGTGGAAAGGCCGGATTTCAATATTATAGACATAGGCACAGGTGCCGGCTTCCCCGGCGTGCCGCTCAAAATTCTTTTTTCTCAGCCCAGGCTGGTGCTCATTGAACCCACAACAAAAAAGACAGCTTTCCTCCACCACATTATCCATAAACTGGAGCTGGAAAATGTAGAAGTGCTGAATAGTAGAGCTGAGGAAGCAGCTCACTTACCACTCTATCGTGAGCAATTTGCCCTGGTTCTCTCCCGTGCTGTAGCCTTGTTGCCCACCCTGGTGGAACTGAGTCTGCCCTTTTGTCAGATCGGGGGAAGATTTATTGCTCAAAAGAAAGGGGAAATCGACCAGGAGATAAATAGGGCAAAAAAAGCCATTGCTGCCCTGGGAGGCAGATTAGACCAAATAAGGAAAATAGAATTGGGCGAATTCAATGATGGGCGTTATTTGGTAATTATTGATAAAATATACCCGACACCGAGTAAATATCCCCGTCGTCCTGGACTGCCAAGGCGACGGCCAATTCAGGAGGTGAAAAGAGATGTGGAGTAGAAGATCACGGAGGTTCTACTTTGGCCTCCCTCCCTTCGGTTTCTACTTCCAGGGATTCAAGCCCTTTCCCGACAAGAAGGAGTATCTGGACATGCTCGAGGAGTATAAGAAAGACCTGGAAGAGGAACTCAGGGAGGTAGAAAAGGAGATCGAGGAAACAAAAAAGAGACTCTAGTAAAGAAGTGTAAGCCAGGTAAAGCTTAATTTGAAGGAATGCTGAAAGATATTCAAAGGCTGATTCAAAGCCAGGCAGACTTTATCATCAGTCAACAGCTTCCTTCTGGGGCTATCCCCTGGTACCAAGGCGGTATCACAGACCCCTGGGATCATGTGGAATGCGCCATGGCCTTAGATTTTAGCGGCCGGTTCACTGAGGCTGGCTTGGCTTATAAGTGGATGCGTGATACCCAGAATCCTGACGGAAGCTGGTATTCCAGTTATCTCAATGATAAAGCTCAAGACCTAACCAAAGATACAAATTTCAGTACCTACATAGCAACAGGGCTATGGTTTCACCATCTCACCAGCCGGGATCTGGACTTTCTCCGCTACATGTGGCCTGCGGTGGAAAAGGGCATAGACTTCGCCTTAAGTTTACAACAGCCAGACGGCGAGATTTATTGGGGACTAAGCGAGAATAATGAAGTCTGGCCAGGAGCAATTTTAACTGCCTCTAGCAGCACCTGGCTCAGTATTAAATGCGGCATAAGGATTGCTAAAAACTTGGGGGTAGATAAGCCTGACTGGAATAAGGCATGCCAGAGGCTGGCTAAGGCAATCAAGGAGCAGCCCGAACGCTTCGACAGGCTAGGCGAGGATAAGAGCGGGCACGCCATGACCTGGTATTACCCCATCCTTGTGGGACTGATAAAGGGAAAGCAAGCAGAAAAGCATATCCTGGGAGGATGGCAGGATTTCATTATAGATGGTTGGGGGTGTAAATGCTTTGCTGACAGACAGTCAGTATGCGTAGCTGAGACCTTCGAACTGGTTCTGGCCTTAGCAAGGATGGGCGCCAGAGATAAGGCAAAGATGGTGCTGGACTGGGTACTGCAATTTCGGGATAGCGACGGCGTGTTTTATCGGGAGGTATATTGGCCGCAAAGGGAGATAAGACAGTCAGAGCTGGAACCACAGGCCCACGAAAAGAATACCTGGACATCGGCGGCAGCGATACTGGCTATGGTGGCCTTAGATGGAATTAAAATACTATAGCCAAAACATTGGTTGGTAAGATGAGTTTAGAGCCTGGTGTTAAAAGAGTTCCCCGGAAGATTCCATTATTAGAAGACGACCCGGATGATTTCGTGGGTTATGAAGTCCTCATAGATTTTATAAAGCAGCGGGCGTTGTATAAGCTAGAAGGAGATATCATCGAAATCGGTGCTTATATGGGCAGAGGTACTGCCAAACTGGCAAGGTTTGCCCAAAGATATGGTAAGAGGGTATACGCCATCGATGTTTTCGATCCCGGTCTGGACAGAACTTTGAGTAAAAGTGGAATCAAGGCGGGCGACGTTTATGAAGCGTTTCTCCAGGGCCGCTCGATGTTAGAAGCTTATCAAGAGTCAACCCGAGGTTTTGATAACATCGTAACTATAAGGGAAGATTCCAAAAAAGTTAACTTTCCCCAAGAACAAAGATTCATCTTCGGATTCATTGATGGCTGCCATCAGCAAGCACATGTAGAAAACGATTTCCATGTCATTTGGCCCCATCTTGTTTCCGGAGGCGCTCTCGGTTTCCACGATTATAAATTTGATGATTGGCCGGAAGTCACCAAAGCCACCGATAAGCTAATACACGCACACAAAGGAGAGATAAGCGAAGCATGTGAGATAGAAGGGAAGTACAATATCCTGTCTCTCTTGCTGGTCAAAAAATAGAATTCATCCCCAGTCCTCTAAGGCTGGATATCTCTGACTGAATTGAAAGCAGGGCAGCAATGCCTTGACATCGACCTGATTTAGTGACTTCTTGCCAATCCGCCGAAATTCTTGAAAAAACCCAAAAGAGGGTTGACAATACAGGGGTGGGGTATTTAGAATAAAAAGGGGTAGTTTTACATTGATATTATTCGCTAAACTATTCCAAAAGGAGGTGAAGAGGTATTAGAATATTGATAGGATTAACTAAGATTTTAGAAAGCTAAATTATTTCAAAAGGAGGTAAACATGAGGAAGGGACTTTTCGCTATTTGTTCAGTTTTATTAGTTTTAGTTGTTTCAATTGCGGCTTTGGGCCCGGGCTGTACACCAACAACAGGCACTATTGAGGTTAAAGCTACCCTTGATGGCGTTGCCTGGCCCTCGTCAGGAACAGGAGCAGTGGACTATACGTTAACCGGACCCGGAGCAGCAGCACCCACTGTTATTGACGGTACTAAGGTTCCGGACAGCTTTAGCGGGGACGCCGGTAACTGGACCTGTGCCTACGTCTCCGGCGGTCCCGTTGGGGCACAATTTGTTGATATCACACCCGACTCAACTCAGGAGGTGTCCGCGGGAGGCACAATCACCTTTACCTTAAACTTCGTGACGCCGGTGGAGGTGGATGCCTGGGTTGTGTTCGACACCTGGACCATAGACGGGGTACCTGTTCCCGCCGGCTTTCACCCGCTGATCCCGGGTATGATCGTCGATGCTAGGTACACAGAGGGTGTGTCCGGGAATGTGTCCGGGAACCAAACAGGTCAAGAGGTCAAGGTAAAAGAGACGCTCTGGACCAAGTATCATAACAAGGGTATCGATGGAGAACAGGGGCCGACGCGTACTCTCCATGTTGTTAACGCCTGGGGTGCGGTGTGGGGAGTTCCTCCTTTCGAACAGAAATTGTCCCAGCAAGCTACCGTGAATGGAGACCCTGTCGCAGTTTGCACTGATATTCCTTGCCCTTACTGCGAGACCATAAGCCTGGATGTAGAAATAGAAACGGTGCAGAAGGTAGGCACTAACTACACAAAGAATGTCAACTGGATCCGTTTTAAGACGCCTGGAGAACTAAGTCTAGGAGCGTGGGTGCTGCTGGGTAGCACGGATTCCATATTCGAAGAAGATGTGTCGGGGTTTGTAGGATGGGAGACCTTCGACATGGTTACCTGGGCTTGTATTGAAGTGGGGGAAGGTTTTGTAGACACAAACCCGAACAATAACTGTTGCCCCGAGAGCCTTCCAATAACCATATATTACCCACTTCCAATACCCTGACCACCGTAGTTGTGAAATGCCGTCTTGATTCAGGTTGATTGAGCGGTACAATAGAGGCAAAGAAATAGGGTCGAGGAGTCGACTCCTCGACCCTATTTGATTTGAGGGTAAGGCGGAGATGAACTTCGCCCCGACAACACGAAATCCTAAATCTCAAGAACCAAGCCCCAAACAATATCAAATGACAAAGCCCAAATGTCAAATCAAGCCCAAAATTCAAATGACAAAAACAAGTAATTTTAAAATTTAAGCATTTGGGTTTCAATTGTCATTTGGATTTTGACATTTGGATTTATTTAGAGCAATGACAGCCTCATTCTGTCATTCTGAGCGAAGCGAAGAATCTCGGAGATTCTTCGTCGTCCAAATTCATTTGGCCTCCCTAGAATGACATTATCAGACGCTCTCATGTGACATTTGTGATTTGACTGGCATGGCGTTATAATGGAAATTGATGGAAAAGGGTACCTGGAAAGTTAAGACGGGACTAGCCCAGACGTTGAAGGGCGGGGTGATTATGGACGTGGTCACCGCTGAGCAGGCTAAAATTGCCGAGGAAGCCGGTGCCTGCGCTGTTATGGCACTGGAACGGGTGCCGGCAGATATCCGCGCCGACGGCGGAGTGGCTCGCATGGCCGACCCCACTATAATTAAGGCCATAATGGCAGCGGTCAGCATCCCCGTAATGGCTAAATGCCGTATCGGTCACTTTGCTGAAGCTCAGGTGCTGGAAGCATTGGGCATTGATTTTATCGACGAGTCCGAAGTGCTTACTCCCGCCGATGAAAGCCATCATGTTTGGAAGCATGATTTTAAGGTTCCTTTTGTCTGTGGCTGCCGGGACTTGGGCGAAGCATTACGTCGTATTTCTGAAGGGGCGGCGATGATTCGTACCAAGGGCGAAGCTGGAACAGGCAACATCGTTGAAGCTGTAAGGCACATGCGGGCAGTCCAGGATGGGATTCGCAGAGTTCAAGCTTTACCTGAGGAGGAATTAGTAGCTGAGGCGAAAGTCCTTGGTGCTTCTCTGGAGCTGGTAATGGAGGTGCATAAAACAGGGAAGTTACCTGTTGTGAACTTTGCCGCCGGTGGTATAGCGACACCAGCCGATGCTGCTTTGATGATGCAGCTGGGAGCCGAGGGAGTGTTTGTGGGCTCGGGGATTTTTAAGTCCAGCGACCCCGCAGCCAGAGCGCAGGCCATTGTTAAAGCTACCACCCACTACCAGGACCCTGCTATCGTCGCTGAGGTGTCCAAAGGTTTAGGGACCGCTATGCCCGGTCTGGACATAAAAGCTATACCCCAACAAGAATTGTTGTCCCCCAGGGGTTGGTGAGGTGAAGACAGGTATTTCACAGAATGCAAAGGGTAGTTACTGACGATTTAGACGCGCTGCTTGATATCTTGCCACTCCATGTCCGTGAGCCGCTTTACCAGCAGCCCGACCATAGCGAACTGTTGGAGGTAATCTTAGATTTAGGGCGTCTCCCCGAAGCCCGTTTTCTCCATAGGGAGCTAGTCCTTAACTCCAGGGAGGTGAGCCAGCCTGATATTGACTATGTAGTGTCACGCATTGGCGAGTTCAGCGGGGATAATCGCGCCGGGATCAACCACACCCTTCACCGCATCTCAGCCATACGCAATAGAAATGGCTACATAATTGGCTTGACCTGCCGTGTGGGCAGGGCTGTGTTCGGCACCGTAAGGATGATTCAAGACCTTATTGAATCAGGCAAAAACGTTCTTCTTCTAGGGCGGCCCGGTATAGGCAAAACCACTATGCTGCGGGAGGTGGCTCGAGTGCTGGCTGATGACTTCAAAAAACGCGTTATCGTAATCGACACCTCCAATGAAATTGCCGGGGATGGAGACATTCCTCATCCCGCTATCGGGCATGCCCGGCGAATGCAAGTAGCTGCTCCTTCTGAACAACATGCAGTAATGATTGAAGCAGTGGAAAATCACATGCCTGAGGTTATCATTATCGATGAAATAGGCACTGAACTCGAGGCCCAGGCAGCTCGGACTATCGCTGAGCGGGGAGTGCAATTGGTAGGCACGGCACATGGAAACACTCTGGAAAACTTGATAATGAATCCTACTCTGTCTGACCTCATCGGCGGCATCCAGACGGTTACCCTGGGAGATGAAGAGGCCAGGCGACGGCACACGCAAAAATCTATCCTGGAGCGCAAGGCTCCGCCTACCTTTGATACAGTGGTGGAAATTGTAGATTATTACAAGGTAACCGTACATCCTGACGTGACCGAGGCTGTTGATGCTCTATTGCACGGGCGACCCCCCAAGGCCGAAGTGCGCTGGATGGATGAAGATGGTGAGGTAAAAAGGGAGGCGATAACCTCCCCTCTTATATGGGAAAGCAAGGAAGAGAAGCAGCAGGAAAAACCACTGCGATTCTACCTCTTCGGTGCTAACCGGTCTCGATTGGAACAAATTGCCAAGGAAGGGCGAAAAGAGCTGAAAATCATTGCTGACCTTAAGCAAGCTGACCTTTTCCTCACTACACGAAGTTATTACCGCCGCAAGCCACAGAAGATACGGGATGCCGAAGCACTGGGCATACCAATTTATGTCCTTAAAAGCAATAATGCCGCTCAAATGAAGCAATGTCTGGACGCCCTCTATCCCCGTGACACTCAATATACCTATGTTCATCATCTACAGCGTCTCTTAGCTGAACGCCGCGGTTTCAACTCCGGTAAACGGGGCCTGGAACCTGTCGGCAAAAGGAAATCGAGGTAATCATTGGGACTATTCATCACCTTTGAGGGTGGCGAAGGCTGCGGCAAAAGCACCCAATCCAGGCTCTTGCTGAAGAAGTTTGAGCAACAAAACGTCCCCGTGGTATTAACCCATGAGCCTGGGGGCACAGCTCTGGGTAACGAGTTAAGAAGAACACTTAAGAGGAAACGAGGCTCCTCTATTTCGCCCCAGGCTGAGCTGTTTCTCCTGGCTGCTTCCCGTGCCCAATTGGTGGCTGAGCTAATTCGTCCTGCCTTAGAAGAAGGTAAAGTGGTTCTTTGCGACCGCTTCACTCACTCCACCATGGTCTATCAAGGCTATGGGCGGGGACTTGATTTTACTGCCATAAAGATGGTCAACAATATGGCAACAAGGAATCTCAATCCAGACCTCATAATCCTCTTGGATATTTCACCTGAGCAGGGATTAGCGCGAAAGCGGAGCTTGAAAGACCGCTTTGAGCTAGAGGATTTATCGTTCCACCGGCGAGTTAGGGAGGGATACCTCAAGATGGCTGCGGCTGAGCCCGACCGCTGGTTAGTGATAGATGCCTCTCTACCTAAAGGGAAAATTGCTGAGATTATCTGGGATAGGGTGAGCCGGTTATTGTCTGACTTCTCAGCCTGACCATTTTTGTCATTCTGACCCTGAACGAAGTGAAGGGGAAGAATCTAAAGGCATGACTAAAGGTAAGGTCGCTGTGGCATTGAGCGGAGGGGTAGATTCTTCCGCCGCTGCTTTGTTGCTCAAAGAAGCCGCCTATGAAGTGATAGGTATACATATGCGCCTCTGGAGGTCCCCCCGCTTCGACTACCAGGCACATCGGGCGGAGAATATCTGCCGCATTTTAGGCATTCCCTACCATCTGGTTGACCTGCAAAAGGAATTTGAGTCCTGTGTAGTTGATTATTTCTGCCAGGAATACCAACAAGGGCGGACTCCCAATCCCTGCGTTGCCTGCAACCAGCACATAAAGTTTGGCCTCCTCCTCGATAAAGCACTCTCCCTGGGCGCTGACTATCTGGCTACAGGTCATTACGCCAAAGTAAAGCATTCCCGTGATGGCCATCGCTTGCTTAAAGCAGCGGACACAGGTAGAGACCAATCTTATTTTCTTTATACTCTAACCCAGGAAAAGCTCGAGCATGTCCTGTTTCCTTTAGGTGAGCATAGCAGGGACGAGGTTAAACAGATGGCAAGGCAGGCGAGATTGCCCACAGCAACCAGGTCCAGCCAGGATATTTGCTTCATTTTCCAGAAGAACTATGGCGCTTTTCTCAGCCAGAGATTTTCCACTCTGCCTGGCGATATTATAGATACCCAGGGGAGGAAATTAGGCCAGCATCGGGGAATAGCTTTTTATACCATCGGGCAGAGGCATGGCCTGGGATTAGCCTCTGACAAGCCGCTCTACGTCATAAAGATAGAGCCTGAAAGCAATAGAATCGTGCTTGGTCATGAGAAAGAACTCTACAGTCAGAAGCTTACCGCTCAAAAGCTGAGCTGGATATCAGGCAAGGCACCGCGGGAGCCCATTACAATCAAGGCCAAGATACGCTATAAGTCAAAAGAGGCAGAAGCTGTCCTCTTTTTCAGGAATGATTCCGTGGATGTCCATTTTACCCAGCCACAAAAAGCGGTAACCCCGGGGCAGGCCATCGTGTTCTACAATGCTGGTGAGGTACTGGGGGGCGGGATTATTGAAAGTTCTCAGCCCCCAACTCAGGACGATGAAAGAGAGAGCTTTGTCTCAGTTTCCAAACCTCGATGAGGAAGATAAGCTCAAATCACAGGGCTATGAGCTTATCGCTGGCATCGATGAAGTCGGGCGGGGGGCTCTCGCCGGTCCGGTAGTCGCCAGCGCTGTTATCCTGCCCCACCCAGCCAATTTGCCCTGGTTCGGGCTGGTTCGGGATAGCAAGAAATTAAACTCCAGGAAGCGTGAATCCCTCTTTGACTTGATTAGCAAGGAGGCTGTGGCTGTGGGAATTGGCATCGTTCCTCCTCAAGTGATTGACTCCATTAATATCCTCAAGGCAACCAAACTAGCTATGATGCAGGCGGTGGAAAAGCTATCCAAACAACCGAACTTCCTCCTTATCGATAGAGTAACTTTGCCTCAATGTCCCATCCCTCAAAGAGGAATAACCAGAGGCGACGCATCGTGTCTCTCCATTGCCTGTGCTTCTATCATAGCCAAGGTAACCAGAGACCGTATGATGGAGGAATTTGACCAAACTTATCCTGGCTATGGATTTGCTCAGCATAAAGGCTATGGAACAGGAAGACACATATCCTGTCTGCGAAAGCTCGGACCTTCGCCAATTCACCGTCTATACTTTGCCCCTGTCAGGAATATGATTACAAGCCAAAATATCCCTTCTTCGAAGGGAGGGGATGTTGTGCAAACCGAATTTCCTCTCCCTTGAGGGAGAGTATTAGGATCAGGTGATGAACCGCCAAGAAGTTGGTAAGCTGGGGGAGAAAGCAGCTCAGAAATTCCTCAAAAAGCGGGGCTACCGCATTCGCGAGACGGGTTTTCGTTGCCATCATGGAGAGATTGATATCATCGCCCAGCGGAAGGACTGTCTGGTCTTTGTCGAGGTCCGCACCAAGAGCAGTTTGGAATTCGGCACTCCTGAAGAATCAATAACGCAGGCTAAAAAGAAAAAGCTCATAACCTTAGCCCTGACCTATACCAATACTCACCAGAACCTTCCCCCTCTATGGCGCATAGACGTCGTAGCTATAGAACTCGATGACAAAGGCCGGACCAAGCGTATCGAGCTCATCGAAAACGCCGTCGAGCAGGACTCCCCGTTTAATTGCTAACTACAAGTACCTAGACTTGCATAGAATAACTCTCGAAACCACTAGCTATCCGCTTCACAACTTAATCCCTGCTTTTGATGACTTCGATTTGAGATAGTTGATAAATGCGGCACAAGATACTAGCATAAACCTCGCATCTTCGAAATCTAAATCAGGCTCATCCAACAACGCGTGGCGTATCCCATCCTCGTCACTTGTGTATCCATACAGACTATCAAATGCCTTTTCTAAGGCGCGGTGTAAACCAATTTTGTCCTTTATTACTCTTAAAGCCTGATTCAATTTTGCCTTATCATCGCCCGCTATCAACCTGCAAGTTGACTCGACAGCGCTGATAGATTCCTTTATAGAATTTCTATAATCAGGGGACTCTCTGTCTGATAAGAAATCCAGTGCTGTCTCCAAATGAATAGCAACAGGTCTCAAAGTCTCCGTGGGCTTCAATGCTTCTTCAATTTCGGTAATTTCTTCTTCTGAGGTTATAGGCACAATCTTCTTTCCGATAAACCTATATCCGGATAACTCACGCTTAAGAATATCATTACAATAACTCACAAACATTTTAGTTTGTGACTCGTTTGGATAGTTCTCGGCAGCAAACTCCACAAAGTTGTAAACACAATACCATGGGTATTTGAAGAAATATTCCCTTACTTCTTTAAGTGCCCGTGACCACTCATATGGCAGGGTATCAAGCGGTTTTTTGAAATAATCAACCCACAATTCAGCAAATAGCGCATATAGTTGGTTGTGACTTTTAACTCTGTTATAATTTGGTGCCTCTGGCCAGAAAACGATTGTTAAGGCATTCCACAAGCCAGTACGTAGGGCATCGTCCATATCATTGAGTTGAATCGTGTCTTTAACTGGCTCAAAACCATGCCTTTGAGAAAATCGGTTCATACTAGCATTCCCAAATCCGCTGGCTGGGCTACCCTAACTTTCCTATCCACGTTTGATTAGCGCCTCGTTTACAGCGACTACCAACTGGTTAATATACTTCCCATCTTTTGAAGTCAGTGGGCTTTCTTCTCCCGCTGCACTTGTGACTTTCAAATGATAGGTTGGCTTCACTAGGGCAGCCCACAGTATACCTCCCAATAGCACAAATACGCCAAGTAAAATTCCACTCATTGATTCAAAAACTGCACAGATAACCAAGATAAAAACCCCGATAACAGCCATGATAATACCTGGCCGCCGATTAGGCGGGTCTATTTTGCGCTCGATTGAAGTGATATTTGCCATAGCATAAGTCTTTGAGCCAATGATTAGCCTAGTGGCAGTAATGCGAACTCCCTTTTCATCTGAGTAATATGTGGGGTCGGCTCGCTCAATTGTAACGGTGTCTGTCCTGACATCTTTAGGCTTTTCTTGTACTGGTTCTCTCTCCTCCATAATAAGATTCTGACCACACTCAGGGCAAAATTTCATACTCTCTTCTAGCTTTGTACCACAGTACGGACAATATTTCATCTTCTACCTCTAAAACGCTGCTCGCTATTGAGTCCTTAAACTCTCCTCTCCAAATTCGCTGGCTAAACTACTCATCAGCCACAGTATACATTGTAATTGTAGCACTTGCAGAAGACTTGCTTGTCTTGCTTACACTAGTAGTTGCCTCATTGTTGGCAGCAACCGGATCCTCAACAGAAACAGCAGTATGACCTAGTCTTGGTGATTCTGCCGCACTATTGAGACGAGTGCCTATCCCTTAGCATCATTTTCAGCCTATCTTGCTTCTTTTTGTACCGTTCTCGGGGAAAAGTGCATGCAAGCCCAGCAAACAAAAAGGCAAGACCTACATATAGCATAAAGTCCCATGTCGCTGGGATAACCTTCTCATTGGCAAATATAGCAACCAGAATGCAGACAAACGCGAGCGTAACGAATGGAATCATTGCAACGTGCCAGTACATATATCTAGACCTGGCATCTTGAATCTCCTCTTGAATTCTTGCAATTTGGGGTGGAGTTAGTTCGTGGTCAGTTAAATCCCAGCCGCATTCCGAACAGAACTTAGCATCCTTTCGAATTTTCTTATTACACAACGGGCACTTTTGCATTTTCAAGCCTAGTTTCTGACGCTGTTCGTTTCCCTTAGTCAGCGTATGGCCCAAGTCAGCAAGCCTTGCCCCGCAATAAGGACAATAGATTGCTGCCTTTGCTATTGGGTTACCACAAGAGGGGCATTCTTTCATTTACTTATCCTATGAAAATTCTTGCTTACTCAAGGCGATAAGTATGATAGCCGGAATACCCAGCCAGCAGAAAACCGAGCAAATGGAGCCGGCAAGCGCTAAACCCCAAGCTCTTCTTTTGAGTGCACAGAGCCCACCTGCCACATCTACTATCGAAATCATTATTGCGAGCAGCCCCACCATAAACAATGGGCTTCGCCCAATGAGCACTATGCCGACAATCAAACCAAAGACACCAGCCGAGATAGTCAAGGTGCCCGCAGCAGTTGGCTTCCATGTCTGTGCAGCTCCGACGGATACAACGCCGCCATAATCGCTAAGCCTTGTTCCGCAGTTCATACAAAACTTATCATTGGGTTCCAAAGAGGCACCACACTGAGGACAGTATTTCATCTTCTATCTCTAGAACGCTACTCGCTATTGAGTCCTTAAACTCTCCTCTCCAAATCCGCTGGCTGAGCTACTCATCAGGCAAAGTACACATCTTATTATATCACTAGTTCAGTAAAGTTTGAGGATAGCTTTACCTTATGCAATCAGGACATATGGTTTGCGGCGCTTATGTTGCGCTCAAGTAAGGCTCTAATACTTCAGGAATTAATTCGGTCGAATTAGCTTCTATTTAGTTGCCCTGGATGCGGCGTCCTTGAGTTGTCCCGGGAACAGCGGCTCGTGTCTTACGTCCACCGGTATGGGATATCGAATGCCGGTCTGGTGGGTGGCTTCAAGCCCCCTTATAACCGGGTCAAGCCAGTTTGCCGGTATAGTGAAGGCCATCTCCTCATCTTGCACCATCGCCCAGACCCTATCGCCATTTCCCGGGAGCACTACCTTTGGCTCCCCGGTCTTGAATGTTTGCAGGACTCCTTCAGTGCAGGTCCCACCCCGGCCGCTGAATATAGACTGCACGCTCACACCTGTTTCCTGGGTGGCTCCGTGCACCAGCCGCATCAGCTGAGCGGGATTGCAGAATATCATAACCAAATCCGGCTCGATTCTTGTTTTCTCTAGAGGAGAGAAAACCACGCCGGCATACTTGCCCTTGCTTAGCTTAACCTGGTCTACAGCCTCCATTGTGGTTCTTGCTGCATTCTCGTTAGCTGCGTATTTCATTACTATCATGAAATCGGTCAGGGCTTTCTTGGTCTCAGATTCAGGCTCACTCCATCCATAGGTATAGGCTGCAATCAGACAGGCGTTATCATCGGCCGTCATTCCCACCGTCCAGCCGTACTTGCGTGCCATCGTCATACCGACGCAGAGATTTGTCTTGAATCCCATGTCCCTGGAAGGACGGCGGGTCTTTTCCGGGAATTCGTCAACGCTTTTAACCAGCTTAACGGCGATAGGGAAGGTCAGGGGTCTTATGAGTCTGTTCAGTGCTTCCGCTTTTTTGGTCCAGTCTGTCACGGTGTCACCTCCAGCTATAGTTTATTGAGAGTAACAGTTTTAGTTTTCCTAAAACCCACATATAATTTGCCGCATTCCATAGAGCGGTGCTTATGTTACTTTCAGGTAAGGCTCTAATACTTCAGGGATTAATACCGTGCCGTCAGCTTGCTGATAGTTTTCCAGCACCGCGATAAGGACTCGTGGTAGAGCCAATCCTGAGCCATTGAGGGTGTGAACAAACTGTGATTTGGCACCAGGCTCAGGGCGATAACGGATATTTGCTCGCCTCGCCTGAAAGTCACCACAATTGCTGCAAGAACTAACCTCGAGCCATTCATCACAGCCAGGAGCCCACATTTCAATATCATATGTTTTGCAGGCGGCAAAGCCGAGGTCTCCAGTACATAATTGCACCACGCGGTGCGGTATGTCCAGCTTCCGACATATGTCCTCAGCATCAGCTACCAATTTCTCCAGTGCTTCGTCAGAACTCTCCGGGTCGGTAATTTTGTAGAGCTCCACTTTATCAAATTGGTGCCCCCGCTTAATGCCCCTGGTATCTGTGCCGGCGGCCATCTTCTCTCGACGGAAGCATGGAGTATAGGCAACATAATGAAGGGGCAAGCTAGCGGCACTTAATATTTCATCACGGTGAAGGTTAGTTAACGGTACCTCCGCCGTGGGTATAAACCAGAAGTCATCTTCTTCGTCGTGATATAAATTGTCGCCGAACTTGGGTAAATTTCCTGAGCCGACCATACACTCTCGCTTTACCATAAAAGGAGGATAGATCTCTTTATAGCTATGCTCGTTTACATGGACATCGAGCATAAATGAGATAAGCGCTCGTTGGAGGCGTGCACCTAGCCCTTTGAGAACATAAAACCTGGTCCCTGAGAGCTTCACTCCCTGATGGAAATCTATTATGTCTAATTTTTCCCCCAGCTCCCAGTGAGGCAAGGGCTTGAAGAGTAATTCCCTTGGCTCGCCCCAGGTCCGCACTACCACATTATCGCCCTCGCCTCTCCCCAAGGGCACGCTGAGGTGGGGGATATTGGGTAATTCCAGTAGCAAGGAATCAAGGTTAGCCTTAGCTTCTTTGGTCTGCTGCTGCAAGGAAGATACTTGCTCTCCCAATTGACGCATCTGGGCGATGAGCTGAGGTGGTCTTTCCTTGCTTTTGCTCAGTTGTTTGCTTGCCTCGTTATGTTTGGCACGGAGTTCCTCGGTCTGACGAAGCAAGCTGCGATAACGCCCATCAATCTCAAGGATGCTATCGAGAGCAAAACTATCGCCTCTTTTCTCCAGAGCCTGGCGAACAAGTTCAGGGTTTTCACGAATAAGTTTAATATCAAGCATTGGTCTCTTCTCTGCGCTCAGGGCTCGGGCTTTGTCTTCAGCTGGGGGAAAAGTATCACCTCTCGAACAGATTGCTGATTTGCAAGCAGCATCACCAGGCGGTCAATGCCTATCCCCAGACCACCAGTAGGTGGCATCCCATACTCCAGAGCCTGAAGAAAATCTTCATCGGCGATTTCCACTTCCTCATCGGCAACCTGTTCTTTTAGCTGCTGGCGGAACCTCTCCCTTTGCTCCAGGGGGTCATTAAGCTCGGTGAAGGCATTAGCAATCTCCATGCCAGCCACAAAGCCCTCAAATCTCTCTACCAACCGGTCATCACCTCGCTTCCTCTTGGCCAGAGGTGACATTTCTACAGGGTAATCCAGAAGGAAAGTTGGCTGAATAAGCTTTGGCTCAACAAAGGTGGAAATCAATTCGTCTATCAGCCTGCCTCTCCCTTTGCTTGGCTCGACTTCCATTCCCATCTCTGTCATCCGTGTCCTCAGTGAAGCAGCATCAGGATAATCTTCAAAATCAATGCCACAGTATTCTTTTATTGCCTCACGAAGGTAAAGCCTTTGCCAGGGGAGACCAAGGTCAATGGTTTTGCCGTTGCAAGCAAGATTGGTATTGCCCAGAGCCTCCTGAGCTATATAAACGAGCATCTCCTCAACCAATCTCATCATGTCATTGTAATCGCTATAAGCTTGATAGCACTCAAGCAAGGTGAATTCCGGGTTATGTCTAACAGAAATGCCTTCATTGCGAAAGGCACGCCCCATCTCGTAAACTTTGTCAAAGCCGCCTACCACCAGTCTCTTGAGATGGAGCTCCAGGGCAATTCGCAGATAGAGGTCTTCATCAAGGGCATGATGATGGGTGACAAAGGGGCGTGCTAGTGCTCCGCCGGCATGTGGCTGAAGTACAGGAGTTTCTACCTCCATAAATCCCTGCTCATCGAGAAAACTTCTTATGGCAGTGATAATCTTGCTGCGCAAAGTAAAAATGCTTTTACTCTCTTCATTGGAAATGAGGTCGAGATATCTCTGCCGATAGCGTTTTTCTACGTCAGCTAGCCCATGCCATTTCTCTGGCAGCGGGCGAAGGGATTTACAGAGCATGGCGAAATCGGATACCTCCAGAGTGAGCTCTCCGGCTTTTGTCCGGAAGAGCTTCCCCTCTGCCCCGATAATGTCACCAATATCAATATCCTGAAGAAATTCGTATCTCTCCCGGCCCAGAAGGTCGTAGCGCAAAGAAAGCTGTATCTTCCCCGAGCTATCGCGAATATCAAGAAAGGAAATCTTACCCATAGAACGCTTGGACATAATGCGACCAGCCAGTGATATGTCCTGAGAGCTATCCCCTTGCTGTTCAAAAAGAGTTACCGCCTCCCGAACAGTGTGGCTGGGATGATAGGAATGGGGATAAGGGTCTATGCCGCGAGCCCGAATTTTGCTCAGGCTATCCAGCCGCTGTTCAGTTATGCGTTCTAATCTTGAAGTCATCAGAAATCAAAAACCGAAAATACAACTCTAAGCTGTAAGTCTAATGCCCCAAATTTAAGTACCAAAACTGCCCTTCGGGCAAAATCGATGGAACTTATTTAATTACCCCCTCCCTCTTCACCTTTGGCAAATTCACCTACTCCCAGAATCTCCTTGGCTTCCTCAGCCAGACGCTTGGGCACCATTACTTTCACCTCACCTAACCCATCAATTGTAATCCCGTAAACCAGACCAGCACTCTCGTAGCTTAGGAGAACTGGTATACCTTCGCTCTCCAGCCGTCCCTTGATTATTTGCGCCTCCATGTATCTGGCAGTGTACACAGTAGCCAATTGTTCCCTTTCCGACATAGTTCCTACCTTCGTTTATTTTAGCAGAAACTCTTGGAGTATTGCTAAAAGGATTGACATTATATAAAATTTGCCCTGTTGCCCAAAAGGCTCCATCACAAATCTAAAATTCTAAAGGAGGGAAGGTGATTTGCATGCGCTTGGAAGACATCTGCTACTAGAACTAAAAATCTGCAATGAGGAGGCGCTGGATGACTTAAATTTTATCAAAGATTGCCTTAACGAAGCTGCCATTGAGAGTGGAGCTACCGTAGTGGGCGAGTCCTTTTATCATTTCTCCCCTTACGGAGTGAGCGGAGTGGTCAATATCGCTGAATCACATATTGCCATTCATACCTGGCCGGAATACAGGTACGCTGCCCTAGACGTTTTCACCTGTGGAAACGATGTAGACCCGGAAAAGGCTGCCAGATTGATAACAGAGAGGCTGGGGGCCAAAAGCCACTCCTTAATCGAGCTTCGCAGGGGGATTGTGGAGGATAGCCATGTCGGGTGTGCAAAATGAAAGATAGCGACCCAGATAAACATAGATGGTTCTCTGACTATATAAGTCCTGACCTTACTATGCTGCATAGCATTAAGGAGAGGATATATTCAGGGCGAAGTAAGTTTCAATCCATCGATATTATCAACACGGGCAGCTTCGGTATCTGTCTCGTACTCGATGGCAAGATTCAATCCAGCGAGGCGGATGAATTTATTTACCATGAAGCTCTGGTACATCCAGCTATGCTTACCCATCCCCAGCCAGAAAGGGTATTCATTGCCGGGGGAGGTGAGGGTGCCACCTTAAGGGAAGTCTTGGCGCATAAGACGGTAAAAAGGGCTGTCATGGTGGATATTGATGAAGAGGTTGTAAGCCTTTGTCGCCGCTTCTTGCCCTCCTGGCACCAGAATGCCTTCGATGACCCCAGGGCAGAGCTTCATTTCGTCGACGCCAGAAAATACCTGGCTGAAAGTAGCGACAAGTTCGATGTCATCATTATTGACCTGGCTGACCCTTTAGAGCAAGGGCCGGCACGCTTGCTATACACCCAGGAATTCTACCAAATAGTCAAACAAAAACTAGGGCCTGATGGCATTATGTCAGTGCAGGCTGAACCTGCTGAATGGAGGAACCTGGATAATTTCACCGCCATTGCCAATACCTTGAGAAACGTTTTCCCGATAGCCCGCCCCTACCAGGTCCATGTACCTTCCTTTCTGGGCTTATGGGGCTTTGTCGCGGCTTCTCAAAGCCTTGACCCCTCTGAATTGACTCCCGAGGAAATTGACACCAGAATTTCAACAAGAATATCAAAAAAGCTAAAATCTTACGATGGCCCTACCCATCAAGCCATGTTTATCATCTCCAAACACATTCGCCAACAGTTAGCTGCAAGCAAAAGAATCATCACCGACAAACAACCTATCTCCGCCTATTGACTTGCCCGCACAAATTACTTCCCAGTCGTTTCTAAAATCTTTTTACTAATTCCACCTATGAGTAACTGCTCACCCTGATGACATTATCAGGTCTTCGCTTTCTGTGCCTCTCAATCCTCCGGACTTTTTGCCTCTTCCTCGGCGCAAACCACCACTATCTCTTCTCCTTTTGAAAGATACAGTTGGCTTGTGCTTGATTTCACCCGTGGCACTATTTTCCCACCACAATGAGGACAAAGCATCCCAACAGTTTGTCTCGAAGTAGAGATGATGCTGACAATTCCTACGACCGCCAGCGCTATTCCTACGCCCATTACCACCCACCAGACTGCTTCCCCGAAGTCAGGCCTCCTTAGAAAAACGCCAAGGACTATTAGCGCAGCACCCAGAACCACCCACACCAGCACCGTCAGGATATCGTACCTTTTATAAGTCATTCTCCTACCTCCTATTCTAGACTATAACAGAGTAGCATCTATCTCCTGCGTTGTCTAGCCTCTGTCGGCTTCTCCAAAGGCTTAGGCACAGGATCGCGATTGGCATATAATCAAGTATTCCTCCAACAACCATAGCCGATTTCCCCGATTCCAGACGATGGCTTCTAAGGTCAAAACTCTTACTATCTGGGGGTCGAGCTACATCAGCTTTTAACGGAGGCGGTTTCTCGGCGAACCAGTTTCATGGCGTCCGATGGGCAGACATAACGGCAGATACCGCAGCCGATGCATCGATTGAAATCGCGTACCCCCAAATCGCCATCCATTTTCAAGGCTTCCATCCAGCACCGATCGATACAGGCGCCACAGCCGATACAGGCATCGTCGTCTATGTTTATGACCCAGTCGGCGATAACGAACTGGCTGGGTAGCGGAGAACGTTTAGCTGCTCTAAGTAAGAAGCAATGACAGCCACAGCAGTTGCACAGTAAATCGATGTATCTGTCCTGGCTGTTGGCATAGTTATGTACCAGTCCAGCTTTCTCTGCCTCGTCAATTCTCTGTCGAGCTTCCTCTTTGGAAATGAGGTTAACGAAGCCATAACTCTGAGCAAACTGTGCCGATGGACCGAAAATCATACAAAGGTTGTCTTTCGGTTTATCACAAGGTCTATCAAGTAGATCGCCCTGGTGACGGCAGACGCAGGTTCCAGAAGCAATATACTCAGTTTTATCAATAAGTTTCATCACTTCCTCATAAGGCAAGACAGTAGTCTTACCATGGATTTCTTGTTTTATAACAATTGTTCTAGCTTTGGGCTTTTCAATGGGGGCAGGTGTCGGGGCAGGAGGCGGCATATTTTTCACCGCCTTGCCATAGCTTTTGAAAAGCTGTGCCAGACGCTTGGTACGTTCGTCTGTACGGCCGTGCATGAACTGCAATTCGATTATACCCGGGACCAGCGGCATGAGTTCATACAATCGGTTACCAGCTTTTTCTTTGACCCTCACCAGGCCTCGGTCTGCCATTTCATCGAGTTGCTTACTTAATCCGGCAACATCAGACGCTTTCATTTCGGCGGCGAGTTCCTCGGCAGATACGGCATCAACGGGCATGTTCGAGGCAATCTCTGCTTGCTCTGGTGTAAAAATCTCTTCAGCCAGAACATAGAACTCATCGCAGGGTACTGAGGGATATGCGATACTGCGGGCATTAAGCGCCTCAGCCAGTTTGTTATAGACCTCTCGTGTCATTGTTTTCTCCTTGATTTTATATTTGGTACTCGTACAAATTGAGCGCAATGTTACCTGTGTAATTATATATCACATAGAAAGGCGAAACAAAATATTGTGCTGGCTGACCACATAGGTAACACTGAACTACGGATTTTAGCAAGTTCTTGTTCAATATACTCTACAGGAGCGTGATAGGCAAGAGATTGGTGCAGGCGGTTGAAGTTATATTCTATAAGCCATTCAGTTAGCCGGGGATTGAGCTCTTCAGGGTCTAAAGGCTCAGGCACAGGACCACGATTGGCATATAATGAGGTGCTGGAGATTGTGAGATCATACTACGGCGTTGCCTCGATCAGATTCCATTTGGCAAGCTCTATCTCGGGGCCTGCGGCGACCACGGTGCCGTCGGACTTAAGCCCCACCGTGTGATACCGGCCTGCGGCGACCTGGACGCTGTCCATCCAGCCGGTGACATTGCACTGCCCGGAGGCGTTGTCTCCCACGGCGACCACGGTGCCGTCGGACTTAAGCCCCACCGTGTGATACACGCCTGCAGCGATATGGGTGATGCCCGTCCAGCCGCCGACATTACACCGCCCGGAGGCGTTGTCTCCCACGGCGACCACGGTGCCGTCGGACTTAAGCCCCACTGTGTGATACCGGCATGCGGCGACCTGGATGATGTCCATCCAGCCGCTGACATCACACCGCCCGGAGGCGTTGTCTCCCACGGCGACCACGGTGCCGTCGTTCTTAAGCCCCACCGTGTGATACCGGCCTGCGGCGACCTGGGTGATGTTCGTCCAGCCGCCGACATCGCACCGCCCGTCGTTGTTGTATCCCACGGCGACCACAGTGCCGTCGTTCTCAAGCCCCACCGTGTGCCAGCCGCCTGAGGCGACCCGGACGATGTTCGTCCAGCCGCCGACATTACACTGCCCGTAGTTGTTGTATCCCACGGCGACCACGGTGCCATCGGACTTAAGCCCCACTGTGTGATAGCCGCTTGCGGCAATCTGGACGATGTCCGTCCAGCCGCCGACACCGCACTGCCCGTCGTCGTTGTCTCCTACGGCGACCACGGTGCCGTCGGTCTTAAGCCCTACTGTGTGAGACCAGCCTGCGGCGACACGGGTGATGTCCGTCCAGCCGCCGACATTGCACTGCCCGTAGTTGTTGTATCCCACGGCGACCACGGTGCCGCCGGACTTAAGCCCCACCGTATGAAGCCTGCCTGCGGCAATCTGGACGATGTCCGTCCAGCCGCCGACATCGCACTGCTCATAGTAGTTGCCTCCCACGGCGACCACGGTGCCGTCGGACTTAAGCCCCACCGTGTGATGGCTGCCTGCGGCGATATGGATAATGCCCGTCCAGCCGCCGACATCGCACTGCCCGGACGCGTTGTTTCCCACGGCGACCACGGTGCCGTCGGACTTAACCCCCACCGTGTGATGGCTGCCTGCGGCGATATGGGTGATGTCCGTCCAGCCGCTGACATCGCACTGCCCGTAGTAGTTGTCCCCCACGGCGACCACGGTGCCGTCGGACTTAACCCCCACCGTGTGATCGTAGCTTGCGGCGACCTGGATGATGTCTGTCCAGCCGCCGACATTGCACTGCCCGTAGGCATTCGCTCCCACGGCGACCACAGTGCCGTCGGACTTAAGTCCCACCGTATGATATACGCCTGCAGCGACCTGGATGATGTCCTTCCAGCCGCCGACATTGCACTGCCCCTGGAAGTTCCATCCTATGGCGACCACGGTGCCGTCGGCCCGAAGCCCCACTGTGTAATGGCTGCCTGCAGCGACCTGGATGATGCCCGTCCAGCCGCCGATATCGCACTGCCCGTAGTGGTTGTCTCCCACGGCGACCACGGTGCCGTCGGCTTTAAGTCCCACCGTGTGACCGTAGCCTGCGGCGACCATGGGCGTGTATTCAGGCTCGGGCTGACCATAGACTACAATTCCGGCAATTAAAGCTACCGTAATCAAAAGGGTGCTAACTATTGCCACGTAATGATGTCTCATCGAACTAAGTATTGTCTACATCCTCTACTTCCTCGTAACAGTTCGGTTTTCCCAAAATCCAAATACAATTTGTCATATATTTTATCACTCTGGAAGGTCGCCATTTTAGCCAGGGGTAAAAATTCGCCTAATCTTCATCCCATGGAAACGATTCATCGTAGTAATAGGAGTCATTAAAGCCCAAGATAATTTCATAATCACGGAGTAGTTTGAAATCAGCTAGGCTATAGTCCTTGAAGCGACGTCCGGGGGGAAAGGTCTGAGTTCCCACCTGGGGTTCTATCGCCCGCCATTCTCCGTCGAGATACCAATTCTCTATCAGGAAGGCGTGGCCGTACCCGTCATCATCAATACCGACGGCGACATATATCTGCTCCTCACTAATGCCGTAGGCTCTGAGGAGAGTGCAGAGCAGAATGGCGAAGTCCTCGCAATCCCCGGTGCGCAGGGACAGTGTTTCCTCTGGGGTTTGCCAATACTCGTCAACACCCCACTGCTCTTCATCAGTTTTATACTCGATATTAGCAGCAACCCAGTCTCGGATGGCATCGAAGCCATCCTGGGTGGGTTGGTCGGCGGGGTCACCTTCGTAAGGAGGGTCGATGTCCTGTAAACATTCGACAATGGATGAAGAATCAAGCGTGATAAAATCCTTGAATTTGTCCGCATCCCACGAAGACCAATCATCGCCAGTCGTGCCGGGGTAGTAACCGACGCAGCTCAACCCGGGCACGATGAGTAAGCAAAGCGCCGCTCCACAGATTAAAAGCATTAGGAAGTGCTTTTTCATAGACAAGCTCCCGCTCATTTCAAGTAGTATTTTGACTCTTTTCAAAATCCAAATATAATTTTTGCCATACACATTATCAGTCCGGCAGGTACAGATTCTAGAAAAGCTTACCCGTTGCGGATATTTAGCTTTGGTTCCTGTATCCGCAACGGGTAAATTCAGCAATAATCAACTACTAATTACATGGTTTAAAGGCTAGCCTCCAGAGCGTCAGTGTTTATATCCTGCTTTGTGGTTTTGTTGCTTTCAACTACTACATCGGATACGAAACCCAGTACCTCTCCAAAGTCCGCACCGTCATATCCGGCGATAACCAAGTCGTAAGTTCCGGCAGCCAGTAAGGGTATTGTGTAATGGCCGTCGTCACACATCTTCCCGCTGTTGACTGCATTGGGAAATCTAGATGCCGGATACACCGGCTCATCGTCTTCTGTGTCAGCCCAAGTTCCATCTGCGTAGGCAAAGACAATTATGTCCGTGTAGGTAGAATTATTTGTAATTGAACCAGAGATGCGCCCAGCTTCATTATTGACTACCAACCTGATCGTTGGCCATAAGATGTAGTGAGAACTTGCCAGATGGACAGCTTTACGAACATCAAAGTCGGCAGTGACCTCCACAGTCCCATTGATGGGTACTGTGAATTGCCCTACCGCTTTATAACCTGTCGTATTACCACTTGGGACGAAGAGAGGCTGGGTGGAGTTATCAGCAAATTCGATATAGCAGCCTGGACTGGCCGGGTTTTGGCCCATTTCTGGGATATCGAGCATAAAGCGGATTTGGTTGTAATGGCCACCCGGTAATACCAAATCACCTAATAAAGTGGAATTTCCCCCGGTTAACTCCAACAGGTTATATATTTTGGGGCCTTCAAATTCTTCGCACGTTATCCACTGATCATCCAGATGATATTGGATTTCACTAATAGTTATGTAAACACCTGTAACGTTTTCAGCGTCTATCGGCGCATCGGAAAGATAGAGTTCTAAGGTTCCTGTTCCTGATGCTTCTCCACAACTTACCCCTGATGCCGCCAGCATAGCCACAATAATCAACAGTGCTAATACAAAAATCTTCATTCTTGCCCTCCTTCGTAACGGTTTAGTCCTCTTAAAATCCAAATATGGTTTACCTGTAGCTTGTTACTCTGTTAAATAAAATCCTTACCAAAACTCACCTCATATATTTACCTTTCTTTGCCAGCACCTGAAAGCTGGGTGGCAATCTCATCACCATTCCATGAGATTGCTTCGGCTGACTTTATCAGCCCGCTCAATGACAGTACGCTGTCCATTACATCTCTCCTGTTGCGTCAAAGCCATACTGGTGGGACACACCAGCGGCAATACCCAGTGTCACGGACATTGCTTCGCCCGGTATCCCTTCCATTTGTTGCTCCCGTGTCCTTTCTCTCTCTCGTATTCTTTCCTCCACCCGCTCCTGTATCCTTTCCGGTATGGCCGGAGATGGAGGAACCTTGGCACCCCTTTGCTCTAATGCCTGGACTCTCTTTTGATGACGTATTAGCAAATTAGCCATCGCCCTTTCTATGGCTGGTTTGGCTTGTTCCGGCACCATTTCCCAAACCTCTGCTAGTTCCTCCAAATGTGCGGTGGTCGCCAAGGCTATGAGCTCTTCTACCATCTCTACGTCTTTGTCTACTTCATGTGCAATTTGGGAAATCTCTTCGCCGAACTGGGCCATGGCTTCGAATTGCTGCAGGGCAATCTGCACTGCCTCCATATTGCTGACCCTAGCCCTGACCCTGTTCAACCTTCCTTCCATGGCAGCCAAGTTGATCTGAGCTGCCATAACAGTGTTATTCTTCGCCAGAGCTGCCAGGGCATGAAAATACCCCGTCTCCGATACGTTTCTCGCGTGTGCTATGGCTGCCTTTGCTTGGTCCGGCACCATATCGCAGACCTCGTCGAGTACCAAAAGATGTCTTGACGTAGCCTCAGCCACCCTCGCCGTTACATTTCCTGTATCAAGCCCTCTATTGTGTGCCTGCTCTGTCTCGGCTAGTGTCACATTCAGGGCGTAACCATATTGCTGCACGGCCAGGTCCATGTCTTGTGCACGCCCTTTTTGAGCCAGGGCTACCATCTCTCTCACCCGTTTGTCGGCGAAGCTCAGGGCTCGTTCCGCCCTGGCAACATCGTCTCGCACCAGTATCATTCCTGCTTGCTCAGTAGCAAGTTTTACCGGGTAGAGGGTATCCCCGGGCAGGCTGGACTGTGCGGCATAAACGGTGCCCGCGCCCAGGGCAGAGAGAGCTATTACAATTACGAGAATGACACTTGCCATACTCATGCTAAACCTTCTTATATAATGTATCGGCTTTACCCGACTGTCATAACGAGACCATGGCCATTTTGCTACAGGTTGCCCACCATAAATCTGGTCCATAAGCCAGACCCGAGCCTTTACCTTGAATACGGAAGAGGGCTTTACATCCGGTGGTTTCCGAATTCCAAGAGCAATCTTCAGTAGCGGTTCTAGTTGCTCACGCATTGAGGGATACTTGTCCAGGCAATCCTCGATGCTAGACCTGCCCGTCTTGATATCCTCAATACACTGGACGAGTATGTCCTCGAACTTCTTCAACTCCGTTTGCTCTCCTTTTTCGAATTTCAAGATTAATCCTCAGTAGCGGTTCCAATTGCTCACGGATAGACGGATACCTGTCCAGGCAATCCTCGATGCTAGACCTGCCCGCCTCGATATCCTCAATATGTTTGTCAAACATATGTTCAAACTTTTTCACCTTTTTCAACTCTGTTTCTTTTCCTTTTCCAAGATATTAATGGGTAGGAGCCATTATTACCCTATTTCGACAAGTCCCGCTTCCGCACTTTCCTGTATCCATTGCTCCACTCGCTCCTGTATCGTTGCCGGTATGGTTGCGAGTCCAGAAACCTGAAGCCCGAGTTGCTCCCGCACCTGAATCGCCCTTTGATAGCATTTTAGTGCTTCCACCATTGCCCTTGCTATAGCTGGTTTAGCCTCGTCCGGCACCATATCATAGAGCCCATCCAATATAGAGAGGTGCTGTGCTGTGGCCTCAGCTACCAGTGCTGCTATGTCTCCTGCAACTGATCCTCCCTTATTGAGAGCCTCCTCCATTCTGGCCAGTGTCACATTCAGAGCGTAACAATACTTTTCCACGGCGATGACTAAGTCCTCCGGACGTCCCTCTTCATTCAGGGCTACCATCTCCCTCACCCGTTTGTCGGCGAAGTTCAGGGCTCGTTCTGCCCTAGAAACATCGTCTCCCCGCAACATCATTGTTACCCCCTCGACACCCAGCTTTACGGAGTAGAGAGCGTCACCGGGCAGACTATCCTGGGCAGCGTAAGCAGTGCCCCCCAGGGCGGAAAGAGTCAGTACAATTGCCAGAATAACTGCTACCTTTTTCATATCAACTTCCTTCTCTGCGGTATTATCTTTATCTGATTGTTATAACGATAGCAAGGTCATTTTGTTACAGTCCCCTTTGCCATGAATCTGCTCCATAAGTCAGAACCGGACCCCCGTCCTGAAGGTGGGAAGGGGACTTGATATCCTGTGGTTACTGAATTGCAGGAGCAATCCTCACCAGTGGTTCTGATTGCTCACACATAGGCGGATACCTGTCCAGACAATCTTCGATGCTAGACTTGCCTGCCTCGATTTCCTCAATATGCTTGACAAATGTATCTTCAGACTTTTTCAACGTTTTCAACTCTGTGTCTTCTCCTTTTCCAGGATATTACGCAGTTTGACCAGCGCCCGGTGCAGGATGACCCTGACATTGCCCTCCTTTTTTCCCAAGACAGAGGCGATTTCAGCGAACTCAAAACCTTCTATAAAACGCAGAATGACCACCTGTTGCTCGTCGCCGCCTAGCTGCAAAATCGCACTCCGCAAACGCTGCTGCTCGAAACTGGCTTCGGCTGCCCGCTCCGGCCTCGATGCTGGACCGTCAGCCAGAACTTCAGCCTCGAGATGTACCTTGTCTTTTTGGGTTCGGTAAAAATCTACCACCAGGTTGTGGCTGATGGTCATCAGCCAGGCAGCAAATGGACTTGCCGTTTTTTTATATCTGTGGATGGCCTGCCAGGCCTTGAAGAAGACCTGCTGAGTCAAGTCCTCAGCGTCTTGTTCATTGCCTACTCTGTAATAAATGTGTCTGTAAACCCTGTCGACATGCATGTCATACAGCCTCCCGAAAGCCTCGGCATCATGACCGACAGCTCTCTGGACCAACATAACCTCATCTGATGTTTGTCCTTCAGAAGGATTGTGGTACACCGTTTCACCCCTTTTAACGAACAAGCCACTCAAATGTTACAGCAAGCCTGTTAATCGAGAGCAGTTCATAAGGAATCTGTAGATAACTATGCCACGCCGGAGAGAGCACAATCAAGTTCGAAACTGTCGAATACACAGTACGTACTACAGGGCTAACTCTATTCTTCTTTGCGGCCCGTCACTGCGAGACCAAGGAAATCAGCCACAGCAATCCTACTGCGTAGGGAGTGGCAGTTGAGAATATCGCTGACCCCATCTTAGACCTGCCAGCTCAGGAAGGGATGGGTCTGGCTGGTAACGATATTCCAGGTGAAGGCACTGTTGGTGTCGCCAGGAGCGACGGCTGTTATATCCCACGGGTTGTCCAGTCCTTCCGTTGCCGTGTTCGTGAAGGTGGCGATATCCTGCATTGCTGCCGTGGTCTTGCCCGTTCCCCCATCACTCTCGTTCACTCCGGAAGTATCGATATTCCAGAAGGAATTGCTCACAGCGCCCCAATTCGATCCTACCAGACCTCCAACAAACGAGTAACCAGTCACACTACCTCTCGCATAGGAGTTGCTCACAATGCCCAGGGAATCATTATCTCCCACCAAGCCGCCAACATACCATTCACCGGTCACGCTGCCAATGGAATAGGAGTTGCTCACGGTGCCCTGATTATCCCCCACCAGACCGCCAACGTAGTCATCTCCAGTCACGCCGCCGGTGGAATAGGACTTGGCAACAACCCCTCCCAGATTGCTTCCAAGTAGACCCCCAACAGCCCACTCCCCAGTCACGTTGCCGACCGAATAGGAGTTACTCACTGTACCATAGGAATCACTACATCCCACCAAACCGCCAACATCCCAATGGCCAGTCACGTTAGCGGCGGAACAAGAATCGCTCACACCACCCACATTACCTCCCACCAAGCCACCAACGCAGTCAGCGCCACTCACGGCGCCGCCCGAATACGAGTTGCGCACATCGCCCCAATTTTCTCCCACCAGACTGCCAATTGCCCACTCGCCCGTCACAGTGGCGTTCACGGTCTTGACATTCTGGATGACCCCTCCCACATCAACAGCACCGAAAAGCCCCACCAGACTTTCGTCAGGGCGGTTGATAAATATGTCACTAATCTCATAACCCTGACCGTCGAAACTTCCCGTAAATGGGTCATCAGAAGTGCCAATTGGTTGCCACCCCTTTCCTTGATTAGCTGTCTCACTCGCCACCTCCCCATAGCCGTCAGTGGCCGGATTGAGGTCGTTCATCAGAAGGTGATGGCCGCCCAAATTACCTCCGATGGCATACAGGTCATACCAATTCCGAATTTCCAAGTAATCAGGAGTAGTTTCACACCCCATCATCCCTGCTATTAAGGCTACGGTAATCAACAAGATGCCAAGCCCTGCGAGGCAATGGTGTTTCCCTCGCCTGGGTATTACCTTCATGTTCCACCCTCTCTGCGACATCTTGTTTTTTCTAAAATAGTAGTTGTCAGCTTTGATCATCCCACCCCGCACTGCAACGCGGTTTGGTGCTGTTATCTGAGAGTTGTCCATGGGGAGTCTGCAGATAACTATGCCATGGCAGAGAGGGCACAATCAAGTTTGAAATTACCGAATATACATTATAGACGATCGTTCAGTCGAGACTATTTACGAAAGCTCGGATAACCCACGACTGATGACATCATTTTACTTTCTTGTGCTGCCTATCGTATATCATGTCTTTTATTACGCCTTTAGCCAGAACCTGTCTAATACCGGACAGATTGCGGACCAGCATGAAGAGGTCGATAGCTAATGCATAACGTACTAGCGACAGCGAGCCTTCCAACAACCAGACAAACAGAGGCAACAGAGCAAATCCAATGATTATAGCCCCCGTAAATTTACGGCTAGTAAAGAACGGAATAGCTACTACTACCAGCGTAACAAGTATTGCCTCGGGGGCAAGCACGAGAAAGATACCTATAATGGTAGCTGAACCTCTGCCACCCCTGAAACCTGCGAACACAGGAAAATTATGCCCCACTAGAGCAGCAAAACCAGTCCCAAAGACCCAGAGTTCCGAAATGTTTAGAGTCTGTGCAATGAATATAGCAACCGCCCCCTTCGAGATATCAATGAGACCGACAAAAACGCCTTCATGAGCACCGATTTGGCGGATAACATTAGCGGCACCCATGTTACCTGAATCGACGTTCCGAATATCTATGCCTTTACGCATGCGAGACACGATGTAGGCTGTAGGAATGGAGCCTAAAAGATACCCGATGATTATGCTTAGAATACCTAGTAGCATCTTCTCATCTTACGCTGAGAATCCGCTATATTTTCCCTCATTTTCTATCGCTGCTAGGTGGCAGATTGCCTGTCTCCAAGCACGCTAACAATAATGAGACTAGGCCCTGCGTGCGTGCCGATAACAGGGCTTGCACGCGAGAGGTAAATAGGCACTTGAGGATACTTTGAATGAAGCCTCCGGACCAATCTGTTGGCCTCATCTAAGTCAGTGGCGTACTCCACAGCTAACCCTTCAACGTTGCCAAAGCTTGCGGCAAAGTTGTATAGGTAGTCTATCGCCTTAGCCCGGGAGCGTTCCCGAGCACAGGGATACACCTCACCATCCTTAATGCCGATGATCGGGTTTACCTTGAGTAATGAACCAAGAAAGGCTTGCGCTTTACCGATGCGCCCGCCTCGTTCCAGGTATTCAAGGGTATCAAAGGCAGCATGGAAACCTACCCGGTGGATGGTGTGCCGGACCACACCCAGCACCTCATCAAGACTAGCCCCACCCTGGGCTGCTTTGGCAGCAGCAATCGCTACGAAACCCTGTGCCATAACCGCCCACTGCGAGTCCAGTACCTCTACACGACATTTCTTCTTCATCAACCCGGCGGCTTGTAACGCCACCTGATAGGTGGCACTGAGCTTGGAAGTTAAAGTGATAACCACGATCTCGTTTGTTTTTTCGGCAAGCTTATCGTATGCATCGGCAAAAGCCGCCGGTGGCGGCACAGATGTCGCAGGCAAAACCTTGCTGGTCCTTAGCTTTTCGTAGAACTGGTCAGGATCTAGGTCGAGTCTATCGCGGTAGAGGTCCGTGCCAAAGCGGACAACAAGCGGAACCACGATAATCCCAAACTCCTCAGCTACCTGAGGAGGCAGGTCAGCAACACTATCAGTCACAATAGCTACATTAGGCACGGATATTATCCTCTCCTCCACCAAACAACCCAGACAATATCATGTTGCGGCCACACGGGACTAGAATAGTCCGGGCCGTCTGTAGATGTGATACTGCTTGCTCATAAACTGCGCGAGGAAATGACATCACACCGGGGCGGGCTACCAGGGCAAGAGGAGCCATTAGTACGGCTACGATATTATCTCCAGTCAGTGAGTTCGGCCTTTGCCAGCATACTTCCCAGTGCCACTAACCATAGCGATGAGGTGATTGCCAGGCCTAAAATCCACCAGCTTAACGTATCCTCCTGCTGGATATCCCCTATGACCATTTTGGACAATAAATAAAGAAGACCAATCCCAGCCGCTGCTAGCATAGAGTGTGCCACTACACGCCAGCCTTTTCGTGTTAGAAACTTGTTTAGTATCATCGCTCCCTCCTTGCCCTTCTATTAATATTATACCCCATGGAGAACATCCTGAAAAGCGGAGGGAAAGAGCCAGGTCACTTTGAAATTGACAGGTCACGGTTCGAGGGATAGGATTCAATAGACAGAGAAAATCAAGACAGAAATGAGAATCCAATGCAGGCTGAGTTGATATACAATCCTTCTGGCGGACAGGTGGTCGTCAGGCACGAACTTGACAATGTGGTTGCTTTTTTAAATCGCTACGGGTGGTCTGTCACCTTACGAGAAACCAGCAAGCCGTTGGAAGCGACCGAACTAGCCCGCCATGCTGTCAATAGGGGTGCCAAGGTAGTCATTGCCGCCGGTGGCGATGGCACTATTAACGAGGTAGCAAACGGACTTGTGAACACCGATGCAGCGCTGGGGGTGCTTCCTGTGGGAACGACCAACTCGTGGGCATTACAGATGGGCATCCCGGCCCTAAATCCCATGCTTCCAGGCATACAAGCGGTCAAGCTGATTGCCGCTCTGGAGGAAAGAATTGCACGTCCATTACCTGCCAACTACTATCGAAAGGTGTTGTTGGACGCTGCTCGAGTGCTCGTAGAGGGACGCACCGTTGCCGTCGATATGGGCGAGCTCTCCGGTCGCCACTTCTTAATGTGGGCAGGCATCGGGTTTGATGCCGCCATCGCCCAGAGCATACCGCTGAAGGAAAAAAGGGCATTAGGTTCCTGGGCGTACGTGCTCCCGACAATCGAGTCAGCTTATCGATACTCCGGCACCGATGCCTGGCTGAATCTGGACGGAACGGTCATAAAGGTCAGCACACCATTAATCGTCATTAGCAATATTCAACTCTACGGTGGCGTGATGGCGATTGGGGCTAAGGCCTGCGTGAACGACGCCAGGTTAGATGTGTGCATTTTCAAGGGAGGCGGTTTCTTCACCTTTGTGCAGCAAGCCATGAAGGTGCTCTCACATAGACATCTCCAGTACCCGAAGGTGGAGTACTACCAATGTCGTGAAATAGTTGTCGAGTCAGCGCGCTCATTGCCAGTTCATGTAGACGGTGAGCCTTTTACCAGGACCCCGGTCGCCATCCATACCGTGCCCTCATCGCTGAAGGTGATAGTGCCGAAGATTGTGCCGGCTAACTTATTTAGCCCGCTAACCTGTTCTTAACGTCGGTAAAAGTTTTAGAGCAGAGGAGTTGGAGGGAACAGATATAAATAGCGCCAGCAGTGAAAAGCTAGCGCTTCTAAATTTCTTGGTGGAGGCGGGGGAGGCCGGAACTCCATCGTACCGAAATCCTTCAAGTGCCCCATTTACGATGGCAATTCACAGTACGTAGGGTTGACAACTTCACTGCCAATACTTAAGATTATCTTAAGAATAGAATTAAGAGAGACGGCCGGAACTGCCATTCGGAACAAAAGTATATTTTCACCGATACAATAAGACGAGGAGGGGATCATGAAAAAAAGACATCTTACAACGAATCAAGGTGTACCCGTCACTGATAACCAGAATTCCTTGACCGTTGGCGAACGCGGCCCGGTACTGTTACAGGATGTCCAATTTGTTGAGAAGATGGCTCATTTTGACAGGGAACGCATTCCTGAAAGGGTTGTCCATGCCAAAGGAGCAGGGGCCCATGGCTATTGCCAGGTTTACAGGAGTATGAAGCCTTATACCAAGGCGAAATTTCTTCAGGACCCCGATAAAAAGACCCCCGTGTTTGTGCGGTTTTCGACTGTCACTGGAGGCCGGGGCTCGTCAGATACGGTAAGAGACCCCCGGGGCTTTGCCGTCAAGTTCTACACCGAGGATGGCAACTACGACCTGGTCGGAAATAATCTCCCCGTGTTTTTCATCCGGGATGCCGTCAAGTTCCCTGATATGGTACATGCCTTCAAGGGTGCGCCAGATACCAATATACCATCAGCCTCTTCAGCACATAACCGCTTTTGGGATTTTATATCCCTGACACCAGAGTCAACCCACATGATTACCTGGCTTTTTTCCGACCGCGGCACGCCGAAAAGTTACCGTATGCAGGAGGGGTTTGGCGTCAATACGTATGTTTGGGTGAACGCCGAAGGCAAGGCGGTATATGTGAAATACCACTGGAAACCGAAACTGGGTGTGCAGAACCTCGACCGTCACGAAGCGACCCGCCTGGCCGGTGTCGACCCCGACTATCTTACCCGTGACCTTCACAATGCTATCTCAAGAGGTGAGGAGGTTGAGTACGAGCTTAATGTCCAGTTGATGGATATCGCTGACGAATTGAAACAGGATTTTGACCCGTTGGACCCCACAAAGACGTGGCCTGAGGATGAGTTTCCTCTGATGCCGGTGGGTAAAATGGTGCTAAACCGTAACCCAGACAACTTCTTCGCCGAAGTGGAGCAGGCGGCTTTCTGTCCTGCAAGCATTGTTCCTGGAATCGAGTTTTCGGCGGACAAGTTGCTGCAGGGCCGAATATTCTCGTACGCCGATACTCAGCGCCATCGGCTGGGGCCGAACTACCTGGAACTTCCTGTTAACCGACCCGTTGTAGAGGTCAACAACAATCAACGCGATGGCGCCATGCAGATTGGTCAGTTCAGCGGTCCTGTTAACTACGAGCCTAATAGTCTGGGTGGTGGTATGCCTGGGGAAGCTCTCGAAGAGGGTACCCCGCGTGTATACCGGATTGAAGGAGAAGTCACTCGCCAGAAGATAAGCAAAACGAATGATTTCCAACAGGCAGAAGAGAGATATCTTTCCCTCAGTAAGATGGACCAAGAACATCTGGTGGATAACCTTATCGCAGATCTTATGCACATTGATGAACCGATACAAAAGCGGGCGATCGAGAACCTGACTAATGCCAACAAGGAGTTGGGAAGAGCTGTAGCTAAAGGTCTGAAACCTTAACAGGGTGTGAGGGGACGGGACCATCATTGCGCTTAAGACGGTCTTGGCGGCTCTGTTCGACTTAATCACTCCAGGCAAATGCCACGTCGAGAAACTTCGCCAACATTTGTAATGTGCCGATAATTTATAGCAAAAGGCTGAACAATAGAGCGTTTTGTCAAGCGACTAGTTGGCTTCTCTATGGGAAATTATAACCATGCACCGGCAAAACAAACCTGGCTTCGAATATTGCTGGTTATTGCGGGAACTTTTTTTGTGGGGCTAGGAATTGTCGGAATATTTGTGCCAGTATTGCCTACCACTCCTTTTCTCTTACTTGCTGCTGTATGCTATGCGAGAGGTTCGCAAAGGTTTTACGGCTGGCTCTTGAATAACAAATGGTTTGGAAGCTATATTAGGAACTATCTAGAGAAAAAAGGGATTCCGCTAAAGGTAAAAATCATAACCATTACTCTACTCTGGATAACAATCGGAGCTTCAGTCGCATTTGCGGTGGAGACTCTTGCACTAAAATTGATTCTGGTCATAATCGCTATTGGCGTCTCCATACATATCCTATCTGTCCGAACTTTGAAGCAATGAAAGAAACGCTAGCGGTAAAATGCTAGCGTTGTCAATTTTCTTGGTGGAGGCGGGGGAGGGTTGAACTCCCCGTCCAAAAGAAGGTTGCCAGAATATCCTACAAGCTTAGTCAGCTCCTTTTGTCTCATCTAGCTTTCATCTGCTGACCGAGTCCAGCCAGACCAGCCAATGTCTCTTAGCCAACCCCTATCGGCATCAGGATTGGAGCGCCTCGATTTTTCTGACACCTAATCCCAAGCTTCGAGGAGAGCTCGGGTTAGATGTGAACCATTAAGCGTAAACAGGTTCGCCATTTATTTTTTGCCACTTGTTTTATGAGGTTAGTGGCACCTCAGCCTGCAATTCTGTAGGCCTCCCCCTGTCGAACCCACGCGCCCCCATATTCCAGACTGCTTTCCCGTCACCTCCTTCTCTGCTTCAGCGCCCGCTCCATTTCCCTTTCTGCGTCCCTACGGGCAATGGTATCCCGTTTGTCGTAGGCCTTCTTCCCTTTGGCCACCCCCAGCTCTACCTTAGCCACCCCATGTTTAATATACAGCTTAAGGGGCACTAAAGTCAAACTCTTCTGCATTACCTTGCCGGCAAGGATATCAATCTCTTTTCTATGAAGAAGAAGCTTGCGAGGCCTGATTGGCTCATGAGTGTTATAGCTGGCAGCATCGTAGGAGGCAATGTGGCTATTATAGAGCCATAGCTCACCATTTTCTGGCCTGGCATAGGCGTCACTCAGATTTACCTTGCCTGCCCTGATGGATTTAATCTCGGAACCCTTGAGGACGATTCCCGCCTCAAAGCTCTCCTGAATATGATAGTCGTGGTAAGCTTTGCGATTAACGGTTATTACGCTGGAACCTTTTGCCATATGGCAATTTTAGCACCGGGACATAGGGCGAGCAATTTATAGTACAGTTCCTGACAAACCCGGTGCTGTCGTGAGATTGCCACGCACCTTTCAGGTGCTCGCAATGACAAAAGGCGAAGGGCTAGCAATAACGATTTGCGTTGCTAAACGACCGCAGTTATTCCTTTTTCTTCTCCAGTCCTTTTTCCCGAGCAAATGCCTTTGTGCGCTTGCTTATCTCGTCAGCTTTGGCAAGCAGCCAGACAAATGTGCCGATGAGGGCAAGGCCGATACCAAGCCCAATAGGCCCGGACCAAAATAAGACGATCCAAATATCCATTTCTCCTCCTTTAATCGACCATTTAGTTTTATTACCAGATTGTATGTGTAGGCTTATAATGAAGTCAAGAGATGCACCGAGAGCGTTCAGTAATGCCGTTCTAAGGAGTCCAAATGAATTTGGACGCCGAAGAATCTCTGAGATTCTTCGCTACGCTCAGAATGACAAAAGGCGGAGGGCTAGCAATAACGATTCGAGTTGCTAAACGACCGCGGTTATTACTTTTTCTTCTCCAGTCCTTTTTCCTGATCAGATGCCTTTGTGCGCCTAACTACCTCCTGAGCTTTACTAAGCAGGTAGATCATGCCACCTAAGCACAAAAGGAAAATACCAACGCTAACAAGACTCCAATCCATTTCTCCTCCCTTAATTGAACATTTAGTTTTATTACCAGATTGTATGTGTAGGCTTATAATGAAGTCAAGAGAGGCACTGTCAAAACCTATTTCGCAACAAGCTGATTTACTAAAGGAAGAGGCTCTTTTAAAATGTAGTGGAAGGAAGGGGATTTTATTGTAGAATATTATGTAGAACACTATTTATTGAGAAAGGAGCTATGCCATGAGCCGTGCCGATAGATTTTACCTATTCATAACTGTTTTTCTGGTTATCGCCGCAATAGCTGGCGGCGTCACGCTGGCGGTGCAGCACAGCCGAAGCCAGCCTGTGGAAATCGTTCTATCTCAAACCGTGCCTCCAGAGCAAAGTGGGGAGCTTTACATCGGCGGCGCTGTGGCTAACCCGGGCATATATTCTTTAAAGGAAGGTGATACCTTGCAGGCGCTCCTTTCCGATGCCGGCATTGAAGCCGATGCCAACCTCAGCCATATCGAGCTTTATATTCCACGGGAAGGCGAAGAACAATCTCCCCAGAAGATAGACATCAACCGGGCCGAAGCCTGGCTTCTCGAAGCCCTGCCCAACATAGGTGAGGTACTAGCTCAAAGAATTATAGATTACCGCAGCGAAAACGGCCCTTTCAAGCGCATCGAGGACTTGCTTAAGGTCAGCGGCATCGGCTCCGCGACATTTGAACAGATAAAGGATTACATAACCGTGTCAGACTAAAGAGCTTATGGTCAAAGGTATTCATGTCCAAAGTGAATGGATAGTAGGTAAGAACTTTTGAGGAGCATCTGGCTCTCAGGGTTAACTAAACTTACCCTCACTCGAGGTAGAAGTACTCTTTGGTAATAGGGTCAATAGCAATTCTCCTTTCTGCTTCGACTATGGGGCTATAACCTGGATAACCATATTCGCCAGCAGTAGGCTCCAAGACTATAGCGTTTTCACCCTCTAAAGTATAGGAAGTTACTTTCAACCCTTCGAAATAAACTTTATAGCTGAAAGTGACTTCTACATCCACTGTTGCGTCTCTTGAAGTCGGATTTTGTATCGCTGTGCCTCCATACCTTGGGATTTCACACGTTGCTTGGGCTTGATAGACCCCCTGTTCCGCACAGTCTGGATAATACTGGAAGCTTCTTCTTTGAACCATATTGTCGAATTCATCTTTGGAGGGTAATATATAGATGTTTACCGGCTCAGACGACGAAACGGAATAGCGAATTTCTAAGCTTTCAATCTTGACCACTGAATCACCGAATGTGGCAGCTTCAATGGGAAAAACTCTACCATCACCGCCATAGTAGTAAACATATCCCGCTCTTAATTGCAATGCTTCATCTACGGATGAGACCATATTATGGTCTTCAATAAATTGTTCTTCTAAAGATTTGTTAATATACTTCCACAGGTTGTCGGAATTAATTCCGGACACCAGCGCGTAAGCATGGTTTTCTGTCAAAACCAAATAGGTCTTTATTCCTATATTCTCCAGCAAAGAACAGGCCAAAATTGCCAGGTCTTCGCAGTCGCCACCCTCAAGGTCCAATGTTTCAAATGGTGATTGGATAGACTCCGTATACTCAGGGTCTGCTTCATAAATAAAGTTCTCCACAATGTAGCGGTATATGGCATTTACTTTACCTTCTTTTTCACCATAATCTTCGACAATAGCGCTTGCTAATTCCCTTAATTCGCCGTCATCAACAACAATTTTATCTATATAAGGCTTTGCCAGCCTAACTTCTAAAGGTGCTATTTCGACAATCCGCCCTATAAGAACGTATGCAATTACTATAGCCAATGCTCCTAGTAGCAAGACTAATGGCCACCTCTGTTTAGTCATCACTATAATTCCCCTGTCCTGTTGATATGAATGATGAATCAGTGATCGCCGCTGGTAAATTCCGGGACGATGTAAACGCCGCGTCTACGTTACGCTCGTCTTCTTCGATACATATAAGAATTACCCGGTTGCCATGCAATAAGCTACCGGGGCTTAACAATCCGCCTTCAGCCCGCCGCCAACCGCTATGACTCAATGTATTTAAGTCCTCTCCAAATCCGCTGGCTGGGCTTGCTGCTATTCGCCTTTAGGCTGAGCAAGCCTCACCCTGATTGCGTGGAGGTGACCGTTGGGGTCGCGTGTAACCCCAAATTCCACTTTTTGCCCTACTCTAAGGGAACCATAGTCCACCCCTTGAAGCTGGTTGCGGCCAAAGAAGAGCTCTTCTTCCCGCTCTGTCTTGATGAACCCAAAACCACGGTCTGCAACTAGCCGTTTTATTGTGCCATTTTGCATAGAATGCCTCTCCAAATCTGCTGGCTGGGCTTCGCCAATCGTTACTGAAGCATGAAATTGTTCATGCTTCTTTGGCGGGAACGGCGCTTAAGGTTTCGACAATGTAGTCTGTCTCAAATGCTATGTCCAGTACAAAGCGCATAGCCGTCTTGGGGTTGGGTGCTTCAAAAACAACTACGCCATCATATCGCCCAAAGGTAACATAAACATCATGGAGCGTGATTCCCTTCGGAGCTTTGAGCTTTTTCAAATAGTCGACAGCCTCTTTACCTATTCCTCCCGGTGATAGCAGACTCATGAATAACATAGCTGCCCTCCTTTCTTGTTCTACTGCCCAGCCAAATCCGCTGGCTGGGTTACTTCTTTTTATTCCCTTGCTATCTGTAGGGCAAGAATGAAACAGAATCCGCTCAAGATTGCAAATAAATCGACTCTTATCTCATCGCTTCTTCGGGCCCTTCCGAAGATATTCCGCGGCGTTCTTCCGCGCTTTCTTTCCTGTCTTTTTGGCTGCTTTCTTCTGAGCCATTCGTCTCCTAATAAACGCAATTCCCTTTGCGACATTATAGCAGCCTGGTAGACAACACACAAGAAACACAAGGTTTGAGGATAGCCTGAGGCTCTACTGTAACATAAGCAACGGTTAGAGCTAGCCCATCGCCCAATCCAAAGGGCATACCCCATTCTTGATATTCAGATACTTGCCTCTGACCTATTTGGATTTTGGAGGTCTGTTAGATTCAGTTTTGACAAGCTGTCCAAATTCCAGTGAGCACCTCAAAGGCGAAAGGCCTTTGGGCTAAGACTAATTAATTAGAGTTTAAAAGCACCAACTCCTTCATCGGTTGATACATAGAGAATTCCATCAACTATTGAAAAATCGTTCACACCTGTTTGCTGAAAAGTCATCATCCAGAAGAAGTCACCCGTTTGCTGGTCAAGAGCCTGAAGTGCACCACACTCTGCTCCTACGCCCCCATAGAAAGCACAAGCGCTCTTATAAATGACCCCTTGATATTCATAAGTTAGTTCGGAGAGAGGTGGTTTATCTATCAGAAAAGTCAGACCGGGCTCACCCTCGTTAGTTATCTCTTCCTTCACACGTCCTTTCAATATGCAGCAGTTCACAAAATCAGACTGGGACCATCCGTCGGGGAGGCAGTCATACTGCGACAGACAATCAACGCCCTCAGAGAGGAAAGAAGACCAGCTAATCTGACCAGATACTTTGTCTAAAGCGGTTATATTAGATGCAAACCAATACCAGGGGTAATCGGGCTCACGCATCGGAACAATGTTTGCCAAATGCCAAGCGTATACATAGTGGGAGTCAATTCCCACCAAAATGGATTCTGTTTCCTCACCTTCCCACAGCAACTCCCCCGTTTCTCTGTTGATAGCTGTGATTTGGGGAGGGATACGGGGGAGATATTCAGTAGCATCGTCATATGTACTTGGACCGAGATAGAGCACTTCATCCGCAACCAGAATTCGTTTGCTGTGAGTATCAATGTCGTCATTCCACCATAAGGGTACAAGAGGCAGGGATACGACAGTACAATCTGTCAAGCTAATTTCAGCTTCTCTGAAGCTAGCCAGGACGCCCGTGTAAGTGACCAGGTCGCCCTCTTGAAGTTGTAGTAAGCTCAACATCTGACTTTCATCAAAGACAGCCTCGACCTCTGTTCGGGTCCAGTCCAATGGATTAAGAAAATAAGCTACCAGCTGTCCTCTTTCTGATGACACATATTTAAGTTCATTTGTCCATTCAACTTGCTTTCCTTCATAGTCTTTCCAGAGATCATCTCTCTGTAAACTTGTCAATTCAGGGGCGAAAAGTTCTTCAGCAAAATCATGGGCAGAGGCCGCAACGTACTCAAGCTCCGCTACGCTTCCTGATGGCACCTTTGGTAAGGGTGCAGTTACGACAATCACTACACTGATAGCTATAACACAAGCTATTATGATTCCTACCAGCTTTTTCTTACTCTTTCCTTTACCGGCTTGCCCTGTCATCAGTCGACGCAAACACTTAGGACAAAACCCAGTGCCTTCGCTCACTTTAGTTCCACAAATAGGACAAGATGGCATAGCTTCACCTCCTAGACATTCACAATGTCTATCCCCCCAAATCCACAGGCTGGGCTACTCATCAGCAAAAGCAAACATCATAATTACAGTACTTGCTGAATCTTAACTATAACTCTATTTTACCACAGAGACAAGCTATTCACATCTATCCTTGATGCAAGGCAAACTGGTAAACTAGGTCACAACATAGTCGTACGGGATTCGGGGCTTTTCAATGTGGCTTCTCTATGTTAGCTGTGCCTGGGTGGCCGGGATATTCCTGGGTTCAAAGATTAGCCCGCCTTTGCTTGCCTTATTCTTGGGACTTATCCCCTTCGTGCTTATACCTTTCCTCCCCGGCAGCAGGAAGACCTTAATAGTAGCCGGGTTATGCCTCCTTGCCCTCTTCGGCGGCGGGCTTCGCTTCCCGTCAAGCTTGCCTCCAGTAGACGAGCATTCTCTCTGCTTCTACAACGATAAAGGAACCGTAGAGATTCAAGGCATGGTGGCAGAGGAGCCTGACATTCGGGATAAATTTTGCCTGCAGACATTTTCCGCTAGCGAAATAATCGTAAATGGCGAAAAAGAAGAAGTATCGGGAACCGCCTTGATTCGAGTGCCCCGATACCCCGCCTACCATTATGGAGATGTCCTTAAAATAACAGGAAAGCTGGAGACGCCAGCTCCATTTGATGACTTCGACTATAAAAGCTACTTGGCTCGCCAGGGAATTTACTCCGTTATCTATTATCCCGGGGTGGAACTTCTAGACCGTGGTCAGGGCTTGAAACCTTTGCAGTGGATTTACTCTTTGAGGGAACAGCTCTCTGCTTCCTTAGCCAGAGCCTTGCCTGAGCCACAAGGTTCATTGGCTCAGGGTATTTTGCTGGGCTTGAGAGGCAACATACCTGATTCCCTTTACGAAGCCTTTTCCAGGACAGGGACAGCACACCTGTTAGCTATTTCCGGCTTACATATCAGCATCATTATTGCCATGCTCCTCAGCTTTGGCATCCTGGTCTTTGGCCGGCGGCGTTCCATATATATCTGGCTGACTCTCGCGCTTATATGGCTTTATGCCCTGCTCGCTGGGATGCATCCGCCGATAATTCGAGCGGCAATCATGGGAAGCCTGTTTTTGATAGCTGAATATCTGGGGAGGCAGCGAAGCGCCATTATTGCCCTGGCTTTCGCTGCCGCGGTGATGGTGGGAATCCAACCGCATGTCTTGTGGAGCGTCTCTTTTCAACTCAGCTTTTTGGCCATGGCCGGGCTTGTTTTCCTCTATCCTTACTTCCAGGCGTGGGGGAGGAAGGGTGTTGCTTCCTTATTTGGAGCTAGAGAAAAGATTGCGGCCGCAGGCGGTATGATAACCGACGGCTTTGCCGTAACCCTGGCAGCTATCGTGGCAGTTGGGCCGCTTATAGCTTATAACTTTGGCGTAGTCTCCCTGGTTGCCTTGCCGGCAACCTTCTTCTCCCTGCCTGCTTTGCCCTTTATCATGGTCACGGCAGCATTAGTCGCCTTCACGGGACTACTTGCTTCGTTTGCGGCTCAAATACTCGGCTGGCTGGCCTGGCTTTTTCTCAGCTATCTCATTTTTCTAGTTCAAGGCTTTGATGCCTTGCCCTACTCTTCATTAGAGGTGAGCACTGTTTCCACCTGGCATATCTTGGGATACTATGCTATATTGGCTGGAGTTATAGCATTCCTCAACTACCGAAAACAGTTGGCTGATTTTTCCTCCAGGTTGACTTCAGGAATAAAGAAAGTCGCTGAAGGCATTTCTAAACCTCGCCTCGGCTTTTCTATGAAATGGCTTGTCCTTCCCCTTTTGGTAGTAGCTATCCTGGTGTGGTCTGTGGCTCTGACCACGCCTGATGATAAGCTTCATGTAAGTTTTCTTGATGTGGGACAAGGAGATGCCATCCTGATTCAGACGCCCAATGGCCAGAACATACTCATTGATGGCGGTCCTGACCCCAAAAAAATCAATTTGGAGCTGAGCAAGAAGCTCCCCTTCTGGGATAGGACGATAGACCTCGTGGTCTGCACTCAACCTCAAGCCGACCATGTCACAGGCCTGGTAGATATTCTTCAGAGGTACAAAGTGAAGCAGGTGCTTGAGCCTGGAGTATCTTATAACTCCTCTATCTATCAGGAATGGCTCAGGCTTATTGAAGATAAAGGAATCGAATATAACATAGGCCGGGCTGGACAGCAGATTGATTTGGGCAGCGGAATCGAGATGGAGGTGCTAAATCCGCCAGAAGGCCTATTTGAAGGGACCAGCCACGATGTGGATAACAACGGAGTGGTGCTGAGGCTGACCTGGGGCAAAGTTAGTTTCTTATTTACTGCCGACATCAGAGAAGAAGCTGAATTCGAGTTTATCGGGCAGCGAGCTAATTTGAAAAGCACCGTGCTTAAGGTAGCCCATCATGGCAGCAAGACCTCCACTTCTCCGCAGTTTCTAGCTGCGGTTGCCCCTGAAGTGGCGGTGATTTCGGTAGGGGCGGATAACCCCTTCGGCCATCCCAGCCCTGAGGTGCTGGAGAGACTGATTGACAGGCTGGGCGAGGACAATATTTATCGCACAGATGTGGACGGCACCGTTGAGTTCATCACCGATGGAGAGAGGTTGTGGGTGAGAGCAAACAGCCAGGAAATTTATTCGGTAGCTAGGCGCTTATGATCGTAGACTTCCTGCCGTAGCAGGACACCATGCAGGGTTGTTCCTGGCCCTCCTCCTACCGAGGTGCACCTTTCTGCTTTGCCCCGTGAAGCGACAATTAAACCGCCGGGATAGCCCATCACAGGGACTGTGACGAAGCCCTGCCTTAGATCAGGATCTTCCCGTCCTTGAGGAAGAGGGTCCCATCTACATGCACTTCTCCACCTTTGCGGAGGTCGCAGACCATATCCCAATGGATGGCGGACTTGTTCTTGCTCCCTGACTCAGGATAACCCTTCCCCAGGGCCAGGTGGATCGTCCCACCAATCTTCTCATCGAATAGGATATTCTTGGTGAACCGCTGGATCCCGGAATTGGTGCCGAAGGCGAACTCTCCCACATAGCGTGCCCCTTTGTCGCTCTCCAGCATCTTCAACAGAAACTCCTCATTCTTAGCCGCCGTAGCTTTGATGACTTTCCCGTCCTTGAACTTGAGTCGGACATCCTCCACCTCCCGGCCATAAGCACAGGCGGGATATGTATATCTGATATGCCCGTTCACGCTCTCCTCGATGGGCCCGGTGAATATCTCCCCATCGGGGAAGTTCTCGTGCCCGTCGCAGTTTATCCACTTCCGGTCTGTAACTTCAAGCTTGAGGTCGGTATCCGGGCCAACGACATGGATTTGCCTGGCCTTGTTCAACCAATCAACGAGGCGCTGCTGCTCTTTAGCGATTGTCCTCCAGGCCTTGATCGGATCAGGCTCATGGACCAGGCAAGCTTTATAGACGAAATCCTCGAACTCGCGGAGCGACATCTCCGCATCCTGAGCGAAAGCCTGGGTCGGGTAGAGGGTCCCGCTCCAGCGCAGCTCCTTCTTAGCCGCCCGCTCGAGCAATCGGTCGGAGAGGGGACGCATCGCCACTGACCGGCGAGACTGCTTGGCAGGGTCGGCACTGGTGAGTTGCTTGGTGTTCACATCCGTCCAGATCCCGATGCTTGCGTCGATTTGCTCAATCATGTCCTTCATAAACGGCGGGACGTAATCAAGCTGGGTATCGCTGGCATAGGTGTACAGAAGCTCTTCTGCCTCTTCCGGTTCAACCCGGAGAAAGGGGTGAGCACCGCGCTCCAGGACCTTTTGATAGACAGCCAGAATCAACGGTGCACCCTCAGAGCCACCGCTGATACGGACCAGCTGGTTTGGTCGCACCTCTACAGAATAATCGACCAGAATCTTAGCTACAGTTTCGACTCTTGGATCTGGCATTTCACCTCCTCTGATTTGGTAATCGTAGAATGTATAAGCAGTCTAGCAAGTGCAGTCCAGAGGAGTCAAACAGCCAACGTCCTTGCTCTAGTCAATGCACATCGCGCAGATGGGAATGGCACCATCGAGTTCATTGCCGATGGGGAGAGGCTGTGGCTAAGATTTACCGGGAGTGAAGAGTTGTAACCCACCTTGACCGCGTCCGCCGCTCACTCCAGGTGAGCCGTATTGCGATGGTAGAAGTAGGCAGGGATCCAACCACAAACGGCACCTAGCTTTCTCCTGAATCCCGTTGGCAGCCCAAGATATGAGATAAATACCCATAGATAATAGACTCGCCGCAGCAGCCCGGCGGCGAAGCCATCGAAAACACGATTCCCTAACTGAGCCACCACCACATTCCTGCCCATATATATTACCTGCCCCTTAAACTTGTAACGGAAGGGAAGCTGGTCCTTACCTTGCATGGCACGAACGATATTCCTGGCACAGGCCGGGCCCTGTCGCCCAGCTACCTGCTGAGTTGGGGGATAGGGTACCGAGCCATTCTCTTGTAATAAATAAGCGCAATCCCCGAGTACGTAGACCCCGGGTGACTCCGGGACTTCCATATACTGATTCACCATGATACGCCCACCCTTCGCCTTCTCGAAAGGCAGCGATTCCACAACAGCCACCGGCTTCACCCCCGCTACCCAAATAACAGTGCGAGTCGGTATAGTCTGTCCATCAGCAGTCTGAATACCACCTGACCAGACCTTGGTAATACGAGTTTTCAATAAAACCTCAATTCCTCGAGAGCTTAGCCGGCTGATAGCCAGTTCCGACATTTTAGCCTTCATGCCAGATAAGAGAGCATCTTGTGCCTCAACCAGGAGCACTCGAACATGAGGCGTCAGGGAAGGGTAGTCCCGTATCAGCGCCTTGCGCAGGAAGTCCTGAATAGCCGCCACCAGTTCTATCCCGGAGGGTCCGCCTCCCACCACCACAAAGGTGAGTAGTTCACGCTGGCGTTGTTCATCTACTTCCAGCAATGCCGCCTCGTAGTTGTCCAAAATGTGATTGTGGATGCTGACAGCATCTCTCAGAGATTTCAAGATTAGCGAATTTTCCTCGGCATCAGCCATCCCAAAAAAATTGGTAGTGCTGCCCAAAGCCACCACCAAATAGTCCCACTCCATCTCTCCATCATCGGTGCTGACTACCTTCTTCTCCACATCTATGCCCTGTACCCGGCTCTGCCTGAACTTAACCGGTCCTGCAGCACCCCTTCTTCTCAGCAGGGCATGCAAGGGGAAAGAGATATGACTGGGCTCAACACTCCCGCTAACTACATGCCATATAAAGGGCAGGGGATGATGATAATCCAGCTGATCCACCAGTGTTACCTCCAGCCCCGGTGCACCAGTGGAGGCTTTCTTCAACTCCAGCGCAGCGCCAATCCCCGCCGCGCCCGCGCCCAGGATAAGCACTCTTTTCTTGTCTCCGCTCACGGCCATCTCACACTAAAGGAAGTTTTGCTCGTTTTAATAAGGTTAACGCTAGTTTATCCAGATGTCAATGATAATATCAGGAGACTGTTTACTGGTTACCGCGTGTCATTGCGAGGCGTCCCGAGCGCAAGCGCGGGAACTCACCGAAGCAACCGTAGCACAGCTTAGCGGCTTGCCTGAATCACTGAATTGGAGTATTCTTCTAAACGAGAACCATAGCTCAGCCGATTAGGGCACAGGTAGCAAGATATCGAGGGTTAGCCATGATTGATTTAGATAACGCCTCCGTTTACCGGCAATTTGATAAGTCAGGAATGCTGAATCACCTGCACGGGTTTCCTGAGCAATGCCAGAAGGCCTGGGAAAAGGTGCTGAAGTTTGAGCTCCCCCGCGAATATACCAAAATATCTAATGTCGTTATCCTGGGGATGGGTGGCTCGGCTATCGGCGGCGATATTGCGCGCCGGCTTGCCCTGGCTGAAAGCAAATTGCCTGTTCAGGTACACCGGGACTATGGACTGCCGGCATTTGTTGACGCGAGTACCCTGGTCATCGCCTCAAGCTACTCAGGGAACACCGAAGAAACGCTCTCCGCGTTCACTGAATCGCTAAAAACCTCGGCCAAAAAGCTGGTCATCACCTCAGGCGGCAAACTTAAAAATTTAGCCGAGAATGAAGGCATCCCAGCTTTCGTAGTGGACTACCAGGCACCTCCCAGGGCTGCCTTCCCCCACAATTTTGTTCCGCTGGTGGGCATTTTTCAGAAGCTCGGTCTGCTTGGAGATAAGTCGGCAGATTTGCAGGAGACGGTGGGCATTCTGAACAAACTGTCAAGAGACTTCATTGAAACCAGGCCCCTTGCTTCTAATCCCGCAAAGCAACTGGCAGCCAAGCTGCGGGGGCATGTAGCAGTCATTTATGGAGCCGAGATACTTTCAGAAGTAGCCCGGCGCTGGAAGACGGAATTTAACGAGAATAGCAAGGCCTGGGCTTTCTTTGAAAACTTCCCTGAACTCAATCACAATGCTGTGGATGGCTACGAATTCCCCCTCGAGGCGAAGGAAAGTATATTCGTGCTTATGCTGCGCTCATCTTCGTTCCGTTCCCGGAGCCTGCTTCGCTACGAGGCTACCGCTAAATTGCTGGCCAAGGCGGGAATCGCTTATGAATTTGCAGAAGCCAGAGGGGAAAGCGCCTTAGCTCAGGTGATGAGTCTGGTTCTCCTGGGCGATTATTCCAGTTTCTACCTGGCAATGCTAAACGAGGTTGACCCAACATCTATAGATGCGATAAACTTTGTTAAGCAATACCTCGCCCGGTCCGCTATTTCGAGTGATTAAGGTAGAATTGAAAGGGCATAATTGGTCGGGAAGATGTGTGGACAAGTCAACGAGTACGGTAGTGGGGTGGCTGGGTGAAAGCTTTAGTTCTGGCTGCGGGCAAAGGCACAAGACTTAAGCCACTAACTAACACTGTCCCGAAGCACCTCCTGCCAGTGGGCACTAAGCCGATTTTATTTCATGTCCTGGACTATATAAAAGAAACTGGCATCAAAGATATCGGCATCGTTGTATCTCCAGACTCCGGCCCTTACATAGAGGAAGCCATCGGTACTGGCTCAGAGTGGGGAGGGAAGATTACTTTCATCGTCCAGCCTGAACCCCTGGGGCTGGCGCATGCTGTCAAGGTAGCCCAGGGCTTCCTTGGCGATTCACCTTTTCTCATGCTCCTGGGCGACAACCTCGTCCAGGAAGGCGTCAAAGATTTCCTGGACGAGTTCCACGCTTCCAACTCCGATGCCAGCATTCTCCTCAAGGAAGTGCCCGACCCCAAGGCTTTTGGTGTAGCTGAGCTCGACTCTTCGGGAAGAGTGGTACATCTGGTAGAAAAGCCCAAGAAACCCAAGAGCAACCTGGCCATAATCGGAGTTTACCTTTTCACCGCTGAGATTCACAAAGCTATAGCTCAGACAAAGCCTTCCTGGCGGGGGGAGCTGGAGATAACCGACGCCATTCAGAAGCTCCTGGAGATGGGAAAGGAGATTAGAAGCCACCTTCTCCGGGGTTGGTGGCTTGACATCGGCAGCAATGATGGGCTCATTGAGGCTAATCGTGTTGTTCTTGATGCCTTCTTGAAGCGGGACATTAAAGGGGAAGTGGATTCACAAAGCCGCATCGTCGGCAGAGTCCAAATCGGAGAGGGAACAAAATTAGAAAACAGCCTTGTTCGAGGTCCGGTATTTATCGCGGCAAACTGTCGGATAAAAAATTCCCTTATCAAACCTTTCACCAACATCAGGGCTGGGACGGTGGTCGAGGATTCATCCCTGGAACATTCGGTAATACTGGAGAATTGCCAAATTTTGAAAATCAAGCACCTGGCTGATAGTGTCGTCGGTAGAAATACGATATTAGCTGGACAGGGGAAAAGCCCTAAGAAGATAAGGCTGTTCATAGGTGATGATTGCAAAGTGGAATTGGAGTAGAAAATCATGCAGAGATTGTTAATTGTTTCAAATAGGCTACCTCTCACTATTCAGGAGAGGAAAGGCGATTTGCACGTTGAGACCAGCGTTGGTGGCCTGGCTACAGGTCTAAGCTCGTGGTACAAATCCTCCAACAGCATCTGGATAGGATGGGCGGGGATAGGCCGGAAACAAATAAAAAGGGAAAAAGACATCATGGCGAGATTGCTATCTGAAAACTGCCACCCGGTTTCTCTCTCACAGCACGATGTCGAAGCCTACTACCATGGATTCTGTAACAGAACTATCTGGCCCCTTTTTCACTACTTTCCCCTCTACGCGGAATATAGCGAAGATTTCTGGCAGGCTTATGAACGAGTCAACACAGCTTTCGCCAACGTAGTTGCTGGAATTGCCAAGCCTAATGATATTATCTGGATACACGATTATCACTTAATGCTCCTCCCCAAGCTCTTAAGAGAAAGGTTGCCAAAGGCAACAATGGGTTTCTTCCTCCACATCCCCTTCCCATCTTTTGAAATATTTCGCTTGTTACCATGGCGTAAACAAATTCTGGAAGGACTTTTAGGCGCAGACCTCGCAGGTTTTCACACCTATGACTACACCGGGCACTTCCTGGACAGCGTGCATCGTCTATTGGGTTATGAAGTGGCTATGGGGCAGACCACTGTAGCCGATCGGGTAGTGAGGGCGGATGCATTTCCCATGGGAATAAACTATGAACAATTCTCCAGCGTTGCCCAGGACCCAAAAGCGCAAGCAGAGAGAAAAAGGTTTCGCAAAAAACTAGGAGATTGCCAGGTAATTCTTTCAGTGGACCGTCTGGATTACACCAAGGGCATCCCTGAGCGGTTGGAAGCTTTCAGTGTGTTTCTGGACAGGAACCCGAAGTTCAAGAGGAAAGTAATTCTTGTTTTGCTGGTAGTCCCTTCACGCACAAGAGTGGAACACTATATACAGTTGAAGAAACAGCTAGATGGACTTGTAGGCGAAATCAACGGAAAACACGGGACTATAGGCTGGATGCCAGTCTGGTACCTATACCGCTTTTTACCCTTCCACTCCCTCGCCGCCCTTTACAGCCTGGCTGATGTTGCCCTTGTTACCCCTCTCAGAGACGGGATGAATCTTGTAGCCAAAGAATACACGACAACCAAGACGGACGGGAAAGGGGTTTTAATACTTAGTGAGACTGCCGGAGCTGCTCAAGAGCTGGGAGAGGCGATTATAATAAATGCCAATAGCCAGGAAGAGATTACCCAGGCATTGGCAAAAGCCCTGGAAATGCCAGAACAAGAGCAAATAGAGCGCAACCGCACAATGCAGAAACGCCTGCGCCGTTACGACGTGGTGCAATGGGCAAATGAATTTATGGATAAACTGCTTTCCACCAAGAAACTTCAACGGGAGATGGAAGAAAAGGCATTGACCTATGAGATGCAGAGGAAATTAGCCAGCGATTTCCAGGAGAGCGATAAAGCATTACTCTTATTGGATTATGATGGCACACTTGTCCCTTTTTCACCCAAACCAGTGGAAGCAATGCCCGGAGCCAACCTCTTAAGATTGCTTGAAAGGCTTACCAAGAATCCTAGAAACGAAGTAGTGCTCATAAGTGGACGCGATAAAAATACCCTGGAGGGGTGGTTTGGCAGTCTCAATGTGGGATTGGTGGCTGAACATGGCGTGTGGATTAAAGAAAAGGGTGGAGGATGGGAGACGATAGAAACCCTGACAAGTGAGTGGAAGGAAGAGGTGTATCCGATACTTGAGTCATGGGTGGATAGAACCCCGGGCTCCTTCATTGAAGAAAAAGAGTTCTCCCTTGTCTGGCATTACAGAAAAGCTGACCCCGTGTTAGGTGAGCTTCGAGCCCGGGAGTTGATAAACAATCTCTCAAATATAACTGCCAATTTAAACCTTCAGGTGTTGGAAGGAAGCAAGGTAGTGGAAGTGATAAACACCGGCATAAACAAGGGGCGCACGGCTTTAATATGGATTTCGAGAAAGAAATGGGACTTTATATTGGCACTGGGCGATGATTGGACCGATGAGGATACTTTCAAGGCTCTCCCTTCCACAGCGTGGTCTATAAAGGTGGGGTTTGGTGCTTCGGCAGCTAGATTCAGCCTTAGTTCCCCAAGCAAAGCGACTGCTCTGTTAGGAAAAATGGTACGAAGGCGATGAAAGCTAAGAATAGAATTGGACTCTCTTTCGCTTGCTCAAGTTGAACCAGGGAGAAAAGCTGATTATGCTTTCAGCACTGACTTCCTTGTTGACAGCCCCACTTACAACCATATTTATAGCCATGAGATAATCGGCAATCCGGTCAGGAAGGAGAAAGCGCTGCTTCACAGACTCTCTGCCCCTTTTTCCCATCGCCTCAGCAGCCTTGGGTTTCTCCAGTAAATAGATTATCTTTTTTGCCGTCTTGCGTGGTGTCTGGTAAAAGTATCCGGTATCGCCGTCCCGAATCTGAAGTGGTATGGCTCCAACGTCAGCGCCTATCACCGGTTTCCCCTTCCACAATGCCTCGGTAATCACCAATCCGAAGCCTTCTTTGGTAGATGGCTGCATTATCACTCTGGCGGCCCGCTGGAGCGCATTCACCTCCTTATGGTTCTCCAGACGGTTATCTAGTGAAAGATTTAGCACGTGGATGCCCTCATCGTCCTTTGTGTCTTCATAAACTCGGGACAGAATTCTCTCTCCTTCCGGGTCATCGGCAGCCAAGCCACCAGCCAGTATAAGCTGGCATTCCTTTTCCTTCCTCACCCGGCGGTAGGTGGCAATAGTCCTGTCTATTCCCTTCCAGGGGTCAAACCTGCTAATCTGAGCAATGATTGGGACTTTGGGGTCTATGTGGTATTTATTGAGAACCCTGTCTATCTCTCCCTGGCTCAATTCCTTATTCTTCACAGAAAGAGGGTCAATAAAGGGAGGGATTATGAACTTAGGCATCGGCCACCAGGGGATAATGTATTGAGCCGCCGAAAATATGACGGCATCATAGTGCTCAGCCCACTCACTCAAGAAATCCCACAAACCAGAGTTGCCCTCTATAGTCTCTTTATCAATATCTATGTGGCATCTCCACAGCCAGGTTTCCCCGGGCTTTCTAAGATAGTGACTCAAGCCTAGTGGCTGTGGGTCATGCACGTCTATCACATCAGGTTCGTAGTCAATAAGATTCTGACTAGCACACTCCTCGAGGGTATCAAAATAATGCTGCCGGCACGCTGGACTGAAGGAGCCTATCTTGCCCTGTAGTAAGTTGTGTAGCTCCTTCGTGCACCCGAAGTACTCCTTGGAACCACGGATTATCTTCCATTCACTTTCTATGCCCAGCATATTCAGGAACGGGATAGCATTGTAAAGCATCTCAGCTACACCACCACCCTGGGCGGTAGCATTCAGGGTTATCATTTTTAAGCCTTTAACCCGCTGAGCTATCTTTTGCAGCCTCTCCACTCTCTCTTCCCCTATAATAGGGACATAATCCTCCGGAGGAGACGTAGAGAAAGGACAAAAGTTCTTTCTCTTACTGTAGACGGTCCCGTCTGCCAGGATGGAAGAGATGCCTGCTTTCGTCATTCAAAATCCTCGCTTTACAAGTTACACCAAATCGAAGCTACCTTACACCACGTAATTGACTGATTTTACACCTGACAGCACACATTGGCAAGCCTGCGATTTAAATCATCTAAAATCTAATCGAGATATCGGACGAGGTAGCCTTGAAATTGAAGGTGGTGCGTCCGGCTACATTAATAAGTCCCACTATTCCGCCTGGAGCCTTAACTTCCCTTTTAAATAGGTGCAGTGAGCTCTTGTAGGGGAGAGGCTTGTCCCTTCCCAAGCTTTTCTCAAGGGGGGAGGGTAACAATCGACCTGCGGTTTTCCCCAATTCAGTGAACTCTGCGGGTGCTGTCCCTGGCCGGGTTAAACTGGGCAAGGAAGCGAGCGATGTCCCCGCGCTTAAATCTGCGGTCACCCCGCGGGGTAATGCAGTATGCCTTTATTCTTCCGTTGTTACTCCAACGCCTCAGTGTATTAGGATGGACATGGAGGAGCCGGGCTACCTCTCTCACCGTCAGCATGTCATCCATTTGTGCATCATTTGCCATATCTTTTCCTATCTCCTTTTTAATTAACCTATCTTAAAGGTAACTCACTTCAGCTAACCGCACAATCACCCAAAAGTATCAATTTGATTAGAAAATAGTAATAGGAAAAAAGTCCTCGGTTGGTAAGAAAGGTTAAGTTAGGTATATTGACTTCGTTTTGAAGAGATGTTACTCTTATTTGAAGAGCTCTTATATTTATTACTATCATAAAGATTATTATTACAAATAATTTACGCAGAGGAACATTAAGAGAGCGGTTGTGTAAGTTCCCGGGAGTGTGAATTGGGTGGTCGGAGGAAGCTGATGGTGGGCAAATGGATGTGTAAGGAGGCGGTGAAGTTGAACCTGTAAGTGGTCGCTTGGGTTCAGCAGAGTCAATAGCGAAACCGACCTTAAAGGCTAGTTTCGCTTTTGTGTTTAGGGCAAGAGATGAAAGTTCTGGTTGTTAGCTACTCCCAAGACTTATCGCAAGCTATTTCCCCTATCCTGAAAGTAAGATGGCCGGACTTAAGTTTGGTCCACGCCAATGAAGCCAGGGAAAGCCTGGAGCTGATACATAGAGAACAACCAGACATCGTTATGTTTCACATTCCTGAGCGAAGCGAAGGAGCACCACCCCTGGACTGCTTTGACCTCATAAGCCGGATTCGCAGCTTCTCCGGTGTGCCCCTCATTGTTATTAGCCAGAGCGATGATGTCATGGACAAGGTAAAAGCTCTGGAGATGGGTGCTGATGACTGGGTGTCCCCATCTTTCATCCCCATGGAATTTATTGCTAAGGTTAGTGCTATTCTCCGCCGCCGCTCTCCCAATAACCACGTTGTTTCCTTGTTCCTGAATGGCAAGCTGTCTATAAATTACGACACTCGCCAGGTACGCATCTCGGGAAAGCCAGTGAAGCTAACCCCTATTCAATATAAACTCTTTTGTCATTTAATCAAGAACCAGGGAAGGGTATGCAGCAACGCCGAGCTACTCCAGCATGTCTGGGGGCCAAACTATAGTGATGAGAGAGAACTCCTGAAGCTGAGTGTTTATCGTTTGAGGTCTAAAATCGAGGAAAACCCCTCGGCCCCAGAAATCATTTTCAATGAAAGAGGCATAGGCTACGTTATTAGAGCCTCCGGTTCGAGTGGGTAGAGACACTCCCCCTTGTCATTGTGAAGCTCCTCCCCCTGAGTCCTAAACAAATCCAAATGTCAAAATCCCAATGACAACCGAAATCTAAATACTGAAATGCCAAAACTACTTCGTTTTGTCATTTAGATTTTGAGCTTGCTTTGATATTTGTGCCTTGTCATTTGTCATTGCTTAGCATTCAGGATTTGGTGTCCGAGATTGCTTCACTTCGTTCGCAATGACGTATGGAGTGTCATGCAACCAAAAAGAAACCTTTTGTAACCAAGAAGAAACCCCTGGTAACCGAGTAGCTACTGACTTCTCTGACGTTCCCCATTACACTGGACTTAAGCACTGGTAGATAAGTGTTGGCATTTAAGGCCGGGTTGACCGTGGAGAAGATTTTGCTTGTGTGTCCAGACTTAGCGATGATAGATAACTTAACCTTTGTATTACAGCATTCCGGTTTTCAAATTGTAAACGCTGCCGAGAGCAAGCAAGCTTTGGCGGAGATGGGTAGAAGCTCTCCTGACCTCATAGTTTTGCGTGAGAACAGCTGCAGACTGAATGGAGACGAGCTTTGTATCCGCATTCGGGAGCTATCTGATGTTCCCATCATCGTTCTCGGGCAGGAGCAGGAAGAGGCGGCGGGAATCGAGTTTCTGGAAATGGGCGCTGATGCCTATTTAACCTCTCCCTTAAGCTTAAGGGAACTGCTGGCCAGGGTTCGCTCCTTGCTGCGCCGCACCCGGCCCCTCGCGGAACATGAAAGAGGATAGTTAAGTTTGAAAATGCAAAATAGTCTGTGTTCAAGAACTTTTTTGATAATAGCGACTGCCGATGTCCTGGACCCGTTCCCAGGTGGGTCGATCAGGGCGACCGGGCTTCCTTACCAAGTCTCCTCTCCCTCGGCGGGAGTTCTCTCTGCGCTTGATGGAGATGGACAGGGTGAGGGTGGGTGCGGTAAGGCACACCTTAAATTAAAGATAAGGTGAGATGATTGATGAGAAACTTTGAAAGAGGAGGAACGTAAAGAATGAAAAAAATAGGACTTTTGTGTTTAGCACTTGTCCTGGCACTGGGCGCCCTAGGCGTGGGCGCTGCCCTGTGGTTTGGCTGGTTGTACATCGATGGTACGGTAGAGACCGGTAGCGTCGGTGCGCAATGGAGCCTTGGGTCGTTTTATGATGACGAGATGAAGCCCGAGGTTAGCTCTGTGGAGGCTTACATAGCAGGTGACACACTCCATGTGGATATCTTAAATGCCTATCCGTGCGTTACCTACACTGTCGAGTGGGACATTGAATGTACGGGGACCGTGCCCATTCACTTCTTGATGGATCCGATCAGTACAAATCTGCCACCAGGGACCGAATTCATATTCGAAGCGGGTGGCGTCCCCATTGAACAGGTACAGCTCCATCCAGGTGACATGATACTCGGGATGCTCACCGTGCACCTGGCCAATGATGCCGAACAGAACGCCAGCTACTGGTTCGAAATCGCGATTGAGTACTTCCAGTACAACGAAATGCCGTAATAGCCAGGACTGTGCGGAGGCTTTAGCCCCCGCACATCCCCCGGTTACTCTAGTGAAAGGAGACGATAAGGGGGAAAGATGAAATGAAGAAGATTGGTTTACTTTGTTTAGCCCTGGTCCTGGCGTTGGGCGCGATGGGCGTCGGCTACTCCCTGTGGTCGGATTCACTATACGTGGACGGCTCGATTGAAACCGGGTCTCTTTGCTGGGAGTGGACTGGCACTTACACGAATGACCCCGGACCGCCAAATAGCGTCATTGACTGGACCTGCCGTCCCGGGTTTGAAGGTCCGCCCCTTTACTTCTGGCCGACAGGCAAAGACGTAGGCTACACGGATGCTGTGGTAATCGACTCTCACACGATAGAGCTTACAATGGTTAACGTTTATCCCTGCTACTTCGTAGCGGTAAGCGTCTATGCTCGCAACTGCGGGACGATACCACTGCACTTCGAGCGGGTCATTATACGGAGTGACTACGGTGAGCACATCATAGACTGGATTCAGGCAGACAGATACCCCGCCATGGAGCTTGACCTGGATGGGGATGGTGCCCCGGACATCGAGTTCTCGTGGGGCAACCACATCGGCGATCAGCTCCACCCGGGGGATGACAGTGGCGAGATAAGCTTCTGGATTCATGTCATGCAGCCCGCTCCGCAGGGTGCGGTACTGACCTTCCAGATTATTCTGGAGGCTGTACAGTACAACGAGTCCATACACCCGATACCAGCGCCATAACAGGGCGGGTGATGGTAGTAAAACGAGAAGGGGGTGGACAATCCCCACCCCCTCTCCTTGGCAGGGGAAGAGGCAAAGGTCTACAATAGTCTTTGCCCCATCCCCTGGGAAGGAGAAACAAGCAGTAGGAATGCTTTTTCTTTATAGATAAGAGGTGAGACTGCGATTAAAATGAGAAGTAAAAGAAATAGATTTTCCCGGCTGGGAGTGCTGTCCATAGCACTGCTCCTCGCCCTATGCGTCACAGGTGTCGGCTATGCCGCCTGGATGGACGAGGTCAGCATCGAAGGAACGGCGAACTTGGGCTATGTTGAGGTGGTGCTGAGCTCAGGTGCGTGCTCAGACCCTCAGATTACTTGCTCTGTTAGTGCCCCTCATACCCTGGTCGTTACCCTTACCAATGCACAGGCAGGCACCCATACCTGCGGTTTCACCATAACGAATACAGGAACAATACCGGTAAAGATACAGAGCATTGTGACATCGGGCTTCTCGAACGGAGTGGAGGTGTCAGTACTAGGAGTGGTGAAAGGCATGCAGATAGAGCAGGCGGGCGTCTACCCCGACAGCATTGATGGAATGGTGCAGGTTATCGTGCTCGAGAGCTACATCGTGTCGTGCTCCTTTGAAGTTGCCTTTTCATTTGTCCAGTGGAATATGTATATTGAGTAAAAAAGAGGCTGGTAAAGAGGTAAGATTGTGACAAGATTAGCCAGGTTGAAGAGGCAGGTCAGGCCGGGCAGGTGGCTAATCATAACCCTGGTGGTGGTGGTGGCTTTAGGCAGCGTGGGCATCACCTACGCCAAAATGCAGGGTGGCCCGCAGAAGAAAGGCGTAGTGACTTGCTGCTGCGACCCCTTTACCTGGGTCGTCTCCAACGACGATGGCGCCGAGGATAGTATAAATCCCTACGGGATTATCGACCCCGGCGATGACGGCGGTGGTACCGGCTATGATAGATGGGGTGTCCAGAGCAGCGATGACCCCTCGGAACCGCAGACTATGGGCACTGAGTGCGACAGGTACGATAAGGACGTGGCACGGACCACCGCCTGGATGTCAGAAGACGAGCGGGAAATCACCGTGCTGGTGGAAAACGGGTATCCATCCTACTACCCGACCGTGTTCTTTGCGCTGGCATGTCCCGATTCGGCTCTGGGAACCATCACAGACATTGTTATTGATAACCCTTATCCAGACGCACTCACCGTTAGCACCAGCGGAATATATCCAGGGCAGCCGATACCCCAGGGTGAGGAGGTGACGGGGACGGTGCATGTCCATGTCAAGCAGGCAGCGGCGCAGAACGCAGTCTACACGTTCAAGGTCTCAATCGCCACCGAATGCCAGCCTGCTGCGGTGACATGCGGCACCGCCTATGCTTACCATGCTGATTATGCCACGTGCTTCCTTGACCTGGGCTTCAACAAGTGGGGCTGGACCAACGGCCCGCTGGGACCAGGTTTTTACGAATTCCAACTCTGGGCGGGTGCCGCCCACTGCGATGCCTCAAATGGAACGCTGGTCGGCTGGCTAAGTGTGGACTACGACGGCTCAACCGCGGTAGTTACCTACCAGATGTACGAAGGCAATTGGATGACAGCGACGCACCTGTATGTGGGCAACAACCGCCTGCCCAGAGACAAGAAAGGTAACGAGACGGTTTCACCCGGCCAGTACCCGTATGCACACGACCCCCTGAATAATGTAACAGCGGACAGTTACACGGTGACCGGGTTGTCCGGGAACATCTATGTAGTTGCCCACGCCGTCGTCTGCTGGTCCGAATGACTTCGCCGGCATTCAGCGGCGGAATCCACGCAATCCCATTGCCTCACACCCGGTATTGCTTCGGCACCCTTCGACATGCTCAGGGCGTGGCAATCCCCAGCCCCAACAGCCCCACCGAGATTGCTTCGTCGCTTCGCTTCTCGCAATGACAAATAAAGAAAGTGCCTTGCAATGACAGAGAGGAGAGGCCTGGCAATGACGGAGAAAGGTAGTTGGCAATAACAGAGGCGGAATTAAAGCGACTTGACAGGCCTTTGGTTTTTCCTTAAATTGGTTTTAGCATGGATATAAGCCTTAGAGATGACCCGAGATACAACCGGTGGCTTGTTTTTGGTCTGCTTGCCGCCATCTATTGCCTGATAAACCTGGTGCTGCCCCGTCTCCCCATCGACTCATTCGTCAGGACCTACGTCATTCAGCCGATACTCTGGGGTCTTTTAGCCTGGGCAATACTGGTCCTGCCCAGGTACAGGTCTGCCGGCGGATTGAGGCTCAAGAGTACCATCATCCGGCTGGCGCTGATGATTGGCTTTTTCCAGGTGCTGCTCTATGTCATTGGCGGACTCTTCTCCAGCTTCGGCAAAAGTCCCTATTCCTTCGCCCCGACGGGCATCCTAACCAACCTGGTATTTATCGGCTCAATGCTGGTGGGCATGGAGCTCAGCCGGGCCTGGCTCATCAACCGCCTGGGCAAGAAACACACCTTGCTGGCAGTTGCCTTCGTGGCCGTGCTCTATACCCTGCTATCTCTCCCGTTAGCCCGCATCACCGGTCTCAGGCCGGAGCTTGCATCCATCACTTATGTGAACTCGACCGTCCTGCCGACACTGGCTGAGAGCATGCTGGCGTCGTTCCTGGCTCTGCTGGGCGGGCCGTTAGCTGCCATCGCCTACCGTGGGATACTCCAGGCGTTCTGGTGGTTCTGCCCCATCCTCCCCGACCTGCCCTGGGCATTCAAAGGGCTTATCGGCGTGGTGGTGCCCATCGTCGGGCTGCTGGTGGCGAACACCCTTCGCACTTCCCGGCCCGGGCACAGGCAGGCGAGACGGGCGGGTGAGGGCTCTCTGGCCGGCTGGGTTGTTACCACGATTGTCGCCGTAGCCATAATCTGGTTCGCCGTCGGGTTATTCCCGGTGCACCCGACCACGGTGATCAGCGGCAGCATGAGGCCGACGCTGGACGTTGGCGATGTCATCATCGTAGCCAAGGTGCCGGCGGATACTATCGAGCCCGGTGACATCATCCAGTTCCGGGAAGCGGAAGGGATCACCACAGTGCACCGGGTGGTCGAGTTTCAGGAAATAGAAGGCAATATGGTTTTTATAACACAGGGGGACGCCAACAGGGCACCGGATCCCGACCCTGTTCTCGCCGCGAACGTGGTAGGCAAAGTGATTTTTAACATCCCCAAGGTAGGCTGGGCAGCCATAGCGGTCAAGGAATTCTTTACGGGACAGGCATGAAAGAGCAGAAGATAAATACTATGAGAAGAGGATTGCCAAACGGTCTCAAGAATCTGGATTGACACCTTGGTTTATACTCTCTAAAATGGAGGCTTAAAGCTGATGAAAATCTGGAAGGCGTTTGCCAGGTCAAGAAGGGTAAGAATAACTTGCTTCGCCCTGGCTGGTGCTCTGCTGGTGGCTTCAGGGGTTGGGCTCGGCTATTCAGTGGCGGCGCCGACCGGGGAAGTGCCAACGGCGAAATATGACCATAGGGGACATTTCGACTACACGGTTTACCTCAAGCCCAGTATCCTTTACGGTGATGTCATACTGACCGACGAAGAAGAGGAGGAAGAGGTGCCGATGGTTTTCTTCCGGGACATCATGACAGAGGTTAGCTTGGCCTTCAGTTACAATTTTGATTGCAGCCAGTCGCTGTCCAGTGTTACCAATAAGGTGGTGGTGTCGATAATTGCCCAGAACCCTGACGTGTGGCAGAAGGAAATGACGCAGTTGGAAGAGCTCCATGCAGGAACAGAGTTCAGCGTGGACTTTCCCTTGGATCTCAGTCACCTTGAAAGGACAGTCGATAATATTGAGGAGGATATAGGAATTGTCGGCCGCGAGAGACAATTCATCATCAGAACTGTGGTCACTACCACGGCCGAGACTACTCTGGGCCAGGTTATCGAGGACACATTCAGCTATGAGCTTCCAGCCGTACTCACGGCCAAGAAATTAGAATTGAAAGGCGACCTTGAGGGTAGCAAAGAGGGTTACAGAGAGGGAACAAGGTATGAGGCGACAGGGCGCTTTGATTATGAGGTATCTCTCAAGCCAAATAAGCTTTATGAAACAGATGTGCTCAGGTCGGAGGCGCTTCCTGTACCAGAACCTCCGACACCTGCGCAGACTCTGGGCCCGGGGCTGGTGTACTTTCCCGACATAATTGACAATATCGAGGCAAGTTTTTCTTATGAGTTTCTCTGCAATAGACCGGTAAGTAAGCAATCACAGGAGGTGGACGTCAGTGCCACAATAGAGAACCCGGGAAAGTGGAGCAAGAGCCTTGTCCTGATGCCCAAAACAACTAGGCAGGGCAGTTTTACCATACCCTTTTCCATGGACATAGAATATTTGACCGGAGTGATTGATGCCATTGGACAGGAGACAGGTGTTCCAGGCACTTCCTACAGTATAACGCTTAAAGCCAGTGTCCACACGGTTGCCCAGACCGATGTGGTCACGATAAACGAGGCCTTTACCCAGACCTTAGGAGCTACGCTGGAGGAAAATACACTCACCTTTGACGAAGAGCTATCCGGGTCCCAATCCGGTACCATTGACGGGGCTGCGACGCCCGGAGCTTCCGAGGAAGGTCGCTCGAGGGCACCCTGGATTATTTGTCTGGTGGTAGCCTTGCTGGTCCTGGGCTATTTTGGCTGGAGCCAAACCCGCCTTAGATTGGTGCCGGTTAGTGCTGGTGAAGCCGAGGCTGCCCGGGCTAGAAAGAAATATAGGCAGATGATGGTGGATGTTGAAGAGTTGCCCGGGGTAAAACCAACTGAGACAGTTATACCGCTGAATACACTGGACGATTTGGTGAGAATTGCCGATGACCTGGTTAAGCCCGTACTCCATCAAGCGGAGACGGGGAAGCATACTTATTGCATTATTGATAGCGGCGTAAGATACCTATACGTCATTGAGACCTGAAAATAGTGCTAGTCATGGTGAGTGGAAGCGGCGGAGAACCAGAGCCGAAAAGGCTGAATAATTCTAGAGATGCAGAGGTGACCAGCTTGCGAAAGGCGGGCTTCATCTATGCTGAAATCAGTCGCAAGATGGGTTTAAGCCGGGAGAGGATAAGGCATATAGTGGCGGCTCAGAGTAAAGCAAGGAAAAACTCAGCCCGTGATAACCCCAATGCCCTGCTGACCACTAGTGAAGCAACCAAGCTTCTCAATATTCGTGCCCATACAATCAGACACTTGAGTAATAAAGGGATGTTGCAAACATACCCGATTGTCGGCTTGACAACGAAGGCTTCTACCTTTGAGTAGAGATAAGTCCCACTACTCCGCCTGGAGCTTAGCTTCTCTAGCCAGTGTAACTAAATCGCATGTTCTCAGCAACTTGCTGAACTCAGAAATATAGATAGCTTTCAGGCTTTTTCCGTTGCCCGCTGGCACTTTCCCTGGCCGGCTTAAACCGGGTAATGTACTAATCTGACCAATAAAAGGTACTAGTATATATGAATTTTTTTCAAGTCGGGCATATAAGTGCAGTTTGAACAACGGCTATATCGGGCCGGGACACTGCTCAGAATAGTCTGAGCAGGCAAAGTATAGAAAAGGCGAGGAGGGAAACCTCCTCGCCTTTGATGTTTTCATCTGTCCGTTTCAAAGACCTAGTGCATAACTGGTTGAAGTAAACCCCTTGCTCATATCCCAGACAAATCCACTGCATGTCAGGCTATTTACGGTTGTCAGATAGTTGCCAATAGGCGCCTTGCCCAGCTTAAATTTGACCAGGCCAGGAGTGTTGGTGGTGCCGCTGAAGTTCCATACCTCTCCATTGCTACACTCCAGACTCATCTCAACCTTCACTGCGGAGAGAACACCACTGGCAGTCGCTACCTCGATCTCTATGAACAGGTTTTTGCCACACGTGATAAAGCGAATACTATCTACCCACATAGTATTGTTCGGAGCTGGTTTCGGGTTCAGGTAGAAATTCATCACCGAAGTTCCACCCGATACTAACGTTGCAGTTAACGTGACACTTACGTAGCCTTCTTTGCTGGTGGTCACCTGATAAGTGCCCGGCGGCACATTGGCAACAGTATATATGCCTGACGCATCCGTAATGGTCGTCCTGGTGCCGTCGCTCACTGTCGCCCCAACTATGGGCGACCCGTCTTTAACATCGGTCACTGACCCGGTGATGCTGCCGGGAACGATAACTTCGTTCAGGGAGAAATTGGCTATGGCAGTACCTCCTGAGAGGACAGTCACTGTCAGGGACGAGCTGTGATAGCCTGCTTTGCTCGCGGTCACCTGATAAGTGCCCGGCGGCACATTGGCGATAGTATATTCGCCTGTTGCATCCGTGGTAGTCATTCTGGTCCCGTCGGTCACCACCGCACCGGCTACAGGTGAACCATCTTCAGCGTCGGTTACTGAGCCGGTGATGGTGCCGGGAACGATAATCCGAACCAGCGACAAATCGGATACAGCCGTGTTTCCTTCTAGGACAGTCACCGTCAATGACGAGCTTTCATAGCCCGATTTGCTCGCGGTCACCTGATAAGTGCCCGGTGGCATATTAGCGATATTATATTCGCCTGTTGCATCCGTAGTGGTCGTCCTGGTGCCGTCGCTTACTGTTGCACCGGCTACGGGTGAGCCGTCCTCCGTGTCAGTTACTGTGCCGGTGATGGAGCCAAGGACGATGATCTGGCTCAATGAGAAATCAACCACGGCGGTGGTTTCCTCCAGGACAGTCACTGTCAGGGACAAGCTTTCATAGCCCTCCTTGCCTGCCACTACTTGGTAGGTCCCCGGCGGGACATCACTAATAGTGTATTGCCCGGCGGCGTCAGTTAGCACCGTCCTGGTCCCGTCGGTCACCACCGCACCGGCTACAGGTGACCCATCTTCAGCATCGGTTACTGAGCCGGTGATGGTGCCGGGAACAACAATTTCACTCAAAAGGAAATCAGCTACGGCAGTGGTTTCCGAGAAAACATTTACTGTCAAGGACGAGCTTTCATACCCTTCCTTGCCAGCCACTACCTCGTAACTCCCCGATGGGACATCGTTAATAGCATATTGCCCGGTGACATCGGTCAGCACTGTCCTGGTGCCATCGCTAACCCGGGCTCCGGATATAGCCGAACCATCTTCAGCATCAGTTACCTGGCCGGATATTCTCCCCGGGAGCACAGGCGCGACATCGCCCACAGCTCGCGCGGCATTGATCCTGCCAGAACCGATGCCCGATATTCCGATATCATCGCAAGTAGACTCAATCCTGGAGCGCACCTCGTCGTTAAGGTACCCATTGCCGTTGACATCAGTGACGGTGGTAAAGACCAGTGCCGCCAGGCCAGCCACATGGGGCGAAGCCATGGAAGTGCCGGCCTTGTAGCCGTAACTATCGTCTTTAAGCGTGGAGTAAATGCCGGTGCCCGGTGCAGCTACGTCGACCCAGTCTCCGTAGTTAGAATAGGATGCCTTGGCGTCATTAGCATCGGTAGCCGCCGTTGCTATGCAGTTAGCATAGTAGGCAGGGTAGATAGGTGCAGTGCTGCCGATATTGCCTGCGGCGGCCACGACAACCACACCCTTGCTCCAGGCATAATTCACGGCGTCTTCTAGAGTCTGGGAACTGCCCCAACCACCCAGGCTCATATTGATGACTTCGGCGCCGTTATCGACTGCCCAAATAATGCCGTCAGCTATCGAGCCATAATCTCCTCTGCCGGTATCGCCCAGGACTTTTACATTCATTATTGTCGTATCGTAGCCGAGTCCCGCGACACCGATTCCATTGTTTGTACTGGCGGCAGCGATGCCGGCTACGTGAGTCCCGTGACCGTAAACATCGTCCACGGTGGGACTGTCGCTGAAGTTAATGTTGCTTACTATCTTATCGGTCAGGTCGGGGTGGTCCAGGTCAACCCCGGTATCGAGGATGGCGATGCTTACGCTGGCGCTACCAGTAGTAATAGTCCATGCCTCAGGGGCCTGGACTTTCTGCATGCCCCATTGTTCGTCGAAATAAGTATCGTCGGGCTCACCGACGACTTCGGCTATATAGTCGGGCTCGGCGTAAGCCACTGAGGGTTGAGAAGAGTAGGCTTTCACCTTTTCCTTTGCCTGCCCTTTGGGCACCGTTACCACCTGAACCCCGATGCCGGGGATGGTCCCCTTGGCCTGCCCGCCCAACTGGCGATGGATCTCAGCTACGTCGGGCAGGCTGGTACCGGGCTTGAACTTGACCAGAATCTGCTGTGATGAGAAGTCTGAGACAGGGGGCTGATTATCGGGTGGGGCGGCAAAAACGATTGTTGAGAACGAAGAGATTAACAAGACGGCTATTATTGACGCTAATATTGCCTTCCTCATATCTGTTTACACCTCCATTTGCGACGGGGACGACGGTAAGAGCATCCCTCGTCAGTCAACAGTCTATATTTGGGTAAACGTGGATACAATCACCAGATGGTACTGTTTTAGTACTATTTTGGGCAGAAAATGGTACTAGAAGGAAGGAATGGCAAAATGAGATTTTGCTCGCCCTCTGAGAAAGAGGGTTCTATGCGAGGTTATGTGGAGAACTATAGGCGCGATTAGAGCGCCAGGATTTAAAGCCTGCGCTTCCAAGTGTGTTGTCATTCATAACGGAGGCAATGCGTGCTGCGCGGTATGAATCCTCCCGTGGGTCCAATTACCGTTCATTGTTACGGCAGCTCGGCGGCCAGTGCTTCTTCAATGGCCTGGATGTAGGTGTCCAGTGGTTTGCGGCCTTGAATCGTGACATTCCCGACCAGAAGAGCAGGCAGAGTGCTTATGCCGTCTGCCTGTGCCATATCCATGTTCCCTTCCACCTGGGCCTCCTTGGCTCCACTGTTCAGGCAGCTGGCAAAGGCTGCCTCGTCAAGGCCCAGCTCTACCGCAAGCTCTGTCAGGGCTTCCACTGAGAAAACGGTGATGTCTTCCTGTTCACCATAGGCGCTAAACAGGGCATCGGTGTATTTCAGGAACTTGCCCTGGTCGCCGGCACAAAGCGCCGCCTCGGCCGCACGCATGGAATCGACAGGATCCATTGCCCCCAGCAGCCGTATCTCAATTTCTGCCTTGCCGGTTGCTACATAAAGCTGCCTCAGTTCCGGTTCCACTTCCGAGTGCACCCTTTCGCAAGCACCGCACAGGAAATCCGTATAAATGACAATTTTGAGCGGGGATTCATCCTGGCCGAAGTAGTTAGCGTCGTCACTGTTGGAGACATCGTCGCCGGCCGGGGGTGTTGCCTCAGCCGTGCCCGTGTCAGTGTGCTGTCCTGCCGCCCAGTCCAGTTTGGCGTAGAAGGTCTTGGTTTCATCCACCGCCAGAGTGGTCGGGAAGCTGGCGAGAATGGTACAAGCCTCATTGGTGTAGAAGGTAGTTAAGTGGGTATCGGTCAGATTGAGATTGGTCAGGGCGACATTGCCGTCATTGTGGATGGTGAACTTAAAGATCACGGGATTCTGAGCGGATGTCAGGTAGGGACCGGTAACCGTATCGGCATCCTCATAGGTGGTGCCGTTGTAAACGAACTTCTCAACGTCAATGGAGGCCGCTGAGGGGGATGTTGGCCCGATATGGCCTGTCAGCACTAGCACAGTCAATATCACCGCCAGCGCCACGACCGGCAATACAACTCTGAGCAAGACCTTCCTCATCCTTTGTCACCTGCCTCTGTCTGAAATGGGAACGGGCACGCCAGAGTGGGTCTCAGGAAGGCCAGCGCCGGAGCCACGGAACACACTTTCGCAATTCTAGCTCTGAAATTAAGAGACATTGCCATCAGCATCTTGTCGCTTGCGTCATTGTAGTTGAAAACCGCAAAAATGGGAAGGGGGCTGGTTTCCCAGCCCCCCTTGGTGTGTTTCTGGTTTCTAGGCGTTTAGATGACTATGCCGTTCGAGATTATGGGCTCCCCACGCTGGTTAATGGGGCAGCCGGCTTCGTTGTAGTCAGCCAGCAATACATGAAGAGCCTCGATTTGGGCTTCATCACCCGAGACTATGGCGTCGTGCACCATGGTGATAAGGGCTCCCGTACTGCCAATCCCGTAGCCAATGTCAGGATTGGCGATGTTCAGCAGCGCAGCCACCGCGTGCCGCGCCAGGGCGTTAATGCCACCGCCGTTGGCATCCAGGGCCTCAAGCAGGGTGGGTGCTGGGTAGGTGGCCTTGCCATTCGCTTTCAACGTTACGTCAACGCCGAAGACAGTCTCAAAAGAATCACCGGGGAGATAGCCCACCCAGGCTGAATGATCCCAGTTCTTGGCATTGTTCTTCCAGAAACCGGGGGTGCACCCCTCGTTGCCGGTGACCACGTTGGTGGCCGAGTCATAGACCGGGCCAACTGCGCCGCCAAATACGTCAGTACCATATGCCTCGGCTTCGTTGGTGGTCGTCTCATAGATCGGGTCACCATCGTAGTAGACCTCCCAGTCATCACCGGGGTTCACCAGGTCGAACGGACCCCACATCATGCCGTTGGTATCCGAGACCATGACGTTAAGTAGCGGGCTGTCACCGCAGTTCCAGACCCTGATATACCAGCTCGGAGTGTCACCGTAGCTGCCGGTGTCCTCATGCAGGTACTCCTGGTCATCGTTGCAGTCAACCAGCTTCTCAATGCAGATGTCGGGGAAGATTTCGACAACATTGGTGGCCGAGTCATAGACCGGGCCGACCGCGCCGCCGAATACGTCAGTAGCACTAGCCGTGGCTTCGTTGGTGGTGGTCGCGAAGATTGGGTCGCCATCGTAGGTTACTTCCCATTCTTCACCGATGTCGAGACCAAACGGGCCCCAGATCATGCCGTTGGTATCGGAAACCATGACATCAAGTAGCGGGCTGTCACCGCAGTTCCAAACCCTGATATACCAGCTCGGAGTGTCACCGTAGCTGCCGGTGTCCTCATGCAGGTACTCCTGGTCATCGTTGCAGTCAACCAGCTTCTCAATGCAGATGAGAGGCTCGATTTCGACCACGTTGGTGGCCGAAGAGTAAACAGGTCCAACCGCACCATCGAATACGTCCAAACCCTCTGCCATCGCTTCATTGGTGGTGTCCTCATAGATTGGCTCGGGATGATCGTAGGTTACGGTCCATGTCTCATCGATATCCAGATTGAACGGGCCCCAACCGGGACCGTAGTCATCCGATACGTAGACATCATGCAGCGGGCTGTCTCCGCAGTTGTGGACCTCGATCTTCCAGCTCGGCGTGTCACCGTAGCTGCCGGTGTCCTCAGACTCGTATATTCCGTCATCGTTGCAGTCAACGGTCTTCAGAATCTCGATGCAGGGCTCGACGGTAATTTCAGTACTAATCTCCCTGAAATTGGAGGCGTACTCATTACCACCCGGAGCCGGCCCGGTTACGCTGCAATGGCTGATGGCTAGGACGTCTGCTTCGGCTCTGAGCACCCCTGCCTGCATCGGGTCCACATCAGCAGCATCAACCACGTAAGCCAGGCCCGGATAGGTGGTGTAATCAAACACCACATACTCACCACGGTTCAACACAGGGATAACGGCAAAATTAATTACAGCGCCATCCGGACGCGTGAAGGTGGTTACAATCTCTGTGTTTTTGCCCGGATAGAAGTTAATGGCGGGGATTGCAAGAGGTGTCGACACCACAACCGAAAAATAGATAGTATCTCCAATGTGGTATTCACCAGCCGGCAGGATGAGATCCAGGTTTATCGAGTTGGCGTTGGAGTCCGCCGGGTCATAATCAGCCACTACAGGTATCGCCATGCCGAACAGCGAAAGCACCATGGCCAGCGTGACCAGAACTGGCAAAAACATTCTTATTCTCTTTTTCATTCTTTATCTCCCACTCCTTTCATTAGTTTGTGAACTGTATTTTTAGCAATAAAAAACGTCATTATTCCTATGCTCTTTCACCTCCTCTAATCTGTATTTTCTTTCGCACTAAATAATTTTGAACTCTCCACCTCCTTTCAGCCCTTTCAGTTCCCTCTCTGTAGATACCCACAGTGAAAACTCCGGCAAGTATGCTTCAGGTTATCAGAATAGCCAGTCTCCCTATCGACCTCGGGCATGACGGCTGAAGTTGTCATGGCTTCTTTCCCCCACGAGCTCATACCTGCTATTGTAAAATTGTACGTTTTCAGGTCTTGAAAAGTTACAAAATTTCGGGAAAAAAAATTACAAATTTGTGACATTTTCTCTTTTCCTTCTTCAAAGCAAAAAACCGACTTGTGTGGAAGTCGGTTTCACTATTGGCTCGCTATTGCCCAAGTGACCAGTTACGGGTTATAGCTCGTCGCCCCATCCTGAATGTATTAGAAAATCAAGAACTTATAAGCACACCTCCCTATCCTATGCACAACGCAAGTAAATCCATTAGGGCTCGTTGGTTCCTTTGCTGGAATTTGAGTCGCCTGCTCTTCCTATCTCTTCAAACACCCCGCTGCCCCTTTCCTAAACTATAACCCTTCCCTTGGTCTTAGAAGGACAATATCAAGCATGCTCGCAGAGCGAGGATTCAAATTATACATTTTATTTTTATAAGAAGTCAATACCCTAAACTTAACTTTTCTTACCAATCGGTACTTTTTTCCCATTACTATTTTCTAATCAAATTGGTACTTCTGGGTGATTGCGTGGTCAACTGAAGTGAGTTACTCTTAAGATATGTTAATTAAAGAGGAGATGGGAAAAGATATGGGAAATGGTGACCACATGAGTAACATGCTCACGGTCAGGGAAGTGGCCCAGCTCCTCCATGTCCATCCCAACACCCTTAGGCGCTGGAGTAATAAAGGAAGAATAAGGGCATACCGCATTACGCCCCGTGGCGACCGCAGATTCAAGCGTGAGGAAATCGTTCGCTTCCTGGCAGAATTGAACAGCGAGTCAGACAACTGGCAGCAAGCCGGGGAAAGACAGCAGTGACGGTAGTGAATAAGACCGCAAAAACGGAAGGGGGGCTGGGAAACCAGCCCCCTCCGCATGTGTTAGGAGTTTAGGTGTCTAGACGACTATGCCGTCCGGGATTATGGGCTCACCATGCTGGTTAATGGGACAGCCAGCTTCGTTGTACCCGGCCAGCAATATGTGAAGAGCGTCGATTTGAGATTCATCACCCGAGACTATGGCGTCGTGCACCATGGTGATAAGGGCTGCCGTACTGCCAATCCCGTAACCGATATCAGGATTGGAGATGTTCAGCAGCGCAGCCACGGCATGTCGCGCCAGGGCATTAATGCCGCCGCCGTTGGCATCCAGGGCCTCAAGCAGGGTGGGTGTCGGGTAGGTGGCCTTGCCATTCCCCCTCAGCGTTACGTCAACGCCGAAGATAGCCTCAAAGGAATCACCGGGGGCATAGCCGACCCAGGCTGATGCTTCCCAGTTTTTGGCGTTGTTCTTCCAGTAGCCGGGTGTGCATCCTTCACCGCCGGTGACCACGTTGGTAGCGTCATCTTCGTCGTACCAGACGCCGCCAGCCGCATCATAACCCTCGACATAAGCCACGTTGGTGGTGGTCTCATTGACTATGGTGTCGTAGTCATACTGGACGGAATCACCAGCAGGCAGGTCGAACGGACCCCAGGACATACCGTTGGTATCCCAGACTGTGACATCAAAGAGATCAGCCGTGCCGCAGTTGGTCACCACGATTCTCCAGTGACCCGTGTCACCGGCCGTGCCGGTATCTTCATCCAGGAAGATTCCATCGTCGTTGCAGTCAACTGTCTTCTGGATGTCTATGCAGGGCTGGAGTACCAGGTTGGTGGCATCATCTTCATCGTACCAGACGCCGCCAGCCGCATCAAAGCCCTCGACATACGCCCAGTTGGTGGTGTCTTCGTTGACTACCGTGTCGTAGTCGTACTGTACTGAATCACCGGCAACCAGGGTGAATGGACCCCAGACCATGCCATTGGTATCCCAGACCATAACATCGAATAGGTCGGCTTCACCGCAGTTGGTGACCACGATTCTCCAGTGACCGGTGTCACCGGCTATGCCGGTATCTTCATCTAAGAAAACGCCGTCATCATTGCAGTCAACCAGCTTCAGGATGTCTATGCAGGGTTGGAGCACCAGGTTGGTGGCGTCATCTTCATCGTACCAGTAGCCGCCAAGCTCGTCAAAGCCGTCGGCTCTTGCCACGTTGGTGGTGTCCTCGTTGACTACCGTGTCGTACTCGTATGTACGAGAGTCACCGGGGGCAAACTCGGGTATGATTTCGAGCATACCATAGAGGTCATCCCAGACCCAGACATCGAGGAGCGGCACATCACCGCAGTTGGTCACAATGACCTTCCAGTGACCGGTGTCACCGGCTATGCCGGTATCCACATCCAGGAATTCGCCGTCATCATTGCAGTCAACCGTCTTCTCGACATCGATGCAGGGGTTGATGACCAGGTTGGTGGCCGAAGAGTAAACAGGTCCAACCGCACCATCGAATACGTCCAAACCCTCTGCCATCGCTTCATTGGTGGTGTCCTCATAGATTGGCTCGGGATGATCGTAGGTTACGGTCCATGTCTCATCGATATCCAGATTGAACGGGCCCCAACCGGGACCGTAGTCATCCGATACGTAGACATCATGCAGCGGGCTGTCTCCGCAGTTGTGGACCTCGATCTTCCAGCTCGGCGTGTCACCGTAGCTGCCGGTGTCCTCAGACTCGTATATTCCGTCATCGTTGCAGTCAACGGTCTTCAGAATCTCGATGCAGGGCTCGACGGTAATTTCAGTACTAATCTCCCTGAAATTGGAGGCGTACTCATTACCACCCGGAGCCGGCCCGGTTACGCTGCAATGGCTGATGGCTAGGACGTCTGCTTCGGCTCTGAGCACCCCTGCCTGCATCGGGTCCACATCAGCAGCATCAACCACGTAAGCCAGGCCCGGATAGGTGGTGTAATCAAACACCACATACTCACCACGGTTCAACACAGGGATAACGGCAAAATTAATTACAGCGCCATCCGGACGCGTGAAGGTGGTTACAATCTCTGTGTTTTTGCCCGGATAGAAGTTAATGGCGGGGATTGCAAGAGGTGTCGACACCACAACCGAAAAATAGATAGTATCTCCAATGTGGTATTCACCAGCCGGCAGGATGAGATCCAGGTTTATCGAGTTGGCGTTGGAGTCCGCCGGGTCATAATCAGCCACTACAGGTATCGCCATGCCGAACATGGAAACTACCATTGCCAACATGACCAGTATTGGCATAAGTGCTCTTATTCTTTTTTTCATTTATCTCCTTTCATTAGTTTATAAACTGTATTTTTAGCAATAAAAAACGTCATTATTCTTAATATGCTCTTTCACCTCCTCTGACCGTGTATCATTTTCCGGCACTAAATAATTTTTAATCTTTTAAATCCTCTCCACCTCCTTTCAGCCGTTTCAGTTCCCTCTCTGTAGATACCCACAGTGAAAACTCCGGCAAGTATGCTTCAGGTTATCAGAATAGCCAGTCTCCCTATCGACCTCGGGCATGACGGCTGAAGTTGTCACGGCTTCTTTCCCCCACGCGCTCATACCTTCCATTGTAAAAGTGTACGTTTTCAGGTCTTGAAAAGTCACAAAATTTCGGGAAAAAAAATTACAAATTTGTGACATTTTTCCTTCAAAATAAAAAACCGACTTCTGTGGAAGTCGGTTTCACTATTGGCTCCCTATTGCCCAGGTGACCACTTTACAGGCAATAGTTCACAGCTTCCTGTTTCTATTCAACTAATGAAAGTATAAGGCCGGGATACTCAACAATGTGTCAATATCGCTGCCAAAAAGTCAATACCCTGAAGTTGACTTTTCCTCCAACTTTTTGCCTTTTTCAGTCATTATTTGAGTTCCAGGATTTCTTGCCTAGCTTTCTGCCGCTCCTCAACAATTCATTCAACTACAATGTAGCGGTCCTCTCCTGTCCCCAAGCCATGCCTCAAAGCTGTCATGATCTGGGGTAACTGCCAGGGGTCCGCCATGAGCTTGTTATTGGCCTCATAAGCCAGGAGCACTTTAATCGCTTCGACATCAATAGCCACAAGATCCCCGGAAGCAAGCACCACTTCAGGCTTCGCCAATTGGCCCCTGGCAGGACCACCTGAAACGAAGGCCTTTCTGCCATCCATGATTATGAGATTCGGCTGCCAGCACAGGCTGATTTCCGCAATCTTTTGCTCCAGGTGGCTAGCGTGAATAGCACGCCGTTCGCCAGGGTGCATAAAGCTTACCGCAAGCTTCAGCGCCCCCGAAAATCGTGCCAAATAATGGGTTTTCACGCAGGGCAGATATACTATCTTGTCAGCTTCATAGGCTGAACGCGGCATGGAAACAGAGCTCAGATAGTCCCCGTTAACCTTGACCCTTACCCAATCATCGGACTTATCATCGAAAGCAATGAGCTCCACCCCAAGATCACGCGCCACCTCGAACACACTCACTTTCCTGAACACCTTCCTGGTGGGTCTCCATATCGCTCCAGAGCTTTCGCCTATTGTAACTTTTGCTCCCGCTTCCAGGAGGAGTTCGACTACGGCGCGCAGAAACACCAGGTCAGTAGAGCCAGGATAGGGGTCCTGGCTGTTAAAATTTGGCTTAAGCAGAACCATGTCGCCCCTGCCTATAACCTGCTCCAGGGAACCCAGTAGCGCGATGGCCCTATCAATAGCAGCCCTGATGTCGCCACCTGCCTTCACCTTAGCCACCAGAGCCTGGCCATTTCTGAGCCAGGGGTTGGCAGGGCGAGGCCTGGGGTCAACAAGCGGAATATCCTTGGGCGCCCTATCAGTGAGGAAGTGATAAACCCCGGCAATCTTATCTCCAAAATCCGTCATTTGTGTTCCCCCTTGCGAACGGCAACTCTTAAGTCCTGCCATGCTCGTAACAAGTTTTTGGTTTTCAAATATTTGTGCATTTCAGCAACTTCTAATTAGACCTCAGTATCTCCTCCAGCACCTCTGACCATCTGTCCCCCAGGAGCCTGGTGTCTAACTTGATCTGCGTGGCACCTATTTTGACTGCGCCATCAACAGGGCTGGTAACTATCAGCCGGCGGCCATCGGTTTGGGGCTTTATCACAATTTGCCTTCCCTGTGTGGAAATAGAGCTTACCTCGGCCCACGTAGCCAGAACCTTGATTTTCACCACGTAAAGAAGATTTTCCACAGGCTTAGGCAAAGGACCAAATCTATCTTTGAATTCTCGAGCCATGTCCTCTACTTCCTCAATATGCTCCACCCTGGCCAGTCTGTGGTAAAGGCTTAATCGAGTATTTAGATTGGAAACATACTCTTCCGGTATGTGGGCGGCTAAAGGCAGGGATATGCTGGGCAATTCCTTCGCTTCGCTCGTAATGACACTCTTCCTCACTTCGCCAGCTTGCTTTGCTTTCAACTCCTCCACTGCCTCAGCCAGTAACTGGCAATAAAGGTCAAAGCCCAGGGCGGCGATATGCCCGCTTTGCTTGACACCTAAAAGATTACCCGCTCCCCGAATTTCCAGGTCCTTCATAGCAATACCAAATCCCGAACCCAGTTCGGTAGCCTCGAAGATAGTCCTGAGCCTCTTATAAGCCTGGGGGGTCAACTGCTTCCCTTCGTCAAAGAAGAAATAAGCATACGCCTGGTTGATACCGCGGCCCACTCTGCCCCTCAACTGATAAAGCTGAGCCAGGCCAAACCTGTCAGCCCGGTCAATAATCAGCGTATTAACATTAGGCATATCCAGACCTAATTGGATAATAGTGGTGGTCACCAGAATATCATGCCTGTCAGCGATAAAATCCGTCATGACTTTTTCCAATTGCTCTTCAGGCATTCGCCCATGAGCTATGGCTATTCGAGCTTCGGGCACCAAATCCTGTAATTTGCTGGCAGCTAAAGCGATGCTTTGAACGCGGTTATGGACAAAGAAGACCTGACCATTCCTCTCCAGTTCACGCAATACCACCTGCCTGACCAGAGTGCCATCATAAACCCCAACATAGGTCTGGACAGACAGGCGTTCTTCAGGAGGCGTTTCCACGATGCTCATATCCCTGATTCCGGTTAAAGACATGTGCAGGGTGCGCGGGATAGGAGTAGCACTGAGGGCCAGGGTGTCCACTTCCTTCCTTATCTGCTTGAGTTTTTCCTTCTGCACCACGCCAAACTGTTGTTCTTCATCGATTATTACCACTCCCAGGTCTTTGAATTTGATGTCTTTTTGCAACAGGCGATGAGTGCCAATACATATGTCCACAGTGCCATTGGCTAAGCCTTCCAGGACTTCCCCTTCTTTTTCCGGCGGACAGAAGCGGCTCAGCATTTCTACTCTTAAGGGAAAAGTCTGCAACCTCTCAGTAAAGGTAATGAAATGCTGCTGAGCCAGCACGGTGGTCGGGACCAGAATAGCTACTTGTTTATTATCCATAACCGCCTTAAAAGCAGCACGCAAGGCTATCTCGGTTTTGCCATAGCCCACGTCTCCACAGATAAGCCGGTCCATGGGCTTGGCTTTCTCCATGTCCTCTTTAACCGTCATGATTGCCTCAATCTGGTCCGGTGTTTCCATATAAGGAAATGATGCCTCCAGCTCCTGTTGCCATAGTGAATCTTCACAGAAGGCGAAGCCCGGAGCCACTTCTCGGGCAGCATAAAGGTCAAGCAACTCCTGAGCAATTTCCGCCACCGATTCTTTAACCCTTTTCTTTGTCCTTTGCCATTCCGGGGTTCTTAAACGGCTCAAGTGGGGTGCCTGGTCGCCAGCACCGATATAGCGGCTGACGCGGTCTATCCGTTCAGTAGGCACATAGAGCCTGTCACCAGCGGCATACTCTAAAACAAGGTATTCTCTCTCCACTCCATCGGAGGACATCCTGGCCAGACCGTGGAACCTGGCGATGCCATGGTCAACGTGGACAACATAATCGCCAGGAGCTAACTGAGGAAGAAACCATTGGTGAGGTATTGGCCTCTTCTTGCCCGCTCGCGGCTGCTTCACAAAGCCAAAGAGCTCGGCATCAGTGATAAGGGTCAGCCTGTCATCCATTACCCAGCCTCCGTCCAGCGAGCCCTGGAGTACGGTGATTGAACCGGGCGGAGGTATCTGTCCTATCTCTGATGCCGGCGAAGTATGAATGTCCTCTTTCTGGAGAAGTTCAGCCAAACGATCTGCCTGATGGCTAACTACGAACACGCGCTGTCTTTGTTCCACCATTTGCTTAGCTGTTTTGAGGAACCTTTCCAGCTGGCTTCCATAACTCTGAGCTCTGATGAAGGGCAAAGCCTGTCCATAGCCCCGGGCGGCATCCCATGTTGCCAGCGCCAAAAAAAGAGCACCTTTCCTTCCTCTATCCCTTTCTTTCATCTGCGACTCTAATTCTTCCCAGGTGAGGTAAGGAGAGGGAAAGTCCTGAGGCAGCTCGCCTCTTTCTATCTTCGTGGCTCTCAATTCCTGAGTTTCTTCGTTTAGCCTGGTGATGGCAAGTTCAATTCCTTCAGGGTCATCGAGAACAAGCAAGGCATCACCGCCAAGGTAATCAAATACGCTTCCAGCCACCATCCCAGAGCTATCAGCCATTGGTATAAACTCCTTGGCCGGGGTGACAATCAACGAGGATACGGAGCTGGTTGAGCGTTGGTTTTCCGGGTCGAAGCACCTCATGCCTTCTACCTGGTTGCCAAAGAACTCTATTCGAACTGGCAACTGGCTGCAAGGGGGAAAGACATCAATAATGCCACCCCGTTTGCTCATCTGCCCGGGCACCTCGACGACGTCCTCCACTTCGTAGCCCATGCTTTGCCACCGGCGCAGTAGCTCCAGGGGCTCAGCAGCCACGCCTGGCTTTAGAATATGGCAAGCAGCCACAAAATCCCTTTGCGGGATGGTTTTATTCATGATTGCCAGGGCTGAGGTCACTACCAAGGGAGGTTTATCGCTCTCTTCATAAAGCGCTAAGGTGGCTAATGCCCTCAACCTCTCCATCATCTGATAGCTAACAGCCGATAGCTGAGAACTATCATAAGGCAGGAAGTCGAGTTCAGGGAGACGATGCAACCCGGCGGAAGGGGAACACCAGGCTCGAAGCTGCTCATGAAGCTTTCTGGCAGTCTCAGGCTGACCAGTCACCACCATGAGGGGCAAATTAAGCTCTTCGTAAAGAGCGGCAATCAAATAGGGCTTGGCGGCATCAAGTATGATTGCCTTATGCTCACCCCTGGCTGTGGACAGCTCCCCCACCAATTGCCTGTAGGCAGGCATTTCTTTGAGCAAAGAAAGCAAACAAGAGAGATTCATACGAAAATACCAATGCCCTCGTTAAGCTAATCCTATAACTTCTTTTTGAGCGAATTCACCTTCTCTTTCATGCCCTGGGCCTTGTCTCGCCGGTCGTCAATTTTAACCGTGGTTAACACTCTAACAACCCCTTCCCCAAAGGTCCCTTCGTGCATCTTCTTTACCACTGCTAGAATCCTATCTAAGTCACCCTCTATAATTGTCCCCATTGCGGTCACCTCGTACTTTATGTCCTTTTCCTGCTCCAAGACCTTAACCGCCCGTGCCACGTACTGGCTGACTGCAGGAGTCTTCGTTCCTAACGGAACAACGCTTACCTCGGCTATTGCCATTCTCTCACCTCCTTACACATCCAGATTTTTGTTGTTGCCTGATATATCAGACCCTCAGTGTCAATATATTATGTCAAGTAAACAGAGGTCCTTTCGCCCCCACTCATCGGAGAACCTCTGTGTTTAGTTCTATTTTAGCAGCAATGATAAAATAACTAGAAATATATGAAGGAGGAGGCATGAGCGAGCGAGAATCTAGCGCCACTCAGGGCAAGCTCTGTTAAAGAATGACATAATTAAACGCCATAGCACTATGTCAACAGAGAAGGCAATTATAAAGACATTGGAGGGAAAAGAAATTACCATAACGGAACAAACTCCCATCCCCTGTTTTCGCTGTGGCATCTGCTGCACCTGCTTCCAGGCTCCACTTACCCGCAAAGACATAGACAACATTGCTTCAGCCCTGGGAATATCAAGCTCGAAGTGCATCTCCAGATATGCTCTGAAGGTGCCGATAAAGGAAGGTTACCTGCTCAAGAAAACCAAGAAAGGCTGCATCTTCCTGGCCTGGGATGCGGATGGGAAAGCCCGCTGCACCATATATCCTTCGCGTCCTAAAGCTTGTCGGGAATGGACACCCAGCCTGTCCAAGCCCGAATGCCTCGAAGGATTAGCTAAACTCAAGTCCGAAGGACAAATAATGCTACTGGAGGAACTCTTCTCGTCCCATGATGAGCGAAAGGAGCTTTACCTGTCTCTGGAGAAAGTTCCTCCTCAGTCCTAACCTCCTGGTCTAATTCAGCTAGATAGGTGACACTTCGCTCAGGCGCCGCCCATATTGCGGTTGTGCGCTCGTCGGTGATAAAGTTGTCCAATCAACACTAAGATGAAACAGAGTCTGACATTAATTTAGTGAGCAAAAAGGAGGCCAAAGATGAACACGTTTGCGGGAAAAGTAGCACTAGTAACCGGTGGTAGTTCCGGCATCGGCCGCGCCACGGCAATCAAATTTGGAGAGCAGGGTGCCAGGGTGATGGTGGCAGCCCGCAGGGAAAAAGAGGGAAAAGAAACGGTGGAGATGATAAAAAAGGCCGGGGGTGAAGCGATGTTTGTCCAAACCGATGTGCGGATTGCTTCGCAGGTTGAAAACATGGTGCAACAAACCGTAAAAAAATACGGCCACCTGGATATCGCCTTTAACAACGCCGGAGTAGGAGGCATAATGGCCCGACTGATACGGATGACCGAGGAAACCTTTGACGAACTGGTGGATACCAACTTCAAGGGCGTCTGGTTGTCCATGAAATACGAAATACCGGTGATGCTGGAACAAGGTGGCGGAGTCATTATAAATAATGCCTCCATCGCCGGGGTATCCACCGCGGAAAGGTTGTCCGTCTACAGCGGAAGCAAACACGCTGTCGTGGCCATTTCCAACGCAGCGTCGAGCGAGTATGGCAGGGACAACATCCGGGTAGTCTCCGTATGCCCAGGGTGGATCAAAACCCGCATGACTGAAGACCTGCGTGCCCGAAAAGACGCCGACATAATGCAGGGCAACATACCTCTGAAGAGATGGGGTGAACCTGAAGAAGTGGCTGAAATGGTAATCTGGCTGGCCTCGGACGCTGCCTCCTTCGTTAGCGGCGGCGCCTTCATCATCAGCGGAGGGATGAACGTCTAGAGCCCTGCCAAAACTATTCTGGCAAATGTCATACTCGCTGATACTTTCCCAATAAGGTCAGACTGTCCAACAAAACCCGAATTACCTTGCTGGATAAGAAGGATTGAGAACTCACGCATCTGCTTATTCTGTTAGTCCTAAGATTTTAGCTGCATTGCCGCCCATTATTCCTTCGATTTCCTCGTCTTTAAACTCGATTCCTTGCTCCTTTACCGAGTCGGGAATTTCGGTAAAGGCTTTGACCCACCTTTCTTGATTAATTAGCAACTTCAGAAAAGGGTAGTCACTGCCGAACAGCACTCTCCGCCATGGGACCGAGTCTAACAATGTCCTCAGAGCTCTGTAAAATTCCAGAGGGCTGAGAAGCCGTCGCTGCCATAGAGATAAATCGAGGTAAACATTTGTTGCGTTGTTACAGATTGCCACTGCTTCCGAGTACCAGCATCCACCAGTATGTGCCAGAATGATGGGCAGGTCAGGAAAGTCCATAGCTACCTCCTGCGCATAAATAGGCTGGCAATATTTAAAATAAAGTGGTTTCAGCACCTCCCCTGTATGGAGCAAAACAGGAACCCCATATTCCAATGCCTTCTCATAAATGGGGTAACATGCCTTATCGTTGGGATAGAAACCGGCAGCTGAATGGAATTTAATCCCCTTCATACCCCATTCCTTGAGAAATCTTCCAACCAATTCGGCAGCTTTATTTCTTCTAGGGTCTATGCCGGCAAAAGCAATTAATCGCTGGGGATATTTCTCCACCGCATCAGCATAAACCTTGTTTATCTCATCAATACTTAGCTTCGGTTCACCAAGGTGACGAGCCAGTCCCCAATCAATCGCCAACAGCACACTTTTATCAATCCCGGCAGCATCCATATCCTTGACCATCATGTCACCGGAAATATCCCAAAACTCCGGCAATCGTCTTTGCACCTTTTCCAATGGCCTATTAATCCTCAGCGCCCCAACCTCTGCCCAACCATCCCAAAAGGGTTGGGCAACAATATCATAATCACAAAGGTGAGTATGAATATCGATGATCATACCGTCCTCCTCAAGGCGTCTTGTGTTTTCCTGATTATACCATCACTCACCCGGCAACCTTAACCGGAAAGACTACGTCACTCCACCGCTGCCTTAACTCCCCTCCCCGGCGGTTTTTCGGTATTCATCCAAGGCTTTCATCATGGCCAGGAAATCCTTCTGCCCTGAGCCTTTCTTTCCTTCAAGCCACCGCTCCAGTGCCTCGATAACAATTTCTCGAATTGGTTTACCTTGCTCAATAGAGGCAAATTTTATCGCCTTGAGAAGTTCTTTACTTCCCAAATCTACAGTTATTCTCGTTCCTTTAGCCATGCTCACCTCCTCTATCCGATTTTATAACATAAAATCACAAAAACATATAACCTTCCCAATATAGTTGATTTTGGGTATGACAAGAGCTATACTCATCATGCCGAATTTAAGAAGTCAGGGATGTGGGGTAGCGAAGTGTTGGCTGATATCTATGCGAGTATTGCTCCTGAGTACGCCACACCCTCTGGAGGAGAGCCCAGTCCCTCCCCTCTCTTTAAGTTATTTGGCCAGTGTCCTGGATCAAGAGGGTATCGAGGTCAAGATTCTGGATTTCCTGGTGACCCAGTACCATCCCAAGAAGCTGAGGCGAGAACTGGAGGATTACCGACCTCAGCTTGTCGGCGCCACTTGCGTTACCCTGAACTATCCCATTGCCAGGAGGATGCTCAAGGCATGTAAAGCTTTCGACCCATACATCTTCACCGTTATCGGCGGTCCTCACGTTACCTTTGCTCTGGAAGAGACACTGCTTCAGTCACCATGGATTGATGCCGTAGTCATCGGTGAGGGGGAGAGAACCCTGGTCGAACTGGTCAGGGCAGTGGAAGAAGACAAAGACATCCACCAGGTGCCCGGGATTGCCTTTGCAGATGGAGGCATGGTGGTAAAGACACCCCCCCAAGCTCGCATTGAGAACCTCGACCAGCTACCTTTACCAGCACGCGAGTTGTTGCCCATGGCGAGGTACCGCGCCCTGGGCACCCCGTGCACGGTAATAACCAGCCGTGGCTGCCCCTTTAGCTGTATCTTCTGCTCAGGACGTCGGATGTTTGGTCCCAAAGTCCGTTTCCGCAGCCCCGGGCTTGTGGTGGATGAGATTGAGAAACTACAGTGTGATTTTGGGCTTGCAAAAATCAACATTGTTGATGACACCTTTACCCTCAACCATCACCACACCCGAGCGGTGTGCGAGGAAATGCTCAGGCGTAACCTGAAGATGAAATGGAGCGCTTTTGCCCGGGTGGATAGGATTAGCGAGGACCTGGCTCAGCTAATGAACCGGGCTGGCTGCGAATGGGTACTATTTGGCGTTGAGTCGGCGGATGAGGGAATTCTGAAGACCATAAGGAAGGGAATCACCCTCGACGGGGTGCAGCGCGGGGTAAAGATAGCCGCCGCGGCCGGCATCAACGTCTTTAATTCCTTCATTCTCGGACTTCCCGGGGAAAGCTGGGATACGGCCCTCAAGTCTATGGCCTTTGGCGACGAGCTTTATCACAAATATGGCGCCAAGTATGGCTTCCACATGCTGTCCCCCCTCCCCGGAACCGAAGTGTATGAGAGAGCTAAGGACTATGGCATTCGCATCCTCAGCCGAAACTGGGCACGCTATAACGCCAACGAGCCCATCACCGAGACAGCAACTATGAGCACAGAGATGATAAAAGAAGCCATGGCTATCTATAATCGGGGGATAGAAGTTGCCTGGGACGATATAAAGCGCCGGGCTAAAGGCGGAGATGCCCAGTGCGCTGAGATAATCGAAGGAAAGGAAAGAGAGGAATTCGTGTGGACTCTGCTTCAGAGAGATGTCATCGAGGGGCTCGGGGTTGTGGCACCAGCCACCGTCCTGAATCCCAGTAACGCCGAGGCCGAATTAGCCCGCCGTGTTTCCCGGAAGTTAGGCCTCGACATCGAGGTAGCCCAGCGGCGAATGAGCGAATTGATAGCCAAGGGAGTTTTGCGGCTGGAGCCGAAGGGAAATAGCCTGCGGTGGCAGTGGAGCGATACTCAAAAGCTCAAGCTGACCAGCGAGATTACACCTGCTACATCTTGCCAAGCTTGATGCTCACTTGTGGCAAATTCCCGAGAGTTCTCCCTCTATCCATGGTGAGCCGCGCATGATATATAGAAGGTAGAATCTCTTACAAAACCTTCAGTCTTTCTCTTCCCTAACCAGAAAACCAAACAACAAGGACTCACATGTAAAGTACTTGACATTCCTGGCCGACGGTCATAGACTTTGACCTACGGGGAGGGGCGTTCATCATGAAGTGTCCAAAGTGCCAACAAGATAATCTCGAGGACGCCCAGTTCTGCATAGAATGCGGTGCGAGGTTTCTGGCAGACGTGCCCTCTCAATGCCCAGCCTGCGGCGCCGAACTACCTCCTATGCAAGCGAAGTTCTGCTTCCGGTGTGGCCATCCTTTAGGGCAGCCAGCACCTCAAGCACCACCCTCGTCATCACCTGCGCCCACCTCCTTTGCCGGAGGCCGCTATCAGGTCAAGAAGTTTCTCGGCGAGGGGGGCAAGAAGAAGGTCTACCTTGCTCACGACACCCTACTCGACCGGGACGTGGCCTTTGCCCTGCTTAAGGTCGAGAAACTGGATGACACGGCCAGAGCCCGCATCAAACGCGAAGCCCAGGCCATGGGACGGCTTGGTGATCACCCGCACATCGTCACCGTATTTGACCTCGGGGAGCAGGAAGGGCAGCCCTATATGGTCCTTCCCCTCATGCCCGGGGGCGATGTGGAAGGGCTGATTGAGAAGGCGCCCGAGCACAGGCTCCCCATCGAGCAGGCTATCTCCATCGCCAAATCTGTCTGCCTGGGTCTGGAATACGCTCACTCTAAGGGAATTGTGCACCGTGACTTGAAGCCGGGCAACGTGTGGTTGAGCGCTGACGGCACGGTGAAGATAGGTGACTTTGGTCTGGCACTGGCCGTAGACCTTTCGCGCCTGACCCCGTCAGGGATGATGGTAGGCACGTTTCATTACATGCCGCCGGAGCAGGCGATGGGCGGTGAGGTCACAGCTAAGGCAGACCTTTACTCTCTGGGTGCAATGCTCTACGAGATGGTGACGGGGCGACCGCCCTTCGTGGGAGACGACGCCTATGGTATCATCGGTCAGCAGGTCAATACGCCACCGGTGTCACCCAGCTGGCACCGTCCTGAGATAACGTCAGCTCTGGAAACCCTTATTCTGCAGCTGCTTGAGAAAGACCCGCAGCGACGTCCCGCCTCGGCCACCCACGTACGCCAGGCCCTGGAATCCATTGAGGCAGGGACGATTAGCCAGGCGCCACCACAGGAAGCGCCAACTGTGGCTGGCAGTCCGCTCTATCGCCGGGTATTTGTCGGCCGCGAGGCAGAGCTGCGCCAGCTTCAGTCTGCCTTCGATGGCGCCATGTCAGGGCAGGGAGCATTGATGATGGTGATGGGTGAGCCGGGCATCGGCAAGACTGCCCTCTGCGAGCAGCTGTCCACCTATGTCACTCTGCGGGGCGGAAAGACCCTGGTGGGGCACTGTTACGAGGAGGGGTCTTTCTCGCTGCCCTACCTGGCTTTCGTGGAGGCACTGCGGTCCTACGTCCTCACCCGTGATGCCAAGGACTTGCGGAAGGAGCTGGGCAGCGGTGCTGCTGACGTGGCCCGCATCGTGTCTGAGATCAGGGAGAGGCTGAAAGTGAAGCTGCGGCCGCCGGGCAATCCCGAGGAGGAGCGCTACCGCCTGATGCAAGCTGTCACCGGCTTCCTGAGTAATGCTGCCACTGTCCAGCCGCTGCTGGTGGTGCTTGAGGATTTGCACAGTGCCGACAAGGGCACGCTGGAGATGCTCACCCATGTCTCCCGTAACCTCACCGGGACACGGCTACTCATTGTTGGCACGTACCGCGATGTGGAGGTAGACCGGGCTCATCCTCTTTCAGCCGCCCTGGCCGAGCTGCGCCGTATCTCCACGTATGGACGGGTAGTCCTTCGGGGCTTAAATGCCGATGAGGTCAGGCGAATGCTGGAAAATATCACCAGGCAAGATGTCCCCTGGGGCATTGCCGAGGCGGTCCATCACCAGACGGAGGGCAACCCTCTCTTTGTTCAGGAGGTGGTGCGCTATCTGGCCGAGGAGGGATTGATCACCCGAGAACAGGGGCACTGGCGGGCGACCAGGGATACGCCGCTGGAAATGAGCATACCGGAAGGATTGCGGGACGTCATCGGCAAGCGTTTGAATCGCCTGAGCGCAGAGTGTAACCGCCTGCTCTCTGTTGCCGCCGTTATTGGCAGAGAGTTTCGGCTGAAGGTATTACAGCGGGTGGCTGGTGTAGCCGAGGATGAGCTTATCGCCGCCCTGGATGAAGCAAAGAGAGCCGCGGTGGTAGAGGAACGGTCTGCGGTGGCGGCAGCGGTGACTTACCGATTCGCCCACGCCTTCTTTCGTCAGACCCTTTACGAGGAGATTATTGCTCCCCGGCGCATCAGGCTGCACCAGCAGGTAGCAAAGGCACTTGAGGAGCTGTATGCCAGCCGTCTCGAGGAACACGCCGCCGAACTGGCCGAGCACTTCTCTTACTCATCCGACCCCTCTGACCTAGCCAAGGCGGTTAGCTATGGTGGGATGGCGGCACACCGGGCGATGTCCGTCTACGCCTACGGCGAAGCAGTGCGGCTTTTTGAGCAGGCGATCAAGGTACAGGAAGTACTGGACCCGGAGGACAAAGCCAAGCAGTATGACCTGCTCCTGGCACTGGGCAATGTCTTACTTCTGGCCGGCGAGCATCAACGCGTTATCGATATCGAGGCGCCCCAGGCGCTATCCCTGGCTGAGGCCATCGCCGACAACATGCGGGCGTCTCGGGCCTGCATGCTGGCAATGGGGGGGCTGACAGTCTATGGAACGGCAACGCTGGCTTCTCCCGAGGCGGCAAAATGGGCCGGACTAGCTGACCGCTACGCCGAGCCCGACACGGTGGAGCGTGCCTGGGCAGATGCCATGCTGGGCATTGTGAAGAGGTCTGTACTTAGCTTCTCACCAGAAGGGGTTGCTCTCATCAGCCGAGCCCTTGACTTGGCCCGTCGTCTGGGAGACCCCTACACGTACTGGATGGCAGCTGGGTACTGGCTCTTCTCCGTAGAAGCGCCACAGCATGATGAGGAGCGGATGTGCCTGGCAGAGGAGCTGGCGGAGCACTCCCGGGCTGGCGTAAGCGTATTAATACTCGGCATGTCATTGTGGCTTGTGGTAAACGTCTTCCTGCAATTTGGACAGCGCCGCCGCGCCGAAGACGTCATGGATGAGATGCAAACCCTGGCTGAGCGCAGCGGACAGGCGAACCTGCTTATCCTGACAATGATGAACGAGGCCATTCTGGCGATATGGGACGGGCGCCTGGAGGAGGCAATAGCTATCCGCCGCCGCACATTGGCCCGCGCCGAGGAGCTGGGCATCCCTGAATTCGCAACGGTGTGGACAACGTGGGTCTTGCCCGCTCGGGTGCATCTCGGTAACGCTGGCCGGGCCCTGGAGGCCCTCCTTCAGGGCGGGAGAAACGTCCCCCATAACGTAGCCGCTGAGCAGGTCATTCTGTTCTGCCTGACGCACCTGGGCCGATATGCCGAGGTGGCGGAGATGTTGGAAAGGATGGTCGTGGCACGCCCCGGCATTGGCTCGGCCGAGGACGAGGCCTCAGTATGGGTAGATATCACATCACTGGAAGCCGCGGTGCTGGCGGGACATCGCCAGGCGGCTGAGCTGCTCCTTCGCCGGCTGGCTGGCAGCAGCATCCATACGAGTGGCCTGTGGCTCAGCACATGTACAGGCCGCCACCTGGGCGGGGCAGCGGCGCTACTCGGTAGATATAAAGAAGCCCGCAAATACTACCAGGAGGCCATCAAGGTCTGTACCGAGATGAGGTTCCGGCCAGAGCTGGCGCTCACCCGCCTCCAGCTCGCCGAGCTGCTCCTGGAGCATTATCCGAAGGAGCGAGCTGAGGCGCTGGAGCATCTAGACTTCGCCGTCGCTGAGTTCCGGGATATGAAGATGCAGCCCTCATTGGAGCGAGCCCTGAGGCATAAAGAGATACTGAAGGCATGATTGCAGTCAACAGAACCTATCGGAGGAGGTGTGAAATGAAATTTTTGGTGTTCGCAATGTTTGATGTCGCCAAGGCGGCGGAGATGGCACAGGCTAACGATAAGCTAGCCAAAACACCAGGGCGCAAGGTACTGGCCGGCTATACATGCCTGGGACTAGCGTTTCCCGGCGTTCCGCCAAACACACTTGTAACCATCTCCGTTGTCGAGTACGGAAGCAGTGAGGCCATGGCTGCTGTCCTATATCCGCTGGAACTTGCCGGGGCAACCGTTTGGGCCGTGCCTGTATTAGAGATGCCAGTGGGTGGCCACGTAACAGCAGAAAAGAAATACAGAAAGTGACTTTTGATAGGGCTTTTTATCTGCTGGCAGGGCCCCCAGGTGTGTGAGGCAGTGACACGCCCACGTCGATAAACAATAGCCTGTTTTGTTACCTCATCACACAAACTAGGGATGTTGTGTGTCACCATGTTACACTTAACACGCACCTTGAACGGCAAAAGTTCTGCGTTGTTGCGACAGCGCAATCCTGATAAGGAGTATACATGATGAATGAAAACGGCAAAATAATGAGCGCCAAAGAGGCTATCAGCAAATTTGTGCATGATGGCGACCAGCTGGTTATCGGTAATTATACGGTGAGCACCTGTGCCGAACTTGTTTTCGAGGTCATCAGACAAAGGAGAAAGGATTTTACGCTCTATTCACAATCCGGAATTTTTGATGTCGAGGTTCTCATCGGAGGCGGATGCGTAAAACGGTTGGTAACAACGTATGTGCTACGCTCGGGTGGTAGAAAAGGTGGTTCCGCCGTCGAACGGGCATTGAACGCGGGCAATCTTGAAATAGAGGACTATACCAATTTCGAATACAATGCCAGGATGGTTGCGGGCATGCACGGTTTCAGTTTCTTGCAGGTACTGGAAGGCGTGATGAGTACGGATATATTCCAGAAAAGAAGTTTTATGGGCGATGATAAATTCCGTGTAATCAAATGTCCGTATACCGGCAAAGACATCCTGACGGTACCTGCGGCAAATCCCGATGTCTGCATCGTGCACGTGCAGAGGGCCGACAAGCATGGAAATGCCCAATACTGGGGTGCCCTGGGCAGCGTTGCAGCCGCAGCTCTTGCCAGCAAAAGAATAATCGTATCCTGCGAGGAAATAGTCCAGCACGATATAATTCAATCAAGCCCGCATCTAACGTTGATACCTGCCTACCGCGTTGATGCGGTAGTCGAGGTTCCCTGGGGTGCGCACCCCACAGAGGTCCTTGGCTATTACAACATGGACATCTTCATGTATGGCTTATTCACGATGGCCAACAGTACGGCTGATGGCCTCAAAGCCTGGATGGATGAATGGGTCTACGGTTGTGCAGATCGCGCAGCCTATGTAGACCATTATATTGAGAAATTTGGCAGCAGTATCCTTGATGGTATCAAGGCAAAAGCCTTTTACTCCGCTCCTGCAAACTACGGGTCAGCCTTTACCTCGCGGTGGGATCGGAAAGGCAGGGAAAGAAACATGGGCTTGACGACGGAGGAACTGGAGAGAACATTAAAAGAAAGGGGGAAACTTTATGACTAAGCCATATACACTTGAAGAGCTGTTGGTAATCGCCGTTGCCAAGGAAATACATGATTATGAAAACGTAATTCTCGGTCAGGGATTACCCATGACCGCTGGGGCTCTGGCCAAGGCTTTGTATGCTCCTCACGCCATTCTGATGATGGAGTCCGGAATTATCGATTTTGAGCCGTTGCTGCCGCTAAACCATATCGCTGACGCCCATTCGTGCCGCGGATTCTCCTATGCCACCGACCTGTTTTCTGCCTTTACCATGACCTACCGAGGTTTCATCGATGTTTGTTTTCTGGGAGTGGGGCAGATTGACAAATACGGCAATGTGAATACCACAGTTATCGGGGATTATTACAGACCGACTGTGAGGCTCCCAGGGTCGGGAGGAGCTGCCGACTTCCTTTCCTACGCCAAAAGAACGGTGTTGACGATGTTGGGGGGGAATTTCGTCAACAAGCTGGATTATATGACCTCTCCAGGTTACCTCACTGGGGGAGACAGCCGGGAGAAATCAGGGCTGTTCCCCAAAGGCAGCGGACCTTCGATGCTTTTGACAACCAAGGGCGTTTTCAGATTTGATCCTGAAACGAAAGAGCTATATCTGGCGCAAATTCATCCCCGGGTGAAAATTGAGGATGTAAGAAAAGACGTACCCTGGAACTTCAAAATCTCCCCGGATCTGTCTGAGACCCCTCGTCCGACGGATGAAGAAATCGCCTTCATTAGAAACTTCGCGCCGTCGCAATCTGCCGGTAGGCAACTGGCACTTGAATTAACGGTTGCCTATATGATGAGCAAAGTCAGGAAATCCTGATGTCATTGGAATCGTTAGTATCAATTTGCGATTGACACAATTTACATGTGTTTCCCACTGTCAAAATACGACTGTAGAAATTAGCGGCTCCAGGATCCTGCACGGACAGCGAAGCGGTGTCTTGTTTCCTGGTGCTACCGAGAATATGACAATAGTCCATAATGCACATCTCGGGTAATAATCGCCCGGGTTGTTGCCTTTGATATAACGATGTAGCGTTTGGTGACTCCTTACCTTAGAATGACTCACATAGGAGGCACTTGACATTCCTGCTTGGCGGTCATAGACTGTAGCTTGGGGGGAAGCCAGTGCTGATGAAGTGCCCGAAATGTGGATACGAGAACCGCGAAGGAGCAGGGTTCTGCGGAGGGTGTGGTCAGTCATTCATTGCCGAGAAAACCTGCCCTCAATGCGGACATGCGAATCCTCAAGGTAACAAATTCTGCGATAAATGTGGCCATCCTCTAGTTGAGCCAGCACCTGAGACACTCCCACCCTCGCCCATGCCCACCTCCTTTGCCAGTGGTCGTTACCAGGTGAAGAAATTCCTCGGGGAGGGGGGCAAGAAGAAAGTCTACCTCGCCCATGACACGCTCCTTGACCGTGATGTTGCCTTTGCCCTCATCAAGACCGAGAAACTGGATGAGGCCAGCCGAGTCCGCGTCACCCGCGAAGCCCGGGCCATGGGGCGACTCGGCGACCACCCCAACATCGTTACCATCCATGATCTGGGGGACTATGAAGGACAGCCCTACATCGTTATCCCTGTCATGCCTGGTGGTGATGTCGACGGCTTGATTGAGAAAGCCCCGGAGCGCCGCCTCCCCATCGAGCAGGCAGTCGGTATTGCCAAGGCCATCTGCCGCGGCCTGGAGTATGCTCACGGCAAAGGGATTATCCACCGCGATATAAAACCCGGCAATGTCTGGATTAGTGCCGACGGCACCCCCAAGATAGGCGACTTTGGTCTGGCCTTGGCGGTTGACCTCTCACGGTTGACGCAGTCTGGCATGATGGTGGGTACGGTAACCTATATGCCTCCGGAGCAGGCAATGGGCGGTAAGGTGACCGCCAAAGCCGACTTGTATTCCCTGGGGGCAATGCTCTATGAAATGGCGACCGGCCGGCCACCCTTTGTGGGGGACGATTCGGTAGCCATCATCGGGCAGCATATCAACACCCCGCCGGTATCACCCACCTGGCACCGGGCCGACCTGCCCCCGGCTCTGGAGACGCTCATTCTGCAGCTACTGGAGAAAGACCCTGAGAAACGTCCCGAGTCGGCCGCGGTTGTGCTCCAGGCCCTGGAGACGATCGAGGCAGGCAAGGTAAAGGCGGAACCATCGAAGGAAGCCCCCGCTGAAAATCCCCTGTACCGGAGGGTATTCGTCGGCCGCGAGCCAGAGTTAAGACAGCTTAAGTCGGCCTTTGATGGGGCTATGTCGGGGCAGGGTGCCCTGATGATGGTGATGGGCGAGCCGGGCATCGGCAAGACCGCCTTATGTGAGCAATTATCGACCTATGTCACCCTGCGCGGCGGCCGGACGCTGGTCGGTCACTGCTACGAGAAAGGCTCGCTATCTCTGCCCTACCTGGCCTTCGTCGAGGCGCTGCGCTCCTATGTGCTCAGCCGCGAGGTCAAAGACCTGCGGGAAGAGCTGGGCAGCGGTGCTGCCGATGTGGCGCGCATCATCTCCGAGATAAGGGAGCGGCTCAAGATAAAACTCAGACCCCAGAAAGACCCGGAAGAGGAAAGGTACCGGCTGCTGCAAGCTGTTACCGGCTTCTTATCCAATGCCGCTGCCGTCCAGCCGATGATGGTTGTTCTGGAAGACCTTCACGACGCCGATAGGGGCACCCTGGAAATGCTGACCCATGTCTCTCGTAATCTGGCTGGTGCCAGACTATTGATAGTGGGTACATACCGGGACGTGGAGGTGGACCGCAGCCATCCGTTATCGGCGGCACTGGCTGAGTTGAGGCGTGTCTCCACTTACGGCCGCGTCCTCCTGCGCGGCCTGAACGCCGATGAGGTCCGGCGGATGCTGGAGAGCATTACCCGGGAAAGTGTCCCCTGGGGACTCGCCGAGGCGGTGCACCGCCAGACGGAAGGAAATCCCCTCTTTGTGCAGGAGGTGGTGCGCTATCTCGTCGAGGAGGGACTCATTACCCGGAAAGAGGGAGGCTGGCGGCCGACCAGGGATACCCCGCTGGAGATGAGCATCCCCGAGGGGCTACGAGATGTCATCGGCAAGCGCCTGTCCCTGCTCAGTCCGGAGTGTAATCAACTCCTTGCCGTGGCTTCCGTCATCGGCCGGGAGTTCGCCCTGGAGACTCTTAAAGCCGTGGCTGGTATAAATGAAGATGTCTTTGTCAACGCCCTCAAGGAGGCTGTGCGACTGTCGATACTGGAGGAGCGTTCCCAGAGGGGCCTGGTAAGCTACCGCTTCACGCACGCCTTCTTCCGCCAGACGCTGTATGAGGAGATGATTGCCCCGCAGCGACTGAAGTTGCATCAGCAGGTAGCACGCTCCCTGGAAACCTTGTACGCCAAGCGCCTCGAGGGACACGCCACCGAGCTGGCTGAGCATTTCTCCCATTCCACCGACCCCGCCGACCTGAAGAAGGCGGTATCTTACGGTGAAATGGCGGCCAAAAAGGCTACAGATGTTTATGCCTATGGAGAAGCGGTAAGGCTGCTGGAGCAGGCGCTCAAGGTACAGGAGGTGCTGGACCCGGAGGGCAAGGCCAAGCGCTGTGACCTGCTCCTGGCTCTGGGCGATGCCTTAATCCTCGCCGGCGAGCATGAACGCGTTGTCAACACCGAGGCGCCCCAGGCGCTGTCCCTGGCTGAGGCCATCGCTGACAACACGCGGGCATCCCGGGCTTGCATACTGGCGATGAGGGGGCTAGTAGTCTATGGACCGATATTGCTGGTTTCTCCCGAGGCGGCACAGTGGGCCACTCGAGCCGACCGCTATGCCGAACCAGAGACGGTAGAGCGTGTCTGGGCGGATGCCATGCTGGGTTATGTGAACTGGTCTGGAGTTAGCTCCTCACCAGAAGGGGTTGTTCTCCTCAACCGAGCTCTGGACCTGGCCCGCCGTCTGGGAGACCCCGACACGTACTGGTTTATAGCCTCGTTATGGCTCTTCGCCGTAGAAGCTCCACAGCATGACGAGGAGCGGCTGCGCCTGGCGGAGGAGCTGGCGGGGCAGTCCCGGCATGGCGTGAACTTATATATACTTACCTGGGCACTGTGGGGTATGGTGCACACGTTCCTGGAATTGGGCCAGCGACGCCGCGCTGAAGACACCATGGCTGAGATGCGGACACTGGCCGAGCGCAGCGGACAGCCGTATTTGCTTATCATATCAATGCTGAATGACGCCATCCTGGCCATCTGGGATGGGCATCTGGAGGAGGCGGTGGCAATCCGCCGCCGCATTCTGGCCCGCGCCGAGGAGCTGGGCATCCGTGAATTCGCAGTGGGGTGGGCAACTTGGATAATACCTGCCAGGGTGCATCTCGGGGACGCTGGCCGGGCCCTCGAGCTTGTGCTTCAGGGCTCAAGAAACCTCCCCCAGAACGTGGCCGCTGAGAACCCGATTCTATATTGCCTGGCACACCTGGGCCGCTATGACGAGGTGGCGGAGATGTTGGAACGGCGGGTCGTGGCACGCCCCGGCATTGGCTCGGCCGAGGACGAGACCATGGTATGGGTAGATATCATATCACTGGAAGCTGCGGTGCTGGCGGGACATCGCCCGGCGGCTGAGCTGCTCCTTCGCCGACTGGCTGGCAGCAGCATCCAAACGAGTGGACTATGGCTCACGACATGCGTAGGCCGCCACCTAGGAGCCGCAGCGGCTTTCTTGGGGAGACATGATGAGGCCCGCAAATACTATCAGGAAGCCATCAAGGTCTGCACGGAGATGAGGTTCCGGCCAGAGCTGGCGCTCACCCACCTCCAGCTCGCCGAGCTGCTCCTGGAGCATTATCCGAAGGAGCGAGCTGAGGCGCTGGAGCATCTAGACTTCGCCGTCGCTGAGTTCCAGGACATGAAAATGCAGCCCTCATTGGAGCGAGCCATTCGACACAAGGAGATTCTCAAGGCATAAGTCCTTATCTGAGAGTCGTCGGGTAACAAGGAACCCGCCAGTAGTGCAGCTGTCTCCGAGAAAACCACAGAACCGAGCAGTCTTCCCAAAAACGGGCGGCTGCCCTTAGCCCTTCGGGCTCCTGGCAGGTTCCCTTATCACCATTGCCAGTATAAAGGATATGCCCAACAGTCCGGCGATAAATGCCAGCGGCAAGATGTACTGACCCGTGATGCCATGCTCGGATAATAAGTCCTGTAAGGCTCAAAACACTTGCCCTGGACACGCCCATCAGTATCCACCAATACCGCCTTATTGCCGCTGGTGCCCACGTCATGGGCAATTATGTATTTGGCCACTTGCTTGCGCCTCAAAGCTTGCTATCTAGTATTCCATAACAGGTTAGTTTCTTCAAAATACTGATACTATATCACCCCCTACACACTGTCAATGTTTCTTGCCCACGTAACTGTCAACTAAAGGTTGGTGAGAATCCTTGATATCTATCAAGTTAGACCTACGCAATTCTGCCAGCCAATGTCCTCAAAAATTGAAGCCAGTGGAGATTTTGCTATTCGCATGGCATAGTTCTTGTGGTTATGATATTCGCCCCCGTGCCAACAACATCCTTCACCACTACATCCAGCATGTTGACCGGAGCCTGCAAGTTGATGCCTCTCAGTTGCCTCATTATGCGAGGGAATAACCGTTTGGGAACCGACTTATCGGTGCGCACAGGGATAACCGGCCACCTCGACCCCTGAATTCGGACCGTCGTGGTCAATATGCGCATTGGCTCAATCAGTTCCTGGCTAACGAATTCTTCAGATCTCTCGCATTTATTGCCTTCCATGGAAATGATTCTACTCCCATCGTGGACTACATCTATCTCACATCCGATAGGACAGACCACGCAGACAAAGTGTTTCTTCTCGGCAGCCATGCTACTTCTCTCTTATGCTGACCCTGATGGGCTGCTTAACCTCAGCGAGCTTCCCCTTCGGAATCTTCACTCTCAGCATCTCGTTGGGGCGAGCATATGCTCTGTTGATTCTTGACCCCGGTGGCGCTACCTCTATGGCCACAGGTTTTTCCACAGGCTCTGCAGCGCGAATGAACAGAACCAAGTCGTCCTGAAAACCGTACCTTTGGGGAAACAGCAATCTTACATTCTCCCCAGCTACGATGTCCACAGACTGTCTACTTCTGCTCAGACTGCCTGATGCATATCGCGCAGCAGAGGTGCCAGCAGCGGCGCCCGTTTGCGCAACATAGTCAACAAGGTCGAACACTGTGGAGACATTGCCGCAGGTGAATATGCCCGGCACTGAAGTCTCCATAATCTCCGTGGTAACCGGACCTCCGGTAGTGGCGCTGACCTCTACGCCAGCCTTCTTTGAGAGTTCGTTCTCCGGAATCAATCCCACTGATAGCAGCAATGTGTCACATTCAATTGATTGCTCACTCCCCTCCACCGGGTGGAGATCACTGTCAACCTTCGAGATGATAACGCCCTCTACGCGTTCTTTGCCTCTTATCTCAGTGACTGTGTGGGAGAGGTAAAGCGGTATATCGAAATCGTTGAGACACTGCACAATGTTTCTCTTCAAGCCACCCGGATAGTTCATTATCTCGTATACCCCAATGACCCTGGCCCCCTCCAGTGTAAGCCTTCTCGCCATGATGAGACCGATGTCACCGGAGCCCAAGATGACAATTTCTTTCCCTGGAAGGTAGCCGTCGATATTGACGAACCTTTGCGCTACCCCCGCGGTAAATATGCCTGCAGGGCGTGTGCCCGGGATGCCGATGCTACCTCTCGTGCGTTCACGGCACCCCATGGCAAGGACTATGCTTTTCGCCTTAATCTCAAGGGCACCATGCTCGGGACTGAGCGCCGTTATAACTCTGTCTGACGAGAGGTTGGTTACCAGCGTATCCAGTAAGCATTGCACACCAGTCTTCTCTAACTCTTTGGCAAGACGTTCGGCATACTCGGGCCCGGTGTAGTCCTGCTTGAACTGCTCCAGGCCAAAGCCGTTATGGATGCACTGCTTCAGAATGCCTCCCAGCTCCTCCTCTCTTTCAAGGAGTAGGATTTTCCTGGCTCCGCCCCTGTGAGCATGTATGGCGGCAGTAAGTCCTGCAGGGCCGCTCCCTATAACTGCTACATCAACTTCCATTATCATTCTGAAAGGTCGAAATGTGCTATCTCAGTTTGGGATAATTTGTTATCTCAGCAATCCTTCGGTGAAGTGGAGAGAGCGTAGGATACATCTTGACATACACTTCCCTGAACAATCGGTCGTAGATCCTGGCGTTCTCATCTACTGGCTGGAAGGTAGTCTTGACCCTGACCATTTGTTCCACGGCCTCAGGAAAGCTCTTGTGGATTCCCAATGCCACCGCGGCATCAATGGCAGCTCCCAGCGCCGAAAGATTGCTGGTGTGCATCCTCATGGCTGGCAGACCGAAGACATCAGCAGTAATCTGCATAATCTCGTCGCTCTGGGAACCCCCGCCGCCAACCCTCAATTCGGTTATGGCACTGCCCGAGTGCTTGCCCATCAATTCGCCCAATCTGCGCAACTCGTAAGCAATCCCCTCTATGATTGCCCTATAAACGTGCTTTCTGGTGTGTTCGCCGGAGAAGCCAATCATAGCCCCCTTCGATAGCGGGTCGTTTTCTCGCGGATGCCAATAAGGCTGCACCAACAGGCCCATTGAACCCGGCGGGATATGGGTTAACTGCTTATCGAGCACAACTTCCGGCGCTACACCCAGCATCGAAGCCTCATCCTCCTCCCGTTTCCCGAATTCATCTTTGAACCATGAGACCATCCAGTATCCCCTGCCCACAAAACCCTCCAGCGCCCAGTGTCTGGGAATAGCGGCTCCCCATGTAAAGAAGTCCATCCTTGGGTGGGTTACATATTTGCTGGATAGTAACTCAATCACTGCTGCAGTCCCATAGCTGATCTCCGCGATACCACTGGTGGTCACCCCGGCTCCAAGCAACTCCGATTGCTTGTCCCCCGCGCCTATGACTACAGGAAGACCCCGCGGGACACCAAACCGTCGGGCACCTTCCTCGGAGACCGTGCCGGCAATCTCCACAGGGGAAACCAGTGCAGGCAGCCTATCACGCTCCACACCGAAAATTTCATAGATGACCTTCCATGGATGCCATTGCAGGCTCTTCAGGTCTATGGGGAACAACCCCACGATCATCGAGGAACAGTCCTTGAACTCGCCGGTCAACGAGTGCAAGATGTGCGACGAGACGGTGAGAAACTTGAATGTCCGGGCATAATTCTCAGGCTCATGTCTTTTGAGCCAGTTGAATTTCGACCTCCTCTGATACTCTCTCAGCCTCTCTTCCATTCGAACGGCTTTGAAAGCAAGCGACATAATGGGGCCGCCGGGTAACCTCAATCCCTCAGTCTTGCGCTCGTCCAGCCAGGTGATGGCAGAGCGAACCGGATTACCATTCTCGTCAACTGGCACAATGGTGCTTCTATGTGTGGTGATGGCAACGCCGGCAAGAGTATCCGCCGATACTCGCGAATTCTGCACCACACTCCTAGTTACCTTCTGCGCTATCTCCAGGTAAGCTTCGGCATCCTGTTCGGCAAAATCAGGCTGCACGGCAAAGTAAGGGGCTACAGGCGATGACTCGCCATGGACTTCGTTTCCGTTTTCATCGAAGACGAATGCTTTAATATTCTGTGTGCCGCCATCAATGACAATGAAGTATTTCATTGTATTGCTCATTTAGTCCTCCTGCCCAGAATATAGGATTTCCCCTCGCTCTTAACCACATGTTCTTTGCCGATGCCCATCTCCCTGCTAATTATCTCCACAATCCTAGGCATACAGAACCCACCCTGGCATCTGCCCTGCCCAGCCCTCGTTCTCCTTTTTACTCCATCAAGGCTTCTGGCAGCAATTTCGCCATTCAGTGCCCGCACAGCTTCCGCCTCACCCACGTTTTCGCAGCGGCATACGATGTGTCCGTATCGAGGATCGGCCCGAATAAGCTCGTCCTGTTGCTTCAGGTCCAGCTCCGAAAAACGCACCCGTCTTTTCCTCACGGGATTGAATTTATCATTGCCAGATGGATGCCGCTCTTCTCGAATGATTTCCCTAACTCTTTCCACAATGGCCGGCGTTGATGCCAGCCCCGGCGACTGAATCCCAGCAACATGCACCAGACCTTGCACCTTTCTGGAGGGCTCGATAATGAAATCCTCCTTATAAGTAGCTGCCCGACATCCGGCAAACTGGGTGATTATCTTACCTTTGTCTGGCTTTTCATAGTCGGGCTTCAACCGCTCCAACAGCGGCGCAAGTCTATCGAACAAACTATTACATCCCTCGGCGGTAGTAGAAACGTCCTCCCTGTCGCACACTTCAATAGCGGTTGGACCAAACTGAAGATTGCCATCCATGGTAGGAATAATGCCTCCGCCCTTGGTATACTTGCTCTCCCTTGATTCCGCTGCCAAGCTGACGGGAGCGAAAACAGTGCGCACAGGCTGATATAACTTGTCGAAAATGATGGTCTCGCCCTTCCTGGGGTGGATAGTGAAGAACCTGTCGCCGGCGTACTCCGCTATCCTGTCCGCATACAGCCCCGCGGCATTTATCAGGATCCTAGTCCTCACGGTACCTCTGGTGGTATCAACTGCTTTGATGCTGGAATCTTCAGTCTGAACTCCTATGACGCTTGTGTCCAGAAAGATGCTAACGCCGTTTGACAGTGCATTCTCTGCATAGGCGATGAGCAGCTCGAACACCGATATAATGCCTGTGTTCCAGACCAGCACACCTTTTCTAACATTCGCTGCAAGACCCGGCTCAACCCTGTCCAAGCCCTCCCTGTCCAGCAACTTCGGCTCAGGGTCGTTGTGTTTTATGGCGGTATCCCGTGCATAAGGAAGCAATGCCTCCTCCTCCGGATTCTCCGCCACAATCAGCGTGCCTATGCGCTTGAAATCCACATCCAGTTGACGGGCTGTCTCACCCCACATAGCATTGCCTTTGTAATTCATCTGCCATCTGAGTGTGCCGTACTCTGCCTGAATTGCAGGGTGTATCATTGCGCAGCTATGAGTAGTCTGGTCCATTCCCACGTCGTTATGCCTTTCGAACAAGGCAATGCTCAGATTGAACTGCGAAAGCTCCCTGGCCACCGCCAGGCCGATCACGCCACCACCGACAATGACCACATCGAATTCCCGCCCGGTGAGTTCCTCCGAAACCCTGCGCTGGGGTTTAAAGCGCATCTTCCCCGGGAACACGATGTCGTTCACCACTTCCCGTACCTTATCGAAGCCTGCAGCAAGGTGCCCTGCCTCCACAACAGCCTGATGCGATGATAAGTGTCCGCGCAGCGTGGCAATGCCACCTTTCATCGAGACTGCAACCTTCTCGCCGATTGCCTTCTCTATCTCACTCTGTATATCGCGCGCCAGTGCTCTATCGCTTCGCAATAATCCTCTCCGCGACCAGTTCCGTTATGTACTTCATGTTGATTTCGGACAGCACAGATTTGCATGTGGGGCAAGCCGTAACATAAATGTCAGCAGCGGTATTTCTGAGTTCATTCACCCTCATAGAGGTCACAGCATCCTTAAGGCGGTGGTCTCCAATCTTAGCGCCATAAGCCGCGCCGCAGCAATGGGTGTGCTCTCTCGAGTAAGCCGGCTCTTTCAGATTGAAGCCCAGTGCTGTGATGATTTTCCTAGGCACACCGGCTATTGCCAGGTCATACGATAATATGCAAGGGTCGTGCAAAGTAACGGTCCTGTTATCCATCCTGAAACCCAGTTTTCCCTGTCTCAGGAGCGCCTCTATGAACTGCGTGGTATGTATAAGCTCCGCATCCAATTTTACCCCTGCTTCTTGGTACAATTCCGTCATTATCTTGAGACAGGTAGGACAATCAACAACAAGCCTGCGTACCCGCCTTATCTCAACCTCAGCTTTCATTTTTAGCGAGGCTTGTCTGAACCCTTCCATGTCCCCCGCGTAGTACAGAGGAGCGCCACAGCAGATATCCCCACCTCCAAATCGCCTTATGTCAAGCCCTGATTTCGAGAGCACTTTTTCGGTAGCCTTCAACAAGTCTTCGTCTTTGTATGAAGAGCAGGAGATGAAATAGCCGTACTCGCCACTCCCTTTGTCAATAACCTCTCTCTCGCCGTTAGGGTTTCCAAATTTCTTGAATGTTTCTACCCTTTCCCTTACATCTTCGGGAATGACCCCGTTGCCGAAGGCTTTGACCCTCGCCTCGTGAATGAACTTCCTCAGGTCATAGTCACCATAGATACAGTGCCTGCTGCATGCCCCGCACATGGCGCTCTGGAACATCAGGTCGAGGAAGCCCTTCTCATCCTCTAGGAAGCCCTTCTCGTTGTACACGATGAGCCGAGCCATCTTCTGAGGGCTCAGAGTTTCTCTTCCCATGGCCAGATATGTGGGGCAATTGTACTTGCACATATCGGCACACATGGCGCATCTGGCAATTTTTTCAGTCTCTTTCTTATCTTCCGCCATTGATGAGTTTTCCTGGATTCAATACGCCTTCGGGGTCGAGTGCGCTCTTTATGGATTTCAAAAGCTTCACACCGCTGGCGCCCAGCTCCTGTTCCATATACTGTATCCTCCAAAAACCGACGCCGTGGTGATGACTTATTGACCCGCTGTTTTTAAGCGTTGCCTTCATGGCAGCATCCCAGGTATCCTGGTAGTAACGCATCGGGTCTTTGGGGATGCCAGCGAAGGTGACATACAGGCAAGCCCCTTCTCGATAAAAGTGCGAGTAATGCCCGGAGACGTCCAGCACGCCTTCAATTGCCTTCATTGAAGCAACCATATCCCTGTACAGCTTCGCAGCATCCTTGAACAGGGCAGACACCTCGATGGTGTCAACAATCCCACCATACTGCATCAGGACAGGCCCGAGCCCGATATCGAATCGTTTTTGCAGCCAGATGTCGACCGGTTCTTTTCCGCTGGATTCTCCTCCGTTTTCCCTAGAGATACGCCTAATGACCCTGCCATCGAGAGTGGTGTACTCAGTTTCTCCTTCCGATATGAAGATTGTGATTATCTTCCTGCCTATCTTGGGAAAATATCTCTCGCTCTCCGCTTCGTCAAAGATTCTGACTACCGCAGGTCTGGCCTCAGCCCTCAAAATCTGGCGCACGACGTCAACAGCCACCTCAATCGAAGGGAAAACGAACGATTGTTTGATCGTCAGTCTGGGCAGGGGGTGAACCGAAATGGTTGCCCTGGTTACAATGCCGAGTGTACCTTCGCCACCCAGGAAGAGGTCTTTCAGCGAAGGCCCAACCGACCTTCTGGGAACAGGCCTGATGTTCAGTAGATTGCCATCAGGCAGCACGACCTCCATACCCAGCACCATGTCCTCGGTCTTCCCGTATTTCGTGGAGAATTGCCCGGCTGCCCGCGTGGAAATCCAGCCACCCAGGGTCGAGCAGAAAAGGGACTGCGGGATATTGCCTGCTGAGTATCCCAGGTGGTTCAGTTCAAGTTCCAGATTTGCGCCTATGATCCCCGCTTCGAATTCAGCCACAAGCGAGAGCTCATCCAGATTGAGGAAGCTGCTCATTCTCTGTAGATTCAGTACAATGCTTCCGTTCAGAGGAATTGCACCGCCGAGAACACCAGAGCCTCCACCAAAAGGCGTGATAGGCACCTTGTACTCGCCAGCGCATCGAACTATTTCCTGTATTTGGGCAGCAGATTCCGGGGAGACGACGGCAGAAGGAAGCGCTGGCAAGTCGCCCTTCTGAGAAAGAAATATGCCATACAACCAGTAGTCCAGACTGTATGAGATGAGGTCGCCTTCTTGCTGGGAGAAGTGCTCATCCCCGACAATCCGCCTCACTCTCTCGGTGAAGCCCCGGGGCAAGATGCTTTCCTGGGACATGTATGTTTTGGCTTTCATCAGGCTGACATCATGTCCAACTCTCTGTGGTTATATCAACAAAGAAGTTTACCACAAGTTGCAGATGAATTGTTAATTACCTCTGAAATTGTAACTATCAACTAATGGTGAGTGAGAATCCTTGATCGCTATCAGCTAGGCCTCCACAATTCCGCGAGTTAACGCTCTTAGAAGTTGATCTCAGAGGCAATTCTGCTGTGGTCCAGAGAAGAGCCCCGACCAGTCGGGGCTTCGAGCCAATCTTTGGCTTTCATCCCCGGCTCTGCTTCCTATCCTTTTTTGACGTTGATAATACGGTACTCCCGTTGCGTTCCCGGAGTTCAGCTATTTAAGAGCACTTATGTGCCTGGTTTTGCTGCAAAGATCAAAGCAATTTAAGAAGATATCCCCTTAACAAAATCCTCTATGGCTTTATTGACCACTTCCGGCTTCTCAGCGAGGACAAAGTGAGTAGCTTGGGGGATAATCATCACCCTGGAGTTAGCAAGCTTGGTTCCTAAGTAATTAGCGTATTTAACAGGGGTCATTACGTCCAATTCACCGCAGATAATAAGGGCAGGTAGCTTTATCTCTTGAACTTTGTCCATGAGGTCAAACTTATCACAGCAAAGGAAGTCGTTGAGCATGACGGCAGGACCAATAGCCTTTTGTTTTTCTACGACTTCCATTTTGTAATCCTCCGGGGTTAAGCGATACATTTCTGCCACTAGTTGATACCACTCCCGGGGATTGCCCTTAATAGCTTCTTCAATTGGGGCTAAAAACATAGGGTGAACTCTGAGCCGGGCTCCACTGCCGATGATGATAATCCCTTTCAGTTCCTGGGGGTATCTTAGGGCATACATCAGAGCTATAGCCCCACCAAAGGAGTGTCCAGCCAAGACCACATCTTTATATCCCCTCCCTTTGATGTACTTCCTGAGCCAGTCAGCACATTCCTCTACGCTATTAAGGGTTTGACCATTGGGGTGTCCGGGTAAGTTGACGGCATCGCTATCCGGGAAGTAGTCGGTTTGATAGCGCCAGATGTCTCCATAAGCGCCTGAACCGTGGACAAAAATGATTCTCATTCCCTTATTTGGTAAGATAGTATAACTAAAAAAATGGAGGTGTCAATTCCAAGATGACGGAAATTCAAAGTGTCTATTTTCCTGAATCAGGCAGTGAAAACACTGAGAAAACCTTTGAGGTAGCTAAGAGGAGAGCCGAGGAGTTAGGGATAAAAACCATAGTGGTAGCCTCTACCAGCGGGGAAACTGGGTTGAAGGCAGTGAAGGCGTTTGCCAGCTATAAGGTAGTGGTAGTTACTCATACTACAGGGCTTCAGACCCCCGATGTTCAGGAATTAACCCCGCAAAACAGGGCTAAGATATTGGAGAAGGGAGGAGTAATTCTGACTGCCACCCATGCCTTTGGCGGAGTGGGCAGGGCAGTTCGCCGTAGATTCAATACCTATCAGGTGGATGAGATTATAGCTCAAACCTTAAGGGTCTTTGGGCAGGGCACCAAAGTAGCCTGTGAGATAGCCCTTATGGCTGCCGATGCTGGTCTCATAAGGACAGACGAGGAGGTAATCTCTATCGGCGGCACAGCGAGAGGAGCAGATACAGCACTGGTCGTTAAGCCAGCTCATACCCACGACTTTTTTGAGTTGAGGGTCAAGGAAGTCCTGTGCAAGCCAAGATGATAGACTGTTTTATTTGCTTTAGTGAATAAATCAAACCACAAACCTGCTAGAGAAAAAATGAATAACGGGTTACAATAAAGGGCTAATTTTAGAATAATCACACTGATGGAGGGAGATAAGCAATGATAAAGAGCCAAAATTTGTTAAACGAGGTCAAATCCAAGGAGCTTCTTAAGAAAGCAGGGATACCTGTTGTTGAAGCGAAGCTCGCCCAAAGCAAAAAGGAGGCTATTTCCATAAGCAAGGAAATGGGCTTTCCTGTAGTATTGAAAATAAGCTCCCCCGATGTGATTCACAAAAGCGATTCCGGCGGTGTTAAATTAGGACTAGCCAACGCTACTCAGGTAGGCAAGGCTTATAATGAGATTATATCCTCCGTTAAACAGGCATACCCTGAGGCCCAAATCGAGGGTGTGTCGGTACAACCAATGGCTCCGTCAGGAGTGGAAGTGATTGTGGGCATGAGCAAGGACCCTCAATTCGGTCCTGTACTCATGTTTGGTCTCGGCGGCATACTGGTAGAGGTATTAAAGGATGTCTCCTTCAGAATAGTCCCGGTTACCGAAAGGGATGCCCGAGAAATGATTAGAGAAATAAAGGGATATCCCGTACTGGAGGGGTACCGGGGTCAAAAGCCAGCCAGCATCCCGGCATTGGAAAAGCTAATAGTCAAGGTGTCTCAGTTTGTCGAGAAAAATCCTCAAATAAAAGAGCTCGACCTTAATCCCATATTCGCCTATCCTGATAAGGCTATAGCTGTTGATGCCCGAATAATCCTGGAATGATAATCGAATTGTCACTGTCCCGATAACCAGCAGTTTGCTAAATTTGGATTTCACCAGACATACTGAGATTTCCGAGGCTTAACTTTGTTTGAGGAAAAGCTTAAGGAATTTGAGCCTATTTTTTACCCCAAATCTATTGCCGTCGTCGGGGCATCGGCTGCCTCGATAAAAGCTGGCTCTCTATGGGTCTGGGCCTTGAGTTCCGCTGGTTTTCCAGGACTCATTTACCCCGTTGGTGCCAGCGGCGGCCGAATCGCCGACCTCGAGATTTTCCCTAACCTCCGGCTGGTCCCCGGAGAAGTAGATTACGTTATTGTATCCATTCCTCGACAATCCGTTTTGGAGCTCCTCGATGATTGCGCGGCCAAAAATGTCAAAGCTGTCCAATTCTTCACCGCGGGATTCAGCGAAATGGATGCACAACAGGGACGCAAGCTAGAGGAACAAATGCTCGAGAAAGCACGACAGGGAAATGTTCGCATCATCGGCCCAAATTGCATAGGTGTATATTGCCCGGAACACAAAATCCCGTTCCTCATGGGGATACTCGGTGAGAGCGGTTCCGTGGGCTTCGTCTCCCAGAGCGGCGGCATCGCTACCAAATTAGTGACAACCGGCATAGCCCGCCATATCAACTACAGCAAAGGAGTCAGCTTTGGCAACGGCATTGATTTGGATGCCAGCGATTTTTTGCAATACCTGGCTGCCGACTCCAAAACCAAAGTCATTGGTGCATACCTCGAGGGAACAAGAGACGGAGCTCGTCTTTTCAACACTATAAAAGAACTAGCCAAGGTCAAGCCTTTAGTTGTCTGGAAAGGAGGGAGAACAGAAGCTGGCGCTCAGGCTGCCATGTCCCACACTGGTTCTTTAGCCAGTTCAGCAGCCATCTGGTCAGCAATGTTGAAGCAAGCTGGCGCTATAGAAGTGCATAGTCTAGAGGAATTGACCGACACCCTACTTATCTTCCAACAGCTTAGACACTGGCAAGGTACCAGCGCAGCCATTATTGGCGGTCTAGCTGATGGAGGCGGTGGCAACTCGGTAGCCGCTGGCGATGCCTGCATTGAGAATGGGCTCAAGGTCCCACCTCTCTCCCCTGAGACAAAGCAAAAACTGAGCAAGCTCCTGGGAGAAGTAGGTAGCATCCTGCGTAATCCGGTAGATGTAAGCCAGGCACAATTCCGAGGCCTAGCAGCTCTATTTCAAGCCATAGATTTAATAGCAAGGGATACCATTATCGACCTCGTCTTAATTCAAGAAGATATAGACATCCTCTTACCAATTTACTCCCGGAAAGGACTGGAAGAAATAAACGAATTCTTTATAGAGCTTGGAAGCAGGCAAAATAAGCCCATAATAGTCGTTTTACCGCCTGGCTCCGCTGAGCCAGAACGATTGCAGATAGAGCAAAAGCTCCTTGCAGCTTCCATCCCAGTCTTTTGTTCCATGGAACGTGCAGCTAAAGCTATTTATAAACTTAACCAATATTCTTGCTGGCAGGAGGCTAAATAAAGCCAGCCGCAAAAAACTGCGACTCTGTGCAAACTTGATAACCCCGAAATAAGAATCTCGAATCTGAATCATGATACAAAATCACAATACGGAAAAAATCGACCTGGAATGGAGTGACGACGATGTAGTGCCCCCCGTAGTCTACCCTAACCTGGAATTCTTATTCCAGCAAATGCTCCATCTAACGCTGGAAGAGGTAGCCCCCAGCCATGGTGAGCTAATACTGGACGTCGGCTGCGGCAAGGCTATTGATGGTGCACGACTATGGGAAAAGGGAGCGAAGGTTATCGGGCTTGAACCCTCCCATGTAATGATAGCCCGAGCTAAAGAGTATCTCAGTGAAAGCAATGCCCAAATAGTTTTAGCACAGGGAATAGGGGAGAATTTACCTTTTAAGCCACACTCGTTTGGCAAAGTTATGTGTAAGGGGGCATTAGACCATTTTTTCTCCCCCAGCAAAACAATGGAGGAGATTGCCCGGGTGCTTAAACCTGGAGGAGAGATGATAATCTCTATAGCTAACTTTAATAGCCTAGGTTTCCGCTTGGGGAAGAAGCTATATCCAGTAACAAAGTTTCTTTCCCCATCCCTGGCTAAGGAAAGGAAACCCTGGGAGCCACCACCAGACCATAAATATAAATTCGATTACCCATTCCTAAGCAGCTTGGTGAAGCAGTATTTTGAAATTAAGAAAACAAAGGGAATATCCCTCCTTTTTGGGCTCCCCCTGTGGGGTAGTTTTCTTTCCAAACTTCCCCATTCTGTTTCTTATGCTATTCTGAAGATATTAGATAAATTAGCCCGACCTTTTCCCTCTCTAGCAGACGTTATCCTGATGAAATGCACTCCAATTTATAAGCAAAAATAACACTGTTTCAGGAAAGTCAATAGACCTTTACAATTCCTGTTGCCACAAACTATAATGCGTTGTCATGTCCTCCATAAAAAGCGGCAATTTGCCTGCCACCCTGGCTAAGATATCCCACCTGTTAGATATCCAGAAAAAGCAAGGCTATATCGTTGGTGGCTTCATCCGTGATTGGCTTTTGGGGAGGGATACAAATGACATAGATATTGCCGTAAGCGGCGCAGCCATAACCATAGCTCGGGAAGTAGCTGGAGAGATAGGAGGCAAATTTGTGCTCCTTGATGATGTCAACGACGTAGCTAGAGTAGTGGTGATTGAAGATGAGCAGCCAGGAGGGACTTCACAGAACCAGGAATCGCATGGTGCAGAGTGGCATTTTGATTTCTCCCCTTTTACCGGAGACATTGAATCTGATCTTGCCCGCCGCGATTTTACCATCAATGCCATGGCTCTGAAACTCAGCCAATTTGTCACCGCCAGTACGGCCCCCGATATGAGTCCCCGAAAATCGGCAAATCCTCTGGCTGAAAAGCGACTCTCTCTGAAGCTTATTGACCCCTTTTCCGGTAAAGAGGATTTGAGGGATAAAATAGTGCGGGGGGTAAGCGAGCAAATATTTGAAGCTGATGCCGCTAGACTCTTGCGGGCAGTGAGGTTGGCTGCCGAACTCGACTTCACCATAGAGCCAAAGACGGAATCTTTAATTCGCCGCTATTCCCAGGCTATCACTGAAGTCCCGGGAGAGAGAGTCAGAGAAGAGTTGCTTCGTTTGCTCACTCTGCCACGGGCTGCTTACTACTTGAGATACTTGGATACACTTGGCCTACTTCTCGCCCTAATCCCTGAGCTAGCAGAGAGCAAGGGAGTAGAGCAACCAACAGTGCACTTCTGGGATGTCTTCGACCATTCCTTACAGACCGTAGCTGCCATAGAATTCCTCATTAGAGAAAGTGATTGGGAGTACAGCAACGACGCTATGCTGTCTACTGTTCCCTGGTCTGACATGATAGACAGGCACTTGTCCCAGGAGGTTTCCAGCGGAAGTAACCACAAGGTTCTACTCAAGTTAGCTGGGCTATTCCATGATATTGCTAAACCAATGACAAAGTCTATTGATGATACAGGTAGAGCCAGGTTTTTAGGGCATACCAAGCAAGGAGCAGCTATGACTGCGAACATTTTGGAACGGTTGCGATTTAGCAATCGGGAAATAAGACTGGTGGAAAGCCTTGTCTATCATCACCTCCGCCCAGTTCAGATGGCAAATGAGGAATTTCCTACCCAACGGGCAATTTATCGCTACTTTCGAGATACCGGCGACGCCGGCATTGATATTCTATTCCTGGCTTTAGCCGATTGTCTGGCCAGCCGCGGTCCCCTGGTATCTATGGAGGATTGGGAAAAACATTGTCAATTAATAAACTACATACTGGCAGCGCATGACAAGCAGCAAGCCAAAATCTTGCCGGTGAAGCTCATTGATGGCCATGATATAATGGATACCTTTGGCTTAGCACCAGGACCACTGGTTGGCAAACTCCTCGCTATGGTCAACGAGGCTCATGCCAGCGGTGAGTTAAGCACCAAAGAAGAAGCATTAACCTTGGTTCGAAGGGAACTCCCATCTGTGAGCAAACAGCAAACAAGAGTTTCCCAAAATTCCCAGAATTCTGGAGTAAAAACAATCCCTAACACAAAGGTAGATTAAATTGAGAAGGGGAAGCGTTTATTTATTAATTTTCATCCTTGCTTTGTTCGGATTCGCCTTATGGTCCGTAGTCCCGCTGGATAGGAACGTATTCGGCAGGGAAGGGCTAAGGCTGGGGCTTGACCTCGCCGGCGGCAGCTACATGGTTTACCAGGCTGACGTCAGCGATATCGAGCCTGGCAACAGAGATGAAATTATGGATGGTGTGAAGGGGGTTATAGAAAGGCGTATTAACGCTCTGGGCATAACCGAGTCCACCGTCCAAATCCAGAAACAAGGGGGGGAATATAACATTGTCATCCAAATACCTGGCATTGCTGACATCGAGAAGGCCAAGGAGATGGTCGGACTCTTTACGGTGCTCGAATTCCGGGAACAAGATGCGGAGGGGAATTGGATCCCTGCTACCGGGATAGTCACAGTCAATGGCGAGGAAAAAGAGTTGGTTCTCAGCAGTAGATATTTTAAGGAAAACACCGAGGTCACCCTGCACCCAACAACTAACCAAGTATTATTACTGTTTGGGATGGACGAAACGGGAGCGAAACTTTTCAAACAAATAAGCACCCGCCTTCTCGGAAAACCACTCGCTATCTTTCTAGGTGATGAGCCGCTCAGGGGTGAAGATGGTCATATCATCGCCCCGAAGATCCAGGCGGTGATAGAAGACAAGGGACAAATTACAGGGCTGAACCTTGTTGATGCTCAAGAACTATCACGGGTGCTCAACGCTGGACGGATCGACGTTCCACTGGGAAGGTGGGTAGAAGAAGAATTTGAACCCAGTGTTCCACTCTATGAAAGGACTGTGAATGCTACCTTGGGGCAGGATTCTATCCAGAAGAGCATACTGGCGGCAGGGATTGGGATAGTGCTATTGTTGCTATTTATGCTTGTTTACTACCGTCTACCAGGCTTGGTGGCTTGCCTTAGTTTAGGGATTTACGGCGTCGTGCTTTTAGCCATTTTCAAGCTCGTGCCTGTAACCTTGACTTTGCCCGGTGTGGCCGGCTTCATCCTATCGCTGGGCATGGCCGTAGATGCCAATGTCCTTATCTTCGAGCGCATCAAGGAAGAATTACGGGGGGGACGCAGCCTGGGGGCTGCCGTTGAGGCTGGGTTCAACCGTGCCTGGACCGCTATCAGAGATAGCAACATCACCACCTTTATCGCCTGCCTCGTCCTTTTCTGGCTTGGCGGCGAGCTTGGTGCTCTTATGGTCAGAGGTTTTGCCCTGACCTTGTTTATCGGTGTTGCTTTATCCATGTTAACAGCCATTGTGGTCACCAGAACCTTCCTCCGCCTGATTATAGGCAGCCGGGTGGTCAAAAATCTGGCAGCGTATGGAGTAACGTCAGTCCCAACGAAGTGAGAAACCTGAAATGATAGACTTTGTCGGTAAGAAGCGGTGGTTTTTCCTTATTTCGTGGATACTCGTAGTTATAGGAATAATTTCCCTGGTCATCTCTCAAATACAACTCGGAGCCCCACTGCAGCTTGGAATCGATTTTACCGGTGGCACTTCTATGATTCTTCAATTTAGCCCAGCGGTCGAGCAAAGCCAATTACGGCAAGAGATGGCTGAGCTGGGATACGACGAGGCACGCATTCAAGACGCTGGCGAGGGTAATTTCATCATCTACACCAGGGAAATAACCTCAAATGAGGCAAGAGAGCTGGCAGACAGGATCGGGACAGAATTGGATTCCCAGGTTGAAATAATCGATTACTATTTAGTCTCGGGAACAGTGGCGGCGAAAACAGCACGCAATGCCGTCATCGCCGTAATAATAGCTGCTGTGGCTATGCTGTTTTACATTGTCTGGGCGTTTCGCCGCATGCCCAGTCCCTTTCGCTGGGGTACCTGCGCCGTCATTGCTCTCATCCACGATGTGTTCATAATAGTGGGCATTTTCTCTCTCTTGGGTTGGCTTGGCGGGGTGGCGATTGATGCCCTGTTTATCACCGGACTGCTTGCCGTTGTGGGTTACAGCATCAATAATACTGTGGTTGTCTTTGACCGCATTCGCGAAAATGTATCAAGGCACATCAGACCCGACTTCGCCGAGACTGTAAACGATAGCCTCATAGAAACGCTGGGGAGGTGTTTAAATACTGCCCTGACCACCTTTTTTGTGCTCTTAGCCCTGTTCCTTTTTGGCGGAGCCACCATACACTATTTCATCCTGGTGTTGCTCCTCGGCGTTATCATCGGCACTTACAGCTCTATCTGCATCTCCAGCCAGCTTCTGGTGGTGTGGGAAAAACGAGAGTGGGGGGCACTCTTACCTTTCACTAAGAGAACTACATAATAGTTGTAGGCTGAGAGCTGTCAACGAATATGATGTATTCCTTTTATTGCCTCGATATGCTCATCAAATCCCTCGGGCTTCCTCACTTCTGCTTCGCCCAATGGGTCATCTATCTCTGAATTACCCAGAAGTACATCAAAAACAGCTTTTATGGAAGAAGAAACTACTCGAAGATTATAGCCACCTTCCAGGGTGAAAACGAGACGTCCCTGGCATAGTTCGGCAGCCAGTTCTTTCAATATCATTACCATTTGAGCAAAACCTTTAACGCTTACCCGCATCATAGCCATGTGGTCGGCCCAATGAGCATCGAAGCCAGCAGAAACCAGAATGAGCTGTGGCTGAAATCTCCGGGCTACTGGAACCAAGACCTCGTTGAAAGCTCTCAAGTATTCCTCATCGCCCCAGCCGGCGGCCATGGGAAAGTTAACCGTAGTTCCTTCTCCTTCACCTGCTCCAGTTTCATCCATCCACCCTGTCCCGGGATAAAAGGGATACTGATGGGTGGAGCAGTAAAGGACTTTGGGGTCGGCATAAAAAGCATCCTGAGTCCCATTGCCATGATGGACATCAAAATCAGCGATAAGAACACGGCTGAGACTGAACTTGCTCAGGGCAAATTTAGCGGCGATTGCCACATTATTGAAAATGCAGAAGCCCATTGCTCGATCATGAATGGCATGGTGCCCTGGTGGTCTAACCAGAGCAAAGGCATTATTCACCTCCCCCTTCATCACTTCTTCTACAGCCACCAGGAGCCCACCGGCAGCATATAAGGCTGCTTCGTAAGACTTCGGAGACATTACGGTATCAGGGTCAAGCCAGCCACCACCCTTTTCCGCTTTACTCTTAACGTAGGAGATGTACTCTGGCGCATGTATCATCTCCAGCTCTTCTAGCAAGGCGGGGCGCGGAGGCAGACAGGTGAGTTTTTCCTTAATTCCAGTTTCTTTTAAATAAGACACCGCATCTACTAGCCTGCGAGAATTCTCCACGTGGTCACCGGTATCGTGTTCCAAATAGATTGGGTCATAAACCAGGCCGGCTTTCATACTCGCATCATATCAAAGGTGCTCAAGCAAAAACAATTATGGGCGGGGCTTTCCAGCGCAAGTATTGATTTTTATCACGGAAAACATCTATGCTGTGGGATGCACAGTTCCGTGAAGGAAAGCTTTGTCCTGTGACCAGAGAAGAAATAAAAGAGTTGCTCAACGAGGCGGAGAAGAGGTTTGCCTCGGAGGCAAAGTTGATAAAGTTGGAGTCAGGCGGAGTCATTTTCGTTGGCGATACTCATGGTGACCTCGAAGCCACGGAGAAAATTATCCACAGGTATCTCAAGTCGGAGAATAAGCTAGTTTTCCTGGGGGACTATGTTGACCGGGGACCAGCTTCCCTAGAGAACATTAATTTTTTGCTCAGGCAAAAAATTGAGCACCCCGATTCTCTTTATCTGCTTATGGGAAATCACGAAGGCCATGCTGTGGTCAACTTCCACCCTGCCGATTTCTGGGAAGGACTGGATGCCGAACTTCGCCAGCGATATAGCGAGGTTCTTTCCATGTTGCCACTGGCCGTGTCCACGCCAAATGGAATCATCGCTCTGCATGGAGCACTCCCCGATGTGTCAGGTTTAGAGGATATAAATAGGATAAAGCTAGGTAACATTGAATGGCATCAGATAACCTGGGGGGACTGGCAGGAAACGGAAGGGGAGTTCCTGGGAATCGATCCCTATACCGGGAGGCCTCAATTCGGGCGAGGTTGGTTCGAGGAAATCATGTCCCGCCTGGGCAAAAATGTCTTGATAAGGTCTCACCAGCCAGATGCTCCACCCACAATGTATGGCAGAAGATGCCTTACTATATTCACCTCTTCCGCTTATAGACATTATATTTCTGAGCGCACCATAGCCCTGGTTGATTCGAGAAAAGTGGTAAAGAGCGTGGATGATATAGAGATAGAGATTATCTAAAGTCCCCCAACCCTCAAGATTTCAGCCTACTATGGTTAGCTTTGTAATTTACCTCATTGGTATTATCTGAAGATTATGCAACAATCTTGACATGACTTCCTCGAGCATCTACACTATTAAAACCACCTGATGAGGTCTGAAAGTAATGATATGCCCTGTTTGTAAATACGATATGATAGTCGTTGAGTATCATAATATTGAGCTCGATTATTGTAATAGTTGTAAGGGAGTGTGGTTTGACTCTGGAGAGCTTGAGCTTTTGCTTGAGTCGCATGGTCTTGAAGAGACAAAGGTGTTCCTTGATGGCATCCTCAACTCGCAGGAAGCCGTTTCATCAGAAAAGAAACGGAATTGCCCCATCTGTGACCATAAGATGAAAAAGGCAGCGATAGGTGGACAACCTGAAATCCTCATCGACATATGCCGTGATAAACATGGATTGTGGTTTGACGGGGGTGAGGTTACTCAACTGATACGACGTCTGCCTGGGGAACATCCGCCAAAACATGATTCCAGGGAACAGATTACCAGTTTCTTAGAAGAAGTATTTGAGGTCCCACAGTAAGGCGGCGATGACGATTAAGTAACACCCGGAGAACATTAGTTAAGGAGGTTTAATATGGTAGCAGTTTATATCATTATCGGTGTTGTTGTGGTTCTTCTTTTCATATTCCTAATTATCTACAACGGCCTGGTCAGGCTGCGTAATCAAGTAAAGAACGCCTGGGCACAGATTGACGTCCAGCTAAAACGGCGCTACGACCTAATTCCCAACCTTATGGAAACCGTCAAGGGCTATATGAAACACGAGCGAGAAACCCTGGAAGCAGTAACCAACGCCCGTAATCTTGCCCAGCAAGTGTCGTCTGCGGGAGCCGGTGAGCGAGCCAAGGCCGAAGGTGAGCTGAGTTCAGCCCTATCCCGGTTACTTGCTGTAGTGGAAAACTACCCTGACCTTAAAGCCAATCAGAACTTTCTGGCACTCCAGGAGGAGCTTACCTCAACCGAGAATAAGATAAGCTTTTCTCGCCAGTTTTACAATGATTCAGTCCTAAGATATAACAACCAGACGCAGATGGTTCCATCTAACATTGTAGCTAGCATGACCGGGTTTAAGGCCAGTGAATTCTTTGAGGTTACTCTAACCGCCGAAAGAGAAGCGCCCAAGGTTAGTTTCACTTAGTAAGAAGACACTTCAGCTGTGTGGGAACAGATTAGGTCTAATCAAATAAGGTCGGTAGTGCTGACAATAGGCATGGGAGCATTACTGATCCTTATCGGCTATTTCCTGGGCCTGTACTTCTTTGATAGCGCTATTGCGGGCTTGGTCATTGCCCTATTAGTGTGGGTAATCTTGAGTTTAATCGGTTACTTCCAGGGCGATAGTATCCTGCTTAGCATGTCGAGGGCGAAGAAAATTAAGCGTGATGACCACCCCCGCCTGTACAATGTGGTTGAGGAAATGAAGATTGCCTCCGGTCTGGAGAAAATGCCCAACATATACATCATTGATGACCCGGCACTAAATGCCTTCGCCACCGGTCGTGACCCTAAGCGGGCATCCGTAGCTATTACCTCGGGACTGCTACAAAAACTAAACCGCGATGAATTGCAGGGGGTCATCGCCCACGAGATATCCCACGTCAAGAACCGGGATGTGCTGCTTATGGCGATGTGTAGTATCCTGCTCGGCACTATCGTAATCCTGGCCTGGTATGGGTCACGCATTATGATTTTTGGCAGCATGACCGGCTCAAGAAGAAGCTCCTCATCAGGTGGGGGTGGGGGGGCTCAGTTAATAATTCTGATCGTGTCACTCGTATTTATGATACTGGCGCCGATTGTGGCGCAGCTCATTTACCTTGCCATCTCTCGGAAGAGAGAGTACCTGGCAGATGCTTCGGCAGCCCTCTACACCAGATACCCTGAAGGACTGGCCTCAGCCCTGGAAAAGCTGGGTACCTCGACTGGGCAGTTAAAATCAGCCAATAAGGCCACAGCCCCTATGTATATCGTCAATCCTTTCCGCAAGAAAGGCATGAAAGCCAGTGACCTCTCCAGCACTCACCCCCCCATATCAGAGAGGATACGCATCCTACGTGCCATGGCTGGCGCCTCTTTTAACGATTATGACCAGGCTTACAGCAAGGAGCACCGCGGGGAGAGGGTTATACCTGCCACCAGCCTTGCCGCCGGAACAGTCCCATTAGCAACGATAAAGCTAGAGGGTGAAGCGGGCGAACCAAACGAGATACAGCGGGCTCGTGAGACCTCAGATGCAATGTGGCGGCTGAGTAACTATAACACCATTACCTGTGACTGCGGTGCCAAGTTGCGAGTGCCACCTAAGTTCAAAGAGCCGCAAATCAAGTGCCCGCATTGCGGTAGAACGCATCAGGTTTGAGAAGATGGATTATTGTTACCCAAATCTCTTCCTGTACCACCGGTAACTTCAGCACCTATGGTGAGCCGGTTGGGACTTCTTCTGGACCCTTTTGCCTGAAAGCATTCAATACGATTAAGGGTAGGGACTACTATTTCACGGGTTTCAGGGTAACGGTTATGCGCTGATAGTAGATGCCGGTAAGACCCTCAAATGCACAAAAGGATGGAATATGTAAGCTGAATTTGCTGGCTATTGTGTAACCACTTGCTCTGTTAAGTGAACCACATCTATGTGGACTGTTTCTCTACCTCAAACCTTCCGTGCCCTTATTTTCATTGTAAGGCTAGGATTTAGCACAAGTTCATGATTAGTCTGCATCCGATTTAAGAGCTGCTAGCGCGACATACACCACCGGTGGTTTTCTTGATCGATCTCGTTTGAGCGTAAATGTTTCTGGATATTTTTTAATGAGAGACTGTAATTGTTGATGACCGTAAGTACGGGGGTCAAATGCTGGATCCAATTGCCGAAGAACGGAGCCCAATGCCGCCAAATGAATCCATTCCTCTTCTTTCGCAGCTAGATTGAACCCTTCTAGGAGAAGGTTTAAAGGGTCAGATACATCAGATTTCTTTTCCTTTGCTTCTTTCCTTCTTATTTCCTCGGGTCCAATTAGATTTTCACAGTAGATGAACTGGTTGCAGGCGTTGATGAAAGCTTCTGGAGTCTTTTTCTCTCCCACTCCAATAACAACAAGGCCTTCCTCTCTTATTCTTGTTGCCAGTCGTGTGTAGTCGCTGTCGCTGGCAACAATACAGAAGCCGCCTACATTGTTACTGTGGAGCAGATCCATCGCATCAATTATCATCGCACTATCTGTGGAATTCTTGCCAACCGTATACCTAAACTGCTGCATGGGCTGAATTGCATGTTTATGAAGCGAAGTCTTCCAGCTATTCATGTTTGTAGTGGTCCAGTCTCCGTATATCCGCTTGACCGTTATCAGCCCGACTTTACTAACTTCTGCCAGGATTTGAGGAAGAAGAGACGCCTGGGCGTTGTCACCATCAATCAGTACTGCAAACCTCAGTTGTTCAGATTGTTCGTCCATTATGCACCTTTTTGGTTATCGATTGACGCCAAACCATACAGAGATAGAGTCTATGTCGTTTCTCAAGTTAATTAACCACGTATTTATAGAATTTTACTCCATATATACCTCAAATAACAAGAGGTAGCAATCTGACGGATTGTTAAGGCAGGATATAGCGCTAAAAGGGCTCTTGCCTTGATTTTGGGGTTGGCACTTTTACAAGCCCGCTTCTTTTCTTAGAATTTCGGCCTTGTCCGTCCTCTCCCAGGGAAGGTCAAGGTCTTCCCTGCCAAAGTGCCCGTAAGTGGCAGTTCGGCGGTAAATGGGACGGCGCAGGTCTAAAGCCTTTATGATAGCCTCAGGGCGAAAGTCGAAATGCTTGTTTATGAGATTTGATATGATTTCATCAGGGACTTTTCCCGTGCTGAATGTCTCGACGGATAATGATAGGGGGTGAGCTTTCCCGATAGCATAGGCAACCTGAAGCTCGAGGTAATCAGCAAGTCCAGCAGCTACTATATTCTTGGCAGTATATCTGGCCATATAAGAGGCGGAGCGGTCTACCTTGGTGGGGTCCTTGCCTGAAAAGCAGCCCCCACCATGTCCACAGGCACTGCCATAAGTATCAGCAATAATTTTGCGCCCGGTAAAACCTGTGTCACTCACCGGCCCGCCGATGACAAACTGACCGGCGCTGTTAATGTAGTATTCAGTCTCGTTATCCAGCAAATTGGCGGGAATGACCTTTTTAATCACCTGTTCTATAAGGTCGTGCTCGATGACTTTACGTTCCACGCCGGGGTCATGGTGGGCAGCCAGGATGACACAAACTACCCTTCTGGGTATGCCATGACTATACTCTATGGTTACCTGAGACTTACCATCGGGCCTGAGATAAGGCACGGTTCCATTTTTTCTTACCTGAGCCAGGCTCCGGCATAGCTTGTGAGCTAGTGCAACAGGCAAAGGCATGAGCTCCGGAGTCTCTGTACAGGCAAAGCCAACCATCATCCCCTGGTCACCAGCACCGGTTTTGTCTAAAACCTCGTCAGTTGCCTCTCCCATCCTCGCTTCCCAAGATTGGCCAACTCCGGCAGCGATGTCGCTTGACTGTTCCTTAAGGGAGACCATGATTCCGCAGGTCCGATAATCAAAGCCATATTCAGGTTTGGTATAGCCTACCTCCTTGATTACCTGGCGCACGATGTTGGGTATTTCCACATAACCCTTGCAGGTAATCTCACCGAGAACCATCACCATGCCCATAGTCACGGAGACCTCGCAGGCTACCCGGGCGAAGGGGTCCTTTTTCAGCATGGCGTCAAGGATAGCGTCTGAAATCTGGTCGCATAGCTTATCAGGATGCCCCTCGGTGACTGACTCCGCAGTGGCTAAGTAGGAATCCGACTGATTAAAGCTATTCGGCATTTTTACTCCTTTTTATGTTCCCAATTCCCAGCTTTCGAGGTATTTTTTCTGCTCCTCGGTCAAGGAATCAATAGTGATATTCATGGAGGCGAGCTTTAGTTTACCTACTTCCTGGTCAATTTCCTCAGGTACAGGATAGACCGCGGGCTCAAGCTTTCCTTTCATCCTGGTAAGATACTCCAGACATAGAGCCTGGTTGGCAAAGCTCATGTCCATAACGCTGGCCGGGTGTCCCTCGGCGGCAGCCAGATTGATTAGCCTGCCCTCGCCCAACAGATAGATACGCCGTCCATCGCCTAAAGTGTATTCATCAACGGAAGAACGTATTCGTTTCTTCGGTTTGGCCAGGCTTTCCAAAGCCGGGATGTTTATTTCTACATTGAAGTGGCCGCTATTAGCCAGAATAGCTCCGTCTTTCATCTCTAAAATGTGTGCCTTGTCAATGACGTTCATATCGCCTGTGGCGGTGATGAAGACCTCTCCTATCTCGCAAGCCTTAATCAAAGGCATGACCTGATAGCTATCCATGGCAGCCTCCAGAGCAGGGATAGGCTGGACCTCGGTGATGATAACCTGCGCCCCGAGCCCTTGAGCCCGCCTGGCTATCCCTTTGCCACACCAGCCATAGCCACAAACAACCACTTTCCTCCCCGCCCAGAGTATATTGGTAGCCCTGGTAATGCCATCAATTGTGCTTTGCCCCGTTCCATACCTGTTGTCAAAGAAATGTTTGGTTTGAGCATCGTTTACGGCAATAATAGGATAAATCAACTTACCCGCCCTCGCCATGTTCCTCAGCCTGATGACCCCCGTGGTCGTTTCTTCAGTGCCGCCAATGACGTTAGCAGCCAGTTCGGTGTAATCCTTATGAAGGATGGAAACCAGGTCCGCGCCATCATCCATGGTAATCTGCGGTTTATGTTCCAGGGCGGTGATGATATGTCGGTAGTAAGTCTCGTTATCTTCTCCTCTTATGGCGTTGACGGGAATGCCATAATCAACCAGGGCAGCAGCTACGTCGTCCTGGGTACTTAAAGGATTGGAGGCGCACAGGACTACTTCAGCACCACCTTCTTTCAAAGCCATAGCTAAATTGGCCGTTTCCGTAGTGATATGGAGGCAAGCAGAAATACGCACTCCCGCCAGGGGCTTTTCCCTGCCAAATCTTCCCCCTATTAGCTTGACGACTGGCATTTCCTTGCCAGCCCAGTCAATGCGAAGTTTGCCCTCCTGGGCCAGGGAGAGGTCTTTAACGTCATAATTCTTCATCTTTTTAGCTCCGTGAAAATTGCATTAGCTTGAACTGCTCAGCAACCCAGTCAGGTATATCCACTGTGCCCATGAGGAGCGGTTTTTGATGACAATCGCTGCCTCCGGTCATGAACATATTGTGCTTCCTGGCAAACTCAATATAGTGTGCCGTGGTTTTCTTGTCATGTCTGGAATGCCAGCACTCGACACCATCGATGTATTGTAGCATATATTTTTCTATGACCCTCGTTTGTTCGTCCAAATCGCGCGTTATGCTTACCAGGGATGTGCCGTGGGGGTCATTGGGGTGGGCATGTACCAGTACACCGCCGGCATTCCTGATCAGCTTTGATGCTTCAGCAAGAGAGAGTGGATATTTGGGGGCATCGCATTTGACCAGATATTTATCGAAAGCCTCCTGCTTATCCTTTACAATCCCCTTTCCCACCAGGTAGTTCGCTATATGGGGTCGCCCGAACACGCCGTCCACGCTATTCTCTATCTTCCTGAGGTCTTTCCCGGTAAATCTTTCAATACCCTCTTTATCGAACTCAACGTTCAGGTTTTCTAAAATCTGACGCGCCCTTCTTTTCCTGTGTTCTTTTATCAATTGAAGCTTGCTCTTTAGCTCTTGATTGCCGATGTCATACCCGTATCCCAGGAAATCCAGGGAAACATCTTTATTGCCCTCAGGATAATGGAAGGTCACGTTTAATTCCACCCCTGTGATGTAAGACATGCCATGCTTTCTCGCCAGGGCGATAGCTGTTCCCTGGCAGTTCATAGAATCGTGGTCAGTTATCGAGATTAAATCAATGTCTCTATTTTTGGCTTCTTGGAAAACCTCTTCGATAGGGAGATTGCCGTCCGAGCCGGTCCTGGTATGGATGTGCAAATCGATTTTCACTTCTACTTCTTTTCCATGCCAATGATATACCAATCCTCGGGCGGGTCATATTGGGTATCAACTGTCAGGTGGATGATATTGAGCCTGGGATACAACCGCTTCAGGTCATCCACGTCCACTTTTTCGAACCTCTTTTTATTGTTGAGATAGGCCTGCTCGGTGAGGGCATTCGATTCGTAATCCTCTTGGGTACGTCTTAGTATCCGGGCGATGGCTACCTCTTGCGGGCAATGGGTCTGCAGGATGACGAAGGTCTTATTATGTTTGGCTGCTATCTCAGCAGCCCGTCTTCTCAACGATCGGGTGACGAAGGTGGCATCGAGTATTACACTATCGCCCTTCTTCAAGGCCTCGTCTGCCCGCCGGAATGTCTCATCATAGACCATTGTCCGTTTGCTCATATCCGAGGCGACCTTCTCATCGAATATATCCTCATCTTTCAGTACTTCCAGTCTAATCAGGTCGGACCGAAGGATAGGATAACCCTTAATCCTGGAAATCTCCTCACTCGTCTCGGTCTTCCAGGTGCCCGGCAAGCCGCAGGTAATGAGCAAAACACCAGCCCCCAGCTTGCTTTCTACGAATTTGGCAAACGGCTCTTTCAATCTACGTCTCCTATACAGCTTGACATCGCCGCATTAGATTATAACTGCTCAAATTCTCCTTGTCATTGTGAAAGAGGCAAACCCCTAAATAGCATTTTCCACGTCTCCAAAAGCGCCCCTTAATTTGACCGTCTCCCCTAGCCAATGCTAAACTATTTTTCAGGCAGCGTAGCTCAGTGGTAGAGCAGGGGACTCATAAGCCCTTGGTCAGTGGTTCAACTCCACTCGCTGCCACTTAATTGTTTTCCTGGTGAGTTCCCCTCAACAGATTGTGAGTATTCAGCTAATTGTGTTATTGTTTAGAATAGTATTGTTTCGGAGGGCAAATGAAGGTAGCTAGAATCGTTGCACCATTTAGTCTTAGCGCAGTGCTTTTTATCTTGGCATATCTGTCCAGCAAAGATATTGACAGTGGTTACTTCCCAATACTGCTAATGGGAATCGGGATAGCACTCGCAATTGTTGGCATTGCAGCTATTTTCTCAAGCAAATGAACCCTTTTCGAGACTGACCACCTATCCCTTACGGTTCAAATCCATCTGCTGCCACTTATTGTTTCACTCATGGTGATACTGGTAAGGTGAGCGTCACAAACCTAAGTCACTTATTTTATCTGGTTATTAATATTGATAAGATAAACATCACTCTCTGTTTTCTAATGTCCTTTTTATATCGTGAAAAAATTCAAACATTCTAAATAAATTTACAAAACCTTTAATATTTGCTATAAACTGGTTTTGACAATAGTGTTGGTTGCCCGAACTCAAATCTTGATGAGGAAGAAAATGACAAAGAAAACAGTAGCCATTATGATCATAATTACCATATGTTTCTCCGTATTACCCTTTTCTGCCTGTGATGGCGACATCAAGAATCCTGATACCTTTATCGTAGCGGAAACTGCCGATATTGCCAGTTTAGATCCCGCCTACGCCTATGATACTGCAAGTGCCGGGCAAATAGAAAACATCTATGAAACACTAGTTGAATTCGATAGCGATAGTACAAGCGAGTTCATTCCCTTGCTGGCGACAGAGTGGACGATTTCTGAAGACGGAAAGACCTATAGATTCAAGATCCGTGACGGAGTAAGTTTTCATAATGGAAACCCATTAACCCCGGAAGATGTTGAATATTCATTTGAAAGGGGGATGGTTCAAGATTATCCTCTCGGACCGCAATGGATGTTTTTTGAGCCCCTTTTTGGTTTGGGGAATTACACCTCTCGAACCGACGATGGTCTGGTCCCACTTGAGGAGATCAAGAATAAAGTAGAAGCCGATGGCCAATGGGTACAATTCAATTTGGCTACCCCTTACGAACCGTTCTTGCAGATCCTTGCTTCTTCCTGGGGTTCCATAGTTGATATGGATTGGTGTGTACAAAACGGTGATTGGAACGGGACTGAGGAATCATATGAAGCTTTGAATAACCCTGTTCCTGGTGGCTCTCCAATCAATGCGATAACTAACGGTACTGGCCCATTCATGTTAGAGTTTTGGCAACCAGGAATTCAAATAAGCTTAGTAAGAAATGATAACTATTGGGGTGCACCAGCCGGTCTTGAAAGAGTTGTTACTCAAATAATTGACGAATGGGGCACCAGAAAATTGATGCTGGAATTAGGTGACGTTGATTGCGCTATTGTTCCAAGTGAACAAATCCAAGAAATAAAAGAATTGCCGGGAGTCCTGGTTTATGAAAATGTACCTACGTTAATGAATCAAGCGCTTTTCTTCCAATTTGATATCGACCCTACCAGTACATTGATCGGTAGTGGCCAGTTGGATGGCAATGGTATACCTGTGAATTTTTTCAGCGATGTTGATGTACGCAAGGGTTTTGCTTATGCTTTCGATTGGGATGCTTATATCAATGATGCAATGGCAGGTTATGGGGAGCAAATATCTTCCCCGATAGTAAAAGGCATACCTTACTACAAACCGGACTGGCCAAGTTATGGACTAAATCTGACGCAAGCAGAGGAACACCTGAGAGCGGCCTGGGATGGACTACTATGGGAAAATGGTTTTGAAATGACACTCGTATATGTATCAGGAGACATCACGGGAAAGATTGCCTGTGAAATACTGCAAAATAATCTATTTGAGATCAATCCGCTATTCAAAATAAATATTCAGTTAATGGGGTGGCCAACCATGATGATTGACATGGAATTAGGACGATTACCCATGTATTTAAGTGGTTGGACCGCTGACTATCCTGATCCCCACAATTTCGTCTTTCCTTATATGCATAGTAAAGGTACATTCGCACATGCGCAGCGATATAGTAATGAAGTAGTGGATGACCTTATTGAAGAAGCAATCTCCTCAAGTGATCATTCAGAAAGGCAAATACTCTATGATCAGATAGCAGAATTGTATTATGACGAAGTCCCCAGTATCATGATAGGCCAAGCATTGGGTGTCTTTTTCTTTCGAGACTGGATACAGGGTTTTGTTTACAACCCGATAAGACCGACATATGAAAACTATGCGTATTACTTAAGTAAAGGATAGTAGTAATTCACTAATAGTGCGCAGAAAAACTGGCAAATAACCTGATACTTTCCGAAGCCAGGATAGTCTAGTTCAACACTTTCTCCTTTACGAAATCCAGCCGCTGCCACCTCAAGCAGTTTCCTACTTCTTCTTGGGAGTTGCTTTCTTTTCCGGCTTCGCTACAGGTTTATCGGTGTATAGCTCCGGGTTGTGGGTCTTGCAGGTCTTACACATATCCGTGACCTCCTTGCCTGTTATACCTAAATCATATCAACTAGTTCGATCTTTTGCCAACACGGGTGACCAATGGTAACCGTATCAACTTGACCCGACTCGGTCACACCAGTGAAGTTTTTATTTCTTACTAATTGTAGACGCACCGGATGTATTGATGGTGCCCATTGTAGGCTCGCCAATGTACCATAGTCTTGACGCACCGCTAATGTTAGCATCCAGTCTACCATTCAAGTTCACAGTGCCCGAGCTGGCACCACTAAAATTGACGTCGGCATTATTAACTGTGAAATTGTCAAGATTCAAACGGCTAGCACCAGATACGTTAGCGTCAATGTCGTTGGCAGACCCTTCCAACTGAATGGTGCTTGCTCCGCTTATGCCGAAATCGACATTGCCTGCTGTGATGTCACCAGTAACCCTGCTGGCTCCAGATACCGTGATATCCAAATCCTCAGTGGAACTGAAGTCGGAAACAGTACCGCGTGATGCTCCGGAGACAGTCAAGCCGCGAAGCTGAGGCATAGTCACCGAAGCTCTCAAAGTTACGGGCCCAAGCCATGTGACTGTCTTAAGCCCTATCTTCAAAGTTTGACCGTCTTGGGAAACCTGGACATACTCCATTACATTATCGTCCGCGGTAACACTTATATTGTACGAGCTGGATTGTTCAATTTCAAATTCAAAAGCGGTGCTGATCTCAACTTTGGTGAAATCAGTAAAAGCATACTCTTCGGTCTCGAGATTTCCGGACCCAATCAGACCTCCCGGCCAACCCCTTAAAATTAACAAGGTACAGATTACCGCTGCCGCTGCCACTATTGCAACTATTATTATTGCTTTCTTCATATCACACCTCCTTATCTTTGACCTGCCTTCACTTAATTATAACACTCACGGGAAGTCCTTGGAGAAGTAGCTTTAGAACACTGATGCTTGTAGATGAACCAAGGGATTAAGAAACCGTTGCTCTTTAGGTCAGTGAAGGTTGAGGATATCTTGAGGGTTTATGGGAGCTAGGCTATTGCGGCTATGGACTACGTATAGTCGATTGGGAATTAATCCGCCTTCTTATTAACCCCATTTGTAAGCTTTTTGCCGTGTTGCCACAAAACAATGCTAATAATGATTAACGCGATTCCAACCGGCAGAAAAACTATGTTACTGCTAACTACAGTTACTATAATGAAGAGGAGCCCACTAATTGAAAAGAGTATAGCACCGGTTTTGTAAGATTTTAAATTTTTGGATGGCTCACTACTCATTGTGAAAGTTACTAGTTTCTTCTAAGCGCTACATTAGTTTATTCCATGTTCCTTTGGCAGTCAATATAGCCACCTCATAATGAATTCACCTGTACGGAGATATTTTTACATTCTGTTCAGTCAAAGTTACAAAAGTCCACAATTGAATAAATGCCTTTTTATAGGCGGTCAGTTTGACAAAACTGATTAGTTAAATATGCTCCTCGTAACTAGCAGTCCCCCTGACTACATTAACAATTAGCTTTATCACACTAACCAGTATTGCGATTCCTATCCCGACTGAAATAAAAATCAAGAATATGCTGACGCCTAAATGAGTGGCATCGGCTGCAGTAGGGTTAGGTATTACACTGAAGTCGAAAGGAAAGACGGATAGAAGAGTTAGAACCGTCCAAAGTGAAAATGCATTTATAACGATATGAATCATTTCACGCAGTATATACCTATCCAGGATAATCAAAATAATGTGACCGACAATAGCTATGATTAGAGTTGCTGTCAGAATCGGTAGCCATAGATTGACGTCTGCCGTAAAGAACGGATATCTCGTCCACGTAGTAATGCCGCCTACTGTTTCCGACTGATAATAGGCTACGTATTGATTAAAAAAGTTGAAGAATATTAATAGAACGAGACTCCAGGCGATGGCAAAAGCGGAAGCTGTTATTCTCCCACTTCTGCTTTTAAAATGAGCATCTACTTTATCTCTGATTCGTTTACCTGAATCTGCAGCGGGGGGGGGTGTGGGTGCCTCTGCCTCTGATTCTGCTGCTGGTTCTGAGGGTGGAGGTTCAGAGGATTCACCTGTTACCCCTGATGAAGCGACTATCTTCTCAGCAACATCCCCAGCCCATGGTAGTTTATACCACTCACCGCTAGAAGCCTTGACTATCATTATTATCCAAACAATGAACCCTGTAATTCCTATAATTGTAGAGAAAGCAACACCGACCACCGGTATCAAACCAAGTATAATCCCGGCAACTGTGAGGGTGCCGAACACAATAATTGACTGCGCCGCGTGGAAACGAACAAATTTGTTTCTCTGCTCTAAAACGAGAAAGATGATGCCGCTTATCCACACGCCAACATAGCACAATAGTCCGGCAATATTCGGTGATAAGCCTGTACTTGTACCTGCTGGCTCTGTCAGTTTCTCTCGCTCTATCTTTTCCCGTGCCTCAATCCGCTCCTTCTCTTCCTCATAGATTCTCTTCTTGTCTTCTGGTGATAATCCCATACTAACCCCCTTAATATTGGCCTCGTAGGTTCAGAATAGCCATCCACGCTTTCTTTGTCAATACCACCGTTTAATCTGAAACTCACTATATTAAGAAGATGGTATCTTACACCTCTGCAAATGCTACCACATAATTATGGCCGTAAATCTTGGCACACTTGGGGCAGGTTGTATAATAGAAATAATACCTTTTAACTGTCTTGCCTTTTTGGTTTACATATTGACCAATTTCTTTAATCCATTTTGGAACGGCGTTATACGGACCATCGAAAACTTTGGTGATATATGTTCCTGATAGCTTGACGTTTTCGGCATTCGGGATTTCTTTTGTCACATTGATATATAGTTCACCTTTCCAGGGTGATGATTCGGTAGCAAGCATGATAAAGTCCTTGATATCTGGATTTGCTCCTGCGTCTTCAATTTTCTTCCACATCCTTCCAACTGTTTTACCGAACGTTCCGGGTAGCGGCATATGCATGAATTGCATCATCGTGTCTTTGACAAAGAGCTTGTCTTCCCACGTTATTTCTTTATCATGCCATGGTTCAGGGTCAAACTTAGGACAACATTGCGCGTCACTATCATTCTTTATCATATTTCAAGCCCTCCTTTTATTTGGTTCAAATCCAGCTGCTGCCATATTCTGCAATAGGGACAGGATGGATCCCCCCTGTGCTCACCGCCTATCGGGCAACCTGGCTTGTACTTCTGCAATCAGATCCTGAACCGCGATACGTAATACTGTCTGGCCTTGCTTTAACGTGTCAACGAGAACATCATAGTCCTCGTAGAAATAGACTGTCTTCCCATCCGTGAACACTACGAAGGATGATAAAGCCTTGGATTGACCTCGTATAAAGCGGAAGCTCGACCGTATCCGCTGTAGAGGCACCGAACTATCCAGCAATTTCATCAGGACCTTTAATTCGAAGATGTCTTCTATAGAATAGAGACGGCGTGAACCTCTTCCGGATGCTGCTCTCAGACTCGGGCTCACCAGCCCTGTCTTATCCCAGTACACAAGCTGGTTATAGGTAGCGCCGACCACATGTGATACCTCTGAAGTACGGAAGGATATAGGTTTTTTTCTACGCGGCATTGCGAATTCCAGCCAATATAATATGAGTCATATCATTATACCACTTGCAGCTTAGACACTGGTTCAAATCCAGCCGCTGCCACTACCTCATTTCTTCTTGATAGCTGGAATTAGAGTCGAAGGAAGCAGGCGATGATTTCGGTGTCGTGGCCTGCTTCGACGGCATTGATTTGGCACTACTAACAAGCCAAGGCTATGAGGCACTGCAGAGAGTCGGAGTACGAAATTAGAGTACGCTCTCCTGACTGGTCAGATCAGTGCCTGGCCTAGAAAGTACGGCCAGACTACTATGGCAAGTATAATCTTCCACCAAACCAGACCGACATAACCGATTGTAAATAGCCAGCCAATGAACCAAATAGCGCCTGCCAAAGCCGGGGAGCCGCGGTTTCTCCAATGTTTTCGTTCCTCTGCCATGTTTTCCTCCTTTTACAATATAATCTACTCTTGATTTGATAATTTTCCCTGCAATATCTTAATGATAACTTCAATCAATGGCAAAATCTAGTATAGAACCTGAGAAACTTTGAGTACAATTCACCGAGCGCCAATTTTATTTTTCTCAGTGCTATCCCACAATGCCATAGCCACCGCTGACGGGGTCTCTGAAGAGCGACAATTGCGGTGGATAGAAGGTGAACAGCACGAAGAGAATGCCCAGAACCGCTAAGGCAATCGGGGCGAAACGGTTAAGCCTTTTCGGTAATGGAGAGGCAATTAGCAATTTATAGCTCACCAGCTGCCCAACTACGACAGCGACAACGAAAATCGCAATGTCAGCTTCAAAGAGATCGTGCCCCAGGATAGCTGTGTACGAATAGAAAAGGACCACAATAGTGATTGGTATCAGATAAATTCCCAGAGTCTTGGCGAAGGGAAAATTGTTCGCCGACTTCCCGAAGCGGCTATATTCCAAAACCGCATATACCAATGCTGGCCAGAACCCCAGCTTCAGGTGTTCCCACACACTCTCGTTCACGGCGGCAATCGGGGCGACGGGAATCGCGTACCCCGACCACTCGAAGACAAAGTGCAGCAACGACCCCAAAACAACTATGAAGGCGATTCCCCCTAACTCCCAGCGCAAAATGCTTTTTTTCATGGCCATAACTTCACGGGAATGATGTTTCAGGCTCAGCTGTAGCTGCCTTTTTCCTCCAGCGGAGCCACAGGGCCCAGGCCGTTACCAGCACGGCTAGCACGGCAATATAGATTTCCGCATGAAGGATTGTAAGGAGCCCTGAGTAAAACAAAATTACGCTGTAGTTCAGTAAGCCGTGCAGGACAGCGGCTATGAGATAGAACTGCCATCCCCAACCCTTGGCCAGACCATAGCCGGCCAGGGCGGAAAAAGCAATATGAGCGGCTACGGTAAAGAACCTTTCCCAAAATCCACCATAGATCAGTGCCATGAAGCCGCCACTTTGCACTGCTTCCCAGGTCACCCCTGAGGCGAAGATGTCATTGAGTGCCCACTGCGCTTCGAAGATGCCAAATCCAGCTCCGGCCACAGCGCCGATAGCGAGTCCCAGCTTGGGGTCAATATTCTTGCCGCTACGCCGCCAGTAGACAACCACCGGCACCAGTTTTGACCCTTCCTGAACCAGTCCGCTGAGGAGTATTGATGGTATCGCCGCCAGCAAAATCCAGCGCGTGAGGACCTCCTGGCTCCAGAAATGGTTCAGTGCCTGTCCAGCCCAAGTCTGGAGAGGAATTTGAATGAAGCAAATAGCAGCCAGGGTTAGAAAGGCACTGCTTACGATGACCGCCCAGAGCCAGGGTTTCTTGAAGAGCGGCGGCCGGTAACCGGCCAGCCAGACCGCACCGAAGGCTATAGCCAGACCAATCCCCCAGGCGCTGGGGTTTTGAAAGAAAGAGACGAAATAACCGGCCATGTAATCTATCATGAACTCCTCCTACGCTTTAAGCTGGTTTTTATCCAATTCATCGTACGTGTATTCTTCGACGCCACTTAGCATCCACAACATTATACCTATATGTGAAATAAAAGAATATACCCTTGGCCAGGAACGCCCAAGGGCACGTTGCATATCCTAATAAAGCTTTGGTCGCTGGTTAAAATCCCATCGGTGCCACCTTTGTTTTTCACGGCCATAACTTTACGGGAATGATTTTTCAGGCTCATCCGTAGTTTTGGTTTTTCTCCAGCGGAGCCACAGAGCCCAAGCCGTTACCGCCACGGCTACCGCGGCAATATAGATTTCCTCGTGAAGGTCGGGAAGGAGCGCTACCAGCAAAACTCTGCCATAGTTCAGTAAGGCATGCAGACCGGAGGCTATGAGGTAGAACTGCCATCCCCGGCCCCTAGCCAGGCCATATCCCGCCAGGGCGGAAAAGGCGATTTGAGCGGCTACGGTAAAGAAACTCTCCCAAAATCCAGCCAGTGCCCAGAAGCCGCCAGTATGCACTGCCCATGCCCAGTTCCATCCGGTGAAAAAGATGAGATTGTGTTGGTGCTGAGCTGAGAAGATTGCAAATCCGGCTCCGGCCACAGCGCCGATGACCAGTCCCAGCTTGGGGTCGATATTCTTGCCGCTGCGCCACCAGTAAACGACCACCGGTACCAGCTTTGACCCTTCCAGTACCAGTACGCCGAGGAGTACTAGTGGTATCAACACCACAAGAATCCAGTATCCCAGTACCCACTGGCGCAAGAAATGGTCAATTGCCTGCATGAGGGGAAATAGAATAAAGGAAGAAGCAGCCAGGGTTAGAAATGGGCTGCTTACGAGGACTGCCCAGAGCCAGGGTTTCTTAAAGAGCGGCGGCCGGTAACAGGCTAACCAGACCACACCGAAGCCTATAGCCAGACCGATCCCCCAGGCGCTGGGGTATTGAAAAAAAGAGACGAAAGATTTGACCATTAAATCTATCATGAATACCTCCTACGCTTTAAACTGGTTCTTATCCAGTTCATCACGCATGTATCTCGACACCTTTTATCACGCGCACATTATACATATATGAGACATAAAGGAATATACCCCTGGGCAGGAACGCCCGGGGGCACGTTGCAGGTTCTGATAAGGCTTTGGTCGGTGGTTTAAATCCAGCCGCGGCCGCTTTTATTTTTCACAATTGACCCTTGTTTATCGATTTAAACGAGCTTCACAGTATCTTTGTATTGGGGGACTTTTATGGTCCACCCGGTCTTCTCGTTCAGGAGCTTCGCAAAGCTAATGGCTGCTTTTTCTTCCCCGTGACTGACAAATACACAGCGCGGTGGGACACAAATGTCAGATAGCCAGGCTAATAATCCATCACGGTCGGCGTGGGCAGAAAAACCATCGATTTTTTCAATGTGTGCTTTCACCGGATGTATTTGCCCTAAGAGACGGATTTCCTCGGCACCATCCAGCAATATTCTGCCCGGCGTTCCCTCCGCTTGATAGCCGACAAATAATATTGTGCTTTCTGCCCTCGTGATGTTATGGGCAATATGGTGCTTTATACGGCCACCGGTTACCATACCGCTACCAGCTATGATGATACTGCTTTCCTTTATGTTGTTAATGGCCTTGGACTCTTCCACACTCTGTACTATTCTGAGGTTTTCAAAACTAAAACAGGAATTACCCTGGCGCAGGCGTTGCATCATCTCTTTGTCAAATAGGTCAGCGTGACGTTTAAATACTTCGGTAATCCGTATTGCCATAGGGCTATCCAGAAAGACAGTTAAAGGTGGAATTTCTTCACGTAAAAATAGTTCGTTCAGGTGATACAGTAGTTCCTGGCTCCGCTCCAGAGCGAAACTGGGAATAATGATGTTGCCCCCGGCGCTTACCGTCCTGTTGATACAATCGCGTAACTGTTTTTGAATATCGATGTTCTCGTGTTCTTCGTGAGTACGGTCGCCATAAGTTGACTCTATAACTATATATTCGGCCTCCTCAAAAACAGTTGGGTCATTTATTATAGGGCGGTCAGGCTCGCCGATATCACCGGAAAAAATTACTCTGTGGTTCTTGCCGTCCTGCTTGATATTTATACTTATGGCTGCAGCCCCAAGTACATGGCCCGCTTCATAATAACAGCCTTCGACATTGCTATTAATTCCGACACAACTCAGATATTCTACGGCGGAAAAATGCGGCTCAACTGCTTCGGCATCTTCTACGGTATAAAGAGGTATTTCAGGAAAAGGACCGCGGCGCCCCTCCCTTTTATGGCGTTTTGCCTTAAATATAGCGTCTTCTTCCTGCAGATGTGCGGCATCAAGAAGGATAATCTGGGCTATCTCAGCCGTCGCCTGAGTGCAGTATATCTTGCCCTTATAACCTTCACGTACCAGTTTAGGTAAAAGTCCGCAATGGTCGAGATGGGCATGAGTCAAAAAAACAGCATCAATTGACCGAGGGTCAAACGGCAATGGCTGCCAGTTTCTCTCCTGGTACTTCCGCTCCTGGTACAGCCCACAATCTATAAGCACACGGGTATCCTGGCTCTCTAAAAGATAGCAGGAACCCGTGACATTCCGCGCTGCACCCAGAAATGTCAGTTTAGCTAGCACAGATGACGCGACTCCTTAATAATTTATTTAACTGGGAAATTTGACACGGCATATTCCCAGCCATTATAGCTTACACATTATAAGCCGGGTCAAATCCAGCCGCTGCCACCACTGTTTTTCTTCTTGATAGCTGGAATCGGAGTCGGAAGGAGGTGGCATCGTTGAATGAATCGGGCCTAGCCTAAATACTTTTTTATAGCCTCTTTAGCCCTGGCTATGATTTCCTCGTCGGACACTCGGTACGATGTTATTGCAAAAGAGCCTACTATCTTGCCCTGGCTTCTCTCTATTTTAGCCGTTATGTTCGCCAGGGCTTTCTCCGAAGTGTCGCCACCCATGGTAAAGAATGGAATAACGCTCCGGCCTTCAAAATTTGTCTGGTATATAAATGAGTTAATAGCCGGTGCTGGTCTTGAACCCCAGGTTGGAGAGCCAATAAATATCGTTTCATATTGCCTTAAATCGACACCTACGGGATTTATCTTACTCCCCCTGTTTGTTAAAGCTGCGAAGCCGCCACTCAAATAGACGAAGGGTATGGGTATGGGCCTCTTCTCCTCAATCTCCACTAGCGTTGCATTCAGTGCTTCGGCGATTACTTGAGATACCAGCTTCGTTTTGTCTGTCAAAGAATAATAAACTACTAACGGTTTCATGCACCCTCCAAAGTATCTGTTTCTTAAATTATACCTCACCAATGGATAGACTGATACATTAGGCAGGATATTACTAGGTCAGTGAAGGTTGGGGATAGCTTGAGGCTTTATCGGATGCTTGAGTCTTCCCTCTATTTTTCTAGGGCGCAAAGTTAGCGGTGATTACGCAGGAGCCAAGCATGGTTATGGTGGTGGTGGCATCCTCGACATCGGCAATGGTGCCCACATTGCCCGTCCAGTTGACAAAGTGGTAGCCAGAATCTGGAGTCGCCACCAGGTCGACCACCCTTCCTTCGCTATATAAGGGAAACACTCCCTCACCGGGCTCAGTTACCGAGCCTCCTTCTGTGCTGGAAATGGTAAGGCTATACCGAACACCACCAGGAGGACTAAAATCACAGCCCACCATCGCGGCAATTAAAGCTACCGTAATTAAAAAGATACCAACTCCGGCCAGGTAATGGTGTCTCTTCGAACTAAGTATTATCTTCATACTACGCTTCCTTAAATAAGAAGGATTCTTTTCATTGGCTTTCCAATAATTCAATTATACCCCTAAGTAACCTCAAACAGAAGACATCGCAAGAGAACAAGCTGAGAATAGAAGCAACACATCGAAGATAGGACAGACCACCCATAGCAATAAAAACAACGACGGGATAACAACGATAATATCTAACTAGACATGGTATGGAAATCTGCTTATTTTGGTGAAGTTTGAGGATAGGTTGAGGCTTTATCGGAGGCTTGAGTCTCTCTCTATTTATCCACCGCAATTTGAGCAATCAAATCTAGCGATGATGTAATAATTGTTGTTCATGGTGATAGTGGTCGAGGCGGCATAGGCATCAGCCATGGTGTCCACATTGCCAGTCCAATTAGCAAATTGGTAACCCGCATCAGGCTTGGCCACCAGGTTGACCACTGTTCCCTCGGCATAGCTAAAAAGCCCCTCGCCGGGGGTGGTTACTGTGCCACCTGTGCCGCTGGAGATTTGAATCCTGTACTGACCTGTACAGCCCACCATCCCGGCGATTAAGGCTACCGCAATCAAAAAGATGCTAACTATGGACAGGTAATGGTGTCTCTTCGAACTAAGTATTATCTTCATACTCCGCTTCCTTAAATAAGAGGGATTCTTTTCATTGGCTTTCCAACAATTCAATTATACCCCTAAGTAACCTCAAACAGAAGAACTATACCAAGCCAACATTTGCCTAACACAAGGGACTAACAAGCCCTTAGACGCTGGGTCAAGTCCAGCCGCTGGCAGTTAGTTTTTGAGTCTGTTTTACGCATTTCATGAATACTCCTTGAAATTTACTTAACTTTTTTCATTCTCATCCTTTTCCTTCTGTTTAGCTATATAGTCTAAATAATATTGTGATAGTCCCTCTAACGTTGCCAATATAGGTTTACTAGAACCTGGCTGTTCCTCCTGCGCTTTTTTGATTTCTTCTTGTAAGCTTGCTATGCGTGTAAGTGTAGCTTCTATGCTATTCGTTCTTTTAGCAGTGTTTAATGATATCATCAAGCTATTAAAGCCTAACCCAACTGAGAGAACACCCAGTGCATAAGCATTAAACACGGTTTCCCCACTGAACCGACCAATAATTCCTAAAATTACCGCACCAATGCTGAAAGCACATACACTAATCAATAGTCTCCACTTCATTTTTTCTCTCCTTTAAATTTTATTTCCTTTGATAGTCCAAGCTGAGAAATAACTTCCAATTTATAGTTGTCCAGATTATAGCACCGTGTTTTGTTTTTCAACTATCGAATATTTACAGCTAAAATATGTCCCACATCCCTATTGACCTTCTCCCGGTTCTCCAGTATCGTCTCGCATCTCAAAGAGAAGAAGGAGTGATTAAATGTCTAGTACAATTAAACAAGCGATTGGTGGATTTCCCTGGTAATAATCTAGTTTCTCTTTGCCCTCAGTGCTATAATTTTTGAAAGTAGCCAGTACTTCTAAAAGGAGGTATTCATGGAACCCGTGTGGATAGCCATTTCAATCATTGCCCTGGTTGTTATTGTGGTTCTTTTGCTTATAGCCAGGGGAAGGCAATATCAACAACCCTCAAACCTCGCTATACTCGGTATGTCCTTAGTGGTTCTGGGGATTATTTTCGGTGATTCTCGTCTGATAGGTTACTCTTTCATAGGTGTCGGAGTTCTTCTTTCAGTAATTGAGGCTATTAGAAACAGAAGATAATAATTTGAGGTAGGCTTTCTGTCAACATTAATGATGACTAATCGATATTGCCAGGCTGTGGGGTGCTATGATGCGGTGGAGTCTCACAAGAGCTAAAGGCCGGCGGACAGCCTACGCTAAACAAGATATTTTTAGGCAAGTAAGATTTCTATATAGTTTGCAGTTCTGTAGGGGGCCTCTCTAGAAAAAGAGGGTTTTAAGCGACCGATAGAACATTGTGAAAGGCATTATGTATCTTAAATGTTTTACGGTGAGGAAGAATGTTATCATCCCATACAATCTTAGTCATTATAGACGATTCAGTTGGCGTGATAGGGAAATGGTAGTTATGGTTTCTGATTCCATAACCCATAAAACTTGACTCGATAAGAAAATTGATAGTTTTGTAGATATCTCCTTTCTTTATTCTGGCCTTGATTAGTCGCTCTTCAACCTCTTCCAAATCCATTATTGAGGGCGCTTCGGCAAATTCCAATATGAGATTCTCCATCGAAGGTATATAATGTTGAGATTCAGCAATAAGTGATCTAAACACGTGTTCAGAGTATTCAGGCATAGCTGTCTCAAAATCCTGCTTTCCTAAATACTTTGCACCTCTGGAGCGAGCATAATAGAAAGCGCGCTCCATTAAATATATTATGTCTCTTGGTCGCCACACCACGCTATCCCTAACTAAAGATTTCATTTCCTCAGGAGTAAACCCCGGTTCTAGAATTTCAGCCCAATTTATAACATCGATATCATAATCAACTAGACTATTGATAATTCTTTGATTAATTATTTCAAACAATTTATTAAAGTTCCCCCATAGGAGTAGCTCATACTGCAATTTGTCAGGTTCTTTTGCCTGAGTAAGAACAACCTTAAAAACATCGTTCCTCAAGAAAATAAATATAGATATACCTTTATTAATCCCTCGTTTATTGCAATCTCTAGTGCATGTTCTCCACATGTCTCTGGCCGAGCTAATCAACGCTAATAGGATTTCTGCCATAAATTGATAGTCTTCTCCTAGGTACCAATTTGCGTCCAAGCTATCAAGGACAATGGTGCATCTCTCTGTATCTTCCTGCATATAATTCATCATCATAGTATGCATCTTTTGAATATCTTTCTCATGTAATCTTTCTGAAACAGCAAGCTCAGTTGCTTTATTTTTATCAAAATCTATAATCAGGTCGTTCACTGTCTTTACTAGTCTACTTGTGAAAGACAGTTGGTAAATATCGATTCTATCTTCAACATATTCTCTGATAGCCATTTCATTGGGAGAGAAAGTTGCGGCTTCCGGCTTTTCTTTTATTCTTTCGTGGCAACTTTTAACTACTTCAGAATAAATCATAAACTTCCACAAACTCTCTAACAGATAACCCTTCTTTGCTTTGTCCAATTGATTCGCTGTGAACTGAAGAAGTTCATTTAGTTGCCATTCCTTCGGTTTTATATTACACACGAGGTTTCTCTTATCGCGAAGAAGTCTATTCATTATCATATAGAAGTTAGCCGTCTTTCCAGAACCCTTCCTACCTACAAATACCTTGAATTCTGGTTCAAGTGCCATTAAGAATTGTGGAGTTTCGACAAAGTATTTGTCTAGTATTTGCTCTTCATCCTCAGCTATGTAATCTCCTAAATTGATGACAGGCAAAATAGGTCCTTTTGATTCTAACCGCGGTTTCGGTGAAGAAATATCAAATGTCATGTATTTCCGAAAGTCAAAAATAATATTGCTAATAGGTGATAGGAAATCTTGTGTTACTTGCGCCGCTTGGCTTGCACTGCTATAAGCTTTCATTATGTCTCGATAATCAATTGGTCGCATCGAAATATTCTCACCAAGTATTAATAATCTTCTCCCTAAAGCAAGAGATATACCCGCTACTAGCGCACATTTTGCCCAATGTAGGGCATAACCTTCCATCCTATCATTACCCAAGTGAACCACGACGGCATAGCATTTTCCTAGCCGATTGAGATACCATGACATTGGATGAAATGAGACTTCCCTGGGGTCGTCATTAATGATACCTAACTGAGTTGTTGATATTGTCTCTGTTATTCGGAAACTGGCTTCGTTGTCCTGTAGACTTTGTAGATATAATAAAGACAATGTCTCTCTAGTCGCATCTTTACCAAGGGTTTCTGGCAAATCAAAATGCGATTTTCGCGTCCATGGCTGTTTCTTTGACATCCTTGAATAAATCGACTTACTATTCGTAAAACCTGAGTATCCGATTGTTGTTAGAGTATCAAGACTATTATAAATTCGATCTTCCTTTGCAACTCCTTCTTCAACCAATGGCCAAATCGCTCTTCCAGCTCCAATAGCATAACCATATTCAAACAAGACATTGAAGTTCGTATAAGTTTGATTGAGTACTACACAAGATGATTTCCTTATGCCCTCACAAATCTCACAAAATATTACGTTGCCTTCTACTGGCAAATCTTTCCAATCAATTAATCCAACATTAACTGCGGCATCTTTAGAAAGTAACTCTATAGCACCCTGTATCGCCTCTGCGCTTGGTACAGGAATTGAGGGGTATGCAAAGAATAAACCGCTACCCGAAGGATAGTTGGCAGGGACAGAACATAGATCTTCTTTATATTGACAATATACTAAGTTGTTATCTGATCCCATTCAAACTATACATCCTAATCTCAATTGTACCACATTTATTCTTCCTATGATCCCTTATTCAAATAAGGCAGGAGTAACCGACATTTGAGGATTTCTTAGAGATTGACAGAGCCATTCATAGGGCAAATATACGGCTAGATGAACCAAGGGACTAGCAAGCCCTTGGTCGCTGGTTCGAATCCCGCCGCTGCCAGCTTTTATATCAGAGGCCCGGAACCAAAAGGTTGGCATCTGGGGCAGAAGCAGGTGCCACGGTTCTGCACCAGGATCCGCTCGATGGCGCTGCCGCAGATGGGGCAGGGTTCGCATCCCCTATGAGCAACCTTAAAGTCGAAATGGGCTGTGCCCAGCTCGCCCTTCGTCACGTTCTATCTGTTCCAAACGTTTATTGATATTCGTCATGGGTTTAAAGGTCATTGTATCTGCCTTCCTGAGCTCTGGCGTTGCGTGTTTACTGATGTCTTCAGTAACAACGCCTTCACCTTTTATCAGTTGTTCAGGATATGGTTCTCTTTCCTTATCTGTGTAGCAGAGTATTCTTGACTGGCATTCATTAATTTGAGTAAACTTCTTGAAACACCGAACAGGAAGGGAGTAATGATGAATTATCTACTACAGCCCAAAAAATATAAAAGCCTTATAGCCGACGAAGGATCAAGAGCCATCATGAACAAGACGATTGCCTTCTTCGAAAAGATGGGCAAGGCCAGGATTCTCGATGATTACAACAAGAAGGTCTGGTACAGTGAGTTTGTCGAATTCATCGGCAAGGAGCAGATCTTTGCCAAGCTGCTGACGCCCAAGGAATATGCCGGCGGAGATCCTGACTGTCGCTGGGATACGGCCCGTAACAGTGAATATGCCGAACTCCTGGCCTTCTACGGCCTGGGCTATTGGTACTGCTTCCAGGTGACCATCCTGGGCCTGGGCCCCATCTGGATGAGTCAGAATGAAAAGGCGAAAGAGAAAGCAGCCAGGCTCCTCAAGGAAGGGGCGATTTTCGCGTACGGCCTTTCCGAGAAGGACCACGGCGCGGACATTTATGCGACGGAAACCTCACTCACGCCAATGCCTGACGGTACATGGGTGGCGAACGGGGAAAAATATTACATCGGCAACGGCAATGAAGCGGAAATGGTTTCCACTCTGGGCAAAGTCAAGGACGGCACTGACGACTACACTTTCTTCGCCACCAACTTCCGCCACAAGGCCTACGAGCTCAAGAAGAACGTCGTCTCCCACCAGGAATACGTGTCCAACTTCGCCCTGCATGACTATCCCATCACCGAGGACGACATCCTCTCCCGGGGCTCCCATGCCTGGGACTGTGCGCTCAACACCGTGAATGTCGGCAAATTCAACATCGGTCCCGCATCCATCGGGGTTGCTGAACACTGCTTCTACGAGGCCATCACCCATGCATCCAACCGCATCCTCTATGGCATGCCGGTCACGGACATGCCCCACGCGCGGAAAAACTTCATGGATGCCTGGCTGCGCCTGGTGGGTATGAAGCTCTACCAGCGCCGCGCCTCCGACTATTTTAGGAATTCCAGCCAGAACGACCGCCGCTACCTGCTCTACAATGCCACGAGCAAGATGAAGGTGACCCTGCAGGCCGAAGACGTAATCGACCTGCTCTGGGAGGTGATTTCGGCAAAGGGATTTGAAAAGGACACCTACTTCCACATGGCAGCCGCCGACATCAGGGGGCCGTCCAAGCTCGAGGGAACCGTCCATGTGAACATCCAGCTCATCCGCAAATTCATGCAGAACTACTTCTTCAACCCCGCCGAGTATCCACCGGTGTCCCCGGACTTTTCGGACAAAGACGACCTGTTCCTCTTCAATCAGGGCCCCACCAGGGGACTGGGGAAAATTGTGTTCCACGATTACAAGCCGGTTTTCGAGGCCAACAAGGGCCTGCCCAATGTGGCTGCCTTCATGAAGCAAATAGATATTTTCAAGGAGATGCTGGAAAAGGCGGGCCCGGATGAGGCCCAGGATATGGACCCTTCGTGGTCTCTACCTTTGGGCGAGATGTTCTCCATTGTTGTGTACGGCCAGCTCATCCTCGAACAGGTCGGGATCGGCGGAGTTGATTTAGACATCGTGAACCAGATGTTTGATTTCATGGTGCGTGACTTTGCTCAATTTGCCATGCAAATCTACGGCAATCATAGTTCCAAGGATGCACAACGAGACTATTGTGTCAAGATTATGCTTATTAAGGCAGTTCCAAATCCCGAGCAATATAACGGTGTATGGGAGCAGTATGTTTCCGCTTTGAACGGCGAGTACGCCATGAATAAGTAGGCTGGCGATGAGCGTGAGAATGTGGGAACATAATCTGTCGGGACTCCTCTTGAGATGTTGTTCAAGACGAAGGAATAGCGGCTTCTTCAGCCGTTATTCCCGGCAATTTTTGGAGGCACAACGCTCTGGATGCTTGTTATCGCAGCGTGAATTCAAAGATGCTATGTAATTCAGCTTCCGAGCCTGACTATTATAAGCCTTCGGTCGCTGGGTCAAATCCAGCCGCTGCCAGCTTTTATATCAGAGGCCCGGAACCGAAAGGTTGGCATCTGGGGCAGAAGCAGGTGCCGCGGTTTTGCACCAGGACCCGCTCGATGGTGCTGCCGCAGATGGGGCAGGGTTCGCCTCCCCTATGAGCAACCTTAAAATCGAAATGAGCTGTGCCCAGCTCGCCCTCGGGGCGGACGTAGGTATCCACACTGGCGCCTTTGCAACCGATGGCTGCCCGGAGAACTCTGCGGATGCTCTGATATAGAGTTTGAGGATAGCTTGAGGCTTTGTCAGATGATTGACGAGCACAGGTGAGTCAACTATATTTCCTCTTAATCAAGCTACTGTGGCCTGAAAAACTGCGCTTGAAGGCCTGTGGGACAAAGTCTTAACAAATGAGAGCTAAGATAGGAAAGGACATCAGGCTTGCAGCGGCAGCATAGCCATACCTCCGCGCTTAGCAGCGGAGGTATGCGGAAAGTCCAACTCAGCATCCTTTGGTCTAAGCAGCTCTTCCTCTGCGCACGAAGAAAATCACCAGTCCCACTGCCACCACCGCCACTATTATCCAGGGCCACCACGGCATTCGGATAGTTGTAGTTCCCCACATGTTTGTCCCTGCTGCCTTAGCGGTGGCTGTAAAATCGGGAGAAGTTGAGGATAGCTCCACCATCACCCCAGTCAGTTTATCCCAGTAGTAAGTAACCTGAGCTTCACTAGGCGAAAAGCTTGAATAGACTACTGTCCTGTTTGCTCCCGCATAAGTTTTTATAGCTTCGTCTTCTATTGTTACATTGCCATACCCAGCTATGTAAACGGAATCTCCTGTTGTCTGGTTGGCGGAAATAACAATGCTTGCGAGCAGAGGGACTTCGATATTAGACACAATATCTACAGGCGCGGTGTCGCTTTGTTCAGTTCCGTCAGACATGTGCTGCGTAAAACGCACAGTAGCGATTGTGCCTTCAACGCTTAGAAACTCCAACTTCAACCACTCTGGGTACGTCTGACCGGCAGGCCAACCAGTAAACGTATACTCAAGCTTTACCCAGTCGCCAGCCTTAATGCCCACATGGCCAGCCTCAACACCCACAAAGTTAGCCGTGATGGAGTAGTCGTCATCCATGGTGATGCTGGTTACAGCAGCACTGACATCTCCAATGGCGTCTACATCACCAGTCCAGCCAACAAAGTAATAGCCTTCGTCAGCTTCGGCCACCAGGTTAACTACGGTAGTAGCATTATAGGTAAAAGTCCCCTCTCCAGGCCCAGTAACTGACCCTCCAGAAGTACTGGTGATAGTGAGATTATAAGATTCACTACCGCCACCAACATTGCCATCACAGCCTACCATACCAGCAATCAAGGCTACCATAATTAGAAAGATACTAACTCTTACCAAATAATGGTGTCTCCTCAATCTCAGTATTGTCTTCATACTCCGCCTCTTTAAATTAAGAAGGATTCTTTTCATTGGCTCTCCAATAATTCAATTATACCCCTAAGTAACCTCAAACAGAAGGCCTATATCAGGCCAGCATTTGCTCAACCCAGGGGCTTGGGAAGCCTTTAGTCGCTGGTGCAAATTTTGCCGCTGCCAGCTTTTATATCAGAGGCCCTGAACCAAAAGGTTGGCATCTGGGGCAGAAGTAGGTGCCGCGGTTTTGCACCAGGACCCGCTCGATGGTGCTGCCGCAGATGGGGCAGGGTTCGCCTCCCTTGTGAGCAACTTTGAAATTGAAATGGGCTGTGCCCAGCTCGCCCTCAGGGCGGACGTAGGTATCCACGCTGGCGCCTTTGCTGCCGATGGCTGCCTGAAGAACTCTGCAGATGCTATTATGTAAAGTTTGCACTTCTTCAGGCGACAGGGCGTCTGTTTTTCTCAGAGGGTGAATCCGAGCGGCAAAGAGGGCTTCATCGGCATACATATTGCCGATTCCGGCGACGATACACTGGTCGAGAAGCGCTGCTTTTATGGGGATGTGATGCCGGCTTAATCTTTGCCCCAGAATGCCCGGTGTAAAGCTTTCATTCAGTGGCTCAGGGCCCAGCTTACAGACCACAGTGTTGGCATCGTCTACCAGCCATATCAACCCCAGTCGGCGCCGGTCGCTGAAAACAAGGCGGTGCCCATTGGAGAGATGAAAAACCGCCCGGGCATAGCGGTCAACCCCTTTGGGATTTAACAGCAGGACGCCGGTCATCCTGAGATGCATAATCAGTGACTTGCTATTTGATAGGTGAAAGATGAGATACTTTCCCCGGCGTCCCAGGCTTTCCACCTTCTGCCCGATTAACCCGCGACGGACTTCTTCAGCAGAACCACCGCACACCAGCTCGGTATCTAAGATAGTAACTTGTGTGAAGCTTTGCCCCACGACCCAGGGCGAAAGCTCGTTCTTAATCGTCTCTACCTCAGGCAGTTCAGGCATTTCTTGAGTCCCCCTGCCGGGTCCCGTCTATCTTATATATCCTATCTTTTGAGAAGTGAAGCCCCAACTTGCTGGCATCCGGGCCAAGCGCAGCCACATGTTGCCGCCAGGCCAATTTTGCTGCGTATCAGACTCGAAGCTTTTTTCTTATTTCCTCGAGAGTTGCTTTCGCTTTGGTAATCCCCTCAGATTTCCAGAGGCTGGTAAGCTTCACACAAGGAAACTCACGACAATAGGCACAGTTCTCAACGCCTTTCTCATATCCGCAGCGTCGCACCTCACAAGTCGCACAGAACTTGAACAGTCTTCGCCCGGTCGCCAGACACCCTGCGCAATTCATATCTTCCGGTTTAAGAGTCTGCGTCTCTGTGGACCACGACTTGGCAACTTCCCTCCTCAGTTCTTCGTCGTTTTTCTGCGTTGCGATAAACGTGCGACAATCGGTACATGTGATTCCGCAAAAAGCAATCATCTTCTCTGGCACTCTTTACCTCCTTTTTCTTTATCTTACAGCTCACCAATAATACTGGCAGACCAGGCCTGAGTCTATCCCATCTCGGCCCAGTTTCTGCCCAGCTTGATATCTATTTTCACAGGGACACAAAGCTCGACAGCCCTGGGCATAAGTTCGGTAACCAGGGATTTCATTTCCTCCACTTCCTCTTCGGGCACCTCGAAGAGCAATTCGTCGTGTATTTGCAACAACATCTTGCTCTTAAGATTCCGCCTCTCCATTTCCCGTTGTAGATTTATCATGGCAATTTTAATGATGTCGGCAGAGCTGCCCTGCACCGGGGCATTTATAGCCATGCGCTCCGCAGCCTCCCTGACCATTCGGTTGTAAGAATTAATTTCAGGTAGGAATCGCCGCCTCCCCAACACTGTCTGGACATAGCCCAGCTTCCGGGCTTGCTCCTTGGTTGCCTCGAGATACTCCTTCACCCCGGGATATCTCTCGAAATACAGGGCGATAAATTGAGCGGCTTCCTCCCGGCTGAGATTGGTAGCTTGCTCCAATCCATAATCGCTCATGCCATAAACAACTCCGAAATTGACCGTCTTGGCATTTCGGCGCATCTCAGATGTCACTTCACCCGCGGGGATGCCAAAGATTTTAGAGGCGGTCGTGGCGTGGATATCCTCGTCGTGGGCAAAGGCGGCAATAAGACCGGGGTCCTGAGAGAGATGGGCCAGGGCTCTGAGGTCAATCTGGGAATAATCGGCGCTTAAAAGGTATGCCCCGGGCGGAGCTATGATGGCTTTCCTTATCTTATTCCCCATCTCGCTTCTTATAGGTATATTCTGGAGGTTGGGGTCGCTGGAGGAGAGTCGGCCGGTGGCTGTGCCCGTCTGGTTAAAATTGGTATGCACCCTCCCCGTCTTATGGTTAATAAGCGCGGGCAGGGCATCAACATAGGTCGACTTGAGTTTACTAAGCTGGCGGTATTCCAGTATGAATTCAATTACGGGATGAACGCCTCTCAATGCTTCCATGACCGAGGCTTCGGTGGAGTAGCCGGTTTTTGTTCTGCGAGACTGGGGTAGCTTGAGCTCTTGGAAAAGCACCCTTCCTAATTGCTGGGGCGAGTTGATATTAAATTGGTGCCCGACACTGCCGTAGATTTCCTTCTCCAGTTTCAGCAGTTGCTGACCCAGTTCCCGAGACATCTCACGGAGCAGGTCGGTATCCAAAAGAATGCCATCTCTCTCCATAGCTACCAAAACTGGAATCAAAGCCATCTCCACCTCGGTGAAGAGCTGCCACAGACCCTGCTTTCGTAGCTCAGTTTCCAAGCTCTCCTTTAAATTCCAACCGATGTCCACGCTGGCACAGGCATAGCCGGCAATTTTATCTACCTCTAGCAGAGATAGGGAGCTTTGTTTCTTTCCTGTGCCAGTTAATTCAGCGGGGGTTACTATTTCGGTGCCCAGTTTATTAAAAGCCAGCGCTTTAAGCCCCAGGTTTTTTTCGCCAAGGAGATAGGCCGCGAGCATGGGGTCGAAATTCAAATTCTCGAGCTTCACCCCACAAACAGCCAGTACCGCCATAACATGCTTGCCGTTATAGGCAATCTTGCCTATGCTGACATTTTCTAAAATTGCTTTGAGCTTAACTATGACTTGAGTTAACGGCAATTGCTGCGGCTGATTCAAGCCCTGGTGCCCCAGAGGTATATAAAACGCCTTCCCCCGGGCTGGCGATATGGCTATGCCTATCAAATCGGCCATCATAGCCTTTTCGCCCGTAGTTTCAACCTCGATGGCGAGGTCCTGTGCTTTTTCCAGTTCGCCTATAAGCTGCTCCAAAGCTGTCTCAGTGTTCACCATGTGGCACTTGACTGCTGAGGGCTGAGCGCTCTCGGCCTGTATTTGAGGCAGCCTGGGAAGCAATTTAATGAACTCAAACTCCTGGAAAAGCCTTGCCACCTCGTTCCGGTCATAGTGGCTTACCTGGCAGGTTTTCAAGTCCAGCTTGACAGGAACATCCTTGACTATCGTGGACAATTCTTTATTCCGGAAAGCCCGAGTCCGATATTCGCGTAGCGTGTCCTGTAACTTGCTCGGCGTTATATCTTCAATATGGTCGTAGATTCCCCGGAGGCTGCCATACTGCTGAAGTAATTTAGCGGCTGTTTTCTCACCGACGCCTGGCAGGCCAGGTATATTGTCCGAGACATCGCCAGCCAGTGCTTTAAGGTCAGCGAGTTGTTCCGGTTTGATGCCGTATTTCTGCTCCACCGCCTCTTCGTCGTACAGGACGGTATCTGTGAAGGTCCGTCTGGGAGCAAGGGTTTTCACTCGAGGCAAGACAGCTTGCAGCATGTCATTGTCCCCGGTAACAATGATGGTCTCAATGCCCTGCTCATCAGCCTGCTTGCTTAAGGTGCCCAGGACATCGTCGGCTTCGAAGCCGTCGATTTCAAAAACGGGAATATGGAAGGCTTCCACCAGCTGGTGAACCTTTTTTATCTGGCTTTTCAATTCCTCGGGCATGGCCGGGCGCTGTGCTTTGTACTCCTCGAACATTTCATGCCTGAAAGTCGGGGTGGGACGGTCAAAGGCGACAGCCCAGTGAGTGGGCTTAAAATCAGCAAATACTTTGAGCAGGGTACTGGCAAAGCCATAGACGGCATTTACCAGCTCCCCGGTCCTGGGTTGAGTTAGCGGGGGCAGGGCATGAAAGGCGCGGTGCACCAGGGCATTGCCGTCAAAAAGCAGTAAAAGCGGTTTCTCTCCCTTTGCCACAGCCTTATTATACTATGGCTCCACCGAAACCCTAAACAAAAGAAGGAAGAAATTTAATTCCTCTCATCGAATTCCCAATGACCAAAACGTGATAAAATCATGCCAGAAAGCTTGACAAATGGCAGGCACCACTCAGATTAATACAATTAGGCATAGCCGTTTCTGGGAGATAGACCTCTTACGCACCATCGCCATAGTAGGTATGATAACCTTCCATACGCTCGATCTACTTTACTTTTTTGACCTCTACCCCACCAATATGCTCTATGGGTTCTGGTGGTGGTGGATCAGAAGAGTGAACGCTGGAATTTTCATTTTCCTCGCCGGAGTAGCGCTCACAATCACCTATTCCAGAGGGAAGATAATGTCAGGGTTTATGCTCAGAGGCTTGAAAATATTCGGATGGGGCATGGCGCTTACCCTGATTACATTGCTAATCTCCAGAACAGAGTACATCCGATTCGGCATACTCCACTTCTTCGGGATTGCGTTCATACTTGCACCTTTCTTTTTAAGATTCCGCTTAATCAACCTGATACTGGGCACCGCTTTGCTGGCAGCAGGCGTTTACCTGTGGGGGACTTCTTTCGACTTTCCCTGGCTGCTCTGGCTGGGGCTGAGGCCACATTACTTCTACACGCTGGATTACTTCCCGCTGCTGCCGTGGTTTGGCCTCTTTCTTGTGGGAATGTTTTTCGGCAAAATTCTATACCCGCAAGGAAATAGACGCTTCAATATACATGAATTCAACGACCCTGTTACTTCAGCACTGACTTTTCCGGGAAGACATCCGCTGGTGATATATCTCGCCCAGTGGCCGGTAGTTATCGGGGTCCTCCTTCTCCTGTTCCCTGCCAATGTGCGCCCCTACTTCCCATTCTAAGCATAATACAGAACTGCACCGGCGCCCTAGTAACTGGTGAAAAAGATCATCATTACATAGATGCCGAAGTGTATGATAAAACAAGGCAAAAACGACCTCGTTCTGTATGATACATAACCCAAAATGAAGCCGCCGGGGATGCAGAACAGCGTCTCCAAAAAGGGCTTGCCCAGATGAAGCAGCACAAAAGGAATGGCCTGCACAAAGATGGCGCTTTTGCCTATCGACTTCTCCAGACCAAACAGCATATATCCGCGGAACAGAAACTCCCAGGTAAACATGTATAGTGCGGTGTCGAGCAGCAGCTTGGACCAGTCTATGGCATCCCTGTGGTAGTAAGAGCGAAACTCAGGCATTTTACCGGCCCCATAGAGAATCAGCGCCATGGCAGCAAGGCAGGCCGCGGTTAGAATTATCGACGATTTCCAGCGGCCAATGCGGATGCCATAATCCCAGGGCTTATCCCGAAAAAGCAGAAAGCCCGCCGCCAGCGGGACCAGCAGGTAATAAATGAGCTCCGTTGCCTGGGGAAAATCAATGTTTAAAGGATAGTAACGTTTCAGAACTAATACCAGCGTGGATATGCTGACCACCGCCAGAAGGTTCAGGTCATATCCCCCTAACATCCTGTTTTTGATGTACTTTTGCATTCCACTTGCGGCGGATTACACCTTTTTATTAGTCCATGGTTCCCAAGTGCCTTCTAATAGCATTAGTGTACCATAAACGACTATTTGGACAATCCATTCAAGCGGCAACTATACAGCGTTAGTAGTTGACATTCGAAGCAGAAATTTGCTACAATTACCTTTTTAAGGTTTGTAACCTGAGGAAAAGTCCCCTGAGGTCTTTCTCCTAATGAAAAAACTCCATCCGCAGCAATTTCGAGGGTACAGTAGCAGCCACGCTTCTCAAAACCTGCGCGTATAAGTTTGTAAGCAATAGTTGTTGGCATTTAGTAGATACATACCGTAAAGGAGGTGAAGGTTATAGGATAAATATAGTCTTATGAGTTTTATCAGGCCTTTTTATGTAAAAAGAATTTAAAAGGGAGGAGGAAAAATGGCTTTAAAGAAATATTGTGTGATTGCTCTTTTGGTAATTATGGCGATGCTGTTGCCCTTGGGGAGCCCTATTGTTGTCGCCCTAGAGTCCCCACCTGAGTCCTCACCTGGGCTCCACACGGGTTGGATGACGGAGGACTACACATCCGGCACATATAACCGCACGTATGAATACTATATCCCGACCGGTTACGACGGTTCGGAAGCGGTCCCTCTGTTGTTTTCGTTTCACGGCCTGGGCAGCAGCGGAGTGGACCAGATCGATCTAACCAAGTTTGATGCACTTGCCGAACGAGAAGGGTTTATTGCCGTGTTTCCTGATGCCACAGATTTAACTGGCTATTCCTGCAACGAGACTTTGCCACCGCTCGAGGGTGCAGAAATCCAGTGGAATCTGGGTGCAGGGTCATTACAATATTGCGCAGGTATTGATGATGTGGGATTTGTTGCGGACATGGTTGACTGGTTTGGAGATAACTATAACATAGATGCCAGCCGTATCTACTCCACAGGGATGTCCGATGGCGCCCTGTTTTCATACTTACTGGCCTTTAACCTGACGGACACGTTTGCAGGCATCGCACCGGTTTGTGGACCGATGCCATGGGGTTTTGGGAACCCCACTACCACTCCGATAACCGTGATTTTGATGCATGGCACAGCCGACCCAATCCTTTATTATAATGGCTATGGCGGTCTTGGCGGCAATGTGACTTATTCTGTCGATGAGACTATCGCTTACTGGTGTGGGGTCGACAATACAACCACCGGCCCGGTGGAAACTGTATGGGGGCCAACTATCTCAGACAACACCAAAGTTACCCGCTATGTTTATGGCGGAGGAACGAACGGGACCGAGGTGATATTGTTTAAGGTTGATGGGGGCGGGCATACATGGCCCAGCGGGCCTCTATATTCGCTTTGGGTTGGCGCCGTTACCAATCATATCGACGGCAGTGCATTGATATGGAAGCATTTACCACCGGAAAAATATTACTTGAAGATAAGCAGCACTGACGATGGCTCGGTAACCGCTCCTGGCGAGAGGACATTCTTCTACGATGCCGACATCAGTCCCACCGAAGTCACCCTCGAGGCCAGCCCAAAGAGTAGTAACTACGAGTTTACTGGATGGACTGGCGATGTAGATACCATCGACGATCCTGACGCCGCCACGACCACTATCACTGTCCAACCGAACACAGACTACGAAATCACAGCCAATTTCCAGCTTATTGAAGAGGAAGAGCCACCCGGTGGATGCTTCATAGCCACCGCAGCCTACGGAACTTCCACCGCTGAACAGCTCGATGTGTTGCGAGAGTTCCGGGATGTCGTGTTGCTGGAAAGCGCCGTGGGCTCTCGACTTGTTGACCTCTATTACCAGGTCAGCCCCCCTATCGCAGACTTCATATCAGAAAGTAGCTTTGTGAGGACCCTGGTCAGGGAGCTCCTGGTTGACCCCGTTGTTTGGTTAGTTGAAGCTACGGGAGATATATGGCAGAATTAGGGTGATGTATAGTGCTGGGTTATACTGAGAAGCTTGCCCACTGGTAGAAGGGTGAGACACCGGCCCAGCATAGGACATCATACTTGCAATGCCAAGAGCCGACCGTGCCCGGACACGGTCGGCTCTTTTATCGTCGTTCTCTCCACTCGCTGATGAGTCCACTGACCTCGACGATTGCCAGGGAGATTGCCACGCGGGGTTTACCCATTCGACTTCGCTCAGGACAGGCCTGCGCAGATGTGAGATTCTTCGCCTTCGACTCAAAATGACACCTCCATCCTGTCATTGCAAGCACCTGAAAGGTGCGTGGCAATCTCAGCCCACAACAGCCACGTCGGGATTGCTTCGGCTGACCAAAGTCAGCCTCGCAATGACAAAAGGAAGAAGCCTAATGAATTGGACAAGTACATTTTTAAACAGCGTTGACCAAGACGGAGACGTGCCCGATGGCCCTTACTACTCAGGATAGTGCCCTGGAGCAGCTTGTATCACAGTCCTGGGAAACAGGGGTATAATAAACAAGGAAGGGAGAAGACGAGCAAAGGCATGAAAAACAGCGAGGTGGCTAAGGTATTTCAGGACATTGCTGACCTTCTGGAGCTTAAAGGGGAGAATGTCTTCAAGATTCGCGCCTATCAGAAGGCAGCCAGGGCTATCGAGCACTACCCCAGGGAATTAAAGGTTATGATTGACGAAGGGGAGGAGTTGCAGAGTATTCCCGGCGTGGGTGAGGCAATAGCTAAAAAGACCACCGAGCTGATAACAACCGGTAAGCTGGGTTATTATGAGAATCTGAAGGCTGAGTTTCCCCAAGGGGTGACTAATCTACTGGCCATACCAGGGATTGGTCCTAAGACGGCTAACAAGCTTTCCAGCGAATTAGGGATAAGCTCGGCGAATGAATTGGAGCGAGCAATCAATGAGGGACGAGTGGCTGAGCTCTTCCGTCTTGGCGAGAAGACCGCTGGTAATATCCTTCACCAAATCCAGGCATTACGCCGCAAAGACCAGCGCATCCCCATTGGCGAAGCTTTGCCCATTGTCGAGGAAATTACAACTGCCCTCCGCTCTGTCCCCGGCGTGAGAAATCTCACTCCCGCTGGCAGCTTACGGCGCTTTCGGGAAACATTGGGTGATATTGACCTGATGGGCACTGCCGATAACCCTAAGGAGGTTATAGATGCTTTTGTTGTCCTGCCTCACGTAAGGCAGGTGCTGGCCCAGGGGTCAACCAAGGCCAGTATTATTGTCAGCGGCGGGTTGCAAGTTGACTTGAGGATGGTGGAGCATGACTCCTTCGGTTCCTTGCTTCAGTATTTTACCGGGAGTAAACAGCATAACATTTCCTTGAGAGAAAGAGGGCGTAAGCAAGGGTTAAAGCTGAGTGAGTATGGGATAACTGTTATAGCTACAGATAAGCTGGAAAAATTTTCTACGGAGGAAGAATTCTATCATCGGCTGGGACTTCAGTATATTCCACCAGAACTCAGAGAAGCTCAGGGTGAAATAGAAAAGGCTGAGCAGGAAGCTATACCAAAGCTCGTGGAGTTATCCGACATAAAGGGAAACCTTCATACGCATACTGAATGGAGCGATGGGCATGATCCCATCGAGGAACTGGCTCTGGCTGCCAAAAATATGGGCTATCAATATATCGCAATCACGGAACATTCCGCTGGACGTGGTATTGCTCACGGTCTCGATGTGGAGAGGCTGAGGAGGCAAGTTGCTGAAATCAGAGCTCTTAACGGGCGCTTAACCGGGATTCATGTGCTTACTGGCATCGAGGTTGATATTCGGGCGGATGGCAGCTTAGACCTGCCACACGAAATTCTATCTGAATTGGATATGGTGATTGCTGCTGTGCACTCTGCCATGCACCAAAGTGAAGAAAAGATGACCCGGAGGGTAATAGACGCCATAGAAAATCCCGATGTTGATATGATTGCCCACCCTACTTGCCGCCTTTTGGGAGAGCGTGAGCCCGTAGCCATAGACTTAGAAGCCATCTTCCAGGCGGCAGCTAAGTATAATAAGATTATGGAGATTAACGCCATGCCTGACCGCCTCGATTTAAAAGATATCCATGCTTTCCGTGCCAGAGATTTGGGAGTAAAGCTCGCCATCGGGACCGATGCTCATAGCATTGCTCATCTGGGCTTTATGCGATTCGGGGTTGGCATCGCTCGACGGGCCTGGTGTGAGCCGCAGCATATATTAAATACTTTACCCCTGACAGAATTGCTTGCCTTTTTAAATAGGAATTGATGATTAGCATGGCCCTTTTTGACTTAAATGGCGCTTTGCCCCTGAAGGCACAGGGAAATTCCGGAGGAATATCAGTTCCTTGACATGCCACCGAATAATTACGAAAAAAGGAGGTTCATAATGGCAGAACAGGACGTACTCTACACCAAGGAGGATAACATTGGCATAATAACGCTTAACCGTACCGAAAAACTGAATGCGCTAACACACGAAATGCTCCGCAGTATTAATTCAATTATCGAAGACATTAAGAGGGATGACAAGGTGAGAGCTGTCATACTGACGGGAAACGGTCGTGCTTTCTCTGCTGGAACCGATATCTCAGGCGAAGTGCCACAGACAGCGGAGGTAGAGATAAACCTTATGAAAGAGAAGACCTCCACAGAGTACCGCCAGTCAATTTGGTTCTTCAACAGTATTCCCAAGCCAGTGATTTGCGCCATCAACGGGGCCGCCGTAGGCATTGCAGCCGAATTTTCACTACATTGCGATATCAGAATCGCTGCTGAAAGTGCCAGGTGGGGGCAGGTGTTCGTCTTGAGAGGCATGACACCGGACACCGGCGCAGGGACTTATCTTCTACCTCGCATCGTGGGACTATCCAAAGCCTGTGAACTGGTATTCTCAGGAGATATCATCGACGCTCAAGAGATGCTGCGAATAGGACTGGTGAGCAAAGTTGTGCCTGACGCAGAATTGATGCCCACAGCTATAGCAATGGCCAAGAAGCTAACCAGAGGTGCCCCTTTAGCAGTACAGATGGCTAAGCAATTGATGTATAGAGGCTTTGAGCAAACCATGGAAGCTCACCAGGAGGTTGCGCGCTACTGCTTCCAGTTAAGTTGCAAGACAGAGGATGTCCAGGAAGGCATCGTATCCTTCTTTGAAAAGAGGGAGCCTCGCTGGAAGGGCAAATAGCCTGTCAGTCAGTGCGTTTGCCTGTCTTGAAGGCTCCCGAGGTTTCGTGGAGGAGAAAGCCTGTTTTTAACGCGAAATAGGAACACTTATGCCTGCGTGAATGTGCTGGGTTAACCGCTTAGATGCTATAATCAAAACAAATAACAGAAGGAGGAAACACGATGTTTAAAACACGCATAACCGAGCTTTTCGGTATCAAGTATCCTATCACCCAGGGTGGAATGATGTGGATTTCCCGGGCAGAACTGGTAGCCGCAGTGTCCAACGCCGGAGGGCTCGGCATTATCACGGCATTTACATTTCCAACCCCCGCGGAGCTGGCCGCTGAAATCAAAAGGACCAGAGCACTTACTGATAAGCCCTTCGGGGTAAATATAACGCTGTTGCCTACTCTTCGCCCTGTGGATATTGACGGCTATTTAGATGCGGTCATCAATTCTGGAATAAAGATTGTGGAAACAGCCGGCAGAAGCCCGGAGCCATATATGGAGCGGCTTAAGGCGGCTGGAGTAAAGGTGATACACAAGTGCACCGCAGTCCGCTTCGCTCGCACCGCTCAGCGAATAGGCTGCGACGCCGTTAGCATTGATGGTTTTGAGTGCGCCGGACACCCTGGTGAAGAGGACGTTACTTCCCTCGTCTTGATTCCTCTGACTGCTGATGCTGTAGAAATTCCCGTTATTGCCTCTGGAGGCTTCGGCGATGGGCGTGGTCTTGTTGCCGCCCTGGCACTGGGAGCAGAAGCAGTCAATATGGGTACCCGCTTCATGGCAACTAAAGAGGCGCCAGGACATGCCAAAGTAAAAGAATTCTTAATCACAGCATCGGAGCGTGACACAGTATTGTTGCTGCGCTCATTCCGTAACACGATGAGAGCATTGAGAAACCCCACAGCCGAAAAGGTGCTCGAGCTGGAAAAGCAAGGTGCCAATATACATCAACTGGAATCGCTTATCAGTGGTAGGGTAGGTCTGAAATTGCTTGAAGCAGGTGATATCGATAACGGCTTGCTTAGCGTGGGGCAGGTAATAGGCCTTGTTCATGATATTCCCACGGTCAAGGAGTTGATAGACAGGATAGTAAAGGAAGCTGAGGAGGTTGTCTCCAATATAGCCGCCGGCGGCATTTTCAAGCCACTGCGTAAGCCTACCGATGTCGCAAATAAGTAGGAATCCCCCTCAATTATAGATAGGCTCATAATGGCTAGGGTTACCATGTTATTAATCATAGAGGAGGATGCGGTGCCTTGAGTCCTTGTACCGATGGAGATATAATATGACTTTCCGGAATAACTGTGGAGGTGGCTGGAGTGTCCACTCGAGATACTCAGGCAATCCAAGGGCTGAAAAGTGCTATTGTTGAAGGCAAGAATTGGTATGTGGCCGTGCTTGAAGCCATTCGCCTCTGGAGTAGTCCTGAAGAAGACTACGACGGGCGACATTATCAATATCTTGTCGACAACGAAGCTTTCGATTGGCTAGTTCTGGCGGAGAGGTTATGTGAAGAGCTCGATGGACTTATTCCAGAAAAAGAGCGGGCAAATCTTCTCTTCTTCGGTATACCACCAATAGAATTATCTAAAGACGAGTTTAAAAATATAATTGGTGACTTTAAATACCAGGCTCACCTCAACTATTTCTATGGCATTCTTGTGGAAAAATTTCTCATTTTGGCTGTAACTGAAGAGATACGAAAGAAAAAGAGAGTTTTAGGTTTGAACAACGATAACGGAATAGTTGATGATGCCTACCAACGCATTTATGATGCCACTCAATTTGCCCTTTTAAAGCAGTTTAGAAAAGAAAGACATTATCCTCAGCTCAGGTCTATAAGCCTGAGCGAGCTTAATGAATTTACCTACTGGCTATTTAAATACCGGATAAAGAATCGCGATAAATCCCGCGTGGCCAGCGATACCAAGAAAGCCTTAACAAAGTTGCATGAGATATTAGACCTCAAAGCCAGGCCAGTCTACCCTTCCGCCCTTGAATGCTGAGAGCCGTCAGCTATCAGCCGATGATGAGTTCAGTTGAGATAATTCTTGGTGTAACCTTTTCAGTTTATCTTCGAACATCGCCAGTTTTTGTTTCTCTTTTTCAACAACCTGAGATGGTGCTTTGCTTAAAAAGGCGTTATCTCTTAGCCTGGCTTCAAGTTGGGCGATTCTTCCTTTGATTTCCTCACTTTCCTTTACCAGTCGTTGTTCTTCAGCAAGCCGGTCCACCATGCCTGCCAAAGGCAAAACTACCTCAGCCTCTTTCAACACCAAAACTAGGGCTTTATCTTTAGTGGGTTCCCTTTCCTGACGACCGAGTATTGTTAAGGGGCGAACTTTAGCCAGTGTTTCTATTATATTTGCTTGTGTGATAAGACCCGAAAGAAGCTCATCAGCATAAACTTGGGCTTCAATCCATCTGGTTGGCCCTACCTTATATTGAGCCCGAACGTTACGGATAGAGCGGATAATCTCTATTACGGAATCCATCACCCGCTCTGCTTCTGGAGCAAAGGCCTTATCGTCAGCGAGGGGATAAGGAGCTACCATTATGGAAGCTGGCATCTGGCCTTTGTCAGGTAGACGTTGCTTTAAACTTTGCCACAATTCCTCGGTAACGAAAGGCATGAAAGGATGCAAAAGGCGCAGTGATTTTTCCAATGTATTGGCCAGGAAGGGCAAAGGTGAAGGGGTTAACTGGCTACGAAGTCGTATCTTAGCAATTTCAATATACCAATCACAGAACTTCGACCAGACAAAATCGTAAATCTGCTGCTCTGCTTCACCAAATTGGAACTCTTCCATCAGCTCGGTAACATTTTTGACAAGCTTGTTGAGCTGGCCATCAATCCATTGGTCTTCTATTCTCTGCGGTTGGAGCTCTATTGCCTGAGCTTTTAGCCTTTCAGTGTCCAGGCTCTGAAGGATAAATCTGGTGGCATTCCACAATTTATTAACAAAATTGCGGCTGGATTCCAATTTACCTTTGCCCAGATTTATATCATTCCCCGGTGAAGTCCCGGTAGTTAGAGCAAAGCGGAGAGCATCAACACCATACTTGCTTATAGATTCGGCAGGGTTTATAACATTCCCTCGCAATTTGCTCATTTTTTCTCCGCTTTCATCGCGAATCAGGCCATGGAGGTAAACAGTGTGGAAAGGTATTTCGCCGGTATCCTCCAGTCCCATCATAATCATTCTGGCGACCCAGAAGAAAAGGATGTCATAGCCCGTTTCCATTACCGAGCCGGGATAGAAATAGCGGAGGTCATCAGTGTCCTCTGGCCAGCCCAGCGTAGAATGTGGCCATAGCGCTGAGCTAAACCAGGTGTCGAGGACATCAGGGTCTTGAATGATTTGTTTTGAACCACAATGAGTACAAACTGAAGGTTCATCTACCGATACCGTCAACTTGCCACAGTCCTGACAATACCATACTGGGATGCGATGTCCCCACCATAGTTGTCGGCTGATACACCAATCTCTGATATTTTCCATCCAGTCAAAATATATCTTGGCGAAGCGTTCAGGAATTATAGTGACCCTGCCATCTTTAACAGCCTCGATGGCAGCTTTAGCTAAGGGCTGTGTTTGGACAAACCATTGCAGGCTGACTTTGGGTTCAATCATCGTCTGGCAACGACCACAATGTCCTACCGAATGAGAGTAGGGCTCTATCTTCTCCAAAAGCTTTTTGTCTTCCAGGTCGGCTAATACCTTATCTCGGCAGGCAAACCTTTCCAGTCCGTGGTAGGGCCCGGCGTTTTCGTTCATAGTAGCATCGGGGTTCATGATATCTACCAAGGGCAAATTATGTCTCTGGGCTACTTCGAAGTCCGTGGGGTCATGGGCTGGAGTTATCTTCAACGCTCCGGTGCCGAAAGAAGTATCAACAGCATCATCAGCAATTATGGGGATTTCTTTACCGATAATAGGAAGGGTGACATTCTTGCCTATGAGATTTTTGTAGCGCTTATCTGTGGGATTCACCGCCACAGCTGTGTCGCCGAGAAAAGTTTCCGGTCGGGTAGTAGCTACGGTGACAAACCCTTTACCTTGAGCTAGAGGATAGTGAATATAATAAAGGTGTCCGACAATATCTTTGTGCTCTACCTCGAGGTCGGAGAGGGCAGTCTGGCAGCGGGGACACCAGTTTATCATCCGCTCCCCACGATAGATTAACCCTTTATCGTACAGACGCACGAAGGCAGTACGCACTGCTTTACTTGGGCCCTCATCCAGGGTGAAGCGCTCCCTTGTCCAATCACAAGAAGCTCCCAAGAGTTGATGTTGACGCCTGATATTCTCCCGGCTCTTATCAGCCCATTCCCAGGTCAATTTAGTGAAATTCTCTCTGCCTATCTCCTCCTTGGTTCGCCCTTGTTTAGCCAGTTGCTGTTCCACAACCACTTGCGTGGCGATGCCGGCGTGGTCGGTCCCCGGTAACCATAAGGTGGGCTCTCCCCTCATTCTGTGCCACCTGACCATAATATCCTCCAGTGTCGCGGTTAGCGCATGCCCCAGGTGGAGCTCACCAGTAACGTTAGGAGGCGGCATGATAATGACAAAAGGCTTCTTATTGGGATCTATCTTAGGAGAAAAGTAGCCTTGCTGGAGCCAGAAATCATGCCATTTCTTTTCTATCTTGCCTGGCTCATAGGCTTTAGGTACTTCGGACATTAACTCTAAACCTGTCTTAGCTATCGGCTGTCAGATGAAAGAAATCTTGATATCTGAACAAACTCAAAATTCCAAATTCAAAGCTTGTTTGGTCATCGGGATTTTGGCTTTGGAAGAAGCTCCACCACCCTATCCAAGACCCTTTCAGCCACCTCTCGCTTAGCCAGTAGAGGCAAGCTATCAATCTTGCCCTCTTGGTCAATTATGGTTACCTTATTGGTGTCAACGCCAAAGCCACTATCACTAGCTGTAATATCATTGGCCACGATAAAGTCAAGTCCCTTTTGCTGGAGTTTCTGCTTAGCATTTTTCACTAGGTTACTGCTCTCAGCGGCAAAGCCTACTTTAATGAAATTTCCTTTGACACTGCCTAAGATATCCGGAGTGCATTCCAGCTCTAAGGTTAACCCTGCCTCTCTTTTTTTAATCTTATCTTTAGCCGCTTTTATCGGACGGTAATCAGCTACGGCGGCTGCCATAATTAGAGCATCAGCCTGGGGAGTCACATTCTCTACTGCTTGATGCATTTCCTGAGCTGTGCTAACTTGGATGACGTCAATGCCCACGAGCTGAGGTAACGAGGTAGGTACTGTAATCAACGTTACTTTAGCTCCTCGGTCACGGGCTGCCTCAGCTAAAGCATAGCCCATCTTCCCCGATGAGCGGTTGCAGATGTAACGAACAGGGTCGATAGGTTCTTGAGTACCGCCTGCGGTGACCACGATACGCCTGCCCGCAAGGTCTCCACCCCTACCCAATACCTGACGCATGTTGCCTATAATGTCATTGATATCGGCAAGTCGCCCCAGACCTTCTTTACCCGAGGCTAACCAGCCCCAAGCTGGAGCAATAATCACAAAATCGCGAGCTTTAAGCTTAGACAGGTTATCCTGGGTGACTGGATTACTATACATATTGGTTTCCATAGCTGGGGCTATGATCACTGGCGCCTTCGTAGCCAGTACTGTGCAGCATAGTATGTCGTCAGCAATGCCAGCAGCCAGCTTGGCAATGATATTAGCAGTAGCTGGGGCAATAGCTACTATGTCAGCAGCTTCCGCCAGAGAGACATGCTCAATACTGAATTCAGAGGCTAAATCAAACATTTCAGTAACTACCGGTCTCCCCGTAATCGCTCGGAAGGTAACAGGTGATATAAACTGGATGGCCTCTTCAGTCATAATTACATTCACCTTGGCCCCCGCTTGAGTCAACTGGCTGGCAATCTCTGCTGCTTTGTAGGCAGCAATACTCCCTGTTATCCCTAAAACTATAGTTTTGTTGCTAAGCACTACTGTTCCTTGTTCATTTCATAAATGAGGCGCAGTCCAATTAAGGTTAAATTGGGATTTATTACGTCTATGGCTGCTATCTCTTCGGCAAAAGGGTAAGCCTGGCCACCGGTAGCTATCACCTTTGCTTTGCTTCCCAATTCCTGTTCTATTCGCCGAATCATGCCTTCAATAAGCTCAATGTAACCAAATATTATACCTGATTGCATAGCCGAGATAGTATTTCTGCCGATGACTTGCTTGGGATGGACTAGTTCTATTCGAGGCAACATGGCAGTGCGGGCGAACAATGCTTCACTAGCTATATTAATCCCTGGGGCAATAGCCCCGCCAAGATAATCTCCCTCCTTGGAAACAACGTCGAAAGTGGTAGCTGTGCCAAGGTCAATAATTATTAACGGTTTTCCATAGAGGTTCTGGGCAGCCACGGCGTTGACCACGCGGTCAGGGCCAACCTCACGAGGATTATCCAGGCGGATGCGCATGCCTGTCTTAACACCAGCTTCGACCACTAAGGGTTTAGTATTTAAATATTTCCTACACAGTTCCACGAATGTATACAGCAGCGGTGGCACAACACCACATAATACTACTCCGGTAACCTTTGAAGGCAAGACCTTTTCCCGCTCCATAAGGTTGAGCACCGCTCCGCCATACTCGTCTGAAGTGCGATGAATGCCGGTAGCTAAATTCCAGGTAGCTTTTAGTCTATCACCATCAAATATACCCAGCTTAACGTTGGTGTTCCCAATATCAATTGCTAATAACATAGGTGCTTAGCTTTATCTTTATCCTCCTGGCATTATGGACTGAGTATAGCACTACTATCTAATCTGTGCTACTATCGAAGCTCTAGGTTAAAAAGCTTGGCATTAGCTAGAAGCATAATTTTCGCCACCCCCTCCTTGCAAGTCTTGTAACCTCTTGCCCATGGCCTGCCAGTGTGTACCCGGCCAGTAGATACGATGGCAGGCGGGACATTCGGTATATTGAGTTTGAGTTTCAAAAACGTGAGCGGGGACCAGGTTTTTCACCTCTTCCTTGCCCCGGGCTATTAATACTTGATTACATTCCAGGCAAAGGGAGAAAGGTTTGAAATGATAATTCAAATTCAAAGCTTTCACTACTTCCTGCAACTGGAGTTTAGGGTCATCCTGTTTAATGAGTATAGTTTTGAGCTTGCCATTTGTGACCAAGCGCCTTTTCATAAATTGAGTATCTTTAGTCAAAATCACCCTGCCCTCACTAAGAGCTGTTTTAATCATTTGACCATCGTCTTTTTGCCTGAACAGTAGAGTATCATAGCCAATCAGCCTTAACCATCGAGCCAGTTTGCCAACGTTGTTATCTGCAATGAATTTAACTTCCATAGCTTGTCCAGAACAAAGGTAATTGATTCAGCTGGAAGGCTTAGAGGTCTCGCCGATGGCGGATGTTAAAAAATATGCCCACGAATAACAATTCTTATCTATTTTAACATTAATTCCGTGGCTAAAGTATCTATTGCCACTCAACCCCTTAGACCGTTCACATCAAATCTGCGTGATTCAGATTATTGACAGAAGACGGTTTTTTTTATATCCTTTAGCGGCAAAAATCTTTAAGGAGGTTAGGAAATGCCAGTTAATATGATTGTCTGTTGCAAGCAAGTGCCTGACCCTGAAGCGCCACCGTCTGTGTTTAAGGTGGTAAACAACAAGATGACCTTGCCACCAGACGTAAAACCTGTAATCGGTCAATACGAGGAATTCGCCTTGGAGGCTGCCCTCAAAATCAAGGATACCGGGGGGGGCAAAATTACTGCGCTCAGCTTAGGTAATAACTTCGTTCGCGACGTAATTAAGAAAGCGTTAGCTGTAGGGGGCGATGAACTCATTCTTCTGGAAGACGAAGCTTTTGAGGGAGGCGATAGCTGGTCAACTGCCAACGCCCTGGCTATGGCAATAAAGAAAATAGGCGAATATGACATTATTTTCTGCGGTAGACAATCCTCTGATTGGGATGCTGGTCAAGTAGGTCTAGGCATTGCTGATATTTTAGGAATCCCGGCTGTAACCTTGGCTCGTAAAGTGGAGGTCGTCGATGGGAAAGCGAAGGTTGAGCGAGTTATTCCCGACGGCTACCAGGTTGTTGAAGTGACACTTCCCGCCCTAATTATAGTAACCAGCGGGTTAGGAGCACTTCGTTATGCCACCTTGAAAGGCATCATGGCAGCAGCTAAAAAACAACTTGTCATTTGGAAACCAGCCGATATTGGGCTCGAGTCTTCACAAATTGGCGCTGCTGGAAGGCATAGCAAGTTAGATAAACTCTTCCAGCCAGTCAAAGAAGCCAAATGTGAAATAATCGAAGGAGAGACGCCCGCAGAGGCCGGCGCTAATCTAGCCGTAAAACTCAGGGAAGCCAAATTACTTTAAAGTTAAGGAGGAAATAATGGCTGAATACAAAGGTATATTAGTTTGTGGTGAGCTGGCAGACGGGAAGTTAGCCTCCATTACCACTGAGTTGCTAGGATGTGGTAGGAAGCTTGCTGATGACCTGAAGGAAGACTTATCTTGCCTGCTGGCCAGCGATGCAGTTGGCGGAGCTTCTAAAGAAGCAATTGCCTTCGGAGCAGACAAGGTTTATGCTGTAGAACACCCCGCCCTCAAAGAATACCAAGCTGATTCTTATATGCAAGCCGCGGAAAAATTGGTCAAAGAGATTTCGCCTCGGACAATACTTATGGGGCAAACATCTATGGGTAGAGACTTGGCTCCTCGCCTTGCCTTCAGACTAGGTACCAGCCTGACAACAGATTGTCTCGACTTAAGCATAGACCCGGCGACAAAGCTGCTGACGCAAACGCGTCCTGTTTATGGCGGCAATGCTCAAGCTATATTCACCAGCGAGTTTATGCCTCAGATGGTTACTATTAGGACCAAGGCAATGTCACCGTTGGAGCGTGATGATTCAAGGAAAGGAGAGGTCATACCCACTAAGATTGACATAGATACGTCGAAGGTAAGGACAAAGATATTAGAGACTGTTAAGGAAGAGGCGGTCGGCATTAAGCTTGAGGATGCCCCTGTGATTGTCTGTGGAGGCAGGGGGATAGGTGGTCCTGAGCCCTTCCAGACTACATTGAAGGAGCTAGCTGATTTGCTGCATGGTGCAGTAGGTGCCTCACGCCCTCCTGCTGATAATGGTTGGGTGTCAGAGGCGCTGCATATCGGCCTTACTGGAAAAATTGTTGCCCCCGATATCTACATTGCCATAGCTGTTTCAGGTGCTAGCCAACACACAGCTGGATGTACAGGCTCCAAACACATCATAGCCATCAATAAGGACCCTGAGGCAAATATATTCAGGGAGGCGGAATTTGGAGTGGTGGGCAAATATGAAGAAGTGGTGCCAGCCCTTACTAACAAGCTAAAGGAGTTATTAGCTGGCTAGGATAAGCTGAGATAGCAGACTTATTAGCTGACCAAGATAGTGCACGAGCTTTCAGTTGATAACTGTCAGCTACTCTGCTTTTTTCTTGTCAGCGATGATTTTCTGACTAAGATGAGCGGGCACTTCTTCGTAGTGGTCAAATCCCATAACAAAGCTGCCGCGCCCTTGTGTCAGTGACCTTAAATTTAGGGCATAACGAAGCAGCTCTGCGTAAGGTGCCTGGGCTTCAATGACATTGATGCCATTACCGGGATTCATTCCAAATACGCGTCCCCTCTTAGTATTAAGGTCACTAGTAATATCTCCGGTATACATCTCAGGCACGGTTATAGTAAGATTCATTATAGGCTCAACCAATACCGGCTGTCCCTGGGATAATCCCTTTTTTAAGGCCTGTGCTCCCGCAATCTTAAAAGCAATGTCTGAAGAATCTACCGCATGGAAGCTACCATCATAAAGGGTTACCTTCACGTCCACTACAGGATATCCGGCTAGAACTCCTTCCTGCTTGGCCTCATTGACTCCCTTTTCCACAGAGGGAATATAGTTCTGGGGTATTGCCCCTCCGACAATCTTCTTAGCAAACTCAAATCCCCCACCCCGAGGCAAAGGCTCCAACTCTAGCAAGACATGCCCATATTGACCGTGCCCTCCGCTCTGCTTCCTATGTTTATACTCTGCCTTGGTTGACATAGTAATAGTCTCTTTGTAAGGAATCATTGGCAGATCTAATCTCACCTCTACTCCAAATTTGCGACGTATTTTCTCCCTGACTATCTCCAGATGGTTATCACCAACTCCGGAAATAATAAACTCGTTAGTATCAGCTTCGCGACGTGTTTGGAGAGAAGGGTCCTCCTCACAAATCCTGGGCAAAACGGTGCTCATCTTATCTAAATCGGTTTTCTCCTGAGGCTGGATTGCCATGCTGAAATTCGCTTTGGGGAATTCGATACCAGGGAGTATCACAGGATGTTCACGGGCACAGAGAGTATCCCCGGTAGTGGTTAAACTCAACCTAGCCACTGCCCCAATATCTCCGGCAGTGACCTGTGGCACTGTCTGTTGATTTTTGCCCAGCATGGTAAAAAGTTGGCCAATCCGTTCCATGTTATTCTTGTTGGCGTTCCAAACCTGGGAATTACTGGAAATAACGCCTGAATAAATCCGAAAATAGCTGAGCTTGCCCACATAGGGATCTGCACTGGTTTTAAAAACAAGACCAGCTAAGGGGGATTCAGCATTAGGTTTGACCTCCTCTTGATTACCGGTGGAAACATTCTTAGCGACAATGGCATCCTTTTCTTCTGGCGAAGGCAGGTAGTGACAAATACCATTGAGAACTTGCTGGATACCGATGCCCTTCAAAGCAGAGCCAACAAAAACAGGCACCAGCTTGCCAGCAATGGTAGACTTTTTTATGGCAGCAAAAATTTCCTCGTTGTTTATGGACTCACCCTTCAGATACTTGTTAATGAGTTCATCATCAACCTCCACGGCAGCCTCTACTAATTTCTCACGGCTAGCCTCTGCTTGTTCCCGGAGTGCTGAAGGTATTTCTGCTTCCTGCGAGGCAGCGCCAATGTAAGCTTTCATAGTCACCAAATCTACAATGCCTTGAAAATCACTTTGTGAACCTATGGGTAATTGAAGAGGCAAACATCTTGGTGACAACTTAGTCTGAATTCCCTCCAAAGTAGCTAAGAAATCAGCATTATCACGATCCATCTTATTAATAAATATTAACCGAGGCAAATTTGCTTTTTCAGCATCGCCCCACATCTGTTCTGTGCCTACCTCCACACCCGAAGCGGCGCATATTACAACTATTGCCCCCTCGGTTACCCTCAATCCCGATCTTACTTCACCCATAAAATCAGCATATCCCGGGGGATCAATGAGATTCAGCTTCATCCCCTGCCACTCAAATGGAAGCAGGGACAGGTTGATGCCCATATGACGTTCCATCTCGAGAGGGTCATAATCTGAGGTAGCAGTGCCATCCTCAACGTTCCCTAAACGCTGAATAGCGCCTGAGCTAAAGAGCATGGACTCAGTAAGCGAAGTTTTACCTGCCCCTTGATGAGACAGCAAGACAACATTCCGGATTTGCATGGCCCTCCATTATAATCTTGCCCCTGAAGATAAGCAACCGCTGTTACATTACGAAGCGTAATGCTATAATGTAACAGTCACGCCAAGATGAAACTGAGTTACGAACAGGTGAGGCATATCGCTTGGCTTGCTCGCTTGGGCTTAAGCGAGGAGGAGGTGGATAAATTTAGCCTCCAGCTATCTAATATTCTGGAGAACTTCGAAATACTCAAGCAAGTAGATACAGGCAACGTACCACCAGCAACTCATACCATCCCACTACAAAATGTCTTCCGGAAAGACGATGTAGCTGACTCATATTCCCAAGCTGAGATTTTATCAAACGCACCAAAACAAGCAGAAAAATGTTTCAACGTTCAGGCAATACTAGAGTAAGCTCATCAGACAAATGATTACCAACATAGTTATCGCCATCATAGTTGGCTACCTCTTTGGCTCTTTCCCTTCAGCATATCTTGCCGGTCGTCTGAGAAAAAGGATAGACATCCGAGAGGTCGGAAGCAAAAACATGGGTGCTATGAATGTCTACTACGAGGTCGGGCGAGTAGAGGCCGTGCTAGTGACCCTGGCTGACCTGGGCAAAGGCATAGGAGCAATTCTTTTGGTGCGGTGGTTGTCAGACAACGATCTGATTTCACCATTTGATTTTCTTACCGGGCTTACCGCCGCAGCTGCCATAATCGGCCATATCTTTCCCGTTTTCCTTAAATTCCATGGCGGTAAAGGGGCAGCCACCGCTATCGGGATTCTCATCTTCTTGATGCCCTGGGCAGTTCCGCTTCTCTTTATTGTTTTTGCAATAGCTTTATTTATTACTCGTAATCCCACCTTTAGTTATAGCCTACTCCTTATTGTTTTCCCGTTTGTTGCGGGGTTTATTTACGTCGACCGCTACGGTGAGCCTTTGGCTTTAGTATTCTACTCCATAGGCTTGGGGGTATTCCTAGGCCTACAATACATCCCCAGGCTTAAAGAGATGCACAGCAAAACTGGCGGCGACTGGCGCAAAGTTATCAAGCGTCGCAGCCTCAAAGAAAGGTACTAAGTATGCCGGCGAATGAACTGCACCAACTAACTATTCATGAAGCACACGAGCTTTTTAAACAAAGGAAAATTTCCTCGACGGAACTGACAAAATCTGTACTAAAGCGCATCGCTGGGATAGAAGGGAAGGTTCACGCCTGTGTCACTATTGCTGAAGACATCGCTCTGAAAGAGGCAGAAAAGGTCGATGATTACATCAAAACTGCCCATGAAATTACCCCTTTAACCGGCATCCCTATTTTAATCAAAGATGTCATATGCACCAAGGGGATAAGAACTACCTGTGGTTCAAAGATGCTGGAAAACTTCGTCCCTCCCTATGATGCTACGGTAATAGAGAAACTGAAGGCACAGAAGGCGGTAATAGTCGGAAAAACGAATATGGATGAATTTGCCATGGGCTCTTCTACTGAGCACTCCGCCTTTTTCCCCACCCACAATCCCTGGGATTTAAGTCGTGTCCCTGGAGGTAGCAGCGGTGGCTCAGCGGCTGCTGTAGCTGCTGATGAAACTATTTATGCTCTGGGCTCTGACACTGGGGGCAGCATCCGTCAACCAGCCGCACTTTGCAGTGTGGTGGGACTTAAACCAACCTATGGTCGGGTCAGCCGCTTCGGCTTGGTTGCTTTTGCCAGTTCTCTCGACCAAATTGGACCAATAACCAAGGATGTCACTGACTGCGCCTTGGTGATGAATGTCATTTCAGGGTATGACTCCAGAGACTCAACCTCAGCGCCTTATCCTGTCCCAGACTACACCCAACAACTGATTCCCAGCATCAAAGGACTAAAGATTGGCATTCCCAGGGAATATCTTGTCGAGGGCGTGCAGAACCAGGTAAAAGCGGCTTTGGAAGCAGCTATAAATAAACTCCAGGAACTTGGTGCGGAAATAGATTGGGAAATCTCTCTACCACACACTAAATACGCCCTGGCTGCTTACTATATACTTGCTCCATCCGAAGCCTCAGCGAATTTGGCTCGCTATGACGGAGTGAAATATGGCTTTTCTGAGCGAAATGCCAGTAATGTAATCGAGACAACGGAGAGGACGCGGCAATTTGGCTTCGGGCTTGAGGTCAAAAGGCGTATAATGCTAGGCACTTATGCTTTATCCGCAGGTTATTACGACGCTTACTATCTTAAAGCACAGAAGGTGCGCACATTGATAAAACAGGAATTTGACCAAGCTTTTAGAAGATGTGATGCTCTGGTCACCCCAACTTCGCCAATAGTGCCTTTTAAGCTGGGTGAAAAATTAGAAGACCCAATGCAGATGTATCTAAGCGATGTATGCACCTTACCCATAAATATAGCTGGAATCCCAGCCATATCCATACCCGCCGGCTTTGCTGATAACCTACCTATAGGCATGCAAATTATGGGCAAGCCTTTCAGCGAGGGAACACTGCTGCGCATCGCCTTCGCCTATGAGCAAGCAACTGACTGGCATAAGAGAAAACCTCCATTATCATGAAAATAGTGCAGAAGGCAATATGAACGCAGACTTGCCAAGGCTGGCAGACGGAGTATTGCGAGGTCAACTCTATTTTTCTTCGCCTCTACATTGTCACTAGTCTAGCGAAGTCAGTCGAAGTAATCCCTTCGCCGTGCACCTGCCCCTGAGATTGCCACGCACCCTTCGGGTGCTCGCAATGACGAATGGTCTGTCATTGCGAGGCACAGTAGTGCCAAAGCAATCTTGGTAGGGAGAGCGTGGGGAGAAAAATAGAGTTGACCCTATTTTAGCCTAGGAAATATACCCATCTCTGATAAGGAGTTCGGCGACAAGAACTGCGCCCTTAGCTGCTCCCATCTTGGTGTTGTGAGATACCAGAAGGTACTTGATGCCGTTCTTCAGGACGTTGTCCTTCCTGATTCTCCCAACCACGGTAGCCATGCCATCCTCGGCATCACGGTCGAGCCGTGGTTGAGGTCGGAACGGGTCTTCGTGGACTATTATCATGTGCTCGGGAGCTGAAGGTAGCTCGGCTTCGCCGACCGAGCCGCCGTATTCTCTCATAGCCCTGGCAACCTCGTCCGCCTCACAGGCTTTTTGGGTGGAGACGAAGACTGATTCCGTATGTCCTTCCCGAACATTAACACGGGTGCAGGTGCAGCTTACGTTGAACTTGGCTGAACTGATAGAATTACCTGCGAATTTGCCCAAGATTTTCTGCGTTTCACGCTGTACCTTTTCTTCTTCCCCGGCAATAAAGGGAATAACATTATCCAGGATGTCGAGGCCTATTACTCCCGGGCTCCTGCCTGCTCCTGACAGGGCTTGCATGGAGGTCATTATAACGGCATTCACGCCAAACGATTCGCAGATTGGTTTTAGGGTTATAGCCAGGCCGGTGGTGGTGCAGTTGGGAATAGGTGTAATGAAGCCTTTCCATCCCCGGGCTTTTCTCTGAACATCAATTAATTTGGCATGCTCGGAGTTGATACCCGGAATTAAGATGGGCACATCCTCATCGTAGCGGAAGGCTGAGGCCGTGCTTATAACCGCTTTATCTCTGGCGAACTTCGGTTCCAGAATCTTCGCCTGGTCGGACTCTACGGCGGAAAAGACGATATCCAGGGCGGAGGCATCCATCTCGGCAGCATTCTGGACGGGTATGGTCATAACCTCCTCTACCGGAGGCTCCTGGCAGAACCAGCGCAAGGCTCCAGACTGGGCATCGGTTATGGCTTCCTTATAGCTGCGCCCTGCTGACCTCTCGGAGGCAGCAAGGGCAGCAATTTGAATCCAGGGGTGACCCTTCAGGGCAACGAGAAATTGCTGACCAACTATACCAGTCGCTCCTACAATTCCAGCTTTTACCATGGTTTCCCTCTACTCTGCTTTTAATTTAAGGATAATCGGGCACTATAAATTAAATACTTATTTCTTGTCAAATTTAGTGCACCTGCTGACACCTTATCAGGTGTCGCCTTGGTAGCTCCTCATGTTTGGCCCCTATACCTATATCCTCTCCCTGTGGATTAGACACAAGCAGCTCGCACTCCCTTTTACTGAGCTAATCGGGGCGAGAGGACTTGAACCTCCGACCTCAGCGTCCCGAACGCTGCGCGCTACCAACTGCGCTACGCCCCGTTTGCCTATGCTATTATATGATGCTTTAATTATTGGGGCAAGGATGAAGTATTGCGTTTTAATAATCGATGGAGCATCAGGTTGGCCATTGGCTGCTCATGGTGGGAGGACTTGCCTGGAGTTGGCGCATACTCCGAACATGGATGCTATGGCAAAGGCGGGTGCTGTCGGGCTGCTGCGCACCGTGCCGCCGGGGATGGAACCTAGCAGCGCCTGTGCCTGTATGTCCGTGCTAGGTTATGACCCTCAGGTATATTATCGGGGTCGGAGCGCCATTGAGGCTAAGGGCATGGGCGTTCCTATTAACGAAGGAGAGGCCGTTTTTCGCTGTAATTTGGTAGCCGTTCGCGACGGGAGGATGTGGAGCTATAGTTGCGGGCATATCAGTACTGGCGAAGGCCGAGCTCTTATCGCTAGTTTGAATGAAAAGATTGGCAGCGATAAAGTGCATTTCTATCCTGGTGTGAGCTATAGACATATATGTAAGATAAAAGGCAGGGAAGATGCCCTCCTGGCTAACTGTACTCCGCCGCATGATATTCCCGACAAAGCTATCGATGAATTTCTTCCCAAAGGGACCGGGAGCGACCTGTTAAGAGAGCTTATGGCACGCTCTGAGCTTGTGCTGCGTGACCATCCTGTGAATATGGAGCGCAGAGCACGCGGCGATATTCCAGCTACCATGGTCTGGCTTTTCTGGGGTAGTGGTAAAATACCTGATATGCCAGCCTTCAAAGAGGCCTATGGACTTGATTCTGCCATGACGTCCGGAGTGGATATTATGCGGGGCTTAGCCCGAATGATAGGTATGCAGGTGCTGGATATTCCCGGTGTGACCGGCGCTCTGGACAATGATTACGTTGCTCAGGCTATTGGTACCCTGGAGGCACTGGAGGAATATGATATGGTGGTTATTCATGTGGAAGCAACCGATGAGGCGGCCCATGCCGGCTTGGCTAAGGACAAAATAGAGGCTATTCAGAGCGTAGATAAAGAGGTTGTGAGTCGGCTTCATTCCTGGGACAGGGATGCCCTCCGGGTGCTAATTCTGCCTGACCACTCCACGCCGATCGAGATTCAAACCCATGTTGCTGACCCCGTTCCATTTATACTCTGGGGGCCGGGATTCACAGCTAGTGGGGCAAAGAGATTTACCGAAGCAGAGGCTAAAGGCACAGGCTTTTTTGTCGAAGAAGGATATAGTATTATGGGCAGGCTGATAGAGTAAATGAAGGTGAAGAGATGGCACTGATAGTTCAGAAGTATGGTGGCAGCTCGGTGGCTGATGCCGAGAAGATTAAAAATGTAGCTCGCCGTATTGCTAAAGCAAAAGACGAAGGAAATCAAGTGGTGGTCGTTGTTTCGGCCATGGGACACACCACCGATAACTTGATTAAATTAGCTTACCAGGTTAATGAACAGCCTGGTGATAGGGAGCTCGATGTTCTTTTGTCCACTGGGGAGATAGTTTCCAGTACCCTTTTAGCCCTGGCTTTGGAGAGTTTGGGGTGCAAGGCAGTCAGCCTTACCGGCGCTCAGGCAGGCATCCAGACTGATTCTAGTTATAGTCGCGCTCGGATTCTCCGCGTCGACACGAAACGAGTGGTCAGTGAGTTAGAAAAGGGAAATATTGTCATTGTAGCTGGATTTCAGGGCGTGACTCCAGAAATGGATATTACCACTTTGGGTCGTGGTGGTTCCGATACGACGGCAGTTGCTCTCGCTGCCAGCTTGAATGCCGAAATATGCCAGATATATACTGATGTCGAAGGTATTTATACTGCTGACCCACACCTTATTCCCGGAGCCAGGAAATTAAAGGACATTGGCTATGAAGAGATGCTGGAGCTGGCTAGCTATGGAGCCAGGGTAATGCATAACAGAGCAGTGGAATTGGGAGAGTTGTATAATGTGCCTATCTTGGTGGCTTCTAGCTTTAGCGATAGCCCGGGTACCATTATTTGTAAGGAGGCCTCTATGGAAGTAAAAAACAAGGCAAGGGGTATTGTCTATGATACCAATGTGTCTAAAGTCACCGTCGTCGGTGTCCCCGACCATCCTGGCATTGCTGCGGCAATCTTTGAGCCCCTGGCTAGAGCAAATATAAGTGTAGATACCATTGTTCAAAATGCCAGCATTAATAATATTACCGATCTCACGTTTACGGTAGCTCGAAATGATTTGATTAAGGCGATGTCTATCGTGGAGCCAGTGGTTAAATCTGTGGGGGGTAAGCAATGTGTCACCGATTCTACATTGGCCAAAGTTAGCATTGTAGGTACTGGCATGCAAAATACACCGGGCTATGCCGCCAGAATGTTTCGCGTTCTTCATGAACAGGGCATTAACATCCAGCTAATTACCACTTCCGAGATAAGGATAACCTGTATTATCTCTGAGGACAAGGTTAAGGATGCTGTTCAAGCATTGCATCAAGCTTTTGAGCTAGAGAAAGAAACTTGACAATCTTGGCTTGACATCGTAAGTATAAGGTTATGGAAATGTATATAGCCTCCTACCAACAGGAAGAGGAAGAGAAAGCTCGCTTAAGACAGCGACTGAGCAAGGAAGCCATAGATTTAGCCCTTCAGGGTAGGTGGGAGGAGGCTGAAGCGGTAAACAGGGACATAATTGAGAAATTTCCTACTGATGTCGAGGCTTATAATCGCCTTGGTCGAGCTTTGACAGAGTCAGGGGATTTTGACGGAGCTAAGGGAGCCTATTTTAAGACTCTGGAGCTTGCCCCTGATAATGCTATTGCCAAGAAAAACCTGGCCCGTTTAACTAGCTTGTCAGAGTCTATGGCGACCTTGAGTAGCGACCCTCAGAAAGCTTCGACCCGAAGAACTCAAGCTCGAAGAGTTGCTCTTGACCTTTTCATAACTGAGATGGGCAAGGCTGGGGTGGTTAATCTTCATAATGTGGCTTCAGGCGAAGTCTTAGCTAAGATGGGGTTTGGTGACCAAGTGTACTTGGAAGCAAGAGGGCAGCACCTGATTGTGGCGAGTCAGAGTGGAGAATATTTGGGAGAGGTGGAGCCAAGACAGGGATTGCGCCTCATCAAACTAATGCAAGGTGGAAATAGATACGATGTGGCAATTCTCAATGTAGAAGAAGATAAAGTACAGGTGATTATTAAAGAGGTGTATCAACATCCCAGCCAAGTGGGACGTCCCTCCTTTCTTGTTAAAGCTACAGAGCATCTGCGCACGCGTATTAAAGAAAGCCTCCTCAGGCGAGGAATCATTACTGACGAAAATGAGGCCTCGCCTGAGCTTGGATATCTTGAGGAAGAAGAAGAGCTTGGCCCCGAAGAGGAATCTTTGCCTGAAGGTTTCACCGTCGTTGGTGAAGATGGTGAGAGAGGAATTGAGATTTGATGGAAGCCGCAATAGTAAAGCCTATCGATATCGAAGAGGAGATGAAAAGCTCCTATCTGGACTATGCGATGAGTGTCATCGTCTCCCGAGCCCTGCCTGATGTACGTGATGGCTTGAAGCCAGTGCAGCGACGTGTTTTGTACGCTATGGATGGCTTGGGGTTACGATACAACAGTCCATACAAAAAGAGTGCCCGCATTGTTGGTGAAGTCATGGGGAAGTATCATCCCCATGGAGATTCCCCGATATATGAAGCTATGGTACGCATGGCTCAGGATTTTTCTCTGAGATATCCCTTAGTTGATGGGCAGGGTAATTTTGGCAGCGTTGACAATGATCCACCAGCGGCAATGAGGTATACCGAAGCTCGCCTTTCCAAAATTGCCGAGGAAATGTTAGTTGACATCGAAAAAGATACTGTCGCCTTTGTTCCCAACTTCGATGATTCTCTCCAGGAACCCTCTGTCTTGCCCGCCAAGTTGCCTAATTTACTAGCTAGTGGCTCTTCAGGCATAGCTGTGGGAATGACGACAAACATCCCTCCTCATAACTTAGACGAGATATGTGATGCCATTGTCTATCTAATTGACAATCCCCAAGCCACTGTAGAGGAACTAATGGAGTTGGTCAAAGGTCCCGATTTTCCCACTGGCGGGATAATTTGGGGGAAAGGCGGCATAGACAATGCTTATACTACAGGGCAAGGAAAAATTATACTTCGCGCTAAAGCCAACGAACTGACTAGCAAGGCAGGCAAGAGACAAATAGTTGTTACTGAACTTCCCTATCAGGTAAACAAAGCAGCTTTGGTAGAGAGGATAGCTGAGCTGGTCAAAGTGAAGAAAATTTCGGGGATAGCTGAGGTGCGTGATGAGTCGGATAGGGAAGGCATGCGCATTGTTATCGAACTCAAAAAGGAAGCACAACCTCAACAGGTACTTAATAACCTCTACAAGTATACTGCGATGCAATCTGCCTTTCACATCAATATGGTTGCTTTGGTTAATGGACAACCTAAAGTAATTAATCTTAAAGAGGCGCTAATTTCTTACATTGACTTTCGTTCTCAAGTCATTACCAGGAGGTCTCAGTTTGAACTTGATAAGGCAAAGGATAGGGCTCACATCCTCGAGGGCTTCAGAATTGCCCTAAACAATATGGAGCAGGTGATCAAGATTATTCGCCAGTCTCAAACCGTAGAGTCCGCTCGTGCCAATCTAATGGCAGCTTTTACTCTGTCACAGATTCAAGCGCAAGCTATCCTTGATATGCCGCTTCGTAGATTGGCTAAGCTAGAGCAAGACAAAATAACTGAGGAATATGCCGCTGTGATAAAGAATATCTCCTATCTTGAGGATCTGTTAGCTAACCCCCGGAAAGTATTATCACTCGTTGCCCAGGATGCTGAGGAGCTTAAATCCAAGTATGGTGACTCCCGACGGACCATAGTGGAAGCAGAAGAAATCGAAGAATTCCGTACGGAAGACCTTGTTCCCCATGAGACAATGGTAGTTACCTTGACTAACAGGGGGTTCATTAAAAGAATTCCTGCCAGCACTTATCGGCTGCAACACCGTGGCGGAAAAGGCGTCATGGGAATGGTAACCCGGGGTGGCGATACAGTGAACCACGTCTTGGTAGCCGACACCCATGATAATCTCCTTTTCTTTACCAGCACTGGTAAGGTTTACTATCTTAAGTGCTACGAGATTCCCGAGGATTCATCCCGCACGGCCAAGGGGATAGCCCTGGTTAATTTATTGCCTATTGACTTGAAAGATGAAGTAACTGTGTTGTTAGCCCTAGCAAGCTTTCCTTCAGACAAGTTCTTATTAATGGCCACTAAGGGTGGCGTGATAAAAAAGACTACACTGAGCAAATTTGCTTCGATAAGGAGGAATGGCATTATTGCTATGGGGCTCAGAAATGAAGATAAGCTGATCTCGTCCGGTGTAGTTGCTGATGAAGATGAGGTCATCCTGGTAAGTCGAAATGGGCAGGCTATGAGATTTAAGGTCAAAAGCTTGAGGACTGCGTCTCGAACTAGTGGCGGTGTCCGTGGCATTCGTCTTGTTGACGATTATGTTGTTGGTATGGACATTGTCCTTCCCGATGCTTATGTGCTCACGGTGTCCGAAAAGGGTTTTGGCAAGCTGACCCCGATAAAAAATTATCCTGTTCACAATAGGGGAGGCAAGGGGGTGAGGGCTTATAGGGTTGGCCCGAAAACGGGTAATCTAGCTGTGTCCAAGCTTGTTTCCTCGCAAGGCTCCCTGGTGATGTTATCAGCCAGGGGCAACGTGGTGAACATTCCTATGGAGCAGGTCTCAATTCAGGGCAGGGGTGGCCGGGGAGCCAGGCTAATGGGCTTAGCCGAAGGTGATAGCGTGGTTTCGGCCACCTGGGTTTTTCGGCAGGATGAAATCTTGCGAAATCAGCTTTAGCCCCTTTGGGGAAATACAAAATCTAAACTCTAAATTATAAACGAATTTGAGTTTAGAATTGAGAAAGTAGGATTTCAGGTGGGATGGTGGAGATTATTCGAGAATTAGCTTTGACCTTCGTCCCTCTTTTTTTCGCCATGGATGCCGTGGGAAATTTGCCTATCTTTCTTGCTTTGACGCAAGAGATAAGGGCCACGCGTCGCAGACAGACAGTAAATTTGGCCACACTTACTGCCCTTGGTGTAGGCCTGGGATTTGTTGCTATTGGCAAAGCTATCTTTTTGCTTTTAGGCATTGAGGTGGCTGATTTCTTAATGGCTGGCGGCATCATTTTGCTGATTTTGGCCATCAGGTATTTAATCACCGGTAAGATGGTAGAAACTCAGGATTTATCAGCCTCCGAAACGGTAGGCGTTGTACCTCTAGGCACTCCTCTGGTTGTCGGGCCAGCGGTACTTGCTACTTTGCTATTGCTTATGGGCCAGTATCGTATCCCCATTGTGCTGTCTTCCTTTATCCTTAATCTAGTGATACAGTGGCTCGTTTTCAGACAAGCCGATAGAATTGTAGATTTCTTAGGACGTACCGGCGCGAACGCTGTATCCAAAATAGTTATGTTACTTTTAGCTGCTATTGCTGTGAAGATGATTCGCGAGGGTGTTTTGACAATTTTAGGCTGAGCTTTGCCGTGAAGAGCTGCCCCTGAGTTCGAACTTCATTAAAACTTGGTGTATCATCATTCTCAATGCGAACATAAAGCTGAAGTTTTGACTAAATAAGGGGAAAAATCTAGCCTCTCCGCTAACGCTCAGGGTGACAAAAAGCCTTAAAAAGCTATTGACATATTCGCAATATATGATATAAATCTAACACAAGGAGGTAAATATGTTCTGCTCTAAATGTGGCGCGGAAAATCCTGAGGGGGCTAAGTTTTGCTCCAAGTGTGGCGCTGGGCTGGGTGTTGCTGCAACGCCAACTGAAGGTGCAGCTACGCCAGAAGCGGAGAGTAGCACAGGTATGTCAGCCAATGTAGCCGGGCTTCTTTGTTACGTGGCTGGGTGGATAACGGGAATAATTTTCGTGGTGCTGGAGAAGAAGAGCATCTTCGTTAAATTCCATGCCTGGCAATCCATCATAACCTTCGGGGTATTAACCGTAGCCTACCTTATCTTGCGCTGGATTCCCTTTATTGGCTGGATCCTATCGATACTTATTTATATTCTGATGGCCATATTGTGGATCATCCTTATCATCCAGGCAGGCACAGGCAAAATGTGGAAGGTTCCCTGGGCAGGCGACTGGGCTGAGAAGCAAATCAGCAAGTAAATTTTTTTAGGTCTCGGTGCCCCAAGCCCGATAAATCAGGCAGCTACGGCCAGCTCTTTAGCGTCGCCGCTGTAGAGTTCTGCCTCGGGAAATTCTGCTTCTGTTATTCCATTGTACTATAGGCAGCCGCTGCATGTGCTGTAAAAAATTGATATGTTACTCGTGCTATGGCGCAAAAATCTCCTTTAGAGATTAAGTGGAGGGTGGTATAATAAGATTTAATATATGGGTTCTGAGGTTTTTTACCGCAAGTGGCGGCCACAGACCTTAAGTGAGGTGCTGGGACAAGAGCCTGTGACTCAGACTCTGCGCCATGCTGTGGAGGGTGGGAAGATAGCTCATGCTTATCTTTTTTGCGGTCCACGAGGTACAGGCAAAACCAGCACGGCACGCATCTTAGCCAAAGCAGCCAACTGTCCTAATCAAGCAGGTGGCGAGCCGTGCAATGCCTGCGATATGTGTCGTTCAATCACTGAGGGCAGGTCTTTGGATGTAATAGAGATAGATGCCGCCAGCAATCGTGGCATTGATGAAATCCGCAGCCTGAGGGAAAAGGCAAATTACGCCCCTAGCCTTGCTCGCTACAAGGTATATATTATAGATGAAGTCCATATGCTTACCGAGGCAGCTTGCAATGCCTTGTTGAAGACACTGGAGGAGCCACCGCCACATGTAATCTTTGTTTTAGCTACCACGGAAGCGCACAAGATGATAGCCACCATAGTATCGAGATGTCAGCGGTTTAATTTCCATCGCCTGCGCCAAACCGAGATAACGGATAAACTCAAGCTAATATGCAAGAAAGAGGGAATTCACATCGCGCCTGGTTCATTAGAGCTTATTGCTCGTGCTGCTACCGGGAGCCTTCGAGATGCCGAAAATATTTTACAACAGATGCTTGCTTACTATGGCAACCAAATTGAGCTTGATCAGGTTCAAGCGGAGCTGGGCATCAGCCGGGATTCACGAGTTAGACAACTAGCACGATGTGTGGTCAGTAGGGATGTGGCTGCTGGGCTAAAAGTCATAAGTAGCCTCAATAACGATGGTGTTGACCTTCGTCAGTTTAATCTGGGCTTGGTAGAATACCTTCGAGGGTTGTTGCTGGCTAAATCCCGATGCGAAGAGGCTCTGGATGTTACCAGCGAAGACTTAGCTGAAATGGGAAGCCTTGCGACCAATGCTACACTGGATTATCTGCTTAAGACAGTTAAGTCTTTCTCTAGCATAGATTTTCGAAGTGATAATTACTCCGCTTTGTCCTTAGAATTGGCCTTACTGGGTTGTGCTTTGTCTCCACCCACGGGACAAGAACAGCTAATTACAACTAAACCTTCGGAGGTAGCGGACGCTACTGAGATAACTGAGTCCTTAGAAGAAGCTGAGGTTCCTGTGGCACTGGATAGCACTGAGGTTCCCAGCGAAGGGATTCCTCAGGACATCGATTACCTCCGTAGCCGCTGGAGGGAGTTCATTAAATCTTTGCGAGGGGAGGGTTCCAGTGGCAATTTGGATGCTTTTTTGCGTAGCGCCTGCGACCCCGTAGCTCTTGAAGATGATACACTGGTGTTAGGTTTCTATTATTCCTTCCATAAGGAGAAAATCGAAGACACCAAATATCGACATCTGGTGGAGAAAAAGCTTAAGGAGGTTTTTGGTCGGCCCTATAAGATACGGTGTATTCTAGTTGACTATAAAAGGGAAGTCCCGTCCCAGACAAGGACACAAAACCCGGTAATTAAAGCTGCCCTGGAAATGGGAGCCAGGATTAGTGAGGAGGAGTTGTAGTCCTGAGCGAAGCCGAAGGAAAGGAACGAAATGGATAAATCAATATTGCGTCAAGCCCAGCAACTTCAGGCAAAGTTGGCTAAAGCCCAAGAAGAATTGGGCAGCATTACCGTGGAAGCTACCAGTGGAGGCGGTGCCGTCAAAGTGGTGCTTGATGGACACCAGAAGGTTCACTCCGTGGAGATATCTCCCGAAGCGGTAGAGGCTGGAGATGTTGAGTTACTGCAAGATTTGGTCATGGCTGCTTTTAACGAGGCTATTACCAAGTCGCAGGAGCTTGTTAATAAGCACCTCAGCAGTTTGACCGGTGGTCTCAATATACCGGGGTTACTTTAGAAAAAAGTTTGGAGACGCGTCACTCCATGCTACCCTGAGCAAAGCGAAGGGTCTAAAAAGGGTTTTGGAGATTCTCTGCTGCGCTCAGAATGACAATAAGGTAAAGGATTAGGGAAAATGAGATTTGTCGCTGAGCCTATATCTAGATTAATTGAGGAGTTCAATAAGCTGCCTGGAATCGGGCCAAAAAGTGCTAAAAGGATGGCTTATCATCTCTTACGCAGCCCTGATGAAGAAGCCAAGGCTTTAGCCGAGGCCATTTTAACACTTAAGGAAAAGATAAAGCTTTGTTCGGTTTGTTTTGACAACACTGATTGTGACCCTTGCCGCGTTTGTCAAGATAAAGAGCGTGACCATTCTAAAATTTGTGTTGTGGAGAAACCTTCAGATATCCTTCCTTTGGAGCAGACGGGGAAATATAACGGTGTTTATCATGTGCTTCATGGAACTATCAGCCCGACAGAAGGTGTAGGGCCTGAAGAGCTAAAGATAAAGGAGCTTCTGGCTCGTCTTAAAGATGGCTCAGTAACCGAAGTGATTGTCGCAACCAATCCCAATGTAGAGAGCGAAACTATGGCTATGTATCTGCACCGGATTATAACGCCTCTGGGCTTTCGCGTCACTCGCCTGGCTCGTGGCTTGCCCTTCGGTGCTGAGTTGGAATATGCCGATGACCTAACCTTGGGGCAAGCGCTGGAAAACAGGCGAGAATTCTGACAAGGTGTACATGGCTGCACCTCGAAGATAAAACAGAAATCCTGTAAGAGGTAAGGTTTCCCAAAACCTGAGGGAGCTTCTCGTTTGTCAGATTAGCACTATGGGTTGGTATGAGAGGCGGCGCTCAGCCCTTATCACTCAATTTACCGACTTTTTTACCCATCCGAAAAATCCCAAAAAATGCTTGACGGTGCAGAGGATGTGATATAATACAAGCTAGGATTTTGGGAAACCCAAACTGTTACTTATCCTATGTGCTGATTGGAGGTTGAGGAGCAGCACTGACAGAATGGTGGGGAGAAGAAATTATGGGGAGCGATGAGACGGCGTCCTTAACCGGTCACGCGGGCACGGGGTAGCTGCTAATGGACCCGACCTTCAAAGGGTCGGTTTTGTGTTTCTAGGGGGGTGATGCTTGTCGAACTGAAAGTTGTGCGGTAGAGAGGCCGCGAGGCCTCTGGTCGAGGGGGCGATAAGGCAACAAAAAAGTAATAAAAGGAGAAAAAATGAAAAAGATATTTAGTATCCTGTTTGCCCTGGTGCTGGTGGTGAGCCTGGGGCTGGTGACGACAGCGCCGGTTTTGGCAGATGTTATTAATGTGCCCGGTGACTACCCCACCATCCAGGAAGCCCTTGATGCTGCCTCGGATGGCGACACCATCGTTGTGGCGGCGGGGCTGTATGAGGAGAATGTCAACGTAAACAAGTCGTTGACCTTAAAGGGTGCCCAGGCCGGGGTTGATGCCCGCACCCGCAGTGGCGCTGAAACGATTATTGAACCAGATGAAGGAACAGGTATAAGAATAATCACTGCTGCCGACCGTGTCGTGGTCATTGATGGTTTGACGATTCGGAACGCCGAGCACGGAATCGCAACTCCTGAGCCCACAATGGCCGCCGATATTACCGTCAAAAACGTACGCGTCTTAAACCCCACTGAATTCGGGATTAGCCCCACCTTCACCCTAACAACAACAGTTGAGTATTGCTATGTGGAAGGTGCCATACAAGCCATTAATGCGGGGGCCCTTGTGCCGTTTCCTGCGACTGTAGCGACCTTCAGGAACAACGAAATCGTTAACTCGCAGTTTGGCATCACCGGGTACCTCGGAGATTCGCTTATCGAAGGCAACTTGGTGAGAGACTTCGCTACGGAGGGCACAGGCATCAGCGGGCAGTTCCTTAACACCGAAATCAAGAATAACACGGTCACTGGCTATTCCGAGGGTGCGGCCCTGAGTTTCGAGTCGCACTACGGCCGCAACCTTTCTGAGAATGTGAATGTGGAAGGCAATACTTTCACAGAGAATCACCTCGGTATCTATGTGTTTGATACACAGACCACGCTTACGGGAATCACCGTTAATTTCAACAACATCGCCGGCAACTCCTGGTATGGTGTGCGGAACGATGGAGGCGAGACGCTGGACGCCACCAAAAACTGGTGGGGCGATGCCAGTGGACCCAGTAAAGAGGGACCCGGTGATGGCGATGGCACCTCCTCAAAGGTACTTTACTCGCCGTGGCTGGGCGCCGAGCCCGGCACCGAGCCGATGACCTGGGGCGTGGACCCGACGAGTTCTATCCAAGACGCCATTGATGCGGCAGCCCCTGGCGACACCATCATAGTGGCGGAGGGGGAATACGAGGAGGACTTAAACATTTTAAACATTGACAAATCCCTGACCCTCCAGTCGGCAGCCGGGTATGAGGTGACCGCTATTACCGGCTCTGTCAGCATAGAACTGGATGCTGAGATAGTCTTCCTTGGTGGGGAGGACGCTGGGTTCACCGTCGATGCTGATGGTGGTGACTTTGCCATATGGCTTTCCATCAACAACGGAAGTGAGGTCACCATCGGTCAGAATATCATCACTGGTGCTATAGCTGGCATAACCACCCGGAACGGTCTGCTGGACAACAGCACCGTCACCATCGATCACAACCAAATCCACCAAAATGACTATGGAATCTACCTGGAATCCGTTGCCGGCGGTAGTACCGTGCTCATCAACTCCAACCGCCTCGCTGGAAACGGCGATTATGGGCTCTACGTCGAAGATAGCGCCGTTATCGTTGACGCCACCTACAACTGGTGGGGCGATGCCAGCGGGCCCAGTGGTGGCGTGGCCGATCCTGTTACCGGCAGGATTGCCGATGGCACTGGAGACGCTGTTTCGGAAAATGTCCACTTTGACCCCTGGCTGCTGACTTATCAATATGCCCTCACAATCTCCAGCACCGGTGGGGGTTCAGTAGTCGTCCCTGGCGAGGGGATTTTTACCTATGAGCCGGGAACGGTGGTCGACCTGGTAGCGATTACCGCTACTTTCTATAACTTCGACAGGTGGACCGGAGATGTGGGCAACATCGCCGATGTCAACGCCGCCGCAACCACCATCACTATGAACGACGACTATTCTATAACGGCCAACTTCAAGTTTGCTTTCTGGTGCTTCATCGCCACCGCAGCCTACGGTACCGATACAGCCAAGGAAATAGACATACTGAGAGAGTTCAGGGATGCGGTCCTGCTGCCTAACAGCCTGGGCGCTAGATTTGTATCTCTCTATTATAAGACTAGCCCTCCCATAGCCGACTTTATCTCCCAACAAGAGGTTCTCAGAACAGCGGTGAGGGTGGGCTTTGTTGACCCGATTGTGAAAATATTAACTTGGACCCACGATTTATGGTCGGCGTGAGGCTCATGAACGTAACAGCAATCCCGGGCACTAAGTAAGCAACAAAGAGAGCCATTGTAGTTAAGCAAGCCCGACGAAAGCTTCGAAAAACCGCTTGATGTATAGAGGATATGACATAATAATTCAGAAAATTGTAACATATGCTTAAATTAACAGGATTTTAACACAAGTAGCTTATTATACTGTAAGTCGGAGATTTTGGGGAAAGTGAACTGTTACAAAGGAGGTGAACAGCGAACAAGATTTATCGAAGCATAAGGATTCTGGACAAATCGAATAATTACGAAGGAGGTGAAAGATGAAAAGAATATTTGGTATCCTGTTTGCCCTGGTGCTGGTGGTGAGCCTGGGGCTGGCGACGGCGGCGCCGGTTGTGGCAGACGGCAGAGAGGTCAGCCCCGGCTGGACGGACATCGACCAGGTCGACGCAGGCGCAGGACACACGGTGGGGGTTAAGGACGACGGCACTGCGGTCGCCGTGGGATACACCAGCGACGGACAGTGCGATGTCGGCGGCTGGACGAATATCGACCAGATCGACGCAGGCGCAGCACACACGGTGGGGGTTAAGGACGACGGCACCGTGGTCGCCGTGGGAAAGAACGACAATGGACAGTGCAATGTCGGCGGCTGGACGGGTATAACACAGGTCGCCGCAGGCGACTCTCACACGGCTGGAGTTGAAGACGACGGCACCGTGGTCGCCGTGGGAAAGAACGACAATGGACAGTGCAATGTCGGTAACTGGACGAACATTACCCAGGTCGCCGCAGGTGGGGCCCACACGGTGGGGCTTCGGTCCGACGGCACTGTGGTTGCAGTGGGAAGCGATCATGATGGGCAGTGCAATGTAGCTGGCTGGACGGATATCACGCAGGTCGCCGCAGGCGACTCTCACACGGTGGGGCTCAAGTCCGACGGCACCGTGGTCGCCGAGGGATACAACGACTACGGTCAGTGCAATGTCGGCGGCTGGACGAACATCATTCAGGTCGCCGCAGGCGGGGCCCACACGGTGGGGCTTCGATCCGACGGGACTGTAATTGCAGTGGGAAACAACGGCGACAAGCAGTGCGACGTAGGAGACTGGACGGACATCGACAAAATCGCCGCAGGCAGGGATCACACGGTAGGGGTTAGGTCCGGCGGCACTGTAGTCGCCATCGGAGACAACACCTTCGGGCAATGCGGAGGGATAGTAACAGAGACGATAGACGGTTATGGCACCGTCAATGCCATAGTCGAAGCTGATACTCAGGTTGTAGTAAACGGTACAGCTAAGGTGACCATTTTTAAATACGATAGTAACCCACACCCCGACGCACCTGTCGTCTACGGGGCTCTCGCTTCCGCCGATCTCCTCGCAGAGGATGAATTCCGCGAACTGCCTAAATTCATAGATTTCAGTGCTGATGATATTACGCCTGGGACCGAGTTTGTGGCAAAGCTTTACTATGACGATCCTGAAGTTGAAGGCTTTAAGGAAGATTCGCTGCGGCTCTTCTGGAAAAACGGCGCCAACTGGGTACAGTGCTCGGAGAGCGATGTCGAAAGGGGCGCCGTAACCCTTGAGGGCCATGTCTACAGCGGTTTTATGTGGGCAAAAATAACAGCGAATACCACGCCATCCCTGGCTGACCTGCAAGGAACGGAATTTGGTGGGTATGCACACCCGTCGGAAACTCCGTCGGGAGGTTGCTTTATCGCTACCGCAGCCTACGGTACCGATACAGCAAAGGAAATAGACATCCTGAGAGAGTTCAGGGACGAGGTCCTGCTGCCTAACAGCCTGGGTACCAAGTTTGTATCTTTCTACTATAAAACCAGCCCTCCCATAGCCGACTTTATCTCCCAGCACGAGGTTCTAACAACAGCGGTGAGGGTGGTCTTTGTGGATCCGATTGTGAAAATATTAAATTGGACCCACGATTTGTGGTCGGCGAGAGGCTCATGAGCGTAACGGCAATCTCGGGCACTAAGTGAGCGCTGGGGAGTGAAGAGAAACGGTGTAAGAGCCGAGGCCAGCCTCGGCTCTCACTTTATGGCGCTCGACGACTAAAAATACTAAAATACTATAGTCTTTTGTCATTGCGAGCACCTCAGCGTCATTGCGAGCCACCTTCCCCTTCCTGTCATTGCGAGCACCTGAAAGGTGCGCGGCAATCTCATTGGCTTCACGAGATTGCTTTGGCACTGCCGTGCCTCGCAATAACGAGTGGGGTGGAGAAAAATAGAGTTGACCCCCTTTTTAACATCCAAAAACCATTGACAGTTTTTCTTAGATAGTGGTACAATACTTTATACAAGAATAGCTTCTGTCAGAGCTAGCACTTTAAGACTAACATCAAGGTGGGTGGTCAAGTGTGTGCGTCAGAGAGTTGCGGTAGTTCCCACGATGCTGAGCCCGGCACATATAGAAATGTGAACCGGGCTCTTTTCCCCTGCCACAGCAAAATCAACCCTCCCTTTCGAAACCTGAAGGGATTGCCAGGCATAGCCGAGGCAATCCCTTTTCCTTGAAGAGAAAAAAAGAGCCTGTCCGGAGCTTTCGGCTGAACTCCCGCTGAAACTCTGTCTAAGGATAAGGATTTTGGAAAAACCGAACTGTTACGAAGGAGGTGAACAGTGAAAAAAATATTTGGTATCCTGTTTGCCCTGGTGCTGCTGGTAAGCCTGGGGCTGGTGACGACGGCGCCGGTTCTGGCAGATGTCAGCCCCGGCTGGACGGACATCATCCAGGTTGCCGTAGGCTCCGCTCACACGGTGGGGGTTAAGGACGACGGCACCGTGGTCGCCGTGGGTTACAGCGACGACGGACGGTGCGATGTCGGCGGCTGGACGGGCATCAACCAGACTGCCGCAGGCTGGTGGCACACGGTGGGGCTTAAGTCCGGCGGCACCGTGGTCGCCGTGGGAGACAACGACGACGGGCAGTGCGATGTCGGCAGCTGGACGGGCATCACCCAGGTCGCCGCAGGTAGCTATTACACGGTGGGGATTAAGACAGACGGCACCGTGGTCGCCGTGGGAGACAACGACGACGAGCAGTGCAATGTCGGCAACTGGACGAACATCACCCAGGTCGCCGCAGGCTACGGTCACACGGTGGGGCTTAAGAACGACGGCACCGTGGTCGCCGTGGGAGACAACGATTACGAGCAGTGTGATGTCGACGACTGGACAGGCATCGTCCAGGTCTCCGCACGCTGGTTTAACACGGTCGGGGTTAAGAACGACGGCACCGTGGTCGCCGTGGGAGACAACTGCGAGGGGCAGTGTGATGTCAGCGGCTGGACAAACATCGCCCAGGTCGCCGCAGGCGGAGAGTACACGGTGGGGCTTAAGAACGACGGCACCTTGGTCGCCGTGGGACTGAATGACGTCGGGCAGTGCGATGTCGGCGGCTGGGAGAACATCGACCAGGTCGCCGCAGGCGACTATCACACGGTGGGGCTTAAGTCCGACGGCACCGTGGTCGCCGTGGGAGACAACGACTGGGGGCAGTGCGGAAGAATAGTAACAGAGACGGTAACCGATGACATCGTTGATGCCAAGGACGAAGCTGACACCGAGGTTGAAGTCACTGGCACAGCTACGGTAACCGTGGCTCCGTATGACGAGAATCCCGGCGGGTCCGCTCCAACCGGCTTCAGCACGCTGGATAAATATATCGATGTCTATGTTCCCGATACTTCGCAAGTCACCGAGATCGAGATAAGGCTTTACTATGGCGATTTTGAACTGGCTTTTACAGACATCGATGAAGAATCGCTGCGGCTCTTCTGGTGGAACGACACCGCCTGGGCACAGTGCTCAGACAGCGGAGTCAATACCGCCAGCACCAATGGCTACAGCGGTTATATGTGGGCAAAAATAAGAACTGATACCACGCCATCTCTGGCCCAATTGCAAGGAACGGAATTTGGTGGGTATGCACACCCGTCACAAACTCCGGGGGGAGGTTGTTTTATCGCTACCGCAGCCTATGGTACTGATACGGCAAGTGAATTAGATATCCTCAGAGAGTACAGGGACGAGGTCCTGCTGCCTAACAGCCTGGGTACCAAGTTTGTATCTTTCTACTATAAAACCAGCCCTCCCATAGCCAACTTTATCTCCCAACACGAGGTCCTCAGAACAGTGGTGAAGGTGGGCTTTGTTGACTCGATTGTGAAAATATTAAATTGGACCCACGATTTGTGGTCGGCGAGAGGCTTATAAGTGTAACAACAATCCCGGGCACCAAATAAGGGTCAGGTGGAATGCATGGAAACGGTGTGAGAGTCGGCATCCAGCCTGTGTCACTGGATGCAGCGACTTTTCCTACCGGATTGGGATGAATTTGCGGGAAAATTGCAGAGCACAGCCGCAAAAGATAACCAAATGAATGGATTTAATATGAGGAGGTGCAAAATGAGAGCTAAGTTAGTGAAGGGATTATTGACCGTATTGCTGGTGGTGGGTTTGTTCCTGCCAGGGTGTGCAATATTCCCTCAAGATTCGGCAGACATAGCTCAGACGCTAGCCAGTGATATCCAGGTGCTAAAACAAAAGGCGGATGAGGACGGAAAAGTTACGGTGGTTATAAAACTACAAGGCTCATCGCTTGCCGGTGTTGAGGAGGAGAGGGTAGTCGAGGAACTCAAGGAGCAGGCAGCCCAAAGCCAGAAGAAGGTGCTGGAATTTTTGAACACGAAGGGTGCAACTGTTCTAGATACTTTCTGGCTCACCAACGCTATATTGGCTGAGGTGCCGGTAGACCTCCTTGATGAGTTTGGTACCTTGACGAAAGTGGAAAGGCTTTTTGAGAACTTCACGATAACCATCCCTGAGCCGCTGGAGGAGGAAAGTCTCCCTGGGGTTCTTTCGGTAGACAATACCTGGGGGCTGGAGAAGATAGGTGCTCCTGAGGTGTGGGACATGGGTATCACCGGCTCCGGGGTGCGAGTGGCGGTCCTGGACACAGGGGTTGATATAACCCACCCAGACCTCGCAGGAAAGATGTGGACCGATGATCCGGATGATCCAACCTATCCAGGAGGGTGGATTGAGTTCAGCGGGGATGGTAGCATCGTACTAGGTTCAGAGCCCTATGATAGCGCTTATCATGGGACGCACGTGTCGGGGACAGTTCTCGGTGGTGATGCTAGTGGCATAGCTATCGGTGTCGCCCCTGATGCTATCCTGATGCACGGGCTCGTCATCCCTGGGGGCAGTGGGACATTGGCCCAGATCATCGCCGGCATGGAGTGGGCGATAGACCCCTTTGACCAGTATGGCACCTCGGCAGGGGAGCCAGCCGACGTTGTTAGCATGTCCCTGGGTGCCTACGGCTATCATGATGCAATGATAGAGCCGGTCCGGAACATGAAGGCTGCCGGTATAGTGCTCATCGCAGCCATAGGCAACTATGGAGAGGGAACTTCAGATGGCCCGGGCAACGTCTACGAGGCTTTCGGAATTGGTGCCACGTATTACGAAGACCTGGTTGCCGATTCCAGTGGTGGGGAGGTAATAGATTGGCCCGCATCTCACAACGAGTCCTACATCAAGCCCGATTTCAGCGCCCCAGGAGTGCTTGTTTATTCATCGGTTCCTGGAGGGTATAAGTATGCCTCAGGAACCTCAATGGCGGCACCCCATGTTGCCGGGACGGTGGCGCTCATGCTCGAGGGTAACCCAGCGCTGACTGTCGAGGATGTCTATGCTGCCCTTAATGAGACCGCCGTTGACCTCGGCGATGAAGGGCAGGATACCAGATACGGGTGGGGTAGAATCGATGCTTTTGAGGCGGTATCTTTTGCGGCTCTTGACTCCGGCATTGAGGGAATTGTGACCGATGCGGAAACCGCAGAGCCGCTGGAGGGTGCCAGAATATTCGTTTCCGAAACCGGCCAAGTAAAATACTCAGATGACTCAGGCTACTATCGGTTCTTCCTGCTACCAGGCACCTACAACTTGACGGCTAGCATGTTTGGCTATTACCAGGGAAACGCCACAGTTGAGGTTGTGGGAGATGCCTTCACTCCTCAGGACTTTGCTCTGGAGCCAATGCCCACAGGGTTCATCGAGGGCACAGTCACCGACGTGGAAACGGATGAACCGATTGAAAATGCAGTCGTCACTTTACTGGATACCCCGCTTAGCACCGCTACAAGCGGGACTGGCGAGTATTCCATAGAGGCACTGATAGGAACTTACGATGTCAGGGCTTGGTCTTCGGGTTATCAAGGATCTGTGGTTTTTAATGTGAGTGTTGCCGAAAATGAAACCGTCATAGTTAATTTTGCCCTTGAGCCTGCACTGGCGATGGTGGCAGTATTAGGTGATTACGATTCCCAGTTGACCGAGCTTCTCCTGGCTAATAACATTTCGGCAGAGGAAAGGGACTGGGATATCATCAGTGACATTGCGCTCTACGCGCTCTACAATGTCGTGGTGGTAAACCTCCCCTCCGACCCGGGGCAATCCACCTTCATGGAGTTCCTGGAGGCGGCCAGCGATAACGAGGTGGATATCGTCTTCCTCCACCAGCGGTGGTTCAGCTGGTCATGGGGAATATCGCTCATGCACTATCACCTCGGTGACCCTGGGAATATCGATAGCTACGGCGGCGACGATGTGTATTATAAGGTGACGGTGGAGCACCCTATTTTTGAGGGCTGTGATGTAGGGGACAACATAACCATCATCGATGCTGGTCCTCGTGACTATTCCTGGTTCGACTCCTACACCGGAGACGTGATAGCTGAGCTTTGCACCGCGGATGACCTAGAGCGGGGTTCTGGAGTAGGCGTGAAGCAATATGGTGGAAGCCAGCACGTGCTCCTAGCCAGCCTGGGAGTCGGAACCTACAACGGCGGCAATATGGAGCATTGGACCGAAGACGCCAAGATCATCTTTTTAAGGGCGGTAGGTCTGGACATTGAATTTGGTCTAGTGGTCAAAACCAGTGAACTGCCTGTTGGCGAGGTGGGTAGGGAATACCAGGCGACCCTCGATGCCAGTAGAGGCACCGAACCCTATACGTGGGCGATAATAGACAGCGCTCTGCCCGATGGGCTGGAGCTTGACGGTGAAACCGGTGTTATCTCGGGGACACCGACCGAAGCCGGCAGCTTCAACTTTACCGTCGAGGTAACTGATGCCGCCGAGGCTACAGCGACCAGGGAACTCGCAATTTCTATAATCACCTGGACTGAGTTCATCACCGACCCCGTTGGCGACCAGTTCTATGGCAACGGCCCCGATATCGTGGGCGCCGACTTCCACCGTGATGAGACAACCATCTACTTCCGGGTCAGGACCGCTGAGCCTATTGGCTTCAATGATACGATGAATGAAATGTTCCTCGACCTCGACCAGAAGGCCTGGACCGGCTTTGTCTCCGATGACCCTGACGTGCACACCAATGACATCGGAGCCGATGCCGCTGTTCTTATCTTCCCCGAGGAGTTGATTACGGGGGAGGAGTTGTCTTTACCCCTTCACCTAAGCAATGGTGAACTGCAGCTTGAAACTGAACCAGTACAGGCCTTGTCTGGAGAGTGGTTGGGACTTCTGTTGTTATGGGATCCAGATTACGAGGGCTTTTCCCTTGTATATGCCTTCCTCGTTTTCGCCGGCACTGATTACTTCTGGTTTGCCATCCCCCTGGACATGCTTGGGGATGATGGCAGCATGTCCGTGGTTAATCTCATCGGCGACTACGAGGAGCTCACCGATGTCGCTCCCAATGTGGGTCATGGCGTCACCGGGCAGCCACAGCGAATGGGTTGTTTTATTGCCACCGCAGCCTACGGTACCGATACAGCCGGGGAAATAGACATCCTGAGAGAGTTTAGAGACGAGGTTCTGCTGCCTAACAGCCTGGGCGCGAGGTTTGTATCTCTCTATTATAGAACCAGCCCTCCCATAGCCGACTTTATCTCCCAACACGAGGTCCTGATAACAGCGGTGAGGGTGGGCTTTGTTGACCCGATTGTGAAAATATTGAATTGGAGCCACGCTTTGTGGTCGGCGAGAGGCTCATGAGCGTAACGGCAATCTCGGGCACTAAGTAAGCCCCAGGGGGAGTGAAGAGAAACGGTGTAAGAGCCGAGGCTCAGCCTCGGCTCTTACTTTAAGGCACTCAACGACTAAAAATACCATAGTCCTTTGTCATTGCGAGCACCTGAAAGGTGCGCGGCAATCTCCACCCTCACCCACCCCACCATCATTGCGAGGCACGACAGTGCCGAAGCAATCTTTTCCCCTCAGTCGTTGCGAGGAGCGTAGCGACGAAGCAATCTCGGGGAGCTAAGGGGATTGGCACCCTTCCCCCGCAATGATGAGTGGGGTGGAGAAAAGTAGAGTTGACCCTTTTTTAACATCCAAAAACCATTGACAGTTTTTCTTAGATAGGGGTATAATGGTTTATACAGGAATAGCCCCTACACTAATAGCCTCTGCAAGAAACAGGATTCTAAGACTAAGGTCAAGGTGGGTGGTCAAGTGTGTGCGTTAGAGAGTTTTCGAAACCTGAAGTCATTGCCAGGCATAGCTGAGACAATCCCTTCTCTCTTGAAGAGAAAATAATAAGAGCCTGTCCGGAACGTTCGGCTGAGCTCTCGCTGAAGCTCTGTCGAAGGATAAGGATAAATATAAAAGAATGAAAAAAGGAGGCGCAGCAATGAAAAATAAAAATATGCTCTTACCAATTCTACTTTCTATGGCTCTGGCTTTAACCCTGATTCTTTCCGCTTCGGCGGTGGGGGCTTCGTCAGCACCTATATCCATGCCTGATGACGATTCTATTATTGATTCGACGATAGATGGCTCTGGCTTTCCTCCAGCAATGGTGCTGAATACACCTGAAGGCGAAGTAACGCCGATGGTCGCTGCAGGCTGGCATCACATAGTAGGGCTTAGGGCCGATGGCGCGGTACTTGCCGCGGGATATAATGATGCTGGCCAGTGCGACGTCAGAGGCTGGGCGGACATCGTCCAGGTCGCCGCAGGCGGCTGGCATACGGTGGGGGTTAAGTCCGATGGCACCGCGGTCGCCGTGGGGTGGAACCTCGCCGGCCAGTGCGAAGTCGGCGGCTGGACGGACATCACCTACGTCGCCGCAGGCCTTACTCACACGGTGGGAGTTAAGTCCGACGGCGCTGTGGTCGCCATGGGAGGCAATGAGTGGGGGCAGTGCAATGTTGGCGACTGGACAAACGTCACACAGGTCGCCGCAGGCTACTATCACAGCGTGGGGCTTAAGTCAGACGGCACTGTGGTCGCCGTGGGAGAAAACGACAACGGGCAGTGCAATGTCGGCAATTGGACAGACATCATCTATGTCGCCGCAGGCTACCGGCACACGGTGGGTGTTAAGTCCGACGGCACCGCAGTCGCCGTGGGAAATAATGATTACGGGCAGTGCAATGTCGGCAGCTGGACGCATATCACCCAGGTCGCCGCGGACGTCTTGCACACAGTGGGGCTTAAGGACGATGGCAGCGTGGTCGCCGTGGGACTAAACTTGGTCGGGCAGTGCGATGTCAGCGGTTGGACAAACATCACCCAGGTCGCTGCAGGCTTGTCGAACACAGTGGGACTTAAGACCGATGGCACTGTGGTCACTGCGGGAGTTATCTATTATGGACAGTGCAATGTCGGCGGCTGGGAAAACATCACCCAGGTCGCCGCCGGCAGCGAGCACACGGTGGGACTCGAAGACGACGGCACAGTGGTCGCTGTGGGAGAGTACATCCTCGGGCAGTGCAATGTCGGCGGCTGGTCGAATATCACCCAGGTCGCTGCAGGCTGGGGTCACACGGTGGGACTCGAGGACGACGGCACTGTGGTCGCCGTGGGACACAATGGCCTCGGACAGTGCGAGGTCAGTGGCTGGGGAAACATCATCCAGGTCGCTGCATGCCTTGATCACACGGTGGGGCTTAAGGACGACAACACCGTGGTCGCCGTGGGATGGAACAACCTCGGGCAGTGCGATGTCGACAGCTGGACGGAAATTGCCCAGATTGCCGCAGGCGCCTGGCACACGGTGGGGCTTAAGTCCAACGGCACCGTGGTCGCCGTGGGAGACAACGGCTTGGGGCAGTGCAATGTCCTAGGCTGGAGGAATATTATCCATGTCGCTGCAGGGGGCGTTCACACGGTGGGGCTTAAGGACGATAACACCGTGGTCGCCGTGGGACGAAGCCTGGAGGGGCAGTGCGATGTCGCCGAATGGAGCAATATCACCCAGGTCGCCGCAGGCGGTAGTCACACGGTGGGGCTTAAGTCCAACGGCACCGTGGTCGCCGTGGGATATAACTATTACGGGCAGTGCAATGTCGGCAACTGGACGGACATCGTCCAGGTCGCCGCAGGCGCTCTTCATACGGTGGGGCTTAAGTCCGACGGCACCGTGGTCGCCGTGGGGGGCGAGGTTGAGCTTCCCCAATGGAACCTCTATGAGACTCCAGCAAGAAGGTATAGCCTCAGCGTCTTCAGTACCCCTGGCGGTTCCGTAACCGAACCCGGCGAGGGGACTCACACCTATGACGAGGGAGAAGTGTGCAACCTGGTAGCTGAGCCCGAGGAGGACTACCGCTTTGTCTGCTGGACCGGTGATGTGGGCACCATCGCCAATGTCTATGCTGCCCAGACCACTATCACCATGAACGATGACTACTCAATCACTGCGCGGTTCACAGCTGTGGTAGACTCTAAGACAGAAACGGTAAGCGATGGCACCGTTGATGCCAGGGACGAAGCCGATACCGAGGTTGAGGTAACTGGCAACGCTACGGTGACTGTAGCTCAATTCGCTGATAATCCCGGTGGCTACAGCCCGACCGGCTTCAACTCACTGGGTAAATACATCGACGTCTACATTCCCTATGTTGGCGAGGTCACCGAGATCGAGATAAGGCTTTACTATACCGATGCCGAATTAGCTACGGCGGGCATCGACGAAGAATCACTGCGGCTCTTCTGGTGGGACGGCGCCGAGTGGAGCGAGTGTTCAGACAGCGGAGTCAATACCACCAGCACCAATGGCTACAGCGGTTATATGTGGGCCATAATAACAGAGGATACCACGCCATCTCTGGACGACCTGCAAGGGACGGAATTTGGTGGTTATGCCCATCCGTCGGAAACTCCGGGGGGAGGTTGTTTTATCGCCACCGCAGCCTATGGTACCGATACAGCAAGGGAAATAGACATACTGAGAGAGTTCAGGGACGCAGTTCTGCTGTCTAACAGCCTGGGCGCTAAGTTGGTATCCTTCTATTATAGAACCAGTCCTCCCATAGCCGACTTTATCTCCCAACACGAGGTTCTCAGAACAGCGGTGAGGGTGGGCTTTGTTGACCCGATTGTAGCTATATTAAATTGGAGCCACGATTTATGGTCGGCGAGAGGCTCATGAGCGTAACGGCAATCTCGGGCACTAAGTAAGCCCCAGGGGGAGTGAAGAGAAACGGTGTAAGAGCCGAGGCTGAGCCTCGGCTCTTACTTTATGGCGCTCCTGGTTTAGCTATCCTGGTACGCTGGATTGCTATGGCTGTAGTCATTATAGTTGGGGCAAGCGCTGGAAAACAGGCGAGAATTCTGATAAGGTATACATAGACACCTCGAAGACAAAACAGAAATCCTGTAAGAGGTAAGGCTTTCCAAAATCTGAGGGGCCTTCTCGTTTATCAGATATATATTATTAACAAAGGAGGAACAGAACATGGCAAATCTAAAACAAATCGATGAGGCGTTGACTTACTATTTGCGGCCGCAAACCTTTCCACTTGCCATCCGGATGTGCGAATCCGAAGAAGAACTTCCTGACAAGACCAGGACACCCCAAAAAGACGTGGGAATAAATATTTCGTTGTGTCACGCAATTAATATGGCGCGGCGCTATGGCTGGACTATAGCGGTTGACAAATTTCAGAGCTGTTACGTTGCTGGCATAAGTATGGGATTCTTACCTTTGCTGCCAGATGTCGCTGATGGAAGCTTTCAAGAGTCCCTTGGATTATGGGGGATGAGCAAAAAACAGGCAGCAGCGGCTATTGAAAACCTCCCCAAATTTGAATATGGTAAGTACAAGAATGTACTCATGGCTCCTCTAAATAGGGCTGCCTTTGAACCACATCTTATCCTGGTTTATGGCAATCCAGCTCAAATATGGATACTTCTTACAGGCTACCTGAATGGAACAGGTAAGACAGGTCTAGACACCACTTTGGCTATAGGAGCCGGATGTACAACCTATATCACCCGGACTATCGAAAAAGACGAGTGTCAGTTCACGCTGCTAAGCCTTGGTGAACGGCTGATTCCTCACACGCAAGATTATGAATGTGCCTTTTCGATACCCATGAGCAAGATTGAGAAAACGATTCAAGGTTTGGAAATAGGTCATAAGATTGGTGTTTTCAGGTATCCGCTTCCCACGTTTTTGAGATATGACTCACCGCATCCACCCGGATATGACAAAATGCTGAGTCATCTGCTGGGAAAAGAATCTTAGCGAGGCAGGTCTCAGCCCTTATCCCCAATTTGCCGACTCTTTTGCCAATCCGAAAAAGCCTGAAAATTTGCCTGCCAAGGAGGCGCGAGTTATACTATAGGTTACATTAGTTCGCGAATAACTAAAATATTAAAGCTTTAGCTATCATTGAGCAAGGAGGGAAAATGAGGACAAAAGAGCAGTATATACAGGGCCTGGCAAAAATGAAGCGAAACATTTACTTCGATGGCGCGCCAATCGACCGTACGGACGAGCTACAGATGGACTGTATAAATACCATTGGCACCACATTTGACGAAGCTGCCAAGCCAGAGAACAAGGACCTGTGCACCGCTATCTCTCATCTCACCGGCGAGCGTATCAGCCGCTTTACTCACATCCACCAGAACACCGATGACCTGCACAAGAAACAAGACATGACCCGCATGCTCTGCCAGAAGGTAGCCGGCTGCATTCAGCGGTGCATGGGCATTGACGCCACCAATGCCGTCTACAATGTTTCTTACGAAGCGGACAAGCTGAACAAAGGCGCCACACAGTACCACGAGAACTTCAAGAAGTGGCTTACTCGCTTCCAAACCGAAGACCTGGTGGGCTGCTGCGCCCAGACGGACGTCAAAGGCGATAGGATGCTGAGGCCTGCTGACCAGCCGAACCCGGATGCCTACGTGCGTATTAAAGAAAGGCTCAGCGACGGCATCGTGGTCAGTGGCTGCAAGTTGCACATCTCCGAGGCATCGGTTGCTGATGAGGTGCTGGTAGTGCCAACACGAGCGCTGCGTCCAGAGGACAAGGACTACGCCGTCGCCTTCGCCATCCCGGGCGACTGGGAAGGACTGAAACAGGTTGTTACCGTCCATAACCTCAGGCCCAGGGAACACTTCAAGCGTGGCTTCCTGCCCGGAGCTACAGATTCTTACATGATATTTGACAACTGCTTCGTGCCCTGGGAAAGAGTCTTCCTCGCCGGCGAATGGCAGCATGGCGGCGTACTGGCTCTCCTCTTCGCCCTCTTCCACCGCCACTCCTATTCTGGCTGCAAACCGGCTCTTGGCGACGTACTTTTGGGAACCGCGTCACTTGCTGCCGAGGTGAACAACATCCACAAGACACCCGGCGTCCGGAAGAAGCTGGCTGAAATTATCATGGTCACCGAGCTGGGTTATGCTGCGGGATACACAGCCTCTGCTCTGGGCAAGCCAGAGGTCTACATACCCGGGGTGGGATTCGTGCCCTATGGCCCCGGCTCCTATATACCCAATTCAATTTACTGCAACGTCGGCCGCTGCCTGACGGGTGAGGCAGTCTATCATGAAACTGAGATGCTCTGCGATATCACCGGCGGCGTGGTAGCTACCTTCCCACACGAGAAAGATTTCCTGAACCCCGAGACCCGTGACTTTCTCTTGAAATACACAAAGCGCAATCCAGACATGCCGGTGGAGGACCAGGCACAGCTATGGCGTTACCTCGGTGATGTGCTCTGCTCAGCGACCGCAGGCATACACAATATCGGCAGTTATCATGGTGGCGGCTCACCTATCATGGAGCAAATCGCAATCACCACCCAGTACGACATCGAGTCCAGGAAAAAGCTGGTTAGGCACATCGCCGGCATGAACGGTGGCGATCGTGATGCCCTGAGCAAAAAGATGACTCAGCCAAGCAAGATACCCGCCGAGGCAGCCAAGCGGTAACGGGTAAGTCTTTCCCAAAAACCTGAGGGGTTATCTGGCTCATCAGCCCATTGTGGGCAGTCTCCAAAACGGCCGCCGATATAAATCTTGATAAGCTGGGCGTTAGTATGTCATTCCTAGCCAACTTATAAATATTATGTCAATCAGATCAGAACTGCAAATTCCCTGCAGCTGGGCCCTGCCGATGGCTGCGCAGAATCAAACCATCCCTACGGGGTCGACATCTACGATCCAGCCCCGCGGCAAATTGAGCCGGGATAACATCCGAGTTGAGTCAGGGCCACGGAGGAAGAGTTGCCAGCGATACCGGCCCCTGGCCCTGCTCCCTTGAAGTTCTGTACCCTACGCTATGATCCGAAGCCTCAATTCCTACCTCTGAGCTTTGAGGCGTTCGATGTGCTCAAATCCCATCCAGCCGGTGAGATACCCTCTCCTCCGTTATCCCCAGTTTGGCGGCAATTTCCTTCTTCCCCAGCCCAGCTTCCTTCAACTTGAAAATCTCCTTTGTCTGTTTTCCTTTCTCTTTCTTTCTGCCAGCTATTTCCTTTACGTCAATAAGGTCTCCTATCTCTTTTGCGTCTATAAGCTTCTTCTCTTCCATGCCGGCAAAGACCTTCTCGCCCGCTTCAGTACGGATTATCACTGTTGACCACCCCTCGGCGGAGCCATCGCTGCCGATGGCGATATCGGCCAGGTCAGCAGTGAAATCCCGGCAAACCAGGCAATGCCTGGGGACACAGCTCTTGACCTCGGTTATGGGCAAAGACAGCTTCTTCCCGCCGGCATATATGTTGCACTCATCGGAAACATCCAGCTTATCTACCTGGTTGATATCCACCCCCTTTGCTCTGACCTTCTTCGCTAAGCACGTATATTCGTAGTTCTCGCGACAAAACAGTCCTACGGTCAGTTTCACCGACGATGCCAGGGGTAAGCCCTTGTACTTCAGGTATCTTACCGATTGTATGTGGCACGGGGAACCCACAACACAGATTTTGCTCAGTCCGCGGTCAACAACAGCAGCTCGCAACGCTTTCAAGACCGGCACCACGCCGTATTTGGTACCAGCTGCCCAGATAATCTCATCCCTGGTCCTGGCAATACAGGCTATCGGTGCCCAGCCGTCTCTGCCAACTACCAGTGCCCCGTCTATGACGCCGCTGTCCAGTGCGTACAGGAGTAGCGTGGTTACGATTCCACCGTTCTGGCAGGTTCTTTCAATTTCTGTGTCTTTTGTTCTTGCCGTCACCGCACACCTGTATAGCCCTATGCTTCCCTTTTTTCCCCAGCCGATGGTGCTGCCCTCTATATTCTTTATCAGGTCGTGCCTGAGTATATAGCAGGCATTGTAACAGGTGCTGCAACCCACACAATCCATGGTACGCTTAGGCCGCTTCGGCTTGTTTTCAATAAACTTGATGTGAGAACCGGGGCAGGCTGTGATACATGCCCCGCATACCGTGCATTCTCCCGTGTCTATTATCTTGGCCTCTAAATCTTCATAGCTCGGCATATATTTATACTCCTGCTTAGGGAATAACAAGCCAGGCTATTTTACCAGACATAGTTTTAGGATATCAGACTCATCCCGACTCAAATGTGCACCACGCGACCTTAATAGGCCGCAACTACATGTTTGATAAGCACAGCAGAACATGCCCTAGGTGTCTCTTGTTCTCAGGAGCTACACCACACAATACGAATCCTGAAGGTTACTCATGGACCGAGGGCGCACAGGTAGATGTTCCCTATTACACACTAAAAGCTATTCGCTCTACTTCAGTTCCCCACTGGCCTTCATCTTAGCTATCTCTTCTTCCCTCAACTGCCTCTTGAACAGCTTCAAGGTAACGGTAAGAGGTAGCTCCTCCCTGAACTCAATGAATTTGGGCACAGCATAAGTTGGCAGCTTTTCCCGACAGTGCCCGATTATCTCTTCGGCTGTCACTTTCCCCTGGAACTCCCTTTTCAGCCTGATGAAAGCTTTTATCCTTTCGCTGCCTGGGCGCTCCGGGTCGGGAATCCCAATCGCCACCGCATCACCAACCGCCGGGTGCTCATACAGAGCGTCATCAACCAGCCTGGTATAGACTTTGAGTCCAGATATATTGGCCATATCCTTGATGCGGTCTGTGATGTAGAAATAGCCATCCTCTTCCATTCTTACCACATCACCGGTGGGCAGCCAGCCGTCAACAAGCCCTTTACCCACCTCAGGCCAGTAGCCAATCATTATCTGCGGTCCACGAACCCACAGCTCACCTTCTTGCCCGGGCGCAGCTTCCTCACCAGTGTCCAGGTCGACAATTTTCACATCCGTATCCGGTACTGGTATTCCTATCGAGCCAAACTTCTCGAAAGGCATGAAGCCTGTGATTTTGGAGAAAGATGAAAGGTTCATGTGTGTACCACCACCGGTTTCGGTTAGACCATAGGCTTCAGTTATGGGCACGCCGGTTTCTTGCCTGAATTTCTGAGCAATCTCGGGGGCCAGTGCTGCTGTTGTGGACACAAACATCGTGGTAATCCTGCCCAGCCCGGCAGCTACAAGCCGCGAGTATTGAGTCGGCACACAGGCACAGAAAAAGGGGCGATACTTCATCAGCATCTGCACCAGGGTGTCAATGTCTCTCGGGTCGGGAAGCAAGTAGCTCTTGAGCCCCCAGTAAACACCGAACTGCATTATTAAGTGCCCGTAAGCATGAAAAAGCGGAATGGGTATCATGCCCGAAACCTTACCCCTGATTCCAACTTTTAAGGGCTCATACGCCCATATCATCTGCATCACTGCTACAATACGATTATAATGTGTTAGCATCACTCCCTTGGGTATCCCCGTGGCACCGCCGGTGAACGGCAGGACAGCCAGGTCTTTCATTGGGTCGATGTCAACATCGGGAGGCCTGGGCTCATGGCTTGCTATCAAATCACGAAACTGGTAGGCATCCGGTAATCGTTCCAATGCTGGCTCTTCAGATGAATAGTCCATTACCGAGGTGACTATTATGTTCTTTATTCTGGTCTTGTCCTTTATTGAATTTACCATCTCCAGGGACATCTCGGTGCAGATAACTGTCTCAGCTCCCGATTCACCGATCTCGTATGTCAAGTCAGCGGCCTTGTGCATACCGCTGCACGGGACATGTGCTGCCCCGGTCTTCATAATCCCGAAGTCGCTTATCATAAACTGCGGGCAATTTGGTAGAACGGTGGCTACTTTGTCGCCCTTCTTAACACCCAGGTCAGCCAGTGCAGCGGCCAAACTGTCGCTAAGAAGCTTCATCTCGCTATAAAGGGTTTCTTTTCCCAGATAGAAGCAGGCGGCTTTGTCAGGAAATTCAGCCGCCGTGGCATCGAGAAGGCTGTGGACAGTCATTTTAGGATAGGGCTCCTTTGTGTGCGGAAGCTTGTACGGCCCCATTTTATATTGCTTTAGCCAGGGTTTTTCAGCCATAGCAACCACAATTTCACCCCCTATATCTTATCGATTACATAATCCAGATTCAGATCCTTGAGCTTTTCCGGCGTTGGCTTTCCGGTCTTTTTGTCCCAGCCGCGAAACTCATAATAGGCATCCAGTGACTGGTCTAGTTTTTCCACCTTATGTCCCTGGGCGGCACCCTCGGGCAATGGCTCCTCAAGCAATCGCTTCGGCAGAGTATCATCTGCCCTGGTCAGGCCGTCCCTGACGTTGAAAGCTCTTGCCAGGTTGTAGACCCTCTCCCCAGCTTTTCTGAAATCGCTGACACTGAACTCCCAGCCGACGCAATTAGCTATCATGTCAACCCAGTCTTCTGTAGCTAGTGCCATGCCCATGAACTTGCATGTCCCCACGCAATCGAAGACGGTGAGGGCATCTTCGAGGTCTTTGACCACCTTAGCCTCGGCCGGATTTTCCACAATCCAGTCTTCGATTCTGCTATCTTCAACGCACAGGAAAGGAATATCTACGAAGGCTGGCCCTTCAACGTAAGCTGTAATATGGTCGCCGCCGCGGTTAGCCGTGGCAAATGCCAGACCACATATCTTGGCTGCCCTAGGGTCATAAGCCGGCAACTCCATCCCTTTGACGTGCATGGCAAACCTTTCCGCGCCCTTGTCCAGCTTCGCCGCTACTCTCTTGGTCCCTTCAGCCAGCAGGTCACCAATACCTTCCCTCTTGGCTATCTTGTGTATGAGCTGAATGACAACATCTGGCTCACCGAATTTCATCTCCAGCCCGTCGGTATCAGCCTTGGTCAATATCCCTTTTTCGTAGCACTCTATGGCAAAGGCTATAGTGCTCCCTGTAGAGATCACATCCAGCCCGTAGTCATCGCACAGGTTATGTGCCAGTGTCACTGCCTCAAGGTTCTCCAGCGCGCACATGGCACCAAAGGCGCCGATTGTTTCATATTCCGGCCCTTCACCCTTACAGGCATAAGGACCGCTCTTCACCACGCTTACCCTGCCACAGCTAATGGGACAGGCGTAGCAATGCTTCCTGTCCACCAGGAGCGTGCTTTCCAGCGTGATTCCACTTATTTTGTCTATATCCGGCACAACGCCGGTCTGCCAGTTTCTGGTAGGAAACCCTCCCCTGACGTTTACCAAATCGGTAACCATGGCTGTCCCGTAGGTCTCGAGGGTAATCTTCAGCAGGCTTTCATTAACCAGGTCATAGTTCCTCTTCGAGATTTGGCTGAAGGCATCTTTGTTGGCTATTTTAATCTCCTGTGTCCCTCTGGCAGCCACTGCCTTCAGACGTTTCGACCCCATTACTGTCCCAACACCACATCTCCCGGCAGGCCGGTGAACATCGTTGAAAATACCGGCATATCTGACTAAGTTCTCACCAGCTATGCCAATGCAGGCAACATTGAAGTCCTCACCCAGTCCTTCTCTAATTAGCCTGTATGTTTCACCAACACCTTTGCCCCAGAGGTGCCTGGCGTCTCTGAGTTCGGCTTTGCCGTCATCTATTAGCAGGTAGACCGGCTTGGGTGATATACCTTCGAAGATAATCCCGTCGAAACCTGAATTTTTCAGGTAAACTCCCCAGCTACCCCCCGAGTTCGCCTCTCCCCACAAACCGGTTAGAGGCGACTTGGTAACTACACAATATCTTCCGGCGCTTGGTGATTCTGTGCCGGTCAGGGGCCCGGTCATAAAAATAAGCTTATTGTCGGGTCCAAGTGGGTCAGTGCCTTTGGACATTTCGTCGAAAAGGTATTTTGTTGCCAGTCCGCTCCCCCCCAGGAACATCTTGCAGTCATTCTCTTTAAGAGCCTCTGCTGATACCTTGCCGTTTGTCAAATCAACCCTGAGTATCTGTCCCATGTAACCGAACATGTTTGCTCCTCCTTTTATTTACTCGCACGTGCTCCTAAACTGGTCTTTTTCACTCTTCAAATTTTGTCTTGACAGCATCCATTCGCCGCACACGGTGGATTGTCTCAAATGGCGTCTGCGTCAGTTTGAGGACTCGTTTCAATACCTTCTCATCAGGTGCCTCCCACTCACAGAAATGCTTGTTTCCAGCGAAATCGCAGTAACTACACCTCCAGGAGACGCCTTTTGGCATGTAATTGGGTGCGGACTTAGCGCGTGCAATCAACTCCTCCTCAGTGAAAGGTGCCTTATGAACGACTATAAAACGTGGCATTTTTCTTACCTCCTTATGGTTCCCCCGAAATCTCTTGAAGTTAGCACAGTGGCTCCAGCAAAGCTAAAAATCTATACTCTTTCCCTCGTATGTGTAGTTGAAAAACCTCTCGGTCTCTGCAACATTAGGTATTCTGGCAGAAACAATCAGCGAGCCGTCAGCCATGACATTGTCTATTAGCTTCTCCATCGCCTTGTTGAAGCTATCCAATGAAATACCCGTTTCTTTAATACTCAGCGGTTGATTGACATTATGAGCCAGTCCTCTTATGGCTTGGGCTAAAATTGTTGCTGCCCTCTTTCCTTTAGGTACTTCGAGTTTGATAGCGCAAGCTATCTCTGCCCAGAGTTCTTCGCGAACTTCACCGATGAACTCGATGGTGTACGGCAGAAACAGCCCCACTGCTCTGCCATGGGGAATATGGAATAGGGCGCCAAGGGAATGACCTGCAGCATGGGCCATAGATGACAGTGCGTTGATGAAACCGATACCTGCGATACAGCCTGCATTATGCATCTTTTCCCGGGCTTCCATGTCATTCCCATCCTTCACCGCTCTAGGAAGATATTGAAAAACAAGCTGTATAGCTTTGATACAGAGACCGTCGGTGAAGTCATTCTTCCAGGTACAGGTATATCCTTCGACTGCGTGAGTTAGTGCGTCCATGCCTGTGTCTGCTGTGATTTGAGGGGGCATTGCTCTTGCCAGTTCTGGGTCTACAATAGCAATGTCCGGGACGATCTCCCGGTTAATAAGGCTCAGCTTTCTTTGGTCGGCTGTATCGGTGAGCACTATCGCAAAAGTTGCCTCGGCACCCGTGCCCGAAGTTGTGGCAACGCAGACAAGCTTGCACTTGGCACCCAGCCCCAAATCCGAAATAAACGGGTTTATCTCCTCTGGCTTTATGTCTGGCCTTTCATATTGCACCCTCATCGCCTTAGCTGCGTCCATAACCGAGCCCCCACCCACAGCAACAACCAAATCCGGTCCATACTGGTTCATCATAGCCACACCCTTCTGTACCGTCTGCAGCGACGGGTCGGGCTCAACCTCATCAAAGACAGTGGCTTGTATCCCCGCCTGGGAAAGCTGTTCTTTGACTTTGTCAACGAAACCCAGCTTCACAATGTTCTTATCGGTAACGATGAACGCCGATTTCCCCTTCAATTCAGCCAGGTGGCTCAGTGCATCTGGTCCAAAAACTACCTCAGGAACCACGAAGTACCACATAGCTATCTCCTCTCCATAAACTGGTTATATTTCTATGACAAAATTATGTCAACAGACAACAGTTATTATCAGCCTATTTGTGGCTTCACACTATATAAATGTCTAATCAGGGAATACGGTCTCAAATGCAGTCATGCAGTTGACCAGTTCCACAGCTGCCCTGGGCATCTTCATGATTTGGGCCATATCACCTTTGACCTTGATCTTGCCGGTCATCATAGACTGGACCGAGTCAACCTTTTTATCCAGTATTTGCTTCATGTTGGTGAACGGGCCAAATATGCGGTATTTCGGAGACTTCTCATTTTCGTCCGTAATCGCGCGAGCCTCGCGGCATTCACCATGCCACAGGTCAAGATACATAATGTTCCTGTGTTTGTACGATGCATCGGGTTCCACGATAATGTATATATCTCCTTCCCAGTTCTTGGCTGCCTCCTTGTATGCCTGGCTGGTTTCCAGCGCCTTTTTCAGTGCATCCGCCCACTCTTGTGATCCAAACAAAATAGCCATTTTAACCCCCTCCTGATGAATTTCGATTGTCAATTATGCCATTTTTTACCTACTCAAGACATGTTACATAGACATTACCACCCCCTCCCTGAAAATCGATCACTTATATCCAGCAGTCAGTGACAACGCAGACTACCCTATTTCAGTACCATTATCTTTGAAATCTTGAGCAATAGCAAAAGATTGCCTCCAGACTTCAGCTTGCCGGTGAGCATAGCCACTATGGGGCTGAGTTGGCCAGAGCTAATATGTGCTAGATTCTCAAACCCGGCTTCCATATACGCCGTCGGCTTGGCTATGGCATCATTCTGCAACTCAAGTTTGCCTTGATCGAGATGTAGTGTAACGGCTACACCTGACGTCGATTCCTTAATGACTACGCTTCCTTTCACCTTCTCAACGCTCTTATACTTCTTAGGGTCCTTGAGGTTTGTATCCATAATCTCCTTGAGCATTACACCCAGACCGTTAAGTTCTTCCCCCTCCTTCACCTTGACTTCAGTCACCTTCAATATACCTCCCTTCAAGGATGTCTCCTGCAAAATTTCTTCACCGATTTATCCCTTCATGGTGTATTATATTATAATTATCATGACTATTGTAAGGGTATTTTTGTGGAAAGCAGCATAGCCGACAAAGATATTATCCGCTGCGTCGTCGAATCAGCAGAGCCATGGCTTGCTCCAGATGGGAAAAGACTCTCTGTTATCAACTTGAAAACAGCGGCGTCTATCGCCAATTCTCAAGGAATATCGGCCAAAGAGGTGGAAATAACGGCGTTAAAGCAGGGGATTATTCCCCGTCGATATCTCCGAAATATAGGCACAATCGGTTTGGATGGGCAAATTAAGCTATTGCAAACAATCGTGGCCGTGGTAGGGGCGGGGGGATTAGGTGGCACTATAATAGAGTTATTGGCCAGACAAGGAGTAGGCCATCTGATTATCATAGATAATGACTGCTTTACTGAGCGGGATTTGAACAGGCAAATTATGTCCACGGAAGAGAATCTGGGTGAATATAAAGTCACCGTGGCCGCAAAAAGGGTCGGGGAGATAAATTCAGCAATCACAGTCACCACATTTCGGGAAAGGTTGACCAGGGAGAATGCTCAAAGGCTCTTCGGCAGTGCTCAGGTAGTAGCCGATGGGCTTGATAATCTGCCATCACGGTTGGCGGTTGAGCAGGCTTGTCGTCAACTGACAATACCCTATGTCTATGCGTCGATAGCTGGCTTTGGCGGTCAACTCATGACTATCTTTCCTGAAGATGAGGGGCTGTCTTCGATTTATGGGTCATCCAATGCCATTCCCGAACAGGGTATAGAGATTAAAATCGGTAACCCTCCAGCCACACCTGCAATCATTGCCGCATTGCAGGTTCAGGAGGTAGTCAAAATCATCACCGGAGTCGGTAAACCTGCACGTAACCAGATCCTCTTGGTGGATGCCAGGGAATGTGCTATTGACAGAATTGAACTAAGAAGGTAAAGACATGGCGTTAATTACAGTGCGTTTCTATAGTCTCTGGCGTTCTCGTCTCGGCACAGACAGCGCCACTTTGCAAGCTGACAACATAGATGACGCACTAGCCCAGCTCGAGGAGAAATTTGGTTCTCGACTCCGAGAGAAACTCGAGACTGCGGGGATTCACCTGGACGGGAAGATACAGGACTATTCGCTCATTCTGCTGAACGGTATCGCCTTGCGCAACCTGAAGAGCGCCGAGCTGAAAGAAGCAGACGTGCTGCACATCTTCCCACCCGCCATCGGTGGGTAACAGTTCTGGAAAGGCAGGGATAAACCCCGCTACTACATTCACTCGCTAATCATGAAGGAAGAGATTCCTTTATGCCTCAAGCCCCTCACCGAGATTGCTTTGTACCGATAAACCGGGATTTGCAACAATAGGAAAATAAGGACCCATCGTAATGATGGAAGGGGAGTATAGAGGGAGGGCCGAGGCTCAAAAGACCTCGGCCCTCAATACTGGCCCCTGCTGGCAATCCGTATGGGATGGGCTACGCCCACCGGACCGCAGCTTCACTAAGCGTAAAGGTCTATCTCCCAGGTTTTGACTGCCGCGACTGCCGCGCGAGTGAATAGCATGGGCTTGTATGTCCAGGTTGCGTAAAGCAATACTTGGTCACCGACGTGGGGGCTGGGAATTCCCGGGAATTCCACGAATCCGCTCTGTCCGGGTGGAATCACGTTTACTGCATGCGGTAATTCTTCTGCGGGCAGTTCGGCAATTTGGTTGTAGGTGCCGCGGTTCATGTAGGGGTGAAGTTCGTCTCCCGGCAGAGCTCCCATCTCGTCATAGCTTTGCATACGCACCGGCGTAAGCCAGGTGGTCATATTCCCTGAGCCATATTGAGTCTCTAACTCAGCAATCGCATCCTGCAGCGCATTGACAATCAGTTCATCCCTGTCTCTCACATCGAGGTAATCGTAGTTGAGGACTGCGTCCTCAAAGACGCGGATCAAGAGGCTGGGATAACCTTCCAGCTGTCCCATGATCCACGATGGGAAGATCCCGTCAAATACCTCGGGAATGATTTCATCGTACCAGGCGTTGAAGATTGTCAGGCCGGCATGGTCGTACGTGGGATCCTCATCATCGGGCCACTTGGGTGACACAAGATCGACATAGCTGTGCGGGAGAGGAGAGAATGTAGCCCAGTCTACGAGGTGGTCCAGTGCTTCCTCAACCTGTGTGTCATTGTTGCCGAGCAAATAGTCTTCGGCTGCATCCATCAAATAACCGACAAAATTCATTCCGTTGATATTATTGTATCCCGCAATCTGGTTAAAGGTGTTCATGTCGGCGAATGTCACATTCCCTACCACAGTCTCGTAATAAGTCAGGACATCCATTAGCCTCTGAACACGGTGACCCTCGCCCCAGTGGAAGTCACTTTCTGCGTATGGCCAGCCGGCGATTGGTTTGTTGTTCCAGTTGGCAAGCCAGCCCTGGTCGGGGTTGATGCACCTGGGCATCTCCTCAGGGGCTGTGACACGAACCCACTCCTCTGTTCCATCACCTGCCAGGGGCAACCTGGGGTCGGTACCTTCCGGCTTTACGGGGAAGCGCCCGGCATGCCAGTAGCCTATGTTGCCCTCTGTGTCTGCCCAGTAGAAGTTGTGGTTAGGCCACATAAGTTCCACTGCCGCCTCGAATTCGTCAATGTTCGTTGCCTCCTGGAAGAGCTGCCAGCCTTGCTCGCCAGCAATCTCATTCTTGAAGAAGGGGGTATGCAGGGTGATAGCCGTGTCTGTATCCAGATCGACGGCAACGATAGGACCATACAGCGAGCGATAACAGGTCTCATCCTCGGAAGTCTGTTTCTTGAGACCGTAGATTGTCTCCGTTCTCACTTCCATATCAACCCAGCCATCGTTGTGCCAGTACTGTAATGGGTTTTCAGGATTCAGTGTCAAGATGCGGGTGTCTATGACATCGGAAGCACCGGTGGTTGACGTCCAAGCGCCATATTCACTGACACCAATCAAAATGAATGGACCTGCTCCCGGGAATGCCATGCCCACAGCGTTGATTCCCGCGCCATGCAACCCTATCTCGTAAACAACTTGGGGAATCGAGTACCCCATCTGCGGTCCTCCCAGCTCAAGAGCATTGCCGGTTGCCGACAATCCCGAACTGATGGGCACGGCGTTGCTTCCAAATTTTGTCGGTATGCCCAGCGACTCAAACAGTTCATCCTGAACTGCCCGAGACTCCTCATACTGCTGAAGAAGTCCGCCGAGGCCATCGGGGAAGTCGAACGAAGGCATACTCAAGGAAGTCTCTTCATAAACTGCGTCGGGTATCGTCACGGGCGCTCCAGGGTCATTCAAGGGGAATAAATCGTCCCAGATGGCCGTCCCGTTCGTAGCTCCATGCATAGCTTGAAGCGTAAGTAGAGCCTCGTAGAAATCGCCTTCGCTACCTCCTGTTCCGCCAAATCTCCAGCCCATCAGCACTGTAATGGCTACCACATCTGCAACGGTGAAGTCCTCGAGGTAAGCTATTAGGCCCTGCGCGACATATTCAACAGGTAGAAGAGATGAATCGCCCCGAGCTTCTTCAATATAAGTGTTTATGCCGTCTATGTAAGCCTCAATCATCGGCTTGAGATGTTCGTAGCCTGTACCAGGGTTCCAGTCATTATAAATCTCCAGTAATTCTTCCTGGCCATACCACAATGCTCTGGTTTCAGCGTCTTCCTCTATTGTTGCTAAGCCGAACTCAGCAAGCCGTCCGGAAGCGGCTCTCCTCATAACATCTGCCTGCCAGAGCCTGTCCTGAGCCATGGCATAGCCAGCTCCAAAGCCCAAGCCCTCTTTCGTGTCCGCGAAAATGTGGGGCACTCCGTAGTCGTCTCTGATGATGGTGCACATAAACTCCGGCTCCGGCTCTGGCTCTGGCTCCTGTACACATGCCAAGCCTATACTCGCGATAAGGAGTATAGCTACTATTACTAACAATACCTTTCTCATACGTTATCCTCCTTTCCTGTTATCTTGTCTCCATACCCTCGTTATACTCTCAGTCAGCACTTAGCCTGATTTCACCTCCTTTCCCTGGTTTTTCAGGCGATTGAGCCTTGATTTGACGATCAATTTTGTTATCAGGGTAAACTTCGCCGTGACAGGGGAAAAGCCTACATCATATGTGTATATGTTGTGTGTATTTGCCGGACTGAACCTGACGCGGATCAAAGTAACCCCTTTACTCACACTGCACCACCGATTCTATGTCAGTCTTATTATTATACCACTACTATTGAACAATCTGTCAATTTGTGGGCTCTCCGAACTATGTGGGCAGGGAGAGCAACCATATACTTATCGGCAAAGAAAGCAAAATGGCAATCTTCGATAATGGTTATCCACAGAGAAATCACACCGGAATCGGGATAGAATCAGACTATTCCTACCGGGTCGACATCTATAGTCCAGCCCCGCGGTAAAGTGAGACGGGATAACATCCGGGTTGAGCCAGGGCCGCGGAGGAAGAGTTGCCAGCGATACCTGCCCCTGGCTCTGAAGGCAAAAGTGGGCACAGGACCAATTATATTGAAATCAATCATATCCTTTCTTGCCCTTTCATCAAGAATTAGACGATGTACCCTCTCTGCCTCACGGCGACATAGCTCTTCGTTGGTGTGGCTATAAACCAGGCGGACTAACTGGCTAAAAGGGGGATAATTGTATTTGCGGCGATAATCTATTTCTTTATAATAAAAACCAAGGTAATCATGCTTGGCAGCAGCTTCAATAATGTAGTTATCGGGGGAGTAAGTCTGGATGATGACCTTCCCCGCTTTAACCCCACGCCCCGCCCTGCCAGCTACCTGACACAGGAGCTGAAAAGTGCGCTCGCTACTTCGGAAATCAGGAAAATTAAGGCCGGTATCGGCACTTATTACCCCGGCCAGGGTCACCTGGGGCAGGTCTAATCCTTTGGCTATCATCTGGGTACCAATAAGCACGTCTGCCTTGTGGTCACGAAAATGCTTTAACAACTCCTCGTGAGCATATCTCCTGGTAATCACATCTTTGTCCCAGCGAAGCAATCTTGCTTCAGGGAAGAAGTGCCTTGCTTCTTCTTCTATCCTCTGCGTGCCAATGCCCAGAAACCTGAGATTGCGCCGAGAACACCGAGAACAGCTCTGCGGTATCGGAATAGAATAACGACAGCGATGGCAAATTAGCCTTTTCTCCACCGAATGGTAAGTAAGGGCTATGGAGCAGCGGGGGCAGCGAAAGACAAAGCCACAGTTACGACATCGAACAAAGGTAGCTGTGCCCCGACGGTTAAGGAAAAGAATTATCTGCTCGCCCTGCGCCAGAGTTTCTTTCATGGCAGCTAATAAGGAACGACTAAACAAGCTTGTGTTTCCGGCTTTAAGCTCTTCCCTTAAATCCACTATGCTTACTTCGGGGAGAGGGGAATAACCACGAGGAGTAATTCTTTCCTTTAGCTCTACAAGATAATATTCGCCTTGCTGTGCCTTATGGAAACTGCCAATATCAGGGGTAGCACTGCCCAGGATGACAACAGTATCGCTGAGTTGAGCCAATTCAATGGCCACGTCACGAGCATGATAGCGAGGCGACTTATCTTCTTGTTTGTATGTCCATTCATGCTCTTCATCGATAATGATAAGACCGAGGTTGGCCAAGGGCGCAAATAAGGCGCTCCTCGGTCCGATGACGACGTCGCAGTTTCCCTCCACTATCCATTGCCATTCGTCGAACTGTTCTCCCAAGGAAAGGCCACTATGCAGTACTGCCACACGCCCGGGGAAGCGATTAGCAAATCTCTCTACTGTTTGTTGAGTCAAAGCGATTTCAGGGATAAGACAAATACCTCGCTTACCGGCGGCAATAACCTGAGCTAAGGCCCGTAGGTAAATCTCAGTCTTTCCGCTGCCAGTAACGCCAAAAAGGAGAAAAACCGGTGGACTGCTAGATTGCCTTGCTTCCTTCACAATGACATCTTGAATCGATTCCCAAGCAGTTTGTTGAGATGAGGTGAGAACCGGAGCCGGAGAAGTTGTGGGGCTGAGGTGAGATAAGGGGTCACGTCTTACCCTGAGCCTTTCCACTGAGACCAAATGGCGGCTCTCCAGGGCTTTGATAGTGGCAAGAGAGCTATTGAGACGTTTCCTCAGTTCGCTAATTGAAATAGGTTGAGTCTGCCCGGTCAGAAATTCTAATAGTTCTGCCTGTTTATAAGCTCTAGACTTATCCAGGCGAGCTTTCTCTACTTCAATTTCTTCTCTGTCAGCTATTAGCTTAATATAAGGAAGCATTTTGGGCTTTACCCTTGCCTTTTCCAATTCCAGAGTTTTTGTAATTAGTTGACGGTCTAACAACTGGTCGGTGATTTGCCTGGCTTTTCTTTTGCCAATTTCTTTCTCGAGCTCAGCCAAGCTTATCTTCCCCTTCCTTCTCATAATGTGCAGGATTTGCCTTTGCTCGGGTGTCAGGGGCAAATCTACTTGGGAATCTGTCAGCTGAAAGCAAGTAATAGCCCGTCTCTCAAATCCCGGAGGTAGCATTAAAGCCAGGGCATCGAAAAGGGGGGCAAAATAGTGTTCGCTTATCCACTGGGCAAGTTTTATTTGTATCGGGGAAAGCAAAGGAAAATCAGTAACAATGCCAGCTATTTCCTTAGTTTCTTCAACCGATGGCTCGTCTGATAATAGGAGCACAATCCCCTGAATAACCTTGGAGCCAAAGGGCACCCATACTGCTTGCCCGGCACTTATATTGAGCCCTGGCGGTACGGAATAGCAAAAAGTTGACCGGCTCCCCGGGGAATTGACTGCCACCTCGGCGTAGTTCATTCAGAGGTCTGTTCTTCTTCTTCCTCTTCCTCTTCTTGTTGAGGCATGGTTTGCTCTATTGCCTTCTCCCGCCTTTCCTTAAGTCGAGCCCGCTTAGCACTGAGCCTGCGCATATAATAGAGCTTGGCTCGGCGCACCTTTCCATGCCTGAGCACCTCTACATTTTGCACCGAAGGGGATTGGAAAGGGAAGGTACGTTCCACTCCAATGCCATAAGATACCCTCCTCACCGTAAAGCTTCCACCATCAACGCCCTTCCTCATTTTAATCACCACTCCTTGGAAGTGTTGCAGTCGCTCTTTATCCCCTTCCATAGCCTTCAAACCAACCTTGACTGTATCGCCAGGGGAAATTTGAGGAATGCTGGGGTTCATTTTGGGTCTAACAAATTCTCTAATATCCATTTTCTTTCCTCATCGCAGAGATTGCCCTTCTCCAAGAGGTCAGGGCGTCGTTTCGCCGTTCGCAGGATAGCTTGACGGCGTCGCCATTGAGCAATTTCACCGTGATTTCCTGAAAGCAAAACCGAGGGTACTGACCAACCCTGATATACCTGAGGTCTTGTATATTGGGGATATTCTAAAAGCCCGTTGCTATGAGAATCACTGCCGGCGGAATCCTGTGAGCCAAGCACTCCTGGCATAAGTCTAACGATAGCATCCACCACGACCAGGGCAGCTAATTCCCCTCCACTAAGTACATAATCCCCGATACTGATTTCATCAGTAGCTAAGTGCCCACACACTCTCTCGTCTAAACCTTCGTAATGGCCACAAATTAACATAAGATGCGAATGGAGGGCTAACTCCTGAGCAACAGATTGAGAAAAAAGCCTGCCCTGAGGAGTGAGTAATATGATAGGCATCTCACTTACACCAAGTTGCTGTTTTATTGCCTCTGCTGCCTCAAAGATAGGCTCGGGCTTGAGCACCATACCAGGTCCACCGCCGTAGGAATAGTCATCCACAGTATGATGTTTGTCATGGGTGTAGTCGCGAATATCATGAATCACTATGTTCACCAATCCCTGTTCCTGAGCACGCTTGATGATGCTCTGGTTGAGTGGAGAGGCAAACATTTCAGGGAAGAGACACAAAATATCAATACGCATGGATTCCCTCAATAAAAACCTTCGAAGTGCATATCTTACCACGCAGGCGGCGACAAAAGAAAGTCTCGTGCTTACCAGCGACTTTGGCTCTCAGGGAGCAGTGTATCCCCTGGGCTATATTTATTACCACCCTGTTCTCAATCCGCAAGACGAAAATTGTTCAAAAATTCAAAAAAAGCGCCAAAGGGTATTGACAAAATAATGATAAGGTTTATAATAGAATTGTGGGGAAAAGTGGGGAAAGGGGGTAAGTGAGGGAATAACAGGTAAGATAAACGAGGCAAGATTGGGGGGCTTGGGGGAGAACCGAGGAAAGCAAGATGTTTTTTGGTGAGTATCCATATAAGGTTGACGAAAAGGGAAGAGTACCTCTGCCGCCAAAATTCAGGCGCCAGCTGAGGGAGGGCGTGATATTAGCCAAGGGAATGGGAGAGAAATGCATTGCTGCTTACCCTGTAGCTGAGTGGAAAAGATTGTCCGACAGCCTGGCTGCCAAGGCAGTAACTCCAGCTAACTTAAGGAAGTTGAATCGCGCTATCTTCGGCTCCGCCTTCGGTGCCTCACTTGATGGGCAAGGCAGGATAGCATTGCCATATCCCCTGCGCGACTACGCCGGGATTGGTGACACAGCGATTGTTGTCGGTGCCAATAACTGTGTTGAACTCTGGTGCGAAGGTGAATGGAAGGCTGAGAAAACATCGGCCGAAGAGCAGGCATCACAGATAATTGAGAGTTTTGGAGCATAGTGGGAGTATAGTGAATGATCGTCACCATGTCCTTGCCAGTCCACGTGCCTGCTCTGCTTGATGAAGTTATAGCAGGGCTACAGGCTCAGCGAGGAGGTTACTTCGTTGACTGCACTGTTGGTCTGGGGGGGCACGCGGCAGCGATACTGAAAAAAATTTCACCCTCAGGAAGGCTTTTAGGCATTGATACTGATCCTGAAGCCATCAAAGTAAGTCAAGATAAACTTAGCGACTATGGCGAAGCAGTTACCTTGGTTAATGACGACTTTGTTAACCTTGAGGCTATCTGCAGAAGATACCATTTTCATCCAGTTGATGGTATTCTTTTCGACCTTGGTGTTTCTTCTCTGCAACTGGATACAGCCGAACGCGGCTTCAGCTTCCACCTCGATGCTCCCCTAGATATGAGGTTCGATCCCGGGCAAGGGTTAACCGCATCGGATATCGTTAACAGCTTCTCCGAGCAAGAGTTGGCTAAGCTCATAGAAAAATACGGTGAAGAGCGTCACAGCCGGCGGATAGCGCGGTACATCGTTCAAAATCGCCCTATCGCTACCACCGTGGAGCTTGCCCACCTGGTAGAGCAAGCTTCAGGCGGCAAGCGTGCCAAAATTCACCCTGCCACGAGAACCTTTATGGCGCTTCGCATCGCGGTCAACAGTGAACTACAGAATCTGGAGCTGGCTCTCAAACAAACTATTGACCTCCTTCGTCCCGGGGGGAGATTAACAGTCATCAGTTATCATTCTCTGGAAGACCGTATAGTTAAACAATTCATGCGATGCGCAGCCAGCAGCTGCCTATGTCCCCCGGGAACAGTAGTATGTCTCTGTGGGCATGTGCCCACCTTGAAGCTCATTTCACGGAAGGTTATTAAACCTACCTCGTTGGAGATAGAATCCAACCCACGCAGCCGTAGCGCTAAATTAAGGATAGCCGAGCGACTCAACTAGGCAGCATCCTCAGCAAAAAAGGAGGTGAACATGGCAAAGAAAATCATTTCAGCTATTGATGTGGGCACAACTAAAGTAGCCACCATAGTGGCCAATGTCAAAGCGGAAGACGACATTGAAGTTTTAGGAGTGGGAGTCGTTCCCTGTCGCGGCCTACATAAAGGCATCGTTGTCAATATGGATGAAGCCAGACAGTCCATTGCCGCATCCGTGAAGGAAGCTCAAAGAATTAGCGGCATACGTATAGATTCTGCCTATGTTGGGGTTACCGGCAGGCATATAAGCAGCCTGAATAGTCGGGGTGTGGTAGCTATCCCCCGAGATGATCGATTAGTGCGTACTCAGGACCTTAAACGGGTGCTATCTGCGGCTCGTAATATCACCGTCGCTGAAGGGAAGAAGGTGCTCCACGCCATTCCTCGCTCTTACGCCCTGGATGGACAGGAGGGAGTGAGACAGCCCGTAGGCATGCATGGGTCCAGGTTAGATGTAGAAACCCATATCGTCACTGCTTCATTAACTTCGATACAAAACCTGGCCAAATGCGTCCGCAGTGTTGGTGTTGATGTTGAAGACCTCATCCTCGAGCCTCTGGCTAGTGGAGAAGCAGTATTGACTCCGGAGGAAAGAGAATCAGGTGTTATCATGGCTGACATCGGGGGCGGTACCACGGATATAGCGGTATTTAAGAATGGCAGCATCTATCACACCGGTATCCTTCCAGTAGCCGGTTACCAGGTAACCAGCGACATCTCCATAGGCTTGGGCCTGCCTTTTAATATTGCGGAAAAGATGAAGAAGAGATATGGCAATGTCACACCTACATTAGATATGGACCAAACGGTCCAAGTGGGTATCGAGAATGGTCATAGCGCCTCTTATAAAGACCTATGCAATATTATCCGGGCTCGAATGGAGGAGTTGCTACAACTCGTATTGCTGGAGATGCCCACCAGCGATTATCAGACCCTGGCGCCTTGTGGTCTAGTGCTCACCGGTGGCACATCCAATCTGTCCGGGCTTGACGAGTTAGGGCAGTCACTGTTGCGAATTCCGGTGCGCAAAGGCCGACCTTTGAGTACGGGCATCTATGGCATTTCCGATATCCTGCATGATCCGGCTTATGCCACCACCCTGGGACTGATCCTATGGCAGGTGCGAGGCAAAGAAGGATCAACTTACAGAGAAAAAAGGACTGGCACTTGGAGCAGCTTTATGGGTTTAATTAGAAAGCTGTTTCGTGCCTAGCTTGTGAAAGGAGGTTAGAATGGCAAAGCAAATTTATACTCCAGCTCCAGCAAGAATCAAAGGCATTGGCATTGGCGGCGGCGGCTGCAATGCCATTACCCGCATGGTCCGTGAGGGGATAAAGGGCGTTGACTTCATGGCCATGAATACCGATGGCCAGGCGCTGGCTCTGGCTGAAGCTCCCACCAGAATTCAACTGGGTGAGAAATTGACCAGGGGTTTGGGCGCCGGTGGCGACCATAAGCTTGGAACCAAAGCAGCTGAAGAAAGCCGCAGCATAATCGAAGACCTCGTTCAGGGTGCTGATATGGTGTTTATTGCCGCTGGCATGGGCGGTGGCACAGGCACAGGTGGCATTCCTGTAGTGGCTGAGATAGCTAAGCAGAGTGGCGCTCTCACCATTGCAGTTGTGACCAAGCCCTTTACCTTCGAGGGAATGCATAGAACTCAAGTAGCCGAGGAAGGGCTGGTTGACCTCGCGGAAAAGGTTGATACACTTATCATCATACCTAATGACCGCCTTCTTCAGCTCTGCGATGCCAAGACGAGTGTGGACAACGCCTTCAGGCTAGCAGATGATGCTCTTCTGTTGGGAGTTCAGGCTATCTCCGAAGTAGTTACCGTCCCGGGACTGATCAACTTGGACTTCGCCGATATTAAATCGGTAATGAGAGACGCTGGCCCAGCTTGGATGTCTGTGGGTAAAGCCAGCGGGCAAAGTCGCGCTGCTGAAGCGGCTAAGGCTGCTCTGGCGAGCCCCTTGCTCGACGTATCCGTAGACGGAGCCACGGGGGTGCTGTTCAATATTACTGGTGGCCCAAGTCTCACTCTGTTTGAGTGTAATGAGGCTGCCCAAATAATCAGCCAAGCAGTGGACCCCAACGCCAACATAGTCTTCGGGGTGGTGTTTGACCCCAAGATGGATAGCGAGGTTCGAATTACCGTTATCGCTACTGGCTTTGCTAAGCAACAAGGCAGGGGAATATACAGCGCCGAGGAGCTTCGTCGCCTGATAAAAGGCAGCAGCGATGTTCTTGACGTGCCCTCTTTCTTACGCCGTGCCCAGCATTTTCCTGCCTCCCATCTGGAGAGTGGCTCCAAAACTCCCGCACCGGTTACTCCAGAGCCAACCAGAATGTCTCGACAGTAAACCTAAACCTCATTAGGGATTAGGGGAAAAGGGTAGCGCAAGCTACTCCTTTCCCCTACGATATTGTAACAAATTCCCTTTTCCAAAGGCCCAAGGAGGGCTTAAGGGCAATGCTCCAGGATTTTCACCCCCAACAGTTGACAGTTATTGGATCCGGGCAAAAGTTGCATTATTTTTACAATTGTGGCATAATGATTAGTTAGACCTTTAAATCAGTCCAGTGAGGCTGGTAAGGGGAAATATGCTTAAGCACACCGCAATAGAAGCACTAATCGAGACCTCTTGCCAGTTTGAAGGCAGGAGGTTTTTTAATGCCTGAAAAGATTCTCCTGACCTCAAGGGAGATAGGGCGGGCGTTAGCTCGTATTGCTCACGAGATTGTAGAAAAGAATAAGGGTGCGGAAGGTGTTGTGCTCGTAGGCATGCGAACTCGGGGGGTGCCTTTAGCCAAGCGCATAGCTGAAATAATCGAAGGCTTCGAAGGAACCCCGATCCCCGTTGGTACTCTGGACATTGGCCTTTATCGCGATGACATTTCACCTTCGGAATTAAAGCCAGCGAACCAGAGCCACACTGATATCCCCACTAATATCGTCGATAGGCGAGTAATCCTGGTTGACGATGTTCTCTATACTGGACGGAGCATTCGTGCCGCTATGGATGCCCTGATGGACATGGGACGTCCGAGGTCTATCCAATTAGCTGTACTTATCGACCGTGGCCATCGAGAGCTTCCCATCCGGGCCGATTATGTCGGTAAAAATATACCAAGCTCTAAAGATGAAGAGATACAGGTTCAACTTGAGGAGATTGATGGTGTAGATGAGGTGGTAATCGGGAGTCTGGCCAAGGGGGAGCTAATTAGAGGAAATTGAAGGGGGGAGACATCATGAATCTAGCAAATAGAAATCTGGTGACCATAGACGATTTATCCAACGGGGAAATCGAAGCGCTGTTTTCCCTGGCAGACGAGATGGCGAACTCTCCAAATGAGCAGTCTGGACTATGCCAGGGGAAGATCATGGCCAGCTTGTTTTTTGAGCCAAGCACCAGAACGAGGCTTTCTTTTGAAGCTGGGATGCTCAGGCTTGGGGGGCGTGTCATAAGTGCAGTCGACATAGGGGCAAGCTCCCTGGCCAAAGGTGAAAGCATTGCTGATATGGCGAAAGTGGTCGGAAGCTATGCCGATATAATTGTTATCAGGCATCCCTGGGAAGGAGCAGCCAGGGTGGTTGCCGACTACGCTGGCATCCCCGTGATAAATGCTGGTGATGGGAGCCATGAACATCCCACCCAAACCTTGTGCGACATCTACACCATCCGAAAAGAAAGACAGACCGTTAAGGGACTCAGAATCGCTCTGTGGGGAGACTTGAAACACGGGCGAACAGTACATTCCCTGATCTATGCCTTAGCTAGGTTTGGTGCAACTATCCTTTTCTGCCCCGGCCCAGGGCTTGAGATGCCGGAGCATGTCCTAAGGAGACTAAGCACAGAATATAAAGGTGAACTGAAAATATGTAGGAATCTGAACCAAGAACTTGAAAGGAGTCTCTTCCCTATCGATGCCATATACATGACTCCAAGTAGCCCACATCAACTTACCATGCTGCCTGACATAAGTATCCGAGTGGAACTGAAGGCGGGGGTTGACGCCCTTTATGTCACCAGGCTTCAAAAGGAAAGGCAAGCGCCCATGGTGGAGGAACAGGAGTTGAAAAGAGGCTACCCGGTGGTAGATAAAAAACTCCTTAAAGGAAAGGAGTTTAAGAAAACACTTGTTATGCATCCGCTACCCCGTGTTGATGAGTTGACCCATGAGGTGGATGCTGACCCCAGGAGCATGTATTTCAAGCAGGCAGCTTACGGGATGCCCGTCAGAATGGCGCTCCTGGCCCTCTTATTGGGCGCCAAGGAAGTCACAATTCCTGAAGAACAGGATTCCTTTGTACGGAAGATAGATTATCCCGTTTACAAGCGAGATTCCGGGGTTAAGTGCCCTAATACAAACTGTGTCTCAAACCAGGAAACAGAAGTAAGATACATAAAGCCTGAGTTCAAAATAGTAAGTCGCGAGCCTTTAACGTTGCGGTGTATCTACTGCGAGCATGAGCTCCATCCTCGATATATCGCCAGTTCAGAGTGGCATGAAGGGAAGTTGGAGAACAAGAAGTATCACAGCGCTGATAGCCACTTTGCTTGGAAGATTAACCCAGAAAATCTGATTATTTTTGCTTCGGAAAAGGAAGCTCAGGCTCAGCAGTTTAAGCCCAGCAGCTATGCCAGACAATGAATAAGGAAGCTATCTTTCTGCTTATCCGTGGCGGCCATATAATTGACCCCAGCCAAGGCATAGACCAGATTGGTGACCTGCTTATCGCTGAGGGCAAGATTGTGCAGGCCGGGGGCACTGTCCCTCTGAGCAAGGCGCAGAATTTAGATGCCACGGGACTAGTCATCTGCCCCGGCTTTATAGACCTCCACTGTCACCTCCGGGAGCCAGGTTTTGAAGATAAGGAAACAATCGCCACAGGGACAAAAGCAGCCGCCATAGGCGGTTTTACCACTGTCTGTTGCATGGCAAATACGGAGCCTCCATTAGATACTCCGGCTGCTGTAGATTGGGTGAAGCAAAAAACAAGCAAGGATAGCTTGGTCGCCGTTCTTCCCATAGGCTGTATCACTAAAGGTAGAAAAGGTGAGGAATTAACCGATATGGCCGGACTGACTGAAGCCGGGGTGGTTGCTTTCAGCGACGATGGCGACCCTGTGGCAAGCTCGTGGCTTATGCGTCGTGCCATGGAGTATAGTCGAGACCTGGGCTTGCCAATCATTGACCATTGTGAGGATAAGGCGCTGAGCGACAATGGACTTATAAACGAAGGTCAGGTGTCTGGTAACTTGGGGCTAAAAGGAATTCCCGCAGCCGCTGAGGAAGTTATGGTAGCCCGTGACCTGATTCTGGCAAAGTTGACCAAGGCCAGAATTCACATTGCCCATGTAAGCACCAAAGGCTCTGTGGAGCTTATTCGCCGTGCCAAGGAAGAAGGGATTTCGGTAACCGTCGAGGTCACACCCCACCACCTGACGTTAACCGAAGAAAGAATTGCGGGCGAGTCCCCAAACAAATCCTTTGATAGCAATGCCAAAGTAAATCCACCCCTGCGCACTAAAGAGGATGTCGAAGCCTTAATTGAGGGGCTTAAAGACGGGGTAATCGACGCTATCGCCACTGACCATGCACCACATAGCCTGGCGGACAAAAATTGTGGGCTAGAGCTGGCTGCTTTTGGCATCAGTGGCTTTGAAACCGCTTTTGGCTGTCTCATGAGCTTGGTGCACCAAGGAGAAATAAGCCTTACTCGGATGATTTCCAAGCTAACTTGCGAGCCAGCGAAAGTCATTGGTAGAAATGGTGAACTAGGCACCTTAAAGGTCGGCGCCCCGGCTAATATCACCATACTTGACCCTGACCGGGAATGGATAGTGAATAGCCGCAATTTCGCCTCCAAAGGCAAGAATACCCCTTACGATGGCTATAAGTTTAAGGGCAAGGTAATGGCGACCATAGTGAGCGGCAGGATAGTTTATATAGATGATTCCTTGTTATCCCCTGCCCTCTCCCTTGAAAGAAGGGGGCATAAGTGAGGGTGATTAGCAAAGCGAAGCAAACGGGTTCCCTAAAAATTCGCAGAATTTTTAGGGTGAAGTCTCATGGCTAAGAAAGCGATTCTAGTCCTCGAGGATGGGCCGGTTTACGAAGGCCATTCCTTTGGTGCCGAGACTACTACCTATGGTGAGGTAGTTTTCGACACCAGCATGACCGGTTATCAGGAAATGCTTACCGACCCATCGTTTGCCGGTCAAATCTTAGTTGCTACGTATCCTTTGATTGGCAACTATGGCATCAACGAATCCGATTTTGAATCCAGGCAAATTCAGGTCAGGGGCTTAGCTGTTCGAGAACATTGCTCCCAACCCAGCCACTGGCAGAGCACCCGTACTTTGCACGAATTTCTACTGGCTTATGGCATCCCTGGCATCAGCGACATAGATACCCGTGCCTTGACTCGTCACTTGCGCTTGGAAGGAGCCATGATGGGAATGGTCACTTCGGAAATGACAGCCGAGGAGGCATTAGAAGAGCTAAAAACCTTGCCCAGATATGATGTTACTGATTTTGTTCACCAGGTTAGCACCGAGAAGGCATATGAGTGGCAATCTAGCGAGCCTGCCACTGTGACCCTACCTTCCTTGTCATTGCGAGGAGCGTCAGCGACGAAGCAATCTCTTAGAATCTTGGTTATCGACTTGGGCTTGAAATACAACATACTGCGCATCTTGAGCCAGCTTGGCTGCCAGGCAACTGCCATGCCGTGCACAGCTTCAGCAGAAGACGTCTTAGCATTAAACCCCGATGGCATTGTCCTATCACCGGGCCCAGGCAACCCTGTTCTCCTTGACAATATAACGGACACGATAAGAGAGCTTATCGGACGAAAGCCGATAATGGGCATATGCCTTGGGCATCAACTCATAGGCAGGTCCTTGGGGGTTAAGACCTATAAGCTGAAGTTTGGGCATAGGGGCGGCAACCATCCAGTGCAGGATTTGGCTACAGGCAAGGTATATATCACCGCCCAGAACCATGGTTATGCCGTAGACGCCGATACTTTGAAAGGAGGACTCGAAGTTAGCCACATAAACCTAAATGACGGCACGGTGGAGGGACTCCGCCACCGAGACCTGCCCATCCTGTCTATCCAGTACCACTCCGAAGCCTCCCCCGGCCCCTGGGACAACCGATACCTATTTGAGAGATTTCTGGAGATGGTGAGGAGCTAGAATAGAAAAGAGAAGATATGTCCAAAATATCTAAAGTTCTAGTCATTGGCTCGGGGCCGATAATCATCGGGCAGGCGGCAGAGTTCGATTATTCCGGGACTCAGGCATGCCGGTCGCTTCGGGAAGAAGGCGTTACCACGGTCCTGGTGAACTCGAACCCGGCCACCATAATGACCGACGAGGGCATTGCCGATATCGTCTATATCGAGCCGCTCACGATGGAAGTCGTGGCCCGCATAGTTGAAAGAGAACGACCCGATGGGCTATTGCCCACCCTTGGGGGGCAAACAGGGCTTAACCTGGCGGTAGAATTAGCCGATGCCGGCATACTGGATAAATATGACGTGAGGATGCTGGGAACACCCTTAGAGACAATAAAGAAGGCCGAGGAGAGGTCTTTGTTCAAGCAGCTTCTTGTTGATATTGGCGAACCTGTGCCCGCAAGCGCTACAGTGAAGTCGGTGAAGGAAGCGAAAGAACTGGCAAACTCCATTGGTTTACCTCTTATCATCCGCCCTTCTTACACCTTAGGCGGCACGGGCGGCGGCATCGCCCACACTATGAAAGAGCTTGAACAGATTGTTGCTAATGGTCTGGATTCCAGCATGAGCCATGAGGTTTTGGTGGAGCAATGCGTTTTAGGTTGGAAGGAAATTGAATTTGAAGTCATGCGAGATGCTGCCGACAACTGCATCGCCGTCTGCATAATGGAGAACATTGACCCCATGGGTATACATACCGGGGATAGCATCGTAGTAGCTCCCAGCCAGACTCTCACCGACAAAGAATACCAGATGCTCAGGTCGGCCAGTTTGAAAATCATACGAGCGTTGAAAATCGAGGGCGGCTGCAATATACAGTTTGCCCTTACTCCACACCCCATAGTTGCGGAAAAATGGGCCCCGGACCAAAAGGAAGTCGCGAGAAGCGAATACCACGTAATTGAAGTCAACCCGCGTGTCAGCCGTAGCTCGGCTTTAGCCAGTAAAGCCACTGGCTATCCTATTGCTCGGGTGGCTGCCAAAATAGCCATAGGCAAGAGGCTCGATGAGATCCCCAATAAGGTCACGGGCAAAACGCTGGCGTCTTTCGAGCCAGCCCTGGATTACTGCGTAGTCAAGATTCCCAGATGGCCCTTTGATAAATTTGCTTTGGGTGACCGAAAAATTGGCAGCCAGATGAAAGCCACTGGTGAGGTAATGGCCATTGACAGGTGTTTTGAGGCTGCCATACAAAAGGCGGTGCGCTCCCTGGAATTCGGCAAACGCACCCTGCTTTGGGAAGACCCCGGCTGGAGTAAAGGGAAAGGGCTTAATTCCTACCCGCTTCACCCTAACGACTTAAGACTATGGGCGATTATGGCGGCGCTGCGAAGAGAAGCCACGCCCGAAGAGCTCTCCCAGATCACTGGCATAGACCCCTGGTTTATTTATAAGTTCCAGAATATTGTGGACATGGAAAGGAGACTTCTTTCCGAACCGTTGACACCGGAGCTTTTATGGGAGGCGAAGAGGCTGGGCTTTTCCGATGAACAAGTGAGCACTTTGGCCGATAGGTTGCCGGAGCAGGTAAGACAGGCTCGCCACCAATGGCAAATCCGCCCGGTGTACAAGATGGTGGATACCTGTGCTGCCGAATTTGATGCTGAGACCCCTTATTTCTACAGCACCTATGAAAAAGAGAACGAAGCTGCGCCTTTGGAAGGGCAGAAAGCTGTGGTTATCAGCAGCGGGCCTATACGCATCGGGCAAGGAATTGAGTTTGACTATTGCTGCGTTCATTCAGCCTGGGCGCTTCAAGAGATAGGAATAAAGAGCATCCTGGTCAATTCTAATCCTGAGACAGTTTCCACTGATTTTGACACCAGTACTCGCCTCTATTTCGAAGCGCTGGACGAGGAAAGCATCCGAAATATACTTGAAAATGAGAGTAATAACGGCTCTGCTCCACCATCCATCGTTCAGCTTGGTGGACAAACACCTATTAATCTGGTTGGAGTCCTAGCTCGCAACAATTTACCCATACTTGGCTCGAGCGCCGAAGCCATAGACATAGCAGAGGACCGCCGCCGCTTTGAAGATTTCCTGGACAGATTAGGTATTCCTCAGCCCCCCGGGGCTGGAGTGACATCCATTGAGGAGGCCCTAAATGTAGCCAAATCCTTAGATTATCCTGTGTTAGTGCGCCCTAGTTATGTCCTGGGAGGCCGGGCTATGGAAATCGTGTACAACGAACCTGAGTTAATCCGCTACCTGACACTAGCCCTGGAGATGGATAGCCAGCATCCTGTGCTTATTGATAAATATTTCCATGGTAAAGAAGTCGAGGTAGATGCCATTTGCGACGGGGAAAAGGTTCTTATTCCTGGCGTGATGGAGCATATTGAAAGAGCTGGCGTACATAGTGGTGATGCCTTGTCTATCTACCCGGGAATCAATCTCACTGAAGACGAAGTAAATGCCATGGTAGATTACACCATCCGAATTGGACTGGCTCTGGGAATTAAAGGGTTGATGAACGTCCAGATGGTAATCATGAGGGAAAATGGTCGCTCAACGGTATATGTTTTTGAGGTAAATCCCCGCGCCAGCCGAACCGTGCCTTTTATCTCCAAGGTGACCGGCGTGCCCATGGTAAGAATTGCCACTAAGGTAATGGCTGGGATTAGCCTCAAGGAGCAAGGCTATGAAGGTGGGTTACGGAAGAGACAAAAGTTGGTAGGTATAAAGGCTCCCGTTTTCTCCATGTCCAAATTGATTGGAGTAGATAGCTACCTTGGTCCTGAGATGAAGTCCACAGGCGAGGTTATGGGGATTGATTACAGCTTTGAGGCAGCCTTGGTTAAGGCACTTTTAGCTGCTGGATTGATGCTGCCTCAAGGAGGTAGTCTGCTACTTAGCATTGCAGAAAAAGATAAAGATGAATCCTTGCCTCTGATTAAGCAATTGCATTCCCTTCACCACGAGCTCTACGCCACGGAGGGGACCGCAGCTATGATTGAATCTATGGGGCTCCCGGTAAAAATGGTGACCAAGAAGCTAAGCGAAGGGCATCCTAACGTTATTGATGTTATTCAAGATAATTCTGTGAGCGGAGTGATTAATACTATCACTGGAGGGCGCATTCCGCTAAAAGACGGGTTAGATATCAGGCGTGCCGCGGCAGAAAAGAGGATACCCTGCTTCACTTCATTAGATACTGCTCGGGTAGCCATAGGAGCGCTGGCAGATAGTAGCCAAATCTTTAACGTTCAACCACTCAGGGAGTATCTAAAGAGGAAAAATGACGAGCAGAGTATAGGATAAATCCTTAGCATGAAACAAACCTTATGCTCCGTAGCTTCTAATGTGGAGGTCATGCCCGGCATACACCTCATGTGGATTGAGGCACCAAATATAGCTTGTTCAGTTCTGCCGGGGCAATTCATCACACTGCGGTGTGGAGATTTTACATTACGTCGCCCTCTCAGCGTCCATCAAGTTTCATCCCGAGAAATTGCCCTCCTGTTCAAGGTAACGGGCAAAGGCACCCTCTGGCTGTCACAGCGACAGAAACGTGACAGGATAGACATTCTAAGCCCTTTGGGCAGGGGTTTTAGTATCGAACCGGGAGCAAGGAACTTACTGCTGGTAGCTGGGGGAATTGGCATTGCTCCGCTCGTTTTCTTGATGCAGTGTGCTTCATCAAAGCACCAGATAACTTTAATTCATGGGGCGAGCACTGCTGCTCAACTCTATCCCTCGGCCATGCCCAAGATAGGCCCTTCTTCTGCGGGCAAGAAGCGAAGCAAACTCTCGCCTTTACCAAAAGGAGTTCAATTTATTCCCGTCACCGAGGATGGCAGCATGGGCAAGAAAGGCATGGCCACGGATATTCTGCCTGATTTCTTAGACTGGGCTGACCAGGTGTATGCCTGTGGTCCAGCGGATATGTATAAGGCGATGGCAGGGATGTCATGGCGAGCGAAGCGAAGCAATCTCAAACTAAGAAAATGTCAGGTTTCCCTTGAGGTGAGGATGGGGTGTGGTTTCGGAGCTTGCTATGGCTGCACTATAAATACCAAGAAAGGCTTAAAACAGGTATGCCGCGATGGACCTGTATTTGAGTTAGACGATATCATATGGCAGGAGGTAAGGATATGACTGTAGTCACTAAAGACATCTCCCTTCAATCAAAAGGTAATTGCGACATTATCGATATAACCTCTCAGGTGGCAAAGAATGTAGAGGAATCTGGGGTTAATAGTGGAATAGTCACTCTGTTTATAGTCGGTTCAACGGCCGGAATAACCACTATAGAGTATGAGCCAAATCTAGTTTCCGATTTTAAGAATATGTGGGATAGAGTGATACCCCAGAATATTCCTTATGAGCATAATAAAACTTGGGGGGATGGGAATGGCCATTCCCATGTGCGCGCCTCCACACTCGGAGCTTCACTAATAATACCTTTTGTGAACAAGAGGTTAACTCTGGGCACCTGGCAGCAGATAGTTTTCGTAGATTTTGATAACCGCTCCAGGTCCAGAAAGATTACTATTCAGATATTGGGTGAGTAAGCAAAATTATAGGATCGGATTTTCATTGTCATAAACTTAATAGACAGAGGTGATGCGGCAACAATCCGATTGCACATTCTGAGGGATTATTAATTCTTCCCTTTTCGATTGCCCGAATGTCTTGCTTCTTCCTTGCCTGAGTTGTCAGTATGAGTGAAAACTGCTAGATTTATGCCAATGTCTTACCATCGAATAGTGACTAAATTCGGCACCGGCCTCATTACCTCGGGCACTGACCATCTCGACTTGCAAGTTATGTCAAGTTTGGTGGAGCAGATAGCCCGACTCCACGGCCAGGGGAAGGAGATAATAATAATCTCTTCCGGAGCTATTGCCTCGGGAAGACAGAAGCTTAAAAAAGTTCCAGAACGCAAGAACACCCCTTTTAAACAAGTCCTGGCTTCGGTGGGCCAAAGCCACCTCATGTATAACTATGAACAACTTTTCAGCCAGTATGATATAACCGTAGCCCAGGCATTGCTCACGAAGGAAGACCTCTCCGACCGCAGTGGCTATCTTAATGCTCGTAATACCCTGCTGGCCCTTATCGAGCTTGGCATAATCTGCATTGTCAATGAGAATGACGTTGTCGCCATCGATGAGATTGCAGAGCTCAAATTCGGGGATAACGATAATCTTTCCGCCATGGTGGCTAACCTGGTTGATGCTGACCTTCTAGCACTGCTCACCGACATCGGAGGCTTATACATTGCCGACCCACGTTACAATCCTGAAGCTCAACTTATTCGCCGGGTGGACAAGATTGACGCCGAGGTTGAACGTATAGCTAGTAATACTGCCAGTCGCCAGGGGATTGGCGGCATGACGACCAAGATTGAAGCAGCCAGGCTAGCTACCTGTTCAGGGGTCAATGTAATCATCGCCGACGGGCGGGAACCTGACATACTGGTGAGGATTAGCCAGGGAGAAGACATAGGCACTTTCTTTCCCACGCAGGTGAACAAGATGGAGAGCAAAAAAAGGTGGATGCTCAGCGGGCTGGCTTCCAAAGGCAAGGTCACGGTGGACAAAGGCGCTGTCTTAGCCCTCAAGGAGCACAATAAAAGCCTGCTCCCTGCGGGGATTATGAAGGCGGGGGGCGAGTTTCACCGCGGCGATATTGTGGATATCCTGGACGAGCAGGGCAAACGCATTGGCTGTGGTATTTCCAACTATAGCTCTTCTGATTTAGCTATCATCGGAGGGAAACATTCCGACAGAATCCTCAGCCTCCTCGGCTACGACTACGGCGACGAAGTGGTTCATAGGAACAATATGGTGATATTGTGAACACTACAAAAATGTGAGAGACAAATGCCAAAGAACGCTTATGGACGGTTGATACAGAGAATCGGAAGAAATTTTCAAAAGAGAGGCATGAAAGGATAGTTGCTATGAAATCAGCTATAAAAGAGCTAGCGGAGAAGGGAAAGGCTGCTAAGGCAGCGTCGAGGAAGCTGGCGTTTCTTTCTACAGAAACCAAGAATAAGGCTTTGCTCAACATTGCTGAGGCTCTTATTGATAAGCAGGATGAAATTCTGGCTGCCAACAAGATTGATTACGAAGAGGCGAAGGCTTCGGGGATGAGCGAGGCCATGCTTGACAGGCTCATGTTGTCGCCATCCCGCCTGGAGGGCATGGCTCAGGACACAAAAACAGTGGCGGCACTGCCTGACCCCGTAGGCGAGGTGTTTGAGATGCGAACTCTACCCAATGGTTTGCAGATAAGCAAGAGGCGAGTCCCTTTGGGAGTTATCGGGGCGATATATGAGAGCCGCCCCAATGTTACCATAGACATATCAAGCCTGTGCCTTAAATCAGGCAATGCCGTCATCCTTCGCGGTGGCAAGGAAGCTATAAACTCCAACACTGCCTTAGCCAGGGTAGCCCAGGAGGCCTGTCACCGGGCTGGAGTGCCAGACGGAGCAATCCAACTTATTGAGTCCACGGAGCGAGCTTTAGTCAACCATATGCTCAAGATGAAGGGAATAATTGACCTGATGATTCCCCGTGGCGGTGCTGGTTTGATAAAGCTTGTTTCAGAGAATGCCGCTATGCCGGTACTTAGCGGCGGCATCGGTGTTTGCCATACCTATGTGGACAAGAATGCCGACCTGAATAAGGCGGTAGCTATTGCCTACAATGCTAAGGTTCAGCGCCCCACCGTATGCAATGCTCTCGATTGCATCTTAGTTCATAATCAGATTGCTCAAGCTTACCTGCCTTCCATTGCTAAAGAGTGGGCCAAAGCCGGGGTGGAAATGCACTGCGACGAACAAGCCTTGACTATACTTAAGCCTGTCCCTTCCTTAAAACTGGTCCCGGCAACAGACGAAGACTGGGGGAAGGAATACCTGTCGCTGAAAGCGGCTATCAAGGTGGTTGACTCTCTGGACGAAGCTCTGGAGCACATTGAGAAATACGGCTCAGGGCACTCCGAAGCTATCGTTACCGAAGACCATTCGGCAGCAACGCGCTTTCTTAACGAAGTGGATGCTGCCTGTGTTTATGCCAATGCAAGCACTCGTTTCACCGATGGGAGCCAGTTTGGATTAGGTGCCGAGATAGGCATAAGCACACAGAAATTTCACGCCCGTGGTCCTATGGCTTTGAAAGAGCTGACCAGCTACAAGTGGATTATCCAGGGCACCGGTCAGGTTCGGCCTTAGCCTTCGTGTTATTAAGACAGAAGCATCACGAGGCCGAGCCGTGGATTCTCAAGAGTTCGGCACGGGAGAGCCAAACCGCCTTAACCTTCACGGATTTACGAGAGGCGGTACGCCTCTTGAGCCAGGGGATATGATGGGCCTGCATTAGTGCGGTGATGTGGAGTCGGGCCAGCTTTATCCTCAGGGTGTTCGGCAAATCGATGACCTGGAATCCCAACCGTCCAGCATGAGCATGAAAGGCAGTCCAGCCGTACACTGCAACGATGCCACCATATTTCCCATTGGCTACTTCTGTGGCCAGGAGTTGCAAGCCGTCCTTTAAGTAGGAGACGAATCCCCGCGGGAAATCCCTCCTCCCTGACCCTGAGCTTGACCGCCGTTTCTCAGCAATCCAGGCATTATTCAAGTGCAGTTTGATGACAGGGTCGCCAGGCCTGACCTCACAACCGTCCTCCAGCTTGATAGGACAGCCCTTGTGACGTCTTACCTCAACGCAGATGATGCTGCTTCTTTCGCGAGGCTTGATACCGAGGGCTATTGCGTGAACTTTGTTTATGATGGGCAACATAGCCCGTATAATAACTTCTAATAAACGGGATGCCATGTTATCCACCCTGGGAACTCATTTTCATCGCCTAATCACGCCGCATCCGCAGGCATAGCTTTCTGGAACGCGCGGCAATCCGGTCGCTAATAATCTGCGGCTATTGCACTGACTGGTTTACGTTGGAGATGATGTTCTTCCACTTCCCCATATGACGGGAGCGGTCTTCCAGCGTGGTCACCAGTTCAACACGGATAGACGGGCGATCAACGCCCAGGGCATGTAACTTCCGTGCCATCTGTTCCCGGACGCTACTAGCTACGTGTCCATTCCCTTCCTCGAACATCAGTCGCAAGCAGATGCCGTCCGGTTCATGGACCACCTGGTACTGCCGTATATCGGCGAAGCTTTCCAGAACGTTCCAAAAATGGACAGGATGAACGGCAACCTGTCTCCCTCCTCGACCTCGAAGATAGAGAACATCGTCATTCCTGCCGTTGATGGCAAGAATACGGCGGAATGGCTGGCCACACGGGCACGGCTCCGGAGCCAGTACCATCATGTCAGATATTTCGTAGCGGATGACGGGCTGAGTGAAACCAAAGAGACTGGTGAACAGAATCTTGTGTCCTAGAGTCCCGTCGGGCACAGGGCAGTTGTCCTCATCTACTACCTCAACAATGCCCAAATCTTCGAAGATGTGCATCCCTTGGCCAGGGTTGCACTCCATAGCGCGGAGTCCCTCCTGAGTGCCATAGATGTCAAAGACAGAACTTTGCCACGCAGCCTGGAGTTGCTTTCTCAATTCGCTGGGCAGTGGTTCACCACCGCCGGCGATAATACAGGGATTGATATGCAAGCGCCCTTGAAGTTGTTCTGTCACAAGCAGCCCAAGCATGGATGGAAAACCCCGAAGGATGTGGGGTTGAAGGGAATTTAACCGCTGAACCAGCTCTTCGATAGGAGCAGTAGCCGGTAACACGTGAAACCGGTAAAGGCCGATATCCATGCTCAGGGGGAGGCGATAACTATCGTGCAGAGGGCTGGGAGAGCCGATGGTAACAATCGTGGGGCGTCTCCTTGAGAAGGGAACCACTCCCATCATGGCGGCAATCCGCATACTTGCCGCCTCTTGGATACTCCATTCTTTTCGATTGAATACTACCACCGTTTTATGCCCGGAGCTACCCGCCGTAGTAAGCACACGATACTCGTTCAGGTAATACTCATCCCCGGAAACATGGGCCATATGTTCCTGTAGTTGGGAGAGGCGCAACCGAGGGTCAGTGACAATTTCGTCGAAGTGTTTCATGTAGGTTTTTTTGTCCACGATAGGGAAGTCTTGGAGACTATAAGGCTGGCTCATGCGGTGTGTGTTGCAGAACTCGCGGTAAAAGGGAGACCGTTGAGTTACCAAATCAAGAAGCCTGGCTAGCCGGCGCTGCTGCAACTCCTCAAGTCTGGCGCGGGGCCAGCACTCATGTTTGATTAACGCCTGCCGATAAGCGATGGCTCGGGCCAGGTCTCCCAAGCGACGCAGCGTATGCGGCTCCTTCATCCAGCATTATCCTCGAATTACCTTCCCCATGCCACCTCTACCCTCCCCCAAGCGTCCATCAGCTCCCGGTAATCCTCGGTTTTTAAAAACTACATCGTATTACTAGGTATTTTGCATTATAAGCTGGTCACGATTTATTGTCAAGTGTGTCGGGAATTTTTGCATTGAGAAACACTGCTACCAGGATAATGGCTTAATGGAGGAGTAGTTTGGGAAATAGAAAAAACCTTCTCTTTAGCTCGGGTGGATAGCAAAGACATTCTGGATAAGGAGACTTTGAGGACGAAGGGAGATTTGCCAAAAGCAGCAGGCTAGGAATATTTCCTGATACTAATCCTCCTTCCTAGGAAAATCTGGTAAGGGGTTGCCAAAATATACTTTGGTATGGGGCCAGGGTATTTCTATACCTTCGGCATCGAAAGCTTTCTTGAGGCGAAGCCGCAACTCCCCCATCACTGCCCACTGCTCCATAGGTTTAACATCGCCCAAAATCTTGATATCTATTCCGGAGTCGCCCAGATTATCAACTCTCAGCGCCTGGGGAGGACTTTTGATTACTTTACGCCATTTTGCATCCTCAGCGAGTTCCTTGCCTACTCGGTTTATCACGCTTATGGCGTGGTCGAGGTCGGTGCCATATGCTACCGAGACATTGAGATTGACCCTGGCAAAGTGTCTGGTGAAGTTGCTGGCTACTCTTATCTCACCATTGGGCACATGGTGGACTATGCCATCCAGGTCACGGAGCACAGTCTTTCTCAAAGTTACTTCCTCCACCAGCCCAGCAACATCGGCTACCCTGGCTACATCTCCTACTCTGTACTGGTTCTCCATGATAATGAACATGCCGGCAATGAGGTCTCTTATCAAGTACTGGGCGCCGAAGCCGATGGCTAGGCCGGCGATGCCGAGGCCAACCAGGACTGATGCAATAGGTACGCCCGCCTCGTCTAGGATCATCATTATAGCAACTGTGACAATGAATACCCGCCCCATCCCAGTCAGGACACCTACAAGCGTGTCTCTCCTTTTCTTGATGCCTTCCTTGCTTTCACCCTTGGTCGTCACCATGAGACGGCCCACAATAGGCGGGAGAAACTTGTTTAAGGCAAACCATAGCACAGCTCCTACTGCTACTATAATAAGGATGCGGATGCCATGGTCTATCAACCAGGTGACTACGGTGGCCCAACTTAGTTCCGGCATCTCTTACCTCCGTTGCTTTACACTTTCTGCGTAGACTAACTCTATATTATTTTAAACATAATGGAGCCCGCTGTATAGCCGCACTCCTTGAGAGACTTGAAACTGAATTCAGGTATCTTTCTACCCTTCGATAACCTCTTTAGTGCTGGGAATCCTGCCGATGAGTCTTTCGTCAATGCGGGTGGCTGTATCCAGGGCTCGGGCCAGAGCTTTGAATAGAGCTTCGGCTTTGTGGTGGTCGTTGATGCCGTTGAGCACTTCGGCGTGGAGGTTAATTTTAGCTTCGGAGGCAAAGGAGATCAGGAAGTGGCGGACTAAATCAGCGTCCATGTCGCCTATGCTGGCTTCGTCAAAGTCTGCCTCGATTGTGCTGTAGACTCTGCCCCCGATATCCACAGCTACCGCTGCCAGAGCTTCATCCATAGGCACGATAGCATGGGCCATACGGACAATGCCTTGCTTTTCCCCCAGTGCCTGGTTAAAAGCCTTGCCCAGCGAAATAGCCACATCCTCGACCACGTGGTGCTGGTCGGGACCTGAGGCTGAGATTTTTATGTCGAATACTCCGTGCTGAGCTAGCTGGCTAAGGAGGTGGTCGAACATCCTTATGCCGGTGGTGATTTGAAATTGTCCGCTGCCGTCAATGTTGAGTTCCACTCTGACATTCGTCTCGGCAGTCTCACGAATTACCTTTGTTTTTCTTTCAGTCATATTTAACCTCCTTTAATGCCTTAACCAGAGCATCAGTATCCTCAGGTCTGCCCACGCTAATTCGCAGGCAGTCTTTCAATCTAGGAGTATCGAAATAGCGAACAAAGATGCCTTTCTTTCGCAGTTGTTGCCAGATTTTTTTGGCCTTTCCTTCGGGCAGAGAACAGAGGATAAAGTTTCCCTGGGAGGGGTAAGGCCTTAGCCAATTCAGTTCCTTTAGTTTGCCAAATAATCGCTTCCGTTCCATAACTATCTTGGTAACATTAGCACGAAGATACTCTATATCTGCCAGGGAAGCTAGCACCGCAGCCTGAGCTGCGGCATTGGCGTTATAGGGCTGCTTAATCTTCATCAGGTAACCAGCAATTTCTACGGGGAAAAATCCGTAACCTATCCTTAAGCCGGCTAGCCCGGCCCATTTGCTGAAGGTGCGTAAAACTATCAAGTTAGGGTAAGAGGGCACTAAATTAGCCATGGTTACATTGCTGAATTCAAAATAGGCTTCGTCCACGACAACAATTTTCCCGGTCCCAACAAGCTCCATAATTTCCTTCTCGGTGGCGGTGTCGCCGGTGGGATTATTGGGCGAGGCAACAAAGATGGCCTTTGTTTTCCTGGTCAATGCCTTCTTCATACCGACCATATCAAGGGCAAAATCTTCGGTTCGGGGCACATCAACCACCCTGCCGCCACAAACATCGGTGCTAAAGGGGTACATACCGAATGTCGGTGGACAATTGACAACTTCGTCTCCGGGCTCGAGGAAAAGCCTGAGGATAAGGTCAATAAGGTCATCGCTGCCCATGCCGCAAACAATGTGCTGGCGGCCCAGGCCAGTATATTTCTCTAAAGCCTTCCGTAGCTCTCTTTGCTCCGGGTCGGGGTAACTATGATAATAGGGATAAGTAGCTAGAGCTTGATAGACCTTTGGGGAACATCCATAAAGATTCTCGTTACCATCAAGCTTTATTACTTTATTAGAAGGCAATTCGGCTCGTTGGCTCAAAACTTCTGCAGGCTCGATAGGGGTGTAACCCTTCATGGTCACGAGCTCAGGCCTTATAAGTTTTTCGATGTTCATTTCAAATTTTCACCCTCACCCTCATCCTCATCCTCTCCCGTCAAGGGAGAGGGAAATCTTCGAGATTGCTTCGCTTCACTCGCAATGACACGGAGGGCTACAGCCTGGGCGTGGGCATCGAGTCCTTCAGCTCTAGCTATTACCACAGCAGCCTGGCTCAGTTCTCGCATGGCAGGCTCATCCAAGGCGATGATATTGGTAACCTTGAGGAAGTCCATAATACCCAGAGGAGAACCGAAACGAGCGCTGCCTCCGGTGGGCAATACATGGCTGGGACCGGCAACATAATCGCCTAGAACGACAGGCGAATTCTCGCCTATGAAAATACAGCCGGCATTGTGAATTTTGGGGATTAAAGCTGAAGCGTCGGATGCCATAATGGATAGGTGCTCCGGAGCGAAGAGATTGACCAACTCCACTGCTTGGGCCATGTCATCGACAAGCACAAGCATTCCGGCATCAATAGCCGTTCCAGCAGTAGAACGTCGCTTTAATTTCCCCAGTTGTATCTCAATTTCCTTGTCTACTCGGTCAGCCAGGTCAGTCGAAGTGGTGATTAAAATTACTGAAGCCAGGGGGTCATGTTCAGCCTGGGCCAGGAGGTCGGCGGCACAAAGGCTGGGGTCGGCCTTCTCATCGGCTACAATTACTATCTCACTGGGACCTTCGAGTCCATCGAGGTCCACTGCGCCATAAACCATTTTCTTAGCCAGGGTCACAAAGATGTTCCCCGGACCGCAAATCTTATCCACTTTGGGTATCGACTCAGTGCCAAAAGCCAATGCCGCAATAGCCTGAGCGCCGCCAAGTTTAAAAATGCGGTTGACCCTGGCAATGTCGGCGGCTACCAACGTGGGTGCCGGAATCCTGCCATCCTTAGCAGGCGGCGAAACCATAATGATTTCCCCAACACCGGCCACTTTGGCTGGTATGGCCATCATCAGCACTGTGGATGGATAGGCAGCGGTGCCACCAGGCACATACAGGCCAACCCTTTGTAAGGGCAGAACCTGTTGCCTTAAGTGCTTGGCGATGGGGATTAGGCCGGCTTTGTGTCCACAGGCAAGATGGAAGTCCCGTATTCTTTTGGCTGCGAACTCAAGGGCCGAGACAAGTTCCTTGTCTATTGTGCCATAAGCGGCAACAATTTCCTGTCTGTCTACTTCCAGGGAATCGAGTCGGACTCCATCCAGTTTTTCGGTGTAATCAAAGAGGGCTTTATCACCTTTATCCCGAACTTCGCCGATGATACGGTCGACCACTTCCTGAACTGAAAGCTCTTCGCCAAAGACTTGCTTTATCTGTGCTGTTAGTCTCGGTGACGTGGTGAAAGATTCCCAGAAATTTTCCCTGGTCAGTAATTGTCTTGCCTTATTAAATCCTTTGACTCTTTTCACGATAATCCTACCCGCGGCGGGGATTGCTTCGCCTTCGGCTCGCAATGACAAAAAAGAAGACTTGTCACAATAGCCCCGCTCGCAATTTCTGTGTAAGGAAATCCATTTTCTCTTTTTTATGGGAAGATGCAAGACTATCTTTGTTCGCAATTAGACAAGCCGAAGACCGGAAGAGCACATCAATAATCTTTAATTTGTGCTGCTTGAGGGTCTTCCCTGTCTGGACATTATCAATAAGCATATCGGCATCCTCGGGCAAAAAAGCCTCGCTCGCCCCCCAGGTTGGAATTAGCTTGTATGGGTTAATGTGATTGTCCCGAAGATACCTGTCGGCAATATTTATGTACTCCGAGGTTACTTTTAGAGGAGCGAACTTGCTGCTCTGAACAAGTGACCTCAATCCATCAATGTCGGCCACGGGCATTTCCTGGCTCACGGCAGCGACAATTTTGACGGTGCCAAAGCCGAGAGCAAACAATTTCTTCACCGGGCTTGAGGGGAAGCGATAGAGGTGTTCCAGCAGCCAATCCTCACCGGTTATAGCTAAGTCGAAATTGCTATTAGCCACTTGCAGAGGCATATCCTGGGGCCTGATTACCTTAATGCCAAGCCAGTCTAAATCAGCGGAGGGTCGGTGGCTCACTACTTTTTCAGAATACCCCTGAAGTGCCAGCCCAGCTTGCTTCAAAAACTGCGCAGTGGGTGCTTGCTGGTGTCCATCAGGCAAAGCCAGGTTGATTTCCTTTGCCGGCCACAAGGGACACGGCCCCTTCAGTTCCTCGGAGATGTCAAGCCCATTTTCTATTGATGTCTGCGGCTCAGCGGTAAGCTTGGAGCTAAAACACATCAATATCTGGCTCAAATTCTTGTTCTCCAGGCTTTCTCGATTGGCTATTAGAAAGGCAGTAACGGGGAGTAATCTTTTGAGGGGAATTAAGCCTTGAGTTGCTATATGCGCTCCACTCTTTCCCCAGAGCACCGCCAGGTCGGCATTTTCCGGGGGATAAGCTTCAGCAGCTCCCCACACCGGGAAAATCCTGAACCTTCTCATTCTGAGATTTAAGGCAAAAGCCTCAGCCAGATTAGGATACTCAGTTACTATACGATAGTCATTTCTCCCGTATGATAACTCATTGAGACTGGTTATCCCCGCTTGAGCACTGGCAACCACGTGTATACTGCCTTCACCATAATTTAGACTCGACATTTTTACCAGAGCTCCTGCCGGATATTTCACCAGGAATTCTTCAATCCAATCCAAACCACAAATACCCAGGTCGTAATTCCCCACAGCCACCTGTATGGAAATATCTTTTTCCTGAAGTATTTTAGCGGAAAGACTTGGAAACCTTGCCGAGCGAAGGCGATATTGCTTTGTTTTATCGCTATAATCCTGGAATCCCAAGTCTATCTCGGCAAGCAAGCTAGCGGTAGGTGATAGAAACCTGCCTTTAGGCAGGGCGAGTTTTATGTAGCCGGCTTGGTAATCTTTCATCCCTCACTTACCACTTTGAGAACCTCTGCCATAGAAGCGGCATCTCGCCGTCGCCTTTGTATACAATTCGTGAGCACAAACGGAGAGGGCTCCTTTCCCAAAACCAGGACGACCCACCTATAATTAGATTCTTCTCGACCCGTGAAGTCAAGCTCTGCTGGGTGTCCGGCGTCACGAAGCGATTCCGCCACAGCAAAGCACGTCTTTATTATTTCCGGAGTCAATTCCTTACCTTTAACTAAAATTCCACATTCGCCCCTTTCCTCTTTCTCCAGCGGAAGTAATCTCATTATAGGGTCCAGATATAATGCAAATCCGCAGGCGGGGATGTCCTTTCCATTCATAAGGGGCACAAGGCTATCATATCTTCCTCCGCCACCTATCTTTTCCCCAGCAGCCAGGAACTGAAAACAGATTCCGGTATAATACTCAAAACCATGTATCGCTGCGATATCAATTTTGTAGCTGCAACCCAGGTTATCCAGTAATGTGGTAATGTTTATGAGGTCCTCCAGGCTGGACTTGAAGTCCTGCGAAGCTTTGGGGAATGAAGCTCTTACATTGTGTAGAAAGCTGCTCGATTTTCCCTTGAGGCCCAATAGCGCAGCCATAAGCCTGTCGATTTCGGGGTTAGTGGATTTCGCCTTGGTCAATGCCTTCCAATTTCCTTCCAAAATGCGGTTTGTCATCTTAGCTTCCTCACCGGGGCTGAGCTTAAACTCTTTGAGCAACGCCTTCACCAAGCCAGCATGGGAGAGTTGCAGCCCGACCTTGCTGATGCCAAGTCTCTGGATAACCTCTTTAGCCAGCAGAATTATCTCCACATCCGGAGCAGATTTGGCACCACCGAAAAACTCAGCACCACATTGCCATCGCTCCCTGTTCTCTTTCCCTGTTCCCTCGAAAGCGAAGATATTAGTCACATAGAAAAGCCTGGCTAATTCTTGTCCACTTAGATTGTCGATGTAGAGTCTGGCTACAGGAATAGTGCCATCTGGCCTCAAGACGACCCGCTCACCACTCCAGCCATCCCAATCGAGAAAGGAATATACCTTGCTTAACATGCTCGGGGTGAGTGTTCCCGTAGCTGTAAACAAGTGGAGATATTCTAAGGTTGGCGTCCTCACCTCCTGGTAGCCCCAGTTACGACAACAAGTCCGGAAGACATCTTCAATACGGCGAAAGCGTAACATGTCCTCGGGGAGCAAGTCCTGCATTCCCTTACATTTTTGGTTTTTCATCCCTAGCCTATTCTACACTAAGCTGTATCCAGCTTCAATAATGAATCTGAAAAGTTTGTTGCTTTTCATTGCTTAGTCTATAATTAACTTGAGGATAATGCGAGATGCTTAGAACCGGGCTCAGGATTTTCTTTCTTGTTTGGCTTGTGCTTCCCATAGCTGCGGGTCTAGGAGGCAGTTTCATCTCTGCCGCCAGCCCTACTACTGTGGAAGTCCTTACCGTGGATGGCACCATTGTACCTGTGATAGCTGACTATATCGATCGGGGTATCAGCCAGGCGGAGAAGGATGGCGCTACCGTCTGCATAATTGAGCTAGATACCCCCGGCGGGCTTCTTGACTCAACCGAAGAGATAGTTCAGAAGATTATGAATGCCGACGTGCCCATCGTGGTTTACGTCTCACCCAAAGCTGCCTGGGCTGCCTCAGCGGGAACCTTCATTACCCTATCTGCTCATATAGCGGCGATGACGCCGGGCACGACCATCGGCGCTGCCCATCCTGTATCTGCTGGAGGAGAGGAAATACCAGAAGACCAGATGAAAAAAATAGTCGAGTTCTCGGCTAAGTGGATGAGGACTATAGCTGAGGAGCGTGGCCGTAATATGGAGGAAGCCGAGCTAGCAGTTACGGAAAGCAAATCATTCACCGATGTTGATGCACTGGAATATAACCTTATCGACCTGCGAGCTGACAATTTGGAAAGCCTTATTTCCCAAATCGATGGCTGGAAGGTTACTTTAGCCAACGGCGAGGAAGTTATCATTGATACTGCGGACTATGTTTCAACTAGAAACGAAATGAATGCCATTGAAAAATTCCTGCAAACCCTCAGCGACCCCAACATTGCCTACATCCTCTTTACCCTGGCTACCATAGGGTTAATTACTGAGATTTCCAACCCGGGGCTGGTTTTCCCCGGGGTCGCTGGTGGCATCAGCTTGTTCCTGGCGTTTTACTCCCTGGGCGTGCTTGATGCTTACTGGGGAGGCATAGCACTCCTTTTACTTGCCGTGGGACTTTTTATCGCCGAGTACTTCACCACTGCTTTTGGCTTATTGACAGCCGGAGGTATAATCTCCCTGGTTATAGGCTCGCTGATATTGTTCAGCGAAAGCCCAGGGATAGAGGTAAGCAGGGGGCTAATTGCCGGGGTTGCAGTAGGGGTTACAGCTTTCGCTGTTTTTGTCATCGGGGCCATTATCCGCGGGCAGAGGCGGCGCAAGGCCACCGGGGCTGAGGGGATGATAGGGAAAATGGCCATAGCCAAAACACCCCTCGACCCTACGGGCACGGTTTTAACCCATGGAGAATTATGGACGGCGGCATCGGAAGGCGGCAGAGTAGCACCGGGGGAAGAGGTGATAATAACCAAAGTGGAAGCATTGAAATTATGGGTGACAAAGAAATTAAAGGAATAGGAAGGTAACATTTATGGATATTATGGATTTCGAAATGACTGGCCCAATTATCATAGCCATAGTTCTCGCCATCACTTTTATCATTTTCGTTATTTACGCCATCGTAAAAGGCCAGAGGCTAAAACTCTCGGCTGGTGTAGAGGATATGATAGGGAAGGAAGCTGTGGTGCAAACGACCCTCGACCCCAAGGGCACGGTTCTGGCTGAAGGAGAATTGTGGACAGCTATAGCCGAAGATAGTAAAATAGAACCCGGAGAGGAGGTGACAATAACCAAAGTAGAAGGATTGAAATTGTGGGTGACCAAAAAATCTAAAGAAAAGGAGGGAAAATGAACGTATTTATTTATGTTGTTATCGCAATAGTAGTACTAATACTTCTGTCGGCAGCTCTCAAAGTCGTCCGAGAGTATGAAAGAGGGGGCGTTTTCCGCTTGGGTAGGTGGGTTGGCCTCAGAGGGCCGGGCCTGGTCGTGATTATACCTTTCATTGAGAATATGCGGAAACTTGACCTTCGGGTAATCACCATGGACGTTCCAGAGCAAGAGTGCATCACCTTGGACAATGTTACTGTCAGGGTTGACGCCGTAATTTACTTTCGGGTGGTCGATGCCGCAGAGGCTATTCTCAAGGTGCTCGACTATATCAAGGCAACCTCGCTTCTTGCCGCTACCACCTTAAGAAATGTTGTCGGACAATCTACGCTGGATGAGTTATTAGGCCAGCGGGACAGGCTCAACGAAAAGATACAGTCGGTGGTTGATGAAGGCACTAATCCCTGGGGTATAAAAGTGAGCATGGTGGAGGTTAAGGATGTGCAACTGCCGCAAACAATGCAGAGAGCTATGGCAGCCCAAGCTGAGGCTGAGCGAGATAGGAGAGCCAAGGTGGTTCACGCCGAGGGTGAAGCCCAGGCGGCAGAGAAATTGGCCCAGGCTGCCAAAGTTATTTCCAGTCAGCCTTCAGCTCTACAGCTTCGCTATTTGCAGACATTGGCAAGCATTGCCACAGAGAGAAGCAACATCATCGTGTTCCCCTTGCCCATGGATCTAGTGCCCTTTTTGGGCAAGATTAGTGGGTCAGAGAAAAGTAAATAGTGTGACATAATCCGTGTCAGTAGCACATAGCGAGAGCGTTTAGTAATGTCATTCTGGAAGTCCAAATGGGGTTGGAAGACGAAGAATTTCTAGCCACCATCCTGAGCTATGCGAAAGGCTCAGAATGACACCTCAATTCTGTCATTGCGAGGCTACGATAGTGCCGAAGCAATCTCCCCCTCGTGTCGTTGCGAGGAGCGAGATTCCCCGCTTATGCTTCGGAACAGGCTCCGCAATCTCGGTGGGGCAGATGATTGCCACGCACCTTTCAGGTGCTCGCAACGACAAAAAGTGAATGCCTCAGGATGACAAGATGCGAAGGGCTCAGAATGACAGGTGGAGGTTATTAATCCATTTTCAGCCCAGGTAATACCTGGACCCGAGAGAGTCCATTGGACAAATTTTCTTAACTCAGGGGGTAGCTATGGCCAATAAAACTAAGCAAGAATGGCGTGAAACTACATTGGCTTCGGCTTTAAAGCGTGCCGCCGAGCGCCAGGAGAAGTTTGAAACCAGTTCTGGCCTGGAGATTGATACTGTTTACACACCGGAGGACTTGGTAAATTTTGACTACACTCGAGATTTAGGCTACCCCGGAGGGTATCCCTTTACTCGGGGTGTCCAAGCAAATATGTATCGGGGTAGAATATGGACAATACGCCAGTACGCTGGCTTTGGTACTGCTGAGGAAACTAACCAGCGGTACCGTTATCTCTTAGAGCAAGGGCAGACTGGCCTGAGCATAGCCTTCGACCTGCCCACACAAATTGGTTATGACTCTGACCATCCCTTAGCTAAAGGCGAGGTGGGCAAGGTTGGTGTTGCCATAGACAGCCTCCGGGATATGGAGATTCTTTTTCAGGATATACCTCTGGATAAGGTAAGCACTTCCATGACCATAAATGCCACTGCCCCGATTCTCCTTGCCATGTATATTGCCCTGGGCAGGAAACAAGGAGTCGAGCCAGCTAATTTAAACGGCACTACTCAAAATGACATACTTAAGGAGTACATCGCCCGGGGTACTCACATCTTCCCGCCCCGTCCTTCCATGAGGTTGGCCACTGATATATTTGCCTACTGTGCCAAGCATGTCCTTCGCTGGAATACCATCAGTATCAGTGGTTACCACATACGAGAAGCTGGTTCCACCGCGGCTCAAGAAATTGGCTTCACCCTCGCTAACGGTATTGCTTATGTTCAGGCAGCTATTGATGCTGGGCTTGATGTAGACACATTCGCTCCCAGATTATCATTCTTCTTCAATAGCCATATCAACTTTTTTGAAGAGATTGCCAAATTTAGAGCGGCACGACGCCTCTGGGCGAAGATTATGAGAGAGAGGTTCGGGGCTAAAGATTCACGTTCCTGGATGCTTCGCTTCCATACTCAAACTGCTGGATGCAGCCTCACTGCACAGCAGCCGCATAATAATATTGTGCGGACAGCCCTAGAAGCCCTGGCTGCGACCTTAGGAGGTACTCAATCGCTGCATACTAACTCCTTCGACGAAGCTTATGCTCCGCCTTCTGAAGAAGCAGTGACCATAGCTGTGCGGACTCAGCAAATATTGGGCTACGAGAGTGACATTACTGCTGTCGTCGATCCCCTTGGTGGCTCTTATTACATAGAGCATCTAACCGACAGCCTGGAAAAGGAAGCCGGGGAGTATATCACCAAAATTGATAGCATTGGTGGTGCCGTATCTGCCATAGAGCATGGATATCAGCAGAGGGAAATTCAGGATTCCTCTTACCGTTATCAGAAAGAAATTGAAAGCGGTAAACGTACCGGGGTAGGGGTAAACAAATTCGTTTCTCCCTATCCTAAAATAGTGGGCCTGCTTCGAGTCAAGCCAGAAGTGGAAAAAAAACAGAGGGATAGGACTGCCCAGGTTAGGAAAGACAGGAACACCAGCAATGTCAACCAGGCGCTTAAGCGATTGGAAGATGTCGCCCGAAGCAAGGATAATACCATGCCCGCCTTCCTTGAATGTGTGGAGGCTTACGCCACCGTGGGTGAGATATGTGATGTCCTTCGCAAGATTTTTGCTACCCAAAAGGAATTCCTGGTTTTTTGAGAGACAGCCTTCAAGATTTATGGTACTAGCTTTTAAGGAGGTGAAATGGCCAAAAAAGTTGACCACATCGGTATTTTAGTTAGCAACCTCGATGAAGCGGTAAAGCTTTATGAGGATTGTTTTGGCGCTGAGGTTGACAAGGTTGAAACCATCTCGGAGCAAGGAGTAAAGGCAGCCATCCTTTCCTTAGCCCAGGGCGCCAAGCTGGAACTTTTAGAACCACTTCCCGGCAGTAATATGGCCAAAGCCCTGGAGAAAAGAGGGGAGGGCCTTCACCATATAACGTTTGAAGTTGACGATGTAAATAAGGAGCTTAGCCGCCTCTCTGAAAGAGGGATTGAATTAGTTGATAAGAAGTCGCGCCCTGGCTTAGAGGGCATGGTAGCTTTCATTCACCCCAAATCGCTTAGAGGAGTGCTTGTTGAGCTTTGTCAGAAAATTTAGAGAAGGAGCAGACTATGACCAAAGGTAGGATTCGTGTTCTGCTAGCCAAGCCTGGGTTAGATGGGCATGACCGAGGTGCCAAAGTGGTAGCGAGAGCTTTGCGGGATGCCGGAATGGAGGTAATCTATACCGGAATTCGACAAACTCCCGACATGATTGTCGAGGCAGCTATCCAGGAGGATGTAGCTGTTGTTGGGTTGAGCATCCTGTCTGGAGCTCATTTAGAGCTCTTGCCACCGATCATAGAAGGATTAAGGAAAAAAGGAAGAGAAGACGCCCTGGTTATCGCTGGTGGCATAATACCCGAGGATGATATTCCCGCCTTACAACAAATGGGCATAAAAGCCGTTTTTGGTCCGGGCACTTCCACAGAGGACATCATCAGCTTCATCCAGAAGGAAGCGACCGCCAAATAGCGGCTCTCTCAGGACTTATCCCGGGCAACGCCAATAAGGTCAGTTAATTTTTCCACCCCTTTGTCCAGCATAAAACGCTCTATCCCCTCCAGTATAGTAAGACAGATATCAGGACTGGTCAGGCTGGCTGTGCCAATCTGCACGGCGGTAGCTCCAGCCATAATAAACTCCAGGGCATCCTCGGCACAAGCAATGCCGCCACATCCTATCAATGGAATACGGACCACTCTGGCTGCCTCGAATACCATATAAAGAGCAACAGGCTTGATAGCGGGACCAGAAAGCCCGCCTGTAATATTCCCTAAGCGTGGCTTTCTCTGGTCTATATCGATTGCCATGCCCTTCAGTGTATTAATCAGGGATATGGCATCAGCTCCAGCTTCTTCTACGGCTAAAGCGATTTCCTTAATATCGGTTACATTGGGGCTCAACTTAACGATAACCGGTAAGGTGGTGGCAGCTTTAACCGCTGAAGTTACCCGAGCGGCAAGCTCGGGATCGACACCAAATTCTATCCCTCCTGCGGAAACATTGGGGCAGCTAATATTTAGCTCAATGCCGCTGATCCCAGGCACGCCTTCTAACTTGCTGGTCACAGCCACATATTCGTCTATTGTTTCCCCGGCAACATTAACGATAACCGGAATCCGCCATCTTGCCCATACAGGCGCTTTTTCTCCAATCAGGGCGTCAACGCCGATATTTTCCAAGCCCACTGAATTAAGCAGACCACCAGCGGTTTCCACCAGTCGTGGTTGGGCATTACCTTCTTTGGGCATAAGGGTCGTCCCTTTACAGACAATGGCGCCCAACCTTTGTATATCAGCAATTTCAGCATACTCTATGCCACAGCCAGCTATGCCAGCGGCTATCATAACAGGATTAGACAGGACTAGTCCCTTAGGGTGCCGGGGGGCTAATTGCACACGGAGGTTGGGTAAGTTTCTCATTATCTAAAACTTTATCACTGCTCGGGGCAAAAAAGAAGGGACTACCCAAGGGGCACAATTTTCACCCTGCCCCAGACCCCCATCTTGTCGCCCACAATAATAACCACACCACGTAGCCCCTCGATACTCCGGGCTTTTTCAATTGCTTTAGGAATATCATCTGCGGCCTTGACTATATTGCCTAGCGCTGTGGCTGCGGCATCGGCTAAAGCTGCCGAGGATGAAAGGGCAATAACGGCATCAGCGCTGCCCAGGCTTAAAGAATGCCCTATGGTTCCTGAAGACGTACCTATGCCCAGTGGTGTTTCTCCGGGCATAATTTCCAGGGCAATTTTTTTGGTAAAAGATGATTGCCCGGCGTAGATGCCCACCAGCTTCTTCTTAGATATTTTCAGAAAAATATCGCCACCATTTTCCACAATTACCTCCGGCGAGAAAGCGAGTAAATCTTTCCCTACCGCTTCAGCAATGGCGCCAGCTACCGCTGCCATAGGACCAACACCTGTTAGCTGAGATACCCTGGCCATTTCTTTGACGATGGCCGGGGCTCCAGCTTCAGATTGGTAAGTGTCCAATGTAGTCAGGAAAATAGGATGACGCTCAATATATGCCTCTAGAGAGCCACGGTGCTTTAGCACGGAATTAAGGGCTTTATCCTTCAGATTACGCTGAGAGCGGATGTATAAGTCTGTCTGTGCTACCACTACATTAAAAGAAATTAACCCGCTGTCCTTAACCCAGTGGCGGTAGAAGCGTGGCTCATGCATGGATTCTTCCCGAATAGACAGAGACAGAGAGTCGAGATAGAGTCCCTATCTCTATCAGAAATACAATATCATCGCTCGAGGAGGACAAGCCTTAACACACAGCCCACAGACAACACATTTATTATGGTCAAAGAGCACTTCCCTCGTTTCTGGCTTCAAAGAGAATGCCTCGGTGGGGCAAATGGTGATACAAGCTCCACAATGAGTGCACCGGGATTCGTCACGGACAACATCCTGGCTTAAGGACTGGATTTCTACCCCGGTCTCGGTGAGGTATTGGATACCCTTGTCGTAGTTTTCCTGCTTACCACTTAACTCCATGACCAGCAATCCTTCTTGCCCTGGTGATACTGAAGCTTTGAGGATATTAAAGGTGAGGCCAAAATCCTTAACCAGGCGGTAAACGACTGGCTGCCCTGTTATGTTGGGCGGGAAGTGAAGCACTATTCTTCTGGAGACATTCATCTTTCTTAATTACTCCACTATTGGTCTTTCCTTAAGTGGCTTAAAGGTTATGCCTGACTCCACTCCAGGTAACGGAGCCACAGGCTCGGTAAGCAAAAACTCACCCTTTTCTATCCATTTTTTCAAGATACTGGCAATTCCCACCGCCTTGGGATAGCTAGATAAAGAAGCAGTCGGGACATCCTTGCCTTGAATCTTTATACAACCGCTCTTGAGTTCAGCATAGCTAACCTCTCCCAGGATATCTGGCTTCATCTGGGGATAAGCCTCGGAATAGTCCACAATGGGTGCCAGGATGCCAGCATCGCTTACTGTAGTGTAGCGAAGAATTTCCTCGGAAAGTATGGGTATCGGGACACCTATGCCAACAGTTAATGTACAGCCGTAACCGAGCATGCTTGTCCCGACTAACCACTCCGGCTTCATCTGCTTCAAATCTCCAATCACGGCCAGTGTCCCTGCCCCCCGCCGCGGCACGCCATTGTCTCCCCTGAGGGCAGTAGGGTTATGCTGCGTACCATGCCAGGCCACATAACCTATTCCGCCGCCCAGGAAGAGCTTCGTCCCGACACCTATGGTCTTATAGTAGGGGTCGTTCAACAGCGGTGAGAGTTGCCCCGCCGTAGAGTAATCAGCATTTCCCAGATTCGGCTTAAGCACCCCCATATAGGTATAGATAACCTTATCGGAGATGTTCACCGCCACATTATAGTTCTGGTAGGCATTTCTTAGATTAAATAGAATTGCCTCATTTATGTCCTTAATGTTAATCAGGGTCTCCAGCTTTTTCCGGGGGTAGCAGTCCGTTCCATAAGCGGTGGCGGTAAGTATTATGTCTTTCCCCGCTACCAGCTCCTCGATTACATGTCCACCACCATAATTGAACTCCCCGGGGTAGAACTTATTTCTGGGGTCATCATCGGGAAGGGCCGTCGCCCCGAGGAAAAAATCAACCGCAGCTATCCCGGTATAGACCGGAACATCATTAAGGTAAACCTTGCCGCCGCCAAGTTTTATCCTCGGCCTGGAGTGTCCAATATTGAAAAAAGCCCCAGACCCGCACATGGGGCCGAAGGTACCGGTGGTAACTACATCAATTTCCTCGGCTGCCCTGCTTACACCTTTTTCCTTAGCGATGTTAATCACTTCCTCGGCAGTCACCACGACAGCCTTACCTTTTCTGATTTTCTCGTTGATTTCAGCTATTGTTTTTGCCATAGCAAACTTAACCTTATTTAAGCAACTCCATAGCTACCCGGGCAGCCTTTTTACCGGATAAAAGCATGCCACCAAAAATTGCTCCCATCCTCGGGGAACCAAAAACGGCGTTCGCTGTCATACCAGCGACCACTAATCCGGGGTAGACTTCCCTGGTGTTTTCCAATATTTCTCTTTCCCCTCTCTCAGCCCACATGGACTTCTCCCCCATAACTTCCCCCGTCTTCGTCCTTAGCTTCGGACCTATCTTCTCTACCACGATACGACAGACTTCAGCGTCATGCCCGGTGGCATCTACAGCCACCTTGCACCTTGCAGTTAGAGGGTCCACATGCAGCTTCGACCAGGAAACAGCGCTCCAATTCAAAACAAGCCCGGTTATCCTGTCATCTTCCCGAACCATGACATCTTCAACGTCAATCAAATTGAAAATCTTCGCCCCTGCTTTTATAGCCTTTGAGCAGATAGTTGAAATAGCCTCCACCGAATCAGCGACATAGTACCCCTTTTCATATTCTTCAACTGAAACTTCAAACTCATCCAATATCCGCTTGCCTTCCTCCTGAATGACGATGCGGTTAAACATCATCCCTCCCCCGGACATGCCGCCGCCAACACGAAGCTGCCTTTCAAATACTACCACCCTTATTCCCTCTTTCGCCAGATAGTATGCAGTGACAAGCCCGGCCGGCCCTGCCCCAGCTACAGCAACGTCCACCTCCATCGCCCCCATGAAGTCTTTCATGTAGCTTTCAACAATGGCACGGGAAATAATAACTTCATCCATCCTTAGTCAACCTCACTTTGGCTACTGGAGCGGCAGCTTTGAAGATGTGCGAGCTAGTATACCTCTATCGGCAAGCAATGTCCAGCCACTTGAGGTTTTTCTTATTGCGGGCACATCATTTTTTGTTATTGCGAGCACCGATTTGTCGGGGCGTGGCAATCTCATTACCATTCCACGAGATTGCTTCGTCTGACTTCGTCAGCCTCGCAATAACAAGGGGCTGCTGGTAAAAAAGAACGCTGACCCGGGGCACCACCAGGTCTATCAATGGGCTACTGACCTTGCTCCGGTTGTTCTCTACTCAGGCGTGTGGTGGTCGATTACATTCTGCGGTATTACGAGGGCCACCGTGCCGGAGTACTCAAAGTTCCAGCAGCCGTACTGGTCAGTCAACGCCTCGTCGTAGTCGTCTCCGAAATCTATTGGCCAGACGCCCACCTTCTTCCACTGACCAGCCTCGTCGTCCCATTGCCACTGGACGCCAACGCCGGTCAAGAGGCCAGGACCATAGGCCAAGTCATGAGTAGTATGTGCTGGCATCGTCCAGTCCTTCGTGTCATACGTATACGTATAGTTATAGCTATCAAGATCATACAACGAGCGTACTTGGGCTTCGGTGAGTGCTGGCTTCCCGGCTGCCGTGGTTCCCGGCCTGGGATAATAGGTGGTCAAGCCAGTTGTGGTCACCTGGACGTTTGCCGGATCTTCCATCCATTGAATAATGTCATCAGCCCACGCGTATGCAACTCCATCCTCCGCATCGTACCACGCCACCGCTTCGATGGCCGCTTTCAGACCAAAAAGAGCATCATAGGTAGCCGCGGTATTGAGTGGGTACTCTCCTGAGGTAAAGGTCATGAACGCGTCAAGGAAAGCTGCCGTCTTCTCGGTCTGCTCTAGACCCTCTGCCCAGGCATCCAGTATAACCTCATAAGCACAAGGCGGGGGACTCTCTTCATTGTCAAGGGCTCCCCAAGGGGACTTGAGTTGAGCAAGTACGTTAATGCCTACCGACATAGCATGCAGATATGTCCCTTGCATGGCTTGCAGCACCCCGCAATAGGCAACGCCAGCATCCGCGGAGAATACAGGGATGATAAACTGGGGATCTAAGCCTGCTATCGAGGTCAGTTTATTCTGCATTTCTACCGTGCTTCCAGTTGCATCTACCCAATATGGGGTGTGGACAAGATTCACGTTTATACCCTTTAGCAGTTCCGTGATAACTACTACTTGCTCATAGGCCCATGCCAAATTCTCAGCGACTATGGTGGCATTCAGCGCATAATCAGCTGCTACTCCCATTTCCTCTCTGAGTTTTATTGCGACCGCTCCCAGTGTTCTTACAACGCTCTGGCCAAAAAAATACTCATTGTACGGCGTGCCCTTAAACCAGCACCGGTAGCCCGCGTAATCGTTGACTACGCTGTGTTGTAGCGTCTCTGCGGCAGCACCACAGTTGATGAAAATCACCCCTTTCTCCATAGCCACATACCGGTAGACCTCAACGGCTTCTGCCCGGAAACCGCCGAGGATGAAGTCCACGCCGTCTATCGCAGCTGTAAGATTCAATACGCCAGTGAGACCAGTAGGGTCCACGGTTTCTTCACCGGTCTCTATGCGAACCAACTCGAAGATATAGGACACGCCGCCTATGTCTACCCCACCATTGCGGTTGATTGCATCCTGTGCCAGCGTAGCGCCTGCCCACTGCATCGCGCCAGCCGTGTAGTTCAGTTCCCCGGCTACACCGATATTAATCTTCCCATTCTCGAAGACATAGAGTACTGGCTCGAGTTTTTCTTCACCAGTACAGCTAGGCAGAACCAACCCTACCACCAGCAGACTGGCCATAATCAGGAAAACAATTCTTTTCACTGCGTATCAAATTCCTTCTTAGTTTGTAGTTGCTTGATTCATCAGGCTAACCTCTGGTGCTGGAAGAAACCGGTCGACCACCAGTTGCCTCCAGCAAATTAGTCCTTATAATACACTATACCGATAGAATATAGATAGAACCATCTCTTTTCTTGCTTCTGGTCTCCAGATTTTTGTAGTTGCCTGATTTATCAGACCCGGTTGCTAAAAGCTTTGCGTTTTGAGTTGTCATCTTGATTTTTGACCTTTGACTTTTTAATTGTAACAACTAAATGCTAAAATTCCGTTAAGATTTATGGAGATGTGGCAATTTTATAGTGGGCTGGGGGTAGTAGAGGGTTAGATGCGAAGGATATATCTTGACCATGCTGCCACCACGCCAACTCGCCCTGAGGTGGTGAAAGCCATGCTGCCTTATTTTACCGACTCCTTTGGCAATCCTTCGAGCATCCATTCTTATGGACAGGAAGCGAAGGGGGCCGTAGAAGAAGCCAGAACTAAGGTGGCAGAACTTATCGGTGCCCGGAGCGAGGAGATTGTTTTTACCAGCGGAGGAACGGAGGCGGATAATTTCGCCCTGAAGGGCATCGCCTATGCCAATGAAGATAAAGGAAATCACATCATCACTACCTCCATTGAGCACCATGCGGTGCTGGAGGTATGCAAGTTTCTGGGGAGAAGGGGATTAAGGATATCTTACCTGCCGGTGGATAAATATGGCCTGGTTGACCCCCAGGATGTCAGGAAAGCTATTACCGATAAAACCATCCTTATCTCGGTTATGCATGCCAGCAACGAGGTAGGCGCCATAGAGCCTGTGGCAGAGATAGGTACAATTGCCAGAGAGGCCGGGGTCTATTTTCACAGCGATGCCGTGCAAACGGCGGGGCATATCCCGGTGAACGTCGATGAACTTAAGGTGGACTTGCTCTCCATTTCAGCGCATAAGTTATACGGACCTAAAGGAGCAGGGGTGCTGTATGTCAGGAAAGGCACCAAACTAGTTTCCCTTATGCATGGGGGAGAGCATGAAAAGAGGCGCAGGGCCGGTACCGAAAATGTTCCTGCTATCGTGGGGCTGGGCAAGGCGGTGGAGCTTGCCGGGCAGGAGATAGGCAAGGAAGCAGAACGGCTGGCTTATCTTCGGGATAAGCTAATTAAAGGTCTGGGGGAGAAGATTGACAATATCCACTTGAATGGTCATCCCACGAGAAGGCTGCCCAACAATGTCAATGTAAGCGTTGATTTTGTGGAAGGGGAATCTCTGCTTTTGAATCTTGACTTAGAAGGCATCTGTGCTTCTACCGGCTCAGCCTGTAGCTCGGCAAGCCTTGAACCATCCCACGTCCTTCTGGCGCTGGGGCTTCCCCCCGAGCAAGCTCACGGCTCGCTCAGGTTTACCCTGGGACGAGAAAACACGGAGGCAGATATAGAACGAGTCCTGGAGGTCTTGCCCGCAATTGTCGTCAAGCTGAGAGCCATGTCCCCGCTTTCGAAGACCAAAAATAGGAGTGAAATAAATGCCTGATGTTTGGTCACAGTACAGCGAGAAGGTGATGGAGCATTTCAGGAATCCCCGCAATGTCGGGGAGATAGAGAGCCCCGATGGTGTGGGGCATGTCGGGAATCCGGTCTGCGGCGATATCATGGAGCTTTACATTAAGGTAAACGATGGCATCATCGTTGACGCTAAGTTCAAGACCTTCGGCTGTGGAGCCGCCATCGCCACCAGTTCCATCGTCACTGAGATGGTGAAAGGAAAAAGCATAAAAAAGGCTCTGAAAATCTCCAACAAAGCAGTTGCTGAAGCTTTAGATGGGCTGCCGGCGGTCAAGATGCACTGCTCGGTCCTGGCCGAGGAGGCGCTTAAATCGGCGATTGAGGATTACTTAGAACACCAAAAACTGAAGAAGCAGACCTAGCACCGGAATTTCACGCTAGTCCCCAAAGCATGTATCCCCCCTTCGTTTTCCTGTCATTTTATGCATTCTGCTAGACATGTCAGCACTACCCCATTTAAGACTTGTTGACATTCCCCCATATATGAATTATAATTCATATAAACAGAGGTTCATATGGCAGTACTGGAAGACCAAGCAAGATTTTTGAGGTGCATGGGGGAGCCGACAAGGCTCGGGATACTCAAGCTGCTGGCTGAGGGCGAGAGATGCGTTGGTGAACTCGCCAGCGTTCTGAATAAGGAACAATCCCTGATTTCGCATCACCTGAGAGCTCTCAAGGAATGTAATATTGTGAAAGAGAGGCAGGAAGCTCAGAAAGTTTACTACAAGCTTACGGATGCTAGATTAGCCAGGTTAATTATTGATTGCGAAGCTCTAATGAAAGAGCTAGCGCTATGCAAATGTCAGGAGGTGAATTATGAAAGAAAAGGAAATCAAGGAAGTGGTGAAGGGGAGATATGCCCAGATAGCTAAGCAAGACCAAGAGAGCTGCTGTCCAAGTTGCGGATGTGGTGTCAGTCCCTCGGTCCAAGCTGAAGCTATTGGATACTTGAGGGAGGACTTGGAGCATGTCCCGGAAGAGGCGATTATGGGGTTGGGGTGTGGTAACCCCACCGCCATAGCAGAACTGAAAGCGGGTGAGGTAGTCCTGGATTTAGGGTCGGGAGCCGGGGTAGATGTGTTCTTGGCAGCTAATAAAGTTGGCCCCACCGGCAGGGTTATCGGGGTTGATATGACGGAGGAGATGGTGGATAAGGCAAAAAATATCGCTAGGGATCATGGCTACCACAATGTTGAGTTTCGCCTGGGGGAAATTGAGAAACTCCCGGTCGAGGATGAATCTGTGGATGCGATTATCAGCAACTGCGTTATCAATCTCTCACCGGATAAATCTAAAGTCTTCCGGGAAGCTTATCGAGCGCTGAAGCCTGGCGGAAGGCTCACGGTTTCTGATATTGTCTCGGAGGGAGCGCTCCCTAATGAGATAAAGAGTGACTCGAATGCCTGGGCATGTTGTATCGGCGGGGCTTTGGAACACCAAGAATACCTGGACGAGATAAAGGAAGCCGGCTTTGAAAATATACAGGTGGTGTCCAGCAAGGAGTTTTGTATAGAAGGCGAGGGAAGCCAGGCACTGACGAAGCTTCTGAGCATTACCGTGAATGCATACAAGTGAGAAACCAGGCCGCATGGTCTATCCCATAATGGTGCAGATAGATTTCAGCGAAGTAGCAAAGGCAGCCAAAACTCCAAACGCGATGATAACACCCTCGTTGCCAATTAGAGCGATTAAAAACTCATTTTTGACTGTCCTCTGGCATAGGTTTCCAAAGCTTCTTTACCTCTGACATATCCTTGACAAGCAAGATGTGAAGAAATAGAATATTCGGCTAATGTGGATATTCGAATATCCGCATATAACAAGGCCCAACAATGAGAGATTTTGCGAAGTTGTTTAAGGCTCTATCTGATGAAACCAGGATAAGGATTTTGAAAGTCCTCCTGGAAAGGGAGTGCTGTGTCTGTGAGGTTATGCAGGCATTGGATATCTCTCAGTCCCGCGCTTCGCGCAACCTGCGTGTCCTCGAAGATGCTGGCTTTATTAAATCCAGGAGAGACGGGCTTTGGATAGTTTACTCTATTGATGAACAAAGAATGAACAGCTATGCTGCCCCCCTAATTGAACTGCTCCGCGATTCCCTCGTTAATGAGGAAATTATTTTGCAGGATAAAGAGAGATTAAGCCACGCTGTACGAACCGGCCCAAAGGCGCTACCTAAATAGTCTTTGGACAGTTATATCCGTTCATGCGTATTTAAAGAAATAGAAAACCATGGAAATACTGACTAATCTTTTTTGGGGTGGAGTTAATGGCCTAATAAGCTATCTGTCGGCGCATGTAATAACCTGCCTGGTGCCGGCTTTATTCATTGCCGGAGCCATAGCAGCGTTCGTCTCTCAGGCGGCCGTACTTAAATACTTCGGCCCGCAGGCAAAAAAGCTTACTTCCTACAGTGTGGCTTCAGTCTCGGGTGCGATCCTGGCCGTGTGTTCATGCACAGTGTTACCGCTGTTTGCCGGGATTTATAAAAAGGGGGCCGGTTTAGGTCCGGCGATTGCCTTCCTGTTCTCCGGACCGGCCATCAACGTCCTGGCAATTGTCTATTCAGCCAAGTTGCTCGGTTATGACATCGGGCTGGCAAGAGCTATCGGTGCCATCGTGTTCTCGGTTGTCATCGGCCTGGTTATGGCTCTTATCTACCGTAAAGAGAAATCCCAGGCTGACGCGCAGGCATTTGCCATGCTCACCGCCGACCCGACCGGTAAGAGCATCTGGCAGCAAGTCGCTTTCGTTGGAGCTCTGGTGGGTGTCCTTATCTTTGCTGCATCCAAGAACTGGCTTGTGATGAGTATCTTTCTGGTTGCCGTAGCTGTCATCCTGTGGCGCTGGTTTACTAAAGGCGAAATAGTACAGTGGCTGAAGGAGACGCTACATTTTACCCGCCTGATTATACCCTGGCTGCTGGTGGGCGTATTTGTGGCCGGCATCTTGACGGTGGTCATTCCACAATCAATAGTGGCGCAATATGTAGGTGGAGATAGTCTCTTCTCTAACTTCATCGCCTCATTCTTTGGTACGCTAATGTATTTTGCTACTCTCACTGAGGTGCCCATAGTAAAGGCTTTTATGGACCTGGGGATGGGTAAAGGACCCGCCTTAGCCCTGCTTCTGGCTGGTCCCGCATTATCACTGCCCAGTATGTTGGTTATCCGCAACGTTATGGGGACGAAGAAGATGTTTACCTATATAGGTCTGGTAGTGGTCATGGCCACCGTTACGGGCTATGTTTTTGGTCTGATAGTCAGTTAGTAAATAAACAAATAAAGGAGGCAGAAATATGAACATAAAAATTTTAGGACCCGGATGCGCCAGATGTCACCAGTTGGAGAAGACCACCAGAGAGGTGGTAAAAGAACTGGGCATTGATGCTGAGATTGAAGAGGTGAAAGATATCAACAAGATAATGGAATATCCTATCTTGACCACCCCGGGACTGGTAATCAACGAAGAGTTGGTCTGCGCCGGGCGGGTGCCCACCAAGGCCGAGCTTACTCAGTTAATTGCCAACACCCTAACTAAAGAGGATGAAACCAGGAGGTAAAAGATTAATCTTGGTACAGGAGCCGCGCAAATATACAAGGAGGTAAAAATGACAGGCGAAAAACCGTGCTGTCCCGCAGCCGCGGCGCGAATGGTGAAGAAATTGACCCTGCCGGACGGCTCCCAGGTGGGCATTGTGAACCTGGAGAACATTCTCAACGAAGTTGCCAATCTGAAGCTAGCCGATAACGAGGCTATCAAAAAGGAGCTACTCAAAAGGGTTAAAACCTACAATTATGTGCCGCCCGCTGCGGATAATGAGTATTCAGAGGCATTGTTCAACGATTATACGCGCCAATACGGGAAAAGATGAACAACGAGATGAACCGAGTAGTGAAAGAACTTGAACTGGAAAAAGCAGCGATCGAGTGCTTGCCAGCAATGCCGCTGGGGCTAGCTCTTCCAGGCCCTGAAATTTATGACGGAACAAAGACGGAGGGTGTATGATGCTTCTCCAAAACTATAAGGTGACCAATATCAGGCGCAATCACTGCAATCCGGAATGGATTTCCGTGTCAGCCGAGCTTGGTGATGACATCAGCCAGGTTCTCCCTTACCTTAACGCCGTAATCAAGAATGCCGTATATACCCCCGAAGTCCCGAACCTTAATTTCAAAATAGAGAGAGGGGCAATAAGCCTTACGCCCCAGGAGATGCGCGTGGGGCAGGTGACATGCGAGGAAGATGCTACAAAGGTTCTGGATTATATCAAGGAGTTGATAAACAACACATGGGAGAAGCGAGAAAGCATCACCCCAATTTATGAAAGAAAGGAAAGCATAAAGGCAAAGGACATACTCGACTTTTTACCCAAGACCAACTGCCGGGATTGTGGACTGCCCACGTGCTTTGCCTTTGCCATGGCTTTGACAAAGGGACAAAAACGCTTGAAGGACTGCTCCGCTTTAAGTAAACTAGAATTTGCTCAAGATAAGGAAGCACTGGCCAGACTGCTCCAGAGTGCCATTTCCGAGGAGGTAGCAAAGTGACCAAAGCAACCAAGAGTAAAGTAAGCAGGATTCTATGGATTGTAATCCCTATTGTCCTGGTATGCCTGGCCGTGTGGCTGATATTGGCTTACGGGCCATCACCCGCGACACCTCCAGCTTCAGACAACTCTTCAGGCCCGGCTGACAGGGTCGATGTTGTTTACTTTCACCGCACACAGCGCTGCCCCACTTGTATATATGCCGAAGAAGGGACACGCTATACCCTAGAAACCTACTTTAAGGACGAGCTGGATAGCGGCAAGGTGACCTTCCAAGTGATCAATGTAGAGGACGAGGAAAACGCTGCCATTGTTCAGAAATATGGCGCTTCCTATTTATCTCTGTATGTTAACACTGTGATAGGTGGCACTGACCATATTGAAGAGGCGACGGACACTTATCTCCTCATTGGCAACGATGAGGCGTTCGTCAAGGCACTAAAGAGCAGAATTGAGAAAAGCCTCACGGGAGAGGCGTGATGGATTTGGGCGGCATTACGGGAAACATTAATATCCCGGTGCTCTCAGCGTTGCTTCTGGGGTTGATAACTGCCATCAGTCCCTGTCCTCTGGCTACCAACATTGCTGCCATAGCATATGTTAACCGCAGAGTGAAAGAGCGCAGATACGCTGTTATAACCGGGGCACTCTACACACTGGGTCGCATGTTTTCCTATTCCGTCATTGGTATCTTGATCATTGTCGGTGGCCTTGAGATTCCCGGACTCGCCTCATTTCTCCAGGATTTCGGTGAACAAGTCCTGGGGCCGCTTCTGATAGTGGTAGGGGTGATAATGCTGAGTATAAACAGGATGCCCTTTAGTCTGGGAGGAGGAAGGCTGTCTTCAATAGGAGGAAAGGTCGCCGACTGGGGGATGATTGGTGGATTCCTGTTGGGTGCTCTTTTTGCCCTCGCCTTCTGCCCTTATAGCGCTGTTTTATTTTTTGGATTATTGATACCTTTAGCTCTTAAATCCACTGGCGGTGTGACACTGCCTGCCGTATATGCCATTGGCACTGGGCTACCTGTTTTAGTATTCGGCGTGCTTATATCCCTCGGTGTAGCCAGGGTTTCTACCTGGCTTAACGCGGTCACCCGCGCTGAAAAAATCATTCGTGTGGCAGTTTCCATTATCTTCATAGGTGTGGGAATATACCTTGTCGTGCTCTGGATACAGACATGAACAAAGGAGGCTCCAGGGAGAGAAACTAATGAACAAAAAAAGACTTCTAATAATTATAGGAATTGTGGTGGTGGTAGTAGTGGTACTTGCAATCCTATTTGACACGATGCTAGCCAACCATCGGCCAGCTATCACCAGCCTGGAAGCTGAGCCGGAGAGAGTTATTCCTCAAGGAAGCTGCCAGATTGTATGTAATGCTACAGACCGCGATGGCGACGAACTAAGCTACAACTGGTCGGCTAGCAGAGGCGAAATAACTGGGGCAGGAGCTACGGTTATCTGGACCGCTCCTCGCTTTGAAGGCTCCTACAATATTACAGTCACGGTGACCGACGGCCGCGGTGGCGAAGATACGGATTATGTAATCATCGCAGTAAGAGCCAATAAGTCGCCAACCATTACCAGCCTGATAGCTGATGCAGACTGGACTCTTCCTTCGGATAGTCTCCAGGTGACGTGTGATGCTTCAGACCGTGATGGCGACGAGCTAAGCTATGATTGGACAGTCAGCGGAGGTGATATCTCTGGCACAGGCGCAGTTGTAAACTGGACTGCCCCCCAAGAAGTTGGCACATGCAACGTCACAGTTGTGGTTACCGATGGCTATGGTGGGAAAGACACATGGTCGGTGATTCTCAGCGTGGCAACTGGTACTCCGCCAACTATCGAAGACCTGATTGTTACTGCCAAAGAGCCCAAATATTTGAAAACAACCACGACCGGGTACATGGTCTGGAAAACAAAAGAATACGATATTGAGTGCATTGTTTCAGACACGAGCGGCGGAGTGGTTTACGAATGGTCATGCACAGGCGGCGAGATTTCCGGGGAAGGCTCTATGATTACCTGGACTGCCCCAAATAAGACGTCCGTTGAAGTTACAGTCACGGTAATAGTGTCTGATGTTGCCGGCAATGAAGTGGGTAAGAGCATAGTTTTCAAGGTGCCGTCTTGTACATGTAGTTTTTAGATAAAATTAGGGGATAAATGGCAGCGCTAGCTAAAGGCATGGTCTTCCCAGTGGTGACCTGCTCACCACGGGCCTTTCAGGTGAAAAATCCTAAACAGGGGAGGCTATTTTGAGGTGCCAGAAATAAGAGCGGTAATATATTATGCAATGCTCTGGATACAGAGTTGAACGTTAGTTCGTTGGAGAAGTTGAAAGAAGGAGCTACTCTCAGTGCAAGCAGCGGGCTGCTCTATAAAGCCCTGACAAGCAGGGGTAAAAGCTTATGCTAAAAGTAAAACCCCCAGATGGTTATCCTCCAGAGGAAGGTCGCTATGTGAGGGGCAACGACTATTCCCCCGTAGCAGTTTGCGTCATTTTAGACACCTTTGACTTTGCCATACCGACGGAATTAAATGAGCTTGTAATGGCTGGTGCAGACTCTGGCGCCGCACTTTCAGGTATGCTTCAAACAGAGAACATAGGATTGGAGAAGATGGTCTGTAATATCGTGGCCAACCCGAATATAAGGTATATTGTGCTATGTGGAAGGGAATCAGCAGGGCATTTGCCCGGCGAATCGCTCCTGGCGCTTAAGGAAAATGGAGTCGCAGATACTAAGCAAATTGTTGGCACAAGAGCTCTCACCCCATACCTTCATAACATTCCCCTGGAGCTAATAGAAAGATTTATCCGGCAGATCGTAAGCATCGTCAACCTGCTGTGCGAGCCGGGTGAAAGGGATATCGATATGCCTGGCCTTGACCCAAAGGTGATAGCAAAGGCGGTATGGAGCTGCTACCAGGAGGAGCCAGTGTTATTTATGGGCTATAAGCTTTATGACATAGGCGCATATCCTGAGCCAGCGATATGTTCTAAGATTGCATCAAAATTAAGTCAGCCACAGCAAGATATCCTGCAACCAGGCAAATCAAAACTGGCTATGGGGCTTGTGCTCCATAAATTCTTACCCAAGACAAATTGCAGGAAATGTGGCAAGCGAACTTGCCTTGCCTTTGCTATTGATCTAGCACAGGGCAAGTGCCGTCTCGAAGAATGCCCTATTCTGGACCAGCCTGAGTTTGCCACCGACCGGCAGGCTCTGACCAAGCTTTTGGAATAAAGACAGAGGTGATAAATGTCCCAGGAAAAAGAGAGAAGACTGGGGGTTTGGGAGAAATACCTGAGCTTATGGGTAGCGCTTTGCATTGGCGCTGGGATAGGACTAGGGAAAGGTTTCCCTCAAATCTCTGATATATTAGGTGGGCTAACCGTTGCCAACGTCTCTATTCCGGTGGCTGTCTGTCTGTTCTTGATGATTTATCCCATAATGGTGCAGATAGATTTTGGCCAGGTAAGAGAGGCAGTCAGAACCCCAAAGCCGATAATCGCCACTCTTGTCGCCAACTGGGCAGTAAAACCCTTCACCATGGCTTTCTTCGCCTGGCTGTTCATGGGTGTGGTATTCAAAGGCTTCTTATCTCCTGAAGTTGCCCAGGAATACCGGGCGGGGATGATTCTCCTGGGGGTGGCTCCCTGTACTGCTATGGTTTTGATGTGGAGCTATCTGGCAAGGGGGAATATGGGGCATACCCTGGTAATGACTGCTATAAACTCGCTATCAATGGTATTGCTCTATGCCCCGCTGGCCCGATTTCTCCTGGGAATTTCGGGAATCGTCATACCCTGGAAAACGATAGCCTTTTCGGTAGCAGTCTACATTTGCCTTCCTCTTTTATGTGGTTACTTCACCAGAACTCAGGCCATTAAGCGGAAGGGCACAGCATGGTTTGAATCAAAACTTATTCCTCCATTGCGCACAGTTTCTATAATCGCTCTCTTAATCACCCTGGTGATTTTATTCAGTCTGCAGGGAAACATAATCGTGGAGATTCCAGCGGTTGTGGGCATGATTGCTGTTGGTATATTCTGTAATATCCTTTTTGTTTTCGCTCTAACTTACCTGGTCTCTAAGCCTATCCGTCTCCCCTATGAGGATGCGGCACCAACAGCGATAATCGCTGGAAGCAATCACTTTGAGGTAGCCGTTGCCGTGGCAATTACCATCTTTGGCCTTTCTTCTGGAGCAGTGCTGGCTACAGTTGTTGGCGTTCTCACAGAAGTCCCCTTCATGCTCTTTCTGGTATGGCTGTGTAAGAAGACGAGAGCTTTCTTCTACCAGCCACAGCTCCAAAATGCCGGAGGTAAATAGTTGGTAGTCCAGTATTTCATAGTATTCAAGGATTATTTCCTTGATGTATTGCCCTTCCTGGCGATAGGGTTTCTACTGAGCGGCTTAATTCACGAATTTATTCCCTCGGAATGGGTGGAGAGACGCCTCGGTGGAGGGGGTGTGAAGCCAATCCTTTACTCTACCCTTGTCGGGACAATCCTTCCCATCTGTTGTCTCGGTTCCCTCCCGGTAGCGGTGAGCCTGCGTCAGAAGGGGGCGAGGTTGGGACCAGTTCTAGCCTTCCTGGTGGCAACGCCAGCAACCTCCATAACTGCACTTCTCGTCACCTATGGTTTCCTGGGATTAAGGTTTACCGTATTCATTTTCTTTGCCGTGATAGCCATGGGTTTAGTCATGGGGCTGGTGGGAAATAAGGTCGAGGGCAAAGCCAAAGTTCTTGTTCCTCCAGCACAGCAGGCTCTCGACCCGGTTTGCGGGATGAATGTCAAGGTGGGAAAAGCGGCTAAAACAGAATATGGCGGGGAGACGTATTACTTTTGCTGTTCTCACTGCCAGCAAGTTTTTGAAGATAGTCCAGAGGGATATATGGGAGGCTCTCGGAATATTGCTCACCGAGTAAAGCATGTGTTCAGATATGCCTTTGTGGACATGGTCAAGGAAATTGGGCCGGAGTTGCTTCTGAGTCTGGCCCTGGCGGCTTTGGTAGCGGCGGTGGCTCCGGTGGGAGAGTTCGTTGGCGCTCATTTCGGTGGAGGATTGGGGTATCTTTTCAGCCTTGGCTTCGGCTTAATCATGTATATCTGCTCCACAGCCAGCGTTCCCCTGGTCCACGCCTTCGTGTCGCAGGGAATGAATATCGGCGCGGGAATGCTGCTCCTATTGGTGGGTCCGATTACCAGTTGGGGCACTATGCTGGTCCTGAGAAAGGAGTTCGGTGGCAAGATTCTGGCTATTTATCTAGCGGTCGTCTGTGTGCTGTCTCTGGCTCTGGGCTATTGCTTCTCGTTGATATAGCGTGTGAGGTATAAAGGTATAGAAGAAATAGCGGTTGCTAATCGTGTATAATTGTATAATAAGTTATCCCTGTCGCGGTGGGGCTAACGAGAGCCCGATTCTTAAAACGAAAGGAGGTATAAAGAAAAATGAAAGTTGTAAGTCTATGCAGTGAAGGTGGGTGTTGCCCGGTGGTCAGGGTCACAGATGCGCAGGTGGAAATAGGAGAGAAGGGCAATAGCTGTGTCCTCACCAAGGAACAGTGGGAGACTCTTAAAGAGAAGATACTCAAGAAAGAACTGTAAAACGAGAACCTCAAAGTCAAACTGATAGCCCCACCCACCTGAAAAGATAATGCTCAATGGCTAAAATAATTGCCGTCTGTATGAGTGAAGAGAAGGGTACGAAAAAGGAAGCTGTAGTCGAAGGTATCCTTGAGGAAGACTACGGCCTTGTTGGCGATGCCCACGCTGACTGCTGTACCCATCGGCAGGTGAGCCTGCTGGCGATGGAAAGTATCAATAAAATGAGAAGGCTGGGCTTCGAGGTAGGTCCCGGTGATTTTGCTGAAAATCTCACCACCCAAGGGGTGGAACTCGTCTCCCTGCCTGTAGGCACAAAAATCTCCATTGGAAAGGACGCCCTTCTTGAGGTTACCCAGATTGGCAAGGAATGTCATAGCGGGTGTGCAATCTATCGGCAGATAGGCAAATGCATCATGCCTAAAGAAGGAATATTTGCCAAGGTATTTCGTGGTGGGTTTGTTAAGGCTGAAGACCAGGTAAGGATAGAAAAAAATGGATAATGGGACAGAGAAGATTTCTATATTGAAGCTTAGTGAAAGAGGGGGCAGCAGCATTGAAGATGTAGTGGCTAAAGAGTTTCCCCTTACTATCATCTTAAACAACCAGGAGCTGGTAACCTTGCTCTGTTCCCCGACAAATCTAAAGTATTTGGCGGTCGGTTTCCTTTTCTCGGAGGGATTACTTAAGAGTAAAGATGAGATTAAGAAGATACTGGTTGATGACCGACGAGGCGTGGTGCGGGTAGAAACTGAAGGGGATGAAGAGCTTGCCGGTCATGCTTTGTTTAAGAGGTTCATAACTTCAGGATGTGGGAGGGGGGTCTCTTTCTATAGCGCCGCTGATGCTCAAGGTCAAGTGAGGGTCGAATCTCGGCTTGAAATATCAACTCTCGAGGTCTTAGCTCTAGTGAACGAGTTTCAACATCACTCTCAGATTTATCGGGCGACCGGTGGTGTGCATAGCGCCGCCTTGTGTGATACCACGAACATCATAGTATTCAGCGAAGATATAGGAAGGCATAATGCCATAGATAAAATTTTTGGCGAATGCCTTCTAAATGACATAACGACGGATGACCACATAATAATCACCAGCGGAAGGATCTCTTCGGAGATACTGCTCAAGGTAGCCAGAAGAAATGTCCCCATAATTGTCTCTAAGTCCGCCCCTACTAGCTTGGGGGTGATATTAGCTGACGATTTGGGCCTGACCTTGGTGGGCTTCGTCAGAGGAAAGAGGATGAATGTGTACACCCATGCCGGGAGGATAGCCACGGATGGAAAATAGGGATGCTGAACTGGTAGAGAAAATCTCAGCTCTTAAGAAAAGAAGGAATGCTGTTATCCTTGCCCACAACTATCAACTGGGTGAGGTTCAGGATATAGCCGACTTTGTCGGCGATTCTTTGGAGCTGAGTCAGAGGGCTGCCGAAACCGATGCTGGCGTAATCGTGTTTTGCGGAGTTCAGTTCATGGCGGAAACAGCCTCCATCCTCTGCCCAGAAAAAGTGGTCTTGCTTCCTGATATAAACGCTGGCTGCCCCCTGGCGAATATGATTACTGCGGAACGCTTACGGGTGAAGAAAAAGGAACATCCTCAAGCAGTGGTGGTCTGCTACGTTAACTCCTCAGCCGAAGTCAAGGCGGAATCGGATATCTGTTGTACCTCCGCCAATGCCGTCAAGGTCGTAGAAAGCCTGGATGCTCGAGAGATATTATTTGTCCCTGACCAGTATCTCGGGCATTACGTCTCGGCCAGGACGGGCAAAAAGATGATTCTCTGGCCCGGCTTCTGCCCCACCCACGTCAGGATAAAGCCCGAGAGGATAAAGGAGTTGAGGCAGGAGTATCCTCAAGCTAAGGTAGTAGTTCATCCGGAGTGCCGGCCGGAGGTCATTGCCCTGGTTGACGAAGTGCTCAGCACCGGCGGGATGTGTAGGTATGCCCGGCGAGATGAAGTCAGAGAGATGGTTGTGGGTACGGAGGTAGGGATAATACACCGACTTAAAAAAGAGAATCCCGGCAAGAGGTTTATTCCTATTTCCGAGCAGGCAATATGTCCCAACATGAAGTTGATTACCCTGGAGAAAGTTTTGTGGTCTCTGGAGGAGATGAGTCCCGAGGTAAAGGTTCCCGAGGGAATTCGGCTCAGGGCCAAAGCTGCCGTGGACAAGATGCTTGAGATAGGTCGGGAATTGTGAAGAAAACAGACAGGATAATTGTCCTTATCACTGCCGGCAGCGAGGAAGAAGCTCATAGGATTGCTGAGTCGCTTGTTAAGGGAAAAAAGGCTGCCTGTGCAAACATCGTGCCCAGGGTGGATTCGCTTTTCCGGTGGGAAGGCAAGCTTGACTCAGCCCGGGAGAGCCTCCTGCTGGTTAAAACCAAAGCATCGCTGTTTTCTGAAATAGTTGAGATGGTAAAAAGAATGCACAGTTATGAAGTGCCTGAAATCATCGCCCTGCCTATTATTGCTGGCAGTGAGGATTACCTCGAGTGGCTGGACATTGCTTGCCAATAGGGGTTTACCAGGGCAGGGGACGATGTGGGCGGGGACAAGACCCGCCCCTACAAATTAACGTATTAATGTAGTGGCGGAGTTCATCTCCGCCTCGTGGGCGGGTACGATGCGGGCGGGGACAAGCCCCGCCCTTAACCAGACGCAAATGTCAAAACCACTGCTTCTCCTCATTTGAGCTTTGTCATTTGACATTGTTTATGATTTGGAATTTAGTCTATGGGATTGCCGCGCTTCGCCCGCAATGACAAAAAGAGTGGGCGGGGACAAGTCCCGCCCCTACGGTCGGGGGTGTAGTGGCGGAGTTTATCTCCGCCTGACCCCTTTTTCGAAAAATTGCCACATACCCTGAATTTTAACGGCATCTTAACATTTAGATGTTACACTTCAAATATCAAAGGAAAAAAGGACAGAGTAAAGCGCACACAAGGGATAAGGTTGATTGACAAAGACTGGGAGATAGGATATGATTAAAGTAGGTATATGGGGAAAAATGGAGGCTCGGGCGGACCTGGCAGTAGATAAATTGACAACAAGTACTGGATATAATCGAAAGGTCGAGGTTTCAACTAGTTTTTTGGGTCTCCCTATGACTTACTTGCCCCAGCGGGCAATAAGAACCTGGAGACCAGAAGCAAGCAAGGAGGTGGTTCTATAGGCATAATGCATAAAGATCAAGGTTGCTGGAGGCAACGGGAGGTCGACCGGTTTATTCCAGCACCAGATGTAAGCTTAGGTAACCTAAATCAACTAGGTAACTTAAATCAAAAAGGAGGTTAAAAAGTAATGAAAAAGATTTTATTTCTAATTATCGGCACTCTATTAGTGCTAGGGTTGGTCCTGCCCGGCTGTGGTGAGCCCGTAGAACCAGAAGAAGTAATCTACACCTTCGAAGATACCGAGATTGTAATTGGTATAGCCGGCGAATTTGACCATGTTACCGGTATATTTCAGAATCTTGGCGCCACGGTGGCAAAGGGTGTCATTAATGGCGGGGGCGGAGTAGTCATAGGCGGCGTGGCTCACAATATCACCTTGCAGCTCATAGATACTAATGAAGCCACGGATGAAACTGGTGAGTCGGGCGCGCTTGCTATGGCGGCAGCCATAGACGACGTGGACTTCGTCATGGGCGGTTTCCGAACAGAAGCCGTGGAATACTACCGAGACGTGGCTATGGATGCCGAGGTGATTTTCTTCAACTGTGGTGCTGCCACAGAGTTGCTGCAACACAGCGTGGTCACCGATTACGACACGTACAAGTACTGGTTCAAGACCACCCCATACAATGAGTACTTCCTGGCCTTGAACGTCCTGAGAAATATAAACGCAGTGGCAATACAGCTGAGAGAAGCACTCAATATGACGGCCGTTGCTCAACTCGACGCCTGCATAGTGGCCGAGGATTTGAAGTGGTCCAGAGATGAACAAGTTCCAATAATCGAGGACGGGCTGGCCGCCCTGAATATCACGCTTAAAGAAACATATCTGGTAAGCTCTCTGGATTCAGCATCTACAATTGGGGCACTGGCGGACATAGCCGGCAGCTATAATCCTCACATTATCATCCCCATATACTCCGGGGCTATGGGCGTTTACTTTGCTGGTACTCTGGCCACTTACGCAGGATTAGATGTAATCTGTCCTATGTCGGTAGGCATTAATGTATACGCCCAGCTTAAAGCGCCGTGGACGTCTGCGCCGGGTGCCCAGGGTTATCACGTTATCCTCGATACCTGGGCGAGCGGGGTAGCGCAGACCAGCAAGACGGCTGCTTTCCTCAGTGCATTCATGACCTATTCTGGAGGAGAGTACCCGCTATACACGGCAGCGACCTATGACGCTTGCTTCCTTCTGCAAGCCTGCCTCGAAGACGTGGGTTACGTGGAAGGGGGAGTTGGCAAGGCCAAGGCTGAGGATATTATTGAGTGGCTTGAAGACCCGGCGAACGCCATAGTGGCCACGACTGGCACTAACTGCCTTTTCCAGCAGCCTGGCAGGGAGGTTTCCGGGGTGCCCGGACTCACCGAGGCACAGGTGCGGGAGATATATCCCATCGACACCTACGGCTATGTATACGACCTGAACGACTGGCTAATGCCACCAAACACCACTCATGACCTTTGCCCCGGTCCTGGTCGGGCGACGGGCATTGGTGCCCAGTGGCAGTATACCGGGAGTGCCTGGGAGAAGGTCGGTGTCTGGCCGGTGGACCTTGATGATCCTTCGTTGATTGACCAGTACGGTGACTGGAACTTTGAGTTCACCGGCACGGTGGCCCTCCAAATACCGGCGAGTACAATCAACCACTTCTAAAGGGCAACCGCAGTAAGGCTACTAGCCATTGCTAGACCTGGCGGTGACCCCGGGCTCACCCGGGGTCACCGCTCTTTTATTTTTTAGCAGCGGACTCTTGTCATTGCGAATTATTCTCCCTCTTCCGTGTCATTGCGAGGAGCCAAAGGCGACGAAGCAATCTCTGAGAGGGAAATCCTAAACAATATCAAGCTCCCAAATACAAATGACCAAACTGTTTACAGATTTGACTTTCCATATTTGGACTTGTTTAGAGCTTAGAGATTAGGATTTGGAATTTAATTGCGTGGATTGCCACGCACCGATAAGTTGGTGCTTGCAGTGACGACAGAGTAAAGGTCTTACCACGACAAAAAGGAATTCGGCACCCGCTTGACAGCGTGGGGATGATATAGTATAAGCTAGGAATTCTGAAAAAACTGAGCTGTTATAGTATCTAAACACCACGTCAATAGGTTGTCTATGAACAGGTCAAGATTTTTGATAGCTTTAGGGATTATCCCCTGCCTGGTGCTGTTGTCGTTGACTTCTCTCATCCTGCCGAACACCGCCCAGGCTCAACTTGCCAATAGCCCCTGGCCGATGTTCGGCCAGAATTCACAGCGTACCAGCAGAAGCCCTTACAGCGGCCCTGAAAACCCGTTCCTGAAGTGGAGCTTTGCCGCTGGCACATATATTAGCTCCTCTCCCGCCATAGGGGCTGATGGCACCATCTATGTCGGCTCTTATGATGACAATCTCTATGCCATAAACCCCGATGGCGCTGAGAAATGGAGCTTCAACGCCAGTGACAAAATCCTCTGCTCTCCCACCATAGGGGCTGGCGGCACTGTCTATGTCGGCTCTCACGATAACAATCTCTACGCCATAAACTCCGATGGCACCGAGAAGTGGAGCTTTGCCACCGGCGACGCGGTCTTCTCCTCTCCCGCCATAGGGGCTGATGGCACCATCTATTTCGGTTCTGTCGATGGGAATCTCTATGCCGTAGATCACGACGGCACCGAGAAGTGGAGCTTTGCCACCGGCGGATATGTCACCTCCTCTCCTGCCATAGGAACTGATGGCGCTATCTATTTCGGCTCCTTCGATAATAATCTCTATGCCATAAATCCGGACGGCAGCGAGAGATGGAGGCTCACCTCTGGCGACGATATTGAGTCTTCCCCCGCTATTGGGATTGATGGCACTGTTTATGTCGGCTCTGTTGATGGGAATCTCTATGCTGTAAGCCCCGATGGCAGCGAGAAGTGGAGCTTCATCACCGGCGGCGCTGTCGACTCTTCCCCCGCTATTGGGGTTGATGGCACTGTTTATGTCGGCTCTGCTGATGGGAATCTCTATGCCGTAAACCCCGATGGCAGCAAAAAGTGGAGCTTCGCCACTAGCAGTCCAATCTTTTCTTCCCCCGCTATTGGTGCTGATGGCACCATCTACGTCGGTTCATTTGATAATAAGCTCTATGCCATAGACCCGGATGGCACCGAGAAGTGGAGCTTCATCACCGGGAATTGGGTTCAATCTTCCCCCGCCATTGGGGCCGATGGCACCGTTTATGCTGGCTCATATGACAGCAAGCTCTATGCCATCTCTGAGGAAATTACGAGCAACTGGCAATTGATTGGCGCGTTTATAGTGGCGGTGGCAGTAGCAGGACTGGTAATTTTCTTCGTGCACGGCAAGAGACCCACCTGGACTAAAAGTAGAAGGAGAGCTGGCTGAGCCCAAAGACGCTGAATTTGTCCTTTTTCCCTTCACTCTCGCCATTATGAGGGGGGACAAGACCTGCCCCTGCTAGTTCCAAATTCTAAACTCCAAGCACCAAATTGCAAGCAAATTCTAAACTGCAAATTGCAAAACCGTTTGGGCCTTTGCATTTTGGCCATTTGATATTGTTTAGGATTTAGATATTAGCCGACGAGATTGCCACGCCCCGACAAGTCGGGGCTCGCAATGACAGTTAAGTTTGAGATAAAATTGTCGGAAAATCTGGAAAAACCAGAGAAAACCTTGACAAGGCGGAGGCGCGTGATATATATTATCTGCCAATTGCACGGAAGGTGAAGTCTTCTAAGATGTCCAAAATTGAACGGGCGGTCAGAATCAGACAACATATGGGCGGGGTTTATCCCCGCCTTATTTTGGACTCTTCTTCTGTTATTGCAGGGCTCACGGGCTTCCTCACTTATGCTTCGGAACAGACTCCACAATCCCAGAGATTGCCACGCTTCGCTCGCAATGACAGGAAGTTTTTGGGATAAAAAGTGCCATGATTATTGAGCGAATCATAATTCTGACCCTGGTGAGAGGAAGTACGTATGCCATCCTGGCGTCGGGGCTTGCCCTTATTTACGGCGTGGGTCGGATCATCAACCTGGCTCATACGGCATTTATGATGCTGGCGGCTTACGGCATATGGTTTTTGGCAGTTAATTCTGGCTGGGGCCTACCTGAATCAATCGCCGTCACGGTGGTCGGCACAGGCCTGCTAGGTTTGCTGGTTTACCGGTTCCTTATTAACCGCATCCGCGAGCACCACGCCGCTGTGCTGTTGATGACCATCGCCATGGGCATGGCTATTCAGGAGTTAATAACTCCCCTGTTCGGGGCTCTGCCGCGCAACATTCCCCTTGTTATAAGTGGAGCCACAATGATATTGGGGTATCCAGTCCCCAACCAGTATATACTGACACTGGGCGTAGCCACGGGGGTCGTTATCCTGTTGTGGCTGCTGTTATCCAAGACAAGGCTGGGCGTCGCCGTCAGGGCGGTGGCCCAGGATGCCGAGGTTGCCAACCTTATGGGGATAAGCGTGTCCAAGATACTGATGATAACCGTAGGGATGGGCACAGCCCTGGCAGCGGTGGCTGGCATCTTCCTGCCTCCATTGGAGGGAGGACTTAACAATTATATGTGGCTGCCTCCCTTGATGATGGTTCTGGTGGTTATAATCCTGGGAGGGCTGGGAAGTCTCAAAGGAGCTTTTATTGCCGCCTTTTTTGTTGGCTTGATAGAGGCAGCAACGGTGTCCCTATTCCCGACCCACGGTTATTTGAGTAATGCATTTGCCATGCTCGCTATGGTCATAGTGCTGGCGGTGAGACCCCAGGGAATGTTCGGGACGGTATTCGAAGAGGAGAAACTGTAAATTGGTGAGACGGCTGCTAAAGGACTTCCGCTGGGGCATATTACCTGTTCCCGGGCGCCTTCTCGCCGTTATTTTCTTTGTCTTCCTGTTTGTTTTCCCACTGTTTACCACCGCCGCCTATCCAATGCGCCTGATGACTGTAGCCGCCCTCTTCGCTATTTTTGCCGTAAGCTGGGATTTGCTATCTGGCTATACTGGACAGATAAATTTTGGGCATGCCCTGTTCTTCGGGGCGGGTGCTTACGGTTCGGCGCTGCTCTACAAACATCTTGGTTTGCAACCGGCGGTAACAATACCGCTCGGGGCCCTCATCGGTACAGGGATTGGAGTGGCTACATGTTTTCCGGCTCTCAGACTGAGACCACCCTACCTGTCACTGCTTACGATGGCGTTTCCCATCATACTGGAGAGAGTAATCCGCTCCATACCCATAGATATCGCCGGCGGTGACTATGGAATACGTGGGATACCTGCTCTGGCCGGCTCGCCGATAGATTCCTACTACATGTGTTTGATATTGATGACCGTATCGGTGCTCATAATGTGGAAGCTCACCGATGCCGGGAGCAAGTATGTCAGGACGGGGCTTATCTTCCATGCCATCCGAGAAGACGAGATTGCCGCCCGTGCCACGGGAATAAACACCATAAGATACAAGATACTGGCTTTTGCCATCGGCGGCTTTTTCGCCGCGCTTGCGGGTGCCTTTTTTGCCCATTACAGAACCATGGCCAGCCCTGCCTACTTCTCCGTCACACAATCGTTCCTGGCCATAATATGGGTAGTATTCGGCGGTATCGTCAGCATCTACGGACCGGTGGTGGGGGTTTTTACCCTTTACGTCGGCATGGACTTCATCCGGTTAACTCCTGCTGATCCGTACCGGATGCTGATTATGACCGTTATAATAATATTGATACTGCTTTTCATGCCTGAAGGAGTTGCCGTGTGGATACGGGACAAGATAGAGCGAGAGTGTCCGCGGTGCAAGCTAACTAATGCGGCCTGGCGTCGAGAATGCCGGGCCTGTGGTGCCTCCCTACACTAAAAAGGGGGCAACTCTATTTCCCTCCACTCCCCTGTGATTGCAAGCGAAACGAACCAATCCCCTACCCCACTGAGATTGCTTCGTCGCTACGCTCCTCGCAACGACATGAAGGGGGTGTCACTGCGAGCCCTTTCTTTTTTTTGTCATTGCGAGCGAAGCGCGGCAATCTCACTAGCCAAATCCTAAATCCTGATATCTAAATCCTAAACAATGTCAAATCAAGCCCAAAATCCAAAGGATAAAACGGAGTAGCTTTGGCATTTAAGCATTTGGATTTCAATTGTTATTTGGATTTTGCCATTTGAGTTTTGTAGTGGCGGGGATGAATCCCGCCACTACACCATTAAGGCCTTCTGGGGATCTCGTAAATTCGATTTATAAATCTGCGGGGTGGTTATTACATGCCCAGGTATGTCTTCCTGATAGTCTCATCCTTGAGTAATTCCTCGGCTGTTCCCTGGGCGATGATGTGTCCCCCCGACACGACATAGTTCCTCTTGGAGAGGGCAAAGGCAAAGCTGATATCCTGCTCAGCCAGGAGTATGGTGACTCCCAGTTCGTGGTAAATCTCCTCCACGCGCTTGAACAGGTCATCCTTTATCTTGGGGGCCAGCCCGCTGGACGGTTCATCGACTAACATCAATTTAGGACGGCGCATGAGGGAGCGGCCAACAGCCAGCATCTGCCGTTCCCCACCGGATAAAGTCCCGGATAGCTGCTTTTTCCTCTCCTTCAGCCTGGGAAACAGCTCATAAACTCTGGCCAGGCTCTCATCAACTTCTCTCTGGTTCTTGCACAGGTAGGCTCCAGCCAGGAGATTATCCCTGACATTCATCTCGACAAAAGGCCGACCCATTTGCGGGCAAAGCTGGAGACCCCTCTTGGCGATTTCAAATGCCGCTAGCTTGTCAATCCTTTCCCCTTCAAATTCGATGCTGCCTTCAAAGGTTACATCGGACTTCCTGGTGCCCCTGAGCATTTCCCTGTCCCAGTTTATCAAACCAGCGATAGCGCGAAGGATAGTAGTCTTGCCGGCGCCGTTGGGACCGATGAGCCCGACCAGTTCCCCCTTTTCCACCGTCAGGCTGGCTTCATCCAGGATGGTGGCTGTATCGTAGCGGACAGTTAAATTTTTTACCTCAAGCAATGAGCACCTCCTTGCCGGTATAAGCTTCAATCACGGCGGGGTTTTTGACTATTTCCTGGGGTGTACCCTGGGTGATGATTTCTCCATAATTGAGGACAATCACACGGTCAACTATTTTCATGAGCTCACTTAGCTTGTGCTCGATTATCAGCATAGCCGGTCCTTCGCTATGAAGCCTGCCGAACCGACCTCCCTTGTGCAATCTTTTCATGGATTTAGCGACAAGCTCTGTTTCGGCAGGATTAAGTCCCCCGAAGGGTTCATCGAGGATAAGGAGTTCGGGCTCGGTAGAAATGGCCCTGGCCACCTCCAGTCGTTTCAGGTCCCCGTGAGATAAGTTGGAGGCTGGCTCAAGAGCCCGGTCGACAATACCCACGAACTCCAGCGCGTCCCGTGCCTTCACCGCGGTGGTCTTGGTCCATTCACCGCTCCTGGTTATCCGCGGGCACAGGCAACCAACCATGACATTGGCAATAACAGGGAGGCGGCGGAATGGCTTAACTACCTGGAAAGTCCCTACGAGCCCTCTCTGGACGATTTTCCAGGGACGCCATCTGGTTATGTCCTCGCCCTTAAACCGGACTTTTCCGGACTCGGGCTTAAATATGCCGATTATGCACCGCACCAGGGTAGTCTTCCCGGAACCATTAGGCCCAATCAGGCCCACGATTTCGTCCCTGCCTATTTGGAAGCTAACATTGTTGACGGCGACCAGTCCGCCGAAACGCTTGGTCAAGTTTTCTACTTCGAAAAATGGCGCCATTCTATAACTCCTCCTCTCTCAGTTCGCGGCGTGATACCTTGCCGATGTCCGTCTTGGGCACCTCGCCCCTGAACTCGATTATCTTGGGTACCATGTACCCAGCCAGCTTTCCAGCGCAATACTTCGTAATTTCTTCTTCCGACACTTTCCCTCTGGCTTCTGACTCAAGAACGACGATGGCTTTAACCCTCTCGCCAACCTCGGGGTCGGGGACCCCGATGACGCCGGCTTCCCTGACCTGAGGATGAGAAGTAAGCACTTCCTCTACCTCTCTGGCAAATACTTGCAGACCTTTGTATTTAATCATATCTTTCTTCCTATCGTAGAAGTAGAAATAGCCCTCTTCATCCATTCTTGCCAGGTCGCCGGTGCGCAGCCAGGTTTCACCGTCGATTTCCATCAAAACTTCCTTGGTTTCTTCCGGTTTCCCCCAGTATCCCGGGAAGACATTGGGTCCTTTGAATACCAATTCGCCTGTTTCCCCAACAGGAAGGAACTTGGTGCCTTCCGACTCCATTATACCCGCCACACAACCAGGCATAGGTACACCGAAGGAACCGATTTTCGCCCTGCCGTAGGGATTGACCATACCGGTCGAGGTCGTCTCGGTCATTCCCCAGCCCTCGTGGATTCTAGCGCCGGTCCGCTTTTCCCAGCCCCGGGCAGTATCCTCGAGAAGAGCATCGGCACCGGAGATGAGGACTTTTATTTTCTTCCAATTTACTCTGTTAGTCTTTTCATAGTCCTTGAGATATTCATACAGGGCGGGAACACTGTAGAAAATAGTTCCTTTGTAATTTTCTAGCGCGCCCAGAATGTCATCAGGGTCAGGAGTGGTGATTAGTATTGAAGTGTAGCCCTCGGTCATTCCTCCCATCATGACCACTGCTTGACCATAGATGTGGTAGAAAGGCAAATAGGCTATTACGATTTCCTTCCCTTTCTGGACGACATCACCCCAGAATCCATCGGCGAGCTCTCGGGCAGCGGCGAAATTGTAATGAGTTATCACAGCACCTTTGGGCTTCCCGGTTGTCCCTCCAGTGTAGGGAAGAGTTACTATGTCCTCTCTGATATTGAACTCGATTTTGGGCGGATTCGGGGGATATTTCTTAATCAAATCCTGGAATCGATAAAATCCCTCTCTTTCAAACAGTTCAACAGGCGGGGCGGCCATTTTCTGATATACAGCCCGGAGCACACTGCTGCCCAGAAACTTCTTCATTCCCGGCAGGTATTCGCTGATGCTGGTCAGGATGACAGCATCCAGCTTGACTCCGCTTTTTTCCACGTTATCGTAAAGAATATCCAGGCAAACAATCATTCTCGCCCCGCTGTCTTCAAGCTGGTACTTGATTTCGGAGCTGACATAAACAGGGCTGATTGCCGTTAAGGTAGCTCCGGCTTTCAGGGCTCCCATATAAGCTATGATGAACTGAGGCGAATTAAGCAGCAGGAGGGCAATCTTGTCTCCTTTCTTGACTCCCAAATCATGTAGCGCCGTAGCAAACCTGTCAACATGGTCTCGGAGCTCTCGGTAGCTTACCTTTCTACCATAGAATATTACAGCGGTCTTGTCCTTCCATTCTTCTGTATTCTCATTAAAGGTGTCCACCACGGACTTTTCCTCGATTGTAATATCCGGCGACACACCCGGCAGATACCATTTTATCCACGGCCTGGCTTCATATTTAGCTTTGTTATCGTCCTGTGTCATTATCTTACCTCCATTTCATTACAGAAACTGCTTGTAGTTAAGCGCAAAACGTAATAATTCGGGGTTCCCGAAATTCAAGCCCATCTTAATCATATTTTATCAAACTGTCAAGCTTTTGCTATTGCGAGCGCCCTACTTTTTTTGTCATTGCGAGCGAAGCGTGGCAATCTCCTGAGATTGCTTCGTCGCCTTCGGCTCCTCGCAACGACAGGGGGGAGAGTGCCTCGCAACGACAAAAGGGAAATATCATTCTGAGCCGCAGGCGAAGATAAACTCCGTCATTACACTTTTTCACCAGGCTGATGAAATTCACGACAAGACCTCGCCTTGACAGTAGGGAGAGATTGAGCTAACATAGCGGCGGCCCGCAATTTCAGAAAAGATAAACGGAATTACAAAATTCAAAGAAAGGAGACTAATTATATGGAGGAAGCAGTTATTGTCAGCTATCTGAGGACACCCTTTTCCAGGGCGAGACCGAGGGAACCAGAGAGGGACGTGTTCAACAGTCTGAGAATGGACGACCTGGCTGGCAGGCTGGTCCAAGAAATGATAAAGCAGACCAAGATAAACCCCGAGGAAATCGGCGATGTAATCACGGGAACGGCCATGCCGGTACTCGAGCAGTGGCTCTATGGGGGAAAGTCTATCAACTTCCTGGCCAAGCTGCCGTTCAATGTCGCGGCTCAGGGGATTGACCGCCAGTGCGCCTCTTCGATGTCCACGGTGCACCAGGGAGCCATGGAAATCATGCTGGGGTACTCCAATATCGTCATATCCTGCGGAATCGAGCACATGACCCACATCCCGACCCTGGGAGGTGGCGAGCAAACTCAGGTACCGATACAACCTAATCCCAGATTTATCACCGAAGAGTTCAAGGAATTGGACATAATGACCACCATGAACATGGGCCTGACTGCGGAGAAGCTACTATCACAGACCACCTTCACCCGGGAGGACATGGACAAATGGGCTATGAAAAGCCATCAAATGGCGGCCAAGGCCATCAAGGAAGGGTATTTTAAGGGAGAGATACTGCCGGTTGAGGCGGTGCAGGCGGACGGGACGAAGAAAGTCTTTGAGTATGACTTAAGCGTCAGGGGCGATACTTCGATGGAGGCTCTCGTCCAGTTGAAGCCTTCCTTCAAGCAGGATGGGCAGATAACGCCAGGCAACTCCTCTCCGCTCAACGCCGGGGCCAGTGCCCTAATGCTGATGTCGAAGAAAAAGGCACAGAAGTACAACCTCAAGCCCCTGGCCAAGATCATATCCATGGGGTGGGCTGGCGTTGACCCCACAATGATGGGAAAAGGCCCGGTCCCGTCCAGCCGCATGGCTCTGGAACATGCTGGCCTTGAAGCGAAGGACATCGATTTCTGGGAGATCAACGAGGCCTTCGTCATCGTGGCGCTCTATACCATGAGAGAACTGGGTATCGACCCCGAGAAAGTCAACGTCAAGGGTGGCGCTACTGCCATCGGACACCCGTTGGGAGCCACCGGCACCAGGCTGGTTGGCACTCTCGCCAGAATACTCAACGCCGAAGGAGGGAAATACGGTCTGGCCACCGCCTGCATTGGTGGCGGTCAGGGCGCTGCCACCATACTGGAGAGGGAAGACTAAGGAAGACCTGAAGGAACGAACCAGCATTTGTAGGGGCGGGGCTTGTCCCCGCCCCCTCTTTTTGTCATTGCGAGCCTTTTTTCTTTTGTCATTGCCAACCTTTTTCCTTTTGTCATTGCGAGCCCCGACTTGTCGGGGCGTGGCAATCTCATGCCCTCACCGAGATTGCTTCGTCGCCTTCGGCTCCTCGCAACGACATGAAGAGGGTGTCATTGCGAGCACCTGAAAGGTGCGTGTCAATCTCAGGGATTGCGGAGCCTGTTCCGAGCGTAAGCGAGGAATCCTGCTCCTCGCAATGACGATAGTTGCCCAATAAATTGGACACCTCCCGCACCTCCCTTGCAATATGGTAGAATAATTCCAACAACTTAGATTTAGCGAGAGAGAGATGAATAAGAAGAAGAAAGTAGCTGCCCTGAAGCATCGCCAGCGCCGAAAGCAGCTCAAGGAAAAGAGAAAGGCCCAGGCTCCAGCCAAGGAATGATGAAAAGAGCCCTCCTGTTGACCGGCAAGCCGGGCACAGGTAAAACTGCTCTCATCAAAGAAGCCCTGGCCGGGACAAAAGTCAAGGGGGGCGGTTTCTATACTGAGGAGATACGGACCGGGGGAATAAGGCAGGGGTTTCGGATTGTTACTCTTGATGGTCAAGAGGCCATATTAGCCCATGTCAGCATCTCCAGCCCCTACCAGGTAAGCAAATACAGGGTGGACACAGATAGCCTGAACAGAGTTGGAGTTGCTGCCCTGCGCCAGGCGCTGAAGGAAACCGACCTGATAGTTATCGATGAGATTGGCAAGATGGAGCTTCTGTCGCCCCGGTTCAAGGAAGCCGTGACGCAGGCAATAAACAGCGGCCAGAAAGTTTTGGGTACTATTATGCTCAACCCCCATCCCTTTGCCGACGAAATCAAACGCCATCCTGAAGTCGAAACGCTCCTGATAACCAGAGATAACCGCACTGAGGTAATGCGGAAAGTCCTAGACTGGCTAGCAGAAGGATGATATCCCTCTCCCTTGACGGGAGAGGATTTAGGTGAGGGTGATATCAAAAGGCAGCCACTACTGCCAGGAGCCATGCCCGGTGGTAACCAGCGAGTCCGATGAGTGGACAGAGGATGACCACGGCGCGCTGCACCTGCTCTCTGCCACTAAACACTACGCTAACTTGTTGGATAACTTTCTGCTACTTTGTTACTAAAGCCAGCTCGTATCGCGATTTGCTTCATATTCTCACTTGGACTGCAATCAATTTGAGTCGATTGCGGATGAAGTACGTTTTCAGCCCCAATTAGGCAAGGTTACTCATACCTAACTAACAGCATAGGTTGCAGTAATGTAATAAAAATGTAACTATTTCCGACTTGATTTTATGACTTTTTAATGGTCGTGGCTTTATGATTGACTAGTAGGAGGATTCTTTTGTTAAGGAGGTGATAGACATATAGGATCGAGGCAATCGTTTCTTTATCACTTAAGATGAATGAAGAAGGAGTGGTAGTATGAAAGATATCGTTGAAATCGCGATTGGCGACAATAGATTTACGACCCTAGTAGCTGCAGTGAAAGCAGCTAACCTGGTAGAAACACTGAAAGGCAAGGGACCGTTCACTGTATTCGCTCCCACTGATGATGCGTTCAAGAAACTGCCGGCGGGCACTGTTGAGGGTTTGCTGAAAGATATTCCAACTTTGAAGAACATACTTCTCTTTCATGTCGTATCTGGAAAGGTTATGGCCGCTGACGTGGTCAAGCTGAAATCAGCCAATACTGTTCTAGGTAAGCCAGTAGCCGTCAAGGTCACTAACGGCAAAGTAGCGGTCAATGATGCCAACGTAGTGATAACTGATATTGAGGCTTCCAATGGCGTTATCCATGTAATCGACAGTGTTCTTCTACCCCCGAAATCGTAGTGTCCAGAATTGGCTTAACGCAAGCTTTGATCCCTTGTTCTCAATACGGAGAGCGGATATTCTTTCGGAACGTGTGGATGGACGATGGCAGCTTTTCCCTTGAACAGATAGCTTTACGCCAAGGCCTGATTCCATTTTGTGAAACAGGTATGAACAAACTACATTTACTAGCTTAGAGAAAGGAGAATGTCTTGCCAATAACAAGGAAAGAATTCGACAATAGTACGGATACGTTATCTGCCAAAGTGGTCAGATTCCTAGAGTCAAATCCGGATGATGCATTTGAACTTGAGGAATTAGCAGAGGCTATGGGTGGCAGACAGTTGGAGGTTTGGGCTATCCTCGATGAATTGAAGCGGCGAAAGCAAGTCTCCGGTAAGTGCATAAAAGGGACGGGCTATTATTGCGTTGCCAAATAGGCAAGACAATCTTCAATTTAAGGAGGTGCAGTATGTCTATTAACCAATCAACCGAACAGCGGCTTGCCAGACTACGCCGCTGGAATATCGTTGTCGGCCTGATCCTCGCGGTACAGGCTATTATGATTGCGGTGCTTACAAACGATTTTGCTCTTCCGGTTACGGCCACGTTTATGAGCGGGCCACCGGGCACCGCTCCCGTGCTTCACCACCTGTTTGATATATACACTGGCTGGGGTGTTTTTGCTTTCCTTGCAATCTCGGCCGGTGCCCTGTTGATAATCGCATCTCCACCTGTCTTTCCATGGTACAAGCGCAACCTGTTACGGAACCGCAACTACGGGCGCTGGATCGAGTACTTCTTCAGCTCTTCAATTATGATCGTGTTAATCTCTCAGATAACCGGGATCAGCGACATTGCTGCCTTATTGGCCATCTCCGGCATAAACGCCTGTATGATACTTTTCGGTGCTTTGCAGGAAAAGTATGAAGAACCGGGCAAACCAAGCTGGCTGCCATTCTGGTTTGGCAGCTTTGCAGGCATCATTCCGTGGATCGCAATCGCTATATACGTCTGGGCACCAGGGCTGAATACATCGCCACCTGGATTCGTATATGGTATTGTTATATCACTTTTCGTTTTCTTTAACTGTTTTGCTATCAATATGGTGTTGCAGTACAAGAAAGTCGGTCCCTGGCGGGATTATCTGTATGGTGAGAAGGTATATATTCTTCTCAGTCTCACGGCTAAGGCGTTGCTAGCCTGGCAGGTGTTTTTCCCGGTGCTGTTGTCATCCTGATTTTTGGACGGATGTCCCTAGTTGTGGTCCTTTTTCACACTTGGTATTCTGGGGACATAATACCTGATTTGTAGCAGGCCTGATTGGTATGGTGTCCCTGGAATTCGCCCGGTCAGAAAACCGTACCTGTTCTTCCATACGCGCTATTTCAAGTACCCCAGCTATCCGATTTCAAAGGTTATATTATTTAGCTTGTGGTAATAGTTGCCCTTATGAGCTGTAAAACAGAGCACTGAATAGTCCGGGTCTTCCACACCGAGGGCATAGTATCTTTCATCGCCATCACGCCAGAGCATCTGCCTTGATTTTAGGTCTTGGAGAATCTGTATGGTTCCGGTTAACATCAATCCTTGAAAGTCTTTGTCATCAACATAATAAACGCATGCCCGGTTATCCTTTTTTAATTGTTGCACCCTTTTAGAAGAGGTATTGGTGCTGAACCATATCTTATTGATCCCCTCATGTTTAGCATTCATCATGGCTTTGATATTGGGGAACCCGTCTTCTCCGTTTGTACCGAGCAGGCAAATGTTTGACCTCTCAATAAGTTGTAATCCCTCTGCCATAACTTCCTGCTTGTCCATATTAGACCCTCCCTGTCTTTAATATTTCTTATTTGGATGTTTGCTCGTATTCAACCAGATTTCTGGCAAAGCCATCTGTCAGAGTCTGCTCAACAGCTTCAAGCAGACTCCTTTTCCTATCTATTGTCATCCTGCTCTCCTTTACCTTGCGCTACTTTCATAATACCACGAGACACAGTGAGTGTCAATGTTGCCGCTCTATTAAGCAAAACTAGAAGGATATCAGAGACAGTGTCTGTAGACTGAACAAAACGCTATTTTGTTACCTATATTCTGGGGACATAATACCTGATTTGTAGCAGGCCTGATTGATATGGTGCCCCTGGAATTCAATCGCTACCGCTGAACACTACGCTATCTTGTCACGCTAAAGGTAGGAGGACAAGCTACTGTGCAATTATAAATACTATGGATTTTGTTAACCACCACACGCAGTCTCCGTGGTAAGTCAGAGCTTAACCACAGGTAGGAAATATAAATTAACCCTCTCTCATATCTAATCGGCCTGAACCATTTATCTCACCACTATGTTAACCAGTTCTAGACCGCGAATAATCATACTTACCGCTATGGCCGCCAGTAACAAGCTAAATACTTTGGAAATTGCCTTCAGCCCACCTTGCCCAAAAAAACGAGCAATATGGTCTCCCACAATAAAGATGACCCAGGCAATAAGCATATTCAGAGCAAAGGACACAAGAACCATATAGAGAGGGAATTGCGTGGCCAATAACAACAGAGTTGCTATTGTAGCTGGTCCTACCGTTAGAGGTGTGCCGATAGGGACTACGGCTACCATTTCCTCTTTGATTGCTTCCACCATCCGTCCGGTTGTCATGTATTTAATGGAAAGCACTAGTAGGATAATCCCACCAGCAATAGCAAATGAACCTACTGAAATGCCCATTACCCTCAGAATGAACTGCCCGAAAAACAGGAATACGAGACCGACAATGAGAGCTGTTATGGTAGCCACAAGGATCATCTTGCGGCGCTCCCGCGTTGACATTCCTTCACTCACCGAGATGACGAAGGGTAGGACACCCAGCGCGTCAATAACGATGAATAAGGGCACAAAGGTTAATATGAAATACTGTGAGGGGTTACTCAAAAATATTCCAGTCCTTCATTAACTCGGCTAGTGGTGGAACTAACCGCTGAAACTCCAATCGGCTCTGTTATTCCAGCAAACGCCGGTATCATTCAAGCTTAATAATATCCATAATAAGCCAACTAGCGAGCGCCGTCAATTACCATTTCTCGGGTATCCGATGGTGCCCTTTATCGTCACTGACTTACGGTCAAACCGAAGTCAATTTTGTACAATCAAAATTCAGGGAACCGCCAAGTATCCTATAACACATCGAGGTATGGAAAGGATGAGCGGTATTCTGGGGACATAATACCTAAATTTGTAGTAGGCCTGATTGGTATGGTGTCCCTGGAATTGCAGGGAGGCTTGGACCACCTCCCCGGCACTTACTACAGCGAGTTTAATATGAGGCTATAATTTCAGCCCTACTCGGTATACCAGATACATACGATGACAGGCAGGGAGATAGTTGGTCCACGCTGGACCTGGGACTGTGTGATGTGAGCGACATGGATATTGGGCTTGGTTTTTAGCCAATCGTTTATAGACTCTTCCAATTTTGAGGGTTCTTTCTCACAGAAAATCTTCACCTTCATGGGCATTATTTTAGCTCCTTTTTTATTTGCCATTAATATCACACTATATCCATTTTGGGCAATTCGAGCTATTCAATCTAATCTTATTATACCACCTGCTACTCTGGTGAAGTTTGAGGATATTTTGAGGCTTTATCGGGGGATTGAGCAACTTTTGGTGGCATTCTGGGGACATAATACCTGATTTGTAGTAGGCCTGATTGGTATGGTGTCCCTGGAATTCGGAGGAGCCATGCCCGATGGTAACGGGCGAGTCCGGTGAGTGGACAGACGACGATAACGGCGCTCTGCACCCGCTCTCTGCCGCTGAACACTACGCTAGAATATTAAAACGAACCTGTCTATACGATTGCATAATCAGTTTTGTTCAATGATAATTCGATACATCACACAGTTCGTCAGATTGTTACCTTAACCGTCGCGAAAGTATTGCACGAACCACAGTTCTGTGTGATATGCCTGATTACCGTTGCGCCAAACTGGCTTTGGTGCACTAGTCAAAATCTAGGAGGTCTTTCGTGATAACTAAGGTGTTCCACCTGTGGGTTGAAACGCGGAGCATATCTCGTTCTACAGAGATTACTGCGGACTCTCAGGAACTGCTATAAGCCAGCTAGCATAAGTGAACTCAGCTATCTTCGTCACACGGTCTTTCTCTTTCCACCAGCCTGACCTCTGGCTTTGGGAGGGGAAGCAATTTGCTCTCCGCTCAACCATCTCACAATACTGTCGATTTGCTTTGACTCTATTCCCTTCGCTTCCTTTATGTCCAGCACAGGATTACTATACTTCAGTATCTCGTATTTTACTGTGCTAAGCAGACCGGAAAGGGTATTCTCGTCCTCATTTGATAGTGGCTGGAAGACTTTGCGGACAAACTCCAAGACTGCCATGTGTGCTTGTTTAACAGCAGCATTCCCCTTGCTGGTGGCAGTTACATTTACTACCCTACGGTCGGCCCTGTCTCTCGTCCTTTTGAGCAGGCCAGCTTTGACCATGCGGTCGACTATCATACTGATGCTGTTTGTGCTACGTATCAACCACTGGGCGATGTCAGTTACCCTTGCAGAACCACCCGCGTAATTTAGAACCATAAGGACTGCGTACTGCTCGACAGTAAGCCCGTATTCCGCACATATTTGGTTCTGACATTGCCTGAGCAGGTTATCGGTTTGGTATATCTGGCGCCACGATTTCAAAACTGCCAGTGACGATCCAACATTTGCCATTATATCTAACCTCCGCTGATTATTTCATGGGAACTTTGCTCGTTTGTGCCGCTTATAATACACAAAAGTGCTGTTTATTTACAACTTGGCCCCTTCTGTCTTATTTGCCCAAAAGTGAGGAGGTATTCAGGCTAGGCTTATCCGATATTCAATTATTAAGGTGCAGTTATCGGGTGTCCGTCATCACACTGGAATCAACTAGTACTCTGGTCAGAATAAACACAGAGAAACGTCCCATGTTATATAATAGATGTAATATGACTCCAATAGTTGAGCGTAAACATGACGAACGCTCATGTTTGGGAGTACAAAATTGAACGAATACACTGCAGAAGAAAAAGACTGGTTAAGGGGCGTCAAAGCTAGGAAAGGTCGTCCCAAGCTCCCATATGAAGTCCAATTAGTTGCATTTATTGACATATTAGGAATAAAAGCGCAAGTAATAAAAAGCGGCGAGGAAGCTTCAAAGATTGTGGATATGATGGAGAGTATTAGAAAGAATATTGAAACTCTATGTCATGAATACACCGAAACAAAACAAATAAGATTACTACAAATAGGCGATGGATTTTACTTTGTAGCTGATAAAAGTTGTGTTAATGAAATGTGCAATATATTAGCGGAAATACAATGGCAAGTGCTTGTTCAATGGCGGGAGCTAATTAGGGGCTCTTTAACAGCCGGAAGGGTGCGTGTGGGAAAAGATAATAACTTTTTTATCGGACAAGCTATTGTTGAAGCTTTTGAATTAGAAAGAGAAAATGCTATTTTCCCACGCATAATATGTGAAGAATCGAAAATCGAAGAATATGTTGGCAAAGGTATTATAGATAACATTGCTTATATTAATACTGATCAAGATAAGATCAAATATATAAACTATATCAGGTACAAAGTAGATAATGATGGGTTAACAGAAAAAAAATTGAAAGAGCTAATAATTGACCAAGGGGTTGGTGATGCACTTAAAAAAGAATATGAAGCATTACTCGGTGAAAATAAAAGCGCTGCACAAAAATACGGTTGGTTGTTTTCACAATTAGAACCTTATAAAGTGCAGATAATTACATAGGCATTTAGGGGGAAGAGATGGCTGAATATGAAATAAGTTTTCGCTTACTTGAAACCTTGACTTTTGCACTATACGAAGATCCGATCATACTTTTTAGAGAATACGTGCAAAACTCTTTAGATGCATATAATGAGATGGTTGGGGGAAATGCGGAAAAGAGATTGGACAACTTCCATGTCGATATAGAAATAGATAAAGAAAATAAGAATATTGAGATCAGAGACAACGGTTATGGAATAGAAGAAGAGCAATTTGAGCAGACAATGAAACGCATTGGCGATTCAAATAAACACAATATTAAAGATCAGATTGGATTTAGGGGGATTGGCAGACTTTCAGCGATGCCTTTATGCAAGGAGCTAGTATTTGAAAATAAGCCTGAAGGGAAGGATAAACGCCAGATATTTAAATGGGACGGTGAAAAATTCATTAGTCTATTGAATAAAGGGGAAGATATTAACGCTTCAATTGGCGAGATAACTGAATATTATCCAGAAGATTATGATGGGGATATTATTGACCATTATTTTAAAGTAACAATTCGTGAGTATGGACAAGCGATTAAAGGTTTGTTTAATAAGGATAAACACATTAAGAGACTTTGCACACTATTGCCTCTAAGATATTCCCAAGAGTTTACGAGGCAGGCAGAGATAAAGAAAAAATATCTGGATTTTATGAGGGAACCTTTAGATAAATTTGAATGCAAAGTGGTGTTAGATGGCGTTGAATTATATAAACCCTATGCCAATGAAGACGTTTTAGCATCGGGAATCGTATTTTGGGATTTGAAAATTCCAAGTGACGAAGAGGGTACTCATAGCGAAAAAATCGGTATTCTTTGGTTTACATTTGGCCATTTAATTAAAAAACGCCAAAATGAAGGGCCCTATGGGATACTGGTGCGTTCAAAAAACATGTTGATGGGAGATCAATACGCCCTTGCACGTGATGCTGATCGTAGTACCAGCGAATATATCACTACTCTGAGAGAGCTTTCGCAGGCTCTAAACGGAGTCTGCGGAGAAATGTTGATTAAGTATGACGGCTTCAATGATAACTCGAGCAGAGACTGGTTTAGAATTGATGACAAATCCGTTAAGTTACGTCACATCATTGTAGAGTTTATGAGGAGATTACATGAATACAGATATGCTGCTTCAGATTACGTTAATAAGTTAAAAGATAATAGCGAGCAAAGATATATTGAAGCCCTTAGGAATCTGAAATCAAGTTACGATATAGCTACATTAATTACTGACATGAGAAGATTAAGAAAAGAAACAGAAGCGAGTCAGGAATCATTCTATATCGCTAACGAGGATATCCCATCGGAGTCGGTCACAATCAAGAGATTCTATGAACGCTTGATTCAATGTCTATATAACTACTACGAAGGGAAAGGGGAAATAAAAGAACTGATCGAAATTCGAAAATATATAAGGGACCACTTGAATAAGGAACAGAAAGAATAGATGGAAGAAATCCTACTCGTCGAGCCCGATTATAAAAATAAATTCCCGCCTTTGGGTTTGATGAAAATCGCTACCTACCACCGCAACAAAGGTGATACTGTAGAATTCTATAAGGGACAGGCTCCGTATACTCAAATTATCTCCAAGGATAGAGTATACATAACCACGTTATTTACTTTTCATTATGACATCACAGTAAAGTGTATTTCACATTATGCCAAGTACTTAAAGCGCGATTCAATTTTCATCGGCGGCATTGCAGCTACCTTAATGGCATCGGATTTCAAAAGAGACACGGGAATAAACAATATCATCGAAAGACAGTTGTTTAGCTCGAGAGCTTTGGGATATGAAGACAACATAAATATAGACTCTCTCCCTTTGGACTACGATATCCTAGATGACATATCTTACAGATATCCTGCAGGAGATAATTATTTCGTTCATACGACGCGAGGTTGTCCACGCGGTTGTGAATTCTGTGCCGTCAGGGTTCTAGAGCCTAAATTTGAGACTACCAATAACATTATTGACCAGGTAAGACGGGTTGACGAAATATACGGCAAAAAACGCAATTTATTCGTAATGGATAATAATGTTTTATGTTCTCCCAAGCTCAGAGAAATAATTGAAGATATTAGATCGCTTGGTTTTACAGGGGAGGCTAATTACATTTGGCCAAATCAATTCAAACAGATGCTAGAGAAGATAAAAAGGCGTAAAAAGTTTGGCGTGGATTACTCTAAGCAGCTATTCGAGACAGTGGATTTATTGGAAACATTTGCTAATAGGCTCAAACGGTATCCAAGGGTCCATGGTGAGCTGGACGAGGTCATCAATCTAATTAAGACATCAGATAACATTGATGGAGAATTGGAAACACATTCCGAATTCTTATCAGCGATTGTAGAAAAGTATAGACCAAGAACTAAAATGATTAGATATGTTGATTTTAACCAAGGTATAGATGCAAGATTGATAAATAAGCGAAGCATGAAAATACTCTCAACAATCCCAATAAGGCCGTTCAGATTGGCTTGCGATAGTATCGAAGATATCAACAGATTTAACAGAGCAACAAAGCTAGCGATCGAAAATAATGTCCGGCATTTTTCAAATTATATTCTCTATAATTGGAAAGATAGACCCGAAGATTTATGGATACGGTTGAACAATGCCGTATCTTTATATAGCGAAAATGGTACTAACATTGATGGTTTTTCTTTCCCAATGAAATATGCTCCAATTAAGGAAAAGGACAGGCGTCATATTGGAGAATTTTGGAATAGAAAATACCTTAGCGCAGTAAATGTAATTATCAATGTTACAAATGGTGTAGTGGCTAAAGAGAAAGACTTCTTTTTTGAAGCGTTTGGTTCGAATATTGAAGAATTTTTCGAAATATTAGGTATGCCGGATGAGTTTATACGATTTAGGCATTTCTTTAGAGATAATGGACTAATAGACTATTGGAAGACCCTTTTTCATTCACTCTCGGAGGAAGAAAAAATGCGCTTGATTGATGTGCTTTGCAAACAGAAGCTGAATGAGTCAATTAGGAGTGACGGACACTCAAAACGAGTGAAGAAGATGCTGGTCTTATACACTCTTAATAAGTCGCAGTTTGATAGAGGTGAAAGATCATATCAATCCGTAGTAAACGAGGTTGAATCAATATAAGTGACTTCCTCTAGCTGCTCCAATTAACAATTTGGATGAACTGAGCGCTGTAGGTACAGAATCAATTCCTTCCTTTCAAACATAATTTGCGAATTGCCTCCCATAGCTCATTTGTGGGGATTTGACTCCACACCCCCTGCTTAGAAAGCAGCCGCTAGCTACCTCTGCGGCTCGATAACCACTTTTAGAGAGTCTTGAGCCCGGGCGACAAGCTGGAATCCCAGGCCTGTTTCCGCCAGCCCCAGCCGGCAACACCCCCGACGCCCTCCGCAATTCCAGCGCCGCACAAAAAACCATTGACAATTTCCTGGATATCAGTTCAGCGTCTTTTTGTTAAGGCAACTCGCCTTCTACGCACGAAGAAAATCACCAGTCCCACTACTACCACCGCCCCTATAATCCCGCCAATTAGCGGCCAGTTGATTGATGGTTTCTCCTCAAAGTTGGCGGTTATGGCGTAGCCGCTGTTCATGGTAATGGTGGTGGTGGCATCCTCGACATCGGCAATGGTGGCAATATCGCCAGTCCAGTTGACAAATCGATAGCCTTCTTCAGCCTCGGCGACAAGATTAACCCCTGTTCCTTGGTCATATGTGAAAGTCCCCTCACCGGGAGCGGTTACCGTACCTCCAGCGGTGCTGGAAATGGTCAGGTCAAATTGAGGTGTTATCTGCTCAAAGTTGACGGTGACGGAGTGGTTATCATTCATGGTGATGGTGGTGGTGGCATCCTCGACATCGGCAATGGTGGCAATATCGCCAGTCCAGTTGACAAATCGATAGCCTTCTTCAGCCTCGGCGACCAGGTCGACCACCGTGCCGCAGTCATAGGGGAACGTACCTTCTCCTGGGGTGGTTACCGAGCCGCCGGCTGTGCTGTCTGTGGTAAGGTTGTAGCTCAGGAGTACAAAGTTAGCGGTGATGAAATAGTCACCGTCCATGGTGATATCGGTTGAGGCGGCGT